>Ga0209164_1000020_pt1 | contig 478094 bp, 385 predicted proteins | sample MTBNYHSulfiMetaG_FD_187458 | JGI IMG/M metagenome (GOLD analysis project Ga0209164, IMG submission 187458) | Enrichment culture microbial communities from rom New York Harbor, USA that are MTBE-degrading - MTBE-NYH (New York Harbor Sulfidogenic)... | ecosystem: Environmental > Aquatic > Marine...
TGATTGACGGCACCCGTGAGAATTTCCAGGCCATCGGCAAGGAAGAGAACATTTTCGCCGATACAAAGCTGAGTGCTGACAGTGGTTTTCACAGCGGCAACAATATGGAGATGCTGTCTGAACAGCAGATTGACGCCTATGTGGCGGATACCCATTTCCGGAAACGTGATCCCCGCTTTGCCGATGTGGATCGGTACAAGGAACGGACCCGGAAAGAAAGGGCGAGACGCTCCGGCCACCCCAGACTTTTTGCCACCGAAGATTTTACCTTTGCGGATGACATGCGCTATTGCCTCTGTCCGGCGGGCAAGCGTCTGTACCGGAGCGGCGGCAATGTTGTAACCAAAGGGCTATGCTCAATCCGCTTCAAAGGACCGAAATCAGCCTGCCTGCCCTGCGCGTTCAGAAGCCAATGCCTGCGTCATCCGGAAAGAACCGAGATCAGGCAGGTTGCCTATTTTCATGGCCGTACGGAAAAGGCCAAGGACTCCTGCATCGAGAAGATGAAACGCAAGATCGATTCGACAGTGGGCCGGGCCATGTATGCCATGCGGCTGGCAATCGCGGAACCACCCTTTGCCCACATCTGCCGGGTGATGGGACTGGACCGGTTTACCCTGCGAGGCCGAGACAAGGTCAACAGCCAGTGGAACCTGTTCTGTGTTGTCCATAACCTGAAAAAGATCCACCGATTCAGCGAAGGGTTCGCGTAGAAGCGGAAATTAGAAAAAAGCAGCCCTGAACAGGGCAAAAAAGAACATGAAAGCGACGTAAACGAGTCACGAACTGAATAGCCGGGAATAGTAAACCGGATCGCGGCTGCAAGGGATTTTCAAAAATGAGACCTTCCCGGCGACGCCAGGTTTCGCAAAAACGGCTTTTTCTACAGACTCGTTGTGTATTTATAATTGAAACAAATATTGTAATGGATCCCAACACATATAAAGAAGCAGCAATCAGGTACTATGTAGATGATTTGGCTGCAGCTTTGATACCAGGCAGCCGCCTTTCCAACATACTAAAGGATTTAGAACTAGCAAAACAGATTTCAGAAAACAGCAAAAGCTTTTTTCAAAAAAAAGGACTGCTGGCGCTCCTCGCCTATTCTAATAAAGAAATCTCTTATCCTGCCTTTTCTAAAGCTGCAGAAATCGAGCAATCTGAGCGTCGTCTTATCGCTGAAAACATAGCCCTAGAAGAAAAAGCCAGACATAAGCTGGAGGAAGAAGCTCGTTATGCCAAGTTGAAGATATTACAGGAACAGGAGGAAGCCAAAAGGCGTGCTTTCGAGAATGCTCCAAGAAATATAGCCAAAGCCAAACAATTCCAGCTAAGGGAAAAATATGGCCTTTCCTACTTCATCGAAAAGACCGACTTTGTAAAGCTCATGGATATTTTACGAAGGGTTGATAAAGGAGTGCGTCTATCCGAAGAAGAGGTTGTCTGGCTTTCAACAGAACATGACGAATCTTATACAGGCTATTTCACTGAAGAACTAAAAGAAGGCTTTCATAAAAACGAAGCAAAGTTCTATAGAACAGAATTTGAAAAGACCAAAGACCCTTGGTTTGCTGTTAATGCAAGCAGCCACTATCGCAAGTGCAATAAATCGAGAACGGCTGAATCGCTTTTATTTTCGATTGATGTGCATAGTTTAAAAAATCGCAAATTAAAATCAGCGCTTTTCACGACTCATGGTGGAGTGAAGCGTGATTTGGAAAAGTGGGATGAAGCTTTAAACTTTGGAATGCAAGCACACGAATTGACTCCGCAAGATTTTCGTCCGTGTACTCTGGTTGGTGCAGTATATATAGAAACTGGGCATTACGATCTGGGACAAACTTGGTACAAAAAAGCTGTCGAACGAGGTTATAGCGAAAAGTCGGTAGATGATGAACTTCGAGGCATTTTTATGCGAGCTGAAAAATCTAAAAAACAGGCCTTGAGGGTTTATCTTCTCAGCGTTGATCCTGACCGCTACAGTTGGACAAATAAAAAGTAAAATAGACGAATCAAACAAATTCAAGCAAATGATATTATAAACAATATCCACAACCACCGGCTCCACTCGGACCCGGCAAACAGCGCCGGTCCGGTGAGCCGGACGTTAAATGTCTTACCTCTCAAAAGGTGAACCTCATGTATTTTCTCTCTGAGCCCTTAGAAAATCTTGCACTATCCCATTTTGATGCGATGGATGTTGATAAAGGAGAATGGTTCTTCTCAACATTTGGACCTGGAAACACGTTAAATGCCACAGATAGGCCACATGAACGTTTTAATGATTACGAGACGTTGCTTCACAAGATAAACCTTAGAGATAAAGCAAAATATGAGCAAATACATAAAGGTACTCCATTTTATTTTCTTACTTGGCTGGCTTTTGATTTGAGAAATTACGAAAAGGCACTTTATTATATTGACGCCGCAATATCGGAGGATGTGAAAAACGCTGGCCCGAATTGGGTAAACCTTCCAGGTGCAGCTTTTCTCAAATTAGAATATGCAAACCAAGTTGCCGGAAGAGCCATAGAGCCGATCAAACGGCTTCTTAACGCTCAAATAGAAAGATTTAATGGTGTCTCTGGACTCAACGCTATAGGAATAAACGACTTTATAAATAAATTTGTAATTCCTTTCATTCAAGATCCACCAACAAGAACGATAATTTCTGCATTTTATGTTTACCTACTTGAGTTTGAAGAAAGGCTTTCTGAATTAACACTCCGAAGTACTCAAGGATGTTCTATAGGCCCAATTATTAACCATCTATTTAGTGGCTGTATAATTTTTGAATCACTTTTGAAAAAACTCTACCCGCTCAAGGATGATGGCAGTCCCGTAGAAACTTTGGGAAATATATTTCACACTCAACCATTTATTGCGGATTTTGTAGCAGGAATTAACACGCGTGCTACATCGCTCCAAGTAATCATTGATAATATCCCTGATAACACAACCCAAACAGCCTTTACTGTTGTCAGTAGGTTAAGAAACACCACGGGCCACAATTTGATATGGGATAACATCTTTGAAAACATTGAACATTTTAAATCATTGACGCATCAGGTCATCAATTCACTATTCTATGTAATTGAGAAAAAATTCCTGAGGTAATCGTTTTCGAAAAATAATGAACTGTCATTTAACAATTGTATTCAGCAGATGGCGAGGAGCACGGCGGCGCTGACGCGGCAAACCCATTGGCGCCACTGCTGATACATCGCGTTGAGCACAGCCAAACTGGAGGATTAGGGGGCTATGAACATATTCATCTCTCACGCGGTTGCCAATAAAAAAATCGCCCGATCTCTTGCTGACACACTGGAGGCGGCCCAGGAAGATGTAACGACATTCCTTGCCTCGCGTCCTGGGGACATTCGTGCTGATGAAAATTGGCTTGGAGGAATTGAACGTGCTTTGAAGGAAGCAGACACATACATTGTCCTCCTCACTCCTGAAAGTGTGCTAAGGCCCTGGGTGAATTTCGAGTCTGGAGCCGCATGGTTTTTCCAACGCCAGCTTGTTTTTGTTCGTATCCAAGCGCTTTCAACGGATGACATCCCCTTGCCAATCAACTCGCGGCAAGTTTACGCACTCGACAATGAAGAACAGCTACTTGCTGTCTTTAGCACCCTCGGATTGCCGTTAGCAGAGCCGGAACTGGTCGTTGCGAAGTTCGCAGAACAAGCCGCTGCAGCTGCAGTAACGGGTGAGGATGAGGCTGCATGGGAAGGTATCCAAGTCGGTGATGTCTTCTATGCTTGGGCCGGTTCCTTATTCGCCCTTGAGGATCGTGAATCAGTGCAGCCCCCAAGCGGTTTACTGGAGGAAATTGAGAGGCGGGGCTTGAAGCCTCGATGGGCCAACATGGACAAAATGGGCCATCACATTGAGCGGGGTCTTGCTCAAGTATTTGCGACGGATCGGAAAACTTGGCGACGTCCGGTAATGGACCGAAAACGCCCTTTGATGGTAGGCAAAAACAAACCGTGAACGCTAATTCTTTGCCTGCTGGGAAGGATCGTACGAATCTGAAGAAATGAAAATGCCCAACCAGGCTTTTACAGCGGAGCGCAAAAAGCCGCGCCCGCTGAAAAGCGGCGTTGGCGATAAGCATCACGGTATTTTCAAATGGCATGGGATAACGAAGATTTAAAAAACCCTAAATGGCAGCGTACTCGTTTAGAAATCATGCAACGAGACAACTGGTCCTGTACTAAGTGTGGTGAGAAAGAGAAGCCCCTTAATGTTCACCATATTCGATATATCGAAGGACGGAAACCTTGGGAATATTGTTCATCTGATTTGGAAACTATCTGTGAAAATTGTCATTCTACTCTTCACAAAGTCCAGAACCTCTATTACTCGGCGAGTCTGAATACAAAATTGTCGATGTGGCACAAATTAATGGGCGGGAGTGAAAAAGTAAGAAGGATCATCGAACACGGTGTTTACATTGTTTTGGAGCCTTCTGAAGGCAAGGACTATTGTTTTATAATCCATGCACCAAGCTTTAAGTTTATTACTTGCCCACTTCCGGCAGAAGCGGTTTATGAGAAAATGAAAAATGAACCTGAGTCATTGGATGAACTTAAAAAAATTATCATGGAAGGTCCTTCTGCAAATTGCATGGGACCTTTCGCCTAACAAGCGCTTTCACGGTCGACCGGGGGCGTATGGGGACGTCCATAAAATTATAAGTTTCTGTGTGTATAAAACTATTATTTTATGATTTCATGGACGTCCCTACATCCCTACATCCCCCCGACTGTTTAAGTGTTATCCCATTAATAATGGACGTCAAATGAGTATTAACCTGCAGAGAAAATATGGATTTGATATCCTTATTAGAATAGTATTGTTTTTGTTAGGTATTTTTTCCCTTCTTTATTCATTATGTTATATTGTCCCGGATATAGTGGATTTAATAAGTTTAAGCTATCGGTTTCGGCCGTCATCAATGCATGGGTTGGCAGCTTTTAGCGCGAGTCTCTATTTAATGAAAAAAGCAACCTGCAGAAAAGATAGATATGGTCACAGCGATTCCCGATTTGATAGTCGATGACGGCAGATGGCACATTTCGGTGCCCCCCCGACGTTGGTTTTTATTAATTGGCAGGCCGCAGGCCGGGGTCGGACCGAATTAACTGGCTGATTCCATAGAAAGAAAGCTGAAATTTGTGGTGTTTTTGAGCCTTAGAAGGAGTGTTTGTGGTGAAAAAAGGAGTTTTAATGGGCGAACACCGTGCCGAGGGTTAACAGGTACTTCGTTCCTGGATATGTGTGGCATATTATCCACCGTTGTCATCAGAAAGATTTTTTGCTGAAATTTGGGCGTGATCGGCAGGTTTGGATTCGGTGGCTTTTTGAGGCGAAAAAAGGATACGACCTTGAGGTCCTGAATTTTACGATCACCTCAAACCACATTCATCTCCTGGTCTATGGAGGTGAAGACCGTGAGGTCATCCCCCGATGAACGTTAACGTGGGGTCGGACCAAGACAACTGATTGATTTAATGAAAAAATATATCAAAATTTGGCCACATTTTACCTTAAAGGCACCATTCTGCGGACAAGCCGCAGATGTTAGTCGTTAGGTTTCGTTAAACAAAACAGTCTAATACTTATGAAACTCTTTTTTTTGAAATTATTACTTCATTTCGTATTTATTTTATTGTTTACCTCTTGCGTTCCAGTTGCAGGAATCAACAAAGCTCAAGACTTTCCACCTTTACCTGAATATTTTTTAGCCAACAGTAGTAAATTCCTTGTAATCCCTGTCTGGCAAGATATGCCAATTTTTGCTCATGAAACGCCTGAAAAGAAAAAAATTAATACTTATTTGGGAGATCAAATAATTTTAGATAGAAGCAATATCAATCAATTACACAATTATTTGCCAGGTAGTTTAGCATTTGGTTTTATACATAGTGCGGGTGCGATTGGAAAGAATTCCTATATTGAAGGTGTATATATTATTTCTGAAGATGGTCAAATTATCTGGAAAGAGCAAAAAAGTGATGGTTGGCGCACATTCCCCAAACATTGTTTCATTGGTCCGAAATGGAGAGAAAAACTAATTCAAACTTTCACTGACGGAAAAATAGTATTTTCGGAAGCAGAAAAGAAGCTCTTATCGTATGAAGCGGAACGAGTTTTACTCTGGTTTCCATTTCATCCTTACGACTGGAAATTCAGTTATCCAACAGACAAAAAAAATGAACTAATTGAGTTTATAGAAAAAATTCCAGAAGCTAATAACGACGGGAGAAAAATAGAATTGTGGTGATCAAAGAATAATCTTCAACTTATCTAAATCATCAATCTATCTTATAAATGCTTTTTAACCTAACCATAGCATTAAAGGGACCGGCGAGCACTCGCGTTTTTCTGTGCAACGCCTAGCTTGTTCCCGCTGGAAACAAGTAGCCAAGGATGGGCCGGCCCCTTATGCAGGACGTTCAGGTTTAGATTGCCGCATCGAATCTCCTTGTTTTTCCTCATTTTCGAATCTTATGATTACTACTATATTCACCCACCTGCTACTCCCCAATGATCTTCACCAGCACCCGTTTCCGGCGGCGGCCGTCAAACTCGCCGTAAAAAATCTGCTCCCAGGTGCCGAAATGGAGTTTGCCGCCGGTCACCGCCACCACCACCTCCCGGCCCATCACCTGGCGTTTGAGATGGGCGTCGGCGTTGTCCTCGTAGCCGTTATGGCGATACTGGCCAACCGGTTCATGGGGCGCCAGCTTTTCCAGCCACACCTCGTAGTCATGATGCAGGCCTGACTCGTCGTCGTTGATAAAGACCGAGGCGGTGATGTGCATGGCGTTGCACAGCAGCAGACCCTCCTTGATGCCGCTTTCCGCCAGGCATTTTTCCACCTGCGGGGTGATATTGATAAAGGCCCGGCGGGTGGGCACCTCAAACCACAGTTCCTGGTGATAGCTTTTCATGGCAATCGTTTCTCCTTGTAAAACCGTCTGGCGGCAACTGTCAGTCTCGCTGTTGCCGGATCACATCAGCTGCCCTGAATTTTTCGAGTTGTCTGCCAATATGGCATAAATGGCTGATCTGTAAAACGCAAAAATTGTCCTTGTCGCGCAACTTCCCTTAAGAACAGTATTTTTTTTAACAATTATTTTCTTCCGCGGCCCGCATTTGTTATACTGTTGGCAGTTTGTAAATCAATGTCATTAATTTCAGAACTCCTGATGTCGTGACGCAATTTCAATAGGTTATGCCACCATCAGGGATTTTGTCCTGTTACAGGCAAAGTGCCTAAAGTGCGCTAAAGTACTTAAAGTGCCTAAAGTTAAAGGAGTTATCTGATCAGATAGTACCGCAACTTTAGGCACTTTAGGCATTTCAAGTACTTTAGGCACTCTTCTCAATCCAGGGGGTACTATGAAGACGAAGCTCGGCCTGGCAATGGCCCTTTTGCTGACAGTGGTCATTTTTACCCTGCAGAATACGGATATGATCAGCATCCATTTTTTGTTCTGGCAGTTTTCCCTTTCCCAGGCGCTCATGCTGTTTCTGGTGCTGGGCATCGGCGTGCTGCTCGGCTTCCTGCTCGGCAGCTACCGCCGTAACGGCTCCTCTGACGATGCGGACTTTCCGCAATGGAAAGACAAGGACGGGGGAGACGCATGAATCTTTCCGCTCTGTTCGCCCCCCGGTCGGTGGCCGTCATCGGCGTGTCCGCCGGCAATGACCGGCATCCCGCCAACGTTATCTTTACCAAGAACCTGCTGCGCTATCCGGTCAGGACCTATGCGGTGAATGTCAAGGGCGGCTCCCTTGACGGGGAGCAGGTTTTTCCTTCGGTCAGCGCCATCCCGGACAGCATCGATCTGGCGGTGATAGCCGTACGGGCCGAATATGTGCCAGCCGTGCTTGCCGAATGCATCGCCGCGGCGGTCAAAAGCGCCATTATCATCTCCGGCGGTTTTGCCGAGGCCGGCCATGATGAGCTGCAGGACCACCTGGTGAGGCTCGCGGAAGGGGCCGCTTTCCCCTTTGTCGGCCCCAACTGCCTGGGCGTCTATTCCCCCGGCGTGGTGGACACCTTTTTTCTGCCCACTGAGCGCATGGTGCAGCCTGCCGCCGGCGATGTGGCCGTGGTCAGCCAGAGCGGCGGCATCCTGGTTGATCTGCTGGTCAAGTTCGCCCGGGAGGGTGTCGGCATCTCAAGCGCCATCAGCATCGGCAACAAGGCCTATATCCGGGAACTGCAGCTGCTGGAATATCTTGATGCCGACCCGCGCACCGGGGTCATGGTTTTCTATGTGGAGGGTTTTGGCCGCAACGAGGGCCGGGCCTTTGTCCAGCGGGCGGCCAAATGCCGCAAGCCGGTCATCGTGCTCAAGGCCGGCAAGACCAGCGAGGGAAGTGCGGCGGTGTCAAGCCACACCGCCTCCCTGGCCGGTGATTACCAGGTCTTTGCCTCGGTGCTGGCCCAGCACGGCATCATTGAGGCGCGCAACGAACTGGAACTGGTTTCCTATTGTGAGGCCTTAAGCTGCTATCCCCATACCGTGATCAAGGGCCGGGTGGGCATTATCAGCGGCAGCGGCGGCCACGGGGCCATGGCGGTGGACTCCTGCGTTGCCGCCGGTCTGTTCGTGCCGCGGTTTACCGAGGCGGTGCAGCAGTCACTGCGAGACAGCCTTTCGGAGAACATCCGCACCATAGCCTCGGTGGCCAATCCGGTGGATCTCACCGGCAGCGCGGTGGAGAACGACTTTATCGCCGCGGTTGATGCCTTCTGCGAGATCACGGACATTGACAGCATCCTGCTGCTCCTGCTGCCCTATCTGCCGGGCATCAGTTCCGATCTCGGGGCGCGGCTCAGCAAGGTGTACCGCCGTCACGGCAAGCCGCTGGTCGCCTATGTGCCCCACATTGAAAAGTACCGGATGCTCATCGATGGCTTTGAACTCAACCGGGTCCCGGTGGCATCCTCCATTGAAAGCGCCGTCCTTATGACCCATGTTCTCAGGAGATGCCGGTTGTGTTAACCAATGAGATGATCAATATGCTGCAGGCTGGCCGAAAGAACGGCTGGCTGATGGAACCTGAAGCCAAGGGCCTCTTTGCCGCGGCCGGCCTGCCGGTGCCCCGCTTTGCCTGGGCCGGGGATCTCAAGGAAGGTCTGCGAAATGCCGCTGAAATCGGCTATCCCCTGGTGGCCAAGGTCGTTTCCCCGGATGTGGTCCACAAGTCGGAGGTGGGCGGGGTAGCGGTGGGCATTGCCGACGACCGGCAACTGCAGGCGTTTTATGAAAAGGTCAGCGGGCTTGCCGGTTTTGCCGGACTGCTGCTGGAGGAAATGGTGTCCGGCACGGAATTGATCGTGGGGGCCAAGATCGACTACCAGTTCGGCCTGATTATTCTGCTCGGCATCGGCGGCACCAGTGTGGAGATCTACCGTGATGTGGCCATGAGGATGGCTCCGCTGACCTCTGAGGATGTTTACTCCATGCTGCATGAGCTGAAGGGCGGGCAACTGCTGTCCGGCTACCGGGGAAGAGAGGCGATCAGCAAAGAGAAGCTGGTCCGGGTGCTGGTTGATTTCGCTGCGCTGGTGCAGGCCATGGTTCCCTATATCGAGTCGATTGATCTCAATCCCCTGCTCTGTTCCGGTAAGGATTGCGTCATAGCGGATGCCCGCATCATGCTCGGTGAGGTTTATGTGAAAACAGGTGGCGCTGATCCGTCTTTTGCCGGCGAGCGCATGTGAGAATCGAATGGAATATAAGGATTATTACAAGGCCCTTGGCGTGGCAAGGGATGCAAGCCAGGAGGAAATCAAAAGGGCCTACCGGAAACTGGCCCGCAAATTTCATCCGGATGTCAATAAGGCGGCGGATGCGGAGAAACACTTCAAGGAAATCGGCGAGGCCTATGAGGTATTGAAGGACCCGGAAAAACGGGTGGCCTATGACCGCATCGGCACCGGCTGGCAGGAGGGGCAGGAGTTCCGGCCGCCCCCTGACTGGAATGCCGGTTTTGAATTCAGCGGAGGCGGTTTCACCGATGCCTCGGGCCATTTCAGCGATTTTTTTGAGGAGCTGTTCGGCCGGCAGGGCATGGGCAGAAACTTTCATGTGCACCGGGGCGGCATGCGGGCCAAGGGCGAGGATCACCAGGCCAAGATCATGATCAATCTTGAGGATTCCTTCTTGGGCGCGGTGCAGACCATTACCCTGCAGCTGACCGAGGTGGATGGGACGGGCCGGATAGTGGCGCGGCCGCATACCCTGAACGTGCGTATACCCAAGGGGATCATGGCGGGCCAGACGATTCGCCTGGCGGAGCAGGGGGGCCAGGGGTTCGGCGGCGGGCCCCGGGGGGATCTCTATATCGAGGTCGCCTTCCACCCCCACCGGCTGTTTAAGGCGGACAAAAAAGACATTTATCTGGAACTGCCGGTAACGCCGTGGGAGGCGGCCCTTGGCGCGACCGTCACGGTGCCCACCCTGGCCGGCAAGGTTGATATGAAAATCCCGCCCGGTTCCCAGTCCGGGCAGAAGCTGCGTCTGAAAAACAAAGGGCTGCCCGGCAAAACCGCCGGTGACCAGTTCGTGGTCCTGAAGGTGGTGGTGCCCAGGGCTGATTCGGAGGAGGCAAAGGAGATCTACAGAAAAATGGCGGCGGTCATGCCGATGAATCCGCGCACTGCTCTGGGGGGCTGAACAATGGCAAGAGAAAGAGACGAAAAATTTCTATTTCAGCCGGTGAGCGGCATGGTCCTCGATGATCAGGCCAGGCTCTCCCTCTATGAACTGAGTGAAATCTGCGGTATCGGCGAGGAAATGATTCTGGATATGATCGAGGAAGGCCTGCTGGAACCCCAGGGCAGGGGGCCGGAGGAGTGGCGTTTCAGATGCTATGAAGTCCGGCGGGTGCAGGTGGCCGTGCGGCTGCAGCAGGATCTCCGGGTCAATCTGCCGGGGGCGGCCCTGATTCTCGATCTGCTGGAGGAACTGGAGGAACTCAGGCGCCGCATGTGACGAGGTGATGGCCCCTGCCGGCATTTGTTATTCCAACATGCCGGCAAGATGTCATTCCGGATGTCGGGCATCATCGAGGACAGGGTTTTGGCCGGCAGCCAATATCGCCGGGGATGTCATTTACATGATCAGCGGGGAGATCGTCAGGTATCCACCTGAAATTTTTGAGGAATCGAGGGTATCCTTCCATGAATAATCATAATGTGTCAGTGGAGTTTCCCAATCTGCCCGCCCGGCTGGGCGGGCTCGCCGACCTGGCCGAGAATCTCTGGTGGAGCTGGCACCCTGCCGCCCGCATGCTCTATAAAATGATCGACCGGCAGGCATGGAAGGCAAGTGTGCACAACCCTGACAAGATGCTGCGGGATATTCCCAGGGAGGTGCTTGAGGCGGCGGTGAACAAGCCGGATTATATGCGTTACTATGATCTGGTCATGTACCGCTATCGTAAATACATGACCAGCAGGGTATGTCCTCTTTTCCCTGACAGCGGCAGCCCTTCCCCGGTGACCATCGCCTATTTCAGCGCCGAATACGGCCTGCATCGGTCTCTTCCTTTCTATGCCGGGGGGCTGGGGTTTCTTGCCGGTGATTTCATCAAGGAATGCAGCGATCTGAATGTGCCGCTCATTGCCGTGGGCTTCATGTATCCGGAAGGATATGTCAACCAGCGGATCAGTGAATCGGGCTGGCAGGAAAACGTCAGTATCCAGCTCGACCGCAATCAGGCTGCTATTTCAAAGGTGTACGACGGCAACGGCAACCATCTTATCGTCAAGGTGCCGGTGGTTGAACCGCCGATTTATGTGGCGGTCTGGAGGGTGGATGTGGGGCGGGTGCCTCTCTATCTGCTTGATACCGACATCGAAGAAAATGATCCCTGGAACCGGGGGATTTCCGCCAGGCTCTATATCGGCGACATGGAACAGCGGCTGCGGCAGGAGATCGTCCTGGGCATCGGGGGCATGGAGGTTCTGGAGGCCCTGCATGTCAGGCACTCCATCGTCCATCTCAATGAGGGGCATGCCGCCTTTGCCCTTTTTGAGAGACTGCGCGACCGCCTGCAAAATGGGTTTTCCCCGGAGGAGGCCTTCACCAATGTGCAGCAGACCACGGTATTCACCACCCATACCCCGGTGCCGGCCGGCCATGATGTTTTCCCTTTTCCGTTGATGGACAAATATTTTCGTGATTTCTGGCCCACCCTGCAGATGGATCGCGACAGCTTTCTCAATCTGGGGGTTCATGCTGCCGAGTCGGATAAAGGCTTTAATATGACGGCCTTTGCCCTGCGGTTGTCCGGCTATCGCAACGGGGTCAGCCGGAAGCACGGAGAGGTGGCCAATCAGATGTGGCAGACGCTCTGGGGAGGAGAGGGAAAAGAGGGGCAGGCCATTGACTTTGTGACCAACGGGGTGCATGTTCCCACCTGGATTGAGCCGAAGTTTGAGCTTCTTTTCAACAAGTATCTGGGGCCTGACTGGCTGGAGGACCACGATAATCCCTACCTGTGGGAATTAATCGATGAGATTCCGGATGAAGAGCTGTGGAAAACCCATATCTGGCTGAAAATAAAACTTTTTAATGTCATCCGGGAGAGAGCCCGGCAGCGGTGGACCAATGACCGGTCTCATCCGTCAGTGGCCCTGGCCTGCGGTACCCTGCTTGACCCCTCTGTGCTGACCATCGGTTTTGCCAGAAGATTTGCCACCTACAAACGGGCCGACCTCATTCTGCAGGATGAAGGGCGGCTGCGAAAACTGCTCGGTCGTCAGAACCAGCCGATACAGATAATATTTGCCGGCAAGGCCCACCCGGCGGATGATCCCGGCAAACTCCTACTGCAGAAAATCTTCAACGCCGCCCGTAATCCGGACTTTAACGGCAGAATCGCCTTTGTGGAGGACTACGGGGAACAGATCGCCCAGTATCTTGTGCACGGGGTGGATGTCTGGCTGAACAACCCTTTGTCGCCAATGGAGGCCTGCGGCACCAGCGGCATGAAGGCATCGCTCAACGGGGTACCGCATTGCAGCATCCCTGACGGATGGTGGCTTGAGGCCTTTAACGGTGAGAACGGCTGGTCGTTTGACGGGGGACACCTGGAGGACTCTCGTGACAGGATCGATGCGGAATCACTCTACCAGGTGCTGGAGGAGAAAATCATCCCGCTTTATTATCAGGTGAACGAAGATGGCGTCCCTCCCGGCTGGGTGAAAGTCATGAAGAATGCCATCAAGAGCACGGCGGCCCGCTTCTCGGCCAGACGGATGGTGCGGGAATATGTTGAGAAATTTTACAGCAAGGCGGCCCATTTTACCTCGGAGGTGGTGTGAGGCCGGGCCAGGCAATGTGCCGCATGGTTATTTCATGCGGTGAATACTGGATATCTCATCCAGGCCTGTGATGCAGACCCGCAGATCTTTTATGATCCCGTTTTCCAGGCCGTAGACCCAGCCGTGGACCGCCAGTTGCTGCCCGGCTTTCCATGCATTCTGGACAATGGTGGTGTGGCAGACATTGGCCACCTGTTCAACCACATTCAGTTCACAGAGCAGCTTGAATTTGTCCCCCTCGTTTTCCAGCGCATCGATTTTTTCCTGGTGAAAACGGTAAACATCCTTGATGTGCCGCAGCCAGTTGTCGATCAGGCCATGTTCCTTGCTCTCCAGAGCTGCCTTGATGCCGCCGCAGCCATAATGGCCGCAGACAATAATATGTTTTACTTTCAGCACCTCAACGGCATACTGGATAACCGACAGGCAGTTGAGATCGGTATGGACGACGACATTGGCAATATTGCGATGGACAAATATCTCCCCCGGCAGCAGGTCGACGATCTGATTGGCCGGCACGCGGCTGTCGGCGCAGCCGATCCATAAATACTCAGGACTCTGCTGCTTTGACAGTCTTTTGAAGAATTCGGGGTCGGATCCCGTGGTCTTTGCCGCCCATTTTTTATTGTTCTCAAAAAGATGTTTTAATCGTCGCATAAGGCACCTTGGAGAGCTGCTTGATTATTGTTGCTTTTTCTTGGTTTCCCTATTGTTTTCATGCCGGCTGTGGAACCAGGATAGATGAATCGTGGCAGCCGCAAAGCATGACATCAGGTTGTTGGCGACCAGTGCCACGATTTTGCCGTCGAGTTTTTTTGCATCCGCCATCCGGGATAAGACATCCCTGATTTTCTCAGGCGGCTGGGCCGCGCGATAGGGGCGGTTCTGGCTCAGGGCCTGGAACACATCTGCCACCGCGATGATTTTGGCCTCAACCGAAAGATCAGAGTCGTGCATATGGAAGGGATACCCTTTGCCGGACGGGGTTTCGTGGTGAAAGGCCGCCAGTCTGGCAATGGACTCAAAACCGCTTATCTGGCGCAGGATCTGAAATGTTTCAAAGCTGTGCTGCATGATAATGGACCGTTCCATGGCATTGAGCGGGCCGTTTTTTTCCAGGATTTCATCGGGAACTTTCAGCTTGCCCAGGTCGTGCAGGAAGCCGGCAAGTTCCAGTTCGTTGCAGATATTGCTGTTCAAGCCATGCAATTCCCCGATGAACCGGGCAAGATGGGCAACCCCGTAGGAATGTTCCGCGGTAAAGGGGCTTTTGGCATCAACGATATCGGCAAAGAGAAAGGCGATTTTTTTTAAGGATGCATGGTCAATGTTCTGTTCATGATCCGGCAGATTGATTTCGGCCAGATAGAAATCGATGTGGGGCGGAAAGAGGGTAAGCCAGAAAATTTCACTTTGCGATAAGGCCAGGAAGGTGTCGACGAGTTGCGGCGCAAAAAGGGTGCCCCGGTATTTGCCAATGGTCAGCCGGATTTTTTCTCTGTTGAGCAGCAGTTCATGGGGGGAATACTGGGCGGCCAGGGAGTCGATCCTGTCGGTCATGTAGATGCAGTTACTGATGAGCTTTGTCCGCTCCGGCAGTTGTTTTTTCGCAAGCATGTCCCAATGGGTATGGTGATAGAGAACAATCGGCGCAAGCGACCCCGGGAAGTCGTGTTTGACCAGCAGATCATGGCCCCTTTCGCAATGAATGTGGGACTCATCCCAGTCCAGTTCCGAGATCAGTTTTTTGTGGATTCTGGTTGAAGATACCCCGCAGTCATGCAGCAGGGCGGCGTCGCAGGTGATGGACAGCAGGGATTCCTCACTGCCCTGCTGAAGCAGGCGCATGCATTCCAGCGACATATAGGCGACGCGTTTGCCGTGGTAAAAATCATCTACGCCGACCAGGTCAAGCATGTCCGACAGGGCCCGGATCACCTCCCGCAGATTGACGTTGGTCAGACTTTCGCCGGTGGAAATTTCTGATCTGCCTTGTGCTCTGGCTTTCATTTTTGCTCAAATAGACATGGGAATTTTCCGGCTTGTCGCCGGTGATGGAGCAAATCACCATCCATTCCTTTTTTAGCATTAATGGAATAAAAATTCGATAATTATATCGTCTGAACAAACTATGGCGCCTGCGTAGGCGTGTTGGCTGGCTGTAGAGGAGTAAGGGCGGTTCGCGAACCGTCCCTTTCCTATCGCAGGCGGAACCGGCCCGGTATTATTGGGCGCAGAGCCCGATGAATTGCTCCAGTTGCTTGGTCTGGGCAGGGGAAAGGCTGTTGAATTTGACGCAGTGTTGTCTTATCCGGACCATATCGGTCGGGATGTGATAATCGGCAACGGTTTGGACAGGGAGATTCCGCAGGCTGAAACCCTCGTAGGCCAGATCAAGTTTGTCCGGGTCTTTAAACCACTGCTCGAGCCCGACATAACGGAAAACGAGACCGTTGGCGCTGATCTGAATGATATGAAACGGGATGGCCAGGTCTAAAATGGCCAGGGTGCGGTCTTTTATCCTGAATTGCCTGTCGTCATTTTGCTTTAACAACTCCGGATGCAATGCGTTCATGATAAGGCCTCTTTGCGGTTGTCAGTTATTCCCCTTTATGGTTTTTCCTCATCTGCTTTGTTATTCAGCAATTATAGTACCACGATGTGGTTTTATTTTTTCTCTTTTGATATAGGCTGGTTAGCTGAAAAATGGGATGGAAGGGTCAATTGGCAGGTTGGGGTATTGACCAGTGATGTGGTGAAATGACCCGAAATCGGGTTAAGCCTGCTGGGAGGCGGCTGTTTTTTTTACACGGTAGCCGGTCTTTATTCCATGCGTTTTTTGAACAGCCAGGTGGCGGTGGAGAGGGTGATTGCCGCGATGATGGCCATGGGCCAGGTCTGGTGCCATACCAGGGCGGCCGGGATGTCCTTGAGAAATATGCCCCGGACGATGATCATGAAGTAACGCAGGGGATTGCCCAGGGTAACGGTCTGCAGCCACTGGGGCATGTTTTCAATGGGAGTGGAGAAGCCGGACAGGATGACCGACGGCACGAGAAAGACGAAGGCCCCCAGGATCGCCTGCTGCTGGGTCATGGACAGCGACGAGATAAACAGCCCGACGCCGATGATGGCCAGGAGAAACACCGCCATGCTGGCATAAAGCAGCGGCAGGGAGCCGTTGAAGGGGATCCGCAGCAGCAACACGGCGGCCAGCACCATGAAGGTCCCTTCGAGCATGGCGATGAAGAGTGCCGGCACGGCCTTGCCGACCAGGATCTCCAGCGGGTGCAGGGGGGAAACCAGCAGCTGGTCGAATGTTCCCATCTCCCGTTCCCGGGCCACGGACAGGCTGGTGACCAGCAGGCTGATCAGGGTGGTGAGGATGCAGACCAGGCTCGGCACCGTGTACCATTTGAAATCGAGATTGGGATTGAACCAGTTGCGTACCACCAGTCTTGCGCCGTCCGCTGGGCCGCTGGGGCCAAGACGCGCCCGGAAATCATTCATGATGCGTTGCGCATAGCCCTGGACGATCTGCGCCGTATTGGTCTTGCGGCCGTCCAGAATGAAGCTTGCCGCGGCCTGTTGTCCGCTCTCGATATTGCGGGAAAAATCCTCGGGAATCCACAGCACGGCAATGGCCTGCTGCTCCTCAATGACCGGCGTCACCTCGGCCGCGTGGTCGAGATGGAGAACCCTGCTGAAGGTGGCTGCGGCGGCAAAGTCCTGTTCCAGGGTCAGGGCCGGCTTGCCGTGGTCGAGATTCAGCACGGCAAGGGTCTGGTTTTTTGCTTCCTGGGTGGCGGCAAAGGAAAAGACAAACAGCTGGACCAGGGGGGGGACGATGAGAACAAAGCGGCTCTTTTTATCCCGCAGGATGGCCAGCAGTTCCTTGATGATCAGGGCGCGGATGCGGTTGACCATGGTTCACCTCAGCCGTTTGGCTGTTTTGCGGGCGGTGATGAAGAACAGCACCGCGGCAAGCCCCAGCAGGATGAGCACATTAGGCAGCAGCAGGCTCCAGACATCCCCCGCCAGGAACAGGGTCTGCAGGTTGGTCACCAGATAGCGCGCCGGGATGATGTGGGTCAGGCCCCGGATCGGCATGGGCATGGAGGCGATTTCGAAAATGAAGCCGGACAGGAGAAAGGCCGGCAGAAAGCCGGTGATCATGGCGACCTGGGCGGCGACAAACTGATTTTTTGCCGCGGTGGAGATCAAAAGCCCCTGCCCCAGGGCGGCCAGCATAAAGGCGACCGAGGTGAGGAGCAGGGCGCCCACGGAGCCGTGGAAGGGCACCTTGAACAGGAAGACGGCAATGGCCACGCTGCCCAGCATGGCCACCATCCCCAGCAGAAAGTAGGGGATGAGTTTGCCGATGATGACCTCCACAATGCCCACCGGCGTGGCCATCATCGCCTCCATGGTGCCGCGCTCCCACTCCCTTGACACGACAAGAGCGGTGAGCAGGGTGCCGATGATGGCCATGATGATGGCGATGGCCCCGGGCACCAGGGAATCACGGCTTTCCAGCTCCGGGTTGAACCAGATGCGCGGCACCAGCAGGGGACCGGTCCGGCTGTCGTTTCCCTGTTGCAGCTTATGCAGCGATGCCCAGGTGGAGACAACCCCCTGGGCGTAATTCTGCACATAGTTTGCCGTGTTGGTTTCGCTGCCGTCGGTAATGATCTGGATGGGCGGCGCTGTCCCGGCCGAATGGAACCGGCGGGAGAAATCGTTGGCAAGGACCACGATGCCGCGGGAGCGGCCGGCCAGCAGATCGGCCTCCAGCACCCGCGCGTCGCGGCTGAGGCGGGCCGCAAAATAGGGGCTGGCCAGAAAGGAGGCGGCAAGTGAGGCTGCCTCCGCGCCGCTGTCCTCCATGGCGACGCCGATCTTTACCCGTTTGGCATCCAGGGAGACCCCGTAGCCGAACAGAAAGAGCAGGATCAGGGGCAGGACGAAGGCGATGAGCAGACTGCTCGGGTCGCGCACCACCTGTATGAACTCTTTGCCGATCAGGGCTTTCATGCGGCGCAGCCGGTCTTTCATGCGGCCTCCCGGTTTTTCTCATCCCATTGCCGGAGCAGGGCGACAAAGGCATCCTCCAGGGTGGGGTCGGGGAGCTCGGCTGATACGGTCAGGGTCTTCAGCTCGTCGGGGGAGCCGGTGGCGATCATCCGGCCGCGATAGATGAGGGCGATGCGGTCGCAATACTCGGCCTCGTCCATGAAATGGGTGGTCACCATCACCGTTACCCCGCGCTCCACCAGGCCGTTGATGTGGGTCCAGAATTCGCGGCGGGTCAGGGGATCGACCCCGGAGGTGGGTTCATCCAGAAAGAGCACGGCCGGCTCGTGCATCACGGCGCAGCTCAGGGCCAGGCGCTGTTTGAAGCCCAGCGGCAGCTCCCTGGCCGCTGCTTTCAGATGGGGCTGCAGATTGAAGATGTCGATCATCCGCCCTACGGTCTCTTTCTGTCTGGCGCCGGCCAGGCCGTAAACCCCGGAAAAGAATTCCAGGTTCTGGCGGGCGGACAGATCACCGTAGAGAGAGAATTTCTGGGCCATGTAGCCCAGGCGGGAGCGGGCCTGGCCGGGCGCCTGCTGCAGATCAAGGCCTACCACCCGGCCGGTACCCGCCGAGGGACGCAGCAGACCGCACATCATCTTAAAAGTGGTTGACTTGCCGGCGCCGTTGGGGCCGAGCAGGCCGAAGATCTCGCCCCGCCGGATGGCAAAACTGATATCCTGCGCTGCGGTGAAATCTCCGAACCGTTTGGTCAGACCTGCGGCCTCCACCGTTATCTGGCCGTAATCCCCGACCTGCGCCATGGCGGCGGCCAGCACCGAGTCCCCGCCGGAACCCCCGCCGAGGATATCGACAAAGGCGTCCTCAAAACGCGGGGCAACCGGCTCCAGTGTGGCCTCGGGTCCGGCGTCAAGGGCCGCCAGGTCCGGCTGGGGGCGATCGGCCCGCAACACGATACGGACATTTTCGCCCTGGACGATGCCATCCTGCACCTCGTCCCGCCGCAGGATGTCGGCCAGGACCCGGCGTCGGTTGCCGCTGATGTTGCGGATCTGGAAACAGCGGCCAATGACCCGTTCAGTCAACTTCTGCGGCACACCGGCAAACATCAGCTTGCCTTCGTTAAGCAGCAGGACCTCATCACACTGCTCCGCCTCGTCCAGATAAGCGGTGGACCAGATCACCGCCATCTCCGCGCTCACCAGTTCCTGCACCATGCGCCACAGTTCCCGGCGGCTCACCGGGTCGACGCCGACGCTCGGCTCATCCAGCAGCAGCAGGCGCGGTTTGCGGATCAGGGCGCAGGCCAGGCCGAGTTTCTGTTTCATGCCGCCGGACAGCCGGCCGGCCAGGCGGCGCTGAAACGGCGTGAGTCCGGTGAAGGCCAGCAGGCGCTGGAAGACCTGCTGCCGGGCGGCACCAATCACCCCCTGCAGATCAGCATAGAGGCGCAGGTTCTGCATGACGGACAGATCCTCGTACAGCCCGAATTTCTGCGGCATGTAGCCGATGATGCGGTGCAGCTCGGTGGGTTCCGTGCGGGTGTCAAGGCCGAAGATGCTGATGGTGCCGGCGCCTGGGAGTAAGAGGGCGGCCATGAGACGGATCAGCGTGGTCTTGCCCGCTCCGTCCGGGCCCACCAGACCGGTCACCGCCCCGGGGCGGATGACGGCGGACAGGTCGTCGAGGGCCGGGGGCTGGCTGCCGCCGAAGGAGTAAGTCAGCCCCTGGATAGCAACAGGTGCGTGCTCCATAAGATTTACTCCCGGGGGCTCTGCCGCTCTTTTTCCGTGAGCCGGACCGTGACCGGCATTCCCTGGCGCAGGCCGTGATCGGGGTCGTCGGCAATGATGCGCAGCTGATAAACCAGGCGGGTGCGCAGTTCTTCGGTCTGTACCGATTTCGGCGTGAATTCCGCTTCGGGCGAAATAAAGCCCACCTGACCCTGATAGGGCCGGTCCGGGGCGGAATCGGTAAAGACCTGCGCCGGCATGCCGGGATAGACGCGGCCCAGATCAGGTTCCTCCACATAGGCCCGGATCCACAGCGGGGTGTCCAAAGACAGGGTGAGCACGGTCTGGCCGGTGCCGACAATGGCGCCGGGTTCTTTCACCCTGGTCAGGATGGTTCCTTCCTGCGGGGCCTTGATTTCGGTGTCATCAAGCCGGGTGCGGGCCCCGGCCAGCCGCGCCAGGGCCGCCTGCAGGTCGGCCCGGGCCGCCACGATGTCCTCGTTACGGAACCCTTCCCTGGCGAGATGCAGTCCCTCTTGGGCCGTGGCCAGCCGTGCCGTGGCTTCTGCCAGGGCGGCACCGGCGTTGTCAAAGGATTGCTGGGAAACCGCCCCGCTTTCGATGAGGTTTTTGAGCCGCAGGTATTCTGTTTGCAGATTTTTTACCGAGGCCTGGCGTTCACGCACCAGCGCCGCGGCCTGGGCGATTTCCTGGGGCCGGGTGCCTGCCTCCAGTTTGGCCAGGACGGCAGCCACCTGCTCCTGCTGGGCCCGGGCGAGATGCAGCTCATCCCGGTAGGGAGTATTGTCCAGACGGGCAAGGAGCTGACCTGTCTGCACCCGGTCCCCCTCTTCGACCAGGACTGCGGAGAGACGGCCGCTGACCCGGAAGCCGAGATCCACCTTGCGGATGTCCACATTGCCGTACAGGGTCAGCTCGCCTGCCTCGCTCTCTTCATTATGCAGGCTCCGATAGGCGAAACCGCCGGCCACGGCGGCAATCAGCACCACAAGGAGAATGAGTTTTTTCTTCATATCCGATCCTATTCGCCCCAATCAGTTCTTAACCGGCCAGATGCCGCAGGCCGGACAGGGCCGCCCGCGTCTGTTCCAGAACAACCGTGCGGATTTCGGCGGTCTCATGGGGGCTGTATCCCTCAAGCCCCAGATGGCGGACCAGGGTTTCCCGCGCGAAGCGAAACGCCATGATCTGGCCGATCAGGGCAAAGGCCCGCAGACGGATTTCCCGGTCCGGCTCGGTTTCAGTCCCGGTTGTTGCGGCCGGCAGCGTTGCCGTGACGGTCGGCCGGCAGGTCATGCCGGGCGGGTTTAAATTGATTTTTCCTTGGCGCACAACCATGTTGCCAGGTTTCTGGCCAGAATCAGGTTGCCGTCCTTGAGAAACTGGTTCTGGAAAATGGCATCATCGCCAAAGACGGCGAAAGAGCCGGAGCCGCTCCTGCCGGCCAGCACCATGGCAAAGGCCTGCACCGCGTCATTGTCACCCAGCTGGCCGTTCTGGTTCAGGTCAACCCATGCCTTATGGGTGGTGCGGGCAATGACGGTGATGTCCTTCTTCTTTTCGAGCAGGGCCCAGCCGCCATGGATATTGAAGCTGTCCAGGCCGACGGTCAGGGGATGGGGCGTGAGGTCTTTGACCATGAATTCCCTGGCGTTGGCGCCGATAATATTTTCCTGTTCGGCAACGGCGAGACTGGACATGGCGATACCCATCTGGGGCAGCAGCCCCATCAGCGGCTGGGAGATGTGGGCCATGACGGCCAGTTTGCCGCCGTGGTAGACGAATTTCATAACCGCCAGCACCTCAGGCGGGGTGATGGGGGCAAAAGGACCGGAGATAATGAGCACGTCAACTCCCTTTAAGACGCGGTCGCTGATGGGCATTGTCGATGTTCTGATCTCAGCGCCCTGCTCGGCAAAGACCCCGGCAAGGCCGGAGAGGTCCAGGGGTCGGTTTGCCTCCACCAGGAACTGCTGGCCGTGGGACTGGTCAAAAAGCACCACCGGCCCGGCCTGGGCCAGGTTTGGGGTGAAGAGAATGAGGGCGACGGCAACGAAGGCGGTGAGTCTGCTTATGAGGAGATTCATGGCGTGGTTTTCCTTTCTTGTGCTGGGGGGAAAAGATCGCTGATTCTTTGCCAGATTGCCAGAAACTGCTTCTGGTCGGCGCAGGACAGGGTGAAGAGAAGTTCGTCTTTTTCAAAGGAGGGGCTGTGTTCAAGCCGGGCCTGGTCGGGCAGGGCGAGTCCGGCGATAAAATGGTGAAATTCCTTTTCCGCCCGGCTCAGGCGCGGAAATCTCTCACTGGTGAGCCATTTCATCAGGTTGGCTGTTTTCTGGGGGGAGTTTGCCTCCCCGTGATTGATGATGCTGTCCACCGCCGGGCTGTGCAGCAGGGCGGAGATGGTGGTATTGTTGCGGGATGCCAGTTCCCGGCAGGTGATTGCCAGCTTTTTCTGGTTGCCCACGGAGAGATGCAGGGTGCTGATCACCTCAAACAGGGCCACCCGGTCGCTGAAAGAAAATTTTCCCAGCTCAAATGCCACCTTGTCGTCAAGTACACCTTCGTGCATGGCGATGAGCAGCGGTTCCTCAAGATCCAGCAGTCTGAGATCCCGGTGGATATGATAAACGGACGGGGCAAGGCCCATTAGCGGCAGGAAGCGGGCGGCCAGCACATTTTCATCGATCAGCTTCAGGGCCTTTTTGCAAAAAAATGCCCGTTCAACCGGGGTCAGGGGGCGGGAAAGCAGGGCCTCTTCCAGGCCTATGGCCAGGACGTCAATCTCATCGGTTTTTTCAGTCAGTTTATAACAGACACAGGCGGCAGCGCCCGTGGCCTCTATGGCGGCAAGCAATCTTTTCCGGCCTGCGACGACGGCAAAGGAAGATGCTGCTTTTTCTTTGACAACCGGGGGATGGAGGATGCCGCAACGTCTGACGGATTCGACCAGGGAAGCAGGGACGGGACTGGTAATGCAAGGGGGCACAAGCCAGTAGCTGTCATCAGAAAAATCGATATGGTTGATGTTGATGCGTGATATGTGCATGAAACTCCTCTTTGGCGTTGCGCTTTTTTATCCTGGTTATATACTGAAAAAGGACAATCTCATAAAGATAATTTTTAACAGGCTGACCGGCTTAACTTTTTATGGGAAGATGATTGGTAAAAAGGGAGGGCCATGAAGGTCATCATGATTGCCGCCGCCACCCTGTGCGGCCGCATCAGTCCTGCGCCGCTGGGCAGTGCGTTGGATCGCCGCTTTCTTGAGCAGATGCGGGATGAAACCGATGCAAGCCTGATGGGCAGCGCTACCCTGCGTCATGCTGATCCGGAGATGCGGGGCACGGGCGGCATTCTGCCGCAGCGGCTGCGGGCCTTCATCACCTGCTCCGGGGATATTCCGGTGCAGGGGAAAAAGATCTTTCATCACGGGCCTGCCCCTCTTGTTTTTACATCAGAGCAGCGTCATGACGATCTTTCGGCTCGGCTCGCCGGCAAGGCGGAGGTGGTTTCACTGCCTGCGGGACCCGGCGGCCTATCCGTTGCCGCGGCCATAGCGGAGCTTGAACGCCGGGGCGCCCGCACCGTGCTCATTGAAGGCGGGGCGTCACTCAATTACTCCGCCCTGCGGCAGCGGGTGGTGGATGAACTGCTGGTGACTCTCACCCCGAAGCTTTCCGGCGATGAGCACGCCGCAAGCCTGGTTGATGGCCGGGCGGCCCTGGGCCGTCCCTTTTTGACACTTGCGCTTCTCTCCTGTCGGCCGCAGTCCACCGGGGAGATTTTTATTCATTATCAAGTCTGTTACGAGGATGAAAATGCATAAACAGGAGCTTGCCATTCTCTTTTCCGGGGGGACAGATTCCCTGGCCCTCTATGCCTTGGCCACCGCCGGGCATCACCCCGATCTGCCGAGGCCGAGACGTATTCATCTGCTTAACATGTTGAACGGCATGAGCCGTTTCCCTGATTTTACCCGCAACCGTTTCGAGACGGCAAAAAGTATCCTGGCCAAACGTTTTCCCTTGCCGGAGGAAATGCCGGAGGCCTTACTGGTGGAACTCGATATGGGGCGGCTCTTTCAGGGGCTGTGGCTTGATCGCTATGAAGAGTTTATGCCCCTTTACGGCGGGAAAAATCTGGTCTGCGTTGCCTGCAAAGTTGCCATGCATATCAGGGCGATACTCTATTGCAACGAACATCTGATCCCGGTGGCTGTGGCCGGCTATACCAAAAAACAGAGTCACTATCCGGAGCAGACCCCGGTGTTCATGGAGAAAATTACCAAATTTTCCGGGCAGTTCGGCCTTGCCGTCCGCTTTCCGGTCTATGACGACTTTGAGGAGGTCATGACCACCCGTCATCTGCTTGAGGATTTCGGTCTGCCTTCCACCGGCGGCGGGGAAAGAAAATGTCTGTTCAGTCAGACCCTGACGAGCGCCACGGCCAGGGAAATAGGCGTTTATCTTGACGACATGCTGCCCAGAGCCCAGGAATACATTGAATGCATCCAGGACGGCAGGATTAAGGAAGCAGCCGCCTGCTTCCCTCCTGGCCGTGTAAGCCAGTGAAACGAGACAGTCGACATTTCGGGAGAAAATAATTTGTCAAAGGAAATACGCATTAACGGGGGACCCTCTCTGATTGACAGACATACCCATGCAAAGGTGCTTTCCTCAGGCACGGATGTGCCGGAACAGGTCCCTTCCTTTGCCATCCATCTTGATGAGGTGGGTATTGCCGGGAAAACGGTGTGGGTTCTGCTGCCTGAGGGCAGGCTTCCCTTTACGGCATCCATCACCGTTGATCTGCCGGGCCGGACCCGGGGCATCCATATGTCCCGCCTGGAACAGGCCATTGCCGAGCTGCATGAGCGGTCCTTTGCCCGGCTGAGCCATTATGCCGGGGCCCTGGTGGAACAGGTGGTTGCGCGGCAACGGGGCAGTACGGCCCGGGTGAGTCTTGCCGGTAAACGCCCGCTGCTGCGCCAATCGTCAATCAGCCGGCAGGTTTCGGTTGATCCGCTGCTGGTCAGGGTGGAGGCCATGATCAGCCGGGATCACCCCGGTGGGATCACGGTGTCAAACGGTGTCGGTGTCTGCCATATCACCTCCTGCCCCTGCACCCAGGTCTATAATCTCGATGTCTTTACCGAGCGCGGCAACTGTCCCATGCCCACCCATTCCCAGCGTTCCCAGACCTGGCTCCACCTGCGCGGCGCAGGTCAAGTGCCGGCTCATCAGGATCTGCTGAGCTGTCTGGAGAATTCCCTGCATCTGGCCCAGGATCTGTTGAAAAGGCCGGATGAGGCGGAGCTTGTTCTCAAATCACATGTCCATCCCCAGTTTGCCGAAGATGCGGTGCGGGAGACGGCCCGCAGCGTGGGCCGTATGTTCGGCGCCGTGTTGCCGGGGGACACCGGCGTCGTCATCGAGTCGTTGAGTCTGGAGAGTATTCATATCCACGATGTCTGCTGCCGGCTGGAGACATCCATCGGGGCCATCTGCGCTCTGCTCTGAACCATGTCCGGGGAGCTCATGCAAAAATATCCTGACCTTCTGTGCCGGGCCATCCAGGCCATGGCTGCCCGTTATAAGGCGGATGTCTTTGTCGTCGGCGGCACGGTGCGTGACTGGCTGCGAGGCGCTGTTGCCCGTGATCTTGATCTTGCCCTTTCCCGTTCAGCCCTTGATTTCGCACGTGAACTGGCCGGCGAGCTGCAGGCCGCCTATGTGCTGCTTGACGCAGATGAGCAGACGGCGCGGGTGGTCTGGGGTGAATATGTGGTGGATATTGCCGGTTTCAGAGGTGGGGCCAGGGATATCAGGGAGGATCTTCTGAAAAGGGATTTTACCATTAACGCCCTGGCCCTCCCTTTTTCCCGGTATATGGTCGCCCCTGCTGTGGACAGACGGTTGATAATCGATCCCGCCGACGGTTTGACAGATCTGCAGGGCGGCATCATCCGCCTGCTTGCCCCGGAAGCTCTCACCGATGACCCCCTGCGGCTGCTGCGCGCCTTCCGTTTTTTTGCCGAGACCGGATTTGTCATTGAACCGAAAAGCTGGCAGTGGCTCAATGATTACCGGCAGCTTATTTCCTCAGTCTCGCCGGAGCGCATATCCTATGAGCTTGACTGCATCATGGCCAGCCACCGGGCCTTTGCCGCAATTGTGCTGCTTGACAGGGCGGAAGTGCTTGCCGTTGTCTTTCCCGAACTGGGCATGGGCGCGGGAATCACCCAGCCGGCCAGCCACCATCTTGATGTGCTTGCCCATAACATGGAGGCCCTGCGCTGGATGGAACGGATTATCGAACGCCCGGCTGATTTCTATCCGGCCCAGGCTGAGGACCTGGGAAAGTATCTTGCCGGAGGCAAGAGAATTATCTGGCTCAAGTGGGCAGCGCTTTTTCATGATCTGGGCAAGCCGGCCGCCCTGCGCACCATCAATCAGCGCATTACCTTTTACAACCATGACCGCATCGGCGTAGAACTTGTCGCTGCACTTGCCGGAAGGCTGCGCTGGAGCCGGGAGAAATCGGAGCGGGTCAGCCGCTTTATTTCCCTGCACATGTGGCCTTTTCATCTGAGCAATGTGCGCCGGAAAAAAGGAGTGACAGCCAGGGCCTGCCTGAAAATCTACAAGGCGGCCGGGGAGGACCTGCCCGGGCTTTTCCTGCTGGCAATGGCGGACAGCCTGGCCGGCCAGGGTACGGGAAAGCCTGTCGGCATGGAAGAGGAACTTGTCGCGCTCTACACCCAGGTGCTGGATGTGTGCAGAACCCGGGTGGTGCCTGTTCTTGCCGGCCCGCGTCTGGTGACCGGCAGGGATTTGCTTGACCTGGGGCTTGAGCCCGGCCCTGTTTTCAAGGATATTCTGGCCGAGGTTGAAAAGGCCCAGGTGGAAGGGGAGTTCAACAGCCGTGAACAGGCCCTTGCCTGGGTCCGCCATTTTTTGTCTTTCCGTTGATTTCATTTGATTTTTTTTTATCTGCCGTTGTAGGCTAATTAAGCTGCAACTCTCTGAACCATATTGATGAAGCGAACGAAAATGGACTCAAGATATGAAAAATGCGGACAACGGCATCACGCAGAATCAAACTTATTCGACAATTTTCAGCGCCAGAACGGCTGATCAGTTCAAAGAGAGAATCAAGCATCACCTGATGAGCTTCCAGGGCCGCGATCCCATGCGGGCAGGATCCAGGGACGTGTACAAGGCGCTCTCTTTTGCCCTGCGGGATGTGCTGGTGGAAAAATGGATTGAGACCCAGAAGAACTTTTATGCCAAGAAGAGCAAAAGGGTCTACTATCTATCGCTGGAGTTTCTGGTGGGCCGGACCCTGGGCAACACGCTGATTAACACGGGTCTGATGGGTGAGGTCTCCAAAGCCCTGGAGCAACTCGGTTATGACCTGGAGGAGATCAGGGAGGTGGAGGAGGACGCCGCGCTCGGCAATGGCGGTCTGGGCAGGCTTGCCGCCTGTTTCATGGATTCGGTCGCCACCCTGAAAATTCCGGCCTACGGCTATGGCATCCGCTATGAGTATGGTCTTTTTTATCAGAAGCTGATCAACGGCTATCAGGTGGAAACGCCGGACAACTGGCTGCGTTACGGAACGCCCTGGGAATTTGAGAGGTCCACCTATCTTTTCCCGGTCCATTTTTACGGCAAGGTCTACAACTATCTGGACAAAAACGGCAATTACCGGTCGGAATGGGTTGATACCGAGGATGTCATGGCCATGGCCTGCGATATTCTGGTGCCCGGTTTCAATAACGGCCATGTGATCAACATGCGGCTCTGGACCGCCAAGGCCTCCCGTGAGCTCGATCTCAGCATTTTCAATACCGGCGATTATATCCAGGCGGTGCAGGGCAAAGTCACATCGGAAACGATTTCCAAGGTGCTCTATCCCTCCGATGAAATCAGGGAAGGGCAGGAGCTGCGCTTAAAACAGCAGTATTTCTTTGTCGCCGCCACCTTCCAGGATATTCTGCGGCGCTATAAGAAAGCGAATATCACCTTTGACCAGTTCAGCAACCAGATCGCCGTCCAGCTCAACGATACCCATCCGGCCATCGCCATTCCCGAGTTGATGCGTATCCTGCTCGATATTGAGGGGTTGAGCTGGGAAAAGGCCTGGGATGCCAGCACCAAGACATTTGCCTACACCAATCATACCCTGATGCCCGAGGCCCTGGAAACCTGGCCGGTGGAACTGATCGGCCGGGTATTGCCCCGCCATCTGCAGATCATCTATGAAATCAATCAGCGTTTTCTGGATCAGCTTGCCCAGCAGTATCCGGGGGATACCCGGATGCTGCGGGATATGTCCATCATTGCCGAGGGAGAGACCAAGCGGGTGCGCATGGCGCATCTGGCCATTGTCGGCAGCCACTCGGTCAATGGCGTGGCTGAATTGCACACCCATCTGCTCAAGACAAGGATTTTCAGCAATTTCAATGAATTTTATCCCGGTAAATTCAATAACAAGACAAACGGCATCACCCCGCGCCGCTGGCTGCTGAAATGCAATGCCGCCCTTGCTGCTCTGATCTCCGGGAAAATAGGCCATGACTGGGTGACCAATCTTGACGAACTGAGGAGGCTGGAAGAGTTTGCCAGGAATGCGGCTTTCCAGAAAAAATGGCGGAAGGTGAAGCTTGGAAACAAGAAACGTCTGGCCCGGATCATCGCGGAAGTCTGCGGCGTCAATGTTAATCCCGATACCATGTTTGATGTTCAGGTGAAAAGGATTCACGAGTACAAGCGCCAGCTGCTGAACGCTCTGCATGTTGTTGCTCTTTACCACCGCATTATCAATGTGCCCGGGCAGCAGATTACCCCCCGGACCATCATTTTTGCCGGCAAGGCAGCGCCTTCCTATCGCAAGGCCAAGCTCATCATCAAACTGATCAACTCCATCGCCGAAGTGGTCAATGGTGATCCGCGGGTTGGGGAAAAGCTGAAGGTGGTGTTCATTCCGAACTATAATGTCTCGCTTGCCGAAAAAATTATTCCGGCGGCAGATCTTTCCGAACAGATCTCCACCGCTGGTACCGAGGCGTCAGGCACCGGCAATATGAAATTTTCTCTGAACGGGGCGCTTACTGTGGGCACCCTTGACGGCGCCAATATTGAGATTCTGGAAGAGGTGGGCAAGGAAAATATTTTTATTTTCGGTCTTACCGCAAGCGAGGCGGAATATGAGAAGCAAAATAAGAGCCGAACGCCTGCGGCCGTTTATGAAACAAATGCCGCGGTGAAACGAATTGTTGACAGCATCCGGGATGGTGTGTTCAGTTATGGCGACCGGGAGATTTTCCGGCCCATAGTTGATGATTTGTTAAATGAAAATGACCCGTATCTGCTTCTGCTTGATCTGGAATCCTATCTTGACTGCCAGGAGAAAATCGGCCGCGCCTTCCGTGATAAAAAAACATGGACGGAGAAATCGATTCTGAATGTGTCCCGTATGGGGAAATTCTCCAGTGACAGGACTATCAGGGAGTACGCCAGGGATATCTGGGGCATAAAAGATATGTGAGCCGTCGGGCAAAACAACTGAACATTGAGATGTCGTGACCGGCCTAAGGAGCCGTAACGAAATGACCAGAAATGTAATGTTTATTCTCTAACGGCTCCTGACTGGAGATGATCCTGGGCTTATGTATCGTTCGTTCTATAATTTAAAAGAAAAACCCTTTCAGATAACCACCGACTCCCGTTTTCTCTGGCTCGGCGAAAAACACAAAGAGGCTTTTGCCACTCTCAAGTACGGCATCCTTGATGACCGGGGTTTTCTGTTGCTTACCGGTGATGTGGGTACAGGCAAAACAACGTTGATCAATGCCTTGATCAATACCCTCGGTTCCAAGGTCATCCTGGCAAAAATTCCTGATCCGAAACTTGATGAGATGGATTTCTACCGTCTTCTCGCCAACGAGTTTTCCATTAAAAAGCCATTCAACACCAAGGGAGAATTCCTGCTCCTCTTTACGGAATTCCTGGAAAAGGCGTATGTTGCCGGCAAACAGGTGGTGCTTATAGCCGACGAGGCCCAGCGTCTCAGCCCGGAACTGCTCGAGGACATCAGGCATCTCTCCAATATAGAGAAGGAGCATGTCAAGCTGCTCAACATCTTTTTTGTCGGCCAGGTAGAATTCAACAATATTCTGCTGGAGAAAAGAAACAGGGCGATCAGGCAGAGAATTACCATCCACTATACCCTGGGAGCGCTCAACGAGCAGGAGACGGGGGAATATATCCGCCACCGTCTGCAGGTGGCCGGGTCATCTGAGGAGATTTTCAGCCCTGATGCCGTGCGCGAGGTTTTTAACTTTTCCGGAGGAGCTCCCCGTCTGATCAACATCATATGCGACCGGGCCCTGCTCACCGGCTTTGTTGAAAGCAAAAAGAAAATCGATGCCGCTGTTATTGTCGAGTGTGCGGCCGAGTTACAGATTTTTCCCTATGAGGATGATGATAAGCCGAAAAAGGATGATAAGCCGAAAAAGGAAGGGGCGGCAGTTGCTGAAATTTCTCCTGGTGCCGGTACAACGCAAAACGGCAAATCAACACCCGCAGCCCAGCCTGTTACGGTTAGAAGCGAGCTTGAACACATCCAGCTTGATCTGGCCGGGGTCAGGAAGAAAAAGGGTGGAATGTGGGGAATATATCTCATCTATCTCACGCTTATTCTGCTCATAGGGGCTTTGTGCGCCTACTTTTTTTATCTGCCTTATTAAGCCCGGTACGGTAGAGCGCTCAAACGTTCCAAAGTTCCAGTGTTCCAACGCTCAAGCGCTTAAACGTTTTTCCCGAAGGAGAACAGGAATGGGAATACGGCCACGTATCATCTTGATCATGGGAATTTTCAGCCTCATTGCCACGCTGATCATCGGTGCGGCCAGTTATAAGCTGACCGAGCGCAACGCCATCATCGAGGCGAAGAATAAGGGGCAGTTGCTGTTTCATTACATCCTCGCCAACCGCCAGTATTTTAAGACCCAGCAACGCGCTCTGATCATGGAGCTTGTCGAAGAAGATCGCTTTTATCCGGAACTGATGTCCGGATTTGTCGTAACCAGGGGCATCTGGGATGTCTTTAAAGAGAAAAACAAAGGCTATGATTTCAAGCAGGCCACCCTTGATCCGCTCTATCAGCCGAATAAGGCCGACAGTGACGAGGTAAGGATGATCGACGCCTTTCGCGCCAGTCCGGACCTGCAAATGATGGAAGGAGTAATCGACAGGAACGGGGAGAAGTACTTTTATCTGTCCTATCCCATTAAGATTGACGCCAGGGAATGTCTCCGCTGTCACGGCGCGCCCTCTGATGCCCCCCGGGATCAGATCGAGATTTACGGTACAGAAAACGGCTATCATTGGCAACTGGGGGATACGGTTTCCGCCTATGTCGTCTATGTCTCGATTCAGGATGCGCTGGCATCGGCCAAGCGGATGGCAGGTCAGCTTTTTCTGGTCGGCATCGGCTGTTTTTTCCTGGCTCTGCTTGCCATGGCTTTATTTCTCGACCGGAACGTTATTCAGCCGATTGAATATCTCAGCGGCCGCATTGAAGAAATCAGCCATAGGAAAAACCTGGAGGAAGGATGCAGGCATGATGGTGATGACGAAATCGGTATTCTGGCGCGGGCCATTGACCATTTGCGTCTGCACATGATCAGGACGGATAAAGGCAAAGAACATGGACGGGATTAATCTGCGGAAATTTTTTCTGGGACTTATGTGCACCGGCTGCTTCGGCACGGTTTGCCTCCCCGCTGCCCAGGCCGCCGACTGTGCTTTGCTGCTGCATGATCTCAGCCAGTTGACAGGGATGATGCAGCGGCAGGAACTGCTTACCCTGGCCATCAAGGAATGCCCGGATGATTATCAGATCAACTACTACTATGCCTATAATCTGGAGAGACTGCGCAGGTATGAGCAGGCGCTGGATTATTATCAGGCGGCGGTGAGGTTGAAACCTGATTTTGCCAAGGGGTATTTCGGCCTCGGGGGGGTGTATCTGGCCCTGGGCAAGAATAAGACCGCCATTGATGCATTTAACAGAGGTTTGAGCCTCGACCCTGGTAATGTCTGGGCCCTGCGATCATATCAGAAGGCCCTGCAGCAGGATAAGCCCGCGGCCAGGGTTCGGCATGAGGAAACCGGTTGGGAGGCGAACCCCCGGGAGGAGCAGCAAGAGGCGGCGGCTGCCGTAAAAGAGGATGCCCCGGCGGCGCCGCCGGTTCAGGAAGCCGTGCAGGTAAAGCAGTCTGCAGAAGAGGATTCAGCTTCGCCGCTGACCGCCGAGGGTTTTGTCCAGAGCATGACAGGTGATCCGGTACAGCTGGATAAAGGGGAGCAGGGCCATGTGTTCAGCATGCAGATTCAGTTTGAGATATCCTCGGAAGAATTGACTGATGAGGCAAAGGCAACGCTTGACAGCGTGGTCTGCAAGGCCTTGCAGAGGCAGGAACTGCAGGGCCGCGGCTTTGAGGTGGCCGGTCATACCGATGACAGCGGCACCCCGGAAGTGAATATGTATTTTTCCAAGATGCGGGCAATGCGGGTCAGGGATTATCTGGTGGAAAACTGCGGTATTGCGCCTGACAGACTCACCGTGGTCTATTATGGGCAGGAGCGGCCGGCATTGCCCAATACCAGCAGAAAGAACCGCATATTGAACAGGCGGGTCGAATTCAGGCTTTTGCCGTAAACCATCACCTGCTGCGCAGAATCCGGCTTATGCTGCGTTTTAATCAGAAGATTCTTTTCCAGTTCTGCCCGGCGTTAAACAGATCTTTCAGGGTGACAAGCCCCTGGCCCTTTAATTTTTTGGCGAGATAGATAAAGAGATAGGCAGTCTGCAGGGAATCCTGCAAGGCATCATGCTGGGAAAAGGCGGGCAGTCCATAACTCTTGCTCAGCTCTGCCAGGTTGAAGGAAACCTGCAGGTTGAACTGGTCGTGGTAATTCTCCCAGCAGGTTTCGGTATAGACCTGGGCCAGCCGCATGGTGTCCAGGCAAGGGTTCTTGATGGTGGAGCGGAAAATCTTTTTTGCCGCCTGATTGATAAATCCCACATCAAGACTGACGTAATGGCCAACCAGCAGGGAAGGCCCGCAGAATTCGATAAATTTCGGCAGGATATCCTTCAAGGTTGGGGCGTGGACAAGCTGCTCCGGGGTAATGCGATGGAGCAGGGTGCTGTCGGTGGCGTCTGTAATCTTATGGGGTTTGATATAGGAATAAAACGTCTCGCCGGCAATAATCTTCAGATCTCTGACATGCACGGCGCCGATGGAGACGATTTCATCCTTGCTGCTCAGACCGGTCAGTTCGGTATCGAAAACAACGAAATTAAAGCATTCAAGCGGCTGGTTCTGGTCAATATCCTTGAACCAGCTGTGATTTTGCGTAAAAACCGGATGTTCTTTCTTGTCTTTTCCGCCGGTAAAAGGCCATAGGTGCATGAGTGCCAAGATCGTTCCCTTTAAATATCACGTAAATGGAATTGCTGATTCAGGCTCGACTGAATTTTCCTGATTACCTCAAAGGCCTCTTTCAGCGTTTTTTTCTCAAGATCAGAGAGGTCGGCTGGATTGATGTAATTATGCGGCTGGATGCCATCTTCCAGCAGATGCAGTTGATGGATCAGGCGGAGCTGCATGAGAAACTCATAGGCTTCCACCGTTTCGTTATAGAGCTCCTGGGAAATATGCCGATGTTCGTGGAGGAGCTGCAGGCGGCCCAGGGTGTTCGTCTCGGCGATACCGTATTTAAGCGCCATGATCCTGGCAAAATCAACAAAGGGCACCAGCCCGCTTTCCTTGAGGTTTAATCTGTTTTTATGATCGCCGTTTTTTTCCACGATGAAATTCTTGAAAAAGGAAAGGGGGGGCCGCGATTTGAGACAGAATTTGGCCAGATGGGTCAGGAATATTTCCTGCTTCGGCGCTATGCTGCATAGATGCTTTCTTAAATCTCTGGCCAGACTTTCATCGCCGTAGCCTGATCTGAAATCAAAAAAGATGGTGGTGTTTAATACCTCCTGGGGATCAGGGGTGATCATCCACTGATCAAAGGCTTTGATCCAGCCGTTCAGATTTTTGCGCAGGTCTTTGTTGGAGGCCATAATATTGCCGGGGCAGCGCGGATAGCCGCAGTGCACAAGATGTTCAATGACCTCTTCCGAGAAAATTCTGAAATATTCGATGGTGTTGCGTTTTCTGTTTTCGTCCTGCGGCATTTCGAAGATAAGGGCATTGTCCTGGTCCGTACGGAAAGTCTGCTCCCGGCGTCCTTCACTGCCCATGAGCATCCAGCAGAACTTGACAGGCGGGGCCCCCATTTTTTCAATCATCAGGGTCAGCAGACGGTCAAGTATCTGGTCGTTTAAAATGGTGATCATTCTGGTGATATTGTTGGCCTTGGCACCCTCCTCGATAAGTGATCTGACTACCAGCGGAACCTTGAGGGACAGCTGGTAGAGATCTTCCGCCCGGCGCTGGGCTAAAATTTCCCGGAAAAGATAAAGAGGAGAAGTCCCCTGCAGAACCATGATATCATGGGTGGTTACCACGCCGGTGATCTTTCCCTGCTTTGTGATGGCCAGATGGTGGATGCGGTTGCTCATCATTTTCAGCAGGGCATCGAAGCAGACGGCATGGGACTCAATGGTCTGCACCGGTTTGGCCATGATCCATTTGACCATGGTCTGGTAGTCCAGCCCCTGAGCGACAACCCTGGTGCGCAGATCCTTATCGGTGATAATGCCGATGATCTCACCTGAGCTGTCTTTGACCAGCAGTGAGCCGATATGCAGCTGGGCCATGCGGATAGCGGCATTCTGTACGGTATCCTCTGCGTCGATGGTTTGCGGCTCGCCTTTGACCACGGCGCCTACCTGGGCGCTGAAGAGATAGAGTGAGCCCTCCGTTCTGGTTGAGACACGATGCTGGCGCAATTCTTTATATGCTGTCCTCACCAGCTTGTCGGTCATGCTGCGCAGAAAGTAGGTGGTAACCTTGGGCGCTGACTGCAACAGCTCCATGAATGCTTCCTTGTTGAAGAGGAAGCAGAAGGTGTCCTCCACGGTTTCCACATTGAGATTGGCCGTGGTGTTTTGAATAATAGGCAGGGCGCCGAAGTATTCACCTTCACCGCGAAAATCTTTTAACGTCACCTGACCTTGTTCATCTTTCAGGTAACTCTTGACGCCTCCCTTCTGGATGAGATGGAAGTGGGTGACTTCCGTCGTGTCCTGTTTGAAGATAAGGGTATTCTTCGGGTAGAAATCAATGATGCACTGCCGGGCCAGCCGCTTAAGAGTATCATTGTCAAGTTCATTAAAGGGTAAGGTTTTTTTCAGGAATTCCAGGACGATTTCCGGCGATACTGCATGAACATTATTCTTGTGTGGCATTGAGTGCGGTTTCCATTGTTGATCCCGGCCCGGGTGAGCCGGGGATTATTCTTTTGTCGGGGCAATCCTATGGCTGGGTTGTGGGGAAATCGGGACAATACTTATCAGGAGGGATTTTTCTTGATTTGTAACAATCCGATTTTGTAAACGAGGGAGCAGTCTCTTCCTCTGTGGCATATTTTTGTCTGATTTGGTTAAAGGCCGTGTTGCGAACCATAAAGGCATCGACAATATCCGGGGCAAAGTGTCGGCCTTTTTCCTGGATGATTATTTTCGTGGCCTCTTCGTGGGGGCAGGCGGAGCGGTATTTCCGCATGGTGGTCAGGGCATCATAGACGTCGGCCAGGGCAACAATACGCGCGGCCAGCGGGATTTCTTCTTCCCTGAAGCCATATGGATAACCGGTGCCATCCCACTTTTCATGATGAAAATAGGCAATTGCCTTTGCCATGGATAAAAAGGATTGCTCCACCGTATGGGAATCCACCGCCTTGAGGATATTGCCGCCGTAAGTAGTATGCTGCTTAATGATCTCATTTTCTTCAGGCGTGAACTTGGCTGGTTTGATGAGTATTTCGTCGGGTATGCTTACTTTGCCGATATCGTGGAGAATAGAGGAATGGTAAAGATCCTCGATATACTTTTCGTTGATGTATTCTTTATATTCATCTCTGGTGGCCAGTTGTCTGGCAATGACCTGGCTGTATTCCCGGATCCTTTCCAGATGTTTTCCCGTATGCATATCCCGGTATTCGGACAGTTTGGCCAGACCGAGAATGGTGGCGGTTCTTGTTTCCTGCACGGTATTGAGTGACTGCAGCAGTTCATTATCCAGTTTGATCCGGGTGGATATATCCCTGATCAGCATCTGGAAACCTACCAGGATTCCCTCTTTTTTGATAACGGTGGCATTGCATTCCACATTGAAGATGTTGTGGTCGGTGCCGACCAGACGGAACTGGCAGCCAGTGACATTTTCTCCGTGCCGGAGTTTGCTCAGCAGCTGAGACTGGAGTGCAGACATGTCTTCCGGATGAACCAGGTCAAGAAAATCAATATCCTGATCAGTTTCGGGCAGGTGCAGATTTTTATAGAACCTGGGATTTGCCAGCAGGATTTTGTTTTCCAGGTCAACAAGGATTACGTCATCAATGATGTTTTCATACAGATCTCGATAGCGGCTTTCGGATTCTTTCAGCTCACTGGTTCTTTTCTTGACGTCATCCTCGAGTTTCTCTGCGTAGAAGCCTAATTTTGTTCCTGCTTCTCTTTCTTTCATGCGCAGGTTGAATTCATTTATCCGTGCGTTGTGTTCCGCCTTGCTCTGGACGACGATTATAATAATAAAGGTTATAAAAAAGAAGGAGTTGGAGAGAAAATCATGAAAGGCGGATGTGGTCAAAGGGTTGAAGATAAAAATGGGAACAGTGTAGATGGCAAAAAGGATGCCGCCGAGAGTCGCCGCCTGGGCCATGGTCAGCGGGAAGATGGCGGCAAAAGTGATAAGGATCAGGATAAGCCCGACGTAATGAAATGAGGAGAAGCCCCCCATCTGGACAATCATGGGAGATATGGTCAGTGCCGAGACGAGATAGGCGGTGATCCCGAAGATAAAAGGGTATCGTTTTTTGTTATCGTGGGTGTTGAGCAGCAGAACAAAAAGGCAGACTAATGAGGCACTTAGACGCCAGACAAGAAATTTGCTGAAATAGTGGCGGACCGCTACATAATCAAGAACTGAAAACAGTGGAAGCATAATGACCACGGCCCAGAGAATTACGTGGGCCCGCTGGTGGAGCAGGTCCCGCAGTTCCTGATGGTATATGGCGCTGTACTGTGGTTTGATCTCGTTCATTCTGCCAGGGAGATAAAGAATTACTCAGAATATTCTTGATAAAAATGAGCATAACTTAAAATTTTACGAAAATCTAGGAAAGCGTGGAATGGGAGGTGTTCGGGGTGCAATTTCTGCTGGGAATGGGCAAAAGGGGAAATTCAATGGATGAACCAGTAAAGCTCCCGCCAGAAGAGCTTTACTGGTTCAAGGGCGTGATTTTTTTCAGTTGATAATTATAAGTTACCCCAATTACAAGCCAAAAATCATGAATCCGACTTGTTCGGGAGTATGGTATGTCTCTTTGTCGTTTGATTTTTCCTCTTCAATCCGCAATTCGACACTTCCTGCTGCTACGGTTTTGCATCGTACTGCTGCCGTATCATTTTCTGCTGCGCTCTGCATATCGCTCACAATGGTTGGAACGCTGTTGAAAAGGTTGCTGAAGTTCACAACGGCAAGTTTGTCAGTGATGAGACCTGGGGCGAGGGCAATTTCATAAGCCATGCCGTTGAGTATGCCGGTGGAAGGCTCCCAGGCAATATATGACACCGTTTCCGCTGCATGGGCCAGGGCGTTGCGTTCCTGTTCCTGTAACTTGAAGTCCATTCCGAAAGTGGAGATATTATTCACCCGGCCAATAACCCCGGCAGACTCATTTATGCTGGTGACAGAAGTCGTGACAACGGGAGCAGCAGTAAACTGCTGGGCGAATTTTATCGGTGCGTATGTTGTCATGCCGGTTGAGAACATGCCGGCCTCGATTTTGGTCCCATCGGCAAGAACATAACTTCCCTGTTCCATGACAAGATAGCTTACCCTCTCGAAAGTGTGTCTGCCGTCAAGGTAATCCCACTCATATATCCGCAGGTCAAACCCTGTCGCATCGACGTTTTTTATCCGCACCAAACACGGATTCTTATCAATCTGGCTGACAATTTTTGCAACCACTATGGGGTGAGTAAATGAGGCGTTGAACGAAATACGTTGCCAGTCAGTAGAAACATTGACTATGCCGTACTCCAATTCCGGACCAGCTTCTTCCATGTCGCCCGGAGTTGAGCTGCTGTCGCCGGGGTCGGAGCCCTGCGTCATTTCATCTCCGTCCAAATACCCGTCATTGTCACTGTCAGAGTCGAGAAGATTGATGATTCCGTCACCATCAACATCTGTATCCCATTCAGCCCCCCAGTAACTGACCTCGGCACCATCATCCAGGCCATCAGCATCCGTATCAAACAGGGCGGGGCTGGTTCCGTATATCTCTCTTTCCTCTCCGGTCGGCAAAGTATCACCATCGGCATCACCGGCAAGATCTATCCAGGAAATGGCCATAAACCCGACTGGTTCGAGATCATGATCCGTTTCAGAATCATAGGACTGTTCTTCGCTGACCATTACCCGGACTTCGGTTGCTGTCAGCTCTGTAAAGCGCAGGTTTGCCGGGTCAATATCATTCATGCTCTGCATGTCGGCAATCAATACGGGGGCATTGGTAAATCCTTCCTGGAAAGAAATTTCCCGCCACCCGCTGTCTATTTCATCAGCATGGACGGCAACTTCATAGGCGTACTCGCCTATCATGCCGGCAGAAGGCTCCCAGGCAACATAAGCTATTTTCTCAACGCCGTGTTCCGGAAGATTCGCCTCTTGTTCCTGCATTTCATAGTCAAAGCCCGATGCCGAGACATTGCTTATCCTGCCCACAACAGCATCGATTTCCTGGCTGGTGACTATGGAGGCGGCAACAACAGGAGGAATATGGAATTCTCCTGTAAAGGAAACCGGCACGGGGTAACCGTTTGCTAGCTGATCAAAGGTGCCTGCTTCCACAAGGCTTCCATTGTCCAAGGTGAAACTGCCCCGTTCCATTGCCATATACCCCACTTTTTCCGGACCATGTTCCTGGACGAGATAGTCGTACTGCTGAAGTCGTATCTCAAATCCTGCAGCAGAGACATTGCGGATCCTGATGGTGCATGGGTTGGGATCAGCAGAGCCTGCCGGTTTGGCAACAACTACCGGATCCCTGAAAGTTTCACTGAAAACAACCGGTGTCCAGCTGCCGCTGACGGCAACCTCGCCGGTTTCCATGAGAAATTCAGGCGGAGCCTGCTCAATGGTAACAGCAACCGGCGCTACATTTGAATCACCGTATCCGTCGTTTATGGCAAAGTGAAATGTGTCACTGCCATAAGATCCCTGATTGGGGGTATAGATGTAGGTTCCGCTGGCAGGATCAGTGATCACCGCTGTACCAAGCAATCCGTTCGTGACGATTCGATAGGTCAAGCTGGGGCTGTCAATATCTCTCCCTGTCAGCTGGCCTGAACCTGTGTTTCCTTCCTGAATCACCAGGCTGGCACTGTCAGCCACTGGTAAATCATTTACCGGATTAATGGTGATGGTAACCGTGGCCACTCCGGAAGAACCGTTGGCATCATTTACTCTATAGGTAAATGTATCAACACCATTAATTTGCGGGTTGGGCTGGTAGGAAAAACTCCCTGTTTCCATATTGCTTATGGTTGCAGTTCCTTTAGCGCCGTTTTCTATAATCTGATAGGTAAGGGGCAGGTTATCCCGGCTTTGCCCTGCCAGTTGACCTGTGCCGGCAGTATCTTCATTAAAGATGAGAGACATATCATTGGCAATGGGTAAGGGGGCTGGTTCTACGGGATCAGAAGGGGCTGTCCACACCACCTCCTGTGAAAAGTCGCTTTCAAAACCATCAGTATCGTACGCGGTTGCCGCAAAATAATAAGTGGCGCCGTCAGTAAGTCCGCTGACGGTTCCCATTACTACTCCATTGACAAGGGCCGGATTACCCATATCAAGCGAATGGTCATATTGGGCGCTGGTGGTGCCGAAGTGGATTTTGTAACCGGCGAGATTCGTTTCCGGGTTGGGTGACCAGCTGAAGCTCGCCTCCTGCAAGGCATGGAGAGGAGCAGGGAAGGGGAATAAAAAAAATGTAGCAATACCAAGTAAAAATATGATTTTTTTTCGCTGCATATCAGCACCTCCAGGTGTGTGAAAACGGGCAACACCTGCAAATGCTGTCCGTTCGGCAACCCCGCTACCTTATCCCAGAATTTGGAAACTTAGGCCGGAGGCTTTGCGTCCCACTCTTTCGAAGTGGTTTGCCATTGTCGTGGATTAAATTAAATTACTTGATTATCATTATGCGCAATTCTAATGCCAACAAAGGCCAAATTGTTTCAGCTCCATAGGAGAATAATAATTTCATTTATTCTTATGAGTTGAGGATAATATGGCGTCAGGACTATAGAGGCGGGATAAAACTCGTTGTGAAATTTTTTTAGAATTGCTGTCAGTTTTGGCTAGCAATTCTAAAAAAATTGTTTAAGGGTTTGTCCGTATGGTATTTTTTACCTGATGGCGCGTTTTTTCTGCTCGAGTCTTATGTCGAGCATCTTCAGCTGATCGATGTGATTTTTCATTGTCTCGTTTTCTTTATGCACGGTATCAAGTTTTTGACGAAGCGAAGCACATTTGTTCAGCAGAGAGGCCTTCTCTCCCTTAAGACATTCATGTTCTTCCCTGAGTTGTGCCAGTTGATTTATTTCATGGAGAATATTTCTGAGGTACTGGATTTCATACCGCTCATGTTCTGCAGGCGGAGTGAGTTCTTCATAACGGTCAAGAGCCCTGGTCGCCTGGTCATAATCGGGAGCAGGGTTATTGTTATGGGAGTAGAGAAGGGCCAGGAAATAATATGTTTCGGGTGGTACGAACTCTGTCGCCGCTGACTGCTTTTCCTCGATAATTTTTTCAAGAAATAAAATTTCATCTGCAATATTAGTATCTTGCATCGCCATGTAATAATTCGTGGAGTCTCTGAACAGATGTTTGTCGGCGCAGCCGACCGCCAAAAGAGAAACAGAAAGAAAGACAAATGCAAGCCTGACGAAATTCAACATGAAACCAACACCTCGCGATTAAACCGGGATTCTATTTTTTTATAACCTTGGGGATGAAGCCGGGTTCCCTGCCGACATGCTCAATTTTGTCCCCCCTGCGGTTCACCACGTAAACGCTGCCCGCCTGCGATTTCGCATGTTCTTTCAGTTCTGCGGCAATCTCCGCCACTTCAATATGATTCATTTTTCTTACATTTTCATTGGTAACCACGGCAATGGAAATGGACATCAGGGGAAACCGTACCTTGAGTCCCTGGCGGGTCACACCTTCGATATAACCCCGTATCTTGTCCTCAGGCTTATAGAATGACAGCACCCTCAGGTCAAATTCTCTGACGATTGTCTCGCAGATCATCTTGTAGTGTGCGGGCTTGACAATTATGGCAAAATCATCCCCGCCAATATGCCCGACAAAATCATCATTTGACCCATATTTTGCAACTGTATCCTTTATCAAATCAGCTGTGGCCCGGATCACCTCATTGCCTTTCGCGTAACCGTAGCGGTCATTAAATGATTTGAAGTTGTCTAAATCCAGCATGCAGAATGCCAGATATTCGCCGGATTCCAAACGTTTTTTTAGAACATTTTCAATGGCAACACCCCCGGGCAATCTTGTCAGGGGGTTTGAGTCAATATGCAATTCCTCCAGTCGCCCCAATCTGTTGGTCATATAGTTGAAGGCCTTGGCAAGTTCACCGAATTCGTCCTGTGATTTTATTTCAGCCAGATGGGTGAATTTGCCTTGCGAAACTTGCTCGGTTGCCTGCTTCAATTGCCTGATTGAACGTGAAACGCTTCGGGAAATAACTGTAACGGCAATAAGGCCCAGCAGAACTCCAAGACCGGATAACATCAGGGTGGTGCGGAAGATGTTCACGCTGACGTTGCTGAATTTCAGCATTTTCTGATGCTGGTTCTTTGTTGCGGTTTCTTCAATGGCCTGAATCGATGAGATGATTTCATCCAGTTTGCCTTGCATGAAGTGATCGGCATCTGCCGCATCTGTAACAGGCTGATTGAATTCAGAACTGAATTCCTGTTTGTATATTTCCTCGAACTCATCATGTAGAGAAGCAAGTTGGGCGATGGGGATGTATCTCTGGTCCGGCAGTTCATGCACCTGTGCAACAAGTGCTTTAAAGTCCTTGCCTCGTTGCCAGAACATTTCTTGCATTTCCTTGCTTTTTAAAATCAGGTATCGCCGGCCGTATGCTTCCTGGGCCAGAAGGTTATCAATCATTCTGTCCGAAAGCTGCACCAGCACGGTATCGCTTTTCAGTATGTTCTTGTTTATCTTGTCAAGTTCCTGGAGACCCTGAAGGGATATTGCGGCAATGAAAATCGTCACCAGAATTACCGGCAGATAACCAAGAATCATTTTTTCTTCCAAAGTTAATCGTAAAAGCCTTTTCATTCAAGCTGACCTCGGCAATTGCAATTGGGGAAATATTTTATTGATTTCCTGAAAACAATTTAATGACCTTTTTTAGTACACAGTAACGGATAGTGAGAGTGTGGCAGAAATTTAAAACCTGCGGGGAAGACATTATGATCACGGCTAATTATTTAGCAAGAATCGAGCCTGGAATGGTTGAAGGGGTGGCATTTTTTTTTGCAGCACAGGACAGGTACTGCATTATCCATTCAATAAATCCTTGTCATGGGTTGATTCCCCTGATCTAATGTAACCATTTCTGCAGGTTATAAGTGATACATCCCGTAACATTCAACTTGCTTTCTGGTTGCAACGAACATTTTTCAAGCCATCCTGAAAAATATCATCTCAAATAATACTCTTAAAAGATGTTAAATATAATTAAAATTCTGTCATTTTTTTTGCTGTTATGGTTGTTTTTTGGGAAGGTGTTGCAATGGCCGGCCGCCAGCAGCTATCTTGGCCTGGAAATTGCTTTTTATAGGCCTGAATGTTTACTGCTCTTTAAGCAGCACAGCATGGCGGACTTGTCAGGCAAATATTTGTTGTTTTGCAGAATGGTTCCGTGCTAAGCTGACCATGTGGAGGAAGCAATTTGTATCTGATAGGAGACCTTATGAGTCGTCTTGCAATAAAAGCCGGTAGTTGGATATGTTTTTTTGTCCTTGCCCTTTTACTTGCCTCATGCGCAGCGTATCAGCCGCCTTTTACCCATCACCTTGATCAGCGGATGACTTTTGCTGATGTGTTGAGCGTGGCGCAGGAGAAAGGCTACGGAAGCTATTGTGAGATTGCTGATTACAAGGGCTACCGATTGCTGTGTTTTAAGAAGGCTGAAGGCGAGGGAGATGTGTTTCTTGTGGTGAATAGGCTGGGAAAACCCATGCTTCGTACTTTGGAATACGGCACGATTGACGAAACGAAGCTTGTTAATTTTGTCGATGACCTTTTACTGCATCGCATTACTGTATCGCAGAGGGCGAGTTTGATTTACTGACAAACTCTCACTGCTCGACAAAAAGCCCTTCACTGGGTTCTTGAATTTTGAACTGGCAGATTTTGCGGCGCAGGGTATCCTTTGAAATCTGCAGCTCGCGGCATGTCGCCATTTTTCTCCATTTATTCCGTTGCAGTGCCTGATGGATAATAAATCGTTCCGCTTCCTCCATTGACATGGGTTTATCCAGGTTGGTTCTCTGCGGTTCCCCTTCTGTTTTCGGCCTGAAAGGTTCCGGCAGGTGTTCCGGCTGAATCATTCCGCCCTGACAGAGAATAAAAGCGTATTCAATGATATTCTGCAGTTCTCTGACATTGCCCGGGAAATCGTGGCGCATCAGCAGCGCCATGGCGGCATCAGAGATTCCGGCGATGTCCTTGCCTCTTTCCCTGTTGAATTTTTCCACAATATGCTCCACCAGCACAGGTATATCTTCTCGGCGTTCACGCAGAGGGGGGATGAGCAGTTTAACGACATTTAGCCGGTAATAGAGATCGTCTCTGAATGTTCCTTCCTGCATAAGAGTCAGCAGGTCCCGGTTGGTGGCGGCTATGATGCGGACATCGGCATTAACCGGCGAGGAAGAGCCCAAAGGTTCATATTGTCGTGACTGAATAACTCGTAACAGCTTGACCTGAACGGCAAGATTGATGTCACCAATTTCATCCAGGAACAGGGTTCCCTTTTCTGCCGCAGCAAACCTTCCCGGCCTGTCCTTTTTGGCGTCGGTGAAAGCCCCGGCTTTATAACCGAACAACTCAGACTCAAGCAGGGTGTCGGGCAGGGCGCCGCAGTTGACAGCGATAAAAGGATGGTTGCGGCGTTCGCTTTTCTGATGAATGGCTTTGGCCATCAATTCCTTACCCGTACCGCTTTCGCCGAGGATCAGGACATTGCTTTCACTGCGGGCAATTTCCGGCAGAATGTCAAAGATGCGGCGGACAGACGGACTCTTGCTGATGATGTCTCCCACCTGGAAACGGGACAATCTCTGGCGCAGGGAGGTGATAATGCTGAGGTCGCGAATGCTTTCCACCCCGCCGACAATATTGCCTTCGCTGTCGACCAGCGGTGCCGCGCAGATGCTGACAGGCACTCTTCGCCCTTCAGGGCCCCTGATGGTGATCGAGCGGTTTGATTCTGGTTTTCCTGTGCACATGCTGTGGGCAATGGCGCATGTCTCTCCGCAGATGCTGGCCTGGAAGACATCACTGCAGGGTTTGCCGATGGCTTCCGAGGCCGGGACACCGGTAATTTCCTCTGCCGCGCGGTTAAACGAGGTGATCTGCCACTGTCGATTAACGGTAAAGACTCCATCGGCGATGCTGTCCAGAATCAGAGCACGTCCCTGGGTGGTGGAAACATTACGAAAAACCTGTACGCCGCCCACCACGTTGCCATCCGGGTCTTTAAGGGGGGTGGTGTTGATGTTGACAGGAATGCGTTTCCCTTTCGCCGTGGTTATAAAAAGAGAGCGGTTGACGATCGGTTCGCCTGTTTTGATGCTTTCCGCCAGTACACAGTTATCGCATGCGCTGGACCGGAAGACATCCCGGCAGCTCATGCCTATTACTTCATGGCGGGCCCAGCCGGTAAGTTTTTCCGCCGCCTTATTAAATGAGGTAATCCGCCATTTGCGATCAACACTGAAAACACCATCATTGATACTGTTGAGAACAAATTCGGAAACAGTATGTTCATCATACTGGTTTCTGTTCGGGACGGAGAGGGTGGCCTTGTCAAGCGCAACAAGCCAGTTCACCTCTTCCAGAAAGGAAATACCGTAACGGTTCAAATGCGGGCCGGCTTGCATCCATTTGACTTCCCCAGGGGCGGCAATTTCTTTCATGCCGGAAAAATTTTCCGGGCGAAGGTGAAGCTGCATGCCGGGATAGAGGGCGGCGTTGGTGGAAATTTGCGTGCCCAAATGATTGAGGTCAATACTGGTGGCGGGATAATCTCTGAGATTTTCCCCAAAGGAGAGGGTGAACGGCAAACGAAAGGGGAAACGATAGGTTTTGCGTCGATTAGTGGGGAAGCCTCCGATCATAATGCGCTCTCCAGATCATAATGCGCCATTTTGGCTAAAATCTTACACATTGAAGTTTGCAATATATTGCTTGAAATGTAAAGAGAATTCGGATGAAAATCGCGCAAGCAGGCTTATTTTGCGCCTATTTCAGGCGGGAGGGCAATTGGGGCTGGATGGGGGAGACCAGGCGGGACAAGGGTTTGCTTGAAAAAGCGTGTATGATGGCGCGTTATGCTCCTGAAATTTCTCCAGGGGACTGATCAGGAAACAAGGATATTTACCCTGGTTTGCTGGAATTCATTTTCTCTGGCAAGAAAGGCATCTACCACGTCGGGGTCGAAATGGATTCCGGCATCTTGCAGGATAATGTTTTTTGCCTGTTCATGGGTGATGGCGGATTTATAACATCTTTTCGAGGTCAGGGCATCATAGGCATCGGCCAGGGCGATGATGCGGGCGGAAAGAGGGATGTCTTTCCTGGACAGGCCGCTGGGATATCCGGATCCATCCCATTTTTCATGATGGTAATAGGCAATCTGTTTGCCTATGGTCAGAAAGGATTGGCCTTTGGTCTGTTTCTCGCTCTCGCATAAGGCATCTCCTCCATAGACGGAATGACATTTCATTATCTCGTATTCCGCCGGAGTCAGTTTTTCCGGTTTGAGCAGAATGTTGTCAGGAATGCCGACTTTGCCGATGTCGTGCAGGATGGAGGAGAGGTAAATATCATCTATGTATTCCCGCGTGATGTAATGTCGGTAGGCAGGCTGCATTGCTAATTCAGAGGCGAGGATTTTGGAATATTCCCTGATTCTTTCCAGATGATTGCCGGTGTCACGGTCGCGGAACTCGGCAAGCTTTGCCAGGGCAAGGATCGCCGTGGTGCGTGATTTATCGATGAGGCGATAGGATTCCAGCAGTTTTTTCTCCATTTTTTTTCTTTCAGTGATGTCTCTGATGACAAGCTGAAAACCGAGCTCTTTCCCTTCCTTTAAGATTTTTCTGGCATTGCATTCAACGTCCAGCAGCTTTTCTCCCTGGCCTATGATGACAAACTGGGAATCTCTTATCGCCTCTCCATGGAAAAGTTTGGGCAGCATGCCGTCAGTCACTACTGACATGCTGTTGGCATGAATGATGTCGAGCAGTGATTTGCCGACTGTGCTCTGCGGCTTCATGCCGATAGTGCTGTAAAAATGATGATTGGCCACAAGAATTTTCGCCTCGCTGTCAATAAGGACAATGAGGTCGAGAATGTTTTCGTAGAGTTCTCTGTAGCGCAGCTCGGATTCTTCTATCTTTTTCACCCGTTTCACAACCTCATCCTCTAAGTTGTGCGTATAAAAGAACAGGTCCTGATTCAGAGATTTGAGCTTCATGTTGAGATTGAATTTTCGTATTCTGGCCAGGGTTTCCTCGTTGCACTGCACCAGGCTGACCAGGATGAACGAGAAAAAAAAGAAGCTGTAACAGAAAAATATTTTGAAATTTTCTGAAGAAGGCTGGCTGAAGAGAACAACGGGAACGGCATAGGTTAAATACAGGGAAAAGCCGGCAAAGGCGGCCTGCTTCATGGTCAGAGGCAGCAAGGAAAATCCTCCTACTGAAATGAGCAGAAGTCCCACGTAGTAAGAGGAGGTGTAGCCGCCTGTTTTAAGAACCATGAGGGTGATTGTTAATCCTCCGAGCAGATAGGCGGTCAATGTCAGGGATAAGGTGAGCAGATAACCGTTTATTCTGCGCAGGATGAGAAGAAAGAGGACCAGGATGAAGGCGAAGCTGAGGCGGTAGCCAAGAAAAATGAGGAAATGTTCCCTGGCAGTAAAGGAATCAAGCAGTGAAAAAAGTGGGAAAAAGACAATCCCCAGCCAGAGGAAGATAAAGGCTCTCTGCAGAAAAAGATTTCTGGTTTCCTGTTCGTAGGCAGACTTATAGTCGAGAGCAATTTCTTCCATCAGCCTTCTTTGGTAGCCAGGATAAAAAGATTGACCTCTTCCTCTTCCGCGAGAATCTCAATGTTATTGCCAAATGGGGTGTCGGCAAAGATTTCTGCCAGATCTTCACCGGTGCGGTACAGGAGTTCCCAGTGAAGTATTTCATCCATAAAGATTTGATCCGGATATGGAGCAAAATTGCCCAGGATAAGTTTTCCGCCGGGTTCAAGATGCTCGTGGCAGCGTTTGATCATGGCCTGAAAAAGACGGCGGTCAAGATAGTCGCACAGCCCGGCTGAATAAATGATGTGCTGCTTACCGATCTCATGACTTACCCTGCCCAATGACCATTTCACCAGATTTTCATTCATCAGGCGAATGGAGGCCATATGGGGAAAGACATTGACATGTTGATTGGTATAGCGCAGGGCTTCGGAGTCGATATCCACACAGAGGGCTTCGATGGCCTGGCTGTATTCACAGTTTGCCAGGAAGTCAAACAACTCGCGGTTGGGACCGCAGGCCAGATTCATGATCCTGATGTGGGAACCGTTATGCCGAAAAGATTTGCTCAAGGAGGCGAGCTGGGCAGACAGCAATTTTCTCCGCCCCCTTATTGCCTTTGCGCCCGGCCTCTGCAGGCACCAGGCGTCGACGATCTTGCCCAGCTTGCCGTCCCCTTCCGGGAGGTCCCGGTAAATGTGCTCCATCATCAGGAAGTCGCCGGCGTAACCTTTGGGTTTGTAATAGGCCCTTTCAACAAAACGGCTGCGCATGATGTAGGGGAAAATCTCCTTGAAAATGAAGCCCCACATGAGGTCCTGATCCCCCTGGGTCTCCATCAGCATTTTATATCTGGCCAGATTTTCGTTAATGGCATCAAGAACGGCGAAGCAGTGCCTGCTGATCTCCTTGTCAGGCTCCTCAGAGAAGATATCCTTCTGCAACTGGTAGGATATGTTGAAGAGTTCCGCTTTCAAGGTTTCCACTTCACTGCTCACCTTATACCAGGCAGGGCTTTTGAGCAGCCTGCCGGGCATGGGTTTTGATTCGGTAAAACCCCGCCTGCGCGTAGCAAGAGAAGCGGCATAACCGATGAGAGGTTCATTTTCTTCAAGGACTCTTCTGAATTTTTTGCAGATGCGTTGCGTTAAAGAGGTAACAAGCCGGCCATACAGTTCGGGTTTTTCTTGGTACAGTTTTTCTACGACCGCGAGATCAAATCTGCAGATCTCGGCATCTTCGGTGGCGCGGATATCCCGCACCCGGGAACCGCCGTCGAAAAAACCGATTTCCCCGAAGAAATCGCCAGGACCAAGCAAGGCGACGGTAATTTTGGTTTCATCCGCGGTATAGGAAACCTCGATAATTCCTTTTTGCACGTAATAAAAGGCGCGGCAGTCCTGCAGTTCGATTTCCTGTTCGGCCGAACAACTGATTTTATCCGAATAGGCCAAAATGGTATCGTGGAGTTGTCCATTACTGGTAAAGATCATGTCGTCACCCATGGGCAAACTTTGCAGATCGTGGAAAAGGGGTGACTGTTGTACTGGCTTGTTCATCGGTTACTCCCTGGTAAGAAAAAAGGCGGGGCGGTCGGGACGTTACAACCTTTGTGCCGTTTCTTCCTCCTCTCCGTACTTGTTGATAATTTTCTGCAGATATGCCCGGTGCTTTTCAGTTAATGGTCCGAACTTGATACAGCGTCTCCGCATGGTAATCTGGCTGAAAGGCTGTTCGGTGGGAAGAATAAAATCATTTATCGTCGTATAGGGGATATCCTCCAGGCAGATACCGTCATCGGCCAGCAGATCAAGGCCGTTGGCATCCCGTGATGCACCGTTGGTGGAAAAATAGCAGAATGCCAATCCTGAGAGGCTGATATCGATAATCTGACCGATTTTGTTGGCAGGGGGCCGGAGAAAGGCATAGGTGCCGTCCCGGACAAGATATCTTTTGTGTCCTCTTCGTTCAATTACCGGTTGTTCGCTGGCCATTTTTACCCCTCGCTCATGGTGATTAGGTGCAACAGTTACCAGGAAATAATTTTATCAATAGATTATTATGACATCAACCATCGGGTGAAGCAATGGTGAATGCTTATTTTTTACAAAACCCTTAAAAAATAAAACAATATTCATTCAAGCCTTGACAAGTATTATTGCATCATTGTGTAATTTTTTCATCCCTGCCAATGGATATGATCCGAAAAAAACGTCCCTGATATTTCATTGCCAGTCACCAGGAGAACCATGCATGCCCTGTTCCTATAGTTGTCATGAGTTGCAAGAAATGCAATTTCTTGCTGAATTAACGGATGAAGAGTGCGACCTGGTGCTGCCGTATCTCAAACAGGAGACCTTCCAACAGGGAGAGCTTGTCGTGCAGGAAGGCGGGTTTCCTGCTGGACTGTTTCTGGTGGCCAAGGGCAAGGTGCGCAAGGAAAAGGTTCTTGGCATCACCGTGGGAGCAAGCGGGCTTGAAGCATGGCAGGAAAAGGAGCTGTTTGAAGTGAAAGGGCCTGGGCAGCACTTCTGTGAAGATGCCTTGATTGCCGAAGAGCCTGCCAATGTTGACTGGGTGGCAATGGAGAAGGTGGAGTTGCTTTCTCTTTCCGCTGCAAATTTCCGGCAAATCCAGCAGGAGGCTGAGGGTGTGTGGCGAAAGCTGCTGCTGGCTCTCAGCAGGTCATTGTACCGCAGTTTCCGCAGACATGAAGGCCGGCTTGCCGCGGATGTTGAAAATAAAAAGCTGGTCAGGCAGATGCGTATTGAGCGTAAAAAGATCAAAGCCATGCACCGGATTGCCCGCAGCACTTCGGTCAGCAGTGTCAGCCAGACCCTTGATACGATTCTTGAGTCCTGCATGGAGTGCCTTGATGTGGAAAAAGGCTCGATTATGATTTTCAATAGAGGGGTGCTGCGGGTTGAGGCCGCTTTCGGCAGAAACAAAGATAAAATTTTAGGTCAGATGCAGGTTATCAATGAGACCAGTGTTTCCGGCCGTTGTTTCCTCAGTGGAAAACCGATCTTTATCCAGAATATCGAACAGGAAAAGGGGCTGAAACGCTCTCCTGATCCCAGTCAGTACTGGAACAATTCTTTGATCAGCATGCCGCTCATCAGCCCTGCAGGAGAAAGTATCGGCGTTTTGAATGTGAGCAAGACATCCAGGGAGATCTTCTCGGAGGACGATATGAAAATTCTTGAGGATCTCACTTTTGAGGCATCAGCGGCCCTGGCCCATGAAATTTGTCTGGCGCGCCTTTATCGAAATTTCCAGGAGACTTTGCTGGAGGTCAAGCAGACCCAGAAACAGCTGTCCCAGGTGGAGGAAAAGATTTGCCGCATCATCCAGACCTCTTGTCCGTCCGTGGAGTCCCAAGGAGCAGCAGGCAATGACTGAGTTGAGTCCTTACGGCGAGCTTGCCCGCAGAAATATGGAAATGACGGACCGCGAAAAGCTGGCGGTTGCTGCGAGCCCGACCGGCGGCACCATGACCGCCAGACAAAGAATGGAGCTCCTTTTTGACGAGGGGACCTTTCAGGAGATTGACCGATTTGTCACCCATCGCTGCATGGATTTCGGCATGGACAAGAAACGGCTGCCGGGTGATGCGGTGATCTCCGGCCACGGCATGATCAACGGGCGGCTGGTTCATGCCTATGCCCAGGATTTCAGAATCCTGGGAGGCTCCTTTTCCGAGGAGAATACCAAAAAAATCTGCAAGGTGCTGGACAAGGCCATGCAGCTTGGCACGCCGTTTGTCGGCCTGAATGATTCCGGCGGTTCCAGAATCCAGGAAGGCGTCTGTGGTCTGGCCGGGGTGGCGGAACTGTTCCTGAAAAATACCCAGGCTTCCGGTCTTATTCCCCAGATTTCCGCCATTATGGGACCCTGCGCCGGCGGGGCAAGCTATTCCCCGGCTCTGACCGATTTCGTCATCATGGTTGAAGGGCAGAGTCACATGTTTGTCACCGGTCCTGAGGTGATCAAGGCGGTGACCCACGAGGATGTCAGCATGGAGGAACTCGGCGGCGCCAGCACCCATCATCAGTTAAGCGGGGTAAGTCATTTGGTTGCCGCAGATGACCGGGAGTGCATTGTTCTCATCCGCGAGCTTCTTGGCTATATGCCGGCAAATAATCTGGAAGAAAGTCCTGTTAAAAAATGTTTTGACGATCCCCGCCGGCGTGAGCCGCTGCTCAATGATTTCATCCCGGCCGATTCGCGGACATCATATGATGTGAAAGCTCTGATCCGGGCCGTGGTGGATGACAGCTCATTTTTTGAAGTGCAAAGCGGATATGCCGCCAATCTGGTTATCGGTTTTGCCCGGCTCAACGGCAAATCAGTGGGCATCGTCGCCAATCAGCCGGCCCATCTGGCCGGCGCCCTTGATACCAACGCCTCTCGCAAGGGGGCGCGATTTGTCCGCTTCTGCGACGCCTTTAACATCCCTCTCATCACCTTTGTCGACGTGCCGGGGTTTCTGCCCGGCAAAGAGCAGGAACTTGACGGCATCATCCGTGATGGAGCCAAACTGCTCTTTGCCTATTGCGAGGCCACGGTGCCCAAGATCAGCCTCATTACGCGCAAGGCCTATGGCGGCGCCTATTGCGTCATGTCAAGCAAGCATATCCGCGGTGATTACAATTTCGCCTACCCGGGGGCGGAGATTGCCGTGATGGGGCCGGAGGCAGCGGTCAACATCATTTATCGCCGGGAGCTCGCCACACAGCGGGATGAGACATGGCGCCTGCAAAAACTGGAAGAGTACCGGGCGCGTTTCGCCAACCCTTATGTGGCGGCATCACGGGGATATATTGATGAGATCATCATGCCGGAGGACACCCGCTGGAAACTGATTATGGCCCTGGAACGGCTGAAGACGAAGATGATAAAAAATCCCCCGAAAAAACATGGCAACATGCCGTTATGAAAGCCCTTTTTTATTGCCATGGTTATAAAAGAGCCATCTTCCAGGTCAGGCAACTCAACAGTCACAAGACACAATCATGTTCAGCAAAATCCTCATAGCAAACCGGGGCGAAATCGCCATCAGGATCATGCGAACCTGCCGGGAAATGGGCATTGCCACTGTTGCCGTCTTTTCCGACGCAGACAGGAAGTCCCGGCATGTCCGCTATGCGGATGAGGCCTACTGCATTGGTCCTGCCCCAGCCATGGATAGTTATCTTGACGGCGATGCCATCCTGGAGGCCGGCCGCAGGGCCGGCGCCCAGGCCATACACCCGGGTTACGGGTTTTTATCGGAGAACAGGAACTTTGCCCACAAGTGCCGGCAGGCAGGCCTGGTTTTCATCGGTCCGCAGCCTGATGTGATCGAGCAGATGGGCAATAAAACCGTGGCGCGGAAAACCATGCTGGCAAACGGGGTGCCGGTCATTCCCGGGACAACCGAGGTTCTGGAGGATCTGGAGGCGGTCCGCCGGGTCTGCGGCGAAATCGGTCTGCCGGTTATGCTGAAGGCCGCCTCGGGCGGCGGCGGCAAAGGGATGCGTATTGTCACCGATGAAAATGACCTGCAGGATGCCTTTTCCGCTGTGCGGCGCGAGTCTTATGCCTCTTTTGCCGATTCCCGTATCCTGGTGGAGCGTTATTTCCCGGTTGCCCGCCATATTGAAGTGCAGATTCTTGCAGACGGCCACGGCAATGTCATGCATCTTTTCGAGCGGGAATGTTCCATTCAGCGGCGCTACCAGAAGGTGGTGGAGGAATGTCCCTCTGTTTTTGTTGATGATGATCTGCGCGCCAAACTCACCTCGGCGGCGGTGCAGGCAGCCGCCGCGGTCGGTTACACCGGGGCGGGCACGGTGGAATTTCTGGTGGATGAGGCGAAAAATTTTTATTTTCTGGAGATGAACACCCGTCTGCAGGTGGAACACTCGGTGACCGAACTGGTGACCGGCATCGATCTGGTCAGGGAGCAACTGTTTGCTGCGGCCGGAGAGCGGCTGAGCATTACCCAGACCGACGTCCGTCGCAGGGGTTTTGCCATGGAATGCCGTATCTATGCGGAGGACCCCGGCAATGAGTATATGCCGGCCCCGGGACAGGTGAGGAAAGCGGTTTTTCCCGAAGGGCCGGGGATCAGGGTTGACAGCGGTGTTTATGAGGGGTGGGATGTGTCCCGGCATTATGATCCCATGATCGCCAAGATTTCGGTGTGGGCAAGAACCCGTGAGCAGGCGAGACGCAGGATGCTGCGCGCCCTGGATGAATGCATTATATGCGGAGTCAAGACCAATCTAGACCTGCACCGGTGGATTTTGACCGACGAGCGCTTTATCCGGGGCATGATCGATACCCGCTTCCTTGACCATTACCTTGCCGGCCATCCGGCACCGGACCTTCAGCCTGATCTCGCCATTATCGCCTCTGTCTGCAGTGTCCTGTCATCCTCCCCTGACAGTGAGGACAGTATTGCCAGAGAAGAGACCGGCCTGTGGCGGATGGCCAGCAAGTATCAGTTCTGGGCTACGAGATTTTAGGGGCCGTTCTGCACTATTTCTTTAATCGTTTTGATTTTATGTTGTTATTCGATGCTAATTGCCGGCGCGGGAACAGCGGGGCAGACAGGAAGACATGAAGCGGGAAGCAAGGGTGGGTAATAGAAGCTGTCAGGTCGAATATGAGAAGACGGGCGATCTGATAAGGGTGTCGGTGGACGGCCGCAGCTATCTTGTCGACGCCGCAGCGGTTTACGGCGATTTTTACTCCATTTTAGTCAACAATCGATCGTATGATGCCTTTGTCAGCAGAGAGAAAGACCGTTTTACCGTGGTGGTTGCCGGAGAAACCGTGGATGTCGATTTTTATGATCCCAGAAGCAGGCAGCCGGTTGATGAGAGTAAACCCTTGGCCGGGATTTCCCGCCAGACTATCTGTGCCCCCATGGCCGGCCGCATCGTTCGTTTTCAGGTGGCGGAAGGTGACCTGGTGCAGGATGGACAGGGAATCATTGTGCTGGAAGCAATGAAGATGGAAAATGAATTGAAATCACAGGGCATAGGCCAGGTCAGGGAAATTCTTGTGGCTGAAAACGATGTTGTCGCCCCTGGTCAGCACCTGATGATTATCGAATAACCCCTTGCTCTGTCAGAGAGATATCTCTTCCCTGTCTTACAGGCCTTGCCTAAATATCCGTTTGTCCAGCCCCCTTATTCCTTTTGTGCCTGATGAGCAGCCAGCCGTAGGCGGTGAGATTGACGGCAATGACCACCAGGCCGAAAAGGATCTGCATCTCCCGGGTCAGGCCGGCGGGATAAACGATGGGTTCCATATAATGTTCAACAAAGCCGCCGCTGTAAACTCTTTGGCCGCCCGCCTGGCGAAGGTGCTGTTCAAGGGGGGTGAGCGGACATATCCAGCCCTGGAATTCAATAAGGGCACCCCAAGCCGCGGCGGGAATATGCAGGTACATCATCCGTGGCCATTTCAAGACCAGGAAACCGCCGGTTATCACAAAGATAATAAAGCCCAGATGGATAATCACCAGCAGATCGGCAGCCATTGGGAAGAACATGGCGATACTCATCCCGCAGCTACTGCCAGATCCCCGGAATAGTGGTCCGGCAGAATTTACAGAGGCTCCCCTCCAGGTTGTTGACCGGCAACTGGTAGCCGCGCCGTTCGATGAGCAGCTGTCCGCACTGGTGGCAGTAAGTGTTGCTGCCGGGATGATCCGGCAGATTGCCCAGGTAGACATAACGTATGCCCTCGGCCATGGCGATTTTCCTGAAGTTGTCCAGGGTGGAGACGGGAGTGGGGGGGAGACGGGTCAATTTGTAGTTGGGGAAAAAACGCAGAAAGTGCAGGGGGTGATCCGGCCCGAGGCTGGCCAGGATCCAGCCGCACATTTCTTTGATCATCTCCGCATCATCGATATAGCCCGGCACCACCAGGGTCGTCATTTCAAAATGGACCCCCTGCTCATGCAAGGTCTTGAAGGTGTTGAGCACTGGCTGCAGCCTGCCGCCGTTCAGCTTGCGGTAGATGGCGTCATCAAATGACTTGAGATTGACGTTGGCGGCATTGATCACCTTGCAAAGTTCCAGCAGCGGCTCTTTATTGATATAGCCATTGGAAATCCACAGGTTGTTGAGGCCGGCTTCACGGGCCAGGCGGGCGGTGTCGATCATGTATTCAAAATAGGTGGTGGCCTCGGAATAGGTGTAGGCTATGGAGGCGGCACCAGCCTTCCTGGCCTGCTGAACCACCTCGGCCGGAAACATTTCCCCATGGCGCACCTCATGGGGCTTGACCTGGGAGATCTCCCAGTTCTGGCAGTTGAGGCAGCGGAAATTGCAGCCGGTGGCGGCAATGGACAAGGCGGTGGTCTGGGGCCGGAAATGAAAGAGCGGCTTTTTCTCCACCGGATCGAGGTGCACCGCACAGGGGTTGCCGTAGGCCAGGCTATAGAGGGTGCCGTCCATGTTCACCTTCGAACGGCAGACGCTGCGGTCGCCGGGCGCCAGCAGGCAGCGGTTGGGGCAGATGTTGCACATCACCCTGCGGTCTGCCAGCTTTTGGTAGGAAAACCCCTCCTTGTGCCATTTCCACAGGGTTTCGGGGGCGTCGTTTTTAAAAATCGTGCCCCGGATGTCTTCCTGCCCTGATAGCTCATGCCGGTCGCCCTGAAAGGGCCAGAGTCCGGCACGGGCTGCGCCGGTCTGGGCCAGCAGGGCCGCGCTCAAACAGAGGAATGTGCGGCGGTCAATGGGTTTCATGAAATGATTGTATCATAAGGGAGTGAGAAGTGAGGAGTGAAAAGTAAGGATTTAGGAGTCTCCGTTCTTCTCTCTTTTCACTTTTCACTCCTTACTACACAGGCCAGGGCGGACATGCCGAAAATCTTGATCAGGACGAGACCGGCCGTGGCCCAGAGGATGCCGACAAAGGGGATGAGCAGCAGACTGGTGATCAGGGTGCCGCAGGCCGCGCCGATGAGATCAGCGGAAAAGGCCCTGGCTGCAGCAGGATTGTCGTCACCACCCAGAGTGAGGGCCAGGGGAAACTGGCAGCCGCACAGCAGGGATAGGGCAAAACCGAACAGCAGGAAAAAAACGGGCTGCAATTGGTCGTGGGCGGTGCTCAGGGCAAGGAGGAGAAAGGACAGGAGCAGGATGAGGAACGTATCGCAGAGAGCCAGACTTTTTTTGAAATTTCTGCGTTGGCGCAGCTCTTCGCCAAGCCAGGCGCCGGGCAGCAGGCCGGTGAGGAAGACGGTCACCAGCAGGCCGATCTGTTCGTAGACATAGCCGAAAAGAATCTGATAAACGAAGATGACCAGGGTTTCACTGCCCATGATGACGAAACCGGTGGAAAAGAGCACCAGCTCTTCGCGCCGACAGCGGCAGAGGTAAAGGATCAGCACAGCGAAACCTGCGACAGTGAAAGGCAGCGGTGATGTGGCAAACCGGGCGAACCATTGCTTGAACATGATGCGCGGCAGAAAAGGCGAGGTGTCGAGATTTACCGGGGTGTCGGCCTGCAGATTGTCCCGCAGGTACTTGAGCCGTTCCGGGGTGATGTTGCCGTTGAAAAAACTGCTGATAAAAGTGGTGTGAATTCCCTTGTTGTTGAGCAGGGCCGGAATATCCGGGTCGATCGGCCGGTCGCTGCAGAGAAAGTAGACTCTGTTGCCGGGCAGCGACAGGACGTGTTGGAAATGGAGACGGGCGGTGTTGAAGAGGGAGGAGATTTTCAAACGGGCGGGCTCGGAGAGGTAGTTGTCAAAGCCTGCCACACTGAAGGAGAAAATCCCGGCAGGCTGCAGGTGCTGACGGGCCAGGCGGAAAAACTCGCCGGTGAAAAAGCGGTTGATCTGGAAGGTGTCCGGTTCCGGCAGGTTGATGATGATGGCATCATAACGCTGGTCTGTGCCGGCCAGAAAGGCTCTGCCGTCCCGGTGAATGATATGCAGCCCCGGTAATGGTTCCAGCAGCTTGTAGCGCAGCTGGACATCGGTCAGTTTGCGGTCGATCTCAAGATAATCCACCTGGGCCGGCTGGTATTTGGCCACCTCCTGCAGCATGCCTCCCTCGACACCGATGAGCAGAACCGCATGGGGGTCGTCAATCTGCGACAGAGGAAAATGGATGGTTTCCTCGTCCTGGCTCATGTTCTGGTTGCTGAAAATGGGGGCGCCATCAACAAAGATGGTCAGCAGTTCCCGGTCCTGCTGCACAGTGATGCGGCCATAGCGTGACTCCTCATAGTGGACCAGGCGTCCCTCAAAAGGGGTGAGTGATTTTTTTTCAAGGAGCAGGCCGGCCAGCAGCATGGCCACTGAACATGTAACCGCCAGGAGAAAGAAGGGGCGCAACCGTTGCATGCCGGCGACGAGGAGCGTTGCCGCAACAAGCAGAGGCAGGTTGGCCGCGAACACGGATTGCAGCGGAGTGAGCCATAATACCAGGACAAAGGAAAACAGCGCGCCGCCGATGATATCGCCCGCATTGTCGAGCATGTAGACCCGCGCCCCGGGATAGTCAGTCTGCTGATTGCGCAGCACATAAAGGCTGTAGGGCACGAGAAAACCGTTCAGAATGCCGTAGGGAGCGGTCAGCGCAAAGATGGCGGCCATGGTGGGGTAGAAACCCACGTCCGCGCCATGCAGGAAGATGATGTCCCGCAGAGTGCGGATGGCCAGGATCTCCATGGCGGCAAGGGCCGCCAGCAGGAGAGACAGCAGGGCCAGCCGGACAAGGTCGGCCGGTCGGCGGCGGATGGTAAACAGGGCCAGCCACGCTCCCAGACCGCCCAGGATGAGCCAGGAAAAAAAGATCAGGGAAATGGTGAACTCATTGCCCTGAAACTGAGCGAGAAACTCCCGCACCAGCACCAGCTGCATCACCACCGAGGCAAGCCCGATGGCCATGACAACCCGGCTGACGGCCTGGTTGCTGTTATTCGCTGAAGTACTGAACCTGATAGGTAAGTACCTCCAGTTTCCCGGTCTGCCAGGCGTCGGGGTTCAGGCCTGCCTTCATGCAGAGACGGTTTAGGAAATCTTCCGGCCGGGGCAGCTGGTCCCATACCTGGGGCAGAAAGGTGGCACTGGAAAAACCGTCCCGCAGGATGACCCCGTCGATCTTCGGCCGCAGTTTGGCCAGCAGATCTGCTCCGTTTTCATAGGCAAGGGGTTTAGGATCGGTAAGGATGCTCACCTCAATTTCCACCTCAGCGAATTCCTTTTTCTGCAGCGGCGGGAATCTTGGGTCGCCAAAGGCTGAATTGACCGCATTGTGGCGGATGTTGGCGGCTATGGATTCCACCGGGGCGATTGAACCGATGCATCCCCGCAGTTGTCCATGTTTGTGCAGGGTGACAAAGGTGCCCCTCTCCTGCTGAAAAGCCGGATCATGCAGTTTTTTTTCCAGTGTTTTCCGTTCGTCGTCCGGCACGGGAAGACCGAGCTTGAGGGCGATGGTCTGGCGGGCCAGGGTAAGCAGGGCACTGCCCTGTTCGGCAGAAATGGCGCCGGCTGAGGTGTTTTGTTTGTCCATGGTGATATCTCCGTAAAAGGCAATGGCTGCATAGCCGACAACCTTGTCACGGCCGCCGGCCGTATCGCCGCTGTTGGCATAATGAATGAGCATGGGCTGCCAGTGGTGATGGCGGGCGAGGTCGATCAGTATCTGCAAAGGCACCAGACCGCAGGCGCTGTTTTCGCTTGCCGCCAGTGATTGCCCGTCCAGGCTGAGGATGTGGTTGATGGTCTGCCGGTCCTTGCCTTCTGCCAGGTCGTAAGGGAGGTAGTGGGACAGATCCGAGCTGACGACCACCAGGGTTTTGGCGGTGAGCAGCGGGGCAAGGGCGGAGGCAATAGGGGAAGGCTGGCCTGAACCCAGCACGATGGGCACCAGTTCGAAGTCTCCGAGGAGGTACTGCAGAAAGGGCAGAATAACTTCAAGGGAGTGTTCCGCATCATAGTCCTCCGGAATCGGCCGGAACAGTTCGCTCTGCTGGAGCAGGCGGCGTGCATCGGCGTGCAGCGGGATCTTGCCCAGCGGGGTGCGGTAGCTGTTCACTTCGCTGATGGCGCCTCTCCTGTAACCGACCCGGTGGTCCGGGCCGAGCAGAATCACCTTGTTGAACTGGTTTTTGTGCAGCACCAGGGCGGCGTGTGCCGCCGTGGGGCCGGAGTAGACATAGCCGGCATGGGGCAGTATCAGGGCGCGCAGGGACTGGCCGGCGGGTTTGGCAAAGGCGTCCTGCCGGGCCTGACTGCACAGTCTGGCAAGGTCGGCGGTCAATGCGTTACTGTCGGCCGGGTAGAAACGTCCGGCCCAGAAGGGCTCCCGGCAGTCATTGCTTCGGGCAGCAGCAGGCGAAGGAGTGAGAACCAGAAGAAGGGTAAACGCAATGAACAGTGATCGGAAAATGGCCATGCTCTTTTCCCCCGGAAAAGTTCGGCGTGTTCCGCAGCTGCCTTTGGGCGTGCCGGCATGAAAAGCCGGGAAACCACGCCGATATTAAAAAAAAATTATACCGCGTTACGGGAAAAAAGTGAAAAGAAATATGGCAGAAAATGGGCTGACCGACCATGATTATGTGGAGCATGGCTGCATTATTTTTGCATGGGAGAAGATCAAAGAAGATAAATCATTGTCAATGAAAAAATGAAAAAGAGAAGCGAAGAGAGTGCTCTTCAATTATATTGCAAACTATTAAATTAATTACCAGCAGATTTCATCGGCTCTTGACTTCCGCTCAACTGAAAATCTGACTGGAGCAGGCCGGAGAGCAACCTCGCCCGGGCAGGCAACTTCAAGGAGGATGACATGAAAATATCAAAGGCAGTGCTGATAGCCGCTGTGCTGATTATCGTGCAGGCTTATGCCTTTTCTGCTTTCGCCAATCTCGGCTACATGCGTATCAGTTACCTCGAAGGGGATGCCCAGATCATGACCCCGGAGGCAGGGCAATGGGGTCTGCTGTCAATCAATACACCCATCGACGAGGGTGATCAGATCTGGATTCCTCAGGATGGCATAGCCGAACTCCAGCTCAACTCCGGGAGCTATATCAGACTCGACGGCAACACATCGCTCCAGATACTTTCCATGGATGAGGATTCGTCGCAGTTTTATCTTTCCCAGGGCAGCGCCTATATTTATTATGATGCGCCGCAGGGCAGCGTCATCCAGGTGGACAACCCTGATGCCTCAATCCGGGCTTTTGAGCGGGCGATCTTCAGAATCGACATGTCGGACCGGTACACAGATGTGTCATGTTCCAAGGGATACGTTGAAACGGAGAACCAGCTCGGCAATACCAGGGTAAATGCCGGGCAGACGATGTCGCTCGGCCGGGATACCATCGGAGACATTGCGCCCCTTGGTCCGCCTGATGAGTGGGAATTGTGGAACAGGGCGCGGAATGACGAACTTTTTCCGCCAAGGAGCACCGGGGGGGGCTATTATCTGCCCTCTGAGCTCAGGCCCTATTCTTACGAGCTGCAACGCAGCGGCCGGTGGGTGCAGGTCCCGACTTACGGCTATGTCTGGACCCCGACGGCCTTTGTCGGTCCCAACTGGGCTCCTTACCGGCATGGCAGATGGATCTGGAGGGGGCATGATTATGTCTGGCTGTCCTCCGAGCCCTGGGGATGGGCGCCCTATCATTACGGCAGATGGAGTTTTGCTCCGGCCATTGGCTGGTTCTGGGTGCCGCCTGTTGCCGGTTCCGTTTACTGGGGACCGGGATATGTCGGCTGGGCCAGGACAGCGGATCATGTGGCATGGGTTCCGCTGGCGCCCGGGGAAATGTACTATGGCCGCGGCTATTACGGCCGGCACAGCGTCAACATCACCCATGTCGATATCAAGCGGGTCAACGTCACCAAGGTCTACAAGAACGTCTATGTCAACAACGGGCCGACCATTGTCAGGCATAATGATTTTCACAGGGGTTTCCGGGATGATGATCATGACCACAAGAGGATCGTGAAGGAAAAATTATTTGTAAAAAATTATATGAGTCCAGGCGCGCCTGATATAAAACCGACGAAGGAGAGCTATTTTGGTTCGGACAGGCGGGTGCCGGCGGACAAAATTGCTCCGCAGCGGATACGGGACGTACAGGTGAAAGAGTTGAAACAGGCCCGCAGGCTTATCAGGGAGAGGGATAAATCTGTCCTGCACCCTGGCAAAGCACCGAAGGCCCTGCCGGTAACCACTGTTTCGGAACCAAGAACCCCTGGCAAGGGAAGGCATGTAATGCGGCAGGCCACGCCTGAAGAGCTGAGGCAGAGCGCTGGCTCTGACAATGGCCGCGGCGGGAAGGAAGAGAGAAAACAGGTGCAGGTTGAGGAGCAGCGTCAGCCCGCAGTTTCAGACAACGGCCGCGGCAGGAAGGAAGAGAAAAAACAGGTGCAGGTTGAGGAGCAGCGTCAGCCCGCATCCCCTGACAATGGCCGCGGCAGGAAGGAAGAGAGAAAACAGGTGCAGGTTGAGCAGCCTCGTCAGCCCACAGCCCCTGACAATGGCCGCGGCAGGAAGGAGGAGAGAAAACAGGTGCAGGTTGAAGAGCAGCGTCAGCCCGCAGCCCCTGACAATGGCCGCGGCAGGAAGGAAGAGAGAAAACAGGTGCAGGTTGAGCAGCCTCGTCAGCCCGCAGCCCCTGACAATGGCCGCGGCAGGAAGGAAGAGAGAAAACAGGTGCAGGTTGAAGAGCCTCGTCAGCCCACAGCCCCTGACAATGGCCGCGGCAGGAAAGAGGAGAGAAAACAGGTGCAGGTTGAGCAGCCTCGTCAGCCCGCAGTTCCTGACAGTGACCACGGCGCAAGAGGCAAAAAAAAGCAGGGTGAGCAGCAGGAGCAGCCCGGCCAGCCTCAATGCGGCCCCGGACAGAGAGACGAATTCAATCCTGCTAAGTGTCCGCAGCGAAGGTAGAAAAAACAGCAGAACAAAGAAGCTGATGGAAAGAGGGTCTTGCGGCCCTCTTTTTTTGTGAAAGTTTTAAAAAGCTCTGCCGGTGCGCAGGGAGCAAAATGGTTCAGGGGCGGGTTACCGGTCAGTTCTGTTTGCCCTCGGCATTGAGCAGCTTGTCCAGTTCATTGGCGATAAAGCCGAGGTGCATTGATTCCTCTTGGGCCAGGTGGAGGAACAACTTCCTGCTTTTTTCGTCAGGGCTTTTGCGGGCCACCCTGCTGTAAAGATCCTGGGCCTGTGTCTCAAGCATCATAGCCAGGAACAGGATGTCCTGCCGGTCATAGAGATGCTGCTGGAAGTGATTCAATATCGCCTCCCGGCTGAAGCCGCCTTCCATGATATTGCTCTGCTTGTCCACGCTGGGAATGTCCTCCGCCGACGGTTTAAAGTCGGCGATCAATTTGGCTTTGTGTTTATCCTCAAAGTCGGCCAGCCGCAGAAGCAGATCCTTTTCTGCAGGGGTGTCGCATATTTGGGAAAAGGCGAGATAAAGCTGTTGCAGTCCTTCCTCCATGGTGTAGGCCATGGTAAAGGCATCCTTGTATTCCCCTGATATGAAAAATTCCATGCCCATGGTTTCCGGGCCTTTTGCCTTGAAACCGTTCCATGCCTTGATGCCGCCGGATAGGTTGTAGACTTCGGTGAAATTGCTGCCCTGCAGCATCTGGCTGGCAGCCTTGCTGCGCCCGCCGATGGCGCAGTAAACCAGGGTCGGTTTGGCCGGGTCAAGTTCGTTGATCCTGGACATAAGCTCTTTAACGGGAATGAGAATGGCGCCCGGCAGATGTTCGAGTTCATATTCCTTCGGCTGCCGGACATCGAGAAGCTGATAGCTGTCAGCCTGGTTTTCCTTCATAAAGGCGCGGGCCTCATCGGCGGTCATGTTTTTTGACAGCTGAAATAAACTTTTCCAGTTCATTGTAATTCCTCTCGTGAAGTAAAAAGTAAAAAGTGAGAAGTGAGAAGACAGGAGGCGGGCTGCTGGCTTTTAGCTTCTCAGTGGTTCGTTGTGTCAATCAAGATTACGGGTTAACCGTTAATTTTTCAAGCAGATTAACAATTTGATCCCGCAGATTTTTCGGCTGGTTCAGCATGACGGCAAAGGGAACCTTCTCTTCCCCCCTGGGGAAATAACCGGCATAGCAGTAAACGCCGGTCAGGGTGCCTGATTTGATCAGGCGGCCTTTGTCCATGTGCAGCAGATGGGCATAGGGCCGGAAGGCCTGCAGAATTTTTATGAGGGTTGCGGGGGTGACCAGGTCGTTTCTCGACAGCCCTGAGCCCTCAACCATGACGATGTCCCGCTCGCTCAGGCCGAGGGAGGAAAGAAAGGCGCGGAAGACATCACGGCTTTTCTGCCAGGTGGCCGGATAGCCCTTTTTCTTTGCCCCACAGGCGAGAAAAAGCTGGTTGGCGATATAGTTGTTGGAGTAACGCAACAGTCCGGCAATGACCTGCTCAAGGGGCTGGCTCGATCTGTGGGTGGCAATGAGTTTCGCCCCGCTGGGCACGGCTTTTCCTGCAATGGCGCCCTCGCCCTTGATGCCAAGCCGTTGCTGCAGGCCGCGGAACAGTTCGCCGGTGTGGATGAGGATGTCCTGGTGAGCGTTGGTCAGATTGATGCGGTGGGTGCCGGCCGGCAGGTTTTTACCCAGACGCAGCATGATGGGCAGGGTGGGGGTCTGCGGTTCGGCCGAAGTGATGGTGCCGTCGGCCCGTTTGCTGAAGTTGATGGTGTTGAAATTGGCGGCCAGAGCGCTGTTGGCCGCGTCATAGGGATTGAGGGTGTCGCTCCGGCCGTCCGCCTGCTGTTCCAGCTGGAAGGCGCCGGCATCGAGAAAAATATTGTTGATGGTGCCGACTCCCAGCTGCTGCAGGGTTTGCAGGATGACGGCAATCTCCTCCGAGGTGAGAAAGGGATCGCCATAGCCCTTGATATACAGATCGCTGCCGTCAGCGATATAAAACTCCGTGCGGAAATGGAAATCCTCCCCCAGTATCTGCAGAGCGCCCAGTGATGTGACGATTTTCAGGGTGCTTGCCGGCACCAAGAGGGTGTGGGCATTTTTAGCGGCCAGGGGGCTGTCAACAGTGCCGACCATATAGCCGCCGTTGCTGACAAGGCCGTTGATTTTCTGCAGCATGCGCTCATTACCCCCACCGGCAAGGCCGGGCGCTGCAGACGCCAGGATGAAGAGCAAAAAGAAAAAACAGGGCATTGCCGCATGCGGCAACGCCCTGTTAGTGGTTGCAACCATATTGATCAGTTAAATCTTTGGCAGATTTTTGGTGGCTTCGGCGATGGCTTCTGCCGGATACTCGTAGTTGTGCAGCTCACCGGCGTAGTATTTCTCATAGCTTGACAGGTCAAGAAGCCCATGGCCTGAGAAGTTGAAGAGGATGGTCTGCGGATTGTTGAGGTCACGGGTGGCCTCAATGATCGCCGCCCGGATGGCATGACAGGTCTCCGGCGCCGGAATAATGCCCTCGGTCTGGGCAAAGAGTCTGCCCGCCTCGAAACACTCCAGCTGGTGGACGCTTATCGGTTCAATCAACTTTTCCCGGACCAGGGCCGAGACGATAGGGGACATGCCGTGATAGCGCAGACCGCCGGCATGGATGCCCGGAGGAATGAAATCATGGCCCAGGGTGTACATGTAGAGCAGGGGGGTCTGGCGGGCGACATCGCCGTAGTCATAGGCATAAACGCCCCGGGTCAGGGTGGGGCAGGAGGCCGGCTCCACGCCGACAAAGCGGATCTTTTTCCCTTCCAGTTTGTCTGTAAGAAAAGGGGTCATCATGCCGGCATAGTTGGAGCCGCCGCCGCAGCAGCCGATAACCACATCCGGATAGGCGCCGATCTTGGCCATCTGTTTTTTCGACTCCAGGCCGATGATGGACTGATGCAGGATCACGTGGTTGAGCACCGAGCCCAGGGCGTATTTGGTATCCTCCCGGGTGGCGGCATCCTCCAGGGCCTCGCTGATGGCAATGCCCAGCGAGCCGGCGGTGCCCGGCATGGTCTCCAGGATCTTGCGGCCGAAGGCGGTGTCCGGGCTCGGACTGGGGACGATTTCCGCGCCATAGGTGTTCATCATGATCTTGCGGTACGGTTTCTGGTCAAAGGAGACGCGCACCATGTACACCTTGCATTCCAGGCCGAATTTATGGGTGGCAAAGGACAGGGCGCTGCCCCATTGGCCGGCGCCGGTCTCGGTGGAGAGTCGTTTGACCCCTTCCCGCTTGTTGTAGTAGGCCTGGGCCACGGAACTGTTGGTCTTGTGGCTGCCGGAGGGGGAGACGCCCTCGTTTTTGTAGTAGATCTTGGCCTTGGTGCCCAGGGCTGCCTCCAGGGCATAGGCCCGCACCAGGGGGGTGGGCCGCCAGATATGATAAATCTCCTGCACTTCCTCGGGGATATCGATCCAGCTTTTATCGCTCATCTCCTGTTCCAGCAGACCCATGGGGAAGACTGCGGCGAGTTTTTCCGGACCCATCGGTTGTTTGGTCTCAGGATCCAGGGGCGGATCGATGCCGTTTGGAATGTCCGGCATGACGTTATACCATTGGGTCGGCATTTCATTTTCGTCGAGAAGAATTTTTTTCTGTTTCATGGTCTCTCCCTGCGGAAGTAATGTGAAATAGGAACATTAATCTGGTAAAAACTTGTACCGAGAAGGTTCATTCATCTTGCCAGGGGCATAGTGCCTTGGTGTTCACGGATGAAGTTGGCAGGTATAATTACCCTGAAAGCATAAATCTGTCAAAGTGAAAAGGGGGGAAAACAGGCCATTGACAAAGAGTTTGCCCTGATATATCTTTGAACGCTTCAATAACCATCAGGAATAATGGATTTATGGAAAACATTCTCCGGCGCAGTCTGGCCGACTCAATAGCCGCCAAGGAAGATTTTTACCGGGGCCACCGGCAGCAGCTTTTTCAGCTGGTGGACTGGGTTGTTGACTGTTTCCTGGCAGGCAACAAACTGATGCTCTGCGGCAACGGCGGCAGCGCGGCGGACGCCCAGCACCTGGCGGCGGAATTTGTCAACCGTTTCCTCATCAACCGTGCCCCGCTGCCGGCCCTGGCGCTGACCACGGACACCTCGATTCTCACCAGCGTGGGCAATGATTTTTCCTATGATGATATCTTTGCCAAGCAGGTCGAGGCCCTGGGCAAAAAAGGTGATATTCTGCTGGGCATATCAACCAGCGGAAATTCACCAAATGTGGTGCGGGCCTTTGACGCGGCGAAAAAGATCGGTGTCCGGACCGTTGTGCTCACCGGCGGCAGCGGCGGCAGACTGGCAGGGGAGGCCGAACTTGTGCTCACCGTGCCGAGCGCCAAGACCCCCCATATCCAGGAGGCCCATCTGTGGATCGAACACATGCTGTGCTGGCTGGTGGATGAGCGGCTTTTCGGCAGCCTGCGGGATGGGAATGTGGCTAAATGAGCAGAAAACCCATTGATTTAAACGGACTGAACACCTATTCTGTGCACGACCGCTTCAGCAAGGTGACAGTCGAGCATTTTGCCAGAACCGTGGGAGCGGGCGCCACGGTGCGTGATCTGCTTGCCTCGCTGCCGGCGCAGTTTGCCGGAGTTGATTTCCCGGACCTGATAGACCGCCTGGCCGCGGCCCACAGCAACGGCAGACCCATTGTCATCGGCATGGGCGCTCATGTCATCAAGGTGGGGCTCAATCCCCTGCTGATCGATCTCATGGAGCGTTCCATCATCACCGGCATTGCCTTAAACGGGGCCGGTATTGTCCATGACACCGAGATTGCCATGGTGGGCCGCACCTCCGAGGATGTGGGCCAGGTGCTGGGCACCGGCGCCTTTGGCGCGGCAAAGGAAACCGGCGAAGAGGTGAACGCGGCTGTCAGGCATGGCGCAGCGAAAAATATCGGTCTCGGCCAGGCCATGGGGGAACATCTCGTTGACCGGAAATTTCCTTTTAACAACATGAGTCTGCTTGCCTCGGCCCACCGGCTGGGCGTGCCGGTGACCGTCCATGTCGCGGTGGGGACCGATATCGTCCATATCCATCCTTCCGCCGACGGCGCCGCCATCGGCCAGACCAGCCATTATGATTTCCGGCTGTTCTGCACCCTGATCAGCGAGCTTGAAGGCGGGGTCTATCTGAACATCGGTTCGGCCGTGCTGCTGCCCGAGGTCTTTCTCAAGGCCATTACCGTGGTGCGAAACCTGGGCCATCACGTGGAGAATTTCACCACGGCCAATTTTGACTTTATCCGCCATTACCGGCCCATGACCAATGTGGTGAACCGTCCCACGGCCGGTGGCGGCAAAGGCTTTAATTTCACCGGTCATCATGAGCTGATGATCCCGCTCCTGGTGGCGGGACTGCTGGACAGGCTGGCGGCGGGCTGAGGCCGTGGAACTCTCCGCCACGACGACTGCATGAGAGCACGGAGTCCATGGCAGGGGGGCGGTTCGCGAACCGCCCTGCACGAAGATCAGGTATCCCGGACAAGGCGAGGAGAGTGATAATCATGCCGCTGTTTGATTTTAAATGCCGCCAGTGCGGCAACGAGTTTGAGACGCTGGTGATGGGCAGCGCAAAGCCTGTCTGTCCCAAGTGCCAGAGTGACGATCTGGAAAAACTGATGTCATCCTATGCCTGCTGCAGGCCGAAGGGAGGCGGCACGGATTCATCAGCCACCGGATCAGGTTGTGCGGGCTGCTCCGGAGGGAATTGTGCGAGTTGCCATTGAGGAAAGTGCCTAAAGTACTTAATGTGCGCTTAACTGCCTGAGATGTTTGAAGCGCATGACGTACTTACCGTACTTGAGTAATTAAGATATAACCCCATCGCATAAAGGGAAAAAAATGCAGAAGACAATCAAAATCGGAACTCGGGCAAGCCTGCTGGCCATGGCGCAGAGTACCAACATCAAAAACCTCATCGCAGCCCAATACCCTGATGTTCAGGTGGAACTGGTGAAGATTGTCACCACGGGCGACAAGATTCTTGACGTGCCCCTGGCCAAGGTGGGCGGCAAGGGCCTTTTTGTCAAGGAGATCGAGGATGCCATGCTGCGGCACGAGGTTGATATTGCCGTGCACAGCATGAAGGATGTGCCGGCCGAGCTGCCGGATGAACTGCATCTCGGCATCATCACCAAACGGGAAGACCCCCGCGATGCCTTCATCTCAAACGATTACCAGACATTTGCCGATCTGCCCCACGGGGCCAGGGTGGGCACCAGCAGCCTGCGCCGCAAATCCCAGCTCGCCCTGATGCGCAGCGATCTGATCATTTCCGATCTGCGCGGCAATCTCGACACCCGGCTGAGAAAGCTTGATGAAAAACAGTTTGATGCCATTATCCTGGCCGCCGCCGGTCTGAACCGGCTGAAATTGTCGGCCCGGGTCGCCTCTTTTTTCAACCCCTCCGACATGCTGCCCGCCGTGGGACAGGGGGCGGTGGGCATCGAACTGCGCAAGGCCGATACGGAACTGCTTGCCTCCCTTGCCTTTCTGGCCGACGAAACAACGGCGGTGGCGGTGCGGGCTGAACGTTCCTTCCTCCACCGGCTGGAGGGTGGCTGCCAGGTGCCCATCGGCGCCTTTGCCGAACTGAACGGATCGCAGCTGACCATAACCGGGCTTGTCTCCGCGGTGGACGGCTCAAAAATGATCAAACGACAGATGACCGGCGATGCCGCTGATGCGGAAAATTTAGGTACAAGACTGGCGGAAGAGATTCTTGCCAATGGCGGCGGAATGATTCTTGCCGAGGTTTATGGAAAAGAAATTGACTGATACAGCAAAACCCAACAGAGGCAAGGCCTACCTGGTCGGCGCCGGGCCCGGCGATCCGGGCCTGATCACCGTGCGCGGCCTGGAGATTCTGAAAAAAGCGGAAGTCATCATCTATGATTATCTGGCCGGGGAAAAATTGCTCAAATACGTGCCGGAAGATGCCGAGTTCATCTACGCCGGCAAAAAGGGCGGAGTCAAGCATACCCATACCCAGGAAGAGATCAATGCGATGCTGGTTGACCGGGTGAGAAAGGGCAAAAGGGTTGTCCGGCTCAAAGGCGGCGACCCCTTTATCTTCGGCCGGGGCGGCGAGGAGCTGGAGGAGCTGGTCAAGGCCGGCCTGTCCTTTGAGGCGGTGCCCGGCGTCACCTCCGCCTCCGCCGCCGCAACCTTTGCCGGGGTGCCCATCACCCATCGCCGCTATACCTCGTCCGTGGCCTTTATCACCGGCCATGAGGACCCGGACAAGGAAAGCTCCAATATCGCCTGGGATAAAATCTCCACCGGCGTCGGCACCCTGGTTTTTTACATGGGCATCAAGAACCTGGAATCAATCACCGCCAACCTGATGAAGCACGGCCGCGACCCCAAGACCCCGGTGGCAGTGGTACGCTGGGCCTCCCGGCCCAACCAGAAATCCGTGGTCGGCACCCTGGACACCATTGCCGAAATCGTCAGGGCCAATGACATCAAGCCCCCGGCCCTGACCATTGTCGGCGAGGTGGTCAAACTGCGGGATACCATCAATTGGTATGAGCAGCGCCCCCTTTTCGGCAAACGCATCGTCGTCACCCGTACCAGAGAGCAGGCCAGTGATCTGGTGGCCCTGCTTGAGGAGAACGGCGCCAACTGCCTGGAATTCGCCACCATCTCCATCCATCCCCCGGATTCCTGGGATGAGCTGGACAATGCCCTGCAGCGGCTCGGCGACTTCCAGTGGCTGGTCTTTACCAGCATCAATGCCATCCATGCCTTTTTCGGCCGGCTCTATGCCAAGGGCATGGACACCCGGGCCCTGGCCGGCTGCAAAATCGCCGCAGTGGGCAAGGTGACGGACGACTGCCTGCGCGCTTACGGCCTGATCAGCGATCTGCTGCCGGAAAAATTCACCGCCGAAGGACTGGCCCAGGCCTTTGAAAAGATGGGGGTGGAGGGCAAGGCCATCCTCATCCCCAGGGCGCTCAAGGCCCGGGAGATCCTGCCGGCCAGGCTGGAGAAGGCCGGCGGCAAGGTGACCATTGCAACGGTTTACCAGAACAAGCGGCCGGAAGGCATGCATGAGACCCTGCGGGCCAAACTGGTCAACAAGGATGTGGACATCGTCACCTTCACCAGTTCCTCCACCGTGACCAACTTCATCGACATGATCGGCGTCAAGGACAAACAGGAACTGCAGGAGCTGATGAGCGGCATCAGGATCGCCGCCATCGGCCCGGTCACCGGCAAGACCATCGAGGAAAACGGTCTTCATGTCGACATCCAGCCGCAGACCTATACCATCCCCGATCTGGTGGATGCCATTGCCAGGGACGCCAGTTCATCATAGCGATTGTGCCGTACGCAGCAAAAGTTCATTTAAAGGGAAAACAGACCTGTGGCTTGAGCGTTGCTGCGCTCCCTGGCGGCGCAGGTTTGCCGCGCTTCGATGCGGCATGGCGCGGCCCCGGGGAGATGTCACGCATCAGGCCAGGTAATGGGAAACAACATTTCATCTGTTTTCCCGTCGACGGCATACCAAAGGTCAAACGTGACCAATATGTTATCTTTGACCGTCAGTCTCTGCGTTACCTGAATGTGATTGAAAAGCTAAACTGCACCTACTGTTCCTATTTTAACGGGCTGATTGTCTATGTGCAGGAAATAGCGGCCCGCACCGAACAGTATTGGTGTCCGATCAAGCATGCCAGAAGAATCGTCGCCATGCGCAGCAGGTATAAATAATTTCTCGAGTTCGGCGATGGCGATGGCTACCGGGGAAAAATAGAAAAAATCCGTAGAGATTTCGACGATATTGAAAAATAAACCCCCTGTTTCTTTGCTTCACCCATCTTTGCCTCCCTTTTTTAGTTTATCCGGTCTTTAGCCGCCGTTGGACAATTCTGACCGTTCCTTTACGGCCCCTTATGCCGTTTTGGTTTTCAGAATGGCCAGGCTATCTTACACGGGCTCAGTAAAATGCTGATGACACCGGCAGCTGACCCCATGGCGTCTACATTTTTTTCCTATCATAAGTAAGCAGTAGCTTGACATCTTCCTCCTAACTGATACATACTACAAAATAGTAATGACGCAAAGGCCGGCTCAAGGGAGCGGTTTATTGATCAATGCCAATTAATCAGGGGACCAGTTTTGAAATAAGGCTGACATGCCAGGCGTTTTCCTCAGACTCATCCTGCAGATCTTCGAAAAACGTAAAAGCCGCGGAACCGGCAAGGATCATTTAAGGATTTTGTGATCGAGGTTCGAGCTGAGAAAGAAGGCCGCGATGGTATGCCTGTTTGCAGTGGCCCCGGGGAGGAGAGTATGAGTTCGAGTTATCTGAAGAGGTTCGCGTTGTCGCTATGGTGTGTTGCCATATCGGTTTCCGGAGGGGGGGGCATGGGGCTGCTGCCAGTCCCGGCTGCTCTGGCAGCAACAGCCGGTGAAGGCTGCGCCGATTGCCATCAGCAAATGGTCAACACCTTTGACACCACGTTTCATGCGAAGATCTGGAAAGGCATGGGGCAACAGCATGGCTGCCAGACCTGCCACGGGGATACGGATGCCCACGTTGCCGATCCCACCATGAAGAACGTCCTGGTTTACCAGGCAAAAGGGGGCAGTCCAGTCGACGAATTGAGCGCTAAATGCCTTGAATGTCATGGCAGCGACACCCACATGGCCATGTGGAACATGAGCCAGCACAGCAGAGACGATGTTTCCTGTTTTACCTGTCATATCATGCACGCCACCCGGGGCGAGGTTGATCAGCCGACGAAATGTTTTACCTGCCACCGGGAAATCAAGGTTGCGGTAAACAAACAATCCCATCATCCCATCATCGAGAACAAGCTCAAGTGCACTGACTGCCACAATACCCACGGGACCTCCAGCCAGCACATGATCAAGGACGATACCGTCAATCAGCTGTGTTACCAGTGTCATGCGGAAAAAAGAGGGCCCTATGTCTGGGAGCATTCGCCGGTTGAGGAGAACTGCCTTATCTGTCATTCACCCCATGGCAGCAGGCATGGGAAACTGCTGGCTGAAAAGGTTCCCAACATCTGCCAGGACTGCCATGACTGGTCGCGTCATCCCGGTACTCCGTATGATGCCAATGCTGCTTTCAGCGGCAGCAGCCCGAGCAACAGATTTCTCGCCCGCTCCTGTCTGAACTGTCATGGTGCCATCCATGGGAGCGCCAATTTCGAAAATCAAGGTCTGAGACGATAGGAGGAGCGGATATGAAAAGAAGATATATATCACTTATCGCAGCAGCATTACTGATCACCCCCTCTTACACCATGGCAGCCGACGAGGCAGCGGTGACCGGTTCGGTGGAACTCGGGGTCCGGGGAGTGGATGACCAGGACAACAGTGCAAAATTTCAGGAGTATCGCGACTTTGACGACGGGCTTATCGGCAATTTTCTGCTGGATGCCTATAAAGGGTCCAATTATTTTGAACTGCAGGGCGGCAATATCGGGCTGGACGATCAGGATTATTCATTGAAGGGCGGTCAATACGGGATATTCAAATACCGGCTGAACTATGACGAAACCCCGCACAATCTTTCATTTGACGCCAAGACCTTTTATTCGGGGGTGGGGACTGATAATCTGAGCTTTTCCGGCGCCGCTCCGGCCCCGGAAGCGAACTGGTCCTCCTTTGATTATTCCATAGAGAGAAAAAAGTACGGTGGTGAACTGGAGGTGTCGCTGGGCACCCCGTTTTTCGTGAAGATCGGGGCAAGCCGGCTTGAGACCGAGGGAGTGAAACCCCTGGCTGCCGGTGATTTCGGCGGCACGGTGGAGATGCCGGAACCGGTTGATTACCAGACCAATGATCTCAACCTGATGGCCGGTTACCGCTCCAAGACCATGAATTTCACCCTGTCGGGCATACTCAGCTCTTTTGATAATGACAATCTCTACCTGAACTGGGAGAACCCTTTATTCGGCAACTCGGAACTGAGTGTCCTGCCGCCGGAAAACAATTACGGCAAGATCGGCGCCAATCTGGCTCTCAAAGAGCTGCCCTTCATGTCCACCTTATCCCTGAACGGCAGCTATGCCAAGCTCGAGGGTGATTTTTCCATCTCCGACCTCAATCTCACGGTACCGCTTGCGCTGAACAGATCTACCTTTGACGGGGAGATCATCTACAGCAATCTCGCGGCGGTGCTGGTCAGCCAACCAACCAGGGAGCTCGACTCGCGGCTCTATTACCGGTATACGGATAAGGAAAACAAATCCGATATCATCTCCTATGATAACGGTCTCGGCGTCATTGAAAGCAATGCCACGGATCTCTTTGATTACAGCAAGGACGATGCGGGAATTGATCTCGGCTACCAGCTGCCCTGGCAAAGCAAGGCGGGAATCGGCTACGAATATCAGTATGTTGACCGGCATAACAGGCCGGATGCGGCAAACACCACGGACGATACCGTTTTCGTGCAGCTCAAGAATTCCCTGTCCGAATATGTCACCGCCAAACTGAAGTATTCGCATCTGGAGCGGGATACGGACACCGACTTTGACCTGACCGGGGTAACCGATACCGATGCCGAGTATATCGCCCAGTTTGTCCAGCGTTTTGATGCCACGGATAAAAGCAAGGATGAGATCAAGCTCTCCCTGGAATTTTACCCCATGGATACCCTTGATCTCGGCCTGGACTATAGTTATATCATGAACGATTATGATGAGGTCGTCCTTGGCAGGACCGAGGATACCCGGCATCAGGTTTATCTGGATTTTCTCTGGCATCATTTCAACTTCCTGAACCTGGGTGGTTTTGTCGGTTATGAAACCACGGACGCGGATGCGGATCATTACAATTTCGCCGCAGGCTCCGGGGTGCCGCCCCAGCTCGCGGATCCCACCATGGATGACGGCAACCCTTTATCCTACCTCTGGACCCAGGAGATTGAGGATAATTTCTGGACCTACGGCCTGTCCTCCCAGATCAGGCTGATGGAAGACGCCTTGAAACTCGTCCTCTCCTGGGAATATCAGAAATCCAATGGTAAGAGCACCTTCTCCAGCCAGAGTGCCACGCCTTTGCTCGATCTCGATGCATATGACGACTACAGTAAAAAACGGCTGGAGGCAAAAATCGTTTACGCCTTGAGCAAGCAGCTCGATATCAACCTGGGCTATGTTTTTGAAAAATATACCTATGAAGACCTCCAGTACGAGGGCTATGACTATACCCCCAACGGTTCCACCTACCTGACAGGCGCCTATGCCGATCACGACTATGAAGCCAACATCGGTTATCTGACGGTCCGCTACGGTTTTTAAGCTAAGGCCCATCCGGGATATGGGGGCAGATCTCTGCCCCATATCCCTTGATCGCGCAACACCTCTCCTCTCGCAAGCAAGTCTTGAACTGCCAGGCAAAATGTCCTGTCTGGCAGGATTGTCTTGTGAAAGTGGATTCCATCTCCCTTGAATAGCCGCCTGTTCTGCGCTCGCCATGACCTGGTTGCTGCAAAAAACATGTATAATCATGGTGTTGCCCGCAGAGCAGGCATCGCGGGGCGCAACGAATTCATTGGCTTGAAAATTGAATTATATCTGGTGAACAATAGCGATATGCTGGTTGCCTGATAAGTCGTCCTGCCGTGGACTGCGATGAAAAGCGCTCTTGCGGACTTTGCCGGAGCCAGCCGCAATAGAGCGGAAAGGCCTGACATTGGCGGCATAATACCCCGATAAAAACTAAGGAAAAGGAGTGATGACTATGGGACTGAATGATGCAATAAATGATGCTGTGAATTGGGATACCGTGAGTGTGGATATGGAAGACAGTGTCCGGGTTGCCATTGTAAAGATGAGCGCCAGCAAAACATCGGCCCTGGCGGTGAAATCGGGCGATGAGGTGGTTGGTGTGCTGACGGATACGGATTTGATGATATGTGTTGATAAAAGAGAGGACCTGGATAACACAAAGGCCGCCAGATGCATGACTCCCTGTGAAATAATCACCAACAAACGCTCGAAATCGCCCTGCGTGCAGATTGATTCAACCCAGACCGTGAAAAATGCTCTCGGGGTATTAAATCTGTCCGGCGTCCATCATCTGCTGGTTTCCGGAGAGGATGACCGTGTCGGCCTTGTTTCAATTGTCGATCTGTTGAAACTGGCCATTGCATAGCCGTGTTTTTTTAAGCATCCTTTGTTCGACCGGGCTCCGGCCGGGAGGGAGCGATCCATTTTCCAGTTCCATTTCCCTGGGGGCAATGGGCAGAAGTGAGGGAGAACTGCCATGCAAGCCAGTATTCAAAAAATCACCCCTTTTCTGTGGTTTGACAATCAAGCTGAAGAGGCGGTCAATTTTTACATCTCGATTTTTGCTCATTCCGGGATCCAGGTCATTACCCGTTATGGAAAAGAAGGGGCGGAGGCCTCCGGCCGACCGGCGGGGACTGTAATGACCGTTGAATTCCGGCTTGCCGGCCAGGAATTCATCGCGCTGAACGGCGGGCCTTATTTCAAATTCACTGAGGCAATATCATTTGTCGTCAACTGTGAATCGCAGGAGGAAATAGATCATTGCTGGGGAAAACTTTCTGAAGGCGGAGACGCAGAGGCGCAACAATGCGGCTGGTTGAAAGACAGATACGGCCTCTCGTGGCAGATAGTTCCCAGGGCGCTGGGGGAACTGTTGGCTGACCCTGATCCGGAAAAATCGGGCAGGGTTATGCAGGCCATGCTGCAAATGAAGAAAATTGAAATTGCAACCTTGAAAAAGGCGTCTGCCGAGCCGGGCATGGCATGACAGAGCCTGCAGAGTAAGCAAGCATCCTCAAGCTGAAGGGAAGGCCATCATGAAATCTGTAAGATTAAAAGCCTTTAGAGGAAAACCGGCCTTGACACCCTTTCCCGCCATGAGCCGGCAGACCATCCCCATATCATCCATTGATATCTGGGCACTGGGGAGAGCGTTGGGCCGGGTGAGCAAAACTGCCACAGCCTTTTACAAGCGCGATGCGCCCTACATGATTGGCATCGAGGCTAACTGGAACAGCACCGACGATACAGATGCCAATATCCAGTGAGCCCGTAAGCTCTACCAGGACCTGAAAGAATATAGCCGGGGCGGCGAATAAATGTCTTTCCCTGCGCAATCAACATTCGTCCCGAATAGCAGCATGATCTGCACAGCCATTGTTTTTTTTCACAATGAATTTTTCATACAATTTGCACAATTGAAACAGACAGGCAGGGCCTTCTGGCCCTGCCTCTTCTTTTGGCCTCTTGGCAGTAGCGGCCGCGGCCTGGGTTTTACCAAAATCCTCCACCTCACCCACAACAAACAATGTTTTCATCTCATCCTGTTTCAGCGGTAACGACGCCGGGTACGTCATTGCTGTTCCATTCCCCCGCTTGACTTGGGATTACCTGACGGGATATCCCTTTGCTGTAATTCCAGTTCCCCTGAAAGTCAAAGCCAGTATGTGCACTGCCTCCGGAAAGCACGATATTACCAAGTCAGCTTTTTCGCTGTTCATTTTTCCCAAAAATGAAGATGCAAAAAAACATCTTCCTGCCATTTCCTAGCAGTTTTTTCTTGCAAAAACAGCAAATGAGAGTTTTGTTTTTTTGTGAGTCTGCATTCCGTTTTGGGGAATAGGGCGGGAGGGATGATAAAATAATGCTGAGTCCCCTTTTCGCTGATTCATGGAAGATCGGCGAAGCTGTTTCAGTCAGGGAGCAAATAACCGGGCGCAGTCATTACCAAGTGCTGTCGCGAGTTTGGCGGCAATACTGTCAGATGGAGTGCTGCTTGATTTGGCTGTCTCGTAAAATTGTAATTGCAGAACAAGGGACGGCTCTTTTGCTGATAACAAACATATTCATAAAACTCAACCTGCTGGGAGAGAAAAAATGAAGAAGGAAGAAGATGATGACAAAACAGGGCAATGCCAGTGCCGGCACGGCTTTACCCGGCGCGGCTTTCTGACCTCCGTAGGGGTTGGGGCCATGGCGGCCATTGCCACCTCCGGCAAGATTACCTCGGCACAGGAGGCATCGACCTCCGAACTCCCGGCTGAGAAGGCGGTGGTCGTCACCCTCCTGGTCAATGACCGGCCCCACCGGTTGCTGGTTGAGCCGCGCTGGTCGCTGCTCTATGTGCTGCGGGAGCAGTTCGGCCTGACCGGCACCAAGGTCGGGTGCGAGCGGGGCGAATGCGGCGCCTGTACGGTGCTGATCGACGACCTGCCCCGTTATGCCTGTCTCACTCTGGCGGTGGAGGCGGAAGGCCGGCGGATCACCACCCTGGAGGGGCTGATGCAGGGCGAGGAGCTGGGGCCGGTGCAGCAGGCCTTTGTGGAAGAGGATGCCATGCAGTGCGGCTACTGCACCCCCGGCCAGATTATGTCGGTGGAGGGGCTGCTGAGGTCCCGGCCGCAACCGACCCCGGCGGCGGTCCGGCAGGCGGTGAGCGGCAATCTCTGCCGCTGCGGGACCTACACCCATATTGTCAAGGCGGCGGTCAGGGCAGCTGAGTTGAAGGCAAAGAGGTGAGATGATGAAAGATGATGAAAATGATCTCTATTTTGTCGAGGGGATTGCCGTGCCGGAAACGCCGCTGCCCGGCGAGGAACCGGCTGCCTGGCGGAAAACGGCGGTCATCGGCCGCCGGGAGCCGCGGGTCGATGCCTATGAGCGGGTGAGCGGCACAGCGGTCTATCCCTCGGATGTGGTGCTGCCCAACATGCTTTACGGTGCTCTGCTCCGTTGTCCCCATGCCCATGCCCGGGTGAGGAAGGTGGACGCTTCGGCCGCTGAAAAAATGGATGGCGTCCATGCGGTGCTGACCGGGGCCTCCTTGGGCCGGAAGGTGAAATGGCCGTATAACGAGGTCATGACCGATCTTTTCGATGCGCAATGCCGGTTTGAGGGGGAGGCGGTGGCCGCGGTGGCCGCGGCAACGCCCTATGTGGCCCGCGATGCCCTGCGGGCCATCAAGGTGGAATATGAGGTGCTGCCCTTTGTAGCGGATGAGCGCCGTTCCCTGGAGGCGGGGGCTGTGCAGATTCATGCGGACGGCAACCGGTTCAAGGAGGAAAAATATAAACGGGGCGATGTGGGCCAAGGCTTTGCCGAAGCCGATGTGGTCCTGGAAGAGGAGTACCGCACGGCCTGCGAGATCCATACCCCCATGGAACTGCACGGCTGTGTGGCCAACTGGGAAGGGGACAGCCTGACCATCTGGGAATCGACCCAGGGGGTGTATGCCGTGCAGGCCAGGACTGCGGCGGTTCTCGGTCTGCCCCTTTCCAAGGTGCGGGTCATCGGCCACTACATGGGCGGCGGTTTCGGCAGCAAGCTGCAGCCGGGTAAATACACCATCTGCGCCGCCCTGCTGGCCAGACGCACCGGCCGGCCGGTCAAGATCTTCCTCAGCCGGGAGGAGACCATGATCGCGGCGGGCAACCGGCCGCCGGCCAATATGACCATCAGGGCCGGGGTGAAAAAGGACGGCAGCCTGACCGCCCTCCAGTTTAAGGGACTCGCCAGCGGCGGGGCCTATCCGGCCGGCGGCACCTCGTTGCTCGACTGGCTGGTCCGCGATCTCTATCTCTGCCCCAATGTGCAGAGCGAGATGACGGATGTGGCCATCAATGCCGGCCCGGCCCGTCCTTTCCGCGCACCGGGCCATCCCCAGTGCGCCTGGGCCCTGGAGCAGATGATGGACTGCCTGGCCGAGGCCATCGGCATGGACCCGGTGGATATCCGTCTTAAGAATATTCCGCTAATCAGCCAGGGGCGGGAAAAAACACCGCCCTATACCACCACCGGGCTTTCCGAGTGCATCCGGCAAGGGGCCGAGGCCTTTGGCTGGCGTGAGGCGCGGCAACGCACGGCTGCAGGCAGAAAGGACCAAGGCCACCTGAAGCGGGGGGTGGGCATGGGCAGCTGTCTCTGGATTGCCGGCGGCGGCGGTCCGCCCTCCACGGTGATCGTCAAGCTCTTTGCCGACGGCAGCGTCAATCTCAATATGGGGGCCAGCGATATCGGCACCGGCACCAAAACCGTGATGGCCATGGTGCTGGCCGAAGAGCTGGGGGTGAGGCCTGCCACCATCCAGATCGAGCATGCCGATACCGGCTCCACCCAGTACGCTACCCCCAGCGGCGGCAGCAAGACGGTGCCAACCGAGTCGCCGGCCGTGCGTTCGGCGGCCATCGCCGTCAAGCAGCAACTCCTGAAAATGGCGGCCGAGGAACTGGGCAGCCCTCTGGAGCATCTTCGCTACACCGGCGAGTACATCGAGGCTGCCGACAGCGGCAGGAAGGTGAAGACAACCGAGATCCGCGCCTTGAAAAAACAGGGTCTGGTGGTGGGCATCGGCTACAGGGGGCCGAATCCGGAGGGCAAGGTGGTCAATCCCTTTGCCGCCCAGTTCTGCGAGGTGGAGGTGAACACCAGGACCGGCGAGGTGCGCATCCTGCGTTTTCTCGCCGCCCATGAGAGCGGCCGGGTGATGGATCGGCTCACCTTTGACAACCAGGTCTTCGGCGGCATTACCATGGGCATCGGCCTGTGCATGACGGAGACACGCATCCTCGATGAGAACCGGACCGGCAAGATGGTCAACCGCAACTGGCACGATTATAAGGTGCCCACCGCTCTCGATGTGCCTGTTGACATGGTCTCGCTGCCGGTGGACATGCCGGATGCCGAGGCCAACAACACCGGGGCCAAGGGGTTGGGGGAACCGGTGACCATCCCCACGGCGGCGGCCATTGCCAATGCCATCTATGATGCCGTCGGTGTGCGGGTGAGACAATCCCCGGCCGACCCCTTGACCATGAACCGTTTACTGGCCGAACAGGGCCGGGAGGAAAGATCATGACCGTTCATTTCAGTTATGTCAGGCCGAGTTCCCTGCAGGATGTCATGAGCCATCTGACCGGCGACAATGCCCGGATCCATGCGGGTGGCACCGACCTGCTCGGCTGTCTGCGCGATGAGGTTTTCCCTGTGGACAAGGTTGTCAGCATCAGCCGGCTGGACAAGCTGCGGGGCATCAGAAAAACCAGCGACGGCGGCCTGTCTATCGGTGCCCTGACCACCATTGCCGAGGTGGCGGCCCATCCTCCCATCCTGGAGAAATATACCGCCCTGGTCCAGGGGGCGAATGCTGTGGCCAGCCCGCAGATCCGCAACCAGGGCACCCTGGGCGGAAATCTCTGCCAGAAGCCGCGCTGCTGGTACTACCGGGGAGAATTTCACTGCCTGCGCAAGGGGGGCAATACCTGCTATGCGGTAAACGGCGAAAACCAGTACCATTGCATTCTGGGCGGCCAGAACTGTTTCATTGTTCATCCTTCGGATACCGCGCCGGCTCTGCTGGCTTTTGGTGCGGTCCTCCACATTGCCGGCCCCCGGGGCAGCCGCACTGTGGGTCTGGAGGATTTTTTTGTGCCGCCGGCTGAGGATGTGACCAGGGAAACCGTGCTGGAGGCCGGCGAGATCGTCACCGAGATTCTGTTGCCGCCTGCTGCTGCAACGCAGCGCAGCTCCTATCGCAAGGTGCGGGCCAGACAGGCCTGGGATTTCGCCCTGGCCGGGGTGGCCTTGGCCCTTGAGCTGGAGAGGGGCAGGGTGCAGAAGAGCCGGGTGGTGCTGAGCGGCGCCGCCCCAATACCCTGGCGAGCCAGGGAGGTGGAGAAGATCATCAGCGGCTCCATGCTTGAGGCGGAAGTGATCCGCGAAGCTGCTGCCGCAGCAATGGCCACGGCTAGACCTTTAAGCAAAAACGGCTACAAAATCCACCTCTTTCAGGGTCTGCTGGAAGAGGAGCTGGAGAAGATGAAAGGAGCGTAAACGCTCTTGCTCAGAAAGTAAAAAGGGAGCAACGGGCAAAAACGGTTATCCGCTGCTGCAGGTCACCCGCAGGCCCGTTGCGTCCCCCTCTCCCTTCTCTCCGGTTGCACATTGCCTGCCGTAGCATCCATACAGTCAAAATCCCGGACAATTTGCCATTTACGCAATTAACGTATCTGAGAGCGAAAACCCTGTCATCATCTCCATTCCGAAAATCGCCTTTTCGTAGACCGTGCCTGATCATGTTTTTCCTCGCAAATGCTTGTCTGGTGCAGCATTTCGCCATAGTTCCTTCCTGCCATCCGCAAAAATTCATGGGAAGAAATTTATAAAAAATTTTACTGCAGATTTACCGGCAGTTCTGTATAGACTAATTATATATTCCTGTTTTTATCTCTGCCTGAGGGACTGCGCGATGACTTTTACCACGAAATTCGACCCGGCGCACAACATCATCACCCTGAACGGGGTGCCTGTTTCTCTCCATTGCCACCATTATAACTGCGGACTCCTGCAGGTGATTGAAAAGTTTCCCCGGATAGACGCACACAACATCTTGATCAGGACCGCGGCCGAGGAATTTTGCAAAAACTTCAAGAGCTATCTTGCCGATCAGCAGCAGGGATGCACGGCGGAGGACGCCTTGGGGCAGGCTGCCGATCTTTACCGTGTCATGGGATTCGGCAGGATTGATCTGAGTCAGCTTAAGGAAGAGGGCGGAACCGCTTCTGCTGATTCTTCCTATTTCGTCGTCGGATGGCTGGCGAAGTACGGACGTCGCCCGAACCCGGTCTGCTTCGTGACCTGCGGGTTTATTGCCGGTATACTTGCCGCGGTTTTCAATGTCCTGCCCGATACGTACGAGGTAAATGAAACGGATTGTCTGGTGACGGGCGGAGAATGCTGCACATTTTCAGTGCGCAGGAGGCAGGATGGCCATTGACAGCAGAAAAATTATCGAAGTAGCTTCAAGTCTGCCGATCACCAGCAATGAACGCGGCATTATGGGCTCCTTCGGCGTCTATGCCCTGATGAACTACAACGAATTTTATTTCAAGCTGGTTTCCCGCATTACCGAAAAAATGGATGACGCGGAGGCGCAGATCATGGAGCAGAGCCTCTATAATGCGGTGCTGGAGTGCGGCTATCATACCTTCCACGGCGTGCGGACATCCATGCATTGGCGTGAACATGTTCTGCCGATGATCAGTTCGACGGAGGATGAAGTTCATGCCCTGGTTGCCTTTACGAATATCTTCGGAATCGGGTTTATTGAGGTTGAGGAACTGGTGCCCGGGGAAAAACTTATGACAACCGTGCAGAATGCCTATGATGCCGGTCGTTACCTGGAAGAATATGGTCCCCAGAGGAGAGGGCGGTGTTATTTGTTTAATGCCTGCACCGCCTCCTATATGGACCTTGTTTACGGCCCCCGCTATCCAAAGGGGATGGGGACCTTCGCGGCAAGGGAGGAGGTGTGCCGTTCCATGGGCCATGATACCTGCAGGTTTATCGCTCAGCGTCATCTCGGGTAAAAGAGGTTTTCTTCTTGAATAATACCGGTATTGTTAAATGGCCTTTGGAGGTCAGCGCTTACGAGATCCTGCACTCCCTGCCGGATGCCGTGGTGACCACCGACCGCCAGATGCGGGTCAACTACTTCAATCTGGCTGCGGCCAGGTTGACCGGTTTCCGGCCGAAAGAGGCTCTGGGCATGTATTGCAAGGATATTCTGAAATCCGATATCTGCGAGACGGAATGCCTGGTCAAAAGAGCTCTTGATTCCCGCCAGAACGTCTTTAATGTCGAGACGACCATCACCACCGTCATCCATGAAAGAACCAACATCCTGATCAACGCCTCACTGCTGACCGACAGCTCCGGGGAGGTTGTCGGCTATATGTATGTTTTCCGGGACATCATGCAGTTGAAGAAGATGATGGTTGATCTGAAAAAATCACGGGATGATCTGGAGAGGGCGAACGAGCAGCTCAGGAAAGAAATTGAGGAGCGCAAGCGTGCCGAGGAGGAAAGGGCCAGGTTGGAAGCCCAACTGCGCCATGCCCAGAAGATGGAGGCCATCGGCACCCTTGCCGGTGGGGTGGCCCATGACTTCAATAATCTCCTCATGGCCATCCTGGGCAACGTCACGCTTATGCTGCTGGAGACGGATTCACGCCATTCCCATTATAAGAAGTTGAAAAGTACCGAGGAATGCGTAAAAAGCGCCGCCAGCCTCACCAGACAACTCCTGGGTTTTGCCCGTGGCGGGAAATTCGAGGTCAAGACCACCGATTTCAATGAGCTTGTCAGGAATACCTCCGAGATGTTTGCCAGGACAAAAAAAGAAATCGCGATACATACCCACTATCAGGAAAATATCTGGACCGTTGAGGTGGATCAATCCCAGTTTGAACAGGTGATGTTGAATCTTTTTATCAATGCCTGGCAGGCCATGCCCGGTGGCGGTGATATTTTTATCCGCACTGAGAATTTCACGGCGAATGGCAGGGAGCCTTTTTCTCTAATGCCGGGGAAATATGTCAATATTTCCGTAACCGATACCGGCGTGGGCATGGATGAAGCCACCCAACAGAGGATATTTGAGCCGTTCTTTACCACCAAGGAAATGGGGAGAGGAACAGGATTGGGACTGGCCTCGGTTTATGGCATCATCAAAAATCATGGCGGTTATATTTATGTTACAAGTGCGCCCGGCAGGGGGGCCACATTCAGCATTTATCTGCCGGCATCGGAAAAGGAGTTTATCAGGGAGGTAAGCCGTACCGAGGAGGTGGTGAAAGGTTCGGGGACAGTGCTGCTTGTTGATGATGACGCGATCATTATCGAGGTCGGCGTCGATGTGCTTGAACGTCTGGGTTACCAGGTCATGACCGCAGGCAGCGGCGAAGAGGCCATAGCCGTCTATATGAAAAACAAGGACCGCATTGATATCGTCCTGCTGGATATGATCATGCCGGGTATGGGTGGTGGCGAGACCTTTGACAGATTGAAGGAAATCAACCCGGACATCCCGGTTCTGCTGTTGAGCGGATACAGTATAGATGGACTGGCCACCAAAATTTTAAACCGGGGTTGCAAGGGTTTCCTGCAAAAACCATTCAAAATTGTCGACCTGTCGAACAAAATCTCGGAAATACTGGCGGCAAAGTAAAAAGCCCTGCCGTTGATATTTTAGAGTGCAAAGGTAAGCAATCGTGGCAGCGCCTGGCTTGGCTCAGGATCGGATGTGCCGATTTCTAAAAAAAGGGCCGGCATCTCTGTTGGCGATGCCGGCCCTTTTGCTTTCTGCAGGCAGGCTAGCCGTTTCCTCCAGGTTGTGATGATAAAAAAATCAAGGTCTTATGATTTCGCAGTCACATTCCGCGTCAGTGATGTTCAGCAGCAGAAACTTCACATTAAAACCGTTTTTAACCAGCTCCTTGTATGCCATATCCGCCCGGTCACCTGTAGAGCAGTGGACATAGATTTTTTTATCCTTGGGCAGCTCATCCATCCTGTTGGGCAGTTCATCAAGGGGGATGTTGATGGTATTCTTGAATATACCAAGCTCAGCAACTTCTTCCTTGGTCCGGGCATCAACGATAACCGCGTCTTTGTCTTCGCCTGAAGCGGCCTTTCTGAAGTCGGCAACAGACACTTCTCCTTTGCCGATTTTGCGAACCCATTTGATCTCAGTGTTGAAGATCGGCCCTGTTTCGACAGGTTCTCCAGCTGAAATCCAGCCGTTGAAACCGCCCTCAACGAGAGAAACAAATTTAAAGCCCTCTTCGCGCATGTCGATGACCGCATCCATTACCTCGTCTTCTCCATAAAGAATAACAGGAGCGTTACGGGGAACATCGTCAAGCCTGTCTTCGAGGTCTTCGTATGGCACACTGTAGGCGCCCTTGATCCGTGCCTGCACCGCTATGGCGCTTGGCCTGATGTCAACAAGCACAACATTGCCGTTTTTAATGAAATCGTGGGTTGAGTAGGTGGGCAGATTAGCCTTGGACCAGGCAGGTTCACCATCAAGGTATACGCGGACGTTTTTATAACCTAATTTTTTCGCCAGACCGGCGTTGGCAGTGGACATGCCTCACGTGGGGCCTCCGCAGTAGAATACCAGCATTCTGTTTTTATCCAGGGGCAGGGCCGCTGCCTGCTTTTCCTGCATGAGAGGAACCGGGATTGATACCGCACCGGGAAGGTGGGATTGTCCGTACCTGCTGGCAGGGCGCGCGTCCACCAGAAACATATCAGCATTGTTTTTTATCAAATCCTGCAGTTCCTCCGTCTTTATTTCCGTGACCCCCTCAGGTAATTTGGCCAGTTTCGGTTTGATTTCAGTCGCATATTTATTGCCCCCCCGCATTTCAAACGTGATGATTGCGGCGTGTCCCTTGACGGCATTTTCAACTCCTTTGGTCTGCTCGTCAAACTTGAGCATCATGGTTTTTGCCTGATCGCCTTTGCCTACTTCGATGGAGACGGTTTTCGCCTTCTCCGATTTTCCCACTATCTCACCGGTGTAAACATTCTCTTCCTTTTGTTCTGCCTGTTGAGTCTGCTGTGACCCGGTTTGTTTTTCCCCCTGATTGCTGGCATAGACCGGATTAATCAGGGCAACCATCAGGCACAATGGCACTAATTTCAGTAACCTTTTTTTCACGAGGAACCTCCTTATGTTATGTATTTTGGTAAAATTCAGATCATTAATCATTTTATTATATGGAAAAGTTAATGTTGCGTATAGTTATTTTTTACAAAAATGATGGACGCGAGGATGAGGCTGGTTGAGGTATCATGCTGAGAGAAAGTTCTGTGCCGGGAATAATAAAATAAAGCCGGGCCACCACTCCCCAGGCGGTAAAAGAGGAGCAGGAGGGGGACGATGCCGTTCTCAGTTGATTTTGATGACCACCGTCTGCCGCTTGCCGTCACGGAAACGGGATAAATGCAGGAAGGTCGCTCCGCTATCCCTGACCTGGCGGGTCAGGGCGGTAAATTCTTCCACGTTGTTTACGGGATGGTTGTTGACGGCAAGGATGAGGTCTCCTCTTCTCAGCTCGGAATCATACTTTCCCGGTTGGGCAGCAAAAACCAGCACCCCCACAGCATTCTGATCAAGCTCAAAGCCGGTCCGCAGTTCATCGGTAAGGGAGGTAAGCTGGAGAATATGCTCGCCCGCAGCAAGCTCCACCGGGTGATAGAGCACCTGGTCCATCAGCAGGGCGATCTGGGTTGTCCCCCGTATTGACCCAGGGCTGACGGGTTCTGCCGGAGCTTTTGTCTCACCAAGGGTGAGCTTCAGAGGTTTCCGCTCCCCGTTGCGGAGGATGGTCAGGTCAAGGGTGTCGCCGGCAACCTTTGTTGCCACCAGTTGTTGCAGGTTTTGCAGGGCTACCTCCTTCTGGCCCTTGATCTCGAGGATGACATCGCCTGGCAAAAGCCCGCCGGCCTCCGCCGGACTGTCCGGGATGACATCGGAAATGAAAAGACCTTGCGCCTTCGACATGCCGAGGGATGTGGCGATCTCATCATCAATTTCCTCGTAGCTGATTCCCAGCCAGGCCGGCCGGATTTCAAGCAGTCCGGCCAAGGCCCAGTCGATCCTCTTCCAGAGCGGTGTATAGTAAGAATTGCCCTCAAGCCGCAACCTCAGGCGGGCTGCCCGGTATCTGGCAATGGCAAGGGGACGGTTGTCGGTGAGCTCGGTCAGGTAGGCCAGCAGAGCGAGCAAGGGAACGTTTTCGTTCTGTTCCCCTTTCTGCCCCTCCATCGCCCACTCGAGCATGCCAAGCACCTCTGCCGGTTGAAAGCGTTGCAGAAGGCCCCGCAGTTTTTTAAGGGATCGTTCGTTGGGATCGAAGAAGCCGGAGAGATCGTGGAGAATCATGGCCTGCTGTTTCTCGTCCAGGGGGATCTTGTTGCGCCAGCAGCTGATCATATCGCCGATGAGCAGGATATCCGCTCCTTCCACAGAGGTGCCGCGCAGCAGGTCAAAGCGTTGTTGCCGGACATAGTCCTGCTCCCGGCCGTCCTGCATGGCCAGGCTGAAATGTTGCTCGGCGGCCTCGAGATTATCGCCGCAGTCAAGGCGATACCCATCTGCCAGGCATGATTCTGCCCAGAAAACATGGGCATAAACGTTATCCGTATCCAGGGCAACAGCCCGCTCAAAGTACTCCTTTACGGGAAATTTTTGATTCTGGTCAAATTGCCGGATTCTATTGGCCAGGCCGATGTGGGCCAAGGCATCGGCGGCGCGGACGGAGTCGCTATCCACTGCGCCCCGATAGAGCACGGTCAGCAGGGAGTCGATCTTTTTGTTGTACCCTTCCCTGGTATAATCGAAGCCGCGGCGCAGCAGCAGCATGGCCACGGTTACCTGCCGCTCCCCGGCTTCCCGAGAGCCGGGTTCCAGGGCCAGGGCCTGTTCAACCAGTTGCTGGGCGCTGTCGAGATCATTGTACTCGATCTGCATGTCCGCCGCCCTGACCAGCTTCCGCACCGACTCGGCGCGCTCCCGGGAGCTCTGCAGCAGGCCGTTGAGCTGAAAGGAGGTGGCGGCCAGCGAGACCAGCACCGCCACCGAACCAATCCACTTCAGGGCCGTGCCCAGAAATTTCCAGGGCCCGCCGGACTGGGACGAGCCGCAGTGCGGGCAGATTTTCGCGTCCGGCAGGATCGGTTCACGGCAGGCGATGCAGGGTTTGCGCCGGCCTGGGCGACTGGTTTCGTTTTCACTGGAGTCGGGCATAACGTATCTCCGGAGGAAATGATGAGGCAATAATGGGTACGCGTCACCTGGACCAGGGAGACGGTATTGTCCGGCCGTTATGCCGGTGAGTTCCACCGTCCGGCAGGGAGCGTCATCCCGGAAACAGGCGGGGCGGCAATGGTATCGGCCGGTTCATCGGTATCATCAGCTTTTCATATCATAGACCGGTTTGCTTGGCAGCATATATTTGTCAATAAACTGTCAAAATAGGGCGCCGGGTTCTCACCACTCCAAGTACTGAATGGGGAAATCCCAACAATGCAATTTTTTTAGAGGCATCAGAGGGATAAGTAAAAAAAGAGGTTGTCGGCGTTAATGGTGGGCAGGCAGGCGCGCTTCCCCCTTCTGAACGCTGAATGAAATCGGGTCGGGTTCAAGTCCTTTTCCTTGATTTTCCCTGGTTATTACCGCCGTTGCCTATTCTGGCAAAAAAAATAAATAGTTGGCCCCATTAGCCTTTTATCGTTTGAAATAACGGGCTGTTTCCTTCTTGACCACCTGGGACAGCATCAGCAGGCCGATAATGTTGGGGAAGGCCATCATGCCGTTCATGAGGTCGGAGAAATTCCAGACGAATTCCAGCTTCATCATCGCCCCCACGATGACCACGCAGACGAAAACCACCCGGTAGGGATTGATGGAGCGGGGGCCGAACAGGTATTCAATGGCTTTTTCACCATAGTAATTCCAGCCGATCAGCGTTGAATAGGCGAAAAGGGCGGTAGCCATAGCGATAATAATTACACCGGTGTGGCCCAGGCTGTCGCTGAAGCTGGCACTGGTCAACTCTCCTGCCGGAACGCCCTGCAGCCAGGCCGGAGCAGTAAGAATCACCAGCGCGGTCATGGTGCAGACCACCAGGGTGTCGATGAAGGTCTGGGTCATGCTCACCAATGCCTGTTTTACCGGATCCTTGGTCCGGGCGGCCGCTGCGGCAATGGGGGCCGAACCCAGGCCCGACTCATTGGAAAACACGCCGCGGGCGATACCGTAGCGCATGGAGGCGGCCACCACGGAGCCGGCAAAACCTCCCGAGGCAGCGGCCGGGTTAAAGGCGTGGTAAAAAATCAGATACAGGGCGTGGGGGATCTCGCCGGCGTTCAGGACAAGCACCACCAACGCTGCGGCCACGTAAGCGATGATCATGAACGGCACCAGCAGGGAAGTGAACCGGCCGATTGATTTGATGCCGCCGAGAATCACCAGGCCGGTCAGCAGCATCAGAACCGTGCCGGTGAGCCAGGGTTCGATGTTGAAGGTGGATTGAAAAATGCTGGCCACTGCATTGGCCTGGGTCATGTTGCCGATGCCGAAGGTGGCGAGTGCGGTGAACAGGGCGAAAAACCAGGCCAGTCTGGGCATGCCGGCTCCCTTGGAAAGATAGTACATCGGGCCGCCGCGCATGCCGTATTCGCCTTTCTCGCGATATTTGACCGCCAGCACCGCTTCCGAATATTTGGTCGCCATGCCCACCAGGCCGGTCATCCACATCCAGAACACGGCACCTGGTCCGCCAAGGGTAATGGCGGTCGCCACGCCGACAATGTTGCCGATGCCCACCGTGGCGGCGAGTGCCGTGGTGAGCGCGGCAAAATGGCTGATGTCGCCTTCGGTGGCATGCTCCTTGTGCCAGATCAGACGCAGGGCGTGGGGAAGGGCGCGAAACTGCATGCCCCGCAGAATTACGGTCAGGTAAAGGCCGGTTCCGACGAGCAGGGCCAGCATGGGGGGGCCCCACACCCAGCCGGACAGGGTGGAAATCAGCAATTCAATCGATTCCATGGGAGTTCCTGTTTTTGATTTGAAAAATGTGTGCGGCAATAAGTGCAGATTAGCGGAAGTTCAGCCCGGATTGCAGGGTAATTACCCAGAGTTCAAGGGGATTCCGGTTCATATTCCCGGGTTGAGGTTTCCTGTCTGCGGGCATCAACACTTTGCCATGAACCTTCACATTGTCAAGTAATTTCAGCTTGCATCCGGCTCGCAGGGGCAGCGGAAGGGCTGTCGGCTTGCTGAAAAAATGAGTAAAAATCGTCCGGAAAAGAGCTTTATTTCTTTTTGACATCGTGGTACGCCATGCACGAGCAACAGCAATATAACGGCCTGTGACAGGTGTCCGGGTTCCCTTCGATCAGTTACGAGAAACGTATTCATGAAGATTATTTTTGTTATTCTGCCGGCCGCTGTATCCGGCCTTTTCATCATTGCCGGCAACTGCTGTTTCCGACAGGAGGTTTGTGTGACATGAATTTTCCGGCCCAGTACTTCCGCGCCGGGGTTGGCGCGGTGATCGTCAATGACGCGGGGCTTGTCCTCGCTTTGGAACGGGTCGATATCCCCGAGGCCTGGCAACTGCCGCAGGGTGGACTCGAAGCCGGTGAGGAACCGCTGCAGGCCGTTTTCAGGGAGATGGCCGAGGAAACGGCAATCCCGGCAAGTGTTCTGCAATTAGTAGTTGCAAGCCCGGAACTTCTCGTCTATGAGTTGCCACCTATGGCCCGGAGCAAAAAGACAGGACGGGGCCAGGTGCAATATTGGTTTTTTTTCAGATTTCTCGGCAGTGACGATGCAATTGATGTGCGGAGTGGCGGTGAATTCCGCAGCTGGCAGTGGATGCCTTTTGCAAACCTGCTGGAGTCGGCGGCGGATTTCCGGAAACCGGTTTACCGGCGGCTGAAGGAAGAGCATCACTGTTATTTCTCTAAACCGGAAGTTGCGGGGGCGGATTCCACCGGTTCTTCATAAACTCTTGGCAATTTTATCCGATTACTGAACATCCAATTTACCTTGCCGATAATTTCTGCCATAATCTTCTCTATGAAGGGAATTTTTGTCATAAGTTTTAATATCAACCGATCAAGATTATCCCATATCTTTTTTCCAGGGTCATCTGAGGGTATGATCCTCTTCCGAGCCTATGATTAGGAAGAGTTTCGAAAAAATGAAAACGGTTCTCGCCTTCATGGAAGAGATATATGCAAAATGGACCAGTGCCTGCTGTCTTGCTGTTGCCGTGGGCGTGCTGGTTATTGATTATGTCACCGGTAAGTCTGTCCAATTCCCGATACTGTACATTCTTCCCGTGGGGATGGCGGCATGGAGCAACAAAAAAGTCACGGCTTATGCAATCGCCTTTCTCCTTCCCTTGGCGCGGGTCCTTTTTCATTTTCCATGGGCGAAAATGCAAACCATGCCTGTGACGGTGGTCAATGCGGTGATAAGGGTCATTGTTCTAGGAATCTTTGTGTATCTGGTTGATAAAACGGCATCGCAGACAAGGGAGCTGCAGAAGAAGGTAAAGGTGTTGGAAGGTATCCTGCCCATATGCGCCTCCTGCAAAAGAATCCGCAATGAAAAAGGTGAGTATGAGCAGATGGAAAAGTATGTCATTGATCACTCGGAGGCATCTTTCAGCCACGGCATTTGTATTGAGTGCGCAAAGAAACTGTATCCTGAGTATTTCACCGGGGATAAGGAATCGCTCATGACGCATGACTGAATGCGCAGGGCAACATCAAAATTACACCAGGTGAAGTATTTATCTTTAAGGAGAGTATCGCCTCTCTCTCCTTGGGCGAATCATCTTGTTGATCAGCAATCAGTCCTCGTATTCTGGCCAGCGGTTAATGCACAGCCTGTGCAATCTTTCTTCGGTTGTTTCTTTAAAAAAAAGATGGGATTTCACCGGGTGAAACTGATAAATTTCCGCATGTGAGTGATGAAAAGTTTTTCTGCCCGGTTCATCTGCAGAGAAAAGTTCTGCCTGGGCAATGATGCCGAGGAGCACAAAATATCATGATGAAGAACTTGAGTGAAGGTGAAGAACCGCAGAAAGTTTTCAAGGAATTACCGGATATGTCCGGCAAAGCCGAGGCGTTATATAAAAGCCTTTTTGAAAACAACCATTCAATCATGCTGATCATTGATCCTGCAAGCGGGCACATTATGGATGCCAACTTGACAGCCTGTAAGTATTATGGCTACTCACGGGATGAAATGACAAAGATGAAGATCATGGACATCAACACCCTGTCCCCGGAGCAGGTTCATGAGGAGATGGACAATGCCAAGCTGGAGAAACGCAATTATTTCAACTTCCGTCACCGTCTTGCCGATGGCCGGATAAGAGATGTCGAAGTTTTCAGCGGGCCGGTATTTATCAATAACGAGAAGTTGCTGTATTCAATCATCCATGATATCTCTGACCGGAAAAAAATCGAACAGGAAAAAGAGCAGCTCATTGTAGAACTGATGGAAGCTCTCAAAGAAATCAAGACGCTCAAGGGTATCCTGCCCATCTGCTCTTCATGCAAGAAGATTCGGGATGACAAGGGGTATTGGCAACAGATCGAGGCATACATAGGGAAGCATTCCGGGGCGGAATTCACGCACGGCATATGCCCGGATTGCATCAGAAAACTGTATCCTGACTTTGATCTTGCCAATGAATAAGTAATTACAGGTGCAGGTCACCTGTCTGGAGCAATATCGTCGCATGTCATGAATGGTGAAACAAATCTCTTTAAACCCACCGGGCTTTTCAGCAGGAAACTTGAGCAGATTAAAAACAGTGATCCGCCCGGCTATGGCCGTATCATGAAGGTAATCGACAGATTACTTGCCGATCCTGATGCTGCGGACGGCAAGATGCATGGCCTCTACAGGGGCCGTTTCAAGAAGTATGTCGGCCGCCGGGACTACCGGATCATCTATTACTGGTGCAGGCGATGTCGCAAGGAAAATGAGCGACTGGAGAAGGACTGTGAAAACTGTCAGACAATTCCTGACAACAGCGTTATCTTCTTTGACCTCTACCACAAAAAAGATATGAAAAAGTTCAAAAAGAATAACTGAGGGCCGGAGGCCCTTTTCCCTTTTCTGCAAGGCAATGCAATGGCCACCACTCGGACCGAAACCGATTCCATGGGACCTGTTGAGGTCCCTGCCGACCGTTACTGGGGGGCACAGACCCAGCGCGCAATTCTGAATTTTCCCATCGGGGTGGCTCGCTTTTGCTGGCAGCGCCCGATGATCCGGGCCCTGGGCATTCTGAAGAAGGCGGCTGCCCAGGCCAATGGCGAGCTTGGCTTGTTGCCCCCGGAAACAGCCTCACTTATCGTGGCAGCCGCGGAAGAGGTGATCGATGGAAAGTTGGACGGGCATTTCCCCCTGGTTGTTTTCCAGACCGGCTCCGGCACCCATTCCAATATGAACGTCAACGAGGTGGTCGCCAACCGGGCAATCGAGATGGCCGGCGGCACTGTCGGATCCAAAAAGCCGATTCATCCGAATGATCATGTCAACTGCGGACAATCGTCAAATGACACCTTTCCCACCGCCATGCATATCGCCGTGGTCGAGGAGCTGCAGCACAGGCTTTTCCCGGCGGTGACCCGGCTGCGGGGAATCCTTGCCGCCAAGGCAGGGGCTTACCGGGATCTTGTCAAGACCGGCCGCACCCATCTGCAGGATGCCGCACCCATCACCCTGGGGCAGGAGATCAGCGGCTGGGTGGCCCAGCTTGATTTCAGTCTGCAGGCATTGCAGGCCGCCCTGCAGGGACTGTATGATCTCGCCATCGGCGGCACAGCGGTGGGAACCGGGTTGAACGCCCATCCCCGTTTCGGTGATCTTGCCGCTCATTACATCGCCGGCCTTACCGGTTATCCCTTTTGCTCCGCGCCCAACAAATTTTTTGCCCTGTCGGCCCATGACGGTCTGGTGCAGGTCTCGGCGTCGCTGCGCACTTTAGCCGGAGCTCTGATGAAGCTTGCCAACGACGTGCGCTGGCTGGCCAGCGGACCGCGCTGCGGCATCGGCGAGCTGTTCATTCCTGAAAACGAGCCGGGCTCGTCCATCATGCCCGGCAAGGTCAACCCCACCCAGTGCGAGGCGCTGACCATGGTATGCGTGCAGGCGTTCGGCAACGATGCTGCGGTGGCCTTTGCCGGCAGTCAGGGCAATTTTCAGCTCAATGTCTACAAGCCGGTGATGGTTCACAATGTGCTGGAAAGTATCGGGCTGCTGGCCGATGCCTGTGCAGCTTTTGCCATCAACTGCGCCACGGGTCTTGCGCCCAACCTGCCGAAGATGCGTGAAAACCTGGAAAAGAATCTGATGCTGGTGACTGCCCTGAACCCACATATCGGCTATGACCGGGGGGCGCAGATTGCCAAAAAGGCCCATCACGAAGGCCTGACCCTGCGGGAGGCGGCCCTGGATTCCGGCTATGTGACTGAAGAACAGTTTGACCAGTGGATTTCGCCTCTCGCCATGACCCGTTCAGACGATGAGTAAGATCCATGTCACGCCCCAAACCTGCCAGCCGTTGTTACACTGAAACAGGGGCTGGTTTCATCTGGAGGGGCTCCTGCTGGAGAGAATTTCCCGTCCGCTCAGCAATTACTTTTTTTTAAAGATTAAGCGGGGTTGTCGTCTGAAAACGGGCATTATTATTGCATGTAAAAGAATTGTGAGGCATTCCCGTTGGAGGAGATCATGAAAAAGAAGGTTCTGGTAGTCGACAACAACAAGCTGTTCGTTCGCCTCCTGACCGCTTTTCTGCAGCAGAAAGGCTATGTGGTTGCAAGCGCGGAAGATGGCATGTCGGCTCTGGATCAACTGGAGGTCTTCCGGCCGGACATCATGCTGGTCGACCTGATAATGCCGCAGATAAACGGCGAAAAACTCTGCCGTATTATCCGCAAGATGCCCGAGCATGATGCCATCTTTATCATTATCATCTCGGCAATAGTCGCGGAAGAGAAGGTCGATTTCCTGTCATTCGGGGCCAATGCCTGTATTGCTAAAGGTCCGGCCAAACAGATGAATGAGCATCTTGCCACCGTTCTCCTGCATTTTGAAAATAACAATATCGATTCATTGGGTAAAAAGATTTTCGGTGAAGAAAACATTTTTGAACGTGACATCACCAAGGAGCTTCTTGCCACCAAAAAGCATCTGGAGATAACTTTAAATAATATGGATGAGGGGCTGGTGGAATTAAACGCCGATGCCCAGGTCATTTTTGCCAATCCTGCGTCCTTTATGCTGCTGGGGTTACCTGAAGAAAAGATGCTTTCAGGATTTTTCCCGGATTTTTTTGCCGGGGAGGACCGGCAGCGCATTGCCGGACTGCTGAAAAGGCAGGATGAAAATATCGTTGAGATCGGGGAAGACATGCCGATCACCCTCCGTGGCAACCAGCTGCTGCTGAAATTTGTGCCCTTTCATGATCAGGGCCGCAAGTACATCATCGCCATGATGCACAATATCACCAGGCGCAAGCAGGCGGAACTGGAATTGATCAGACACCAGGAAAACCTCGAGGAAATGATACAGGATCGAACCGTCACCCTGGAAGAGCTGAATGTGGAACTGGAAGATGCTCTCTGCAAAGTGAAAACCCTGAGCGGTCTGCTGCCCATCTGCGCCTCGTGCAAGAAAATCCGGGATGACCAGGGATACTGGAATCAGATCGAGCTGTTCATCCGGGAGCATTCCTTTGCCGAATTCAGTCATGGCATCTGCCCGGAGTGTGCCAGAAAGCTCTATCCTGATCTTGATCTCTTTGAGGATGAATAACAGGACATTCTTTTTGGCATTTCCCGGCAATAGCTGTGGCGTAAAAAATAATATTTATTTTCCAGAGCCTCTTGCAAAATGAACATCTACTCCGATCGGCTAAAAATAACCTGTGCGGCGTCTTGCTGGTGAAATCGTCCTTAACGGAGCACTGCTACGCTTCCGGGCGATTTCACAACTCATACTTGCACAGAATATTTTTCTCTCGATCTCGCTACGACGTTCATTTTGCTAGATGCTCTAATATTTTGAATTTACAAGATAATATCTGTATTATCGGTACCGGAAGGTGATGAGAGACGTGGACCGGATGAATCTGGTGAAAAATATTGTCGGCCATCTGCGGAACGCCCGGACCCGCATCCAGTTGCGCCAGACCTCGCTTTTTTACAAGGCGGACCTGGATTACGGCACCAAGGTCGCACAGGGACTGGGGCTTGAAGTGGAAGATGTCAAAAAACTTGCAGCCATGTCGCAGGAGGAACGGGTGCAGGCAACGGCATCCTGAAGAAACTGACGAAGCAGGTAACATGATGAGCTGCCGGGAAGTATTACGGCAGCTTTTTTTTTTGACGGAGAGGCGTGTCCCCCGAACGCTGCTCCTGCCGGCAAACGGTCGGTGAGCTTTCTGACCTGCAAAGTGTTTCATTTCCATAAAATATGCTATGATTGGTTTGAGAAACATCCTGTCGGATTCTGACGAACAGGGTACAGGTGTCGCAGAGAATCGGCAAAAAACGGAAGCCGGAGGCTTATTGCTCATGAAAGAAAAAACGATGATTTCAAGAGTTACATTTTTTTTCCTCGCTGTCAGCTTGCTCTTTTCGCCATCGTGCGCTTACAAGGACCGGGTGCAGCCCATCACCTTGCCTGCCGGTGCAAAGAACTATGTGGTGGTCAACGGGGTGCAGATTTCCGCTGCCTCCTTTGCCGATAAAAAAGCGGCCAATGACACCTTTGGTTTTGACATCAGAAGCGCCGGACTCCTGCCCGTTCAGGTTGTTTTTCAGAATGACGGCGACCGGCCCGTATCACTGGTTGCCGAACAGACGTTTCTCATCGACTCCAAAAATCAGGCCTGGCCGGTTAACTCCCTTGACAGGACCTATAGCCGGGTGGAAAAACATGTTGATGTGGGAGAAACGTTTGCCGGCGCGGCAAAACCGGCACTTCTGCTCGGTGCCGCCGGTGCCCTTGCCGGACTGGCTGTGGGCGTCGTGGTCGGTGACAACATCGGGGAAGCCATGGGCAAGGGGGCGGCAATCGGTGCTGCCGTGGGAGCCATCGGCGGGGGAGTGACCGGTTATCAGGACGCCAGAGGAAAAATAAAACAGGATCTGTCGCAAAAGGCTCTGGTGAACAGGCAAATACTGCCCAACCAGATCGGCTACGGCATGCTCTTTTTCCCGGGTTTTGCCGAGGAGGCACAGGATGCTGTGCAGTTGAAGCTGACCTTGTCATTTGCCGGCGAATTGCATTCCGTCACGCTTGATATGCTTCCTACAGCCAACTGATGTCTCATGAAGCAGAGGCGCTTGCTGCCGGGCATCAGGCGCCTCTTGCTGACCATTTTCCCGTTTCATTTTCCCTATCAGTCGCTGCACCCGAATCCGTCCCTGCCGCAAGCCATCCTTTCCGTCGATCAATGAGCGTCTGCGACGCCTGCTCACCCAGGGGGGGAGGCGTACTGCCGGCTTATGCCGTTTCCATCTCCATGCTGATATCGCATGCCGGGGCCGAATGGGTCAGGGCGCCGATGGAGATAAGATTGACGCCGGTTTCCGCCACGGCCCGCACATTTTCCAGGTTGATCCCGCCTGAGGCCTCAAGCAGGGCTCTCCCTTTGACCAGCCTGACGGCCTGCCGCATCATTTCCGGACTCATGTTGTCCAGCAGGATGATGTCTACATCGGCAGCCAGACAGGCCTCAACCTGTTCCAGGGTTTCCGCCTCCACCTCAATTTTCAGGGTATGGGGCACACGCTCCCTGACGCGGTTGACCGCCTTCTGGATGGAGCCGCAGGCGGCGATGTGATTGTCCTTGATCAGAATGCCGTCGGCCAGATTGAACCGGTGGTTATGGCCGCCGCCAACCCGGACGGCGTATTTCTCCAGCATGCGCAGGCCGGGGGTGGTTTTTCTGGTATCAACGATTTTCACCGGCAACAGCATCACCTTGTCGACAAAACGGGAGGTGAGGGTGGCTGTGCCGCTCAGGCGCTGGACAAGGTTCAAGGCCACCCGTTCGGCCCGCAGCAGATCAATGACCGGCCCTGATGCGGTGAAAAGCACCTCGCCTGGCTGTACCCTGATGCCGTCATCGACTGCGGTGTATTCGATACCGGGATTGCACAGACGGAAGACCTCTCCGGCAACGCTGCCCATGCCTGCGCAGACAAAGGCGGCCCTGGCGATAAAACGGGCCCTGCCTGGCTGGGCATCACCAAAAATCGACTCGCTGGTCAGATCGCCGCTGCCTAAATCTTCGGCCAGGAAGCCTTTGATGCCCTCGATCAGTTGTAGGCGGTTCATGGAAATAATCGTCCCGGACAGGCTGGCAATGTTTTATTGGGCGCGCCAGTTTCCGTACTCGTCACGGCAGGCCGTCTGGATGATCTTCTCCGGTCTGCCGTCTACGGTGGCCAGGATCTCCGCATCACGGCAGTCCTGATTATAGTTGTTTTTATAGGTGTGCTGTGGTGTCACGGCATACTGGTTGCCGTTGTTCGGGTTGACCCATTGAGAGGTGCGGCCATCCGGCATACTTTCATAGGCGGAGGTGATTTTTGCCTGGTCGGCCTTGTCCATTTCATTACCTACGGCATAACCGAGCAAGGCTCCGACAGCGGCCCCGATCAGGGTCGCCCCGGTATTATGGCCGATTGCCTGGCCGGCAATTGCCCCGGCGGCAGCGCCGGTACCCAACCCTGTCTGGGCTTTGGTGGCGCATGATGAAATGAATGCAGCAAGGAGAAGAAGGAGAATAAAATTTTTCCACATGAAAAAACCTCATAAAAAAAGAAGAAAAAAGGGCTAGGCAAAATAAAAGCTACCAGAATACAGATACTATGAATACAATGAGGACCGATTTTTTTCAAGGGCAAAGAAAATACTTGCCAGCTTTCCTTTTTGTCTGGAAAGGATTTGCTGAATAATGTTAGTCTGTAGAAAATCTAATCCATCTGGAGGTATACATCATGATCGAGTTAATCAAAAAGGCATTTTATACAGGGCTGGGGGCGGCTGAACTCACCAGGGAGAAAGTGGAAGATCTTGCCAGGGAGCTGGCGGACAAGGGCAAGGTGTCTGAAAGTGAGATCAAGAAATTCGTTGATGAGATGCTGGATAAGTCCCAGGAACGCAAAGACCAGTTGATGAAACAGTTTGAGAAGATGATTGAGGAGGCGTTGAAAAAGATGAATCTTGCCAGTCGCGATGATCTGGACGCCCTGGAAAAAAGGCTGGCGGAAAAGATTCGTAAGGCACGGGAGAAAGGCGCTGACGAGTAAATGTTGAATATTCGTAAAATCGGGGCCATCGGCCGCACATACCGCAATCTCGGCCGCTACCGGCAGATTTTGTCTGTGCTGTTCAAGTATGGTTTCGGCGAGTTTGTCGATACCCTGAAAATTGACCAGTATCTGGAAATCAGTCTGCCGATGCTGTTCAAGAAAGAGGCCAGGGTCGGCGAAAAACTGAGCAGACCGGAACGGATTCGGCGGGTACTGGAGGAGCTCGGCCCCACCTTCATCAAATTCGGCCAGATTCTTTCGACCCGGCCCGATCTCATTCCCCTGGAGTATTTGAAGGAACTGGCCAAACTTCAGGATGACGTCCCCTCATTTACCTATGAAGAGGTCTGTGAGGTGATTATCAGCGAGCTTGGCCGGCTTCCTGAGGAGGTTTTTCAGTCTTTTGACAAGGAGCCGTTTGCCGCGGCATCCATCGGGCAGGTGCATCGGGCCCGGCTGCCCAATAATGAAGATGTCGTGGTGAAGGTGCAGCGGCCGGGCATTCAGGAGATCATTGAAACGGACCTGGAGATCATGCTTCATCTTGCCTCCCTCATGGAGCGCCATCTGGAAGAGTTCGAGGTGCAGCGTCCCACCCGTATTGTCTCGGTTTTTGCCAGGAGCATTGAGAAGGAAATCAATTATCTGCTGGAGGCGGCGAACATTGAACGCTTTGCCCGGCAGTTTCTGGCGGACCAGACGGTTTATATTCCCAAGGTGTATCGGCAGTACTCGACAAAAAGGGTGATCACCATGGAATATGTCGAGGGCATTAAGGCCTCTCAGATAGAGTCGTTGCAAGAGGGCGGCTATGATTTGAAGTTGCTGGCCAGCAGCGGGGCCGACCTGATCATGAAACAGATTTTTGTCCATGGTTTTTTCCACGCAGACCCCCATCCCGGCAATGTCTTTATTCTTCCCGGCAATATCATCTGTTTTCTTGATTTCGGCATGATGGGTCGGATTTCCCGCAAGGAGAGGACGGATTTCGCCGATCTTGTCATGCGGGTAGTGAGCAGGGATGAAAAAAAGGTGGTTGATTCCATCCTGAAAATCACCAATCAATACGATCAGCCTGACCGGGAGACCCTGGAAAATGACAGCGCCGAACTCATTGACCGCTATGTGGGGCTGCCTTTAAAAGATCTGGAGGTCGGCCTTGTTTTGCATCATCTCCTTGAAATTATCTCCCGTCATCGGTTAAGTTTAAAACCGAATTTCTACCTTCTGGTCAAGGCGACAAGCACCATTGAAACGGTAGGCGGCATGCTTGATCCTGATTTTGACATTATCCAGCATGCTGAGCCTTTTATTAAGAAAATCCAGGTGGAGAGATTCAATCCCCGCAAAATTGTGGGGGATATCATCGAATCAGGCACTGAACTGGCGCAGCTGTTAAAGGAGATCCCGGCGGGCCTGCGTGATGTCCTGTCTCTGACCCGGCAGGGCAGGATCAAAATTGAATTTGAGCACCGGGGGCTGGAAACTCTTTATGAACATCTTGAGCAGGTGGCCAACCGGCTGGCCTTTGCCATTGTTCTTGCAGCGCAGATTATCGGTTCTGCCCTGATTGTACATGCGGATTTGCCGCCTAAGTGGAACGGCATCCCGGTCATAGGCCTGGCAGGTTTTCTCGTGGCGGGTATTATGGGATTCTGGCTTCTTGTTTCCATGCTGCGCCATGGGAAGATGTAATGAGGTGCCGTTACGAAACAACCATTCCATTATCTATTCATTTCGTTACGGCCCCTTATGCCGGTCAACGTTTTAGGATGTTATATTTATTTTTCTGCAGCGGCTTATTGACCTGATTGCTCCTCAGGCAGCAGGCTTTACTGACTGGATGATGAGAGGAAATAAAACATGATTGTTGTAAGCAATAAGAAAGCGAGTCAGTTTACCGGAGATCTTCTTGTCTATTTTGTTCGCCAATCTGAAAAGAAACGTGCTCCTGCCTGCAGTGACAAACTGGTGCAGGAAAGGATTGATCATGCCTTTGAGCTTGGTGATTGCCTGGGTAAAAAGGAGGAATGTCTCCTTATCTATCCGGAGAGGGTTTTTGACGGGGTTCGTGCCAAAAGGCTTCTTATTGTCGGATTGGGTAAAGATGAACTCAACCGTGAGCTTTTTCGGCGGGCAGGAGGGGTGGTTGCCCAGAAGGCCCTTGCCCTGAAGGCTGAGAAACTTTTTCTGGTTGTCCCGGAAGAGCTGCCTTTTCCTGTGGTTGAGATGGCGGAATGTCTGAGTGAAGGTTTGGTCCTGGGCGGTTATCAGTTCAAGAAATATAAAAAGGAAGAGGAAGAGGAGAAAAGCGCGGAGATAAAGAGGATAGGTCTCTATGTCGATGATGCTTCCATGGTTCATGCCAGGAAAGGGGTCAAGCGTGGTCTTGCCGCGGGAAATGCCGGGGTTGCCGTGCGTGATATGGCCAATGAACCGGCTAATGTCTGGACGCCGCAGGCCTTTGCCGATTACGGCGAAAAGATTGCCAGGGAAGGCAACCTGGCCTTCAGGATCATCGAAAAAGATGAGATGAAGCAGCTGAAGATGGGAGGAATTCTCGGTGTGAACCAGGGGTCGGCTTTGCCGCCGAAACTGGTTGTGCTGGAATATAGAACAGGCAAGAAGGTGCCCACTCTGCTGCTGGTGGGCAAAGGCCTGACATTCGATTCCGGAGGGTTATCCTTAAAACCGGGCGAGGGCATGGGCGATATGAAATATGACATGTGCGGCGGGGCGGCGGTCATGGCTGCCATGCAGGTCATTGCTGAGGAAAAGCCAGGCCGCGTTGATGTTGTTGCCCTGGTCCCGGCCACGGAAAATCTGCCCTCTTCCGCCGCCCTGAAACCGGGTGATATCATTACCCAATATGGCGGGAAAACAGTCGAGGTTCTCAATACCGATGCTGAAGGCCGCCTTATCCTGGCCGACGCCCTTGCCTATGGGGTGGAACAGTACAAGCCGGATGCCGTGGTTGATGTGGCAACGTTGACCGGGGCGGTCATTATTGGTCTCGGCCACCATCGCGCAGGCCTTTTAGCCAACAATGACGAGCTTGCGGAAAATGTTCTGGCAGCCGGGGAGCGGGCCGGTGAGCTGCTGTGGCGTCTGCCGCTGGCGGAGGAATACAAGGAGCAGCTCAAGTCCAAGGTTGCTGATTTGAAGAACATCGGCGGCAAGGCAGGGGGGACCATTACTGCGGCAACCTTTCTGCAGGAGTTTGTCGGCAAGACCCCCTGGGCCCATCTTGACATCGCCGGCACAGCCTGGAATTACACGGAAAAGCCATATGTGCCCAAAGGGCCTTCCGGCATTGCGGCCCGGACGTTGATTGAGCTGGTGCGCAGCTGGAAGTAAGGGCAAAAGAGCGGGAATACGACACGCCTTTTGATCCTTTTCTTCAATCAGCCTTTGAGGCGGATTTGGTTGAAAGAGGCTGAGGCCGCTTTTCCCTTGCTAACTTGACCGGGTCAGGGAACTGGCGTCTGAACAGCAGTTGAGAGTTCACGCCCCCTGGCCTCCCTTTTACGTCCCCGCCTCTCCTTTTTTTGCCGGTTCCGGCAGCCAAGCATCCCATTGCCCCCGTTGGTGAAGCGCTTTTTCAATACAGCTTGAATGAGTAAGTTGCCCCGTGTTTGGGTAATATATCCCAAAATTTTCGTTGAGAACATGGCTGAATTGGGGTAGACAACAGATAGCCTGACGTCCGTGATATCAGGCAAATGTATATTTTGTGCCGCAGGCTGATGTGCGGCGGTTGGTAAATGAAAAGTGAAACTATCTCTCGGTTTGAGAGATAGTTGTGTTGATACGGAAACTTGCGGAAAATCAAAAGTTTCCGTGTAATTGACAATTTACCATTGGAGGGGAAAATGAAGAACAGGATTTTCATGAAATTGTTTGGCGGAAGTCTGGCTGTGGCGGCCTTTATTACCTTGGCCGGTGTAGGAACATCCAATGCTTACACGGACATGGCCGGCATGATGGATGAAGGAATTTCTTATGAGAGTGCTGTACCGCAGCAGAGTTTTGTCGTTACCCACGACAATCTCGCCGACTTGGAGGCCTCAATGGCTGAGGGCATTGTCTATGAGGATTCTGTAGTTGCCAGCGATGAAGTGCTGATTATGCTCGACCACCGGCAGGCGCTGCTGCAGAGCATGGAGGCATGTCTCTGTGAGGACCCCACCGCATTGGCTGTTGAGAGTGAGATGGCCGGCTACCAGACACAGGCCCTTGAGTCAAAACCGGCGGCAGGCAGCGAGAAATAAAAAAAATCCGCCGCATGGAAGTGCGGCGGATTGGTGTAACGGATACTGTATTTTTTTCAGCAGGCGGCGCAATCTTTTGTGCCGCCTTTTATTTTGTCGATGGCGTGGTGTAAGGCTGGCAGCACAACTTCAAGATTCTCTCTGGCCCCCCTTTCACTGCCGGGGAGATTGATGATCAGGCTTTTCTTTCTGATGCCGCCGATGCCCCGGGACAGAATGGCGTTGGGGGTTTTAGCCAGACTTGCCATGCGCATGGCTTCGCCGATGCCGGGAATTTCAAGATCAAGCAGGGTTTTTGTTGTTTCAGGAGTCCGGTCAGTCGGGCTCACGCCGGTGCCGCCGGTGGTGATTACCAGATCGATCCTCTTCTCATCCACCCATTTGATAAGGGCATCCCTGATCAGGTCGGGCTGATCAGGGACTAGAGCATAGTCAACCACCTGGAAACCGGCCGCAGCAAGTTGCCGCTGCAGTTGCGGGCCACTGGTATCGAGCCTTTCACCTCTTGCCCCCTTGTCACTGATCGTCAGAACAGCACAGGTGAATGCGGATTTTTCCATGGACGGCGGTTACTCCTGCTTGTTGGCGGCAGCGATGATCTTTTCCGCAATCTGGGCAGGCACCTCTTCATAATGTGAAAATTCTGAGGTGTATGTGCCCCGCCCGCCGGTAATGGAGGTGAGGGTCGGTGAATATTCCAGCATCTCGGCCATGGGAACCTGGGCAGTGACCACTTCCATGTTGTCCTGGGAATCCATTCCCATTACCCTGCCCCTTCTGCCGTTCAGATCGCCGATGACATCACCGACACAGTCCCCTGGTATGTAAATCGCCATGTTCATGATCGGTTCAAGCAGAACAGGGTTGGCTTCCTGGGCTGCTTTCTTAAAGGCCAGCGAGCCGGAGATCTTAAAGGCCATTTCCGATGAATCAACCGCATGGAATGAACCATCCACCAGGGCAACCTTGACATCCACCATCGGGTAGCCGGCAATCGCGCCTTTTTCCATGGCCTCAATGATGCCTTTCTCCACGGCGGGAATATACTGGCGGGGGATGACGCCACCGACAATCTTGTCTTCAAACAGGAAGCCTCCGCCTCTGTGCAGCGGCTCCATTTCAATCCAGGAGTCAGCAAACTGGCCGCGGCCGCCGGACTGTTTTTTGTGTTTGCCCTGGACCCGGGCCTTGCCCTTGATCGTTTCCTTGTATGGGACTTTTGGGGCGTGCAGCTTCATTTCAACGCCGAATTTGCGTTTGATCTTGTCGCCCAGCACCTGCAGGTGAATCTGTCCCACCCCGGAAAGAAGAATTTCTCGGGTCTGCTGGTCCCGGGTTAACAGCAGGGTCGGATCTTCTTCGAGCATCTTGGAAATGGAAGAGAAAAGTTTGTCTTCATCATCCTTTTTGGCCGGAGAAACGGCAAAGGTCATAACCGGTTTAATGGGATCAAGCCCCTCATAAAGTAGCGGCTTTTCTCTGGTGCACAGGGTATCGCCTGTACCGGTTTCCTTCAGTTTGGCCAAGGCGACGATCATTCCCGGGCCTGCCTCATCAATGGGCCGTACTTCCTTGCCTTCCATGAGGAAAAGCTGGTTGAAACGCTCGGTGATGTCTTTTTTGGCATTATAGAAATTATCCCCGGCCAGGGTGCCGGAAAAAACCCTGAAAATGGTGAGCTGGCCGGCATAGGGGTCTGCGGTGGTTTTGAAGACCAGACCGGAAAATGGCGCATCAGCCAGGGGCGGTATTTCCACCAGGTCCTTGGTCTGCGGATGGGTACCCACCTGGGCGGGCCGGTCGGCAGGCGAGGGGAGGTATTCGATGATGGCGTTCAGCAGCAGTTCGGTGCCGAAGTTGAGTGTGGCGGCGCCGGGGATAACCGGGCATAATTTGCCGGTGCGTACGGCTTTTTTCAGGCCGTTGATCAGATCTTTTCTGTCAAGGGTTCCCTCTTCAAGAAACTGCTCAATCAGTTCGTCGTCGGTTTCGGCAACTTGTTCCATCAACTGTTCCAGGGCAAAATCAACATCATCCTTCAGCTCATCCGGGATCGGACCTTCCTTGGCCTTGCCGTCCCCGGAGAAGAAATAGGCAGTGCCTTTGATGATATCAACCGCACCTTTAAAATTTTCCTCAGCGCCGATGGGCAGATAGATAACAGCAGGTTCCTGGGGAAGCTTGTATTTGATTTCGTCAACGACTTTCTCGAAATTGGCCCTTTCCCTGTCCATCTTATTAAGGAAAATGAGAGTGGGTAGCTCGGCCTCCTGGATATAGCCGCCGATTTTTTCTGTCTGAAATTTAACGCCGAGAACCGCGCCGATGGTAAAGATGGCGTTATCCACCACCCGGGCCGCGAACTTGGTCTCGTTGATGAAGTTGTCATCGCCTGGGGTGTCGGTCAGATACGTTGTGTGTTTTTTCCAGGTAAAGTTGTTGAAGGAGGAACTGATTGTGAGCTTGCGCTGAATTTCTTCCGGATCATAGGACATGACGGACGAGCCGTCATCAACCTTGCCGAGGCGGTTTATTTTCCCGGCGGTAAAGAGCAGCGCTTCCGCAAGTGAAGTTTTGCCGCTTTTCCCATGACCAAACAGTGCAACATTTCGAATCATCTTAATATCCTGCATGAATTCCTCCGTTGTCAAAAAGAGACGGGTGCCGACAGGGAAAGAGCAAAGAGTCAGATTTCACCAACCGGCAAGTTCTCAGGTTTTTGGGTATATGCAATATTGATGAATCGCAAAAAAAGTAACCGTACGGGTGGGGCGGCTTGATCAATCAGAAAACTGTCATGCCGGATCGCCGGACGGGTTGATTCTGCGAGATCGTCAAATGCTCAATTACATGAAGCGGCCAGCTCAGTTATCCAGCTCTTTTGCAGGCTATTGTCGCCTGTTATCCGGGATAACGGATTTGAAGCTATCCGTTTACTTAATGAGTGGGCTTTCACATCATCATATCTTGCCAATGCTGCATAGTATTCTGATATTAATAAGAAAGGCAAGATTCTGCACTGAAAATGGTAGAAAGTTTGTGATTTTTCTTTGAGCAGGGCGGCTAATCCATTAAAATCAAAATAAGAACGGATGGATAGGCTGGAATATTGCCCAGGCGGCTTTTTTATCATGACCTGATCCAGGTGGTTAAGGCGGCAAAAAAATGAATACTTTCTCAGAGGAATGCGCATGAAGCTTGCCCGGGCTGAGCAGATGCAGCAGATTGATCGAACAGCCATTGACGATATCGGCATTCCCGGTTCCGTGCTGATGGAAAACGCCGGACGCCAGACCGTTTACCACCTCTGCCGATATTTCGGTGAAGTACAGGGGAAAAAGATCGCGGTGTTTGCCGGACCAGGCAATAACGGTGGTGACGGATTTGTCGTGGCGCGTTATCTCCAGCAGCTTGGCGCTCAGGTAAGGGTTTTTGTGCTGGTCGGCGGTGATCGGATCAAGGGTGATGCGGCCGTGCATTACCGTATCATCCGCAATCTGCATGTCCCCGTAAGTTTTCTCCTTGGGCCGGATGATCTGCAAGGGCTTGCCCCTGATGCCTTTGACCTGATGGTCGATGCGCTTTTCGGCACCGGACTGCAACGGCAGATTGAGGGGCATTTTGCCCTGGTCATCGAGATGATGAACCGCGCCTCCTGCCCGGTGGCGGCGGTTGATATGCCCAGCGGTCTGGACAGTGACACGGGCGCGATCTGCGGAGTTGCGGTCAGGGCGGACCTTACCGTCACTTACTGCGTGGCCAAACCCGGTCATTTTGTCTTTCCCGGCCGGGAGATGGTCGGGGCGCTGGAGGTTGTTGATATCGGCATACCCCGTCAGGTTGTCACAGGGGCTGACCTCAACTGCGAACTGCTGGACAGAGAAAGTGCGGCGCCGTTTGTGGCGCGCCGTGCCGCCAACAGCCACAAGGGCACCTATGGCCATCTGCTTGTGGTGGCAGGGGCCATTGGGAAAACAGGTGCCGCCATTCTCTGCTGCCGGGGAGCCCTCAGGGCGGGAGCCGGCCTGGTGTCGCTCTGTGCCGCCCGTGCTCTCAATGCCATCTTTGAATCTGCCCTGTATGAGGCCATGACCATTCCGGTGACCGGCGGGGCAGATGGTGCTCCTTCAATCAACGATTTTGATCCGATTGTCGCTGCCATGGCGGGCAAACAGGCCGCGGTGGTGGGGCCGGGAATTGGCTTGGCGGATGAAACGGCAGAGCTGGTCAGGCGTATCTATCAACAGGCCGATATTGCCCTGCTGGTTGATGCCGATGCCGTCAATATCCTGGCGGCCGATAAAAGTTCACTGGCAAGAGACACGACAGCGGTGCGCATCTTGACACCCCATCCGGGGGAAATGGCCAGATTGACCGGTCAGACCAGCCGCTTCATCCAGCAGAACAGACTGGCGGCGGCCCGGGAATTTGCCCGGCAGCACAATGTTTATCTGGTATTAAAAGGGGCAGGGACCATTGTTGCCGCGCCTGACGGAACACTTGCGGTGAATGCAAGCGGCAACCCCGGTATGGCGGCCGGCGGCATGGGTGATGTTTTATCGGGTATTATCGGCGGGCTCCTCGTGCAGGGACTGGATCCCTGGGCGGCGTGCTGTCTCGGTGTTTATGTCCATGGTCTGGCGGCGGACCGGCTGGCGGAGAAGGCCCCTTGCGGCTATCTGGCCGGTGAAGTGGCGGAGAGAGTGCCGTCGGTTATTAACGAACTGTTAAATAAGGAGAATTATGCTCTGTGCAAAAGATATCATGACAAAGATTGTGATTACCGTTACCCCTGATCTTGGCGTTGAAAAGCTTGCCGCCCTGTTCTGGAAAAACAATATCAGCGGCGCGCCGGTTGTCGATGCGGAAGGGCATGTGGTGGCGGTGGTGACGGAGAGTGATCTGATTGATCAGGCAAAAAAAATCCACATTCCCACCATGATCTCCTTTCTTGATTCGGTTATCATGTTCGGCAGCGCGGATAAGGTGGAAAAGGAGATCGGCAAGATGACCGGCACGACGGTGAGTGATATCTGCACGAAAGAGGTGGTCTCGATCAATGAGGATACGCCCCTTGATGAAATTGCCACCATCATGGCGGAAAAGGGCATTCATACCCTGCCGGTGCTTGCCGGGCAGGTTCTTGTCGGCGTGGTCGGCAAAAATGATATTATCAAGACCCTGGCCAGGCAGCAGGAGGTTTAGCCGGCCCCGGCAACGGGCTGCGCAACCGTGACCTGGACCATGCCCCGCACCGAGTTGGCGACATAGACTGCATCCGCCCCTGCCAGATCTTCGGGGAAAAGAATTTTTTCGACAACCCGCTGTGGTGCATCAGCCATGAAATGTGATCTGAAAACACCGGGCAGCAGACCGCATTGCAGCGGCGGGGTATAAAATACCTCCCCTTTTTTGATGAAGACTGATGAAATGGCGCCCTCGGTGACCTCTCCTCTTTCATTGAGGAACAGCGCCTCGTAACAGCCGTCCATCACCGCCTTTTCCCGCTGCTGATTATAGAAATCGCGCCGGGTGGTTTTGTGATAGAGAAAGACATCGCGGGAATCTGTTCGTTCGGCGGAAAAGCGGACCTGCGGCAGTTGCCCTGAGTTGCCTGCGGTCAGGATCTGCGGTGACGCGCAGGGCGTGGAACTCAAGGTCACTGTTCCGTCTTTGGCCAGCAGCAGGCGCACCCGCTGGTTTTTGTTGTCCGCGCCCAGGGTCTGCGCAAGTCGGTCCAGTTCCGTCGTGATTTGCTCCAGGTTACAGGTAAACTGGAAGTAGGTGGAGGAATCCTTGAGCCGCGCCAGATGTTCGGCAAGCAGCCAATAGCCGTTTTCCCGTTGCCAGAGGATGGTCTCAATCAGCTGGAAATCCTCAAATGGTTTGGTGAGGAAATCTGCCTTCAGCCGGCATTCCAGCCACTCGTTTTCTCCGTCAGAGTCATAAACGATACCGGAGCCGATTCCCATTTCTCCTTTGTCATGATCAAGGACGATGGTGCGGATGGGAACATTGAAGACCGCATCGCCGCCAGGGGCGAGATAGCCGATGGCCCCGGTATATACCCCCCGGCTGCCGTGCTCCAGTTCTTTGATGATTTCCATGGTGCGGATTTTAGGGGCCCCGGTGACCGAGCCGCAGGGGAAAAGGGCCTTGAACAGATCGAAGAGCTGCAGACCGGCAGGCAGTTCACCGCAGATGGTGGAGGTCATCTGGTGCAGTGTTTCATAGGTTTCCACATCAAAAAGTGAGGAAACCTGAACGGTTGCAGGTCTGGCCAGTCTGCCCAGATCATTGCGGAGCAGGTCGACGATCATGACGTTTTCACTCAGATTTTTGCTGTCTGTCTGCAGAAAACGTCGATGCTGCTGATCTTCCGCCGTGGTCCGTCCCCGCCGCATGGTCCCTTTCATGGGGCGCACGGTGCAGATGTTTGCCTTCTTGCGAAAGAAAAGTTCCGGGGATAAAGACAGAATGCGGTGTGAACCTTTCTGGATATAGGCTCCATAGGCAACGCTCTGATTTTTGCGTAAATCACGGTAAAGCGCCGCCGGGTCGCCGCTGAAATCAAAAAGAAGTTTTAAGGTGTAGTTGACCTGGTAGGTGTCGCCTGCGGTGATGTATGATTTGACGGCGGCAATTGCCGCAAGGTAGTCTTTCTTGTCGATGTTGAAGCGCAGGTTGCGGATGATATAGGCGGATTCCCCCGGCAGCGGTTGATGGACGGCCTGCAGCGGCAGACATGCTGCCTGTTGTTCCGGGGTATCAAAGTGGTCAACAATGACAGGTTCGGTAAATACGCCGAGATCCGCAATAAGCTGATTTTCCTCAAGACGCAGTTTGTCTGCCAGGACCGGTTCAAGCAGGTAGCCGAATTCATAGCCGAGCCAGCCGGCCAGATAATAGCCGCGGCCCAACCAGTCCCTGGCCTCATGGAGAAAATGATCGGCCTTGCCCTGTCCTGTTAAGGTAATACGGTTGACAGGATTGCTGAACAGCAGAGAGTGATGGTCATCCGGGGTGATTCGGGTGGTTTCAAGCAGGACAAAATCCCTGTCGCCAAGATCTGCAAGCAGACGGGCCAGGGTCGGACCTGATAGAGAAGAATGGTTTGTCATGTGTTTGCGGCGTTAAGCATATAAATTTCCCCGAAGATGTTTTCTATACCTGCGGGAAGGAAAAAAATCAAACGGCTTGTCAAAAAAAAAGTTTCAGCAACAAAATGCTTTTGCAAAGGCACTATTTTCCCTAAAACCTTGCTATCTCAATGGGAATATTTTATAAATACCAGCTTGTAACAGGAAACGATTTCTTTTCTTGCGCTGCCCAAGATATGTAACCTGTACAACACTGTTTTAGCCAGCAATATCAGATTTGATTAGAGAGAGATCAAGGAGGAAATTCAATATGCTGATTCGTGATTGGATGGCGAAAGATGTTCTGACCGTCGATGAAAATACTTCACTTATGCGGGCCACCCGCATTATGAAAGAAAATGCAATTCGCCGCCTGCCTGTCGTTTCCCATGGCAAACTTATTGGGATTATCACTGATCGTGATGTCAAAGACGCGTCACCATCAAAAACGACCTCTCTTGATGTGCATGAGCTTTATTATCTGCTGTCGGAAATGAAGGTGAAAGACGTGATGACGCCGAATCCCATTGTGATCCATGGCAATGATTCCCTGGAAAAGGCGGCTGTCATCATGCTCGATTGCAAGATATCCGGTGTGCCGGTAACCGATTCCTCCGGCTACCTGATCGGGGTGCTCAGTGAAACAGACGTGCTGCGCGGCTTTATTCACAGCACCGGCATCAAGGACGGCGCCATGCAGTATGTTTTTGACCTGATTGATCAACCCGGCTCGGTAACCAGGGTGGTGGAGTTGCTGCGTGAATATAACGCCCGGGTCATCAGTGTTTTGACATCCTTTGAAGACGCTCCGGACGGGATGAAGCGCGTTGCCATCCGGGTCATGGTCAAGGATGATAGCGCACTGGATAAGCTCTCGCAGATATTACAGGAAAATTTTACCGTGATTTTCCAGGGCAAGGACGAATTGAAAGACCTGCCGCAACGCCGGAAGGCTTGATTCCCTTTTCTGCCTTAATGTTTTGCAAGCCGGGCTCAGCTCACCCGGCTTTCTTTTATTGTACGTTCAGATCTGCAGAGTCCGTCTGCTCCAGCCATGGCATTCTGTCTTTTCTGAAGGCCATCCAGGTGGATTTGTCGCTGTTTGAGGGATTGAATTTCCCTGTTTCCTGATCAACGGGAAGAAAAACAATACCCTCTGGAACAGGGAACTGCTGCACCTGCATGGGGACTTTCCGCATGAAATCCAGCCAGATTGGCGCACAGGCCAGCCCACCTGTCTCGTTGTTGCCAAGGGAGAGCTTTTTGTCAAAACCCATCCACACGCCGCAGACGATTTCAGGGGTATAGCCGATGAACCAGGCATCGCGGTAAGTATCAGTCGTGCCTGTTTTCCCTGCTGCTTCCTGGGGCAGCCCCCAGGCCTTTTTCCCGGTTCCTTCTGTTATGACGCCCTGCATGATGCGGGTTATCAGGTAGGCGGTCTCTTTATCCAGCACCTGTCTCTTTTTTTCTTTGTAGGATTCCAGTGTGTTGCCGTTGCGATCAGTGATCTTGGTGATAAATACCGGTTTGACGCTCTGGCCAAGATTGGCGAAGGTGGTGTATGCGCCGGTAAGCTCTAGCAGAGTGACCTCTGATGAACCCAGGGCCAGGGAAAGATTTTTGTTGAGCTGCGAGGAGACGCCCATATCCCGGGCAAGTTGCCGTACGGGTTCTATGCCGATTTCCTGCAGCAGTTTGACCGTGACGATGTTTCTTGAGTGGATGAGCGCGGATTCCAGGGTCGTCGGGCCGGTGAACTTGCCGTCGAAATTCTGCGGTTGCCAGGTTGACCCCGGGCTTGACCCCGGCAGGACAAGCGGCTCGTCCATGATGATTGATGCCGGGGTGAATGCATCTCTTAAGGCGGCGGCATAGACAATGGGCTTAAAGGCGGATCCCGGCTGTCTTCTTGCCTGGGTGGCCCTGTCGAACTGGCTTTTGTAGAAATCAGTGCCGCCCACCAGGGCCCGGACTTCGCCGGTGGAGGCGTCCATGGCAACAAGTGCGGCCTGGGGCAGTCCGGCGCTCTTGTTCGGGCGGCGTACCACCCATTTGGCAACCCCCCTGCTGACAGCTGCTGTCGCTGATTTCTGCAGGTCGGGATCAAGGGTGGTTGCAATGGTAAGTCCTCCTGTCACCAAGGCCTCCCAGCCATATTTTGCCTGAATGTACTTTTTAACATGCTGGACAAAATATCTGGAATCATCATCCGTCTCAACCGGGGCACCCCATAACAGTGGATGGGCAAAGGCCTTTCGTGCCATGGTGACGGTAATGTAACCTTCTTCCGCCATCCTGTTTAAGACGTAAGCCTGTCTTTTTTTGGTCAGGTCAAAGTGCTTGAAAGGGGAATAACGGCTTGGCGCCTGGGGAAGACCGGCGAGAATGGAGATTTCGGCCAGATTAAGATCCACGGCTTTTTTGCCAAAATAGACCCTGGCTGCCGCATCAACCCCGTAAGCTCCCTCTCCGAAATAAATCTGGTTCAGATAGATGTGAAGAATCTCCTTTTTCGCGAGAACCTTGTCGATGCGATAGGCGAGAACAGCCTCCTTTATTTTCCGGGTATAGGTTTTCTCGGGTGATAAAAGGAGGGCGCGCGCCACCTGCTGGGTGATCGTGCTGCCCCCCTGGCCCTTTGCGCCTTTGCGGAGATTATGCAGAAGGGCGCGGAGGGTGGACCAGGCGTCAATGCCGGCATGCTGGAAAAAACGGGCATCCTCCGCCGCCACAAAGGCGAGAGGCAGGTCTTTTGGCATGCTGTCAATAGGAACAATAAAGCGGTTCTGGGAAAAGACGGCGTCAATCTGCCTGCCGTTTCTGTCAAGGATAATGGTGGTGGCCGGGGGGTTATAACTTGCCAGTGAGCTGATATCCGGAATGTTGAGGGCCAGAAACAGGAAAAGGGCGATGCCGATAAAGAGGGTCAGCAGGCAGGCAATGGCGAGAAGATAGAGTGATACATGGACATGGGTCAATGTCCATAAACGATTTCTGTTATTTGCTTTGTTTCCTGCCGCCATGATTTCCTGGTAAGGGAGAAGATGCAATTATCCATAAAATTATAATAAAAAAGGCCGCTCATCCGAGCAGCCTTTTTTACCATTAGATGGGATCAGGTAAAAGAATTATTCTTTGTCTGAGCTTCCAAGATGACATTCAGGACATTTCTGCGGGCCTTTGGCTTTTTCTTTATGGCAGCCTTTGCAGTTGGTATGAGCTGCATCTTTGAATGTTGCAATTTTTTTGTCGAGACCGGCAGCCTTGTTGTGGCAGGTTTCACATTTTTCAATCTTCATGCCGTCGGTGTAAGCGGTCTGTTTGCCGTCAGCATCTTTGCCGTGATGACAGTCGCCACAGGTCATTTTGTTTTCAGTGTTATCCTGATGTTTTTTATGCGGGAAAGTGGCTGGTTTGGGTTTTTTTGCCGGGTCGACTGTGGCCTGGAGGACCATTTCCGCCGGTCCTTTATCGGTCTCGGCCATGGCGGAATTAATACCGGCAAATCCGGCAAGAAATGCAAAAGCGGTAAGTGATACAATAGTTTTTTTGAGCATGTTTCATTCTCCCCTTGAATTAAATTGTTGCTGAACCTAACTTAACCTAACATACACACAAACTGGATAATCGGTTTCTTTTTACGTTGTCGCTGTTAATTTGTCAAGATAGAAGAGGGGAAAAATGAATCAAAGGTCATTTTTAGGAGCCGTTACGAATAACCTCTGCATTTTTGATCAGTTCGTTCCGGCTCCTTATGCCGTCGCTGACAACCAAACGGCAGATGTTGTTTTATTACAACAGATTAACTGCTGCCGTAGCTGTGCAGCCCTGACAGGAGAAAGTTGACGCCGAAATAGGTGAAGATCACCGACAGAAAGCCGATGATGGCCAGCCAGGCGATCCGTTTGCCCTGCCAGCCGCGGGTGAAACGGGCATGGAGAGTGGCGGCGTAGATAAACCAGGTGATAAGCGACCAGGTTTCCTTGGGGTCCCAGCTCCAGTAAGTACCCCAGGCGGAGTTTGCCCACACTGCGCCGGTAATGATGCCCGCGCTCAGCCAGAGAAAGCCGAAAATCATCGTTTTATGAATGATGTCGTCAATAACCCTGAGATCCGGCAGGGTGCCGATAAGGCTTGCGTCAGGCTTATCCTCGGCGCTGCTCTTCATCAGATACATGAAGCCCAGACCACAGGCCACGGCAAAGGCGGCGTAGCCGATGAAGCAGGTAATGACGTGGGCAATGAGCCAGTTGCTTTGCAGGGCAGGGATAAGAGGGGATATCTCCTGGTTGATCCCTTTGCCGAACGAGGCATAGGCCATGCTGATAAAGGCAAAGGGAATGGCAAAGGCGCCGATGAGTCTGTTGTTGAATTTCACTTCAAGCAGCAGGTAGAAAATCACGATGGACCAGGAAAAGAAAACCAGGGATTCGTACATGTTGGACAAAGGAGCGTGGCCCATGCCCATGGCATATGACTCATACCATCTGAGACCTATGCCGACCGTCTGGAACAAAAAGGTGATGAGTGTGACAAGGGATGCCGCAATACCGGTTTTTTTTGTTTTGAAAATAAGGGTGGCGATGTAAAGAGCCGAGGCCACAAGATAGCCGAGGGTGCTGATTCCTAACAGTTGAGAACTTGTCATTGTCTATCCTCTTGTATGCATACAGTAGTAAAAGAGTGTCTTTTTGGCAGTATATCTGATTATGCTGATTTCAGGAGTGGCTTTTTAATTTTTCATCAAGGCTCCGGGTTACTGCGTCAAAGTTCTTTTCAAAAGCCGGTCTGTTTTTATTGGCGTTGCCGCTTACCAGGACGCTGGTCGTATCCCCTTCCTGCCTGATGTATACCCAGATGCGGCGATGGGAAAGGAAAAAAGCAACCATCAGGCCGAACAGCATGAGAGTGCAGCCGATATAGACATACCAGACTCCGGGGTCTTTTGTAACCTGCAGACCTGTGGCAAAAAATTCTTTCAGGGCAAAGCTGTAATCCTTGCCGTCCCGTTTGACGGTGGTGGTGTCACCATCGGATATCCAGAAAGGTTCCGCGACACCTGTGCTGTCCTTGAACCATATCTTATATTTGAACAGGTAGGGGGTTTCGGTCATGTCCCGATTGATGATGCCGAATGAGACATCGCCCTCGGGCCATTTGATTTCCTTGCCCGGCTCAACAAGAAAGTGTTCGGAGTTTTTCCTCTGGTTATCGGTAAGGGAAACAAGGAATTTTTTATATGATTGGTAACTGGACTGGTAAAAGGTGTGACCTTTATAAGTAAGGGGATCGTTGACAACAATGGATTTTGTCAGCACCTCCTTGCCGTCTTCCAGAATGGCCAGGTCGGAGCGGAATTCCTTGGGGGCGCCGTTGGGATAGTGGGTCAGGGTGAAACGCTTGCACAACACTTCAAAACCCAGCTTGATCGGTTCTTCATTGCTGAATGAGTAGATGGTGTCGCTGGAGCGTGTCTCAGGAATCATGACGCTGCCCTTGTAGCCGAAATGTGAGCCGATCATCGCCCCACCGAATATGACGAGAATGCTTGTATGGACCATATAGACGCCAAAACGGGTCCAGGGTCCTTTCTGGGAGAAAAGCAGCACGCCGTTGTCGCGCAGGGCCTCTTTCGTCTTCCAGCCGTTTTCCGCCAGACCTGCCCGGGCCCTGGAAGCAGCTTCCTCAAGGGAAACGGCGGTGATGATCTCTTTGCCCGGCCGCATTTTGGCAAGCCGGTCAAGATCTGTTTCCAGGTTGTTCTGCACCACGAGACGCCACACATTGGGCAGTCTTTCAATGGTGCAGATGGTGAGATTAAGCGCCAGCAAGATCAGCAGGCTGGTGAACCACCACGAGTTATACATGTCAGGAATATCAAGTATTTGAAAAAACCTGGCCATGTTTTCGCCGAATTCCTTTACGTATGCATCCGGTGGGCTGTTCTGGGGTATGACGGTGCCAATAACCGAGGCTATGGCAAGAAAGAAAAGAACAAAAAGGGCAAGTTTGACCGATGCAAAAAAACTCCAGATGCTGTTATTCTTGTTACTCATGCTATCCTTGGTGGTGGTTAGGGTTAGTCGGGGATCTGCTTGCTGGTTGGGAAAAATATGAAATTAGCCTGATACCATGAAGTGTCACAGGGTGTCAATATATTAGCCTGTAACGACGTTGTTATCAATTATTATTGTCTTAATGACAATGAGCTTTGCAGAAAGTTCACAAAAAGAAAAACGTTCGGTATGTATTTTTTTTAGTTGTCATTTGTCCGTAAAAAAAACTTGCCATGCAGGGGAGGACAAGGTATAAATCATGGTTCTTATAAAAATTATGCTCATTTTGAGCCTTTCCTCGAAGCCTGCCGTGCCGGGCTTCGTTTTTTAAAGGAGATATGATTATGTCTAGATTATGTGAAATCTGCGGCAAAAAGCCTGTTACCGGAAACAATGTCAGTCACGCCCACAACAAGTCAAGACGGCGTTGGTTACCCAATCTGCAAAAGGTTCGGGTGGCAACCGTTGCCGGCAGTTCCAAGCAAATTCGTGTATGCACCCGCTGCATCCGTTCCGGTGCGGTGGTGAAACCTGTTGTGCAGAAGGCATAACCGGCCCGCCGTCGGCATTTTTTTATAGCAGTCCGCTTCCTTTTTATCCACCTGAAAATGTGACAGAGGCATGTTGCATTTTCAGGTGGATTCTTTTTATCTTCTTCTCGCCTCAATGACCTGATCAAGCTGCCTCAGATGTTGCAGCAGTGTGCTCAGGTGTTCCATGTTGTTTACTTCAAGAATAATATTGAGTCTGGCCAGATTGTCTTTGGTTGTATGGGCGTCCACGTTGAGAATGTTGGCATCATCATTGGTGATGGCATTGCAGATCGTCACCAGCAGGCCTTTCTTATCCTGGGCGATGATCTGGATCTGGGCACGATGCTGGGTCTTGACCGAGCTTGACCATTGCACCTCGATGTGTCTGAGCGGGTCCGTGGCGCGCAGATTGGGACAATTGGCCTTATGGACGGATATGCCTCTGCCGGAGGTGATAAAACCCATGATGTCGTCGCCAGGCATGGGCAGACAGCACTGGCTGATTTTTATCAGCATGCCGTCAATGCCGTCAATTTCAATCACGTCACCCGAACGTGGTTTGACAGGCCGGGGCGGGGCGACATTCTCTGCCGCTATCTCAAGGCTTGCGGCAGCGGTTTCCTCCTTGCTTTTTTTGACTTCAGGCGGCAGCATCAGATCAACGATCTGATCCGTGCGGATTTTGCCGGAACCTACCTTGCGCAGCAGATCCTCCAGGGCATTGGAGTTGGCCTTCTTGAGAATCTCTTTTAAATGACCGGTCTTGATCAGTTTCTTTAAGCTGAGGTTATGTTTGCGTAATTCCCGTTCGCAGATCTCCTGGCCAAGTTTGAGAGTTTTATCCATCTCCTCCTGGCGGAGGAACTGCCGGATACGGCTTTTCGCCCTGCTTGTTTTGACCAGCGCCAGCCAGCCCCGGTTGGGTTGCTGGTGAGGAGAGGTGAGAATTTCAACCATATCACCATTTTTCAGATTGGTCTTGAGCGGTACCAGGCGGCCGTTAATTTTGGCGCCCGTACAGCCGTTGCCGACCTGGGTGTGGATGGCATAGGCAAAGTCGAGAGGGGTGCTGCCTTCCGGCAGTTCCTTGACCTCGCCGTTGGGAGTAAGCACATAAATGTCCGCCTGATGCAGTTCAATCTTGAAGGCATCAAGAAATTCCCGCGGGTCCTTGAGGTCCTGCAGCCACTGGATGAGCTGCTTGAGCCACTGAAACAGCTTGGCATCCTTCTGTGAGACTGCGGTTCCTTCCTTATAGGCCCAGTGCGCGGCAATGCCCTCCTTGGCGATTTTATCCATTTCCTCGGTGCGAATCTGGATTTCCATGAAATCGCCGCGGGGACCGATGACCGAGGTGTGCAGTGACTGATACATGTTGGCTTTCGGACTGCTGATGAAGTCCTTGAACCTGCCGTCAATCGGTGCCCACAGGGAATGGACCAGGCCGAGCACCTCATAGCATTCGCGGACGTTCTGCAGGATGATGCGAAAGGCCACTTTGTCATAGACCTTTTCCAGCGGGATGTTCTGGGCGATGATCTTGCGATAGATGGAGTAGAGATGTTTCGGGCGGCCAAGGATCTTGAAATCGGTAAGCCCCTGTTCCCGCAGCTTGTTCGACAGAAGCTGTTTGACTTCCTCCACATAGCTTGCCCGGTCCACGGTGGAGGAGTCTACTCTGGCGGCAAGGTCCTGATATTCTTTGGGATGAAGGCAGGCAAAGGCGAGATCTTCCAGCTCACGTTTCATCCAGTCCACCCCCAGACGGCTGGCCAGGGGCGCATAGAGGTCCATGGTCTCAAGGGCAAAGGACTCTTTTTCGGCATCCGGCATGTCCATCAGCTGCATGAGATGGAGACGGTCCGCCAGTTTGACCAGCAGGACGCGGATGTCGGAAGACATGGCCAGGAGCATCTTGCGGATGTTTTCGGCCTGATAGTCAAAGTTGGCATTGAATTCAACCTTGTTGATCTTGGTAACGCCGGAAACGATTGACTCGACAACCGGGCCGAATTCCGCGCTCATCTCTTTGGCGGTGACAGGACTGTCGGGATCCTTGAAGATGCCGTGCAGCAGAGCGGCCTGCAGGGTCTCCACATCGAGCTGCATGCTGGCCAGGGTGTAGGCGACGGTCAACGGATGATTGATGTAGGGCGTGCCGTTGGGCCTTTTCCGGCCGCCATGCACCCTGAGGGCAAAATCATAGGCCTTGCGCAGACCTTCCGTATCCTTCTCCGGCAGGTATGCCCGGGCCTGTTTAATCAGATCATCGATGGTGATCTGGACATTGGTTGCCTGAATATGATGTCGTGCCATGAACGACCCTTAGCGCTGGCAGTCTTTCATGGCGGACTCTATCATCTGTTTGAGCATCGGTGTCGTTTCTGCAAAGGAGACGGCGGTTGTCCGCCCGCCGGCGCGTTCCCTGATTTCAATTTTCCCTTCCTTGGTCAGACTGTTGCCGACCATGACCCGGAAAGGGATACCGATGAGGTCGGCATCCTTGAATTTGATGCCCGGTCTTTCATCGCGGTCATCATAAAGCACCTCGATGCCCTTGGCGGTGAAATCCGCATAAAGGCTTTCGGCGGCCTTGCTGATGGTCTCATCCTTGACGGAGAGATTCTGCAGCATGACCTGGAAGGGAGCAATGGGCAGCGGGAAGATGATGCCGTCTTTGTCATGGTTCTGCTCGATGGCGGCAGCCACCGCCCGGCTGACGCCGATGCCGTAGCATCCCATGACAAACGGGATCTCTCGGCCCTCATCGTCGAGAAAGGTGGCCTTGAGCGCCTCACTGTAAGTGGTGCCCAGCTTAAAGATATGGCCCACCTCAATGCCGCGGGTCAGTTCCAGCTGTCCGCCGCAGAGGGGACAGCGGTCTTCCTTGGTCACCATGCGCAGATCAGCGGTTTTGGCCGGGGTGAAGTCCCGGCCGATGTTGACGTTCTGCAGATGAAAGTTCTTCTCATTGGCGCCCACGGTGCAATTGGCCATTTTGGTGACCTCCAGGTCAGCGACGATCGGCAGGGCCAGTCCCACCGGTCCCAGATAGCCGGTGGGGGTGCCGGTGCAGTCGAAGGTTTCCTGGTCGTCGGCCAGCCGCACCTCGGCTGCCCCCAGGAGGTTCTGCAGTTTGACCTCCTGTACCTCGTGATCGCCGCGGAGCAGCACGGCAACAGGTTTGCCGTCGGCCACGTAGATGAGCGTTTTTATCAGATTCCCGGGTGAGATAGCGAGGAACTCGCACACCGCCTGCACTTTGCGTTTGCCCGGTGTTTCCACTTTTGTCAGAGGAAGTTCCTCCACCGCTTGCGGGGCCGGAGTTTGCAGGGCCCGCGCCTTTTCCATATTGGCTGCGTATGCGCACTCCTTGCAGATGACGATGGTGTCTTCGCCGGTATCGGCCAGTACCATGAATTCGTGGGAAAAGCTGCCGCCAATGGTGCCTGAATCCGCTTCCACCGCCCTGAAGGTGAGGCCGCATCTGCTGAAGATACGGTGATAGGCGGCATTCATTTTTTCGTATGTTAGCTCCGCCCCTTTTTCCGTGGCATCAAAGCTGTAGCCGTCCTTCATGATGAACTCGCGGCCCCGCATGAGCCCGAAACGGGGGCGTATCTCGTCGCGGAATTTGGTCTGGATCTGGTAGAGATTGAGGGGCAGACTGCGGTAGGAATGGATGTTTTTCCTGATCAGGTCGGTGATGACTTCCTCATGGGTGGGACCGAGGCAGCTTTCCCGCTGGTGGCGGTCGGTGAAGCGCAGCAGCTCGGAGCCGTATTTGTGCCAGCGGCCGGATTCCTGCCAGAGGTCAGCGGGCTGGACCATGGGAAGAAGCAGTTCCTGGGCCCCGGCGTTGTTCATTTCCTCTCTGACGATCTGTTCCACCTTGCGGATGGATTTCAGACCTAAGGGCAGATAGCAGTAAATGCCGGAGGCCAGTTTGCGGATAAAGCCGGCCCGCAGCATCAGTTTATGACTGACGACCTCAGCCTCGGCAGGGGTTTCTTTTAATGTTGGTAAGAGGAGTTGAGAAAAACGCATGGAAAGTCCTTTTGACAGATTATATAAAGTAAAAATTATTTTTTGTTGCGCGCCATGGCATCCAGTTCATCAATAAAAACTTTAAGCAGCTGGTCCTCAGGCACCTTTTTGTACAGCTGCCCCTTTTTGAAGATGATGCCCACCCCGTTGCCGCCGGCCAGGCCGATATCAGCCTCTTTGGCCTCTCCCGGTCCATTGACCACGCAGCCCATGACGGCAACTTTGAGGGGTGTTTCCATGTGCTGGATATGTTCCTCCACCTTCTCGGCCAGGTTGAAGAGATTGATCTGGCAGCGACCGCAGGTGGGGCATGATATCAGCTCCGGCCCTCTCTCCCGGATGCGCAGGCAGCGGAGGAGCTCGAAGGCGACGCGGATTTCCTCAACCGGATCACGGGTGAGCGAGATGCGGAAGGTGTCGCCGATTCCCTCATAGAGGAGCATGCCCAGGGCAACACTCGATTTTACCGTGCCGGCGATAAGACCGCCCGCCTCGGTTACCCCCAGGTGCAGGGGGTAATCACACTGACTGGAGAGCAGCCGGTACGCGTCGATGGTGGTCAGGGTGTCGGAGGATTTGATGGAGATTTTCTGCTCGTAGAAATGGAGATTTTCCAGCAGCCGGATATTTCTTATGGCGCTTTCCACCAGGGCAGCGGGAGTCGGATGTCCATGGCGGGCCAGGATATCTTTTTCAACCGAGCCTGAATTGACCCCGACCCGGATGGGTACATGATGGACCTTGGCGGCATCGACCACCTTGCCGAGTTTTTCCGGCCCGCCGATGTTGCCTGGATTGATGCGGATGCCTTGGGCGCCGTTCTCCATGCTGAACACTGCCAGCCGGTAATCAAAATGGATATCAGCAATAAGCGGGATGGAGATCCGGTCGCGGATAGGGCGAATGGCCTGGGCTGCCTCCAGATCCGGCACCGCAACGCGGACAATCTCGCAGCCAGCTGCCGTAAGCCGCAGGATCTGGTCAACCGTTGCCGCCACATCCCGGGTGTCGGTGTTGGTCATCGACTGCACGGCGACCGGCGCATCGCCGCCAATGGGCACATTCCCCACCTTGATTTGTTTTGTCGGTATTCTCGCAATCATAATCGTTGAGACTATAATCTTTTTTGCAAAAAGTTTTAAGTGCTAAGTTGTGAATATTTGCTGCACCGGTAAAAAAATAACAGTGCTGCAAGTCAAGATTAAGCCTGGGTTTTTTGTGGTATAGCTTGTTGATTTGCTTTGACATCTCAGGTATATGCCTGAAAAGGGGCGTAATCAGGATATTTTTATTCAGCAATTGGCAAATTGTTGAATTCCTGTCCTGCTCCTGCTAGTATTGCGGCCATGAAATACTTACTCTCATTGATTGGGGTGGTTCTGATCCTGGAATCACTGCCGTATGTGGCCTGCCCTGAGGCCATGCAGAAATGGCTCAGGCAGCTCTCCGAGATGAATCCGACGGTTTTGCGCGTCATCGGCCTGCTGGCCATGGGCGCGGGTCTTTTGCTCTGCTATATTACCCAACAGACCAATTTGATATAAATTCTTCCTGCCCAGACAGCAAGTAAAATACCGTTAAATCATGGCAGAGAAAATTCCCCTGATGTATAACATTGACTCATATAAGTACGATCTTCCGCCGGACAGGATTGCCCAGCAGCCCGCCGCCAGCCGCGAGCTTTCCCGGCTGCTTGCCCTGGACGCGGCAACCGGCGCCATCCGTGACCTCTCTTTTACCGATATCGTGGATTTTTTCTCACCTGGCGATCTGCTGGTGGTGAACAACACCAGGGTTTTTCCGGCGAGAATCCTGGGCCGCAAAGAAACCGGCGGCCGGGTTGAACTGCTTATCCTGCATTACCCCCAGGCGATTGTTCCGTCAGCCGGCAGCCGCAGACCGGTCGAGGTGACCGGTCTGCTGAAAAGTTCCAAGGGATTCCGGCCCGGCCAGAAAATAATTTTTGCCGAGGACTTCTCTGCCGAGGTCATCGAGCTTTTTGCCGCAGGCAAAGCCAGGCTGCACCTGCATTTTCAAGGGGAACTGGCGCCGCTCCTGGACAGGTACGGGCAACTGCCCCTTCCTCCTTACATCAAGCGGGAACAGGGGGAAGAGCCCCGTGACCGGGAAAGGTATCAGACGGTTTTTGCCGCTGAGACCGGGGCCATTGCCGCCCCCACGGCCGGGCTGCATTTTACCGATGAACTGCTTGCCGCCATTGATCAAAAAGGGGTGGAGCGGGCAAGCGTAACCCTGCATGTCGGCTACGGCACCTTTGCTCCGGTGCGGGTGCAGGACATCCGGCAGCATCAGATCCATTCCGAGTTTCTGACGGTGTCGGCCGGCACGGCCGCTAAAATCAATGAGGTGCGCCACAGAGGCGGGCGGATCTGGGCCGTGGGCACCACCACCGTCCGCGCGCTGGAATTTGCGGCAGATGACTCAGGACAGGTGCAGGCAAAAGAGGGCTGGTGTGATCTGTATATGTATCCGGGATATCGGTTCAAGGTGGTGAGGGATCTGATCACCAATTTTCATCTGCCGCAATCTTCCCTGCTCTTCATGGTAAGTGCCCTGGTCGGGCGGGAGAGGATCTTGACCGCTTATGCCCATGCGGTGGCCAATGGTTACCGGTTTTTCAGCTATGGGGATGCGATGATCATTTCCGGGATATGAGAAGGGGAGCGCGGGGAAGGATGAGCGCTTCTCATCCTTCCTGTTGCGGCAGGGGAAATCAGGAGGCGCAGGGGCAGGTGGCGGTTTCCTTGCTGCAGCCGCCGGAGGCCGGCGGGCTCGATTCACACTTGCCCTGCCTGGCGCTGCAGTATCCGTCCGCATACCAGCCGCCACCCTTTAACTGGAAGGAGCTGGAGGAAATCAGCTTCTTCAGACTGCCTTGGCAGTCCGGACAGCTGGTCAGAGGTTCATCGGATAGATTTTGCCATGCTTCGGTGACCTTGTTACATTTCTGGCACTCGTATTCATAAATAGGCATTTGAGTTCTCCCTGAAAAAGGTATAATCTTACTATATCTAAAAAATATAAATTTAATGTGGAATCGGAAAGTGGATCACGTTCTTTTCGTGCAGGATATTGCAGATTTTGTTTCTGGCTCACATTCGGTTCATCCGACGTTATCAAGTGTAATGTTGCTGAGCCCGTCTGTCAACTGTTTGGGATTTTTTTTGCAAGTGGTCAATGTCATGTGTGGGAGGAAACTGTGCAGCAGATATTAAGCATGCAGGCTGCTGAAGGGATGGTGCTGGCCAAGGATGTGCTGACCGCCGATGGCCGGATTCTGTGCGGCAAGGGTACTGCCTTGACCACGACCATCATAGAAAGAATCAGGAAAATGGATATCAGCTTCATAACGGTTGAGGGGCACCCCGTGCAGGTTGAGGGTGAAAAAAGTCTGGAACAGGAGCTGGGCGATATTGAAGAAATATTTTCCCGGGTCAAACATGTTCCCCCTCTCATGTATATCAAAAAAAGGATTATGCAGCGCAAAGCTGAAAGCAGAAAGGCCTCCTGATGGAAGACACGAAAAAATCCCAGTTTCGCAGCGCCCTGCGGGAGGTAAAAAGTCTTCCCACCCTGCCCGGCATAATCGCCAAGCTGACCAGGATGGCGGAGGATCCCGACACCACCACCGAGCAGATGGGCAAGGTAATCAGCAAGGACCATATCCTGGCGGCCAAACTGCTCAAATTGGTCAATTCCGCCTTTTACGGGTTTCCGCAGAAAATCAGCTCGCTGAACAGCGCCATCATCCTGCTCGGTTTTAACGTTATCAAGAGCCTTATCATCAGTTCTTCCATCTTCGAGCTGATGGAATCCCAGGATGTGGAACTCTGGGAGCACTCCCTGGGCTGTGCCGTGGTCTGCAGCGTGCTGGCCAAACGGCTGGAGGTCAGTGACCCCGAGGAGGTAAGCACTGCCGGTCTGATCCATGATATCGGCAAGGTGGCCATCAAGATGGAATTGAAGCAGGAATTTGAAATGCTAAAGCAAATGGTGCATGACCGGCACATTTCCATGTTTGATGCGGAAAAAGAGCTGCTGGGGGTTGATCATGCCGAGGTGGGAGGCTGGCTGGCCAAGAGCTGGAATCTGCCTGCCAAGCTTGTCGGGCCCATTGCCTTTCACCACAATCCGCTGGAGGCCAAGGATGAGCAGCTGTCCACTTCCATTATCCATTTCAGTGATATTCTGATCCGGGGACTCGGCTACGGACACGGTGAAGATGTCTGGGTCCCACCGCTCAGCAAGACGGCCTGGCAGCTCCTGAACCTGACCCCGAAGGATCTGGATGAAATAATAGATGAAGTGGAAGAGAAACTGTGGGATGTCAAGGGATTCAGTCTGGAAATTCAGGCGGAACTGGAAAGCGGCATGACCTCCTGACCTCCCTGATGGGATGTAAAACAAATTTTTATTGGAGCCCCGCCCTGAAAAGCCATGAAACGAATTCTTGTCGCAGGCGAAAAGATAATCAGTAGCTCTGAACACAGGATTGTCCTTGAAGCCAAGGGCTATCAGCTCCTGTTGATGCAGGATCTGCATTCCGCCGTGTCTCTTATTCTTGAAGACCCGCCGGATATGCTGATCATGGACAAGGCCTTTGGGGATGAGAAGTCCCCCCTTGCCCTGCTGGACGCGGTAAAAGGCTGTCTGCAGAAAACCAATATTCCCGTCATTCTCATTGTTGATGAACAGCAGGTCCTGTCGGTACTGGACTGGCAGAAATATGCGGTGGATGATTTTATCGTCCGCCCCTTCACCCCTGAACTCCTGCGGGCACGAATCCGGCTTGCCGAAGAAAGAATGATCAGGGTTTTTGATAATAATCCGCTCAGCAGACTGCCGGGCAACACCTCCATTCTGCGGGCTATCCAAAAAGCCATTGATTCTGATGAGAGCCATGGGGTCTGCTATATCGATATTGACAATTTCAAGCCGTATAATGATCGCTATGGCTTTTCCCAGGGTGATGACGTTATCCTCATGGTGGCCCGTATTGCGGTAAATGTCATTGACGAACTGGCCAGGGAGGGCAGTTTCGTCGGCCATGTGGGGGGCGATGATTTTGTTTTCATTGTCAAAGAGGACAAGGTGAAACCGGTCTGCGAGCGTATCCTGGCAAATTTCGAGGTTGTGCGGAACATGTTTATCCCGGTCGAGGATCTCAAGGTCGGCTGTTATATGGAGAAAGACCGGCAGGGCCGGGAAACCGTGTTTGGTCTGCTCAGTCTTTCCATTGCCGTGGTCATCACCGGCGCCTATCATTTCAGACATTACGGTGAGGTCTCCACCATCGCTTCGGAGGTCAAGCATTTTGTCAAGAAAAAAGAGGGAAGCAATTATATGATTGATCGCAGATCACATGGCTAGTGTGCAGCTTTACGCAGCCGCATTGTTGTTTTTCCACTTCAACTTCATCTGCCGATGACGCATGCCTTTTTTATCAGCGAAATCTGATGATCCGGATAAAAATATCTGCTCATAACGGCAACAGGTGCTGATAAATGAAGGTGATTTGCCCCGCCTCGACAGCCTGAGCCTGGTTTTTTTGCCAAACTATCAAATTCCATCTATCCAGTTTCCGTCTCTTTCATCAGCAAAATCCCAGTTGATTCAGTTGGAGAGATTGTCACAATATGGCGACATCTGTTGGTGTGATATCGCCGATGATTATGTTCTTTACCTTAATGCAGGGAATGCTCAGTCAAATATTATGTCGCTTATCCAAGACGGTGATTGTTGAACAATAAAATTTAAAATTGATGGAGAGCGGTCATTTTTACAGGTTATTGTGTAGATTCGATCAGTCTGCTGAATGTATTTGCGCAGCTCAAAAAAAATATTGCAATTGGCTTGCTAAATTGACATTCTCGGCTATATATAGATAATTACCTTTTCAATTTATATTTATCAGGAGGATGAAATGAGCAAATCATTAGTCGAGATGGCTGCGGACATTGTTAAAGCTCAATGTACTTCTACAAGTATGTCCGCTGAGGATATCACTTCGTCGTTGCAGAATACTTTCAATGTGTTGCAGGCACTGCAGGCAGGCGAGGAGTCTGCTGAATCAGGTTCTGCCGGAGAAGAACGGAAGGATGATAATGCTGTTAAGGTTGCGCCGGAGAAGTCCATTCTCAGAAATAAGATTATCTGTCTGGAATGCGGCCAGTCCTTTAAGTTGCTGTCCCCCAAACATCTCGCCAGCCATAGCCTGAACGGCAAAGAATATCGGAAAAAATACGGGTTCCCCCTCAGGCAGCCGCTCTGCGCCAAGGCCTTGTCGGAACGGCGCAAAAAAGCCGGCAAGGAACGCGGGGTGCCGGAGAATCTCTTAAAGGCCATTGCTGAAAGGAAACAGAGAGGCGGCGCCAAAGGCAAGCCAGCCAAAAAAGCGAAATAAGATAAAAATTTATTTTACTTCTACTTCCGTATTTTGTTAAAAGGCACGCAGTCGGCACGTAACTGCGTGCTTTTTTATTTTTTTTAAAAAATAATGTCAGGCATGGTAAGTGATTGGTATTTTTGATTCAGGCGTTGGTGGGATGACGGTGGCAAAGGCGGTTGAGCAACTGTTGCCGGAAAAAAATCTGGTCTATTTCGGTGATGTGGCGCGCACGCCCTATGGCTCGAAAAGCGCTGAGACGATTTGCCGATACGCCCGGCAGGACACCCAGTTTCTGCTTAACAAAGGCGCTAAAATAATCATCATCGCCTGTAACACGGCAGCCAGCGTTGCCTCTGATCTTCTGCAGGCCGAGTTTTCTGTGCCGATTTTTGAAGTGATTACCCCGGCTATTGAGAGGGCGCTTGCGGTATCAGCCGGCAACCGGATCGGCGTGATCGGCACCAGGGCAACCATTAAGAGTAATATCTACGAGACAAAAATAAGACAGGCAAGAGAGGGGGCCAAGGTCTTTTCCCAGCCATGTCCGCTGCTGGTGCCGCTGGTGGAGGAAGGCTGGCTCGACAAGCGGGAGACCAAGATGATCATCCGCCGCTATCTGCATCCCTTGAAACATAAAGGGGTTGATACCCTTGTGCTGGGCTGCACCCATTATCCTCTGCTCAAGCATCTGATCATCCCCCGTATCGGCAGGAAGGTGAATGTCATTGATTCTTCAACGGCGGTGGCGGATATGGTGAAGAAGTATTTGCAAAATCATCCGGAAGTGGATAAGTCATTGGCAACCGGGGGAGAAAATTTTTACTATGTGTCCGATGTGACGGATGCTGCCCGCATGACGGCCCAGCGGATTTTCGGCAGGGAACTGGACCTGATCCAGGTTGACATGGAAGGAAATTAACATGAAACAGCTTTTTATTGCGGTGATATTCTTTTTGGGCGGACTGCTGCCTGCGGCAACAGGACAGAGCGCTCCCCTTACTCCGGTGCAGATTGCCCAGAGGATTCAGAATACCTATGAAAAAACCACGTCGTTCAAGGCCGACTTTCTGCAGACTTCCACCGTGAGCAGCATGGAGCATCGCCAGCGCAAGGGAAGCGGCAGCATGGTGATCCAGAAACCGGGACTGCTGCGCTGGGATTATATCTCGCCGGAAAAGCAGGTGCTGGTCAGTGACGGAGAGATGTTTTCCCTCTATTTTGCCGCGGAAAATCAGATGATCATCACCCCGGCCAAGGAATATCTCCAGGAGGACGTCACCTATAATTTCTTTTCCGGCAAAGGCAACCTGTTGAATGATTTTGAGGTGATAGCCGTTATGCCGGAGCAGGAGAAGCAGGGCAGTCTGGCCATTAAACTGGTCCCCAGAAAGACCCACGCCCAGGTCGAGACCATGAACGTCTGGGTTGACGAGGGGACCTTTCTGGTAAACCGTCTGGAGATCATGGACCATCTCGGCAGCGTCACCAATCTGCTTCTCTTTAACACCGTGGTCAATCAGCCCGTGCCCGAGGAGTATTTTCATTTTTCCCCGCCTGAAGGGACGGAAATTATTGAGCAGTAAATGACTTCCACGCATCCGTTCAGGCTGGCCCTCGTCTCCATGCCCTGGGCGATTTTTAATCGCCCGTCCATCCAGCTCGGCGCATTAAAAAGTTTTATCGAGGGGTATTCAGGGGTGAAGGTGAGTACCTTTCATCCTTACCTGGGGGTTGCCCGGCTGCTCGGCAGAGATCTGTATCATGCTGTTTCAGCCAATGTCTGGATCTGTGAAGCCCTGTACAGCGCCATTCTCTTTCCCGAGCAACGTTCACGCGCCCGCAGGGTGGCGGAGGAGGAAACCGGCAAGGGGAAAAACAGCATCCGGCTTGATTTTGATGCCACCTGTGCCCGGCTGGAGAGGCATCTGGCCGGCTGGGCCGCCGCAACCGACTGGCGGCAGTTTGATCTGATGGGTTTTTCGGTCTGTTTCAACCAGTTGCTTGCCACCCTTGCCGCCGTCACGTATCTGAAAAAAGAGCATCCACGGCTGCGCATTGTCCTGGGAGGCTCGTCCTGTCATGCTGATTTCGCCCCGGCATTGCTGAAAAACTTCCCGGTGGATTTCATGATCAGCGGGGAAGGGGAAGAGACCCTGCTCAACCTGTGCGCCCATCTGGCAGAACCGAGCTTGCCTCTTGCTGCCGGCATTTACAGCTCCGCGGTGCGGGACGGCGAAGGGCAGGCCTGCTGCAGTAAACAGCTTGACGTTGCCGGGCTGCCCTGTCCTGATTATGATGATTATTTCCGGGAAATGACGGCCCTCTTCGGCGAGGAACCTTTCATCCCGGTGATTCCCATCGAATTTTCCAGGGGGTGCTGGTGGCGGAAATGCGCCTTCTGCAATCTCAATCTGCAGTGGCGCGGCTATCGTTTTAAACCGGCGGAAAAGATGGCTGCCGAGGTGCTTGCCCTGGCCGGCCGGCATAAGGTGCTTGACTTTGCTTTTACCGATAATGCCCTGCCGCCGAAAGATGCGGTCGCCTTTTTTGAGACAATGGGCCGGGCGGGGCTGGATTTTCGTTTTTTTGCCGAAATCCGCGCCGACCACCGTGGCAGCGCCATGGAAATCAGCCGCAGGGGCGGGTTGACTTCCGTCCAGGTGGGCATTGAGGCATTGAGCAATTCCCTGCTGGCAAAGATGGTCAAAGGAGTGACGGTGCTGGACAACCTGGCCGTCATGAAGGATGCCCTGGCCAACGGGGTGGTGCTGGACGGCAATCTGATTGTCGAGTTCCCCGGCAGCAGCCGGCAGGAGGTAGATGAGACCCTGGCAAATCTTGACTTTGCCTTTCCCTTTCATCCCCTGGCCGCGGCCGCCTTTTTTCTCGGCCATGGCAGCCCGGTTGATGATGAGCCAAACAAATACGGGATCCGTGCCCGCACCGTTCACCACCATGCCATCCGCCTTTTCCCTGCCGGGACCGGCAAAGAGCTGGTGCTCCTTATCAAGGGGTTCAGGGGGGACCGCAGCGGCCAGAGAAAACTCTGGGCCCCGGTAAAGGCAAAGGTGAAAAAGTGGCAGGAGTACCACCGCAGCAGGAACAAAACGGAAAAGCTGCTCCTCTGCTATCGTGACGGCGGCGATTTTCTCATTATCCGCCAGGAACTGCCGGACAACAGGGTGCTGCACCACCGCTTGCGGGGGATCTCCAGGCAGATCTATCTTGCCTGCGAAACGATCAGTGATCTGCCGGCCCTGGCCGGGATGTTCCCTTCGTTCACCAGCCGGCAGATAGAAAAATTTCTTGATGATCTTGTCGCAAAAAGACTGGTTTTCCGGGACAAGGACAGATTCCTGGCACTGGCCGTCCGCCAGAAAACATGATAAGAAGAAGCTTGATGAGACAGGACGGCAAACAGACGATACTGGTAGTCGGCGGATGCCGGAGCGGCAAAAGCCGTTTCTCGGAGCAGTGGGCGGCGCAGCGCTTTGCCAGAAGAACCTATGTCGCCACCACCGTTGCCGGTAACGACGAGGAAATGCAACGCCGGGTGGCAATGCACCGGCAAAACAGGAGCGCTGACTGGCAAACCATTGAAGAACCCCTTGCCATTGCCGATGTCCTGCGCCATCAGTGGCAGTCCACCGATGTTTTTCTCGTTGACTGTCTCACCCTGTGGCTGACCAACCTGCTGCTGCAGAATTTTTCCGATGAGGACATTCTGGACAAGGTCGGTGATCTGGCCGAGGCGATCAGGGAGTGTCCCGTTTCCGTGGCCCTGGTGGCAAACGAGGTGGGCCTGGGCATCGTGCCGGAATCGGCCCTGGCCCGTCGCTTCCGGGACCTGGCCGGCTGGTGCAACCAGACCATCGGCGCCCGGTGTGATCAGGTTGTCTTGATGGCGGCGGGTCTGCCCCTTTATCTGAAATGAATGAGCCTCTTGCAAAATGAAGGTCGTAGCGAGATCGAGAGAAAAATATTCTGTGCAAGGATGAGTTGTGAAATCCCCCGGAAGCGTAACAGTGCTACTATAATTTTATTCCATGACGGCATCGGCTGACATGGCAGAAACCGTGCTGATGGCACAGCGCATATTTGGCAAACAGGAGATAAAATGAACGTACACGGCGGCAATATCGTCGCAATGGCCAGGGCCCTGGGCTGTGAGGTGAAGGAGCTCATTGACATGAGCAGTAATCTCACGCCGTTAAATATGGTGCCCGGTCTGCGGGAGGTTCTTGCCCGGAGACTTGAAGAGATTGCCTTTCTGCCGGAGGCGGCAAGTGAAACCCTGCGCCAGGTCTTTGCCCGCAAATTCAGTCTGCAGGAAGAGGAGGTGCTGGTGGGCAATGGGACCACCGAATTTATCTTCGCCCTGCCGTACTCCTTTGCCGGCAGCCGGGCTGTTCTTGTTAATCCGACTTATTCCGATTACCGGTTGGCCTGCAGCTGGGCGAAAGTCCCGGCCACGGACTTCATGCTGCCGCCTGAGCAGGATTTTCAGCTGGACCTTGACCGGTTGGCCTGCGGGTTTCAGGGCGGCGAGCTGGTGTTTGTCTGCAACCCTAACAATCCCACCGGCTCTTTAACCCCCACCCGGGTTCTTTATGATTTTATCGTCCGTCATCCGGCCACCACTTTTCTGGTGGATGAGTCGTATCTGCCGTTTACCAGGGAGAAATCCCTTTTGCATTATGATTTGCCGCCGAACCTGTTTGTCCTCTTCTCCTCTTCCAAAATTTATGGTATTCCTGGGCTTCGTCTCGGGTTTCTGGTGGCAAAGGCCGCCAATCTGCAGGCAATGTCCCTGCAGCGCAAACCCTGGGGCGTGAACAGAATGGCCCAGATTGCCGGAGAATATCTGCTTGAACAGGCGGATTCTTATGTGGAGGAGGTCCGGCAGTTCATCGAGAGCGAGCGGCCCCGGTTTGTCGAGAGGCTGCAGACGATGGACAACATCCGTGTCATCCCGGGTGAGGCAAATTTTATTCTCTGTTGTCTCACGGGCAAAATGCTTGCCCCGGAGCTGCGTGAGAAAATGCTCGACAAACGGATCATGATCCGTAACTGTGCATCATTTGACGGGCTGGATGAGCATTACTTCCGGATGTCGCTGAAAGACAGGGAGGCTAATGCCTACTGTCTCAAGGTTTTGCAGGATATTTTATAAGAATCAGGTAGACAGATCATGAGAATTGCTATAATTTCCGATACCCATGACCAGGTGGCCAATCTGCGGGCCGCTGTCAGGTATTGTAACGCCTTTAACGTCCAGTTGCTGATCCACTGCGGCGATCTGATTTCCCCCTTTATGCTCGATGAGCTGGCCGAATTCGCCGGCGCCGTGCATCTGATTTACGGCAACAATGTCGGCGACCAGCACCTTATTTCCCAGGCCTGCGGCATCAGGTACCCCGGCATTACCCATCACGGCGTTCTGGGGGCTGTTGAGGCCGGCGGGGTAAAAATCGCTTTCCACCATTATCCGCAGGTGGCCAGAGGTATTGCCGGTCAGGGGATCTTTGATGCGGTCTGTTGCGGCCATAATCATCGCTATAACGTTGAACAAATCGGCAACAGCCTGCTGATCAACCCCGGCGAAATGCTTGGCAAAGACACCCAACCCAGTTTTGCCATTTTTGACAGCTCATCCCGCACGGTAGAAAAGGTAGAGGTTGGCGAAAAAATGAATTTAGCAGACTTAAGGAGTCCATCGATATGACCCGGAATAATTTGGAGCAGGAAAACGTGCCTGCCCGCGAAGATAACAGCAGTGAAGAGATGAGCTTTGCCGAGATGTTTAATGAAAAAGATGCCACTCAGGACCGTATCGAACCGGGGCAGAAGGTCAGGGCCGAGATCGTGCGGATCACCAAGGAGTGGGTTTTCATTGATCTCGGCGGCAAAAGTGAAGGGGCCCTGGCCATGTCCGAACTGCTTGATCAGCAGGGCAACCCCACGGTCAAGGAAGGCGACACCATTGATGTGTATTTCCTGGCGGTTGAACGCAATGAAAAGATCTTCACCACCAAGATAGGTGGGGCGGCGGTCAAGGCCCATCTGGAAGAGGCCTTTCACAGCGGCATTCCGGTGGAAGGGACGATCCAGAAAGAGATCAAGGGCGGTTTTGAGGTCAAAATAGGCGGCGGCAGGGCTTTCTGTCCCTTCTCCCAGATGGGCCTGCGCAAGACTGCTGACAACGAACAGTTCATCGGTCAGCAGTATGCCTTCAAGATTGTCGAGTTCCGGGATAACGGCAGGAGCATCATTGTCTCCCACCGCAAAATCCTGGAGGAACAGCGTGCCGTGTTAAAGGAGGAGCTGAAAGACACCCTGCAGGTCGGTCAGACCATCAAGGGGGTCATCACCTCGATCCGTGATTTCGGCGCCTTTGTCGACATCGGCGGCATTGAGGGGTTGATTCCCATTTCCGAAATCGGCTGGGGCCGGGTGGCGGATATTCACTCGGTGCTGGAAGAAGGGCAGAACGTCGAGGTGGCGATCAAAAGTCTTGACTGGGACCATGACCGCTTCTCCTTCAGCCTGCGGGAGACCCTGCCTGATCCATGGGATACCTGCAGTCTGGCGGAAGGCACCACCATGACCGGTACGGTAGCGCGGCTTGTCGACTTCGGCGCCTTTGTCACCCTGGCGCCGGGCGTTGACGGTCTGCTCCATATTTCCGCGCTGGGCGGCGGCCGCAGGATCAACCATCCCCGCGAGGTTGTCCGGCAGGGCGAGAGCCTTGAGGTGCGCATTGACAGCATTGACCGGGAGAAAAAACGGATTTCCCTTTCCCTGCCGCAGAGCGAGGAAGCCGTCAAGGTTGACAGGAAAAAGTCTAAGAAACCGCAGGCTGATGACATGCGGGAGGAATTTCATCGTTTCAAGGAGGCGGGCGGTGAGAAAAAAGAAAAGTCCATGGGGACTTTTGCCGATCTGCTGAAGAATAAAATCGATGGTTAGTTGACAGCTCTCCTTGAGGGCCGGTCTGGTTACGTGAACAAGAAGATACTCATAGTCGACGATGAAGAACTGATTTTAAACAGCCTTGGCCTGGAGCTGGAGGGGGAGGGGTATGAAGTCTCCCTGGCGGCCAACGGGGAAGAGGGGATTGCTGTTCTGCGGGAGAACTATTTTGATCTGGTCATCACCGATTTAATGATGGAAGGCCTCAATGGCCTTGAAGTCCTGAAGGCAGCCAAGGAGATTGATCCGGAGGTTGCCGTGGTCATCCTCACCGGTTACGGGGAAGTCGCCTCTGCCATTGAGGCCCTGCGGCTCGGCGCCGCTGATTATCTGCTTAAACCCTGTGACTGCAATGAATTGAATCTGCGTATCGCCAAATGTCTCGAGCAGCAGGAGCTGACACGAAAGATCAAAATTTACGAGAGAATTCTTCCGGTGTGCAGTGAATGTAAAAAGGTGCTGCATGAGGATGCGGGCGGCATGACGGAATGGCTGGCCCTGGATCAGTTCATCAGCAGAAAGACCGGGCTGGGGATAAGTCATGGCTACTGTCCGGATTGCTTCAGGGAGGCGATGGAAGAGATCGCCCAGACCAAAAAGAAGAAATAGGATCTATTACGTATTTAACTTTCGGAGTTGTGGTAACATGTTGAAATTAAGTAAATATTTCCAGGAAGCCCGCAGCTTGTTTCCAGAGAATTCAGAAGCCAGAAGTCAGGAGCCAGAATAAAACGTAATAAAATCAATCATTCTGAATTCTGTCTCCTGCCTCCTGAATTCCCATGCCGGAGATAAGAGCAGCAACCATGTCACAAAAAATACAGTTATTTCGTCAAAATAGATCAAGTCAGAAAGTTGAGTTATCAATCGAGTCTGACCCCATTGGTTCCCAAGATCACCTTCATGGTAACTGAATTTTCTGAACCGGAAAAAGCCGATGAGATTCAAATACGGTCAGGATCGCTATTCTATCAGAGTGGATTTGGTAGACGATCCTATAATTTCTCTCTATAACCTCTCGAATATCATCACGGGATAATTCCGGTACTTTCCGTCCGGCAAGAGGTTGATGAACAATGTTGTTGGCTTTTGCCCTGAGAAGGCCAATCCAGTTTTTTGCTGCCGCTACATCATCCTCCGCGATGAAATTCCGGATTGAAATCAGGTCATTTTTAGCAGTTTCAGACCATTGCAGTTTCATCCAGGGCCCTGTCCAATTCCTCGTCTGTTAATACGTGCCCCTGCTCTATATCAGCCAATCCGCTTTTTACAGCATTGATAAAGCGATTTTGCTCGGAAAGGGAATCAAACTCTGCAGGAGAAATAAGTACACCTGCCGGTTTACCATTCTGAGTTATTATGATTGGCCTGCGTGTAGCTTGGGCCTGGCGTAACATTTTCGAGGCGTGACTTTTAAAATCAGACAACGACACAATGTCTTGTGATACTAGGATCTGTTTCATCTCGGACCTCCATTGAATGCAGAATATAAATCAAATATAGACCGGAATTTGATATCTTTCAAGTAGATTTCGGTTTCCAAGAGCACCGTGGATAAGGGGACGTTCATAGGCAATATCAACCGTTCCAGCAAGACCGCTGGTTAACATTTGTCCTGAGATATCGGTACGTTGCCATCAAAGGTACCGTCGGTTACGTTGTCCAGTCGAGGATCGCCGTTACGGGGTAATGGTCCGACGGGAAGAGGTTCCCTTGGCGGAAACGGTCGATCTGCGCATCCACTACCCGGAAATGGCAGGAGACCAGGATCCAGTCGATGGGCGCCATCGCCTCAGCCCTGCCAAAGGCGTGAAAGGTGGCTTCATCCTCCGCGTGGGGATGAACCTGCCGGAAGGCGTCGGTCAGCGCCCCATCACCGGTCAGCAGGCGGTAGGCGTCGGAATCCTTGTTGGCATTGAAGTCGCCGGTAACGATGAGCGGAGTCTGCCGGCGGACCTGCTCGAGCCATTGCCGCAGGCACCGGGCGTCTCCGGCGATGGCTGCCGGCTGGTAATCGAAATGGGTGTTGACGTAAGTTAACACTGTTCCCGCGGGTTGGCAGGCGAGCCTGGCCCAGCTCACCGTGCGCGGATAGTAGCTGCCCCAGCTCTTGCTGCCGGGGACCTCCGGCGTCTCGCTCAGCCAGAAGCATCCCGTGTCGAGTAGCCGGAAGGCCGACCGGCGAAACAGGAGCGGCGCCATCTCCAGTGCCGTATCTCCGAGCCCTTGCCGATGGATGCCATAGAAATGGTAGTCCGGCAGCCCGGCGCGGAGAAAATCGGCCTGGCTGTCGTCCCGGCACTCCTGGAGTCCGAGCAGATCGGGCCCAAAGGCGTGGACCCTGGCAAGGGCAAGGGACTTGCGGTTGTTCCAGTGATTCTCCCCGTCGTTGGCCAGGCCATAACGGATATTGAAGCTCATTACCTTGATCATGGCTCGCTTTCCTCGGTCATGCCGTCTGATTTCTGGCCCGTTCCAGGGCCGCGCGTATCCCCGTGAACTGTTCCGGCCTGCCCGGGTCGGGAAAGAACCCCTGCTCCACGCAGTCCCGATAGCTCCACTCCGGAGTGGTCTCGGTGCGGTAGGTCCAGAAGAACCAGCCGGCGTATTTCTCGAAGGTCAGCAGTTGGGCCGCGGCGTAGCCGCGGTAGGCCGTCGCCATCTGGAACTCGTCCATTGCCTCCAGGGCATGGTTGAAGGGCCCCTCCGCCCAGAGGGAGACCACCTTCAGATTGAGCCCCAGGCTCCATTCCCCGCAATAGACCTGATAGCCCGCCTCACGGATGATCTCGTCCGCCTCATTACGCCAGTCCACGGCGCTCTTCTTGATGTGGCCGTAAATGTCCATGTCGATGTCGCTTCTGACAAAGCATTGATAGCGGTGGATATCGATGGCCACGTTGCGGAACTCCGGCTCCTGGAGAAATCCCGCATACTCCCGGAAGCTGCGGAAGCCGTCGTGGAACACCACCGTCACCCGCTCGGGCGGGCAGTGGCGGCGGATGCGGTGATAGGCGTCGCTGGTAAAGCGCTGCAGCAGATCGGTCGGCACATCCCAGCGCGGCTCGTTGAGGGCCTCGATGCCGTGCAGCGCCGGGTGATCGGCGTAGCGCTCGGCCAGGCGCTCCAGCACATCCAGGGTGTGGCCGATGTACTCCTCGCTGGTATGCCACTCGCAAATACCCATCATCCCGCCGTTGTCGAAACCGTTCTGGCAGCCCGGCGCGGCATGGAGATCCAGGACCACCCGCAGGCCGAACTCCCCGGCCCACTGGAAGACCTTGTCGACGATCGCAAGCCCCCCGACCACAAAGGGATAACGCACATCGTGATAGCGGGGGTGATAGGGATAGTCCCTGCCGAACAGCCAGTGGCCGACCGGCAGGCGCACGGCATTGATGCCGGCACGTTTCAGCCAGGCGAAGTCGTCGCGGGTGATGAACGTATTCCAGTGCCGGTGCAGGCGCCGCGTCGCCTCGGCCTCGCCCAGCTCAACGCAGTAGGAGGTTTCGTCGGTGGCCTTCAGCCCGGCGAAGAGACTGGGGGTGATCCACTTTTCCAGCACCAGCCAGCCGCCGAGATTGACGCCGCGAAGTTTACAGCCGTTTTCGTGAACCGTTGGGGTTGTCATGTGTGGTCTCCTGAAGTAAAAAATTACAGTTGCAACCGGCGCGGGAAGAGAGAGGCGCCGTTGGGCATGTGGGTAATGGCGAGCAGCGTGGCATCGGGAAGCTGCTCGCAGATGAGTCGCACCATCCGTTCCTCTTCCAGGGGGTCCAGGGAGTCGAAGGCCTCCTGCAGGAATATCCATTGGGGCCGGTTGAGCAGCAGACGCACCATGCCCAATCGTTGCTGTTCCCCCCGGGCCAGGGTGTGGACCCAGTTTTCCTTCTGATCGAGCTGGTCGATCAGATTTTCCAGGCCCGCCAGACGCAGCGCCTGTTCGATCTGTTGCTGGGGAAAGACCCGGCGGGAGGATGGGTAGCAGATGGCGTTTCGCAGGGTGCCGGTGGGCAGATGTGGCCGGGGCGGCATGAAGAAGAGTCGGCCCTGGCTGGGAAGTTCGATGACTCCGCTGCCCCATGGCCGTATCCGGGCGATGGCGCGAAACAGCTTGGCTCCGGTGTAGGGATTGCCGGTGATCAGGACATGCTCGCCCCGCCCGATCTCCATGTTGATGCCCCTGGCCAATACCGGCCCGTCATATTTGGCGATACTGAGATTGCGGAAGGCCAGGATCGGTCGATCGGAGGTTTTCACCTGGATCCAGTGGTCCGGCCTGGCAAGCTCCGCGTCCACATCATCCATCGCCTTCAACAAACTCAAAATGCGTTCCACCGAGGCGCGCCACTCGGCGATCCCGCCCGCGTTGTGGACCGGCCAGGAAAGGGATGAGACCATGTGCTGAAAGGCCTGGGCCGATAGCATCAGGGTGCCCAGGGTGATTTCCCCCAGGATGTACCGGGGGGCGGCAATCAGGATCGGGAAGGCCATGTTCAGCGCGGAATAGCCGGTGCCGAACATCAGGATGTTGCGCCATGCCCTGCTTTGCGCGTCCCATACCACGCGGATCCTGTTGAACAGCTCACGAAATTGCCGCCGCTCATAGGCATTGGCATGGATCAGCGCGATGGCCTGGCTGTTTTCCCGCACCTCCAGCAGACTGGCGCGGAAGTCCGCCTCCGCCGACTGCCGGGCGTTGGTGGCGCCGGTCAGAGGCCGGCTCACTCGCCAGCCCATCCAGGAAGCCAGCGCCGAGTAGATGATGGCGATCCAGACCAGATGGCCGTAAATGGGAATCCGGGCAAATCCCAGGTCAAGCGTCACCACCCCGGAGCGGGACCATAACACCTGGGTAAAGCTGATCAGCAGCAAAACGCTGTAAAACAGCGAATGGCCCAGGACGACCGCCGATTCGCCGGCGACACGGCAATCCTCGGCGATGCGGCCATCCGGGTTGTCGTGTTCGCCAGGCAGGTGGGAGATCAGATAGTGGCGGCCATCCTTCATCCAGCGGGAGCAGACATATTCCGTCAGCCAGTCGCGCCAGGAGATCTGCAGGTTCCGTTTGGTGACCAGATGCGATCCGGTCACGGCCATGCCGGCGACAAAGAGGACCGCCAGCATGCCGATCTGGGTCATGAGGTCGTGCATGGAGTGCTGCTCCAGGGCGTCGAACAGGCCCGCGCTCCACTGGGTAAGCAACACCGCCATGACGTTTTGCATCAGGGTCAGGAGCGCCAGCAGGAAGATGGTGCCCCGCACCTTCAGCTTTTGCTGCGAGCACCAGAATTGCTTGGTCAACCGAAAAAATTCGACAAAAAAATTGCGGGAATCAGACATCTGGGTTTATGGTTCGGCAAGTGAAGGAGCGCCGGTCAGCGGCGAGGGATCCCTGGTCGGCCCGGTCGGGGAAAAACGTTGGCGGCAACATGGCAGGCACGGGGCGGGTCATAGCTTCTGTTGTGACAGGGTTGGCAATGCATCCAGATACCTGCGTACCGTCTCCCCGCTGAATCCGTTTTCCCGGATGACCTCCCGGTAAAAAAAGGCGCTGGGCTTCGGGGTGCGCTGGAAGGTAGCGAAGTCCACCCCCACCAGGCCGAAACGGGGAATAAACGAGGTCCATTCGTAATTATCCATGAGCGACCAGTGGAAATACCCACGCACATCCACGCCGCGCTCCATCACCTCCCGCAGGGCGGAGAGGTGCAAAGCCAGATAGACGATGCGAAAGCGGTCATCAATGGCGGCGCAGCCATTCTCGGTGATGTAGACCGGATAATCGCTCAGGCGCTCCAGGTTGGCGATCAGCCCCTCGGGATACATTTCCTCCAGATAAAAGGTCATCGGCACCATCTTCAGTTCCTTGTGGTGGAGCCGGGGACCGTTCAGATCGGCCAGGCGGGCATCGACCAGGTTGCGGGTGTAGTAGTTGACCGACCAGCAATCGAGCGCGCCCTTCACCTCGGGCTCGTACTCGGCATCGACGCCCGGATAGACCAGTTCGCCGGTGCGCAGGGCGTGGAAGAAAAACTCGTTGGTGATGAAGTCAGCGAAGTCGGTCATGCGCCGGTCCAGGGTATCGTGGAAGCGGCGCGGAAACCAGTGGATGAAGGCATGGGCGCTGCTCACCGGGGCGGTCGAGTGCTGCTTGATCAGGTGAAAGCCCAAGGCGTGCACCCGCAGCATGGTAAACTTGAGGGAGGCGATGGACGGCCCGGCCGTCAGCCCGCCCCACTGATTGAACTCGTTGATCACGTTCCAGCCGCTGACATAGGGGGCGATCTTCGGCACGAGAAAGTGGAGATAGCGCTCGAAGAAGCGGCGGTTGTCGGCCTTGCCGAAGCCCCCCAACCGGTCGAACCAGAGGGGATGGGTGAAGTGATGAAGGGTGACGAAGACCCGGATGCCTTTCAGCACCAGGCGCTCCAGGAGATCAAGGTAATGGGACACCTCATTATGATTCCACTGCCCTTCCAGGGGCTCGATCCGGCTCCACTCGATGGACATGCGGTAGGCCTGGTGGCCCAGCGTGGCGATCAGCTCCACATCCTCCCGATAGAGGCGGTAGTGGTCGCAGGCCTTGCCGGAGGGGGCGCGGATCATGCGCTCCGGGTCGTCCTTGTAGAAGTCCGGCCGCTGCTCATTGTGCCACGCCTGGGAGTGAATGTTATCGCCTTCGATCTGATGCCCGGCGGTGCCGCTGCCCCATAAAAAGCCTTCAGGGAAGCGGATGGGCGGCAGACTGAAGACGTCGTACATAGCTGATCACCTCGGATTATCCCGACAAAACGAAGCCGTAGCCGAAGGCGATAAGGCTGTAGGAAATCGCTTTTCCGGCTGGTATCCAGTCACACCTCATGGGGTTCTATCATGCCGTTATTCTCTCTATTTTTTGGCGAGCACAATCAAAACCCGGAATAAATATAACCGGAACAAGACATAAGTGGCAATATTTTTCCCCGGATATCAGCCAGGCGGCAATAGATTCATACTGGGGAACTTCACAATTTGCTTTGTGATTTCCTGTCGGTATTCTCTGGAAGCATAAATACTGGCTGAAGGCAAGGGCGATCTCGCGAGGGGTGGGCTGAAGGAAGCCGGAGCGCAGCTAGGCGAGGAACGAGACTCCGAAACCATGAGCCGCAGTTATCCCGGGTTTTTATCGGGACACGGAAACAGTATACTCAACTTTCTGACTTGATCTATTTTGACGAAATAACGGTATTTTTGTGACATGGTTGCTGCTCTGATCTCCGTCATGGGAGTTCAGGAGGCAGGAGACGGAATTCAGAATGATTGATTTTATTACGTTTTTCCGGCTCCTGACTCCTGGCTTCTGAATTCTCTGGAAACAAGCTGCGGGAAGACCTCTGCGTTTTCTTCATAACCTTCCGGCCAGGATGGCAGAGTGGTTTGGCCCGATATAGGGCAGACGTTCCACCCTCCTGACTCCGGCTCGCTGCAGCATATCGGTGATCTGACCAAAGGAATAGGAACGGCCGGATCCATTGTTCAGCAGCATATTGAGGGAAAAGAGGGCCGGGAAGAGGGGGGCGGCCATGGATTCCTCCAGAAAGAACTCATGAATCAGGATCCTGCCGCCTGGCGTGAGGGCGGCCACGGTGTTGTCAATGATGCGCTGGCACGCCTCGGGGCCATTGCTGTGGAGAATCTGCGAAAGCCAGGCCACATCGAAGCCGTTGCCTAAGGGATCCCGGGTGAAATCGCCGCTGGTAAAGTCGATGCGGTCTTCCATATTATAGCGTTTGACCGTCTTCATGGCAAAGGGACGGGTGGTTTCCCGATCAAAGATCGTGGCGGTGAGTCCCGGGTTTTTCTGACAGAAGAAGATGGCATAGGTGCCAGGACCACCGCCGAGATCCAGCAGACGCCTGCAACCGGCAAGAGGTACCTGCTCCACCACCGGCGGGGCGTTCTGTACGGCCAGGTTGAACATACCCATGAGGAAGCTCTCCCGCTCCTTCTCCTCACCATGGGAACGGCTCACCACCGCCTCACCGGTCTTGACTGCGGTGTCCAGTTGCGCCCAGGCATCGACCAGATGATGATGGTGCAGGATGATGTAGCCCAGGTAGTCAGGGGAGCCCTTGACCAGAAGCTGTTTTCCTTCCATGGTGTTGGCGTATCGGTCATTCTCCTTCACCAGCAGATCCATGGCGGTAAGAGCATTGAGCAACATCATGGTGCCTCGTTCATCGGTGTCGATCCGGCCGGCAATCTCTCTCGCCGTGCTGAAGCCATCGTTGATGACGGTGAAAATGTCGAGTTTGACCCCCGCATGGATGGCGCATGATTTCCAATAACCACTGGATGAATCGAGGATCTGGCCAATTTTTCTGCCTGATGGATTGTTCATGGTATCTCCGTGATATTTCTCTGATGGACGGTCATCCTTCAGCAACCGGATGCAGCGAATCCGGCCTGCTTTCCCCTTACGGCCGCATGGGTAGACCCGGTTACATGTGGACTCTTGCCGGGTATAAAGGTTTTACATCATGGTCATGTTATTGTTCAGGACCCCGATAAATTTGAGCGCACGATCTTTGATGTATAGACCCAGTTCTTTTTCAGCAGGGATATTTTCAATGGGGAGGAAGCCCCCGGCCATATGGTCATGACCACCACCGAAGCCGATTCCTTCCAGGATAAAACGAACCAAGGCATTTGCTTTGATAAAAGGAGTTTCGCTCCGCGTCGAAATTTTAACACCAGCAGGCCTCATGGAATACGCGACCACAACGTCCACAGTATCCAGAGAAAGTATAATGTCGCTTGCTGCTCCAAGGAGGGAATCATCGGAACAATCCAGCTGCATAAAACCGATAGATTCGTAAACTTCTACTGTCTTGAAGGCTTCCGCATAGCGTCTGAGGTCCCCCATCGTCAACTGACTGCCATTGAGCTTTTGAATCAGCGACATATCTGAATGCCTGTAGAGTCGATAGAACATTTCAATATCAAGATCAGATACCCCTCGCGTCAGACTGTCAGTGTCCTTCATTATTCCGAAAAGAAGCGCCGTGGCTAGATTTTGCGGCGGGTCAATATGGTTTTCGAGAAAATACTCTGCAATTATTGTTGAGCAGGCACCAACTGTTGGACGTATATCCTCAAAACGGTAGTTGTGATTGCCGTGAACTTCATGGTGATCAATGACTACGACTTCATCCGTGGCAAGGTCTGTCAAGTTTCCCGCACCTTTCTGACCGTCGATGAGAATGGCCCAGTCCTCCTTGCCGAGGGCAGCTATATCCTGCGCTTTCACCATATCAATATCGAAAATATCGAGCAACTTACGGGCGTCAACCTTCTCTATATCCCTATCATAGACGATAGTCGTTTTTATACCTTTTAGTTCAAGGAGATAACGCAACCCTGCGCAACTGGCTATTGCGTCAGGATCAGGTACATTATGCGGTTGGATAAAAATTCCGCCAGGGGCGTTTTCAAGTATCGAGACGAGACGGTTAAGTTTGGTGGATTCGCTCATATGGAGAGTTGTCTCATTTAACCGGAGAGACAAAGCCCGGTCTTTTAATTTGTACAGGCCGGATAAGCAGCGCTGCCGGGCAGCTTGCTGCTGAGGAGATATCCTTTGTGGTCATGCACCACGCACGTCTTGGGCGTGTCCTCTACTTTACCACGGGGAGGTTAAGTACCGCACGTTTTATTGAAGGAGCCTCTTGCAAAAGGAACGTCGTAGCGAGATCGAGAGAAAAATATTCTGGGCAGGGATGAGTTGTGAAATCGTCCGGAAGCGTAGCAGTGCTACATTGAGGACGATTTCACCAGGATGGCCGCACAGGTTATTTTTAGCCGAGCGGTGTTCGGCGAGCTGGGCGCGGCTCATGGTCAGGGCGTCGAGTTGGGGGCCGGGCCCGGGGGCGGCGTGGCAGGCCGCGGCGTCAGGGTCACGGTCGTCTCGTCGAAGTTCGCGGTGTCTCCAACGCGGACGGTGACCGTACCGGGGGTCGTGCCGGGGGTGAGTACCCCTCCGGACGTGATCGTGCAGCCGAGGTCGGGCGGACGGATGCTGAAGGTGGGGGTCGCCTGCTGCCCCTCGGCATCGAAGGCGATCGTCGAGGTCGTCGCAGCAGGGGCCGCCCCTCCTGGGGGAGCGGGTGCCGCCACGGGGATGGAGGATGGAGTGGCACGGCACCGGCGGAACACCGTCGGCCCCATGTAGTCCTCGACTATCTCCTGGTTGATGCCGGCGGCATTGGCGCTGGTGACCGCCTTAAGCCGGTTGTTGCGGTCCTCGATGGCCCGCCGGTGTGTCGTGGAGGCGACTGCCGTGGAGCCGTATGTCTGGTTTGGGAAGGCGAGGTTCCGGAAGTTCTGGGTAGCGGTCAGCGCCTGCGGCAGCCCGGGGTTGGGCGACGGGTGGGAGGCGTTGACAACAAAAGGGCGGGCGTCGAGGGTGTTGCCCCAAGTCACGTGGTCCGGACCGGCCATTGTCCCGGAAGAGTCCAGGTCCCAGCCGGCGGCTGCCGAGCTTGGGTTGTTGATGGTGATCGTCAGGGTGCCGAGCGCTCCCGTGATGGTGAGCGTCGTACCACTCGCGGCCGCGAACTGCTCGTTGACGTGGGATCGTTCCAGTGCAGTCTGTCCGCCCGCCGGGGAGGTGAAGGTGTGGGTGAATTCCCCGCCGTACATATTTGCGGAGCCGGCGGGGGACGCGCTCGTGCTGGTAATTCCCGACGGGATGGCGGTGAAGTTGAACGGGGCCGTTGCCGGAGAGGTGCTTACGAGAGTGGAACCATCTGGCGCCGTGGCGTTCTGGCTGGCCTCGACGTGGGCGCTGCCGCCTGTTTGACCGGCCGCCACCGTGATCGCGCCGGTGGCGTTGTCGACCGTCGTCCCGGCGGCAATGGTGGCGTTGTCGCCGGCGACAGAGAGCGTCACGCCCGACGCGTTCGCGGGAGTCTTGGTGGCCGAAAACGACAGCCCGGCGACCGGAGGTACCGTCACCCTGTCATGGTTGACGGTGACACCGGTGAGGGCGACGAGATCAGCGGGATCCCGGAAGAGACCGGGTGGTGCGGCTGGAGGCACGGCTGGGGCGGCTAACCCTTCCGAAACGGTGACGGCGTGCCGTTCGGCTGCCTCGGCGAGCGTGCTGATCCGGAGGTCCCCGGAAGGTGTCGGCACACCCGGCGGGTGACTCGCCGCGTGGGTCAGCTCGTGTGCGAGCAGTCGCCGGCCCTGCGTTGACCCCGGGTCAAAGCGCCCCGGCGCGAAGACGATGTGGCGACCCACCGTGTAGGCCTGCGCGGCGACCGCCTCCGCGGACGCACCGGCAAGTTCGTCGGTGTGGACGCGCACGTCCGCGAAGTCGTGGCCCAGCTGCGCTCCTATGTCGTGTCGCACGTCGGCCGGTAGCGGCCGGCCTTGGGTTTGGAGCACCTCGTGCACAATCTCCGGCGCAACCACGGGTCCCGGTCCTGCCGCGTGGCGGTGGAGCTCGTTGTCATCGTGGTCACTTTCTTCAGCGTAGGCTTCGGCGGCCATCGCTTCGCTGGAAGCTTCGGCGTGCTCATCGGTGCGAATACGGCTGTCAGTCAGATTCATTCTTCGTCCTTGCCTGTGATGCGCCCGTGCATCGGCGTCAGCCGGCACGCCGTTCGGCGTCTCGAAATGCGCTGGTATCTGGCTGAAATCCAAGCCGGAATGAGATGTTGCACCCGTAGTGTTCGAGCTGTTTTCAAGGCTGTCAGGATTAGTCTTCAGCAGCCGCAGTACGGCTTGATTTCCGATCGTTCTTAGCAAATTCAGGATCTTGTTCACCTCGTGGCGCTGCCCGAAGTGAATCCGGTCGGGTTGCGTACTCCTGGCTGCCGGAGTCTGTTGAGAGGCTTTCGGTTTCTGGGCGTAAGTTCGCATAGCTAAACCCCTTGAATTAACCTTCTTCCTGATGATGCGTAGCACCTGACAGTAGAATCATCATATTGCAAATAATAGCCAGGCAGGTTTACAGGGGGCGCGCACCCTGTAAACCGAAAATTAAATATGCAAAGAATCAAAGGATCATTCGCCACTGCGCACCGGTAAGACCCGGTTGTCAAGGGTGCCGAACTGGCTGCCCAAGAAACGGTACCCGTCAATGAACGAGAAGTGGGCAGCCTCGGAGCCTTTAGCCTCTATAGCCCAGGGGCAGCATTTTGAGAGTTTGATCAACGGCGTTATATGGTATGAGCCTGCTTCCTCCTTGTCATACAGTCCGGCCAGTTCATCCTGGGTTGGCATGCGCCAGTCGGTATGTCCGCCGCCAGTGTAATTCAGGCAATATTCCCTGGCCTCTGTCCAGTTAATGTCACGGCCATTGTCACTTGCCGCCCACATCAGGCCTGTCTGGTTATCGGTCACCGTACCGTCGCCGTTGTCCTTGAACCGTGCCAGGCGTTTCTCGTTCATCTCCACTTGGTTGTACAATTTAAGGGCGCGATCATAGGATTTCCCTTCCTTTCCTGCCTTATCCAGATAGGTCTCCAGGTTCCTCTTGGCCTCGGCTGTCTGCTTGGTGGCGGCAAGGTAGCGGCCGTTCTGGAAATAATACTCCACCGGCAACTTAATCTTGAGTGACCTGATCTTCTCCAAGTCCTGGCCGGCAGCATCATATTCCTCACTGTCCAGCTTCGCTGCCACCGACAGCAGCAGATTGTCCGCCTCCACCTCAGGAGGCAGCGCCATGGCCGGCATGATAAAACCGATAAGAACAAAAAAAACAACCGCCACGATAATTTTTTGCGACAATGTACTCCCTGGATAAACCCTCATTGCTCCCTCCTTTTTAAATCTGAATAGGATTAATGTGTTCCGCGGGGCCTCTGGTAATAAGGCAAACATTCTTCAAATTGCTTAAAAAACATGTTCTTATCAATTCGTTCATCTCTCCACCCAGGGTTGTTCATTGCGGATTCACCCCGGCATGTAGAGGGTTTTATAGCCATATATGTTGTTTCTGTTATGGGAATTTCCAATAACCATGAAGTAGATTACAGCACCAACAAAAAAAGCCGAGCTACCATCATAAATCAGGTAACCCGGCTCGCTTAAAAGCTCCGTGGCTTTCCGTCCCCATCTTGCGGTGGGTTTGGCTTTATCTGTATACTCTCCTGACAAATTTCTATGACGATATCTCATGTTTGTAAATATGGCAAATTGTCGCGTTGCTGGTGGATGGAAATTCCTGTTGTTGCAAAAAAAAAGATAAGGTGATTCTTGAACATCCTGGCCAAGCTGATCGGGTGATATGTGGACTTTTGCCTCGTGGATAATTTTAAATTAGCTTGTTCAACTTTCGGAGTTGTGGTAACATGTTGATATTAAATAAATATTTTCAGGAAGCCCGCAGCTTGTTTCAAGAGAATTCAGAAGCCAGAATCCAGGAGTCAGGAGCCAGAATAAAACGTTATAAAATCAATCATTCTGAATTCTGTCTCCTGCCTTCTGGATTCCAATAACTTAAGATAGTTATGCGTTGTCGGCGGTTTTTTGCCGTCCCTGTTGCGGGTCATCCAAGGCCCTCCGCACCATATGCGCCAGGTCTTTTTTGCTGACCGGTTTCAAGGCAAATTCCCGGATGCCGATTCCCTTGGCCGTTTCTTCGCTGATCAGCGCATTGAAGCCGGTACAGAGGATCAGCGGCATATCCGGTCTGATGGCCAGGAGTTTACGGGCCAGCTCCGCGCCGGTCAGCAGCGGCATGGTCATGTCGGTGATGACCAGATCGAAATCCGCCGGCTGCTGTTCAAAAATCCGCAGGGCCTCCATGCTGCTTGTCGTGGCGGTAATCCGGTAGCCGAGATTTTCCAGGATATACTTCTCTATCTTGACGATAAATTCCTCGTCATCCACCACCAGGATGCGTTCATTGCCGCCGGGGAGCAATTCATCGCCCATCACCTCTCCCGTCTCGCCGGGGGCCGCAATGCAGGGGAAATAGAGGTTGAAAACCGTCCCTTTGCCGGGTTCGCTGTAGACCTTGATGCCTCCCTTATGGCTTTTTACAATGCCATGCACCACCGACAGCCCCAGACCGGTGCCCTCATCGACCGGCTTGGTGGTAAAATAGGGTTCAAAGATCTTCTCCATGTCCTCCGGCATGATGCCGGCTCCCGTATCGCTCACCGAAAGTTTCACGTAGTTTCCGGGCGTCAGCTCCAGATTGGCAATCTGGTCCTCAGGCCCGATGATGCTTTCCCGCAGGCATACTTCCAGTACCCCGCCCTTTTCCTGCATGGCATAGGAGGCGTTGGTGCAGAGGTTGAGCAGCACCTGATGGATCTGGGTCGGATCGGCCAGCACGGCCCGGCAGGATGGATCAATGTCCTGGCGGATCTCAATGGTGGTGGGGATGGAGGCCCGTAACAGCTTCAGGGTCTCCTTGATGATGAGATGGAGCTGCAGCGGTTTGAAATCATGTTCCGTCTGGCGGCTGAAGGTCAGAATCTGTTTCACCAGTTCCTTGGCGCGGAGGCCCGCATTGATCACCTCCTGCTGCAGCTTCCAGTTCCTGCTGTCCGGGACGAGGCCTTCCCGCACCATATCCGCATAGCCGAGCACCGCGGTCAGGATATTGTTGAAGTCATGGGCGATGCCGCCGGCCAGGGTGCCCACCGACTCCATCTTTTGCGCCTGCCTGAGCTGCTTTTCGATTTCCTTTTTTTCTTCCTCCGCCCGCTTGCGTTCGTTGATGGGCACGACAACCTCCAGGGCTGAGGTGATGTTGCCCTGTTCGTCGGTAAGCGGGGTGACGATCATCTCGGACCAGACTTCATTGCCGTTTACGTCAAATCCCAGCTGCTCATGGATCACCGGCCCCCGGCCCGTGGCAAAGACCTGCTGTACGCCGCATCCCGGGCAGACCGCATCGTTCTTGTTGAAAGCTCTGTGGCAGATTTTTCCTTCAATATCCCCGAAAGTTTCTTTGATGACCTGATTCGTCCACAGGATCCTGTAGTCCTTGGCAATAACGGCCAGTCCGACCCCGATGTTGCGGGTGACCGTTTCCAGTTTTTCCTTTTCCGCGCGCAGCGCCGCCTCCGCCTGTTTGCGTTCGCTGATGTCAGTGGCATGCTCCACCACATAACTCACCTTGCCTGCCTCATCAAACACGGGAAAGGTGCTGACCTCCTTATAGGTGCCGTGGACATTATTGAAGACCTCCGCCGTCCGCGCTTTGCCTGTGGCAAAGATCTCCCCTACATGACAGTGCGGACAGGGGTTGTCCTTATGGAGAAAAACCTGATAACACCTGGGGTTATTGGTCCGCTCCTCGGCTGTGACATATTCATGGTCGTGCCAGTTGCTGTAGACAATGTTGAGGTCTTTATCCAGCACATTGACCAGGCCGGGGATGGCCTCGAACATGCTCTGCAACAGTCTTTGCGACTGTTTGAGTTCTTCCCCGGCTTTCCTGCGCTCGCTGATGTCACGGAACAATCCCTCCACGGCAACGGCTTGCCCGTCTCTATTCCTCACCAGATGAACATTACAGGCGATGATGATAGGTGCGCCGTTCTTACGCCTGATCTGCAGCTCATGGTCATCAACCCGGCCTTTTTCTCTCAGGATTGATTTCAGTTTTTCCCGGTCTGCCGGGTAGCAATAGACATCGGCACCCATATTTCTGCCGATGAGTTCCTCCGTGCTGTCGTATCCCAGTATCTGGGCGGAGGCGGGATTGACGAGCAGGATGGTGCCATCCATTTCTGCCAGGATGTAGCCGTCCTGGATGTTGTCAAAGATGTTTTTGAATTTTCTTTCGCTTTCCCGCAGTTCTGCATTGACCTGGTAAAGTTCGGCGGTGCGTTGTTGCACCTGCAGTTCCACTTGGCCATAGGCTTTTTTCATCTCCAGTTGCAGGCGATTCAGCTCCAGGTGGGTTCTGACCCGGGCCAGTATTTCCTCAGGCTGAAACGGCTTGGTGATATAGTCGACACCCCCGGCGTCAAATCCCTTGACTTTTTCGGCGGTGCCATAGAGGCCGCTGATGAAGATGACCGGGGTGTCGCGGCTCGCTTGCTCCGCTTTTAAACGGCGGCAGACCTCATAACCGTCAATATCGGGCATTTTCACATCAAGCAGGATCAGGTCGGGCCTGGCAATGGCCACTGAGCGTAACGCCAGCCGGCCGCTTGAGGCAGGCCGCACCCGATAGCCGTGACTGCCGAGAATCTCGGCAAGCAGCTGGAGACTGGCCGGGTCATCATCCACAATAAGGATTTCCTGCGGCGCTGTTTTTTGCTTTTCAGCATTGCTCATGATGTATCTCCGGCATGGGCGCTTTCCAGCAGAGTCAGCAGACGGTCGTAATCGAGCTTGTTGGCCAGGGTTGCCAAGGTGGCGGCCATGGCGGCATCGAGTCTGGCGATCTCACTGATCGCCGACAGGGTGCGGGCTGTGTCTAGCAGCAGTACGGCTTGATATAACTCGCTGCGCAGGTCGGCGGGCAGGGCACGGTATTGTGCGGCGGAGAATTCAGTTCCGCTGTACCGGGAGATTTTTTGTGCCGAGTCCTCTTCATAGAGGTACTGCAGGTTGAGGCGCCTGGCCATGAGCTCGAAAATTTCCCGGGCGCGGTAAGGTTTGCGGACGAAGTCATCGCAGCCGGCGGCCAGGATCTGCTCTTTTTCCTCCTCCAGGGCATGGGCGGTAAGGGCCGCCACCACGGTTGCCCGGCCGGCCCCGCTCTGTTTGATGCGGCGGGTGGCCTCCAGGCCGTCCATTTCCGGCATGCGGATATCCATCCAGATGAAGTGCGGCCGCCACTGTTCAAACAGCTCCAACGCCTGTCTGCCGTTGGCCGCTTCGCGCACGTCAAATCCCGCTGATCTGAGGAGCTCCACCAAGAGCAGTCGGTTGTCCTCTATATCCTCGGCCACCAGGATACGGGGAATATCCTGACCCGGCGCCAGACCGATCATCCGTGGCGCAGGGGCGGCCTCATGGATGTCCGCTGCGCTGGCCTCCCGGATAGTGATGACAAAGCGAAAAACACTGCCTTTGTCCACGGCGCTGCTGACCATGATATCCCCCCCCATCATGCGGACATAGTTCCAGCTGATGGCCAGGCCAAGGCCCGTGCCGTCTTTGCGTTCCCGGCCGCTGGCCGTCTGTTCAAAAGACCGGAACATCTTGTCCAGCTCGTCTGCGGCAATGCCCACGCCGGTATCCTCAATCTCAATGCAAAGCTTGCGCTGGCCTTCATCGGTTGGTTTATGCCTGTCTTTTGCTTCCAGCTCCTGTTCATGGTCATCAGACAACGGATCACGGACCATCGATACCCGCAGCACAATGCCGCCATGATCGGTGAATTTCACCGCGTTGCCCAGAATATTGATCAGCACCTGGCGCAGTTTATTCTCATCGGTGGCCACATATTGGGGAACCTGATCAAGGCCGATGAGTTCAAGCTGCAGCCCTCTTCTGTCGGCACTGGAATCGAACATGCGTATGACGTCGCTGAGCAGGGCGTGCAGGTTAAAGGCAGAGAGGTTCAGGGATATCTGGCGGGCCTCGATCTTGGACATCTCCAGCACCTCGTTGATCAAAGCCAGCAGTTGTTCACCGCTGCGGTTGATGTTGTTCAGGTACTGGAGCTGGTCGACCGGCAGGGCGCTGTTTCTCAGCAGCAACTGTGAGAAGCCGAGAATGGCGTTCATGGGGGTGCGCAGCTCATGGCTCATGTTGGCCAGGAAAATACTTTTGGCCCGGTTGGCCATTTCGGCCTTTTTTTTCTGCTCTTCCAGTTCCGCCGTCCGTTTCTGCACCAGCTCCTCCAGGTGGTCCCGGTACATCGTAAGCTCTCTGTTGATTTCCAGCTGCCGTTTCTGGGTCAGGCCGATGTCGGTCAGCATGCCAGCAATACTCTTATAGTAAGCAATGATGCCGTTGACCCGTTCCTTGGGAAAAATGGCAATCCTGCTGACTGCCGCCAGATACTGTTGTTCATCAAACCCCGCCTCCGCGGCCTGTCTGCGGAAATAGGCGAGATCCGGCGGTTCATGGGCATAAAAACATTGGCCGAAGAAGAAAGTTGCCGAATGCTCACCTTCAATGATAATGGGGAAGGCGACATCCCGGAGACCGTTTTTGCAGCGATATTCTACATAATCGCCATCGAACAGGTGTGATTTGATATAGGCATCGCTTTCTTTGCAGCGGGCCAGGGTGAGGGGGTTGCAACGGTGGAACCTGGTACAGACATCCGTCCAGCCGGCGGCCACCAGGATGATTCCCTGCGGATCGAGGACGGCATTGGCGAGCCCCGTGGCCTGGTGAAAATATTCCATGGACTCCTGGAGTTGCGGGATGTCAACTAATTCACTGAATTTGTATTTCAGCATATCTCCCTCTGGAGCTCTCCGGTGACAAGGACGTTTCGTTAATCCGTTTGTTGATCAGCTCAGGAAAATGTCTCGACTCATTTTATCATCTCGCTATCGGGATTTCCATTACTTGTGCTGTTTCGGCAGCAATTACTCTATAATGCGGCAAAAGTTTGTTAAAGGAACGTTATTGAGGTGGTTTTGGGGAAAGGGGAATCCTGATTCAGTCATTTCGACCGATAAATCGCCGGGGCAGGGAAGGGGCTTCTGGACTCGCTGGCCAGGCAGAAATCTCCCGCGGTTTGTGCCTTGTCATCTATGAAGTCCGGAGCAGATATTGCCGGAAGGCAATCAGCGGCCTTTCTGTCTGACGATTTCAAACATGATGATGCCGGCCGCAACCGAGGCATTCAGGGAATCAAGCTCCCGCTGCATGGGGATGGTCACCTTGAAATCGCACTGTTCCTGCACCAGCGGACGGATGCCCTTTTCCTCACCGCCGATCACCAGGCAGAGCGGACCGGAAAAATCCGTCTGATAGATGGAAACGCCGCCCTCCTTGATGGTGCCGTAAACCCAGATGCCCTGCTCTTTTAACTTCTGCAGCATCCTGACGAAATTGGTGCTCTGGCAGACGGGCAGGTGGGTCAATGCGCCGGCGGATATTTTCGCCACCGTGCCGCTCAAGGGAGCTGAACGGTCCTTGGGGACAATGAGGCCGGTTGCCCCGGCGGCGGAGGCGGAACGGATAATGGCCCCCAGATTGTGGGGGTCCTGGATGGAGTCAAGGGCCAGCACAAAGGGTGTTTTGCTTTGGCTGAGAAGCTCCAGAAAGTCCTCTTCCTGCAGGGTGTCAAAGGGCATGATCCGGGCAATGACCCCCTGATGGTTCATCTGTCTGCTGCCGGCTATCCTGAACTGGGGAGTGAATTTCACCTTCACCTGTTCCTTTCTCGCCAGATCAATGATCTCCTGCAATTTCCTGCTTGTTTTGCCCTTCTCGATCAGGATTTCGTGGATTGAGCGGGGTCTGGCGGCCAGCAGTTCATGGACCGGATGGATGCCCCAGACAAGCTGGTCTTCGTTAAGCGGGGTGTTATCGTTCATAAAATCGACCTGGGCACGGCTGTGGTGTGCAGCGGCGAAAAAAGTTTATGGCCTGTTGCCGGGGCAGGGGATGCATGGATTGGTTACGCCTGCGGCAGGACAAGGGGGAGTCCGTCCCTGTTGCGTCTGGCGCGGCTGCGCTGGGCGATGATGATGGCCCGCAGGGTGTCAACCGCCTGTTCCACGGTGTCATTGACGATCAGATAATCGTACAGCCCGGCATCCTGCAACTCCTTTCTGGCATTGTGCAGGCGGAGCCGGATGGTGTCGGGGGAATCGGTGCCCCGGCCGCTCAGCCGCCTCTCCTGTTCCTCCCATGACGGGGGAGCGATAAAGATGGAGAAACATTCCCCGCCGGCCGCCTCTCTGACCTGTCTGGCGCCCTGCACGTCAATATCAAGAAAGACATCGAGTCCCTGGGCCAGATGCCGGTCAACCTCATTTTTGCTGGTCCCGTAAAAGTTACCGTGCACCTCGGCCCATTCGAGAAATTCATTGTCCTCCCGCATCCGTCTGAAGGTCTCATGGTCGACAAAATGATAGTCAACCCCATCCTGTTCGCCTGTCCGCGGCCTTCTGGTGGTATGGGAAACGGAAAATGTCACCCCTGTTACCCCGGCAAAGAGCCGTTTGAGGATGGTGGTTTTTCCGGTGCCGGAGGGGGCGGAGATGATGATGAGGTTTCCTCTCACAACGGGTCCTCCGTCAGGCTGGCCTGATCCTGCTGGGTGGCGGGGGTGAAGCGCTGGGTGATCGTTTCCGGCTGGACGGCGGAGAGGATTACGTGGTTGCTGTCCAGGATGATGATGGAGCGTGTTTTCCGCCCCTCGGTGACGTCAATGAGCTTTTTCTGCTCCTTGGCTTCCTCTTTCAGTTTTTTTATCGGCGAAGATTTGGGTTTTACAACGGCAAGTATTCGGCTGGCCACCACTGAGTTGCCGAATCCCACATTGATCATTCTCTGGTCCATGGTTATAATCCTTTGGTCTGACTGGTCTGACTGGTCTGACTGGTCTGGCTGGTCTGGCTGGTCTGGCTGGTCCGACTGGTCCGACTGGTCCGACTGGTCTAGCTGGTCTGTTGCCTTTGACCAGTTAGACTCATAAGACTAATGAGACCAGTAAGACCAGCTATTCCAGATTCTGCACCTGTTCGCGCATTTTTTCCAGTTCATTTTTCAGCTCAACGGCCTGATGGGCAATGCCGGCATCGGAAATTTTGGACGCCATGGTATTGATCTCCCGCAGGAATTCCTGTAGAAGAAAATCAAGGCGCCGGCCCACCGGTTCCTGCTGTTCCAGGAAATGGCGGAACTGGTCGATGTGGCTGGTCAGCCGCACCAGCTCCTCCGTCACATCGGCTTTGTCGGCAATAATGGCGATCTCCTGGGCAATGCGGCCCGGATCAATGTCCACGTCATTTGCCAGCTTTGCTATCCTTTCCTGCAGGGAGGTCTGTTTCTGCGCGGTCAGTTCCGGTATCTTCTCACTTATCTTTTCCCTGGTGACGGAGAGGAAGTCGAGGCGGGCGAGAAGATCGTTTTTCAGGCTCAGGCCCTCGCGTTCCCGCATGTCCCTGGTCAGATCCAGGGCCTGCATCAGGGCCAGCCTGAGGACATCCCAGATGGCCTCCAGATCTTCCGTTTCATCCGCGGCAAAGATGACATTGGGATAATTCGCCACCAGGGTCAGTTCCGTGCCTGCGGCGGGCAGGCCCAGATCGGTCTGGAGTTCCATCAGGCAGTTGCGGTACTGCCTGGCAAGGGCAAGATTGACGCCCAGGGTTTTGGCCTCAGCCAGGTACGGGGCCGGTGTAATCACCACCTCAATATGGCCTCTGCTGTAAAAAGGGGTGATTTCTTTTTTTATTCTTTCTTCAAGGGCGGCGTACTGTCTGGGCATTTTGATGCGGATATCGCAAAAACGGTGATTGACGGATTTGATTTCCACCGTCCAGCCGATGTTGCCGGAGATGTGCTCTCCCCGCCCAAAGGACGTCATGCTTATCGGGAATTTCATGAAATAAGCTCCATAAGTTCTTTAGCTGATGCCGTAGCCGTGCCGATCTTGGCAACAACTATTCCTGCGGCAAAATTGGCCAGCGTTGCCGCTTCAGCAAAGCTGAGGCCGCTGGCCAGTCCCAGGGCAAGACTGGCAATTACCGTATCACCCGCACCGGTTACATCATAAATCTCTTTGGCCACCGTTGGAATAGTGAAAATCGCTTTTCCTTTTTCCAGCAGCGTCATGCCTGCCTCGCCGCGGGTAATGAGAACTGCCGTGCTGTCAAGTCGTTGCTGCAGGGCAGCGGCCGCCTGAAAAAGGGATTCGTCATCATCAATGGTCACGCCGGACATCTTCTCCGCCTCGTGATGATTGGGGGTAATGAGCGTCGCTCCTTTAAAGAGGTCGACATGCGCTGGTTTCGGGTCCACGATCATCGGCACCTGGTGGAGGCTTACCAGGCGGCGGACATGGTCCATCAGCCGTGCACAGACCACCCCCTTGCTGTAATCGGAAATAACGACTGCGTCAAAGGAAGAGATATTGGCCTCGATGAACGAGCAGAGGGCGTCCAGGGTTGCAGCGGGCAGCGGGCCTGATTTTTCCCGGTCAACACGGACCACCTGCTGGCTCTGCGCCACAATTCTGGTTTTCTTGGTGGTGGGCCGGTCATGGGTCTTGATGACGCCGGTGGTGGGGGAATTAATCTGCTGCAGAAGCTCCAGCAGATGCCGGCCCATCAGGTCATCGCCGATTACCCCGCACAGGGTCGCCCTGGACCCGAGATCGTAAAGATTATGCAGCACATTGGCCGAACCGCCGAGCAGAAGACTCTCGTCGGTCACATTGACCACGGGTACGGGCGCCTCGGGCGAGATGCGTGAAACAGTCCCCCAGATGAAATGATCAACAATGATGTCGCCGATGACCAGCACATTGGCCGAGGAAAATTTTTCAATGGCCTTTTGCAGGTTCAGCCGGTCTTTGTTTTCTAGCACATTTTACTCCTGTTGCTCTTTTTGCGAAATTTTTCAATGGAAGGTTTTTTACCTTATTTGCCACAAACTAAATCAGATTTTTTATCGGCCAGGATCATCCGGCAGAATTTCTCAGCCAGCCCAGTCAGGTCGGCATCGGTGAACCGGGTGCTGTCCTGGATGCGGATGGTGGTGGTTGACCCGCATTTGTCCAGGGGCCGCCATCGGTCGAAAAAACGGTCATTGGGGGCGCCGGCGAAACAGATGACCGACGGCGTTCCCCTGGCGGTGGCCAGATGCTGGCAGCATGAGTCGTAGCCGAAAAAAATATCGGCCTGATCGATCAGGGCCGACAGCATGCCGATGCCGCCCTGGATGCAAACCAGCCCATGCTGGAAAGGGAGCTGTCTGCTGGTAAGATTCTTTTCCGAAACGGCCGCAGTCTGAAATGTGTTCAGCTGCATGATTTCCATGAGGGCCCGGGCCCGTTCCCGCTCATCCGGATGGCACCCGCTGTCAAGAACCACCAGCGCGCTGTTGTCCTGTAAAAGCCCGGCCAGCAGTTTCTCCTCAAAGGGGTCGGGCAGCCGTTTTCTGAAATCATTGCCCACCCCGAGATTGACGACGATTTTTTTGCAGCTCGGGGGAAACTGGGCAAAGAACCTCTGGACATTGTCCAGATGGGCCGGGCGAATGGAGATCTGCGGCAGGAGGTTAATCTGTTCGCCCAGCACCTCGTTGAGCCATCGGTTGGTCAGCTGGCTCAGCCTGCTTGAGTCGTCCTGCTGATCGGTACGCGAAGGAAAATGCCTGGTATATTGGTCGGCAAGCAGGGGAAGCAGGGCGAGCTGGCTGAGGCGGCTGTCCGGGTCAAAGAGAAGGGTCTGGCCGTCATGCAGACCTTGCCATTCCAATTTCAACTGCTGGTAGAGATAGCTGTAGCCGGTCAGGCGGCCGATCAAGCCCCCGTCCCGCTGGTAATGGAATTTCGCCCAGTGAACCCGGGGCAGCCCGTAAAAAATTTCCGGCAGATGGGCCGGTCCGTAGATAATAATTTCCGCCTTGGGAAAGGAGCGGGCAAGACGGTGCACCATGATTGAGGTAATGGCCACATCAGCCCCGACCGTGACCCGTGAAAGAACAAGAATTTTCCTGATCTTTTCTTTGAGCGGCCGGCTTAAGGCAATGTCATGGTGGATTTTTTCATAGCGTGCGAGAAGTGGGTCCTGGTCCGCATAGTGCAGCTCGTTTAACAGGCGGTTTAAATTTTCTCCCTCCTTTTGCCGACGGATAAAGCCGATCATGCGCAGCAGCACCAGATTGCAGAGATCCACCCCTCTGGTGGTGAAGTCATCACAGAGAGGCTCCACCATGTTTTTATAAAGGGCTGCTACCGCAGCTTTGCGCAGGTGGAAGTTCTCTTCAAAAAGGGCCATCTCGCAGAGCAGATCAATGGCACGGAAATCGGGCTGCTCATCGGCCAGCAACCGGCTCATGAAGCTGCTGCTTAATTCGCCGGCGATAACTTCCGGCGCAATGACGGGATTGCCGGCCACAAATTGCCGCCAGTTATGATATGCTGTGTCTATTTTCATTGCTGCCCGTTTTCATGAAGGAAGAGATAATGCTCAACAGCATAATATAGACGTATAGCTTGAAGCAGGCAATTTAATTCTGCGTAAAGAGCAGATGCGGCCTGGTGAAACGGCCGCGCTCACAGGGGAAAAAGAAAAGGGGCAGGGCGATAAGCAGGTTGCGCAGGATGAGCAGATAAACGGGGGTGGGGTTCCCTCCTCCGCCAAAACAGCCGCAGTCAACCGGCAGGAAGAGATACCCCTGTGAGACAACGATGAGCAGCAGGCTGAAAAAAAGATAAAGCAGCCCGGTGACTCTGGCAAGAAAAGAGGCTTTGATGCCGGTGAGAGCCGCAAGGCCTAAAACGATTTCCAGGGGCGGATGCCAGCGGGAGATGAAGACCAGCTGGCTGATGCTTATAATGTTGCGGGCAAGAAGTGATTCAAGCAGGTCGCCCACGCCCGGGGAGGTGATTTTGCTCACCCCGGCCCAGACCAGCAGAAGGGCGGCCAGGTAATAATCGCTGATAACCAGCAGCCGCAGAAAATTTTTCACTGATCATGCGTGTTTTTTTTGCGGTTTCCTTCCCAGAAGACCATCAACTCCTCCATCATCTGATACAGCCTCTCCACCTGTTCCTTTACATCTTGAACAGTGGCTGAACCTTCCTCCGACATGGAGGCATGGGATTGCACCATATCATCTATGGAGGTAACCGCCTGTCTGATTTTTACTTCGGTTTCGCTCTGTTGTCTGCCGGTTTCCTTGATTTTCGTCATCTCCCGGACCACCGCGTCGGAACCGGTGTTGATTTCAGCAAAGGTCGTTTTCAGATGGTCCACCATCTCCACCCCTGAAGTGACCTTTTCGTCGAGGCGTTTGATGATGCTGGCAACCTTGCTGGATGTTTCCGCAGTTCGGGTGGCGAGATTTCTCACCTCGCCGGCCACCACGGCAAAACCGGCGCCGGCTTCGCCTGCCCGAGCGGCTTCAACTGCGGCATTCAAGGCAAGAAGATTGGTCTGAAAGGCAATATCTTCTATGGTCTTGACCAGGGATGAGATTTCCCGGTCCGCCTCAACCATGGCGGTCATCGCCTCAACCACATCATTGATGGATTTGTTGGACCGTGTTGCGGTGCTGTAGAGACTGTTGGCGGCATTATCCGCGGTGCGGGCCGCGTCGAGGTTCCCCTTGGCCTGGAGAGTCATCTGGTCCATGGTCGTGGCTATTTCCTCAAGCGCGGCTGCCGATGAGCTTGTTTCCGCGGCCAGATGGCTGGACATGGCATTAATGATGTCGACGGCCTCAAGCAGTCCGCCGGTTGCCTGGGTTGATTCCACGCTCATCCTGTCAAATTGCCTGGAGATCAGGGAAATCATATAAAAGATGATCGCACCGATGGCGACCATGAGGGAGATGGAAAAAAGAAGGATCCTGTTGAGCTGCCGGCTGACGGCAAGGACATGATCCATTGCCCTGTTGTGGCTCTGAGTGCTGGCGGTAACGATATTGTTTAATGACAGCAGAAGATTTTTGTTCTGCTTATCAAATTTTTCCGTCCAGGCTGCTTCCTCGCCATAGTCCTGGGCAATGCTGGCCGCAATCATCTGTTTTCCTGCCGCAAAGGATTCCTGGTATATTTCTCTGACCGCATCAATCTGCCGGCTACCTTCAGGGTTTTCGCGGTTGAGATTCTGCAGATCGGTCAACAGGCCGCTGATCTGTTGATCTATTGTCTGGATATTTCCCAGCTCACTTTCCGTGCCGGCAGCCCTGGAGACATTAAATTTTTCAATGACATTGGTCACCAGGCCTTTTATCTCAACGGCAACTTTTGTCTCCGGATAAACCTGCCGGCTTACCTTTCTGACCTCTCTGTTGAATTCTTTGGTGGCCATTAAGGCGTAGGAGATAATCGCACCCGAGAGGGTGAAAAGGAGGAGAAAAAAGAAATAGAGTTTTCTTTTGCTGCCGATTTTCATGAGTCTTTCTCAACACGTGTCTGCGATATTTTCCGAGAAATATCTGATTGTCACAGCTTTGCTGGATAAAAAAAGGAGATGCAGCAGGACATCTCCTTTCTTATCCCGATGATTTTTATCGGTAATCTATTCGGTGGGCAGCCCGGCACGCTTCCATGCCAGCACTCCGCCATCCATCATGGCCAGATCGGTATAACCTTTCATGGCCAGAAATTTCCCGCAGATACCAGCCTGTTTGCCGGCATGGTCGAAGATAATGATTTTCTTGTCCGTGGGCAGGGTAGCGAATTTCTCATCCATGTCATCCAGGGGGATGCTGACAGCGTCTTTGATTCTGCCGACATCCTTTACCTCGTCACCGCGGATGTCAAGCAGAACGGCACTGGCAGCCTGGGCCTGCACTTCCTGAGGGGGCAGGCGGGGGATTTCGACTTTCGGATAGTTTACAAGGGTCTCGACCGGGTAGCGGTTCTTGGCCCAGTCCGGCAGGCCGTCATTGTAAACCATGACATTGGAGTAGCCCAGGGCTATGGCCCGGTCTGCCGCTTCCTTGCTTTTGGAGCATTTGGGGCCCTTGCAGTAGAAAATGAGCAGGCTTGCCTTGTCTGCCGGCATTAATGGGTGGTCAGCGGTTACTTTACTGCTGGGAATATTGACCGAACCCACGATTGCCAGTTCATTGTGCTCGATGGAACTCAAGGCATCAATCAGGGTGAGGGGCTCGTGGCCATCCATTTTCTGCTTTAATTCCGCCGTGGTGATTGTTTTAAATTTTTCCTGTGCCGTCACCGCAGATGTCTGCAGGAGAAGCAATCCACAGCAGATCATCAATGTAAGCAGGTGCGGCATCCATTGTTTTTTCATAAATAATCCTCCATTTATAAAGTTGCAGTTTTAAAAAAAGACTTGGCAGTACCCCGCGATTTTACGAAAGAGAATGAGACTTTGTGGTACAGATGCATTTTTATTGTATGTCGAATAACAAAATAAAATCAAAGAATTTTTTGCGAAAAATCACCTTTGGTAACAGCTGAATTTTGCATGGCTCAGAGTTTCTTGAACCTGGATCGGCCGTTTATCATCTGAGGGAAATGGCGATGGCAATAGCAGGGAACTCCTGTAGAGCGTAAGGGAAGCCGGCATTGTAATTTGCCGGTGCGGCAAAGGGAGAAATCACTCGACAAGTAGATATGTTTTACGTATAAATACTGATATGCGTTTGTTCGTAATGCTATTTTTTGTTTTCTGCTTGTTACAGCCCATTTTCTCCATTGAATCCCAATCGGCTGAGGCAGGAGAGCAGGATGTATCCGGCAGCGGAATACTGGTCGGTACATCTGTGCCGCTTACGGGCCACGCATCCTACCTGGGTCTCGGCATCGTCACCGGCATGAATGCTTATTTCAAGCATGTCAACGGTCAGGGCGGCATTCATGGCCGCCCAATCAAGTGCCTGGCCTACGACGATGACTACAACCCGCCCCTCATGATCAGCAATGTGCGGCGCCTGATCGACAAAGACCAGGTTTTCGCCCTTATCGGTCTTGTCGGCACCCCCACCACCCTGACCATAGTCGAGCAGTGCGAGCAACAAAAAATTCCCTTGCTTTTTCCATTCACAGGCGCAATTGAACTCCGGCAACCGGTTAAAAATTACGTTTTGAATCTGCGTCCCAGCTACTGGGACGAAGGAGCGGCGGCGGTGGATTATTTCATCAAACAGGGGAAGAGGCGTATTGCCGTGTTTTACCAGAATGACGCCTATGGCCTTAACGGGCGCAACGGGGTTGAACGCCGCCTGATCAAATATGACCTTGGTCTGGCGACAGAGGCTTCGTATATTCGCGGGGTGGCTGATGTAGAGACCCAGGTGCAGGAAATAAAAAAAAGCGATCCTGATGTTGTTGTCATGATTGGCACTGCCGATCCATGCGCGGCGTTTATCCTGGAGGCGCTCAGGCAGGGAATGCAAGACGTTTTGTTCGCCAATGTCTCTTTTGTGGGCGCTCATGAGCTGGCAAAACGCTTACCCCACTGCAGGGCCTCGGTGTACGTCAGCCAGGTGTTTCCTTCCATAGCCGATACCTCTTTACCGGCTGTCAGGGAATACCGGCAGCTCATGCAGACATTTTTCCCGGCGGCTCAGCCCGACCAGATTTCACTTGAGGGATTTTTAAACGCCAAACTTTTTGTCGAGGCCCTGAAAAGAAGCGGGGTCGCCCCTGACAGGGAATCGCTTGTCAAAACCATTGAAGAGATGCATGAATTCGATATCGGCATCGGGGAAAAGGTCAATTTCAGCCGGATTGACCACCAGGGACTGGATAAAATCTATCTCACCAGGATAGTTGATGGAAAAATTATTTATCTCCAGGATTAAAAGCCTGTTCCGGGCCGACACCCCGTACCTCGTCACCCGCTCTTTTTCCGTCAGGATGCTGCCGCTTTCCTTCCTTGCCGGCATTTTTATTTGTATTGCCATCCCCGCAAGTTACTATTATCTGGGCAGGACCGATGCCGGCCGGCAGGCGGCGGTGCACGCCAACTATACTGCTTCCATATTCCGCGAGGTTCTGGAAAAACATCCTTTGGACTGGAAGGAAAAAATCAATGCGCAACTCGCTGTTGCCAATATCACCCGCATAGAAATTTTTGACCGCAATAACAACCTGATTGCGGAGTTGACGTCCGGCACCCTTCCTGCTCATCGCTGGTCAATGGTGGCATCGGAACAGAAAGTGACTTACGGCGGCAGCATCTATGCCCTGGTAAAAGTGGGTATTTCCCTTGAAGATCTGGAAAATCAAACCCTCATGTTGCTGCTGTTTTCCCTTGCCTGCGGCACGCTTGAAGGAATCGCCCTTTTCCTGCTTCCCGTTTTCAAAATCCAGGATGTGGAGGAACAGATAAACAGATCGCATCAGAAACTTCTGGATGAGCAGCAAAAGCTGCAGGCCTCCGAAGAGAAATTCAGGACCTTTTTTGAGTTTGCCCCTGACGGAACAGTCATTTCAACGGCGAGCGGCAGACTGTTTTCCTGCAATCACGCCTTCCGGGAGATGTTCCAAATTGATGAGAAGGATCTCCGCAGCAAGAACGCCAAAGACTTTTACTATGATCCTCGGGCAAGAGACAGACTTTTAGCCGAGCTTTTTGAGGTCGGAGAAGTAAAAAATATGGAGGTTGTTTTCAGGAAAAAAGATGGCTCGGAGCTGCCCGCCCTGGTTTCCATGAAGTTATTCAGCAGCCGCATCATAAAGGAAGAGGATGGCTTCCTGGAAAATGAGAATGCCCTGTTGCAGACCATCATACGAGACATCAGCGAAAAAAAAGAGGTGGAGAAGCAGCTTGCCCAGGCCCATAAACTGCAAAGTATCGGCTTGCTGGCCGGCGGAGTGGCTCACGACTTCAACAACATTCTTTCGGGCATGATGGGGTACGCGGGCCTGATCAGGCTCCAGACTCCTGCAGATAAGGATGTGCACCAGTATGCGAAGGTTATAGAAAAGGCGGCGATCAGAGGTTCCGAGCTGACCAGGAAGCTCCTGGCCTTTGCCCGGGGAGGGAAATATCTGATTGAGGATGTCAATCTCAATGAAATAGCGGAAGAGGTGCTGGAAATACTCGCCCACACCATTGAAAAGAAGATCGTTATTTTAAAGGATTTTGATCCGGACCTCCGGAATGTGCGGGCCGATGCCTCGCAAATGAACCAGGTGCTGCTCAACCTCTGCATCAATGCCAGGGATGCCATGACAGGTCTGGACAGATGTGAGCTCCTCATCAAGACTTTTACTGTTTGTTTGGAAAAGAGGAGCTTTTCTACGGGTGATGTGTGTCAACCCGGCGAATACGTGGGCATCGCAGTTTCTGATACCGGTGCAGGCATGAGCCGGAACCTTTTGTCCAAGATATTTGATCCTTTTTTCAGCACAAAAGAGAAAGGGCAGGGAACCGGTCTCGGGCTTTCCATGGTTTACGGCATCATAAGAAATCATGATGGATATATTGATGTGATCAGCGAACCGGGGAAGGGGAGCACTTTTGTCATATATCTGCCTGCCGCCCCGGCTGGGGAGGCAGGCAGAGATAAAACGGCCGGGTCAGACAAAAGATATGCAGGGGAAATACCCGGCGGGACGGAGACCATCCTGCTGATCGATGACGAAGCGGTGGTCCGGGATTTCACCAAGGTTCTGCTGGGGGAAAAAGGGTACAATGTCCTGTTGGCAGAGGACGGCGAGGACGCCATATCCGTTTATCGGACCTACCGGGATACCATCGATCTCGTGCTCCTGGATATGATTATGCCGAAGAAAAACGGAGCAGAAGTTTTTTATGAACTCAGAAAGATGAATCCAGATGTGAAAGTCATTATCGTGAGTGGCTTCAGCATGGATTATCAGGCCCGGCAATTGCTCAAAGACGGAGCCAATGCCTTTATCCAGAAACCTTACCGGACGGATAAGCTGCTGCTGTCAATCCGTGAACTGTTTGCCCAACAGCAACCAGGGTGGCACTGAGGGATGTTTGCGGCATGGAGGTGATCATGTCGGCAACAGTGCGGCGCAGTGCGGATAAATTTTGCGAATACGGGTGTTTTGGCAACAGGCAACTCCGCCGCAGAGCTTTGTGGGCATGGTCAGCGGGTTTTATCTGGAAAAATCAGACGTACCGGGAGGAAGCAAAAACATCATGCAGGATATTGACCTTTTGGTAAACGGTTATGCCGTGGATTTCGATACGGCGCGAAAGATTGCCCTAGCCGTTGCCGGGCAGGATGAAGAGGAACCCGTGCTGATTGCCTGGAATGACAAGGGCAGGGATAAGCACTCGCCGGGTTGCGTGCAGTGCGAGATCAAAGGGGCGCCCGCTTGGGAGATCTACGGCCGCAATCATGGCGGCCGGCTCAGGATCAGTATCAATAATGACGACTATGTTTTTATCTGCAGCTGAGCCCCTGGTCAGCAATCCGTGGATTGGGCAGCAGCGCTTGCCCTGCTGTTTCATGTCGTTATCAGGCAGGAGCGTCTCTGGTAATTCATGTTTTTTGCGGCAAGCCCCGTTTCTGCCCGTATCCGGGTAATGCTCTTCGGCCTTTCTTTGCCTCTTCCCATGCCTGCCGATCAGTCCCCGGCTGAATTGTTGCCGAATTATACGCTGGCAAACTTGACCTTCCGTTCCGCAGATGGTAACTTCGTCAGCTTTGCCGCCGTTTGTTTTCAGACTAAAAAATTATCACTGAACGATATGACGAAACAAGAAAAATCCTTTCCCGCGGGCATGGTCCCGCTGGGTAAGGCAAAATTTTCATTTTCCTGCCACCCGGGCGTGTCCTGCTTCATGTCCTGTTGCCGCAACGTTGACATGCTCCTCTATCCCCATGATATAATTGAGTTGAAAAATTGTCTCGGCATCCGTTCCGATCTGTTCCTGGAGCAATATGTGCAGGTGGTGCAGGGGGAAAATCCCTTTTTCCCCTCGCTGATGATGAAAATGACCTCTGGCAATGCCTGCCCTTTTCTCGGCGAGGCCGGCTGCACGGTTTACGAGCATCGGCCGCTGTCCTGCCGCATGTATCCTCTGGAGCGCGGGGTGGACCGTACCCCGGAGAAGGGCCGGGCGGAAGAATTTTATTTTCTGACCAGACATGACTACTGCAAAGGGCATGAGGAAAAGCAGGAGTGGACGGTGAAAGAGTGGCTGCGGAGCCAGCATCTCGTTTTTCATAACGCCATGGCCGATCAATGGGCGGAAATGGATACCCTCTTTTCCCGCAACCCATGGGCTGGAGAAGGTGCGGCCGGGCCGCGGCAGAAGCTTGCCTTTCTGGTTTGCTATAATATCGACGGGTTCAGGGACTATGTGCGGTACCATAATTTGCTGGAGCGGTTCAAGCTGCCCCAGGCCCGCATCAAATCCATTGCCAGCGACGACGAGGCCCTGCTCTCTTTCGGTTTTGACTGGTTGAAGCTGGTGCTGGCCGATATGCCCACTCTGCAACCAAGGAAGAAAAGGTAATGGAGCAGATCATTCTCCGTGCCGGATACACTTCAGCCTTCTCTGAGGGGAAAACCATGGAAGCCGGCATTCGGCAGCTGGTGTACAAACCATGCGGCGGCAGGCAACCGGCCTGGCTTGTCGGGAAAGGATCGGATGGGGGCTGTAATGAATGATCCGTTTATTTTTTATTCCTGTACAAATCATATTCAGGGTAAAGTTCTTTGGCGCAATCCGGACAGATGCCGTGGGAAAATTTTGCGGCAGAATGGTCACGGATATACCCCTCTATCTGCACCCAGTTCCCCTGATCGTCCCTGATCTTTTTGCATGAGGCGCAGATCGGCAGAAATCCTTCCAGGTATTTGATCTCATTTAATAATTTCTTGGAGAGATACACGGTGAACAGGCCCACGAGCACCACCAGAAAGCTCTCAAGCGCACTCTCAAGCACGTTGACCGGGGTGGGAGCCGCCCCCAGCAGCAGACAGGGAAGATCCAGCAGCTCATCGAGCCATAATATGACAAACAGGGCGCCGAAGCCGATTAATTCATAACCTATGAGATAGCGGGAAATTTTCTGTTTATTCATGCCAGCCTCAGTTCGTTTCAATTATCATCCAGCGGTGAGCTTTAGTCTTGAATGTTTCCTCATCAAACAGCTCGCTGATTGTTCCGCGGTGATTCCGCCACCACTCCGATGACCCGGCAGGAGCCCCGCTCATGTCTCTGAAGACCTTTCCCCTTGCCGAAATTCAGCCGGTTTCACCCTCCGGCTGGTTGATGCTTAATTCCATGTCCCAATCGTCTTTGCCATAGCGGGTCTGATCACCACGTCCAGCAAATGTTACCGATCGTCCGGATAAACGGGTACGAAAACGTCTGACAGGCCTTCTGGGGCTGACCCAAAAAAAATCCCAGGATGGTTGCAATGCCCTCGTTGCCTGTCGGTTTGCCTCAATCGACTTGCAAAGCACCCTTAGCCGCATTGAGCCCTTCTGCCGGAAAACATGGTTGAGACCGGTCATGGGTAGTCAGCGTAGCTCGGCGGCCGAGAATTTTTTTTTAGCGGCGGCAATCCGCTTGGCGAGACTTTTGGGCATTGCGGATATTTTCAAGGGAGCCATATGCATAGAATCTAATGAAATCCGTTGTTTGTCAAATGGAAAAAAAGGCGGCGCAGCAGCGGTTGTCTGCCCGCAAACCTGGGTTGTCACTCTTTCCGGCATGGTCGGTGTCAGTCGCCAAAGGGGGCGGGTGACAGCCTTCCCGGTTTTTAGTTTTACTCCTTCTGCTGATAATGATAAAAAATACTGGAGGCGCAAAAATTCCACCCGCCTCTGCTGTCATCGATAACCTGGAGAACGAATCGATGGTGCGGATAACAGCAGTTATCCGCTTTGATTTGCCCAGGTGGAGGGAATGATGGCCCCTCGCCATTGGACAGCATCGTTGACAAAGACGATCCGCGTGCCTTGCCGGGATGGGCTGCACAGGACAGGCACCCTTTTGAGGGGAAAGATGGAAATCACTGCCAACAGAGGAAAACATCCATGAAAATATCACAGTTAAGTCTCAAGCAGAAACTGTTCACCCCTAACATCATCCTGATCATGCTCGTCATCATTGTCGGCATCTTTGCTTACAATTCGAACAAGGTTATCAACGGGTTGACGGTTGAGCAGGAAAAGTCCAATCAGATCGTCACTTCCGTGCGGAGTGTCACCTTTTACATCAACAACTACCTGAGCCGCAAGATCTCCTATGAGACGCTGCAGGGGGAGGTGACGCCATTGCTGGAGGCGGTCCGGAAAACCTCTGCCGGCAACCATGAAAAAGAAATGGCCGCCTTGTGGCAGGATGTGGAGCAGATTCAGGCCCTGCGCCTGCAGAATGAGCAGATTACCGCCCAAGTCAATGAGTTGACCGACTTTGCCATCTCCAAATCAAACGGCTTCATCAAGGATGTCAGCAACAAACTGGCGGACCCGGAACGCCGCAACGAGGTCAGCACCCTGGAACGTCTTGTCATCCAGGGCGCCAATGTCAATACCTCGGCAAATTACAGCATCAAACATCAATTTGCCCTGCTTAATGACGATATCGCCACTCAAGACAAACTGCTCAACTTTCTGGATACCATGCTGGTCAATGTGGAAAAAGACATAAACGATCTGACGAACACCCCCTTTCAGCAAATGGCGATGGATGCCAAAAACGCTGAGCTGAAAATCAAGGAATTGACCCTTGCCTTTATCGACAATGCCCAGCAACGTCTTGAGTTTGAAAAAAACACGCTGGACCGGCTTAAAAACGAACTTGCCGCCATCAACGCCAAAGCGGATGCCGACACGGCCAATATGCTGGGAACGACCAGGACCTATCTGAACTATATCATCATCACCATACTCGCCTTCACCATCGTGGGAATCATCGGCAACCACCTCATCTCGGGTTCCATTTATCGGGCGCTTGACCGCATCATCACCGGTCTGCGCAGCGCCTCGTCTCAGGTGGCGGTGGCGGCTGATCAGGTCGCCTCCTCAAGCCAGACTCTGGCGGAAGGGGCCTCGGAGCAGGCCGCCTCTTTGGAGGAAACCTCTTCTTCCCTGGAGGAAATCTCCGCCATGACCAAACAGAATGCTGGTAACGCTCGAAATGCCGATTCGTTGATGAATGATTCAAGTGCGGTGGTTGAACGTTCATCTGACTCCATGGTGCAGTTGACCAGGGCCATGGAGCAGATAGCCACCAGCAGCCGGGAGACCCAAAAGGTGGTTAAGACAATAGACGAAATCGCCTTCCAGACCAACCTGCTTGCCTTGAACGCGGCGGTGGAGGCTGCCCGTGCCGGTGCGTCAGGGGCTGGTTTTGCCGTGGTGGCCGATGAGGTGCGAAATCTCGCCCTGCGTGCGGCAAAAGCGGCCAAGGATACCTCGGCCCTCATCGAGCAGTCTGCCAAAACCATTGATGAGGGCGTTAAGCTGGCCACCAACTGCAACAGCAATTTCGGTGAAGTGGCGCAGAGCTCCAAGAAAATCGCCTCCTTAATCGCGGAAATCGCCAGTGCCTCCCTTGAGCAGGATGCCGGTATCGATCAGATCAACACGGCGGTGTCCGAGCTTAATCTTTCCACCCAGAACAATGCCGCCAGCGCGGAGGAATCCGCTGCCGCATCCGAAGAACTCAACGCCCAGTCCGATAGAATGCAGGATGCTGTGGTCATGCTGGCCACATTGATGGATGGCATGAGTGCGGCCACGGCAAAGATGTCCAAGGCGTCTGGTCAACAGACCCGGGGAGAGCAAAGGCTTGATTCGGTTACCGCCCCTGCAAAAGAGACAGGTAAGAGACAATCGGGGAGAAAGGCTTCCCCGGTTGGCCGGTTCATCCCCTTTGACAACGCCGAGGGTTTAGCTGAAAAGAAGGATGTGGCATAAGAAAACCCTAACCTGGCAGTTGGCCGGGTTCGCTGCGGAAGCAGCAAAAAAATGCCGCTGGAAAACCAAAGGACCGTCGGATCTGTGCCCACGGTCCTTTGGCTTTCCAGCTGATTTGTGAATACAGCCGACTGCATCGGGGAAAAACTACGGCAGATCGGTTTCAGGAAAGACAGGTATTGCCGTCTGTTTATCTGTGTCAGGGCAATCCAACTGGATATCGCATTCATCCTGCTGTTCTTCAGGGACGCTCATTGCCTCCGGGGCGATGGTCAGGGGAAAATCAAAGGCTGGCTGCGGCTCATCCTGGAAACAGGCCTCACTGATAAAGCGGATGATGCTTTCTTCGCCTTTAATAAAGGTCAGTCCGTCCGGATTCTGCACGAGCAGGACGGGAATGGTCTCAATTTTGACAAGTGACAGAATCAGCCGGTTCAAGGCGGAATTATAGCCAGGCGTGTATTCCAGCTCGGGAATCTCCAGGGATTTAATCTTGTCAACCGGGTTAAAATGGAATTCGCAGCTGTTACAGTTTTCCAGCGCCTTGAGGACATTCTGGCAGTGAGGGCAATTCGAGGAAAAAAAGAAATAGAGCTGTTTTAACGGCTGGGCGCATTTCTTTATCGCCAGGGTGCCGGAGGCAAGTGACTGGTTCTGCAGGGTCAGCAGGGCAGGGCCGAAATTAAGGATGGTAAAGGCGGCCAGCACGGCGAAAAAAAGCGGGACTCCGATAAAAAGCTGTTGCCGGCCGTACAGGATATTGAGCAGGACGATGAAAGAGAAGATGATCAGGCAATAGGAACACAGGGCGTGGATGACAAATACCTGGTAGCTTACCAGCACCCCTTCCACCGTCAGGCCGATCAGGAGTAACAGGCGGAGCCAGTCAAATGCCGGCAGAGGACGGGTCCGGAACCAACGGCAGGTAAAAAAGACGGCGAGGAAATAAACAAAGCCGGCGAGGTTCAGATAAATGGGCGCAACCGTCGTGAGTTTTTCGGCGATGCCGCAGCCATCGTTGAGACAGAGCGCCTTGCCGCTGAAGATGATCATGGCCATTTGCACGGCGATGAATGCGCAGGCCAGCAAGGCGATTAATTGCATTATGTTCAGATAGGTACGCTTCATGTTGTTTTCCCGGCCGGAAGAGAGGAAAACTGCTGACAGTCTCTGTCATCTCAGGTTGACAGTTTGTCAGGGGCAGTTTGATAATGATCAGTTATTTTTTTAGTGGCTGCTGAAAATCTCTTTTATGCTACCAATGCTGTTTTGTACCTCACAGACACCCGGATAGAAAAGTTTGTTCCAGTTTGCCGGCATGCATTGCCCCTTTATCCCGCCGGCTGAAAGTTGCCGCGCCTGCCGTTTTTTCTTGCCGTTTCCGGCAGTTTTTTTATGAACTGAATGGCGCCGTAGCCGAGGATGTCGTCAACCTCTCGGGAAAATTCCCGACAGGGGTTGATGGTCAGCTCCTCGGGGATGTCGATGTCTACCTCTCCCTTTTTGTGGAAGTGCAGGGTGAGGGCAACAGGGCAGGGTCCGTGGTGGCGGTGGATCGCTTTTTTCAGCTCCTCGATTTTTTTGCGGTTGACCCGGTCCGAATAGAGCATGATTCTCGAGGCGGCGGTGAATTTCTTCAGGGCGTCCGGCAGGGGGTCAACGGTGTCGGCAATGATCTTCGCTTCCCCCTCCTCTTCTTTCTGCAGCGTCCCCTGGACCACCAGCGGGGTGTCTTCCCGGATGATGTTGGCGCACCCGGCAAAGGCTTGCGAGAAGATGATGACCTCGACACTGCTCGATGTGTCTTCCAGAGTGATGAAAGACATGAGCTCGCCCTTTTTGTTTTTGATGTCCTTCCTGCTTTTGATCAAGCCACCCACCCGGACGGCTGATCCGTCAGTGCGCAGGTGCAGTTCGGCGATTTCACTGTCCGTCGCCTGTTTGAGCTCATCGCGGAAGTCATCCAGGGGATGGCCGGTGATATAAAAGCCGACGGTTTCCTTTTCCGCCGCCAGTAAGTCCTTTTTGTTCCATTCGGGAATATCCGGCAGGGCTATACTGGTGGATTTCTCCTTGGTTGCCTGGGGCATGATGGAAAAGAGCGAGAGCTGGCCGCTTTCCTTGTCACGCTGGGCGGCCTGGGCCTGCTCCATGGCCTGGTCGAGAATGGCGAAATGCTGGGACCGTTTCGCCCCGAGAGAATCAAAGGCGCCTGCCTTGATCAGGCTTTCTATTACCCGGCGGTTCACCTTGCGGGAATCCACCCGGGAGCAGAAATCCCCCAGGGACTTGTAGGGGCCGTCTTTGAGGCGTTCCTCCATGATGGAATCCAGGGCCGCGCCTCCCACATTTTTTACCGCCGCCAGACCGAAGCGGATCCGGTCGTTGATAACGGTGAAATCCTGATTGCTTTCATTGATGTCCGGCGGCAGAACGTCAAGCTGGTGTTCCTTGCATTCATTGATGTACTTGACCACCTTGTCGGTGTTGTTGACGTCGCAGGAAAGCAGGGCGGCCATGAACTGGGCCGGGTAATGGGCCTTGAGATAGGCGGTCTGGTAGGAGATCAGGGCGTAGGCCGCGCTGTGGGATTTGTTGAAGCCGTAGCCGGCGAATTTGGCCATCAGGTCAAAGATGTATTCCGCCTTGTCCAGGGGCACATGGTTTTTCTCCGCCCCTCTCATGAACTTGCCGCGCTGCTCTTCCATGACCGCCGGGATCTTTTTGCCCATGGCGCGCCGCAGGTTGTCGGCGTCGCCCAGGGAATAGCCGGCCAGCACGTTGGCAATCTTCATCACCTGTTCCTGGTAGACAATCACTCCGTAGGTTTCCTTCAGGATCGGTTCAAGCTGGGGCAGCGGGTAGCTGGCCACCATTTTACCGTGCTTGGTGTTGACAAAGTCGTCCACCATGCCGCTTTCCAAAGGACCCGGCCGGTACAGGGCGACAAGGGCGATGAGGTCGGTGAAGACCTCGGGTTTCATCTTCATCAACAGCTGCCGCATGCCGGAACTTTCCAGCTGAAACACGCCCAGGGCATCACCCTTGCACAGCAGGTCATAGGTCTTCGGATCGTCCATGGGAATGGCGTTGATATCAAGGGGTTCCCCCCGTTCTTCCTTGATCAGTTTCAGTGCCCGGTCAATAACGGTAAGGGTTTTCAGGCCGAGGAAGTCAAATTTGATCAGCCCGGTCATCTCGGTGTACTTCATGTCATACTGGGTGAGCACCTCGCCTTTGGGCCCCTTGCACACCGGCAGGTATTCCACCATCGGTTCCGGTGAGATGACCACGCCGGCGGCGTGAATGGAGGTGTGGCGCTGCAGCCCCTCCAGCACCATGGCGATATCGAGCAGCTGTCTGACCTGTTCATCGCGCTGGTAGAGGTCCTTCAGCCGGGGCTCCTGTTCCATGGCCTTTTTGATGGTCATTTTCAGCTCTTCCGGCACCAGCTTGGCGATGCGGTCCACGTCGCCGAACGGCATGGCCAGAGCGCGGCCCACATCCCGGATGACCCCCTTGGCCTTCATGGAGCCGTAGGTGATGATCTGGGTGACATGCTCGTCGCCGCCGTATTTGTCATGGACGTATTTGATGACCTCGCCACGCCGTTCCTGGCAGAAATCAACATCAAAGTCGGGCATGGATTTGCGCTCGACATTGAGAAAGCGTTCAAAGATGAGACCATAGGGGATGGGATCGATATCGGTGATGCGCAGGCAATAGGCGACCAGACTGCCAGCCCCGGAACCGCGGCCCGGCCCCACCGGGATATCATGATTTTTCGCCCAGTTGATGAAATCGGCGACGATGAGGAAATAACCGGGAAATTCCATGGTCTTGATGACCTCGATTTCCATGTCCAGCCGTTTGCGGTATGTTTTTTCCAGTTCCGGACTGACTTCCTGTCTGCGCCGCAGTTCGCGCATGCGTTCCTTGAAGCCGTCTCTGGCCGCCTTTTCAAACAGGGAGTCCAGGGATTCCCCTTCCGGCACCGGGAAGATGGGGAAATAGTGATTGCCGAATTCGAGTTCCAGGTTGCAGCGGGCGGCAATGGCGACCGTATTGTCGATGGCCTCCGGACAATGGGCGAAACTCTTGCGCATCTCCGCCGGGGACTTGAAATAGAGCTGGTCGGTGGTGAATTTGAAGCGGTTTGCATCCAGGATATTCTTGCCGGTCTGGATGCAGAGCAGCAGCTCATGTGCCTTGTTTTCCTCCCGGTTAAGGTAATGGCAGTCATTGGTTGCCACCAGGGGAATGCCGAATTCGGCGGACAGTTCCTTAAGGCCCCGGTTGGCCTCATGCTGTTCATCCATGCCGTTTTCCTGCAGCTCAAAATAGAGACGGTCCCCGAAAATCTCCAGCATTTCCCTGGTTTTTTCCCGGGCCAGCTCCATATTCTTTTCCTTGACGATCAGGTAGGGGATTTCGCCGTGCAGGCAGGCGGTCATGGCAATCAGGCCGGCGCTGTGGGCCACCAGCACCTCCTTGTCAATGCGCGGCTTGTAGTGGAAACCCTGGAGCTGGGCGATGGACGCCAGTTTCAGCAGATTTTTATAACCCTCCCTGTTCATGGCCAGCAGCACGAGATGAAAGGCGGCCTTGCCGGAACTTTTTGCCGATTTGTCGGTGCGGGATTCCGGAGCGATGTAAAACTCGCAGCCGATGATGGGTTTGATGCCGGCCTTCTTGGCCTTGACATAGAACTCCAGGGCGCCGAACATGGAACCATGATCGGTGATGGCCACGGTGTCCATGCCGTATTCCTTGCATTTTGTCAGCAGATCATCCAGCCGGATAGCGCCGTCAAGCAGGCTGTACTGGGTGTGGACATGGAGATGGACGAAGTTGGCCGGACTGGTCTGATTGGTCATGCTGGTCTCACTGGTCTTATTAGTCTTACTGGTCTTACTGGTCTCACTGGTCTTACTGGTCTAATTGGTCTAATTGGTCTCACTGGTCCGGCTGGCAACATGACTCATCGCCGATCCATGAGCCATCAGCCATCAGCCATCAGCCATGAGCCAACTCCCAGCTTTTCCAGCGCCTGCAGGCTTTCCTTTACCCCGTTTTCCTGATGCGGTTCCAGGGTGACGATGGGGGAGAGGCGCCTTCCTCTGAGATAGGAAAAAAAGCCGGCAAAATCAAAAATGCCTTTGCCCACTGCCAGATGGGTGTCACGAATGCCATGGTTGTCATGGAGATGAAGCTGGCCGAGCCAGGGTTCCAGTTCCGGCAGCCAGTCATGCCAGTTTTTTCCGGCAAAGGCCAGCACATGGCCCACGTCCAGGCAGAAACGGGCATAGGGTGAAGCAAGGGCCTCAAGTATCTGCCTGTGTTGGGCCGGTCCCTGTTCATAGGTGTTTTCCAGCATGAGCGGGGTGTTATGCTCTGTGGCAATGGCCAGCAGCTCCTGCCATGCCTCCAGCGAGTATTTGAACCACTCATCCGGTTTATAGCCATGTTTGTTTTCTTCAAAGCCCAGATGACAGACAATTGATTTGGGTTTGAAGACGGGAATCAGCTCAAAGGCCATGAGGATTTTTCTGCGGCTGACGCGGCGGATCTCAGGATCGAGACTGCCCGGATAGAGCTCATAAAAAGGGGCATGCAGGGTGCAGGAAAGGTCATGTGCCGCAAGCTTTTCGGCAAGAGACGCAAAATCTTTGCCCTGGGCGCTGTAAAGGACATCTCCTTCAAGGCCGATTTCAGGCTGAATCCCCTCGCTGATAAAACGCTCCAGATTCGCCTGGAGATAGCGGAAAGGGGCATTGACAAAACAGCGGGACTTGAGATAAGCAAACGACATGGTGCGATCACCCCTCTTCCAGGGGCTTGGCCTCATCTATCAGCATGATGGGAATGTCGTCCTTTATTTCGTAAACCAGTTTGCAGGTGCGACAGACCAGGCCGTTGCCCTTGTCGTTAAGTTCAACGGGCCCCTTGCATTTCGGGCAGGCGAGAATGTCGAGCAGCTCTTTTTTGATCATTGGTTACCCCTTAAAAAAATAGTGGATGCATGAAGCACCTTGTGAATCATTTTTCCTGATCGGAAAAAAATGTTTCAAGACCGCTGACCAGATCCGGCAGCTGAACCCCGAAGACACTGTACACTTTCCGACAATCCAGCACAGAGTATTTCGGCCTGGGTGCGGCTGTCGGGAATTCTTCACTGGTGATCGGTATAATCTTCGTTACTTTAACGGGATGAATTTTTCTTGCAAGATCTAAGATGAGGGTGGCGAATTCATACCAGGTCACATCAGTTGCCCCGCAACAGTGATAGGTTCCCCAGCAGTTCGTTTGTCCGGCGTGGATTTTTTTTGCCATGGCCAGCAGGGCCAGAGCCAGGTCGCCGGCAAAGGTGGGGCTGCCCCGTTGATCATCGATCACTCTCAGCTCCTCTTTCTCCTGCCCCAGGCGCAATATGGTTTTGACAAAGTTGCGGCCGTGGATGCCGTAAACCCATGAGGTGCGGATAATGAGATGGTTCGCAAGTTTTGCCCGCACCTCCTCTTCCCCGGCGGCCTTGCTCAGGCCGTAGATGCCGAGGGGAGCAGTGGGTGATGTTTCCGCATAGGGCCGGCTTGCCCGGCCGTTAAAAACATAATCAGTGGAGAGATGAATAAGCGGTATGTGCTGCCGGTCGCAGGCTGCAGCCAGCCATGCCGGCCCATCCCTGTTTACCGCCCAGGCCTTTTCCTCTTCCTCTTCAGCCTTGTTAACCGCTGTATAGGCGCCGCAATTGATCACCAGATCAGGAGAATTTCCCCCTATTTCCCGGAAAACGGCCTGACTGTCGGTAATATCAAGAGCGTTGCGGTCAAAGCCGATAATCCGGCAGCCATGGAGGGGGCCTTTGCGCAGCAGTTCCCAGCCAACCTGGCCGTTTATGCCGGTTACAAGAATATTCATGTGTTCATCCGGTATAGCGGGGCAGGTTTTCGGGGGGGATATCCTGCAGAACGGGGAATTGCCGATCCTTGGGCGAGAGCAGAAAATTATTGCCCGGCCAGCTGATAGCAAGTTGGGGATCGGAAAAGATGATCCCTCCCTCACAGTCGGGAAGATAAAAATCACTGCATTTATAAACAAAAGATGCGTTGTCGCTTAACACGACAAAGCCGTGGGCAAACCCCGGCGGGATGAAGATCTGCCTTTTGTTTGCATGGGAAAGTTCGACGCCTGTCCATTTGCCGAAGGTTGGCGAGCCGATTCTGATATCGACCGCCACGTCAAACACCGCTCCCTGGACAACATGGACAAGTTTTGCCTGGCCATGGGGGTGTTGGTAGTGGAGACCTCGCAGGCTGTTTTTCCTGGAAAAGGAGAAATTGTCCTGAACAAATTCAACCGTTATACCGAGTTGGGCATATTTTTCTTTATGGTATGTTTCCATGAAAAAACCTCGTTCATCCTCAAACAAGCGAGGTTCAATTATTACCACTCCCGGGAGTTCCGTTTCAGTCATGTTCATAAAGGACTTCCTGCTGCAGGAGTTTCATCAGGTACTGACCATAATTATTTTTCATCAGGGGGAGCGCCAGCTTTTCAAGTTGGACATTATCGATATATTTCATGAGATAGGCGATTTCCTCGACACAGGCCACCTTGAGACCCTGTCTTTTTTCAATAACCTCGATAAACCTTGAGGACTGAAGCAGGGAATCATGGGTGCCGGTATCAAGCCAGGCGATGCCGCGGCCCAGTTTTTCCACATGCAGCTCTCCCATTTCCAGATAGGTGCGGTTGATGTCGGTGATTTCCAGTTCGCCCCGTTTCGATGGTTTGATTTGCGCTGCGATATCCGCTACGCGATTGTCATAGAAGTAAAGTCCGGTAACTGCGTAATTTGATTTCGGCACAAGAGGTTTTTCCTCAATATCAATGACCCTCCCTTCCTTGCCGAAGGTGATAACCCCATAGCGCTGGGGATCGCTTACCTGATAGCCGAAAATCGTTGCCCCTTGCTTCCGCGCTGCCGCTTTATGAAGTTTTTCCGGTAACCCGTGCCCGTAAAAAAGATTGTCGCCAAGAATCATACAGGCGTTATCATTGTTGATAAAATCACGGCCAAGGATAAATGCCTGGGCCAGGCCTTCTGGTTTCGGCTGCTCAACATAAGAAAAAGAGAGACCCCATTGTGAACCGTCGCCGAGCAGTTCCTGAAAGCGGGGAAGATCCATGGGCGTTGAAATAATGAGAATATCCCTGATTCCGGCCAGCATGAGAACGGAAAGCGGGTAGTAGATCATCGGTTTGTCATAGACCGGCAGGAGCTGTTTGCTGACTACCTGGGTGATGGGATACAGGCGGGTTCCTGATCCGCCTGCAAGAATAATTCCTTTCATTTTACCTCTTTTCGTAGTTGAATTCCAGCCATTGGCGATATGCGCCGGAGCGGACGGAATCGACCCATGCCATATTGGCCAGATACCAGTCAACGGTTCCGTTTATGGCCTCTTCAAAAGAGTATCGCGGTTTCCAGCCCAGTTCTCTGTTTATTTTTGCTGCGTCAATGGCATAGCGGAAGTCATGGCCCGGACGGTCTTTGACAAAGGTGATCAGCGATTCAGAGCTGCCTGGGGCCCTTCCCAGCTTTTCGTCCATGATTCTACACAGTTGTCTTGCTATGTCAAGATTCGGCCGTTCAGCTCCTCCACCGATATTGTAGGTTTGTCCCCCTGTTCCCTCCTCAAAGACCCGGAGGAGGGCTGCGCAGTGGTCAAGAACATAAAGCCAATCCCGGACGTTGCTGCCGTCACCATATATCGGCAACGGTTTTTCCGCCAGAATATTGCATATAATAAGCGGAATAAGTTTTTCAGGAAACTGAAACGGACCGAAATTATTGGAACAGTTGGTAATGACAAATGGCAGACCATATGTTTTCCCGTAAGCCCGGACAAAATGATCAGAGGCGGCCTTGGAGGCGGAATAAGGGCTGGAGGGGGCATAGGGGCTCTTCTCGGTGAAAGCGCCAACCGGTCCCAGGCTGCCGTATACCTCATCGGTGGAAACATGATGGAAACGGAAATCCGCAGGTCTGCCCCGTCGTTCCCAGGAATCGAGGCTTGCCTGCAAAAGGGCGCAGGTTCCGCCGACATTGGTGTCAACAAAGACTTTTGGCCCCTGAATTGAACGGTCAACGTGTGATTCCGCCGCGAAATGGATAACGCCTTTAAATGAATATCTGCTGAAGAGTCCGGTAAGCAGATCTGCATCGCGGATATCGCCGTGCACAAAGACATGACGGTTGCGGTGCTCAATCGGCAGCACGGCAAGACTGGACATGTTCCCGGCATAGGTCAGGGCATCGAGATTGATTACCTGCAGATGAGGACGGTTTTTCAGTATGAAGTGGATGAAATTGGCTCCGATGAATCCGGCTCCCCCGGTCACCAGGATATTGTCTGTTATGCTGTGGTTATCCATCTGTTCTCATCAATATCAAGGAAGTATTGCCAGGTATGAGTTGCACAAATTCTTAACTATACAATATGTTGCTTAAATCGTCCAGGAAGAGTAAAATAATTAATTTGCTCTTTTGCGGCTTTATCAATTTAAGCGCATATCGGGCACAACATATTTTATTTATTTTTTCAATTGTGTGAATGGCTAAATTATCCTTATCCAGTTTATTTGATCAAAAAATTATCGGACTTGTCCGGCCGTATTACGGCAGAGTGCTGGCAGCGCTGTTATTCAGCGTCGCCTCATCAGGGGCGAGCGGCGCAATCGCCTGGCTGGTGAAACCGGTCATCGATTCAATTTTTGTTGAAAATAAATACTCCATGCTGGTCTGGCTGCCGGCGGTGATCATGCTCCTCTATGCGCTCCGCGGCACCTGTGAAATGATCTACAGCTATCTGATGCGCTCCTCAGGCATCAAGCTGGTGAGGGATCTGCGCATCCGTCTTTATAATCATCTGCTGCACCTGCCGGTATCGTCTCTCGGGAAGGAATCATCCGGTAAGATGATCTCCCGTATCCTGACTGACACCGCCCTGGCCCAGGGCCTGGTGAGTGATACGCTGCTGACCGTTTTCAAGGAAATACCCACCATTATTGTCTTGCTGGCGGTGGCCTTTTACCGGCGGTGGGATATTACCCTGTTGGCCCTTGTTGGTCTGCCTTTGATCATCAGTGCCGCCAACCGGGTTGCCCGGAAGGTCAAGTCCAAACGCAGTCAGGCCCAGCAGACCGTTGCCACTTTGACCCATTTCATCAGTGAAGCCTCCATCGGCGCCAAGGTGGTGAAGATTTTTGTCAATGAGGATGGACAGGCGGCCCATTTCAGGAAGACCAGTCAATCCAATTACAGCCAGGAGACAAAAATTATCCGCTATAAGGAGGTAGCCAAACTGATTGTTGATATCTCCACCGGTATCGGGGTGGCCATCGTTATCTGGTATGGAGGGAACCTGGTGGTCAAAGGGGTTATTACCAGCGGCGATCTTTTTTCCTCCCTCGGCGCCGTGGTGATGATATTCAACCCTGTCAAACAGGTGGGGAGATCCTATGCGGTTTTCCATGAAATTATGGCTGCCACTGATCGTATCTGGTGGCTTGAAACAATGGAAGTGGAAAAAAGCGGCGATATTCCGCTGCCGGCCTTTCAGAAGGAGATCCGTTATGATAATGTTTCACACAGATATAGAGAGAATGGCGAGTTTGTTTTACAGGGCATCAACCTGACTATCCGGAAGGGCGATGTGGTGGCGATTGTCGGACCGAGCGGGGCCGGCAAGACGTCGTTTATTGATCTGCTGCCCCGGTATTATGATCCCTCCGAGGGCAGTATCCTTATTGACGGGCATGATCTGCGCAGTGTCAGGCTGCGGGATTTACGGAAATTGATCGGACTGGTCAGCCAGGATATCGTGCTTTTTAATGATACGATCAAGGAAAACATTGCCTTCGGTTCTCCCGATGCTCAGGACAGCGAGGTTGAGAAAGCGGCGCGTCTGGCATTTGCTCATGACTTTATCGCGGAATTCCCTGAGGGTTATGATACCATGCTCGGAGAGAGAGGCCTCAATCTCTCGGGCGGGCAGCGGCAGAGAATCGCCATTGCCAGGGCCATTCTGAAAAATCCTCCTATCCTCATACTGGATGAGGCAACATCGGCACTTGATACCGTGTCAGAGGCCCTTGTGCAGAAAGCCCTGGAAAGATTGATGCATGACAGAACCACCATCGTCGTGGCCCATCGTCTTTCCACCATCCGCAATGCTGACCGGATTCTCGTCATGGATCATGGCCGGATCATCTCCCAGGGCAGCCATGAGGAGTTGCTGGAGAAATCGGAGATCTATAAAGAACTCTACCTTTCCTACAGTGAAAAAAAGACAGAGTCCTGCTGAGCTTTGCCGGGGAAATCATAAATGACGGACAGGGGCGGGAAAATCACCATTCTCCACATATGGAGCAGCTTTAAGGGGGATTATCCTTTATTTAACCAGATTGTTCATGGCCTGCAGGAAGGATACCGGCATATTATCTGCTATCTGACCGGACCACCGGCAGACAATGAGACCCTTGCTCAGGCCGGTCATGATGTCATATGGCTTCCCTTTGACAAAAAAGATCTCCGGATGTTCAGATATCAGGTCGTCAGGAGGCTGGACCAGATCATCAAAGCAGAGGGGGTGGATATCATTCATGCCCAGCGGCACAAGTCCGTATTTTACGCCGCCTTAGCGGCCCGGAAAAACAGCAGGGTGGGCCTGATCACAACGGTGCATGGACTGAACCGTTCCCGCTCTCTTTTCCGTAAAATCGCCAACAGGTTGCTCTGGCCCCGGATTAACAGGATAATAGCGGTTTCCGAGGCGGTGAAGAGCGATATTCTGCAGGCAAACCCCTGGTTGCCGGCCAGCAAGGTTGAAGTCGTGTATAACGGTATCGATCTTGCCGTTTTCGGCAGAAATGACCTGGATAAAACGACAAGCCGTGCTTTTTTCGGGTTGCCTTCACCATGCTGGCTCTGGGGGGCGGTGGGCAGACTGGCCCCGGTCAAGGGCCATGACGTCCTGCTCAAGGCATGGGCCGCAGCTGAAATAGGTAAACGCGGGGGGCATCTGGCCATAGCCGGGCAAGGAAAGTTGCGTGAAGAGCTGGCTGAGCTGGCCCGGGAACTTGGCATTGCGGATGAGATCTCCTTATTGGGGCATGTTGCCGATATCCCGAAGTTTCTGGCGGCACTGGACGGCTTTGCCATGCCTTCCCGCCATGAAGGATTCCCGCTGGCCGTTCTGGAAGCGCTGGCGGCCGGACTGCCGGTGGTGGCCAGCCGGGTTGGCGGAATCCCGGAGATTTTAATGAACCTGGACAACAAGGGGCAGGGGTTTCTTGTCGCACCCGAGAATGAGAAAGAGTTGGGAGCAGCCATGGAACAGGTCATGGCATGGTCGGAATTACAGAGAAGTCAGGCGATTGCAGGCATAAAACAGCAGGCACGGTTGTTTGACGGCAATCGCATGATTATCCGGATGGATTCCATATATCAGGACCTCATGATGAATTTCTGCAGGTCTTCATTTTCTTAACGGCGTTTATCCCAAATGATTGTTTCCGTCATTATACCTTCTTACAACCATCAGCAGTATATCGCTCAAGCCATTACCAGTGTGCTTGACCAGACCTGGGCCGAGATTGATCTCATCGTGATTGATGATGCCTCTACCGATGGCAGCGCCGCGGTGATCAGCAAGATGCATGCTGAAAGAGGGGGATTCCGTTTTGTCCGGCAGCCGCAGAACCGGGGGTTAATCAATTCATTAAATCACGGCCTTGAAATGGCTCAGGGGCAGTATTTCTGCGAGTTGGCTTCCGATGATTTCCTCTGCCGTGACAGCATCGAGAAACGCGTCCATTTTTTTACGAATCATCAGGACCATGTGGCCCTTTTTGCTGACGCCATTTTGGTTAATGGTGAGACGGAAACCGGCACCTGTGTGCTGGATGATAAAAGGCGGTCTCTTTTCCGGCAGCCTGATCCGCTGCCCCCGATGTTGCAAGGGGTTCTGCCGATTTTTTCCACCGGCATGTTCCGGACGGAAATCTTGCGGAAGATCGGCAGATTTGACCCGCAATATCGATGTTATGAGGACCTGGAGATGCCGGTGCTGTTGTGTCTGCAGGGCAAGGTGGGCTTTCTGGACGAACCTGTCCTCTATAGGCGGGAACATGCGACCAACGTCTCCTCAACAACAGCCACGATCAGAACAGACAAGATCCTCTGTTATGAAAAATTATTGCGCAACCCCGCGCTGGCATCCTACGCAACTCTGATTCGCTATCAGCTGCGCAGATCATATCTCGCCCTCGGCAGGCATCTCAGCAGCACCGGCGGCGGCAATGACTATGAACGCCGAATTTTTCATAATGCCTGGGGCTATGCCCTGCATGATATCAGGCTGCTGTGGCACCTGCTCAAATGGGGACGAAAATAAAACTGATATGACCCGTTTCCAGGATAAGCTATCCCCTGACTGGCCCGGCTGGCTGGTCTTTCTCTTGCTGACAAATCTTTTTGTCAAGATTCTGCCATTGTTGCAGGGAGTCATGATTCATCCTGACGCGCCGGTGTATCTCTGGTCCGCCCAGGCATTGGCACAGGGGGATATAGCCGGGGCGACCAAGGCCTATCCCATGCTGTTTTATCCCTTTCTGGTGATGTGCGTTCACAAACTGGGTCTTGACTGGCTTGCCGCCGGCCGTACCATTTCGGTGATTGCCTCGTGTCTTGCCCTGTTCCCTTTTTTCAGTCTTGCCGGAAGATTTTCTCCGGGCTGGCCCGCCATTATCATCACCATGGTCTTTGCGCTGCTGCCGGAATATAATTCCATTGCCTTTGCCGCCCTGCGTGATCCTCTCTATCTCTGTTTGGCACTCTACAGTGTTTATTTTGCCGTTTGTTTTGCAGAAAGAAAGGAATTGAAATGGTTCATTGCCGTTGTCCTGTTTTCAGTCTGTCTGCCTTTCTTGCGGGTGGAAGGGATTGTTGTGTCCCTGGTGATAGTGGGCTGGAGTTTTGCAGGGTTTATAGGCCGGTTTGATAGCCGCGGCAGGATGTGGGCCATGGTAGTAACGGCAGGTATTTTTGCCGGCCTTCTCTGCGTTTTCAGTATTTCTGCCACAGGCCGTGATCTGCTCAGATTAGATCAGGTGTCGGCTATTCTCCAGAAATTCAGCACGACACCTCCTTCCGTGGCCTATTACCTCGGCAAACTTGATGAACTTGCCCATACCAGCGTGCCGTCAGGGTTCGGCAATAATTTCTGGCAGGTTATCGAGCGCAATTGGCAATGGATTTATGGAATCGGCATGTTGCGCATGTTTGAAAGCAATCTCAACTGGCTGCTTCTTCTGCTTGGCATCTTCGGCATGAAGGAGGTTGGGCGGGTTCACAGAATCGGCTTGCTGCTGCCGGCAGTTTTTATGGCGAACATGCTGCTGATTCTGGCAAAATATCTGTATTCCGGCTCAATCGAAGGAAGAGTCATGCTTTTCCCTGCGGTTGTCTGGCTGTTTTTTTGCGGGGGGGCATTCTCTTCTGTTGCCGGTTATCTGTCGGAAAAGGGCAGAATCGGGTTTGTTCTGGAAAAGACGAATGTCATCATACTGATGGGTCTTTTGCTGACGCTCCCGTTTGCCTACAAGACTGCTTCCATGGATTTTAATACCGACATTCCTGTTATCAGGGATTCATGTCGTTGGGTTAACGACCAGCTTCTTCGCGATGGGAAAGATTGGCAGGTCTGGGTCAATATGCGAACGATGGCCTGGTTTCTTGACCGAAAGGATGCCAGGAAGATCGGTCCTAAAAATAAGCGGAAGGTTTTGAGAGTCATCAAAAGAAGCAAAGAATCGATCGTGGCAGTCTTGCTGCTCAGCAGACGTAATGAAAATGATATTTCCTTAATGGACACTCTGCTTGAAGCAAAGGTATTTTCTACCAAAGTATTTACCGATCCGGATGATAAAAAAAATTTGGTGGTTGCTGTCTGGCGTAAGAAGGGAAAACCTCTTCATAAACATAAATCGCCACACAATTCGCCATAAACTAAAAGTGTTGAATTACTTCTACCTGTGCGTTATCTCAAAGGTGTTCCCCATGGATAGTCGGGGGAGATACTTTTGATCTTTTTGCTGCATAGAGGCGGAAATGGCATAATTTCATGATATCCATTCTGAAAAGACATTGAAGATTAAAAACAAAAAAATATCCGTCGTCATACCATCTTACAACCATCAGGCCTTTGTGCTGAATGCTGTAGAAAGTGTTCTGCAGCAGGATTGGCCCCACATTGATCTCATTGTCATTGATGACGGATCAACGGACAGCAGCCCGCAGATACTGGCTGATTTTTACCGGGAACAGGGAGGTTTTCGTTTTATTGCCAGGCCGAATAAGGGACTCATAAAAACAGTCAACGAGGGGTTGGCCCTTGCTGAAGGAGAATTTTTCTGTCTTCTTGCCTCTGACGATTATCTCACTCCCGGCAGCCTGTCCTGCCGGGCCTCATATCTGCTGGAAAATCTTGATTGTGTAGCCGTATTCGGCGATGCCCTCCAGTTAACCGGAGACAGGGTTTCCGAGCAGCGGGTCATGGATGCCAAGCGGCGCCGCCTGTTTGAGCTGGCTGATCCCATTCCGGAGTTCATCAAAGGAGTCAATCTGCCGATTCATACCCTTATGGCCAGGACAGAAATATTCAGGAACATCGGCGGGTTTGACGAGAGATACCAGTATTGCGAGGATCTTGACCCGCAGCTGCTCCTTTATCTGGCCGGGCCGATCAGATTCATTGATGTTCCTGTTTACTGTCTCAGACAGCATCAGACAAATTCCTCCCGGACCAATCCGCATGTTGCCCGGGCGGACAAGGTGCAGCTCTATCGCAAATATCTTGAAGAGGTCCCGCAACTTACTCCTTACAGAAAACTGATACGGTATCAGCTGACCAGACAGTATCTTCTTTTGGGGAGATACCTCAGCAAAACCAGCAGTCCATCCGAGCTGGAAAAGAAAATATTTGCCGGCGCCTTGAAATATTGCTGGCGGGATATGCGACTGTTGTGGCATTTATTGGTGTTACGTTTACGTGGAACGATCGATTAAAGAAGAAGGGCCTGTCCCTTTTCCAATACAATCAAAGAGAGAACCGGCACTCCCCATGGGATATTTCAAACATCCACAGTCCATCGTCGAATCTCAGTTTATCGGCGATGAAACGAGAATATGGGCATTTGTCCATGTTCTGCCCGGGGCCCGCATCGGCCGGGACTGCAATATATGCGATCATGTGTTCATTGAAAACGATGTCAGGATCGGCGACAGGGTCACCATCAAATGCGGGGTGCAGGTATGGGACGGCATCACCATAGAAAATGACGTGTTTATCGGCCCGAACGTTACGCTGACCAATGATCTTTTCCCGCGCAGCAAACAGTATCCTGAAAAATTTTCCAGAACAGTAATCGGCCAAGGGGCATCCATCGGCGCGAACGCCACCATTCTTGCCGGCATCACCATCGGCAAAGACGCCATGATCGGAGCGGGAGCAGTGGTGACCAAAGACGTCCCTCCCCATGCCATCGTAACCGGCAATCCTGCCCGCATCACCGCCTATGCAACTCCATCGAAAACGCAACGTTCATCGTCAACCGTTATTACCCCTGGAGAAGGCAAGACGGTAACCGGTACTGTGGTAAAGGGAGTCACCATTTATTCACTGCCCTTGATTACCGACCTGCGGGGCAGTCTCACCTTTGCCGAATACGGCCAGCTGCTGCCCTTTATACCGCAACGGTTTTTCATGGTCTATAACGTGCCATCCAAAGAAATTCGCGGTGAACATGCCCACAAGAAACTGCATCAGTTTCTGGTCTGCGTGAAGGGGGCCTGTTCGGTGGTGGTTGATGATGGCAGAAACATCGAGGAAATCCTGCTTGACTCAGCCAATATCGGCCTTCATATCCCGCCGCTGATCTGGAGTATCCAGTATAAGTATACCCAGGACGCCGTATTGCTGGTGCTCGCTTCGGAAAAGTATGATGCGGAAGATTATATCAGGGATTACGATCAGTATATTGCAATGGTATCAGGTTGATGTCTTGAAAAAAAAGATAAACAGCCCATTGGTGCCATTGATTAATCAGCACCGGATAATGTGTTAACGTGTTTTGGCGGGATCTTTCATTTTGACAGAAGAAATTCCTTTCCTGGATCTCAAAGATCCTTACCGGGAACTTGCAGATGAGTTGGACGCAGCCTGCAAAAGGGTACTGCGCAGCGGCTGGTATATCCTCGGCTCCGAGGTTGCGGCCTTTGAGCAGGAATTCGCCGCCTACTGCGGCGTAACTCACTGTATCGGCGTCGGCAACGGCCTGGAAGCCCTGTCTCTGATTCTCCATGCCTACGGTATCGGCAAAAACGATGAGGTGATTGTGCCGGCCAATACCTATATTGCCTCGTGGCTGGCTGTTTCGCATAATGGCGCCACCCCGGTGCCGGTTGAACCGGATGAACATACCTACAATATCAATCCCGCTCTGGTGGAAAGGGCCATAACCCCGAAAACCAAAGCGATCATGGCGGTTCACCTTTACGGCCAGACCGCGGACATGGATCCGCTCAACGACCTGGCCGCCAGATATCATCTCAAGGTCATTGAGGACGCGGCCCAGGCCCATGGAGCGCTCTATAAAGGGAGAAAGGCGGGAAGCCTGGGGCATGCGGCCGGCTTCAGTTTTTATCCCGGCAAAAACCTCGGCGCTTTTGGCGACGGCGGTGCGGTCCTCACCAACGATACCCACCTGGCGGAGCTGGTGCGCAAGTTGCGAAACTACGGCTCAGCAACGAAATATTACAATGACGTCATCGGCTTTAATTCCCGGCTTGATGAACTGCAGGCGGCCTTGCTGCGGGTGAAGCTTGCCCGGCTTGATCAGTGGAATGAACGCCGCAGAAAAATCGCCGCGGTTTATCAGCAGGGGTTGCGGCAGACATCGCTGGTGCTGCCCGCAGTCCCTGCCTGGGCCGATCCGGTATGGCATCTCTATGTGGTGCGATCAGCCCGGCGGGACCAGCTGCAGCGCAGGCTGGCAGAGGCGGGCATTCATACCATGGTCCATTATCCCGTTCCCGCCCATTTACAGAAGGCCTATGGCCCTCTGCGGATGGCAGCAGGCAGCCTGCCGCTCACGGAAAAAATTCATGCCGAGGTTCTCAGTCTGCCCATGGGGCCGCATCTCTCGCCTGCCGACCAGCAGCGCATCATCGCGGCTGTCTGCACTGTCCTCCCGGAAGTAGCGGACTGAGGGAGAACAGCATGGGCCTGCGGCGATCAGTGAGAAAGTTGTTTCATAAAGTAACTGCTGCCAGCCGGATCTGGAAATACAAGCTGCTGTCTGATTGTGCGAATGTGCAGGGCCGCCCCAGGATCAAACAGCCGGTACTCTTCAAGGGCAACGGTACGATTGTGCTGCATGATTCGGTCCGTCTGGGCGTGGTTGCCTCTCCTTATCTCTACAGCGGCTATATCTACCTGGAGGCCAGGAACGAAAATTCACGGATCATGGCGGGCGCCCGCACCATGATGAACAATAACTGCGTTGTGATCAGCGAAGGGGAAGGGGTGCAGATCGGCGCTGATTGTCTTCTCGGTTATAACGTGCACATTTATGACAGCGATTTCCATGAGCTGACCCCGGGCAGAAGGATCGGCGGCTCTCCCCGGACCGGCAGAGTGGTGATCGAGGATCATGTCTTTATCGGCGCCAATGTCACCGTTCTGCGCAGTGTCAGAATCGGAGCCGGTTCCGTTATTGCGGCAAATTCCGTCGTCACATCTAGCATCCCGCCCCATGTTATCGCGGCCGGCAATCCCGCCAGGGTTATCAGGAAACTGTAGATCCTCCTGCGCCAATCCCCGTGTTTCAGCCGCTTTCTTCTCCAGTCGGAAATTTATTGAGTCACCGGTTTCCGGGAATCAAGGAATTCTCCGGTGACGATTTCAGTAAATAAATCAGCGCCCGCGGCATTGAGGTGGGCGGAGTCATAAAAATTTTGATCCCGCAGTAAAGGGTGCTCGGTGAATCTTTTGAAGGGGATATGGAGTTCCCGGCACATGGCCGCCAGTTTTGTTTCAAAATCCATCTCGTATTCATAAAGGGGAGAGTTGCTTATTGACCGCAGGTAGCTTGGATTAAAGGGGCCGGTGAAGACGATGAGTTTGCCGATCCTGGGGGCGATGGCTTGCAGGGATTGTCTGAGCAGCTGCGCTTTTCTGCCTGAACTGTTGTACTCCATGTACCAGGGGTGGTTTGTTTTACAGTTGCCGGCGGTATCGGCGTTCACGGCCGTCCCGTTCAGAGCCTCGACATCTATTTCTCCGGAAACAGGGTAAAATCCGTTTGTCTCCGTATATTCATTGTTGCAGTCATCCCTCTGGATTCCCAGGACCTGATACAGTGCTGAGCGGTAGTAGTTCTTCCAGGTGCGGAAATGAAACGGGAGCAGCATGGAAATCTGCTGGAAAACAGTTAATTTGGCAATCATGGCCGTGGAAAAGTATTTCCTGCCTTTTGCTCCGTCATTGATCAGATTGGCGGAAAGTGACAGGATCACGGTGGCCTTGCTGAATACCTCCGGATATCTGTCGATCAGGCCTTCGATCATCAGCGGATCGCCGGCCGTGACGGCGATATTGACGACGTCGTCTTTGTCGAGATGCAACAGACGACTGGCAACCAGGGGATTGAGCTGTCTTTCGGCCCGGCTGTCTCCGGCGAAGATGATTTTCGGATTTTTTCCCAACAGGTATTCCTTGCCGCACAGGCTGTCATCCCGGAAGTTCATGTTCAACAGAGAGAGCGGCACCAGGGTGGAGATGGCAATAAAAACGGCAACCAGCGGTAATGTTTTTGTCACCCATTTTTTGTAAAGATGCACGGAAGATCCTCTGGCGGGTCAGAATTGAAAATAGAGAAATTCGTTGATCCGGCTTACGCCGAGCAGGCCGAATATGGCGATGCAGACCACATAGAAGGCCCATCTGCAGGTGGGTTGCATTCTTTCGGCAATCTGCAGGGAGTTTCTGGCAAGCATTGCTCCCAGGCCGAAGAACACCAGGACGATCATGTTCATTTTGTCGCCGTTCAGCGTTTTCAGGATATCGTCCTGAAAACTCACTCCGTATCCTGTCAGTATGCCAAGGGGGAACTGCAGTGCCTCGGGCAGGACCAAACCGGACAAACCGAGCATCCCCTTGAATACCTTGAAGGCATCGGCAAAGGTGTTGGCCCGGAACAGCACCCATGCACTGTTGATAAAGAGAAAGGTGAGGAGCCAGGCCGGCAGTGCCGGCATACGCAAACCCATCCTCTGCCATAACCTGTTGATGACTGCCGCTGCACCGTGCATGGCTCCCCAGAGGACGAAGGTCCAACCCGCCCCGTGCCACAACCCGCACAAAAGAAAGGTGATGAAGAGATTGACGCAGGTGCGGGCGGATCCTTTCCTGCTGCCGCCCAGAGGAATATAGACGTAATCCTTCAGCCAGCGGCTCAAGGTCATATGCCAGCGCCGCCAGAAATCACGGATATCCAAGGCCTTGTAGGGGGAATAAAAATTGATCGGCAGTCTGATGTTGAACAGCAGGGCGGAACCGATGGCCATGTCCGTGTAGCCGCTGAAATCGTAATAGAGCTGCAGGGTATAGCTCAGGGAGACGGTCCAGGCCTGGGTGAAATTGAGGACCGGCAGCTGGTCAAAACCCGCGTCCGCCCAGACGGCAAAGGTGTCGGCGATGATCACCTTTTTAAAGAGACCGAGAAAAAAGATCGTCACTCCCCGGGCTATGTTGCGCCAGTCAGGCAGGGCGTTGCGGAGCCGGGTGAACTGGGGCATCGTTTCCCGGTGGCGGACGATGGGGCCGGCTATCAGCTGGGGAAAGAAGCTGACAAAGACACAATAATTGAGAAAATCGTCTTCCTCGGTTGCCAGACTGTAGCAGTCAAGAAGATAGGCGATCTGCTGAAAGGTGAAAAAGCTGATGGCCAGGGGCAGAATCAGGTGCAGCAGATTGAACTCGCCACCCGTCAGGGTTGAGAAGGTGGTGATGAAGAAATCCGCATATTTGTAATAGCCGAGCAGGGCCAGATTGGCGGTAATGCCCAGCAGCAGCATGGCCTTTGGTGAAAGGAATCCGTCACGCCGCCGGCTCGGCTGTTTACCCTTTTTCAGGGCCGTGCCGAGGCCGTAATTAAACAGTATCGAGCCGACCAGCAGCGGCAGGTAAGCGGGATTGCCGAATGAATAGAAAAAAAGCGAGGCCAGCACCAGCCAGGCCCTGCCGGCCAGGATGAGTCTGTGGCGGTTGAGGACAAAATACCCTGTCACCACCACAGGAAGAAAAAGGAGAATATAGATATAGGAATTAAAAAGCATGGAATGCCCTTGGAAATATTATGGCTGCCCGCCCTCTTGCTCGCTGAAGCGCTTAATCACTCTGGCAGGGACACCCGCCGCGACGCAATAGGGGGGGATATCATGGGTCACCACGGCATTGGCGCCGATCACCGCTCTTTTGCCGACGGTAACACCTTTCAAGACGACACAGGCAAAGCCCAGCCAACAGCCGTCCTCAATAATAACGGGCGCCGTATAAAGTTCCCGGATGGCGGCCGCGGGTTTGTCGGGATGATCATAGATATGGTCATTGTCGGTGATCAGGACGTTGGCGCCGACGAGGACGTCTCTGCCGATGGTCACCTGCCGGGCTGCCGATACCTGGCAACCTTCCTGAAAAGTGGTATTGTCGCCTATTCTCAGATGAATAGCCCCGGGTGATTTCCCGGTGTTGATTGCCTCAAACCGGCATCTTTTTTTGATGAAGACATTGCTGCCGATGGCAATCCTGTCCGGTTTATGCCAGCTGATCTGGGACGCAAACCTGCTGCCCGGCCCCAGTTCCCCCATGCGGTTTGACCAGTAATGCCAGGTAATTGAATGATATATGCCGCGGATTATTTTTTTAAGGTTCATGGGATAAAAGAAGTTCTCACACCTTGATCTTTGCCGGGTCGACATACAGGGCGTTGGCCCACATGATCAGGCCGTTCTTGCTGTATTTTGGTTTGAACAGATCATAGAGGATGAAATCCAGTTGGCGGAAAAACAGATCGATTTCACTGTACAGCGCCCCGCCCTGGTAGGGGGTGTTGAACCAGACCTCGATATAGACCGCGCAGGTTGATTTGCGCAGGACTTCCGCCCCGCCCTGCAGGGCCTGTAATTCGGCCCCCTGAATATCAAATTTCATTACCTCAATGGTCAGATCGTTGTTCCTTCTGGCCCATTCATCGATGGTCACAAGTTCAACGCTGCGCCGTTCCTTTACTCCTGCGCCCTGGGGATCTATTTCCTTCAGGCGTTCGCCGGGAGAGAGCAGCGAGGTGTTGCCCGGGGACTCGGTGATAAACAGGTCGGCGCTGCCCTCGTGATCCGACAGGGCCAGGTATTGCGGATGGAATCGCGCATCTTCCCTGGCATAGATTTCCAGCAGCTCCTTATACATCGGGTTGGGTTCAAAGGCATAGGCCCTGGCCTTGGGGAAGGATTTCAGCAGCACCCGGGAAATCCGGCCGTTACTGGCCCCGGCATCAAGAATGCCGTTCACCCTGGTATTTTTTAATATTTTTTCAATGACCATATACGGGTCATTGAGGGAAAGTAAATTCTGATCTTTTTTGAGTATTTTTTTCTTTACCCAGCTGCTTAACTGATTTGACATGTTATCTGCCTCAATGTATTGATGGCTCTCATGGCTCATGGCTCATGGCTCATGGCTCATGGCTCATGGCTCATGGCTCATGGCTGATGGCTCATGGCTCATGGCTGATGGCTCCCTGTACGGGCGGTTCGCGAACCGCCCCTCCTCCTCACTCCTTACTTTTCACTTCTCACTTCTCACTCCAGAAAATCGGCTAGGAGCCGGGCGAACTTCCGGCCGATGATCCGAACATCAAACTCTTTGGCCCGGGCAACGCCGGCCTGCCCCATGCGGGCCCGCAGCTGCTGGTCGGCGATAAGCTCTGCCAGCCGGTCATACCACTGCTCCTGGTTGTTGACCAGAAAACCGGTCACCCCTTCCTTGACAAAAACCGCATTGGTCCCCACCGGTGCGGCCACCACCGGCAGTCCGGAGCAGGAATACTCGAGTATTTTAAAGCTGCATTTTCCTTCGGTAAAAGGATTGCTCGGCAGGGGGCCGAGACCGATGTCGCTGGTGGCCAGATCCCGGGCCCTGGTTTCCTTGCCCCAGGGATGCTTTTCAACCATCATGTTTTCCAGGTCAAAAAAGGTGTCACCGATGATCCGCAGCACAACATGATCAAAGGAGCTGCCGATTTTTTCCAGCACCGGCATCAGCTCGGCCAGGTAGGCAAGGGTGCTTTCGCTGCCGATCCAGACCAGGCGGATTTTACCATCGCTGCCGCCTCCCTGCTTGACCAGATAGTCCTCCGTGTCGAGCCCGATGGGCAGCACCTGGACATTGGCATTGAGCTGCCGTGACTGCTCCGCCAGGTAGGGACTGCCGACAATGATCATGTCAGCCAGTTTTGCCGTGCGCCGGAAAGGAAGAAGATGGGAGAGGCTGACCCGCTCCGGTCTTCTGTCGCTGTACATCACCGCATCATCATAATTGTAGATCAGCCTGCGGCAGTTTCTGCGCAATAAATAGGCATCAAGCAGGTTCAACCCCTTTTTGTGCAGAAAAACGCCGTCAAAATCGCGGGCCTTTCTAAACAGCTCCCAGCGGGCCAGGGAGCCGCGGGGCAGCACGGCCGTTGTGCATGCAATGCCGCTTGCCGCCAGGGTTTCCAGATAAATGCCGATTCTCTGCCGGTAACTGGCCCGGTTCGGATTATTGGTGAGTATGAGTAATTTCATTAAGCAGTATCAGCTGCAAGCCTTTTCTTTTTTCTGTGCCGGGCAAGGGTCTTTTCGATATGGGGATTGATTTTTTGCTGCACGTGAGCCCTGTTTAACCTTCTTAGTCCGCAATACTCCGTTATGAATTCCTGCAGAAAGGATTGGGGCAGCCCTGTTTCGATCATATCCACCATAAAGCGGCTCAGATCCTTTCTGACCCGTCTATCCAGTGGAGAGCGGACCAGGCCGGCTCCGTCCAGATCAATCAGCCAGAATTCGCCGCTGCCGGCATTGGCCAGAATATTGGCCCATTTCGTATCGCCATGACAGAGGCCGTTATTATGCAATGTGGCCAGCAGCCGGGCCATGCGGGCAATAATCTTGTTATCTGTCAGCCAGGTCTGGAAATTATTCTTTTTCTGGCGGCTGATGACGACAAGATCACGGGCGTCGCCGAGATACCGGCTGTAAAAATAACTGACCGTGCGCCATGGCCCGCTGCCTTCCAGTACAAAACCCAGCGGGGCGGCCACCGGAATAGCCAGGGCCTGAAAGCAGTGGCTCATTTCCCACAAACACAGGGTGCGTTCTTTCTTTAACCAGATTTTGGCATAAGACAACAAATTCTTTGCGGCAAATCGCTTGGCAATCACATCACCTCCTGGACCGGACAGCAAGGTGACGGTGATGTTCTTGTCTTGCTTCAGGGTTTTATCGCCCTGCCGGAACCACTGGGCCGGATCAGTTCCCAGGGCGAGTTGTCGGTCCACGATACTGCCGGCAACGAGTTTTCCATGGAAATTTTGCCTGGTAAAGGAGCGGCAGTTTTGTCTGATTGCCCCTTTGACCTTGATTTCGAGATTGCGGGCCTGGCTGCGGGCATAGACCATTTGCAGCAGTTTGCGTTTGTTGCCGCCGGCAAAACGGGGGTAGTTTTTGCTGTAGGCATGAAAGAGCCGCAGGAGATCCGGGCGGGTCAGGAGATTGTCGGAGAAGATGGCAAACTGGGCCAGATTCTTGACAATCTGTGCGCGGGGGATGCGCGGCCACTTGCGGTTGCTCTCGTTGTCGATAAGGCTGAGCCGGAAATCTCCCCCCTCTTTTTTGACCAGCAGATTGTTCTGCCTCAGATCGCCATGGACGATGCCCTTGCTGTGCATGGTGCCGATCAGGGCGCCTGCTTTGCCGAGCAACAGGCGTTTTTCCTTGATCTTCTCCGGACTGAGTGGTGGGGGAAAATGCTTTTTGACATACTGAAAAAAACCGATACCGCCAAAGTCTCTGGTGATGAGAAAGGTGTTTTCCCGGCCTCTGCCCCAGCAGAGAATTGCAGGAGTGGGCAGACCCGCTGCCCGCAAAATGTCTGCCTGCCTGCGGGCCCGCTGGCAACGGTCGCCGCGCAGCAGGGCCTTGAGCTGCTCAAAGCTGTCCCGCGGCAGAAATTCTTTATAATAGGCAGTCGGCCCGGAGGAGGACACCGCCACCGCCGTGTCCCGGGAAGAGGAGATCCACTGCCAGCCGGCCGGCAGTTCACCAGCCATGAGCAGCCGCGCCTGGCGCTCATACTGCCCCGCCTGTGCCCCGTGGATGGCGGAAAGGGTGTCCGGTTTTTTTTCAGCGATGCCCATGATCCGAAAATGTCAATCCTGTTGCACCTTGGTGTGCTGTGTCAAACGAAGCCGGTGTCAAAAATAACTGTAACATGGAAATACTGTAAACGGCATAGGGGATTGTGGCGAAATGGTCAGCAAAGTCATGGTTATTTCTTAACAATCCCCTGGTCGGCGTCCGTCATTTTGGGGGCCAGCCCTCTCTTTCTGGTGTGTTTGGCGATTCTGTCGGTTTTTCGCCTGATCAATCTGTATTGCCACTGGTCAAGGACGGAAAGTTTTTCTTTGCCTTTATAAGATGAAAAAAGAAAGGCCCGGTCGTCCTCGGCAAAAAGAGCGGGAGGCAGGGTATAATTCAGTTCAGCCAGGGCCTTGATCGGCCAGTGGAAGCGGTTCAGCGGGTTGTGGTCCACCCGTTGCAGATCAAACAGGGCCACCTGCGGCTGTGCGGCCTCCAGATCCTGCAGCAGGATATGGGTGGCGTTGAAGTCCTTCTGGTTCATGCCGCTGTCATGCATGCGCCGGGCATAACGGGCTATTTGACGCAGGATGTTTTTCTTTTTTTCCCGATTTTCCAGGCCCTGCAGGGTTGCCGGCTGCTGCAGCACAATATCCTCCAAGGCCCTGAGCGGAGAAAAGTCCCGGGTAATCAGCAGGGAATCCGCCCGGAAAAAGGAAGAAAATTTCATCCCGGCAGCAACGGGAACAGCGGTGCCCAGTCCGCTCTGCCGAAAACGACAGTAGTTGTGAAATTCCTTTAAGCCTTCTCCGCAGGGACCGGCCGGCCGCAGCAGGCATTGCAGACTCTGCCGCAGGCTGAGCCGCTGGCAATGCTTCTTGATATAAAAAACGGTGTCTCCAGCCGTGGGTTGACCATGTTCGGCCACATAGCCGCTTGCCCATGGCAATGCGACCCGGATAACGGTTCTTTCCCCTTTCTGTTTGACCACCTCGCCGCCGGCAAAGGTCCATATGGCATCAAAAGAGGTGAAAGCGATATTCTCCAGAAAAGACTGATACCTCTCGTTGATGATCAGCACCTCTTGCGGCTGTGTCGATTTCTTGCGGAAAGAAACAGGCTCCGCATAGCTGCTGAAAGAAGTCATGATCCTTGCGCCATCTCTCTTTTTTTTGCCCCACAGGTTTCAATAACATCAACAATGACCTTGAAGCGATTGTACAGGTCCGTGGTGTCGGCATAGGCCAGGGCCTGCTGCTGCCATCGTTTTCTCTCCGTGGAGAGCAGCATTTCCCGCAGCATGGTATTCATGTTGTCCTGGCTGAAGGGAGAACATGGGATAATCCTGCCGGCCCCGGCCCTTTCAACATGCACGGCATAACCGCATGTGTCCGTTGCCATGACCGGAATGCCTGCCACCAGGGCCTCAACAATGGCATTGCCGGTGTTTTCGGTGCGCGAGGGCTGGAGCACGAAATCCGCGCCGGCCAGAAATAAAGGCACATCTTCCCTGGTGCCCAGAAAACGGACATGGTCCGCAAGGCCGGATTTCCGGGCCAGCTGCAGATAAGTTTTTTCCTTGCCCTTGCCGATGATAAAGAGATACGTGGAATTTCTCAGGGCCTGCGGCAGGGCGGCCAGGGCGATGATCGACCGGTCCACCCCCTTGGTGTGGAAGTGGGAGCCGATCATGAGCAGCAGGTTGTCCTGTGGGGCAACACCCAGCTGTGCCCTGATTTTCTCCCTGTTTTCCTGACTGATGGAGGAGCGGATATGCTGTTTATTGACTCCGGGGGGGACCAGATGGAACCTGGGTTCCGGAGTGCCATAGATTGATTGATAGATATCTTTTTCCTTCTCCGACAGCATGATGATTTCCGTCGGCGACCCCGGGACGAACACCGCCCGCTCGAAGGCCGCAAAGGTGCGGTAACGGGGGGTCAATTTGGCCAGCAAAGAGCGCTGTCGCTCTATCCGGGCAACATAACAGACATCAGCGGCGTAATAGAGGTCAAGGCCGGGCATGCGGTTGAAGCCCAGGACCAGATCATAGTTCTGTCCGGCCAGACGGTTTGCCGCATCAGCGGCATAGGCCGCAGCCTGCCCGTGATTGCTCATGCCCCGCGGAGCAAGCTCGCTGACCTTGATTCCGTCCGGCTTTTCTCCCTCCCACCGCATGGTAAACACATCCACCGCATGCCCCCGGGCAAGACATTCCCGGCTGATCTTCAGGAAGTTTCGTTCCAGGCCGCCATAAGGGAAGTAATTAAATAGACAGATCGCAAGTTTCATGCTTAATAATGGTGAAATGTGATGGCTGCGAAAAAATTCCTGGTGCCGGACTTCGTGACGATAAATCAGGGACATATCATGCACTGGCCGGCTGTCGAGAGTGTTTTCACCCGCAAGGGGCATAAATACGAGACAGTCAGATGTAAAACTTTAAATATATATTCAGAATTTCTGCTGAAAGCAAGTTAAATGCAGATATGCAAGGAGAAGAGAAAATGAAAAAGTCATTAGGTCCCAATACGTTGGTATATCCGACTCCGGTCTGGGTGATCGGCACCTATGATCAAAACGGCAAGGCCAATGTGATGACCGCCGCCTGGGCAGGCATCTGCTGTTCCAAGCCTCCCTGTATCGCCGTTTCTTTACGGGAGGCAACCTACACCCATGACTGCATCATGGCCCGCGAGGCGTTTACCGTTAATGTGGGAGTTGAGAAATATGCTGTGGAGGTTGATTACTTCGGCCTGTCATCGGGCAGGAGTGTTGACAAGTTTGCCGCAGCCGGGCTCACCCCCGTAAAAAGTGAGGTGGTTGACGCGCCCTCTATTGCCGAATTTCCTCTGGTGCTGGAGTGCAGACTGAAGCAGGTCGTGAAAATTGGTCTGCATACCCAGTTTGTCGGTGAAATCATCGATATCAAAGCCGATGAGGAGGTCCTTGGGGAAAATGGTATTCCTGATATCGCATTACTCAAACCAATGATTTTCTCTCCGGGGGCCCGCAGGTATCATGGTATCGGCAACATGCTCGGCGAGGCCTTTGCCCTGGGCAAAAAAATACGGGAAAAATAATGGCCGGCCCGGTTGCGACACGGATAGACAGGGAAAAATGCATCGGTTGCGGCTTTTGCATCGCCGTTTGTCCTGACCGGACGCTCTGTCTGGATGGTGATGTGGCAACAGTATGCGGGACGGAGTGCATGAACTGCGGCCATTGTCAGGCGGTCTGTCCTGTGGGGGCGATTTCTGTCATTACCCCTGCCATGAATTTTTCCACCTTTAATGAAGACCTGCGCTGGCTGCCCTTTGGCGATTTTGATCCGGGCTCCCTGGTGCGGCTGATGCGTTCCCGGCGTTCCTGCAGAAATTACACGGACCGGCAGGTGAGCCGCGCCATGCTGGAGGATCTGGTCAGAATCGGCACCACCGCCCCGTCGGGCACCAACAGTCAGGGCTGGACCTTTACCATTCTCCACCGCCGGGATGAGGTGGTCAGCTTAGGCAATCAAGTTGCCGCATTTTTCAAGAAACTGAACAACATGGCGGAAAATCCTCTGCTGCGGCTGGCATCGAGGCTTTTCGGCCGGGATCGCCTGGGCAGCTATTACCGCAGCTATTACCTGACCATCTCCCAGGGCCTGCACGAATGGGAAGAGGAGGGGGTGGATCGTCTGTTCCACGGGGCAACAGCGGTGATACTGGTCGGCGGCACGGAAAATGCCAGCTGTCCGGCTGAAGACGCCCTGCTGGCCACCCAGAATATCCTGCTGGCGGCCCATGCCATGGGGCTTGGCACCTGCCTCATCGGTTTTGCCGTGGAGGCCATCAGGCATGAGCCCGCCATGAAAGCCCTTCTTGCCATCCCCGCCGGAGAATCGGTTTATTCGGTCATCGCTCTCGGCTATCCTGCTGAAAAATACCTGCAGGTCTGCGGCCGCAAACCGGTTGTGCCCCGTTATCCCGGGCGGGCGGATTGATCTCAACGTTAATGCCCACGGAGCAGTTGACCCCATCCGGATCATTGCCTATAGTAAACCTAACATTTGCGGCGGACAGCCGGACACGAAAAAAAGCGATCAATACCTGCGGAGATAAAAAAATGGGGAAACGGCTTGTACTGGTAGGCGGTGGACACGCCCATATGATGACCCTGGCCAATCTTGGCAGCTTCCTTGCCAGAGGGCATGGGGTGACAGTGATCGGTCCCTCGGCCTATCACTATTATTCCGGCATGGGGCCGGGCATGCTCGGCCGGTTTTACCGGCCGGACGATATCCGTTTTGCCACCAGGCATGTTGTGGAAAAACAGGGTGGCCGCTTTGTGCTCGGCAAGGTGCTGCGCATTGATGCGGTGCGGAAGAACGTTATGCTGGAGGACGGTTCGTCCATTGCCTACGATGTCCTGTCCTGCAATGCCGGCAGTTATGTGCCGCAGACCAGTGTCAAGAGCACGGGTGAGGGGATTTTCCCGGTGAAACCCATAGAGCGGCTCATGGAGGCCCAGGCCCATCTCATTGAACTTGCCAGCCGGGGGAAATTTTCCGTGGCTGTCATCGGCGGGGGACCGTCTTCCGTGGAGGTGGCGGGCAATGTCTGGCGGCTTCTCCGTGATCATGACCGGCATATGGCCGATATCCGCATCTTTGCCGGCAGAAGACTCATGGGGCGTTTCCCGGAATCCATCCGCAGCAAGGCGATCCGTTCTCTGCAGGGACGCGGCATTGAAATCCTGGAGCAGGGCTATGTGAAGGAGGTGAAAACCGGCAGGGTCACCCTGGAGTCCGGTGAACAATTTGCCGCGGACTTTATCTTTCTCTCCATTGGCGTGAAACCGTCCGGGATTTTTCAGGAATCAGGCCTGCCCACCGGACCTGACGGAGGTCTGCTGGTGAACAGGTTTCTGCAGTGCCCAAAATTCCCGGAGATTTTCGGAGGCGGCGACTGCATTTATTTCCAGGACCAGCCGCTGGACAAGGTTGGGGTTTATGCGGTCCGCGAGAATCCCGTGCTGTTTCATAATCTCATGGCCTCCCTGGAAGGAGGGGAGCTGCAGCCCTTTTCGCCGGGCGGTGATTATCTGCTCATCTTCAACCTGGGCGACGGTACCGGGATTCTGCGCAAGGGATGGCTGGAGTTTGACGGCCGGCTGGCCTTTTTCATCAAGGACTATATCGACCGCAAATTCATGAAGAAATTCCAGGCCATCGAATAGGCGGGGAAAAAGGACTTCCTGCTATCTCCCCAGCTTTGCCAGGCAAGCCCTGATAAAGGCCGGCAGATCCTTGGGGCTGCGGCTGGTGATCAGATTGCCGTCTTCCACCATCTCCGCATCAATGAAACGGCCGCCGGCATAGATGATGTCCTGTCTGATCGATTTCCAGCCGGTCACCCTCCTTCCCTCCAGAGACTTGGCCGATATGAGAAGCTGGGGGCCGTGGCAGATGGAAAATACCGGTTTGTTCTCCTGCATGAACTGCCGGACAAATTCCACGGCCTGGGGATCGGCCCGCAGTTTGTCCGGCGAATAGCCTCCCGGAATGAGCAGGGCGTCGAAATCGTTGACCAGAGCGTCCTGCACCGCGACATCAACGGACACGGCGGTGTTTTTCTTTTTCCCATGCACCGGCCGGCCTGCCTGCAATCCCACATGGATCACCTCATGACCGGCCCGGCGCAAGGCCTCGGCCGGTTCGATGTATTCAGAATCCTCAAACAGATCGGCGATGATAACGGCGATTTTCGCCATGGTAAAACCTCTTTTATTACAGTGTTGAATGCAGGTCTTGGCGTTGGATTTTTTTTAACAGATTTATACAGTAATAATATGGCAGGAAGTATAAATGTGATATAAAAAAAGAGAGGTTCCCGCCAAAAAATATTGTCCCTCACATGCAGATTTTCCCGTGGCTGACCTGTTTGGCCACTCTATTTTTTCTTACCAGGGGAAAGGATGATGGCTGCAGACGCAATGACGATAAACCGGTCGCACTCGATGCCCTTCGGCACCATGATAATGGCTGAAGGAGTGCTTTTCAGGTTGTGGGCTCCCGGTGCCGGGACGGTTGAACTCGTTCTCGAAGAAAGTGATGGCGCCCGGCAGTTTTATCCCATGACCGGGCCTGATGATGGCTGGTATCATCTGCTGAATTCCCGGGCCGTTCCCGGCTCGCTGTACCGTTTCCGCATTGATGGGGACCTGCTGGTCCCTGACCCTGTTTCCCGCTGTCAGGCTGAGGACATCCACGGCCCGAGTGTGGTGATCGATCCGCAATCATTCCCGTGGCGGGACGGCTCCTGGAAGGGTCGGCCCTGGGAGGAAATGATCATCTATGAACTCCATACCGGCGCTTTTTCTCCGGACGGCCGTTTCTCAGGTATTATCGAACGGCTGGATTACCTGGCCGATCTTGGCGTCACTGCCGTGGAGCTCATGCCGCTGGCCGATTTCCCCGGCCGGAGAAACTGGGGATATGACGGGGCTCTGCTTTTTGCCCCTGACCGGACCTATGGCGCCCCGGAGGATCTGAAGGCTCTTGTGCAGGCGGCCCATGCCAGGGATATGATGGTTTTTCTTGATGTGGTCTATAACCATTTCGGACCGGAAGGAAACTACCTGCATGTCTATGCCAGAGAGGCCTTTTTTGACGAGAGCCGTCATACCCCCTGGGGGGCGGCCATCAATTTCGGCGGGGTCATGAGCCCCGCGGTCCGCCGCTTTTTCGTCCACAACGCCCTGTACTGGCTTGAGGAATATCATATCGACGGGCTCCGTTTCGATGCCGTCCATGCCATTTTTGATGAGTCATCGCCGCATATTCTGGAGGAGATCGCCACCGCCGTGCGCAACGGTCCCGGCCGCCACCGCCATATTCATCTCGTCCTGGAAAATGACAATAATGAACCCGGTTATCTGCGGAGGGATGCTGCCGGGAAGTACAGGCACTACAACGCCCAGTGGAACGATGACATCCACCACGCCTGCCATGTGCTGCTGACCGGGGAAAGGCAGGGGTACTATGGCGATTACTCGGAACGCAGCCTGCACCTGTTGGGACGCTGTCTTACGGAAGGATTCGCCTATCAGGGAGAACCTTCGCCATACCGTAACAACCTACCCCGCGGCAAGCCGAGCAGTCAGCTGCCGCTCACGGCGTTTGTCTCCTTTCTGCAGAATCACGATCAGGTCGGTAACCGGGCCTTCGGCGAACGGCTGGGCGGGTTGACACCGGAGCCTTTGTTGAAAACTGCCATAGCCCTGCTGCTGTTGGCCCCGTCCCCACCTCTTCTCTTCATGGGTGAAGAGTATGGTGCTGAAACCCCATTTCTCTACTTCTGCGATTTCGGTCCGGAACTGGCGGACAAGGTGAAAGAGGGGAGACGGCAGGAGTTTTCCCGTTTTGCGCAGTTCTCCGATGCTGAAGTGCGGGAGCGCATTCCTGACCCCAATGCAACGGACACCTACCGTCGGTCCTGTCTGAACTGGCGGGAACCGGACCGGGAGAAGGGCAGGGAATTTCTGCAGATGTATCGATCTCTGCTTGCCTTGCGTAAAAAAGAGATCATTCCCCGGCTTACCGGTCTGCAGGGCGGGAAGGCCAGCTACTCCGTTATCGGGGCCGCTGGCCTTCATGCGCAGTGGCTGCTGGCAGATGCGTTGCAACTTGAGGTGTTTGTCAATTTTTCCGCTGAACCGTTGACCGGTCTGGCACTGGATGACGAGTCGCTTTTCTATGCCCAGCCGGCCGTGGGCAGGGGGAAAGCGCAGCAACATGTGCTCATGCCGCACGGTATTGCCTGGTTTCTCAAAAAATGATGCAGGCCCTTATGGAGAAAAAAACATTCCAGCAGATATGTGAGTTATTGGCAGTGGAACCCCTTTGCCTGGAGGGAGGCGAACCCTGGGTGGATTTGCCGGAAGAAAGCAAAAGGGAGCTGCTTGCTGCGTGGGGAATTGAAATCACTGACGAAAGTGACGCTCTTCATGCGCTGGATAACCTGCGCAGGGATCACTGGTGGCAGGTTGTCAGCCCGGTGCTGGTGGTTGCTGAAGATACCTCTTTTTGCCTTTTTGAGGTGCGCCTGCCGCAGATGGCGCTCTCCCATCCGGTGCACTGGCTTTTCACCGAAGAGAACGGTTCGCGTCAGGAGGGCGAGGTGACTCCCGCCGAACTGCCGGTGGCGGAAGAGACGGAACTGGATGGTGAGAGATATGTGGCGCTGCAGCTTTCGCTGGATCTTCATCCGCCTGCCGGCTACCACCAGCTGACAGTGGAGAGCACTGATGGCAAGGGCGGCAGCTTGACCGGACAGTGCACCCTGATCATCACCCCGCTGAGCTGTTATACCCCTCCTGGTCTGTTGCAGGAGGCAAGAATCTGGGGCATATCCTGTCATCTCGACACAGTCAGATCAAGAAGGAACTGGGGGATCGGCGATCTGACGGATCTGCAGAATATCCTGTACTGGGCGGCGGAAAACGGTGCAGGCACCGTGGCGGTTTCCTCCCTGTTGTCCCGACGATTACCCCAAGAAGAGCAACTGTACCCCAGCCAGCCATCCAGCCGGTGTTTTCTCGATCCTCTCTACCTTGACCTGGAGTCTGTTGCTGATTTCCATGAGAGCGAGGAGGTGCGGTCCCTTGTCAGCGATCCGTCCTTTCAGGTCCGTATTGCCAATCTGCGCGAGGCGGAACAGGTCGATCATGGGGAGGTTGCCGGGGTCAAGAAGGTGATCGCCGAGGCGCTGTGGCAGCATTTTCAACTCAATCATCTCAACCCGGAAACGGAAAGGGGTTGGGACTTCCGCCATTTCCAGCAGACAGGCGGTCAACGACTGCATGTCTTTGCTGTTTATGAAGCTCTGCACGAGCATTGGCAAAAAGATGGAGGGGCGTCAGGGTGGCAGGTTGAGTGGCCAGAAGATTTACAGAATCACGCTTCCCCCGCGGTCATCGGTTTTGCCCGGGACCATCAGCAGCGCCTTGAGTTTTACCAGTATCTCCAGTGGCAGCTTAAACTGCAACTGGCCGAGGTGGGGAAACGCTCCATGGAACTCGGGCTCAAGGTGGGGCTTTGCCAGAGTCTGCCTGCCGGCGTTGATGCGGCAGGTTTTGCACCCTGGTATCATGCTGCGCTTTTTGGCAAGGGCCTGCAGATGTATGATAACGGCGGGACAACCGACTGTCATCCCTCCGGGCCGCCTGTCCTGCCGGCAAGGGTGGCGGAGATGGCCTATGAACCGTTCATCGCCATGCTCCGCAGCAACATGCATTATGCCGGGGCGCTGCGTATGGGCTCCATCGATGTGCTGGACCGGCAGCTGTGGAAATTTAGTGAAAATATGGGAGCGCCCGGTGTGGTTGTTGCCCCGCGTACCGCCGATCTGCTGGGGATCATCGCCCTGGAGAGCCGGAGAAACCGCTGCCTGGTAATCGGGGAACATCGTGAGGCCCTGTCCGATGGTTTTGCCCTGGAGCTGCACCGCAGGGGAATTCTGCTCAGCCGGCCCGGTTTTTTTGCCAGGGATCAACAGGGTGACTGGCTGGAGTCGGCAGGCTATCCCTCCCAGGCCGTGGTCATGGCGAGCCGTGAGGAGGTCTGCTCGCTGAATTCTTTCTGGCTCGGCAGAGATATTGCCTGGCTTGCGGCAATGTGTCCCTCTTTTGATAATGGGGAGCGGCAGAAGGAGGTCATTGCCAGGGCCACGGACAGGGCTCATCTGCTTGTTGCCCTCAAACGTGGGGACCTGCTGCCGGAGGGATATGACGTGGATCCGGCAGCGGTGCCCAGGATGACCCCCGCTCTGGTCAGGTCGGTACATTCTTTCCTGGTCCGCACCCCTGCCGAGATTTTTCTGGTGCACCTGAGGGATCTGCCGGTTGAGACAGATCAGGACAGGGCACAGGAACAGCTGCAGATGCCCGCCTGGCGGCAGAAGCTGATGGTTGATCTTGAAGGCATGACGGCCGAGGAAGATATCCAGCACTTTTTCCGGGAGTTCTGCCGTGAACGGGGCATTGGGGTCATCCGTCCCTCCGCGCCCCTTGCCGACCGGAGGAAGCGGCAACGTTCAGCCATCCCCCGTTCTTTTTACCGGCTGCAGTTCAACAAAAATTTCACCTTCCGTCAGGCGGCGGCCATTGCCCCTTATCTGAAGGAGCTGGGAATCAGTCACTGTTATGCTTCGCCTTATCTCAAGGCCAGGCCCGGCAGTTCCCATGGCTATGATATCATCGATCATGCCTCGCTCAATCCGGAAATAGGCAGCAGGGAGGAGTACGAGGAGTTTGTTGCGGCCCTTGACCGGTATGGCATGGCGCAGATTCTTGATATGGTGCCCAACCATATGGGGGTGGGGCCGGATAACCAATGGTGGGTTGATGTGCTGGAAAACGGTCAGGCATCGCCCTATGCAGATTTCTTTGACATTAACTGGCAACCCCAGGAGGAGGAACTGAAAAACCGCATCCTTCTTCCCGTGCTTGGCGATTATTTCGGGGCCGTGCTTGAAGAAGGGCAGCTGCGTCTTGTTTTTCTGCCTGACCGGGGCAGTTTCTTTATCTCCTACTATGAACATTTCTTCCCCATTGCCCCGAAGAGCTATCCCCAGATTTTGGGGCATGACCTGCAGCGCCTGGAAACAAGGCTTGGCACCCAGCATGAGGGGTTTCTCGAGCTGCAGAGCCTGATTGCCTCATTTGCCGGGCTCCCGGGCCGCGAGGAGATAAATGAGGAAAAAATTGAAATGCGCAACCGCAACAAGGAGGTGCTGAAAAGAATGCTGGCACGTCTTGGCCGTGAGGTGCCCGAGATCGCCACTTTTATTGAAGAAAACGTCATCTACTATAACGGTGAACCGGGTCGGCCGGTGAGTTTTGATCCGCTGGAAAGGCTTCTTGCCACGCAGGCATACCGTCTGGCTTTCTGGCGGGTCGCCGCGGATGAAATCAACTACCGCCGTTTTTTTGATATCAATGATCTTGCCGGTATCCGCATGGAGCGGAAAGAGGTTTTTGACCATACCCATGGGTTGGTCCTTGATCTGATCGCCACCGGCAAAATTGACGGGCTGCGTATTGACCACCCGGATGGCCTGTACGATCCGGCAGGCTATTTCCGCCATTTGCAGACCGCTGTCAGCGGTATTTCACTGGAGCAACGGAAAATCGCGGCGGAAGACCAATCCGTTCATGACCAACAGGCGTCACTGCCCCTCTATGTTGTGGTTGAGAAGATTCTTGCCGACTTTGAGAGGCTGCCCGGCGACTGGAAGGTCCATGGTACCAGCGGGTATGATTTTTCCTGCCTGGTGAACGGTCTTTTTGTCGATCAGTCCGCCGAAGAGGAGATGACAGCGGTCTATCACCGGTTTATCGAGAGAGAGATAGATTTTGCGGCGCTGATGTATGACTGTAAGAAACTCATCATCAAAACCGCAATGGCCGGTGAGATTAATGTATTAAGCGATCAACTGCGCCATCTGGCCAAGCGCAACCGTTACACCCAGGACTATACCCACAACGGCCTGCGGGAGGCGCTTACGGAAATCGTCGCTTTTTTTCCGGTGTACAGGACCTATTTCACCACCGATTCTTTTACCGACAGTGACAGGCGGCATGTGGAACTGGCCGTGGACCGGGCCAGGGCTCGTCAGCAGGCGGAGGATACCAGTATCTATGATTTCGTCAGATCAGTTCTCCTGCTTGAGACGGCACAGCAGCCGGAAGATCCCCTGAAAACTGCGGCAACCGACTTTGTCATGAAGTTTCAGCAGTATACCGGGCCGGTGATGGCTAAAGGGCTGGAAGATACCGCTTTTTATATATATAATCGCCTGCTTTCCTTAAATGAGGTCGGTGGTGACCCCCGTAATTTCGGGGTGTCTGTTGCAGCATTTCATGCGGTCATTGGCGCCCGGGCGGCAAGCTGGCCCTATGCCATGCTCAACACCTCCACCCATGACAGTAAACGCAGTGAGGATGTCAGGGCGCGGATCAATGTCCTTTCGGAAATGACGACTGAATGGCGGGAAGCGCTCAGCCGCTGGCATCAATTGAACCGGCCCAGGAAAAAGATGACAGAGCAAGGCGCGGCACCGTCGAAAAACGATGAGTACGCGCTCTATCAGAATCTGCTGGGCGTATGGCCGTTTGCGGAAATGAATGGAGCGGATAAGGAAGATTTTCTGGCGCGCTTTTCCTCCTCCATGCTGAAGGTGATCCGGGAGGCCAAGGTACACACCAGCTGGTTGAATCAGAATCTTGTTTATGAGGAGGCGATGACGCATTTTATCAGGGAGTTGCTGGCCGGCGATGACAAGGCGTTTCTCGATGATTTTACCGCTTTTCAGAAAAAAATTGCCTGGTTCGGCATGATGAACAGCCTCAGTCAGCTGCTGCTTAAGCTGACCTCGCCGGGGGTCCCGGATATTTACCAGGGTAACGAGATCTGGCATTTCTGTCTGGTTGATCCGGATAACAGGCGTCCGGTTGATTTTGCCAAACGGATGGGTCTGCTGGCCGAGCTTGGCCGGTCTATGACGGATTCTTCCCAGCCCACGGCTTCCCGGTTACAGGATCTGCTGCAGAATCCAGGCGACGGCAGGGTGAAAATGTATATCCTGTGGAAGACATTGACGTATCGACAGGAAAACCCGGAGCTTTTTGAGCGTGGTTCCTATTTCCCGCTTGCTGCCGTGGGCGCGGGCAAAGAGCATCTGTGTGCCTTTGGCAGGAGTCTGGGAGAGCAGACATTGGTTGTGGCCGTGCCCAGGCTTGTCGCCCGCCTGCAGCATAAGGATGCCACCCGCATGCCGCTTGGCCGCGCGGTATGGGGTGATACGGTGTTGACCCTGCCTGATCATCTGCAGGGTTCTGGTTTTTTTAATGTCCTGACCGGTGAGGAAGTCACCGGGCAGGAAAACGGTGCCGGCATATATGCTGCTGATCTATTTTCGCAGTTTCCGCTTGCCCTGCTGGCTGCCAAATGAGGAGCAACAAAGAGGAGGGAGAAAAATGACTGAAACCGCTGTCCAATCATTCTCCGGCATAAGTCATGGAGATTTTGCCATCAAGGACTGCGCCCTGATCGCCATCGCCACCGGCAGCAGAGCGTTGACCTTAAAGGAGTTGCGTGATGCCCTGCGGACAATCGATGCCGGCAGCATCTACTATCATTTCTGGGGTGGCCTGCTGCAACCGCGTTTTGAGGAACGGGAATACAATAACGATTTTGCCGCCTGGGCCTGGTATCATCTGCATGATGCCGATCTGGCCGAACGGCTGGCGGTTATCGATCCCACCGAGTTTGACAGCCTTGAGGCGCTGCGCGGCGAGTTGATCGATATTATCGAGGAGCGGCTGGATGAAGAAGAATATCTTCCCTGGCTGCGGGCAACCGCGGCCTTTGAGTTTATCCGTTCGCAGATCGTTGTCTTTGACACCCGTAAAAGGGCCGCGACCCCGGAGGAGCTTGTCCGATTGTTTCCCGCCATCTCCACCAGCAGTATTTTTTATCACTTTATCGATGCCCGCAGGAGACTGCCCCACCATGGCAATGACTTCAGTTTCTGGCTGGCAGGCTTTGACGGGCGCCATCAGGAACTGTGTAACAGGCTGGATGGTATTGATCCCTATTTCGGTTCAGTGACCGAGCTGAGAAAGGAACTCAACGACTTATTTCAGGAATTTTTCCGGGAGGTGACGGTATGACGAATCTGCTTGATGCCTATGCCGGGGTTGCCGGCCAGGATGTTATCAATCATCTCCGCCAGCTTGCCCGGCCCCTGCGGGGCATAAAAGTCGTACACGTCAACTCAACCAAGGTGGGTGGCGGTGTGGCTGAGATTCTCAACAAGCTGGTGCCCCTCATGCAGGAGCTGGAGATCAATACCGCGTGGGAGGTGATCGAGGGCAATGAAGATTTCTTCCAATGCACGAAGAACATGCATAATGCCCTGCAGGGAAACCATGTCCGTATCTCTGAACATCTGCTCAAGGTCTATGAGCAGGTCAACAGGGAAAATGCGGAAGTTTTGCGGGCAAGGCTTGAAGACGCTGATTTTGTTTTCATTCATGATCCGCAACCGGCCCATCTGCTGCAGAACTGCTCGAATCGCCGGGGAAAATGGGTATGGCGCTGCCATATTGACGCCAGCCATCCATATCGGCCGGTGTGGAAATATCTCCAGCAGTTTGTCAGCGACTATGATGCCAGTATTTTTTCCCTGGCCGGTTTTGCCAAGTCCATGCCTCATCCCCAGTATATCATTCCGCCAAGCATTGATCCGCTCAGTGAGAAAAATATGGACCTTCCAGGCAATGAGATTGATGCCGTGTATGAGGAATTCCAGCTAGATCCTCAGAGACCGCTTCTGCTGCAGGTTTCCCGCTTCGACCGCTTCAAGGATCCCCTGGGGGTCATCCAGGCCTACAGGATTGTGAAAAAGTTTGTCCCGGACCAGCAGTTGGTGCTGGCCGGCGGCGGGGCAACCGATGATCCAGAGGGAGAGATTGTCTTGAGGGAGGTCATGGAGGCAGCGGCAGAAGACCCGGACATCCATGTCCTGCTTCTGCCGCCGGATGCCCATCGAAAGATTAACGCCCTGCAGCGGGCCTCGGACATTATCCTGCAGAAATCCATTAAGGAAGGGTTCGGGCTTACCGTTACAGAGGCCATGTGGAAAGGCAAACCGGTGATCGGCGGGGACACCGGCGGCATTCGTCTGCAGGTGATCAATTTCAATACCGGCTTCCGGGTCAGCACTCCTGAGGGCGCCGCCCTGCGTATCCGCTATCTTCTCCGCCATCCGGAAAAGATTGGCGAGATCGGCGGCAAGGCCAGAGAATTTGTCCGGGATAATTTTCTGCTGACCCGGCATCTGCGGGAGTATCTGACCCTTATTCTCAGCCTGCATTATGGAGCAGGGGACAGAATTGAGCTGGGCTGAAATGACTGGATGGGAAAACAGGCATTTTTAAAATTACAAGTCAAGTTTTATCTTTGCCTTGCCGATAAAAAAAGTTAAGAGGGAATATAATTGATCAGATCAATCAAGGAGAACCCGTATGGATATAATTATCGGCAAGACCCCGACTGTGAAAAAGGATCCTGAAAAGAATCCTGATTATGAAAAATCAAAACGCAAGGAAAGACGTAAAAATAGACAGGACAGACGTAAAACTGTGCGCAGCGGTGTTATCGTCTCCCTTTCCATCCCCAATGATCGGCGTAAGCAGCCGGAACGAAGAAAACCTTAGAGAATTTCGAGTCAGGATCAGGGATTTTTTAATCAGGTGTGCCGGTCAGGAAGAAAAGGAGTCTGCTCAGGGTTGGGCGAATGCTTTAATTTACCAGGGCGTCATCCGGTAATATGGCGATGCGGTTGACCAGCAGCAGAATATTTTTTTTCATTTTCGGCGAGACATTGATGAATTTCACCCCCATGCCGCGGTCAATATCCGGGCCGTCCATGTTTACCCAGATAATTTTTGCCTTCAGCGAAATCGCTTTTTCCGCTCCAATTGTAAAACCGACGGTTATTTTTTCGCCCTTTGCCAAGGGTGTCGGGGTGTTGATAAACATGCCATCAGCCGAGATGTCCTTGGTGAACGAAATGAGATAATCTTCATCGTGCAGGATGGTTACATCAAACTGGACGGGGATGCGGGTGCTTTTTCTTTTTTCCTCGTTTTTTTTGTTCATGTCGCTCCCTCGAAGATTTATGACAGGCACAATGGAAGTATAATTCATTTTTTAACACATTGCGCGCCGAGAAGCAAAGTCCATCCGGTTGATTTATTAAAAAAAATAGCGCCGGGCAACATAACGCTGGAATTTTTGTAATCGGTCTGCGCATTTTATCTGTTATGGCAGGCGACTTCTGTCGAGGCGACGATATTGAATCGCCTCGGCGATATGCTCGGAAGCGATATCCTCTTTACCTGCAAGATCGGCAATGGTCCGGGCGATTTTTAATATGCGGTGATAGGCCCTGGCGGAAAGGCCGAGCTGGACCATGCCCTGTTCCAGCAGGTTGAGAGACTTCTTGTCAAGACCGCAGAATTTTTTCAGATCACGACTGGTCATCTGGCTGTTGCTGTAAATGCCCTTTCTGCCGTGAAATCGCTGCTTCTGGATCTCCCTGGCCCTGACCACCCGGTCCTTGATGGACTGCGAATTCTCCCCCTCGCCGGCGGAAGCCACCTGCTGAAAAGGCACGGCAGGCACCTGCAGATGGATGTCGATGCGGTCCAGCAGCGGGCCGGAAAGTTTTTCTTCGTAACGCTTTATCTGCAGCGGGGTACAGGTGCAGCTGTGGTTGCTGTCGCCCATATGGCCGCAGGGGCAGGGATTGAGTGCCGCCACTAAAACGAAACGGGCCGGGAAGGTGAGCGTGGTTGAGGCCCTGGCAATGGTGACCTGACCATCTTCCAGGGGTTGCCGCAGCACCTCCAGCACGTTTTTTTTGAATTCCGGCAGCTCATCAAGAAAAAGAACGCCGTTATGGGCCAGGGAAACCTCACCGGGCCGGGGGATGTTGCCGCCGCCGATCAGGCCGGCATCGGAAATGGTGTGATGGGGGGCTCGGAACGGTCTTTGCGTCAACAGGCTGCAGCGGTCGGGAAGCAGGCCGCAGACACTGTAGATTTTGGTGGTTTCCAGGGCCTCTTCAAAGGTGAGATCCGGCAGAATGGTGGGCATTCGCCGGGCCAGCATGGTTTTACCGGAGCCGGGCGGACCCGTCATCAGCACATTATGGTCTCCTGCAGCCGCTACCTCCAGAGCGCGCTTGACGTGTTCCTGTCCCTTGACCTCGGAAAAATCAATATCATACCTTCTCTGACTGCCGAGTAAGAGTTCCAGGTCGACGACCGTGGGTTCGATGGGGCTCCTGTCTGACAGGAAATCAACCGCCTGATGAAGATAACTGATAGCGATCACGTTAATGCCGTTGACCACGGCCGCCTCATCGGCGTTGTCTTTGGGGACGATGATGCCGCGCAGTCCCGCGTCGCGGGCGGCAAGAACCATGGGGAGAATACCGGGGACCGGGCGGACAAAGCCGTCAAGGGCCAGTTCGCCCACCACGGCAAAATTCTGTAGTTGTTCAGAGGTGACAACTGCTTCCGTGGCCAGGATGCCCAGGGCGATGGGCAGATCAAAGCCGGTCCCCCCTTTTTTGATGTCAGCCGGGGCAAGATTTACCGTGATTTTTTTGTCCGGGAATTCGTAGCCGCTGTTTTTTATGGCCGCCTTCACCCGGTCCTTGCTTTCCCGCACCGCACCTTCGGCAAGGCCGACGGTGAAAAAAGCGGGCAGGCCGAAAACAACATCAACTTCGACCTCAACGGGCAGGGCTTCAACGCCAAGCACACTGCTGGTAAAAACTTTGGCAAGCATGAAAAGTATCAGCCTTTGCCGATTAACTGATCATACATTTCGTTGTTGTATCCGATGTATAAGGTGTTGCCGATTTTAAGGGTCGGCGCCCGCAGCGTGCCGCTCCGGCCAAGAACGATTTTTAAAATCTCGTCTTTTTTGTCCGGCTGCGGAGAATACTCCCTGATTCTATTGCCCGAGGCGATCAGGATTCTTTGGCTGTCAGCCAGCAGATCCCAGGTTTTTTGTGCCTCCAGGGGCTCCTGCCGGGCGTTTACCTCTGTTTTGATTTCAACATCCGTGCGGCCAAGAGACTCCTGGGCCTTCTGACAGGATGCACACCCTTTTCTGAAATATGCCCAGTTGATAATCATTTCTGCTCCATAATGTGGGTGAGGGATGAATAAGTGGTAAAAGTCAACATCCTCTAACATTTTATATAATTTTTCCTGGTGCCATAACAAGGTGAAAAAATGAAGAGCAATTCATTTTATATAATTCAACTTTCGGAGTTGTGGTAACTTGTCGAAATTAAAAAATATTTTCAGGAAGCCCGCAGCTTGTTTCCAGAGAATTCAGAAGCCAGGAGTCAGGAGCCGGAAAAACGTAATAAAATCAATCATTCTGGATTCCGTCTCCTGCCTCCTGAATTCCCATGACGGAGATCATAGCAGCAACCATGTCACAAAAATACCGTTATTTCGTCAAAATAGATCAAGTCAGAGACATGCTGTTCGGTGAGCTGGCTTCCCAGGAAGCCTGAGCATCTTTGATACCAACATGCGGGGAGAAAATATTTCTCCTTTGCTCCATTCCAGTTTTATACCATAATAAAAATGAAAAATACGTGGGGTCCTGGTTTGCTTTTAAATGACCATGGGGGAGAATGCATGCCTGATAAGGTAACACTTTTTAAGCAGTATCCTTTTATCAAAGGGGAGAAGATTCACATTGTTGACGGTCGACGCAGCGGGGACTGGCTGGTGCTCGATGTTGACGATAAAAAGGTGACACTGCGCTGCCCGGTCAGCGGCAGGGAATTCTCCTGGGACCGGTTCTGTTATGTTGTCGACGGAAAAGAGCAGCAGTGGCCGCTTTCTCACGGAGGCTGACAGGATTGCCATGTCGGGGAGCGATTCAGGGCAGGGAGAATTCATCGGAGAAGCCGGTATTGCTTCCGCTTTATTTTTCAGGCAGCAGGGGGGATTGCTCCTTGATGGCAGAATAGACAGCAAAAGCGATGAAAAAACCGACAACGGCGAGCAGGGGGAATTTTTTCGCTGCCGCTTCTGCCTGGCTAAAATCACCACCGCGGCCCGGATGATTGAAGTAAACGGCAGCCATCGTCACGTGTTTGCCAATCCCCTTGGCAAGGTCTTTGAGATCGGCTGTTTTTCCCAGGCGCCTGGCTGCATGAACCACGGACAGCCCACCACTGAATGCACCTGGTTTGCCGGCTGCAGCTGGCGTTTTTCACTCTGTATGTCCTGCTTTTCCCATCTCGGCTGGCAGTACCAGTCCCCTCTCACCGGCTCCTTTTTCGGCCTGATTCTGGCCAATTTGCTGCGTCAATAATCGATGCCTTCCCAAAAGTGATCTTCGCCGGGGCATCCCTGCCGCGCGCCCTCCACTTTTTTGTGAAATTTTTTTCTACACCCGGCAATGAAAAATGATAATATTCATAAAAGTGATCCAATCCATAGGGAAATCAGACATAGGTGCCAAGACAGGCGTTTCCACCCAGGACAACCCAAAAACCTCAAGCTCGAACCTTGAATTTTTCCAATAAGCATTGGCTGCGTTGCAAAAAGTCCGACCTGCTGCGTTGTATCCCGCAACGGGTCATGAAGAACGTATTCGGGTACGATCGGCCTGCCTGGCCCAGGCCACATCACAAAAATACAGCGCGGCCAGAACTTTTTGTTTGACCATCCGGGAGCAAATGGCTGATTTTTTTGCGGCTTAATCACATTAATACCAAATAACACGAAAAGAGACCGGGTTCTGGTTTCCTTTCAAAGGAGTATACATGGTTAATTTTTCCTGGCGGACTCTGCCGAATGCGGTGCAGGCGTGGCTTGCGCCGGGAAAGGCCCTTGTCTCGCCGGATCCCGCCAGCAAGGCTGCTCCGGGGCATGAAGTCTGGATTGAACAGCTTCGGCTCGTTTCCTCGCGGCTTGGCAGTGTCTCAACCTCCACCGAGGATGAGTTCCTGGCCATCGGAGAAAGATTGCAGGATTTCCAGCAACGGGCCGGAGAAATAACCACCATTATCAGCAGTCTGGTCAGCAGTCTGGGCGGTGAGAGAGGGGCGGCCGCCATGAGCGGGCTTGCCGCCATCTTCAATGATCTGGAAAGCCATCTTGCCGTTGCCCGCAAAGAGTCGGGACGGCAGTCGCTGGAACTGATCCTGCTGAGTCTCGACCGGATCACCACGCCTCTTACCGGTTTTGCCCGCATGAACAAAAATTTGAAGATGCTGGGTGTTTATGCAAAGATTGAAAGTGCCCGGCTGGGGGAACATTCGGCGGTTTTTGAGACACTGACCAAAAATGTCTCCGTATTGTCCGACGAGGTTATCGGCAAAGCCGATGCCATTCTTCTCCAGAAAAATCAACTGGCCATAACCATCGGCAACGCCCTGGCGGATGTGGTGAGCATGGGTGCCGAGAAGCAGGACGGGATCCAGACCGTTCTGGGAAAAACCCGCCAGAGTTTGCATACGCTGACCAGTATCGTGGACCGTTGTTCATCGTCGGCGGGTGCTATTTCCCTCTCCTCGGCGGTGGTGGCGGAGAATCTGGGGCAGGTGGTTGTTGCTCTGCAGGCCCATGATACGGTACGTCAGCAGATCGAGCATGTGGCTGAAGCTCTTGAGGAACTGGCTGGTCGTCTCCCTGAACCGGGCATGTTTCAGCAGCTTGATCCGGATGACAGGGGCCATCTGGCGGTGGAGACCGGAATGGTATGTGAGATTCAGGCGGCCCAGCTCCGTCACGCCTCCGCGGAACTGCTGAACGCGGTGGAGTGTATTATCGGCAGTTTACGGGGAATTGCGATCAAGGAAAGCGAGATGTCCAATGACACCGTGGAGCTGGTTGGCGTGACCGACCAGGCCGGCGCCTCCTTTTTTACGGAGATGGGCAATGACCTGACCGAGGTCATTACCATGCTCACTGCCGCTGCGGCCACCAGCCGCAAGCTGTCCGGGATCTTGACCGCCGCCACTGCCACGGTGGGAGAGATTTTTCACTTTGTTGATGATATCGAAAATATTGTCTACGCCATCAAGCTCATCGCCCTGAATTTTCTGATTCAGGCGGATGGTTTGGGGGGCAGTGGCGGGGGCTTGGGGGTGCTGGCTGATGCCATCAGCCGTCTATCCGTGGAAGCCAGGGAGCAGGCGGAAGGTGTAACCGGCATCCTGGTCGAAATCAAAGCCCTTACGGATGGCATGTGCCGGAGTGTCAGCGCTGAGGCGGCTGCCATGGAGGCCAGGGTCGGGGAGATGCGGCAGGAGGTGGAGGGGATGCTTGCCTCGCTGCAGCAAATGAATGGAGAAATGGCGCAGCAACTCACCCGCACCAATGCCATGGTGCAGGAATTGTCTACTGATATTGAAGAGGTTGTCCGTGGCATTACCGTGCATCAGCAGGTTGCGGCAGTCATCGGCAAGGCTGACACCATGCTGGGCGCAATTTCCCAAGGAGCCAAGGTCCTGCTGCCGGCGGACAAGTGGGCGGAGGAAACGGAAAAGTTCCGGGCTGCCGACAGCCGGTATACCATGCACAGTGAACGGCATATCCATGCCGCGGTGCTCAACGGCCCACCGGCGGCGGACGGGCAGCCGTTACTCGAGCCGCCCCATGGGGCCGTTACGGAAGCTCCCCGGGGCGGCAGCGACGATCTCGGGGATAATGTGGAGTTATTTTAATTTTCTAACTGCTCAGGTCGATAGTCTGTAGGGGGTTAGTCTGTTAGTGATGGAAAATTACCAGATGAGGCCCGGTTTGGCCCCCCTTAATTCCGACTATTTTTGTGAACGGATTTTAGCCTAACAGACTACAGTCTAATAGTCTAAATAACATGAGAGGGTAAGAATATGGAAGAGTTTGCAATACATCAGGACATTCCGGCGGACCAGCCCGGGGCCAGGGTGGTTGCCATCGCCGGCAGCATGAGCATCCAGCACGGGGGGGATATCAAGGCCGCGCTCATGAAAGCCATGGAGTCTGCCGATACCCTGCTATTGGATCTGACACAGGTGACGGACATTGATCTTGTCGGCCTGCAGTTTATCTGTTCCGCCCATCTGGCCGCGATTGCCGGCAATAAGCGTTTTTCCGTCAGGAAATCCGGCAATGAGGTTATCACGGCAGCGGCCCATGGAGCGGGTTTTGACCGGCATATCGGCTGTCATCAGGACACGGCGCATACCTGTATCTGGGCAGAGGGAGGGGAATGATGGGCAAGGTGATCATGACGGCCGATGATTCGGCCAGTATCCGGCAGATGGTGTCTTTTACCCTCAAACAGAGCGGCTATGAGGTGCTCCAGGCGGTGGATGGACGGGACGCCCTGCAGCAGCTTGGCAGCCGGAAGGTGGACATGCTGATCACCGATCTCAATATGCCCAATCTGGACGGCATCGGTCTGATTAAGGGGGCACGGGCGCTGCCTGCCTGCAAATTTATCCCCATCATCATGCTGACCACTGAATCGCAGGATACAAAAAAACAGGAAGGCAAGGCAGCCGGGGCCACCGGTTGGATTGTCAAGCCGTTCAAACCCGAACAACTATTGGCAGTGGTCAAAAAGGTGCTGGGATGATGGACAATCAATACGCGGATACATTCAAGGAAGAGGCCTATGAGCTCCTGACGGAGCTGGAAAATTCCCTGCTTGAACTGGAGGACAGACCTGATGACCCTGAGCTGATCAGCCGGGTGTTCCGGGCCATGCATACCATCAAGGGGTCCGGGGCCATGTTTGGTTTTGATGATATTGCCGCCTTCACCCATCAGGTGGAGACCGCCTTTGACCAGGTGCGGACCGGCAAACTTACCGTCAGCCGGAAGATGATCAACCTGACGCTGGCAGCCCGTGATCAGATCAAGGCCATGCTCGACGGCGCGGGAAAGGAAGGGGCGGTGGATGCCGCCCTCACCGCGCAGCTGATCGCCGGATTCAAGGAGCTGCTGAACGAGGAGCAGGCTGCGGCCCCGCCGGCGGAGACAGCCATGCCGCAGCCCTCCCCGTCCGGGCCACCTCCGGTTGAAGATCCTGTTACCTTTCGCATTCGCTTCAGGCCGGCCCGCAATATCTTTGCCAACGGCACCAACCCGGTTGCCCTGCTGAACGAGTTGCGGCAATTGGGTGACTGCAGGATCGTCGCCCAGATGTGCGATGTCCCGTTGCTCGTGGAGCTGGATCCGGAGTCCTGCTATATCTTCTGGGATGTGATCCTGACGACGACCTCGGGCCTTGACGCCATCAAGGATGTATTCATTTTTGTGGAGGATGATTGCGAGATCAGCATCGACACCATTGACGGGGGCGGTAACGTCGACGATGAGGCCTACAAGAAGCTGGGCGAGATCCTGGTGGAGCGGGGTGATATGGCTGTTGAAGATATTGAGGCCGTCCTCGCCAACCAGAAAAGGCTGGGTGAGATGCTGGTGGAAAAAGGCATGGCGGCCCCATCGCAGATCCATTCCGCCCTGCTTGAGCAGCAGCAGGTGAAAGAGGTGCGGCAGGAGCGCCGGCAGAAGGAGGAGCGTGCCAGGGCCCAGGAGGCCGGGGCCAGCATCCGGGTGCCGGCGGAAAAGCTCGATGTGCTGGTCAATCTGGTGGGCGAACTGGTGACCATCCAGGCCCGCATGACGCAGACTGCGGTCGGGCGGGAGGATGCGGAACTCATCAACATCGCCGAAGAGGTGGAACGGTTGACCGCTGAGATGCGGGACAATGTCTTGAATATCCGCATGCTGCCCATCGGCACCACCTTCAATAAATTCAAGCGGCTGGTGCGTGACCTCTCCGGCGAACTGGGCAAGGAGATCGAGATGGCCACCGATGGCGCTGAAACCGAGCTCGACAAAACGGTCATCGAGCGGCTGAACGACCCAATGGTCCATCTCATCCGCAACTGCATTGATCATGGCATTGAAAAGCCTGAGGTGCGGGAGGCGGCCGGCAAGCCTCGGCAGGGAACGGTGCGGCTGGCCGCGGTCCATTCCGGCGACAGGGTCCTGCTGACCATCGAAGATGACGGCGCCGGGCTGGACAGGGAGGCGATCCTGGCCAAGGCGGTGGAAAAGGGCATGGTCGCCCCCAGCGCCGAACTCCCGGACCAGGAAATTTACAACCTGATTTTCGCCCCCGGTTTCTCCACCGCCAGTAAGGTTACCAGTGTTTCAGGCCGGGGGGTAGGGATGGATGTGGTGAAACGGGCCATTGATGCCCTGCGCGGCAGCATCGCCATCAACTGCCGTCCCGGCCTGGGCACGGTGATCAGCATCAGGATCCCGCTGACCATGGCGATCATCGAGAGCCTGCTGGTGCAGATCGGCGCAGACCGCTTTCTCATTCCACTTTCCCTGGTGGACGAGTGCATCGAACTGACCCGCGCCGATGTGGCGGCCTCCCACGGCAGGAATATGGCGACGGTGCGTGGTCATCTCGTTCCCTATATCCCGCTGCGGCAGAAATTCAGTATTACCGGCACGGTTCCGGACATCGAGCAGGTGGTCATCACCGAGGTGAACGGCACGCGGGTCGGTTTCGTTGTGGACCGGGTGATCGGCGAGCATCAGACGGTGATCAAGTCCCTGGGCCGGGCCTTTAAAAATGTGGAGGGCATGTCCGGCGCCACCATCCTGGGTGACGGCAGCGTGGCCCTCATTCTCGATATTCCGCAATTGGTCAGGTCGGTGGAGGAGGGTGATTACTTGGCCCTCAGCAATGAACAATCGACATTGAAAAAAATGATTTAAAGATACGCAACCGTAACATCAACCAAGGAGAGGAGACAATGAGCGTTCCGGCCATAACAGAGACTACCCAGTATCTGACCTTCAAGCTGGGAGAGGAGGTCTTCGCACTCGATGTGGCCAAGGTGCGGGAGATTCTGGATTTCACCACGGTGACCAAGGTGCCGCAGACCCCGGATTACATGCGCGGGGTGATCAACCTGCGGGGCAGCGTGGTGCCGGTGCTGGACCTGCGTTTGAAGTTCGGTATGAGTGCCACGGAAAAGACGGTGAATACCTGCGTCATCGTGGTGGAGATGGTGGTGGAGGAGGAGGCCATGGTGCTGGGGGTGTTGGCCGACTCGGTGCAGGAGGTCATCGACCTGGAGCCGGAGCAGATCGAGCCGGCGCCCCGCATCGGCACCACCATCAATACCGAGTTCATCATGGGCATGGGCAAGCATAATGAACTGTTCCTGATAATTCTGGATATGGACAGGGTTTTTTCGGAAGGTGAGAAGGAGGCCATCGTCAAAACAGAGCGGGAGGCGGTGGTGAACGAGTAGAGGATATCTCTGGGGCAAGGGAAGAGACCTGCGCCGCGGTATTGCTGCGGTAATTGCGACACGCGGAGTTTTTATTTTTTCTTTGCACCCTAATATAATCCAACAAGGAGGAAGGAGAGCGATGAGAATAAGTGATATGAAAATCGGCGTCAGGCTGTTCGCCGGCATTACCATAATTATCGCAGTGTTATGCATTGTCATCACGTTTCAGATGGTGAAGATGAAATTCCTGGGACACATGCAGGATGAGGGGGGGAAACGCAACGAAGAATCGGTTCGGGTTCTGCAGATCGATATGGGAATTGATGAGCTTGCCATGGTTGTGGCTGATGCCATCATCAGCCGCGATGCGCGCGGCTTTGAGCAGCAGCTGCCGAAAGTGAAGGAAGCGGCTGCCAGGGATATTGAGACACTGCTGAGCCTGGTGGAAACGGCGGAGGAGAAAAAGAACGCCGAAGAGTTCAAGGAAGAATACCAGGATCTTCTGACTTTTCTTGAAAAGGACCTGCTTGGCGCGCTTAATCGCAATGATGAGGCGGAGATCCTCAAGGTCAACGAGGAAGCAGACCGTAGGGCGGAAAACGCCATGCTGCCCCTGGAAAAGATTGTTGACGCACTGCTCCTGGAAGCAAAGGCGGCTGATGCCGAGTTTGATGGGGTGATCAAGAACACCATGACCCTGGCCATGACCCTGGCGGTTGCCGCCGTGCTGCTGGCTGTCGGTTTTACCCTGCTGCTGACCCGCAGTATAACAAGGCCCCTCTATGAGGCGGTGACGGCAGCCAACCGGCTGGCCCTAGGAGACATGAACATAAAAATTACAGCAAGCAGCAAGGACGAAATCGGGCAGCTTCTTTCCACCATGGAGAAGATGGTCGAGGCCATGGGCAGCATCACGGCCAACGCCAAGGAGGTGGCCCAGGGCAACCTGATGGTGGAACTCAAAAAACGTAGTAATGAAGATGAGTTGATGGAATCCTTGCAGACCATGGTGGAAAAACTCAAAGAGGTTGTCATGGAGGTGCAGACCTCGGCCGACAACGTGGCGGCGGGCAGCCAGGAGCTTTCATCCAGCGCCCAGGAGATGTCCCAGGGCGCCACCGAGCAGGCGGCCGCGGCCGAGGAGGCCTCTTCCTCCATGGAACAGATGTCGTCGAACATCAGGCAGAACGCCGATAACGCCCTGCAGACCGAAAAGATTGCCACTAAATCGGCAGGCGATGCCCAGGAGGGGGGCAAGGCGGTGAATCAGACGGTTGGCGCCATGAAGGAGATCGCCGGCAAGATCTCGATCATCGAGGAGATTGCCCGGCAGACCAACCTGCTGGCCTTAAACGCCGCCATCGAGGCGGCCCGGGCCGGGGAGCACGGCAAGGGCTTTGCGGTGGTGGCCTCGGAGGTGCGTAAACTGGCGGAACGAAGCCAGAAGGCGGCAGGTGAGATTTCCCAGCTTTCGTCGGCCAGCGTTGAAATTGCTGAGACGGCGGGGGGTATGCTGGGCAGGATGCTGCCCGATATCCAGAAGACGGCGGAGCTGGTGCAGGAGATCAGCGCGGCCAGCCGCGAGCAGGACAGCGGCGCCGAGCAGATCAACAAGGCGATCCAGCAGCTGGACCAGGTCATCCAGCAGAACGCCGGGGCCTCGGAGGAGATGTCCTCCACCGCCGAGGAGCTGTCCTCCCAGGCCGAGCAGCTGCAGAGTGTCATCGCCTTCTTCAAGATCGACAGCAATGGTGCCAGAGGGATTGCCCGTGGCCCCAGGGCCGGGGCAGGCAGGCAGGTCCATGGCCATGCGCAGATCGCCCATGTCAAGACAGCGGGCCACGGGCGGGGGGCGCCGACTCCGGGGGGCGGGCCAGCGGGCAGGGGGATCGATCTGCAGATGGATAATGGGCAGGGAGATGAACTGGATAAGTCCTTTGAGAAATATTAAGCGCGCAGGAACAGGCTGCGGGCTGCTGCCGGGGCTGCAGGAAGGAGCAACCTGCACTCCGGCAATTGATAGTGATTGAGCCAAGGGGAGGAGAGAAGAAGCGTTCCGGCGACCAACTGGTCCTGTCCTTCCAGTTGGAGGAGAACTAAGCACGCGACATGGCCGCGGAAGGAGTCACTGGAGGAGCTGACCCACTGCCTGCGGCTGGTCTTTGCCGAACGTGAAGTGAATGAGTGGTAAGCTGCGATTTATTTGCTGTAATTTTTTCAAGGAGGAGAGGGATGTTTAAAAATATGAGAATCGGGTTACGGCTGGGGTTAGGTTTCGGCATACTCGTCCTGCTGTTGGGGATTATGGCCGGTGTTTCCTATCAGCAACTGCACGGGATGGACCTTATTATCAATAAGGTGGTTAATGACCGTTTTGCCAAGATGGTGCAGGCGAAAGAGATAAACGATGCGGTTGATCTGATTGCCCGGGTCAGTCGTGATATTGTGTTGAGCTCTGATCCTCAGCATATTGCTCAGCAGCATGAACAGCTGGCCCAGGCCAGGCGGCAGATTGACCATAATATGAAGAAGCTGCAGGATTCGCTCCGCAGTGAGGAGGAGAAAAAGCTGGCGGTGACCCTTGCAGAAACTGCCGGTTCCCACCGGGAACTTGAGGAAGAGTATCTTGACCTCGTAGGAGCCGAGGAACGGGACCAGGCCGTGCAGTTGCTCATGGGAAAATTGAGCAAGGTGCAGGGACAGTATATGGATAGTATTGAGGCGCTTGTCAGTTTTCAGACCGAACAGGTACATGAGGCAGGCAGGGAAGCTGGCGCCCTGACCAGTGGAGCCGTCAAATTTATTGCTGCCCTGACGGCAGGGGCGTTTCTGCTTGGCCTCGGATTCGCGTTTTTCATCACCAGGTCGATCACCAGCCCGCTGAACGCATGCATAACCGCAGCGGGCAAGATAGCCGGCGGCGATATGAATGTCGAGCTCGATGTCACGGCGCGGGACGAGACCGGTCAATTGCAGCGAGCCATGACCACGATGGCCGCTGCCATTAAGGCGCTGGCCGCCGATGCCGGCGGCCTTGCCGATGCCGCCGTTGCCGGCAGGCTCAGCACCCGTGCCGACGCCGCCCGGCACCAGGGTGAGTTCCGCACGATCGTGGAGGGGATGAATGACGTCATCAACCGGCTGGTGGGCCTGCTGGATTCCATGCCGGCGCCGGCCATGATCATTGATAAGGATTTCTCCATTCTTTACATGAACGAGCTGGGGGCAAAGGTTGCCGGCAAGACGCAGCAGCAGACCCTGGGGAACAAGTGTTACGACCACTTCAAGACCTCGGACTGCCGCAGCGAGCGCTGTGCCTGCGGCCGGGCCATCATCAACGGCCAGGTCGCCACCAGTGAAACCGATGCCCATCCGATGGCCGGCCTGGATCTTGACATCAGCTATTCCGGTGTGCCGATCAAGGACCGGCAGGGCAACATCATCGGCGCCTTTGAGGTGGTCAGCGATCAGACCGCGGTCAAGAAGGCGGCCAGGGTGGCGGACAAACAGGCCCGCTTCCAAACGGAGGAGGTGGGTAAACTTCTCGGCAATCTGGCGAAACTGTCCATCGGTGACCTTGCCGTTGATACAGCCGTGGCGGCCAGTGACGAGGACACCACGGCGATTGCCCAGAATTTTGAGAAGATCAATGGCTCCCTGCGGCAGATGGTCGATGCCGTTAAGGCGCTGGCCGCCGATGCCGGCGCCCTTGCCGATGCCGCCGTTGCCGGCAGGCTCAGCACCCGCGCCGACACCGCCCGGCACCAGGGTGAGTTCCGCAAGATCGTGGAAGGGATAAACGACATCATCAACCGGCTGGTTGGTTTTCTGGATTCCATGCCGGCGCCGGCCATGATCATTGATAAGGATTTCTCCATTCTTTACATGAACGAGCTGGGGGCAAAGGTTGCCGGCAAGACGCAGCAGCAGACCCTGGGGAACAAGTGTTACGACCACTTCAAGACCTCGGACTGCCGCAGCGAGCGCTGTGCCTGCGGCCGGGCCATCATCAACGGCCAGGTCGCCACCAGTGAAACCGATGCCCATCCGATGGCCGGCCTGGATCTTGACATCAGCTATTCCGGTGTGCCGATCAAGGACCGGCAGGGCAACATCATCGGCGCCTTTGAGGTGGTCAGCGATCAGACCGCGGTCAAGAAGGCGGCCAGGGTGGCGGACAAACAGGCCCGCTTCCAAACGGAGGAGGTGGGTAAACTTCTCGGCAATCTGGCGAAACTGTCCATCGGTGACCTTGCCGTTGATACAGCCGTGGCGGCCAGTGACGAGGACACCACGGCGATTGCCCAGAATTTTGAGAAGATCAATGGCTCCCTGCGGCAGAATATCGAGGCGCTCAAGGGTATAACCGACGCTGCCAAGCAGGTGGCCCAGGGCAACCTGATGGTGGAACTCAAAAAACGCAGCGCTGAAGATGACCTGTTGGAATCATTGCAGAATATGGTGGGGAAACTCAAAGAGGTGGTCCTGGAAGTCCAGTCCGCCGCCGATAACGTGGCGGCCGGCAGTCAGGAGCTTTCATCCAGCGCCCAGGAGATGTCCCAGGGCGCCACCGAGCAGGCGGCCGCGGCCGAGGAGGCCTCTTCCTCCATGGAGCAGATGTCGTCGAACATCAGGCAGAACGCCGATAACGCCCTGCAGACCGAAAAGATTGCCACTAAATCGGCAGGCGATGCCCAGGAGGGGGGCAAAGCGGTGAATCAGACGGTTGGCGCCATGAAGGAGATCGCCGGCAAGATCTCGATCATCGAGGAGATTGCCCGGCAGACCAACCTGCTGGCCTTAAACGCCGCCATCGAGGCGGCCCGGGCCGGGGAGCACGGCAAGGGCTTTGCGGTGGTGGCCTCGGAGGTGCGTAAACTGGCGGAACGAAGCCAGAAGGCGGCAGGTGAGATTTCCCAGCTTTCGTCGGCCAGCGTTGAAATTGCTGAGACGGCGGGGGGTATGCTGGGCAGGATGCTGCCCGATATCCAGAAGACGGCGGAGCTGGTGCAGGAGATCAGCGCGGCCAGCCGCGAGCAGGACAGCGGCGCCGAGCAGATCAACAAGGCGATCCAGCAGCTGGACCAGGTCATCCAGCAGAACGCCGGGGCCTCGGAGGAGATGTCCTCCACCGCTGAGGAGCTCTCCGCCCAGGCCGAGCAGCTGCAGGGCATCATCGCCTTTTTCAAGATTGATAGCCAGGGCGCAGGGCATGGGGCGGGCCGGAGAGGCCATGGCCGTCCGCAGATCGCCCATGTCAAGGAAACGGGTCATGAGCGGCGGGCGCCGTCCGCCGGCGTGGGGGCGGCGGCCAGGGGGATGAATCTGCGAATGGATGACGGGCAGGGCGATGAACTCGATACCGCCTTTGAGAAGTATTAAGGGATCATGCTCCTAAGCCATTTTGTAACCTATGTCAATGTGTAGCAATGCTGATAAACAGAGAAAGCCACGGTTTTGAGCATTCCCTGGCGCGATTGTCGAACCGGGATTTTGCCAGGTTGAGCCGTTTTATTTATGAACAATGCGGCATCAAGATGCCGGAGGCTAAAAGGACGATGCTTGAGGGCCGTCTGCAGAAACGGCTGCGTGTCCTCGGCATGAAAAGTTTTGCCGAGTATATTGACTATCTGTTTGATCCGGCAGAAAATAGCCAGGAACTGGTGCTGATGATCGACCATGTCACCACCAACAAGACGGATTTCTTCCGCGAGCCGGATCATTTTGACTATCTGCGTGAGAGGGTGCTGCCGGCCTGGTGGGAGAAATACCGGACGAGGCGGCTCATGCTCTGGAGCGCCGGTTGCTCCACCGGTCAGGAACCATACACCCTGGCCATGGTGCTGCAGGACTTTGCCGCCAGCCGGCCCGGCTTTGATTTTCAGATTCTGGCCACCGATATTTCGACCAGGGTGCTGGAGCAGGCGAGAAAGGCCGTTTATCATGAAGACCTGCTGGCGCCGGTGCCTTCGATGTTCAAGCCTAAATACCTGTTGCGCAGTAAAGACCGGCAGAGCGGCCTGGTGCGGATCGTCCCGCAGCTGCGGGCCAAGGTAAGATTCCGGCGGCTGAATTTTCTCGATGGTGATTTCGGTCTGCGGGAACCGCTGGACATCATTTTCTGTCGCAATGTGATCATCTATTTTGACCGGCCGACGCAAGTCAGGCTGCTGCAGCGTTTTTATGGACACATGCGGTCAGGGGCGCATCTTTTTATGGGGCACTCCGAGACATTGAGCGGGCTTGATGTGCCGCTGGTCAGTGTCGCCTCCACCGTGTACCGGAAAATACAATGAAGCGGTCAGGGGTAAAACGGTACGGAACCTCCGCGGTCAGCCAGACGGTATTGCAGGCAGCAGAGCCCCCTTGGGAAACGGAGATACCCGTTCCGGTCGAGCCGGTAAGGTATTATCTCAAGCCGGGGGAATTATTTGTCGGCGAGGAGGCTGCCCGGGTGAAAACTCTGCTGGGTTCCTGCGTGGCGGTGACCATGTTTTCGCCCCGGTGCCGGGTCGGCTCGCTCTGTCACAGCATGCTGCCCACCTGCCGCAATGAAAATCCCTGTACCGGCGGCTGCCATGACGGTCCGCGCTATGTGGATTGCGCCATCCGGCGGATGCTGGACTGGTTCGTCAAGCGGGGAATTGGGCGAGAGGAAATAGAGGTGAAGGTCTTTGGCGGCTCGGATATGTTTTCCGGCCCCCAGGGCCATGAATACAAAGGGATAGGAAATCAGAATATCGAGATGGCCCTGAAGATCATAGAGAAAGAGGGACTCAAGCTGAAGGCTTCGGACGTGGGCGGGCTGCGGGGACGGAAGATTATTTTTAAGAGTTACAGCGGAGAGGTATTTTTGAAACGACTGCGCCGTTCGGAGTTTAAACAATGAAAAAGAAGATTCGCGTACTCATTGTTGATGATTCCGCCGTGGTCCGCCAGACTCTGAGCGATATCCTGTCTTCGGACCCGGCAATTGAGGTGATGGCAACGGCGGGTGATCCTTATGTCGCCGCCGACCGGATGAGGGAGGAGATCCCGGATGTCGTCACCCTGGATGTGGAGATGCCGCGCATGGACGGCATCTCCTTTCTGCAGAAAATCATGAGCCAGCACCCCATTCCGGTGGTCATGTGTTCCACCCTGACCGAGGCGGGCTCGGAAACCGCCATGAAGGCCATGGAGTACGGGGCGGTGGAGATTATTCAGAAGCCGCGCATGGGCACCAGGGTCTTTCTGGAGGAGTCCAGGGTGCGCATCTGTGATGCGGTGAAGGCGGCCAGCCAGGCGCGATTGAGCAAAATTTCCAGGCGGTCCAGCCTTATAGCCCCCAAACTGAGCGCTGATGTCATGATTGACAAACCTGCCTCCAGCGCCATGATCCAGACCACCGAAAAGGTGATCGTGGTGGGGGCGTCCACCGGCGGCACCGAGGCCCTGCGGATATTTCTTGAATCGCTGCCTGCCGACTGCCCCGGCATAGTCATTGTGCAGCATATGCCGGAGGGGTTTACCCGGGCCTTTTCTCAGCGCCTGGACGGACTATGCCGCATCTCGGTGAAGGAGGCCGCCAACAACGATACGGTGGTGCGTGGCCGCGCCCTGATCGCGCCGGGCAATCAGCACACCCTTCTGAAACGAAGCGGCGCCCGCTATTTCCTGGAAGTGAAGGACGGCCCGCTGGTCTGCCGGCACCGGCCTTCAGTGGATGTGCTGTTTCGTTCCGCGGCCCGCTACGGCGGCAAAAATGTAGTTGGGGTCATCATGACCGGCATGGGTGACGACGGGGCCCAGGGCATGCTGGAGATGAGGCAGGCCGGGGCCTTCACCATTGCCCAGGACGAGGCCAGCTGCGTGGTCTTCGGCATGCCCAACGAGGCCATCAAACGGGGGGGGGTGGATCTGGTCCGCCCGCTGTCGGCCATCGCCCAGGAGGTGCTCCGCCATGGCGTTTGATGCCGCGGGGCGGACCGGGATGCAACGGCATTCACCAGCAACCCATAGCATAACTCACAACTCACGACAATGAACGCTGCTGAACTTTTTGTCAGATGTCTGGAAAATGAAGGAGTGGAATATATCTTCGGCGTGCCCGGCGAGGAGAATGCCCACTTCATGATGGCCCTGCAGAACTCTTCTATCCGTTTTATTCTCTGCCGGCATGAGCAGGGGGCGGCTTTTATGGCCGACGTCTACGGCAGGCTGACCGGCAGACCCGGCGTCTGCCTGGGCACTCTGGGGCCCGGCGCCACCAATCTGGTGACCGGGGTGGCCGATGCCAATATGGACCGCTCGCCCCTGGTGGTCATCACCGGCCAGGCCGACAGCCGCCGGCAGCATAAGGAAAGCCATCAGAACATGGACGTGGTCAGAATGTTCCGGCCCATCACCAAATGGGCCCAGCCGATCATTCACAGCAAAAATATCCCCGAGGTGGTGCGCAAGGCCTTTAAACTCGCGGTGATGGAAAAACCCGGGGCCTGTCATATCGAACTGGCCGATGACATCGCCGCCTTTGCCGCCACCGGCAATCCCCTGCCGGTGCAGAACCCCCGCCGGCCGGTGCCGGACGACAAGATCGTCGATCGCGCCATGGAGCTCATCCGTGCCGCCAAAAAGCCCGTTATCCTGGCCGGCAACGGCGCCATCCGGCGCAGGGCGGCCAGGCAGCTCCGGCTCTTTGTCGAAAAAACCGGCATCGGCGTGATCAACACCTTCATGGGCAAGGGGTCCATCCCCAGATCGTCAGAGAACTGCCTGTTCACCATCGGTCTGCAGGCCCACGATTATACCCGGGTAGCCATCCGGGAGGCGGATCTGGTCATCACCCTGGGCTACGATCTGGTTGAATATGAACCACGGCTGTGGGGCCAGAGTTCCATCAAGGGTGATAAGACGCAGAAGATCATCCACATTGATTTTATCCCGGCCGAGGTGGATGAGTATTACGGCGTGAATGTGGAGATCGTCGGCGATCTGGCCCATACCCTGTGGATGATGAATGAGCGGGCCAGGGATTTCCGGGCGGATTATGACTGCGGCTGCAAAACGGCGCTGCGGAAGATTATGCTGGATGATTTCGCTGAATACAAGGATGATGACACCTTCGGTTCCATCCGGCCCCAGAAGATCATCTGGGATGTGCGGGAGGTGCTCGGCCCCCAGGATATCCTGCTGAGCGACGTGGGAGCCCACAAGATGTGGATTGCCCGTTATTACCAGTGTGATGAGCCCAATACCTGCCTGATCTCCAACGGTTTCTGCTCCATGGGTTTTGCCCTGCCCGGGGCCATCGGCGCCAAGCTCGTGCATCCGCAACGGCGGGTGCTGGCCGTCTGCGGCGACGGCGGCTTTCTCATGAATGTGCAGGAACTGGAGACCGCCCGGCGCATCGGCGCCAACATCGTGGTGCTCATCTGGGAGGACCAGGAATACGGTCTGATCCGCTGGAAGCAGGAGAACCAGTTCGGCAGACATTGCGACCTGCATTTCAACAATCCTGATCTGGTCAAGCTGGCCGAGGCCTTCGGCTGTAAGGGGTTCCGGGTGGAAAATTCCCGGGATTTCAAAGGGGTGCTGGAGCAGGCCTTTCATTGCGATATGCCGGTGCTGATCTCGGTGCCCATTGATTACCGGGAAAACAGGCTGCTTTCAGAGCGGCTGGGCAAGGTGGCATGTCCGATATGATTGCGGATTTTGAAAACCTGATATGTACCTTTGCTGTTTCAATCCGCAATCCCAAATCCCAAATCCCAAATGGAGGGATCATGCTCAAAGAGACCTACCCTTTTTATCTGGCAAACAGACCGGTATTTGCCAACACCGATCTGGCGGTGACCGACAAGTTCACCGGCAAGGTTGCCGCCAGGGTGGCCCTGGCCGATGAACAGGTGATCGATCAGGCCATCTCTCTGGCGGTGGCCGTCGAAAAACCCATGCGGACCATGGCCTCCTACCAGCGCCAGCAGATCCTGCAGCACTGCGTAGACCGCTTCAGCGGCCGGGCCGAAGAGCTGGCCCGGGCCCTGTGCATTGAGGCGGGCAAGCCCATCCGGGACAGCCGGGGCGAGGTGGCCCGGCTCATTGAGACCTTCAAGATCGCCGCGGAAGAGGCGGTACGTTTCGGCGGGGAATACATGCCGCTTGACCGCAGTCCGCGCGCCGCCGGCTATGTCTCGGTCAGCAAACGGGTGCCGGTGGGGGCCTGTTCGTTTATCGCGCCCTTTAATTTTCCACTCAATCTCGCCGCCCATAAGATCGCCCCGGCCATTGCCGTGGGCTGCCCCTTTGTGCTGAAACCGGCCAGCCTCACCCCCGTCGGCGCTTTGATCATCGGCGAGACGCTTTCCGAAACCGAGCTGCCGGCCGGGGCCTTTTCCATCCTGCCCTGCCGCCGCGAGGGGGCGCGGCTCTTTACCGAGGATGAGCGCTTGAAGCTGCTCAGTTTCACCGGCTCGCCCGAGGTGGGCTGGCAGCTCAAGAAAATGGCGGGCAAAAAAAAGGTGGTGCTGGAACTCGGCGGCAATGCCGCCTGCATTGTGGACGAGGATGCCGACCTCGACGACGCGGTGGCCAGGATCATCATCGGCGCCTTTTATCAGTCCGGCCAGAGCTGCATCGGCGTGCAGCGCATCATGGTGCATGAGCGGGTGTATGAAGCCTTCAAGCAGCGGCTGGTGGCGGCCACTGAAAAGCTGAAAATGGGTGACCCGGCTGATGAGGAGACCTTTATCGGCCCCCTGATCAGTGACAGGGAGGCGATGAGGCTTGAACAGTGGATTGCTGAAGCACTCACCGCCGGGGCAAAACTTCTCTGCGGCGGCAGGCGGCAGGGGGCCTTTCTCCCCGCTACGCTGCTGGAAGATGTGCCGAGGCAGGAGAAGATCTGCCGGCTGGAGGCCTTCGGGCCGGTGGCCGTGCTGTCACCCTTTGCCTCGTTTGACGCGGCTCTGGCCGAGGTGAACGACAGCCGTTTCGGCCTGCAGGCCGGCATCTTCACCCGCGATCTGCACAGGGCGCACCAGGCCTGGAACGAGCTTGAGGTGGGCGGGGTGGTCATTGGCGACATCCCCTCCTGGCGGGCCGACCAGATGCCCTACGGCGGAGTGAAGGACAGCGGGCTGGGCCGGGAGGGAATCCGCTGGGCCATGGAGGAGATGAGCGAGCTCCGGCTCATGGTGATCCGCCATGGCTGAGTGCATATGTCCTGTTTCAGGATGGGATGAATTGTGCCCCCTCGCTGGGCTGGCAGGGGAATCAGGAAACGGCTGAGGCTGTCGTATTTCAGGCATGACCTGGGCCAGTGAGATTTTTATTTCGGGGAAAAAACTCCGCGCTATGCACGAATTTCCGCTACTTGAGGGCCTTGATCTTGTTGATATCCTGGGACCTGCCCAGCATGATCAGGAGATCACTGGTTTTCACCACGAAATCCGCCGGCGGGGCAAGCACCATGTTTTCGGGGGTCAGTTCCTTGACGGCGATGATCTGGACGTTATGTCTGGCCCGCAGATTCAACTGGGCCAGGCTTTTGCCGAGAAATTCCCTGGGAGGGACTACCTGGACGAGATCGAAATCCTTGGCCAGGGGAATGAAATCGAGCACGTTGGGGGTGGATAATCCCCTGGCCACGCGCAGGGCCATGTCCCGTTCGGGGTGGATGATGACGGTTGCGCCGACCCGCTTTAATATTTTTTCGTGATCTTCATCCAGGGCTTTAACCAGAATGGACTTGACGCCGATTTCCTGCAGATAGAGGCAGATGAGGGTACTGGTGCTGATTTTGGTGCCGACCGAGACGATGACGCCATCCATGCGGTCCAGGCCCAAGGTACGCAAGGCCTCCTTGTCCGTGGCGTCCAGCACGATCGCTTCCGTGGCATGGGGAGAGATCTCCTGCACCCGGGCTTTGTCCGTATCAATGGCCACCACCTCATTGCCGTCTTCAAACAGGGCCTTGGCCGCATGAAAGCCGAAGTGGCCCAGCCCAATTACCGCAAAACGTTTCATACTTGATCTCCGCAGCTAGCCGATCATCAGGTTTTCTTCGGAATACTCGACCCCGTTGGTCGGGCCGGTTCCAACGATAATGTAGGAGAAGGTGAGCACGCCCACCCGGCCGATGATCATCATCAGGATGATCCAGCACTTCCCCCAGCCATTGAGTTCCGGGGTCACGCCCATGGACAGTCCCACGGTTCCGAAGGCCGAGACCGTCTCGAACAGATAGCCGAGAAAAGTGCCATGTGATCCGGTTACCGTGTGGCCGGTGGCCGAATCCCCGGCCAGGAGCATGAACAGCACCGTGGCGATGAACCCCGACGAAACGAGAATGAGCGAGACACACCGGGTCACGGTTTCATTCGGCACGCTTTTCTTGAAGATATTGACCCGCCGTCTTTTTCTGATTCTGCTTAGGGTGAATGCCGTCAGCAAGGCCAGGGTGGTGGTCTTTACGCCCCCGCCGCAGGAACCGGGGGAGGCGCCGAAGAACATGAGAAAGATCATCATCGCCAGGGTGGCGTCCTGCAATGATGCGATATCCACGGTGTTGAAGCCCGCGGTGCGACAGGTTATGGACTGGAACAGCGGGGTCAGCAGGCGCTGGGCAAGGGAGGTCGTTGCGCCCGGATGCTGCCGTTCAAGCAGGGCGAACATCAGGGCGCCGGCGATGATCAGCACCATGGTGGTCACCAGCACCGTCCTGGTCTGGATGGCCAGCCGGGCTCTCTGTCTGTTCCTGTTGGTCAGCCAGCACTGCAGATCGTAGAGCACGGGAAACCCGATGCCCCCTGCTACAATCAGGCAGCAGATGGTCGTGTTGAGGAGCAGGTTGCCGCTGTACCGCATCATGCTGTCCGGAAACAGCGCAAACCCGGCGTTGCAGAATGCCGAAACGGCATGAAAGATGGCCATGTACACGGCATTGGCGCCCCCGAATTCCTGCCACCAGTGGATGGTCAGCAACAGGGCTCCCGTGAGTTCTGCCCCAAGGGTAAAAAGGAAAATGCTTTTGAGCAGCCCGAAGATATCCGCGCGCGGGGTATGGGCGAAGAGATCCTGCATGACCATCCGCTGCCGGAAGGAAACGCTGCGGCCGAGCCATTGGAAAAGGGCCACGGAAATGGTCATCACGCCGAGGCCGCCGACCTGGATCAGCGCAAGGATGACACACTGGCCGAAAAAGGTGAAATAGCTGCCGGTATCCACTACCACCAGGCCGGTGACGCAGACGGCGGAGGTAGCGGTGAACAGCGCGTCCAGAAAGCTTATTGCACCGCTCCTGGTGGAAGCGGGAAGTTTGAGCGCGAGCGTCCCCAGCACGATGGCCAGCAGAAAACTGGCCAGCACCAGGGCCGCCGGATGCGCCTTGAGTAGTTTCCCGCGAATCGTCATGCTGAGCGCCTCGGGTTCAGATAGTACTCGCAGCGCAGATGGTCCCCGGTCCCGCAGATTTCCCGCAGCCGGCGGCCGCCAAGCACCATCCGGTCCAGGTAGGCGCCGCATACCGTCATTTCGTGGTGGGGATCTATGCTGTTGTAATGCAGAAAGGGACAGAGACTTTCCAGCTGCCGCGCCAGGCGGTCCTCCGGCCCCAATCCCGCAATGATCCCCCGGATCTGTTGGGCATCCAGGGCTATTTCGCCGGCTTGGCGCGCGAAATCCACTCCCGCCTGCTGCAGGGCTTCGAGGAGCTTCCGGTGCTTTGCGTGCAAAAGCGCCAGCACGGGGATGCTGCGGGTGTGGCGGTTGCGCTTCAGCAGGGCACTGAGTTCCAGCAGGGCTTCCTGCTCCCGGACCGGCATGCTGTGGAAACGAAGGACAATGATCCCCGGCCTTCGGTCAGTGGCCCTGTCCAGACAGCGGAGCGGGCTGGCAACCCGCTCTTCCCCGGCTGGGGCCGGCTGGTTGACCGCGCCGGCCAGGTCGCACAACAGGACACGAAATCCCCGGGCCTGAGAAGTTTCACCGGTGTCTGCTTGGTTATTCATCTGCATGTTCATGGCCGTCGCTTTCATCCCCGTACCCGCCATCTCTTTTATCCGGGCCGAGATCAATCCCGCCGAATTTTTCCCGGGAGGTGGCCCGTTCCAGATTCGCCGCGGCAGGTTTGAAGGTGGGATTGATGTCCAGGGCCGCCCGGTAGAACTTCAATGCTTCCAGCCGTTCCTGGTTGATTTCCAGTAAGGCGCCGAGCAGGTTGTAGGCCTCGGGCTGGGCCGGATCGGCGGCAATGGCCCGGCGGGCCGTTGCCCGGGCAGCGGCGAAGCTGCGGTCCGAGATATGCCGCTTTGCCAGTTCGATCAGGGCGGAATAATCGACCGCGTTCTCTTCGTCCAGCGTTTCCCGTTGCAGGACCCGGCTCGCCAGCTGGCGGATTTCCCCGGGGCTGAAGGGCTTCTGGATAAAGTCCACCGCGCCGAGCTTCATGGCCTCCACCGCGGACTCAACGGTCCCGTGGGCCGTGATGATAATCACCCGGATTGCCGGCCAGGTATCCTTGATCCGGCACAGCACCTTCATGCCATCAAGGCCAGGCATCTTCAGGTCCAGGAATACCAGCCTGCAGGGCTCCTCGACCAGTTTCCGCAGGGCCTCCTCGCCATCTGCCGCGGTCCGCACCGGAATTTCCAGGGATGCCAGCGCGTGGGCCATGGTCAGCCGGATGTTTTTTTCATCGTCCACCACCAGGATCGGTTCATTCTCCATGTGCTCCTCCTACTGATTGCCTGCCGGCAGGGTGAAGGTGAAGGTGCTGCCCTGGCCAGGGGAGGATTCCACCCAGATCGCCCCGCCGTGGGCCCGGACGATCTCCTTGCAGATGGCGAGTCCCAGGCCCGTGCCGTCAGCCTCCTGCCCTTTTACCTGCACGAATTTCTGGAAAATCCTGGCTTGATAGGCCGGGGGTATTCCCGGCCCATCGTCACGGACGGACAGGTGGACCAGGGGGCCGATCCCCTGCGCCAGCAGGTTGATCTGACCGCCCCTGCTCACATAACGCAGCGCATTGGAGATCAGGTTGGTCAGCACCCAGGTGATCTTGTTGGCGTCCGCCCGCACCCTTGGCAGGTTGCCGGCTGTTTCGGCAGTGAGGGTAACCCCCTTCATGTCCGCCTGACTCTTGAATATTGTCTGCACATGGCCAAAAAGGATCGGCACCTCAAGCTCCTCAAATTCCATTTCAATGCGGCCCGCCTCGATCCTGGACAGGTCCAGCAGATCGCTGACCAGGGCCTTCATCCGGTGCACCTCTTCGTGGGCCGCCTGCAGCAGATCCCGATCCTTTTCGGGAAGAAGCGGGGCGGCGTGTTCCTGCAGCAGGTCAACACTCATGCCCAGACTGGTCAGCGGGGTGCGTAGCTCGTGGGAGGCAGCCATGATGAATTCACTCTTCAGCTGCTCCACTTCCTTCAGGCGGGTGACGTCCCTGAGCAGGAGCACGATGCCGGAGAGGTTGCGGTCCCTGCCGCGAATGGCGGTGACGGAAAAGAGATAGTGCCGGCGCCGCTCTCCATCCGGGAAAACGATGATCCGCTGCTCATCGGGCAGAGCGGGATGAATGCCGCTTTCCACGGTATGACGGATCAGCTCGCAAACCGTGGCGTCCGGGATGATATCGGCGCACTGCAGAGAGGATGTCTCAGGTGTCGTCAGATCCAGCATCCGGCGGGCCGCCGGGTTGATGCCGGTCACCTGCAGTCTGGTGTCGAAAACCAGCAGGGCGTCCTCGATGCTGGAGAGAATCGCCTCGCCCTTGTTTTTTTCCGCGATGATCTGTTCGATGTTCATCTCCTGGTAGCGGCAGAGCTGAGTGGCCATCTGGTTGAATTCGCTTGCAAAACTGCCAAGTTCGTCTCCGGTGTCCACCGGCACCTGGACAGCATAGTCGCCGGAGGAGATCCGGCGGGATGCCTCCATGAAACGACGGATCGGCCGGACGATCCGCTCCGCCAGAAACAGGCTGAATAGCAGGGCGACAACCGATGCCGCGGCCGCCACCAGCGTGGTGGACCAGATGGCCCGGCTGGCTACCGTGCCCGCCTTGAGGCTTGCGGCGTACATGGTTTCCTCATTGAGCTGGCGCACGCTGATGCACGCCTCGCGGACCTTGGCGAAAAGGGGATAGACGGTTTCCTGATAGGCAGCTGGCCGCAGGGGTGTTCTGGCGGGTTCGCTCCCCTCGGTCAGGGTGGAAAAGTGACGTCGATAGCTGGCGTAGTCAACCTCGATGGAACGGATGCGTTCCGCCTCGCCGGCAATGGTGATGTTGTCCCTGGCCCGGGCCAGCCACTGGAGAAAAACGGCCTCGTTTTCCCTGAACTGGCTGGTTCCTTTCTCCCGTTCCCCCAGAAAAATGAGCAGAATGCCGCTGTCCTGGCGTTCCAGGGCGTCCACCATGTTTTCGGCGGCAAGGATGCTCCGGTAGTTCTCGCTCAGGATGGCCCCGGAGGCCCGGCCCAGGGAAACAAGGTTGGTGACCGCCCAGGCCACCACCAGACCCATGAGGGCGAAGGCGACGCCATAGCCGATGAGTATTTTCTTTTTTAATGTCATGTCAGTCCTTTGTCCGCTGATAGCCAATCAATGCATGAGCAACGAGCATGCCAGAAGGAAAATCTCGTAGTTTTAATAAGTTACGGGTCATGAAGCGTAATCCTGCCTTGAATAATGAAAGGAAGGGGAGGACATGGCCTTGCATAATGCAAGGCAAGGCAGGAGCAGGCCATAATCTCTTGGGCCACTGGGCGGACATCCCGAGATACTCAGCCGGCCGGGGGCAAAGGTGCCGCGTCAGGCGGGGAGGTGTCCGGCAGCGCCCTGGTATCGACCACCACCACGGTGATATCCCTGCCTTCGGTGATCAGCCGCTCCACGAGGCTGACTTCCCCCAGCAGGCGGCGCCAGAAAGGCATCTTCCTGCCCGGGGTGCCGAGGACAATATGACCGACCCGGTATTCCCTGGCAAACTGCAGGATGGTCTTGACGATATCGTCGCCCTTGTAGGTGAAAACAGTGGTTCCCAGCTGGTGGGCGAGGGTCAGGGTGTTGGAGAGAACCCGCTGGGTCGCCGCAATAATTGCCGTCAACATGCGCTGATGGGCGGCGACCGCCAGGCGGCGGGCCGCGTTGTTCGCCTCGTTCATGTTGTTCTGGTTCATGGGCAGGACTTCCTGCGCCATGGTCAGCCCGCCGATGGCAGCGACGACCACGAGCAGCCCGCCGAATCCGAACATGATTTTTTGTCTGATGCCGATCATAAGCGTGGCCTCCAGGCCCTGACTAAGAGCACAAGTCATGCCAGACTCACAAATCCCGTTTTTCCATATGATACCGGCATCTCCGGGGACGGATATCTTGCGATAGACAAGGATGTGGCAAAACGGACCTTGCAAAGTGCAAGGCCGGCAAAAGAGGGCGACAAGGCCTGCTCAGATGCCGTATTGCTTTCGTTTACGCCAGAGAGTGGCCTGGTCTATGCCCAGGATGTCCGCCGCTTCCTGCAGCGAGAAGGTATTGGCTATGACCCTTCTGATATGCAATTCCTCAATAATGGACAGAGCTACCCGGTCGCCGATGGCGGGTGTGCCGGGGCTTGGAGCGATATTGTCGGGCAGGTCGGTTTTGCCGATCATCTCCCCGCCTCCCAGAATAACGGCCCGTTCGATGGTGTTGCGCAGCTCGCGGACATTGCCGGGCCAGTTATGAGAGGTCAATGATTCTTCGGCCTCCCTGGTGAAGCCGAGCAGCGTCTTGTGGTTGGCCCGGCAGAAATAAGCGAGAAAATCAACGGCAAGGGGCATGATGTCTTCCTGCCGCTCGCGCAGCGGCGGGATGGTCAGGCTGATCACGTTGAGCCGGTAGAAAAGATCCTCCCGGAAGCGGTTCTCGGCCACCCGTTTGCCGAGATCGGCGTTGGTGGCGGCGATGATGCGCACATCCGCCCTGCGGGGCGTCGCATCACCGAGGCGCTCATATTCCTTGTCCTGGATAAAGCGCAGCAGTTTGGCCTGTACCGCCGGGGCCATGTCCCCGATTTCGTCCAGGAAAAGGGTGCCGCCCTCACAGGCCGCGATACGCCCCGGATTGTCACGGCTCGCCCCGGTGAACGCCCCCCTGGCATGGCCGAACAGCTCACTCTCCAGGAGATCGGACGGCACCGCCGGACACGGCACCACCGCCATGGGTTTGGCTGAGCGCGGACTCCAGTGATGGATGGCGCGGGCAAACACCGATTTGCCCGTACCGCTTTCCCCCTGGAGCAGGACAATCGCCTCCGAAGCCGCGGCCTTTCTAGCAATCTCGATCACGCGCTGCATGCCGGCGTTTCGGCTCTGCAGACGATCTTCCGGGCCAAGCCGCTGCATGTCCTCCCTGAGGGCGGCGATCTCTGTTTCCAATGCCCGAAGCTTGCCGATGCGGCGGGTGAAAAGCCGGACCTGGTCAGGGGTGAAGGGTTTGGCGATGTAATCGGTGGCGCCGCGCCTGATCGCCTCCACCGCGCTTTCAATGGAGGCGTGCGCCGTAATGACCACGATCTTGGTCCACGGCGATTCCGACAGCAGGGCCGGAATCAACTCCATGCCGTCATCCTCGCCAAGTCTGAGGTCCACGAAGGCCATGTCGAAGGCCCGCCGCCTGGCCTCCTCCAGGGCATCGGCGGGATTGCTCACCGCAATGACCGTATGTCCCTCTGCCGCCAGACAATAGGAGAGTGTCTTGCGGATGTTGGCCTCATCGTCGATGATTAATATATTCAGCATTTTTCTGAACCAATTCTCTTTGTTTAAGCAATGACACTATCCCTCTGAAAAGGATTATTGCGGCTGGAAGGGATATGATCCGCAGCGATGAGCTGCATCTGTCGTCCTTTGTTTCGAATTTACATCTTTACACCCTGTATTAACATTATTTTTTCTCCGGAACACGAAATCGTCGAAAACCGGACAACTCGACCCCGTAAAATATTGCCTCGGATGAGCCTCATGCAAAATGAACATCGTAGCGAGATCGAGAGAAAAATAACCTGAATGTCAATTTTTGACCGAGTGCAACCTTCATTGAAGGCACCTCTTCAACAGGGCTTGCCGCACAGTCATGAAACTTTCCTGCTCCCATCCCGTAACCATTTATTTCCCATAACAAATGGTGTATGCTTTGAAAATCCCATCGAATTATGAACTTTAAACCGCGAACTCCAAGAGGTATCCCCATGAAAATAGGTATGATCGGGCTCGGCAGAATGGGAATGAACATGGCGCGCAGGCTCATGCTGGGCGGCCATCAGGTGGTTGCCTATAACCGCAGCCCGGACAAGACGGAAGATATCGTCAACGAAGGGGCGGAAGGCGGATTTTCCCTGCCTGAGCTGGCGGAAAAGCTTAATGAACGGCCCAGGGTGGTGTGGCTCATGCTGCCGGCCGGCAAGGCCGTCGACGAGCATCTGGAAAAGCTGCGCAACATCCTCAGCCCCGGTGACATCATCGTTGAGGGGGGAAACAGCAGGTACCGTGATGATATCCGCCGGGCCGCCTATCTGAAGGGCGCCGGCATTCATTTTGTCGATGCCGGGGTGAGCGGCGGCATCTGGGGACTGCAGGTCGGCTACTGCACCATGGTGGGCGGCGAGGAGAAGATTTTTCAGTACCTTGAGCCGGTTTTCCAGGCCCTGGCCCCGGCTGACGGCTATCTCTACTGCGGTCCCACCGGGGCCGGTCATTTCGTCAAGATGATCCATAACGGCATCGAGTACGGTATGATGCAGGCATATGGGGAAGGATTTGCCCTGCTTGAGGCCTCTCCCTATGCCGAACATCTTGATTTTAAAAAGATTTCCCACCTGTGGAACCAGGGCAGCGTTGTTCGTTCCTGGCTGCTTGAGCTGCTTGAGGAGGCCTTTGCCGGGGATCCCAGGCTTGATGAGTTGAGCGGTTACGTGGACGATTCCGGTGAGGGGCGCTGGACCGTGGAAGAGGCCATTGCCAGCGGGGTTGCCGCGCCGGTTATTACCATGGCCCTTTTTGCGCGCTTTCAGTCACGCAAGGGAAATGCCTTTGAAAACAGGGTACTGGCTGCTTTGAGGCGGGAGTTCGGCGGACATGCCGTGAAAAAGACGTGAGTCTTTTGTTCCTGCTGTTTCGCGATCCGGGAAGGACACTATGGAACCGAATGTGATCAAGGAAAGAATAGGGAGTCAGGACCGTATCTGTGACTGCCTGACGGTGGGTGATCTTGACCCCTGCACCATCGTTATTTTCGGGGCATCCGGTGATCTGACGTCCCGTAAGCTCATTCCCGCCCTTTATCATATGTATCTGTCGGGCTCTCTGCCTGAGCCGGTCTCCATTGTGGGCTGCGCCCGCACCATTTTCAGCGCAGATGATTTCCGCAGCCTGATGAAAGAGGCTTGTGAGGACAACGACAAGGCCGACATGTCCGGCTGGCATGAGTTTGCCTCCTTTCTTTTTTACCGGCAGCTCACCTATGACTCGGAGAATTCTTACCGGGAGCTGGCCTCTTATCTCCATGAGCTTGACGGGCAGCGGGGCACCAGGGGCAACCTGGTTTTTGACCTCGCCCTGCCGCCGACCCTCTATCCGGTGGTTGCCGAGATGCTCGGCCGGGCCGGGCTCGCCGTCCAGCATGGAGATGGCCGGGGCTGGTCGCGCATCGTGGTGGAAAAGCCCTTTGGCCGGGATCTGAACACGGCATTGACTCTTGACCGGACTCTGCATGAGCATTTCCAGGAAAAGCAGATTTTCCGTATCGATCATTATCTGGCCAAGGAGACGGTGCAGAACATCCTGATGTTCCGTTTCGCCAATGCCATCTTTGAACCGATCTGGAACCGCGGTTTCATCGATTATGTGGGCATCATGGCGGCCGAAAAACTGGGGGTGGAGAACCGGGCCGGCTACTATGAACAGGCCGGGGTTATCCGCGACATGTTCCAGAATCACATGCTGCAGCTCATGTCCCTGATCGCCATGGAGCCGCCCTCCCATTTTGAGTCGGAACGGGTGCGCGATGAAAAGGCCAAGGTGTTCCGCTCAATCCGCCCTTTTTCCCGCAGGCAAGGCGAGGTGGTGCTGGGCCAGTATGGACCGGGCATGCTGGATGGCAAGGAGATCAAGGGTTACCGGCAGGAAGCGGGGGTGGCGGCGGGATCGCTGATCCCCACCTTTGCCATGATGAACTTTTATATAGAGAACTGGCGCTGGCAGGGGGTGCCGTTCTGGCTTGTCTCGGGCAAGAGAATGGCCCGCAAGGAAACCCGCATCATCATTCAGTTCAAGGAGGTGCCCCACTCCATTTTCCGGGATGTGCTCGGTGAAAAGATCATCGCCAACCGTCTGGTGCTGGGCATTTATCCGGAGGAGGGGATCAGTCTCACCTTCCAGACCAAGAACCCCGGCCCCAGGGTCTGCCTGCGCCCCATGACCATGGATTTCCGCTATGATACGGCGTCGGTGCTTGACGCCTATGAAAAGGTGCTCCTTGACTGCATTCTCGGCGACCACCTGCTGTTCTGGCGGCAGGACGGCATAGAACAGACCTGGAACATTCTCACGCCCATCTTGAATGAATGCGAACATTGCCAGGGCCGCGCCCAGCATCTCCATATCTACCCGGCCGGCAGCTGGGGGCCGGAGGGGGCCAGAGAGCAGGTCAATAAGATCAGGGACCGGAGGGAGGTGAAAAATGCCCCGTGACATCCCTGTGGGAAACGGCTCGCTGCTGGTGAACTTTGACGCGCATTATCAGCTGCGTGACATTTACTGGCCCTATGTGGGGCAGGAAAATCATACCGCAGGCGCCCCCTGCCGTTTCGGGGTCTGGGTGGACAACACCTTTCGCTGGCTCGATGACGGGCGCTGGCAGCGTAGTCTGCAGTATCTCGATGATTCACTGGTGACCGAGGTAAGGCTGTTCCATCTTGAGCTTGATCTGGAGCTGGTCTGCCACGATGCAGTGGATTTTCATGTGAATCTCTACCTGAAAAAGATCATGGTTCATAACCTGGTGAAGAGGAAGAGAGAGGTGTGTTTTTTCTTCGGGCAGGATCTGCGTATTGGCGGCCATGCGGTGGGTGACTGTGCCTATTATGAGCCGGACAAGCGGGTTCTGTTTCATTACAAGGGCAAACGCTGGTTTCTGGTGAGCACGGCCAAAGGCCGGCCAGGGGAGTGCAGCGCCGGACTTGACCAGTGGGCGGTGGGGGTCAAGGCGGCCGGCGACAAGGTCGGTACCTGGCTTGATGCGGAGGATGGCATACTCTCCGGCAATCCGGTGGCCCAGGGCAGCGTGGACTCAGTGGTGGCCCTTCATCTTGAGGTTCCTGCCGGCGGCAGGGCCGAGGGCTGGTACTGGCTGGCCGTTGGAGAGGATTATGCCCAGGTGATGGATATTCAGTACAACCTGTGCCGCCGGGGTGCTGATCCCTATCTGACCAGAACCAAGGACTACTGGCACCTGTGGGTCAATAAGGAAAAAGACTGTACCGACATGCTGCCCGGGAATATGCAGCGCCTCTACCGACGCAGCCTGCTTATCCTGCGTTCACAGATTGACAACGACGGCGCCATCTTAGCTGCCAATGATTTTGATATCGCCGGTTTCAACAATGACACATATTCCTACATGTGGCCCCGGGACGGAGCTCTGGTCGCCTCTGCGCTGATCGATGCGGGTTACTCGGAAATCACCCGTCGCTTTTTCGCCCTCTGTCACAAGGTCATCACCCGGGAAGGCTTTCTGCTCCATAAATACAACCCGGACGGTTCGCTGGCCTCCTCCTGGCACGGTTGGTACAGGGACGGTGAGAGGCAGCTGCCCGTGCAGGAGGATGAGACGGCTCTTGTACTCTGGGCATTATGGAAACATTTTGACCGTTTTCGCGATATTGAATTTATCAAGCTTCATTACCGCGGGCTCATTGTGCGGGCCGCCAACTGGCTGCTGTCTTTTCGCGATGAGGAAACCGGGCTGCCGCTGCCCTCCTGGGATCTGTGGGAGGAGCGCAAGGGGGTTCATGGCTGGACCGCCGGGGCGGTATGGGCCGGGCTTGAGGCCGCGGCCCGATTTGTCCATGCCTTTGGCCAGACTGATCTGGCAGAGGATTACCGGCGCGGGGCGGCCGCCATCAAGTCTGGAGTGGAGAAATATCTCTGGCAGCAGGAGGCGGGCCGTTTTGCCAGGATGATCAACCGCGGGAAAGACGGTTCCTGGGAGGTTGATACCAGGCTGGACGCCTCCCTGATGGGCCTGTGGTATTTCGGCATGTTTACCCCGGATCATCCGCAGATTGTCAGTACCATGGAGGCGGTGATAAACAAGCTCTCGGTCAGGACAGAGGTCGGGGGCATGGCCCGCTATGAGGATGACTCTTATCACCAGGTTTCCGGTGATCTGCACAATGTTGCCGGCAATCCCTGGTTCATCTCCACCCTGTGGCTGGCGCAATGGTACATTGCCAGGGCGAAGAACCAGACGGAACTGAAAAAGGCTTTTGCAATCATGCAGTGGGTTGCCGATAGAACCCTTAAAAGCGGCGTCATGGCCGAACAGGTGCATCCCTATACCAATGCGCCGCTTTCCGTGAGCCCGCTCACCTGGAGCCATGCCGCATTTGTCCAGACCGTGCTGGAGTATATTCCCAAGCACAGACAGGTGATATTGCCGAAAATCTGATGGCTTCGTAAAAACTGAAAATTTACCACAAAGAGCACAGAGCACACAGAGTTAACTGGTTGTAATGAAAAATTATTTCTCTGTGATCTCTGTGTGCTCTGTGGTAGAAAAATGTCTTGTTGCAACTTCATTAAAATGTAATCAAACTTTCAATTCAGAAACGGATCATGACATATCTCCTCGCCGCCGACATCGGCGGCACCAAGACTGCTGTGGCAATCTTTGCGGCTGATCAAGGTTTAAGCCGCCCCATGCACCAGTCCACCCTGGCAAACCGGGATTATGCATCCTTTGCGCAACTGCTTACAGCCTATTTGCACAAGGTAAAAATACAGCCGGATCGCGCCTGTTTCGGAGTGGCCGGTCCGGTACTAAACAACCGGGTCAAGCTGACCAACCTGCCCTGGGAGATAGCCGGCAGTGACATTGCCGAGCAGTTTGCCCTGTCGAGGGTCGACCTGATCAATGACCTTGTTGCCGTTGCCGGCTCCATCCCGCATTTGACGGATAATGATCTGCTTATTCTGCAGTACGGCCACCGGCAGGAGAAGGGGGCGGTGGGGGTGGTGGCGCCGGGCACCGGGCTGGGCATCGCCTTCTGTATCTGGGATGGCAGCGGTTATCTGGCCTGCCCTTCCGAAGGTGGCCATGCCGGTTTTTCTCCGGCTAACGAGGACGAGCTTGCCTTGCTGAAATTTCTTCTCGATCATAATGTTGACACAAGTTTTGAATCACTTTGTTCCGGCTCGGGGCTGCCCAATATCTATCGATTTCTCATCGAATTCGGCGGATTTGTCGAACCTGAGTGGATGCGTGCGGAAATTGCCGGGGCAGTTGATCCCACCCCGGTGATTGTGCAGGCCGCGCTGGGGCCCGGGAAAAGATGCCCGGTGTGCAGTGAGGCCCTGCGCTTTTTTATCAATATTCTGGCCGAGGCGTGCGGCAACCTGGCGGTCACCGTGCTGGCCACCGGCGGCATCTATATCGGCGGCGGCATTCCCCCGAGAATTCTTTCCCTGCTGCAGCAGGAGAATTTTGTGAAACGCTTTGCCAGCAAAGGGAAGATGTCCGGTTTGCTGACGGACATTCCTGTATCCGTTATCATCAATCCCAAGGTCGCCCTGATCGGCGCCGCAGCTTATGGTTTTCGCACAGATGACCATAAATAGGCAATTCGCCAGAAAAGCGGCAATCGTGGTGCTGATCATCGTCTGCCTTGCCGCCTTCAAATATCTGGGGCTGGGGCAGTATCTGACCCTGGACTACCTGCAGCAGTCGCAGGAGCGCCTTGCCGGGCTGTATGCGGCTCGTCCCCTGGCCGTCATCGCCTCCTATATGCTGATCTATATTCTGGCGACGGCCCTGTCCCTGCCCGGTGCGGTGGTCATGACCCTGGCCGGCGGGGCATTGTTCGGCCTGGTTGTCGGCACGATCGTTATCTCCTTTGCCAGCACCATCGGCGCAACCCTTGCCTGTCTGGTGTCCCGCTTTCTGCTGCGGGACTGGGTGCAGAAAAAATTCGGCGAGCGGCTCCGACCGATCAACAACGGCATTGAAAAAGAGGGCGGTTTTTACCTCTTCACCATGCGGCTGGTGCCGGCCTTCCCCTTTTTTCTCATCAATCTGGCCATGGGAATGACCAGGATTTCTCTTTTTCAGTATTACTGGGTGTCGCAGATCGGCATGCTGCCGGGCACCATCGTCTATGTCAATGCCGGCAAAGAGCTTGCCAAAATCGACTCCGTGTCCGGCATCCTCTCACCCAGTCTTATTGCCTCTTTTGCCCTGCTGGGCCTGTTTCCTCTGACCGTGAAAAAGGTCATGGGCATTATTGTCAACCGGAGAAAAGGTGGAAAATATGACAAAATTTGATTTTGATCTCGGTGTCATCGGCGGCGGGGCAGCGGGACTGACCGTCACTGCCGGGGCAGCGCAGCTCGGCGCGAAAACCCTTCTGCTTGAAAAGGAGCCGGAACTGGGCGGTGACTGTCTCCATTTCGGCTGTGTGCCGAGCAAAACCCTCATCCGTTCGGCCCAGGTCTACCAGACCATGAAAATGGCGGCGCACTACGGACTGCCGGCGATAGACGTGCCGCCGGTTGATTTTGCCCTGGTGCGGGACAGGATCAGGTCGGTCATCGCCACCATCCAGCAGCATGACTCGGTGGAGCGCTTCTGCAAACTGGGGGCCAGGGTGGAGTTCGGTGCCCCCCGCTTCATCGACGAGCATAGCGTATCAATAAACGGCAGGAATTATTCAGCCAGATCATGGGTCATTGCCACAGGTTCATCACCGGCTGAGGCGCCTATCCCTGGTCTTGCAACAACCCCTTTTATCACCAACAGGGAGATTTTTTATCTCGACAGTCTGCCCGCTTCGATGGTGGTTTTCGGCGGCGGTCCCATTGCCATTGAGATGGCCCAGGCCTTCAACCGGCTGGGCAGCAAGGTGTTCGTCATCCAGCGCAGCGGCCAGATTCTCAGCAAAGAAGACCAGGACATGGCGGATCTGGTCATGCAGGTCATGGCCGGGGAGGGGGTGGAATTTTATCTCAACGCCAGGGTGTTCGGCGTGCGTGATCTGGGTGGGACAAAAGAGGTGAAACTTGCCGATGCCGAGGGCAGGGAGGTGGCCCTCAAGGTAGATACCCTGCTGGTGGCCATGGGCAGGGCCGCCAATGTGGAAGGTCTGGGCCTGGCCGACATCGGCATCATTCATGACAAGAAGGGCATTGCCGTGGATAACCGACTGCGGACCAATCACAAACATATCTATGCGCCGGGGGACATCAACGGCAGTTTCCAGTTCACCCATGCTGCAGGTTATGAGGGCGGCATTGTCGTCAGCAATGCCATCTTTCATCTGCCCCGCAAGGCTGATTACACCTGGATGCCCTGGTGCACCTATGCCGATCCGGAACTCGCCTCCATCGGTCTGAATGAAAAGGCCGCCGCCCAGGCCGGCATTGATTGCCAGGTATGGAGCGAGGAGTTCCACAACAATGACCGCAGCCTGGCCGAGGGTGAGCGGGTCGGCAGAATCAAGATGATCCTTGATGAAAGGGAAAAGCCCATCGGGGTGCAGATCTGCGGGCCCCATGCCGGCGAGTTGATCAGTGAATGGGTGGCGGTTTTAAATGGTTCCGTTAAGTTGAGTACTCTGGCCGGTGCGGTGCACCCCTATCCTACCCTGGCGGAGATCAATAAAAGGGTAGCGGGAAACTATTTCACCCCGAAGATCTTTTCCGACACGGTGAAAAAAGGGCTGAAACTCTTTTTTCAGCTCAAGGGTTCGGCCTGCGATCCCCGTTCAGACCTTGCGGGAAATTAAGATGACCTGTGAGGATTTTGGAGCCACGGGCTTGAGTTAAGGAATTTTATCAAGGAAGATGCCCAGAGAGCATTTCTCCCGATTCCTCCTTGACACCTTTACTTTTGCATTGTATAGATTTTTTTTGATTTTTTGCCATTGTCGGGGCAGTATATTTTATGTTTTTGTGCGTCGTAACACGGTATTCGCTATGCCTGAAAAAATGAGCAATATTCCTTTGGAATCATCACGTCAGTGTCAGTACGAAGAGATCTACCTGATGGATTTGGTGGACTTAATAGTTCGTAAAAAAAATCTCTTTTTTTTTATTACTGCTTTCATAACATCGGCAGCGATAGCCTACTCCCTCTTTTCCCCTGATAACTACCGGCTGGAGATGGCTGTTTCGCCCGTTTCTTCCAGAGCTCTTCAGCAGATTAACGGAAATATCGATAATAAGTTCAATTTCACCTCTGAGGAGGTGTTCAATATGTTCATCAAAATCTTCCAGAGCCTGAAGACTGCTCAAGAGGGGGAAAAAAATCTAGACGGGTTAACTCCTGAGGAGACCAAGCTGCTCCAAGATATCCAGCTTGAGCTTCCAGGCAAGAGAGACACCTCGGGATTGGTTAAGATCGCCATTGAAGGGCAAAACCCCGCTGTTCTACCCACCGTTCTCAATAAGTATATGGACGCGGTGAACAGGGTGGCTGTTGGGAATATTCTTGAGCAGATGGATCTGTGGCGAAAAAATCAAATTGACATCCTCGTTTTGGAAATCGAACAGGGTACGGAATACTTGCAATATTCACAACAGTTGAGATTGAAGGAGCTGCAGGATGCTCTTCTGATTGCTCGGAAGGCAGGAATCAAAAAAACGCACGAAATTCTTCCAGGTGATTATCCGCTGTATCTGCTGGGCGAGGATGTCTTGCAGGCCGAAATCGACATACTGCAATCTATGATGAACGATGCGAGTCTTGGTACGACAAGCTTGGGGTTGGATGCAGATAAGCTGTCGTTGCAAAGTGAAATTTTGCAGAAACAGCTCAAGTTGAGAACCCTGCAAAACGCGGAATATGAAGTGGAGAGCTTGCAGATAGTGGATGTAGTGGGAAATGCTCCTTCACTGCCTCAATCCCTCAAGCCGGGAGTCAAGAAAGTCATCGTTTTTTCTCTCTTTGCCGCTTTTTTGCTCAGTCTCTTTGCTGTTTTCGTTGTGAGTTTTTTCGAATCATATGCCCGGCGTAAAAAAAATACCTGCATGTGATACGTCCTGCCCTTGATTCCGTCCGCCCTGATCAGACGCTTCTGCTGCCTGTCCGTTAAATCCATTGACTATCCAGCATATTATTCTTTAAATATATCATCAACGCAGCATAACCGTACACCCTTATCTGCCAGGCAAGAGGCAAGGCATTGGATTTTGGTGCTTTGCAATCCTTAACAGATTTGCAGCGTTCCTTATTTTAGTTTTTCCCCAAAAAGAAATTATCTGCCAAATAGCTAAAGACTGTTTGTTATAACTCAACTTTCTGACTTGAATTAACTCTCTGCTATTCCGAACTTTTTATTATGCGACCTGCGAATTGTTTCCATAATATCAACCATTGCACCCATCATTGCATCAATCATCTTGCTGATGACATCTTCGGCCAATTCCCCAGTGGACCGGATTTTATCAATCACCAAGGTCATCAGGCGTTGCATGGCATCCAGCAGGGGCAGGTCCCTCACCTCCTCGCAGCAGGCATGGAAGAGGCTGCCGGCGGTCCGCTGGTCAGAGTACAGCCGCTGCCGGAAGGAGAGGAACATGTAGCGGATCATCACAACGGTCACATGGCCGACCAGCCCGTCATAATCCCTCAGCTGCGTCTCCTTTTCCAACCGCAGGTGCTGTTTGAGCATCTTGAAGCATACCTCGATATCCCAGCGTTTGCCGTATATCCGAATAATCTCCTTGTCCGGCAGGTCCACTTTGGTGGACAGGACGGCCAGCCAATCTCGTTTATGGCGATGGCGCACAAACACGACCCTGGCCTGTTGCCCCTGCTTGGTCTCCACGTTGACGGCGGCCAGAATCCGTGCCCGGCCCGGACGTTTTTTCAACAGTGCATACAACCCGCCCAAGGTATACCAGCGCCCCTCATATTTATAGAAGACCTGGGGCATGTTCTTCAGCATGCAGATCACCGGACAATGGCGGGACAGGGTAGCAATGACCGCCGGGAAGGAGAACCAGCTGTCCATCAGGATATAGTCGGCGTTGATGCCGGCTGCCAGTACCCGTTTGATCATGGTTTCCAGCAAATCGGTCGCCTTGCAGACTGCTTCCAGGCGTCGCTGGTGGCCGCAGGTCCGCTTGTCGATCAGCTTCTCCGCCTCCTGAATCCTCGATTTCTCGTTGGCCGAGGAGCCCAGGACAAAGTCCAGGGGGATAAAGCTGAAGCCGTCCGACCAGCCCAGAGTAAGCAGGCTGAACCCCCGCAGGGATTTTCCCACGGTATGGTCGAAAATCCAGGCAAGCAACTCAACCTTTTTCGACCGGGAACGATCGTAGGTGCTGCTGTCAAAGATCAGGACCTTTTCCCGTTCTTCATCGGTGAGCAGGAAAAAGACGGCGGCGATTTTCACCGCCAGGCCCAGCATGAGCCGGCGCCAGTTGTGCCGGGGGTTGCGCAGCAGGGCATAAGCGGCGTCCTTGCCGAACCCCAGGCCACCTTGTTCCACAATGCCGCGGTAGAAGTTCTTCCCATCGAAGGGCAAGCGGAAAATCGCAGCGAAAACCTTCAGCGGCGAGGCCCCGCGCATCATGCGAATGCCGGCGACATTGAGCAGGCGTCCCACCTGAAAGTCGCTGAAAAACGAATCAATGGTATTTTCCAGGCGAATTGCCTCTTGCGCCTCAAACAGTTTCTCGCTATATTTCATCAGCCCTTTCTCCTTGTTTTTATTATGTTTTTCCCAAACACAATATACCAGGGAGCAAAGGGCTTTTCTATTAAAAAGCTCGCTGTTTCAGCGTGTTAATGCATATTGTTTTCACAAGTCAGAAAGTTGAGTTATAACTATGTCAAAATCATCTCTGTTTTCTCCTTTACGGAGATTCCTGTCCGCACGTCGAACGCTTAACAGCGATTATGAGCCAGGTCTCAATTTCAAGGAATTAGAAGAGTCTTGTATCCCGTCGTATGCCCATCCTAATGCGGCACTTGGCTGGGTCGCATGGCAACGGCTTGAGGTCGCAGTTAAGATCTGGCGCAATGCCGGCGAGAAAAAAAAGATATTAGACTTTGGTGCCGGCAGTGGTATATTGTCTTCGCTTCTTCCGCCGACTGTTGAATATCAATTTGCTGAATCGGATAATTTTCTGGCGGACAAGGTGGTTAGTCGTTTTCCTCGTGCGATCCGGTTTATTCCTGAACATAATATTGATGAAAAATTTGATGTCATATTTGCATTGGATAGTCTTGAGCACAATGAGAATGTTAATGCTTTACTTGAAATGATTTCGGGTTGGATAAAGTCAGATGGTGTTTTTATTCTATCCGGGCCAAGCGAAAATTTTTTATACCGATTTGGGCGGTGGGTTGCGGGTTATGATGGAGGATACCATCATCAAACCATCTACGATATTGAACGGAAAGTAGAGCTCTTTTTTTTGAGGAAAAGTGTGAAGATGATTCCTTTAGGATTGCCGCTTTTTCGTATAACAAGCTGGTATCCTAAACATCGTTCTGTTTAACGCAAATGAAACATCTTCTTATAGCTTCTACGGGCAGAACCGGCACCACCTATCTTGAGTCCATATTTTCTTGTGTAGACAGCGTTGCTGTTAAGCAAGAACCACCACCGTCCAGAGTGCTTTACATGCTTTCGAATCTAAGTGCGGTCGAAATCCCCATAATAGAGCAGGGGGCTTCAAGGGGAGCGCTTTGCATTTATGTAAATACGCGTCGACGTTGGATGAGGAAGTGCCGTAAATCGTTCTATATCGAAATAAATCCGTTTTTGTCTAATCTGTTGCCGGATATTGTCTATTCACAGGTTGTCCCTGACGCTGTTCTCCACATTGTGCGCAATCCTGTATCCTGGGTCAAATCAATGATTCGGTTTGGAGCATACAGTTGGCGCCGTCTTCTCGTACCATACCTGCCATACGTCTATTTTCGACCGCCATATGGCGCACCTGGTTGGGGAAAGCTTTCCTTTGCGCAAAGGTTAGCCCATGAATGGAACTATCGAAATAAACGGATTCTTGACGCCAAAGCAGGTATTCAAAATTATTCACTGTTGCGTTATGAAGATTTATTTCAGGGCAAGCGTCTAAATATGAAATTATTGGCGCAAACTATAGATAGTTTAGGTTTTGAAATAAGGGAGTTAGGTTTGGTTGGAGTTTCAGCTGAGCAGGCAAACTCGAGTCAGATTTATTCTGGGAAAGAAATAATGAGTGAGGAAGACTGTCGATACATAGAAGAGGTAACAACGACCCTGTCGGCTCAGTTTGGGTATAATTAATCTTGCAAACAGCTTAGTGTAACTGCGGAGAGCGTCAACCCTGGGTTGGCGGATAACATGATTTGATTGATACTGTCCAGGAAAATGACATTAAACGTATTCTGACGAGTTGGCGAAATTGGTTTTCCGGTATCGTTGTGACAGGTGCGATAGTTGCGGGGTTATTATATTTTGCAGATGATATATTTTTGTATGATGGTTTATCATCTGTCTCGTGGAAATTCCTGGTAGTTGCCTATTTGTTCTTGTGGTGTAATCAATTTGTTTCATCTTTTCGTCTTTTGATTGCCTCTCGTGTGCCGCTTTCTAAAAAAACATATATGTACAGTATGAACGTAAATGTTCTGCAGCAAGTTGCAGTTAGATTTTTGCCTATGCGTACGAGTGAGATTTTGTGGATTTATCTTGTAAAGAAAAGGTTTCAATTCAATATCCGTAATTCGATCAGTCTTCTTGTGCATATCCGTGTTTGGGATATGTGTATTTTATTTGCTTTGGTCACTGTTGTTATTCCTCTGACATTGGCGGAAGGGATATCAAGTCATTATCAAAGTACACTGTTGGTTGTCGTTGTATTAGGTTTGTTTTTTCTTATGCTTTTGCCGACGCGAGTTTTTTTTCGATTTACGAGGAAGGTTTCGCGTTGGATGAAATTTCATCGCTGGCCGCGTCTTTGTCGGTTGCATGGTTTGGGTATTTTACGTTCACTGAGAGTGGCTGCCAGGCACAGGCCGATTGCTCAGATAGCATTGGCTCTTATTAGTTGGATATCTTCATTTGCCAGTATGATTTTTATCCTGCAAGCTCTCGGGGTGAGTTTGCCTTTACATCAGGCACTTATTGCATTAACAATGCTTCTCGTTTCGTCAGCTTTACCTTTGCCGGCTTTGGGGATTGTTGGTGGAGGGGAGCTTGGTTTTGCTGCCTCGCTTGGTTCTATGGGATTTAGTCTTACCGAAGCATCGAGCGCAGCGTTACTTCTCGGTTTGTTCCATTCTTTTTTATCATTTCTTGTCGGATTAGTCTGGCTTTTAGCCAGAGGGGGCGGATTTGTGTTGTTGAGGAAAAATCGAGATTAACTTGGGGTGTCGTACAATTGCGTTCCTTTGTTTTCATTGGTTGTTTTGCTGGACATGAAATGTGATGATAGTGGATAAATTCAATGTTTCCCCCCTCTTTATCGGTGTCAAGACGGCGTCTCTTTCACTTGATCTTGAATATGATTATGGTGGTGAGAATGCCGAAGCGTTGAAGCGGTTCGAGGACCTTGTGTATTGGTTGGCGGTGAGAAAAATCGATCTGACGGTCTTTGTTGAAGGGCGGGTTCTTCGCCAACAGCCGGGGATTAGAGATTTACTCAATCAACCACATATCTATCCTGCCCAACATTGTTTCGATCATAGAAAATCAAAGGATGCTCGCAGCGATATTGAGCGTGGTCGAGATTTGTTTATTGAAAAGCTGGGGAGGCATCCGAAGGGGTATCGCGCACATACCTTTCAACACTCAGGTGCACTTATAAAGGACTTGATGGATCTCGGGTTTGAATGGGATTCTTCTTACCTGCCGTCATGGTTGGGATATGGTGCTAAAAAAGATAAGTGCCTTGGTCATATCCTTAAAAGTGGAGCAGACGCTATTCGCTATCAAGATATTGAATCAGGTAATGTTTTAATTGAGTTACCTGTCGGCACGCTTCAATGTTTCAATGTGCCCTTTATTCACAGTTATCAACTTCTTATCGGTAAAATTATTTCTGGCAGCCTGCAACGACTATTCAGCATTCAACATCTGCACATTCATGATACTCACATGGTTGATCTCTACAAAGCAACGAACTCATTGTCCAACGGGGCTGTTCCGTGGCTGGCTAAATTGTTTTATCTCTTGTCTTGGCGAGGGAAAAATAATAATAGTCTTGCTCTATTGGGTGCATTTATTGATCGTTGTGAGTCGATGGGTTGGTCATGGTGCAGCATTGAAAGTGTTAACCGGCAATTGAGTAGTAGTGATGAGCATTGACGTTTTGGAAACACTTTGGCCTCAAGATTTTGTTGTCGCGTGGACGAGACAGGTTGCTTGCTCATTTCATCTGGAGTATGACGGTGCATGGGTGAAAAAGCCGTTTCGGCTTAAGAAATATTCTGCATGGTTGCGCGGCCCGTTATTGTCTTATACTGATTTTATGCCAGACGACCGGGCTGCATTTCTGGCTGAACAAGAACGGATCAAGGGCACTCTGCGAGTCTTTAGTCTTTCATTAAAGGGCTCGGCATCTGAGGAAGGGTTGCCCGTGGTTATGCGTTTAAACATTGCGAAACGGGAAGAAAATGAAATCTTTAAGAACAGTCTTTCAAGCGGATGCAGGAATCGTCTAAGAAAATCCAGGAAATCAGGTTTAGAATTTCATTGGATCAAGCAAGGATCAGACATTTCACCGGCCTGGCATGTGCTTGTAAATGTCCACCAGCGTCTCGGTACTCCACTTTTCCCAAAAGCTTTTCTCGAGAGTTTGCATTCTGAAGGAATGGCACGTATCGGTGTCGTGGTCAGCAACGGTCTTGCCGTCGCAATGCTTGTTCTGGTTGTTGCCGGAGATATTGCCTGGGTGCCATGGTGTGGTGCGCTCGCGGAGCATCATCATTATAGCCCTAATCATCTGAGTCATTGGGAAGCCATTAAGGAAAGTCTACGGCATGGATGTAAAGTTTTTGATTTTGGACGTTCTCCTTATCTTGGTGGCACCTATGAGTTTAAGCGCAAGTGGGGAGCTGTGCCCGTGCCAATTGTTGAGATGACGGAAAACGGGCTTCGAGCCCCATCTGTCGGCTATCGTCTTGCGCGGAATTTTTCTGTCTGCTGGAAAAATATACCCGCACCCTTTTCCTCGCGATTGGGGCCTCATGTTTTCCGTCTGTTTGCTTTATGATCGGCAATTGCTTGCGTATACGGATTGAGTAAGGGGGAATAGACACAAGTGCGGTCTGGTAAAAAATCTCAAGACTATTGGAAAGATACTTTCAAAAATCGGGCTCAAACCGCGACTGATACAATTGCCAGGAATGGTTTTTTGTTGAAAGTCGGCACGGCTAGAGTTCGAGAAACCGTCCTTGATTTGATAGGTCCGGTCTCTGCCATCGATATACTCGATGCCGGTTGTGGTGACGGATCCGTATCTTTTCCATTAACTGCAATGAATCGAGTTACCGGGCTGGATATTGTTCCCGGCATGCTTGAACTTGCTTCCGCCAGAGGCATTATCCCCGTTGAAGGAAGCATGGAAGAACCGCCTTTCCCGGCACACTCTTTCGATCTCGTCATGTCAGTGGAAGTAATTAGCCTTAGTGACAGGCCTTTTGATGTCATTAAGTCGTTGGCGAAGTTGGTTCGTCCGGGCGGGAGACTGATTATAAGCTGCGTTAACAAAGCGTCACTGTTTCGTGCGGCAGCGGAAAGAATCCTTGACGTGGTGCGGCGGCCTTATCCTAATGCGATTCACATGTCAGACTTATATGCGGCGGTTGAAAAGTCCGGTTTTGATGTGCTGCGGATGAAATCCATTATTTCCGGACCGGGCTTTGCCGTGTCTGTAACTCCACGAAAGATAAATTCGCCAGTATTGAATATTGCCAACAATATCATTATTGAGGCAAGAGCGACGTGAAAAGAGAATCGAAAATGGCAGTGGTGATACCGTGTTTCCGGGTTTCACGACAGATAGTGAGCGTGGTAAATTCTATTCCCGCTATCGTGGACATAATCGTTGTTGTGGATGATGCCTGCCCTGAAGGGAGCGGGAAGCTGGTTGCGGAAAAGATACAAGATCCTCGTGTTCAAGTCCTTCGCCTGAAGAAAAATCTTGGTGTTGGTGGAGCTGTCTTAACCGGGATGCGGCACGCGGTCCAATGTGGCGCGGATATTCTTGTGAAGATTGACGGTGATGGCCAGCATGATGCGAATTATATCCCATTTCTTGTCGAACCCATCATGCAGGGAAAAGCAGATTACACCAAAGGCAATCGTTTCTATCGACTTGAAAATTTGAACAAAATGCCTGGAGTGCGTATTGCTGGAAATGCAGGTCTCTCTTTTCTCTCTAAACTTTCCAGCGGTTATTGGAACTTGATGGACCCCACCAATGGTTTTGTGGCCATACATGCGCGTGTTCTGGGACAGCTTCCCCTTGAAAAAATCAGTCAACGGTACTTTTTTGAGAGTGATATGCTGTTTCGGCTGGGAACTATACGTGCGAAAGTGACTCAGGTTCCAATGCCGGCAATTTATGGTGATGAGGTTTCGGGCATTAATCCGGCGCATCTACTTTGGCCTATGATAAAGTGGCATGGAACATCTCTCGGGAAAAGATTTTTTTACAACTATTTTCTGCGGGGATTTTCATTGGCAAGTCTTTATCTGATTTCTGGCATAATTTTGTTGATATTGGGGGGAGTTTTTGGGCTGGGCTATTGGCATCATTACGCTAGTCTTGGTGTTAATGCGCCAACCGGTACCGTTATGCTTGTAGTGCTCATGATAATTGTGGGCATGAATTTCTTGTTTAACTTTTTGTCTTATGATATGGCATCTGAGCCTCGCGAAGTTATTCATAGTTTTTTACCTCCCACATTTTGGAAGCCCGAGCATAATAACCCAGATATCCTGGAATTTTTGACCCCAAATGAATAAATATGTGAACAGTGAATACTCAAGCTGAAAATATATTCGAGAGTTGGAAGCCTGATCGATTTAATCGTAATTCTCTTTATCAGAAAACCATTCGTACATTTACGAGTTCACTCATAGCTGGCGATGTGCTTGATGTGGGCTGCGGCTCGCGTATTTTTTGTGATTTAAGTAAAGCAAAAAGTTGGACGGGATTAGACATCTCGGAGCGAATGCTTAGTGCCATGGAATTTATTGATGACGTGGCTCAAAAGCAGACTTTGCAGGGAGATGTTCTCAATCTTTCATTCGACGACGCAGCCTTTGATACGGTAACGGCTTTCTTTCTTTTGCATCATCTCGGGCGCAACAACAGGAAAGATAGTGCTGTCGGCGTACAGAAGGCATTTGATGAAATATATCGAGTATTGAAACCGGGTGGTAGTTTTCTTCTGGCGGAAAATTGCCGAGGTTTTTTGGAGGCGCCATATCATTGGTGTTATCCGGCATTTTATCTCTTGGGGAAAAAATTAGGTGAAATGGAACTTCCATTCTTCTGGAAAACCAAGGACTATTGCTGTTTTGGTGATAAAGCGGGATTTTTGCAGTCTTTATACATTCATATACCGATACGAGAAAGAATTTACCAACCAGTATTCGACATATCAATTCCTCCTGTTCTGAGTCATGATTTTATACAAAAAATGACGGTTTTTGTTTTTATTAAGCCTTGCGTATGAATTTTTTTATCATATGCAATATTATTGATGTCAAAAAAATCTGTTTTCGAAAATTAATGGATGTCAGATGAAGGTGTGTTCTTGCCTTAAACAACATATTATATCCGTACCGGCGATATGTTTTTTGGTTTCTTTTTTGTCTTTCCTTTTGTATGGCTTCAAGTTTCCTTTCATCGTGCATGATATGGCTTGGTATATCAGCCATGCTAGTTCTCTACTTCATGGCCATGGTCTTGCGGGACCAGACCTGATTCTTGACCGATTTGATGTGTTTCGGGGGCCGGTGTTTCCCGCTCTTATAGCAATGGCTCTTGCAATAGATTTTTCACCTGATGCGGCATTCTGGGTAGTTAAAATCGGCGCAATGCTCATGCCACCCACAATTTTTCTGTTTTGTGTGCAACTCCAATGCAAATTTAAAGTTTTTCCGGATAAAGCATACGGAATTCTCTGGGGAATAATTACAACAATCGGACTATTCAGTATTGCTGAGATTAATGTTGGCATTGAATGGCATATTGATGCCTGGTGGATTTTGTTTTGCTTATGGAGTCTGATGTTCGCTATTAATGCTTTTGCGAATCAGTCTGTTGTTGCCGGAGCTTTGGCGGGATTGTTCTTGTCTCTTGGGTTTCTCACGAAAGAAGTGAGTTTGTTGTATTGTTTTGTTGTTTTTTTTCTGCCGGTTGTCATTCCGTCATTCCGAAAACCGACAAATTTACGTGTCATGTTGGCGGTTATCGTTTCTGCCGCACTTCCGGTAATGTTATGGTTTTATTATCTGGATTCACGCTTAAGTGATTATAGATTTCTTGGGGCACAAGGAGGGAGTGTCCCTGGTATTATCTTTGATTATTTACTGGAGCGAGGAGGACATGATTTTTGGAAGACATTGATTGCTTTAAAAGATCTTTTATTGTTGATGCTGAATAACCCAGCGAATGGGGTTTTGCAGTCTGTCCCTTATGGGGGAATATTCTTGTTCGCGTGGTTATTTTATGGCATGCGGGCAGCCAGATCCGAAGATGCGCGGGTCATCATTCTTGCCAGTGGTGTTTCTCTTCCTCTGATTGCTTACAATGCCATTCAAGGGTGGGGATTTCGCTATGGACTCAGTTTTTATGTTTTCGCTTCGCCGGCATTGGGTTTTTTGGTTATTAAGGTTGCAAGTTTGTTTTATTCAAGACGCTACACGGGAATCGTTTATACATCGGTGGGTTTGATACTTTTATGGACAAGCATACACTGCCTGCAACCCAATTCACGGAAAATAACAAGTTTGAAAATTCTGAAAAGATCTTCAATTATGACTTTGTTTCAAGAAAATGCATCATCGAAAAAAAATAAATTTTCAGAAGATCAGCGATACCATTTTTTTGCTTCAGCTAACGCTAAAAAGAGTCTTGAGATTATCGAAAATGATTTTAGATCAATAAAAATTAATGATTCTCCATTGCAACCAATTTCCGTGATGATCGATAATCTCGGACTGGAGGCCGTCACCTCTTTTTACTCAAAAAGGTTAATGAGTGTGTCCAGTATGCCAATTTTATTGTGTTATCAGAAAATGGGAGTTTTGCGGACAGACTTTCATCGAGAAATGCTTGGGAATCCAATTGTTCAATCTTTTTTTATTGAGGATGACGGAACGCCGGTTCGAGCGATGTTGTTGCATGAAAAAATATTTCATACGGAACTTAAAAAACGTAGTGTGAATTATTTTATTGATACAGGTCACATAGAAGGGCTTAGTGATTATTTAGAGGCCTCGCCCGCCTTCGAGGTTCTTGGGGAAAGTCAATCAGGCGAAGATGTGTGGACAGTTTGGAAGACGGATGTGGAAAAGCTCTCGGTAATTCAGTTTGATGTTATCGATAATGTCTATGCTCCTAAGGGGGCGAGTCGGCAAGACATAAAAAATGAGAGTTCTGTGACTGATTTTACGGCAGGGTGTTTGGACGCGTTGCAATGAGGGTTTTTTAAGGTTTCTTATGAATATCGGGATATATGCAGGATCTATTCGCCCTGGCGGGGGACTTACCGTCGTATTGCAGATTATTGAAGCCTTGGCAAATAACTATTGCAATAACATAGTTGTTTTTACTGGAGCTAAAGATACATCCGTTGCCTTAAATCACGTATTCAGAAATTATAAAAATGTAAAAGAAGTTAAGGTGTTGCAAGGCTGTTCCGCGCAATTCAGATATTTTGTTTCAAAGTTCTATTTTCTGGTTTATGGAAGACGATATAAGTTAGATATATTATTTTCATTTAATTATTATGTGCCGGCAAAATGCCCTGTTGCAGTTTATCATATAAATCTTTTTAATTTTGAAAAAAGTAAAAATGATAACCTGGGAATGATGATAAAGCGTATTGATTCAATGATTGCGTGCAGAGCCGCGACTGTCAATATTTTTGAGTCTCGGTATTTGATGGACATTGCGCAACATCGGATGGGCGAGAAGATCCGCAACCCCAAATTGCTTTATATTGGTGTGAATGAGGAATTTTATGCGGTCAGTTCCCCAAAAAGCAGCGGGCGCATTGACAGAACCAGAATTCTGCTTGTCAGCAGTCCTCAAGGGCATAAGGACAATGGAACGTGTATTCTGGCTGTCAAGTTGCTGTGTGAAAAGCGCCCGGATGTTCCTTGGCGTTTGGTTATCGCCGGGGGCCAAGATGTGTCCCAGTGGGAAGTTTTTCGCAGGCAGGCAGACCAGCTCGGGGTCGGTGATCGGGTTGAATTTCTCGGTCCCGTTCCCTTGAGGAAGCTGGCGGTCCTCATGCGGGAAAGTTTGTGTCTCGTGAATGCAAGTCGCGTGGAGTCATTTTGCATGGTCGCCGTCGAGGCCATGGCTTCCTCGTGTCCCGCGATTGTCACTGACTGTACCTCCATGCCGGAAAGTGTCGGTGATGCGGCTGTGGTTGTTCAAGCTGGGGTTGCGGGCCAGTTTGCCGACGCCGTATTAAAGTTTTTCGAGGATGATCACTTCAGAGTTGAATACATTAAAAGAGGATTGAGCCATGCTTCTCGGTTCACACGATCTGAATTTGAAAAAAATATTAATCAATTGATGGACGAGTATTTGATTGGAAATTGTTTGAAGTAAAAAAAATATCGAAATATTCGCAAATTTTTCTATCTATTATATATGTAGATATTTTTTTTATAAATTGGTGATAAGTTGAGTAGATATAGATATATATATGCTTTGTCAATAAAATGCATGTCGGTTTGCTCTTTGTTTTTCGTGCAAATATTGCTTGCAAGAATATTGAGTAGGCAAGATTACGGGGTGTATAGTCATATAATGTCTATTGCAACTGTTTCTTGTCTATTTTTTGTTTGGGGATCTGATAAAATTGCAGTAAAAGATGTATCGATAAATTTTGAAAAAAAATTTTATGCGAATATCAATAATGATTGTTTTAATATGTATCTGATCGTGTTTTTTAATATTATTTTGATCTCACCGGTTGTAACTTTCTTTCTATGGTATTCCCATACTGACTTATTCAACTTTTTCTTTGTGTGTTTGTTTCTTGCTTTGCTTATTTTTTTTGCAATTGCAAGAATAAGCTCTTCAGTTACTAAAGGGTTGCATTATGTAATTCTTTCAGAATCTATTATTAATTTTATAAGACCTCTTGCATTGATAACAGGATTGTGGGTGTATTGGCGTTTTTCAACTGATTTTGGATTAATTCAGGCTTTAATTGTTTCATGTTGTTCGTATGTTTTGAGCATTATTTTAACATCATCGATAAATTTTTCAAAAATAAAAAGAGATTATTCGTGCTTAAAATTTCAAGCATTAGCTACCTATAAAGACTCATTTCCTTTTTTTATAATAGGTGTTGGAATTCCTCTTTTGTCAAATATTGATATCTTGTTACTTGGTGCACAAACTGACACTTCGCAGGTTGCTCTTTATGTTGCGAGTTCAAAAATCATAAATCTTGTCTTGATGGGTCTTGTTTCCGCGAATCTATTAATATCCCCCAAATTGTCCTCTCTCTATTCACAACATAAATTAACTGAAATGTTAAGCCTTGTCAGAACAAACAATTTTTTTGTTTCTATTTTGACAGTTATATTAATATTAATTTTATTATTTTTTGGAAAATTCGTTTTGTTGTTATTTGGAAAAGAATATGTTGATTCTTATCCAATATTGTTAACCCTTTTGTGTGGTCAAATAGTCAACGTATTTTGTGGTCCTGTTAATTTAATTTGTCAGATGGCAGATCAACAAAGAAGTGCGTGTTTCGTTATAATTACCGCATGTGTAATCGAATTTATTTTTTGCTTGTTGCTTATACCATTTTTTGGTGCTATTGGAGCTGCAATGTCAAATGTGTTGAGTTTGTCATTCATGAATATTTGTTTAGTTTACGTGGTTAAAAAACGCGTAGGGATTGAGCCCACAGTGCTGAATATTTTTAAAAAAGATACTCAATCACTGATGCCGTAGATTACAAAAACTATATGGCTCTTGTTCTTTTTTTTACGTGTAACGTGAGAGGCTGCATATTCTATTAGACTCGGGGAGGGCATAATAGAATATGTCATTGATTGGTGTCCGTTTTTTGCTGAAACCCCTTCATGGAGTAAGAAAAAAAATAATGTTGCCGAATGAAGTTGAAAAAAAATTGTTTTTTATAATTGGTTGTCGCAGGTCCGGCACTACCTTGCTGAAAACAATTCTTTCATCACATTCCAAAATATATATTCCTCCTGAAACTTTTTTTTATACCTCTATTGTCAGGAGATATAACCTCCTGTCAAGGTATGCAAATCCAGACAAACTTGATTATGTTTTAGGGAAATGGTGGATTCGTGAGTTGGGGGTTAATAAAAATAATATTCAACAAAAAATGGATGATTCCGGCCGAGACAGCTCGGATTGGAATAATATATTTCTGTCCATGCTGGGTGTTTTGGCCGAAGGAAAAGATGCCGAATTGATAGGTGAGAAGACACCTTCTCATATTGATGTTGCAGACAAACTTCTTGTTCAATTTCCTTCATGCAGAATTATTCATATTGTCCGTGATCCCCGCGCTGTTTTGGCTTCTTGTCGATCGGTTGATATTGGTACTAATCAGGCTGCCGGTGTTATCCGTGAATGGATGGGTGCATTCCGCATGCATAATAAGATTCGTGATAGCGAGAGGTACTATTGGCTCCGTTATGAGGATTTTGTGTCTTGTCTTGATGAGAAACTTTCTGAAATCTGCGAGTTTCTCGGCGTAGATTTTGATGAGAGGATGTTGGGCTTTCACAACAGAAAAACCCCTGGGTTTTCTGTTGAGCAGAGTCACCATTGTAATACGATGAGGCCGATTTTCACCTCAAGTGTTGACTCCTGGAAATCAAAACTTTCCAAATCCGATATTGCCCTTATTGAATATTATCTCGCTGAAAAGATGACGTGTTTTGGTTATGAATGTGTTCACGAACGTATATTATTCCCAAAATTTCGTTACAATATCGGTGTTTTTTGTGATTTTATGCATAAAAACTTTATCAGGAGAAATAAACAAATTGTTAAGGCTGTACGTGCACAAATGAGGCTTCAACGTAATGATAAATCTTAGTTACGCACAATCATTTCACCATATTGCTGTATTATTTTTGTTGTTTTAAGATGAATATAATCGCTTTTTTGTATGTCTTATTAATCGCTTCTCTTCCGTTCTTCTCTTTTCGAGTTTTTGTTGGAGACGTTTCTCTTACCTTATTTTTATGGTGCGGCATTGCCATTTTTCTATTTTATTATTTGTGGTTAAAGCATAAATTCCCTAACTTCATTAGTTTTTTTGATGTTATTATTGCCGTTTATATCGCTTTTTGTTTATTGTCCTTTCCATTTTCTCGTGATGACTCCTCACTATTTGCTCTTATTAAGACGATCGTTTATTTTTTATTTTATTTGGGCCTCAAATTTTCGCTCACCAAGTTTGGTCGTGATCAAGTTGTTAATTTGACGAATTATGGGATTTTCACAGGCATTTTTTTGTTTAGTTCCTTGATTATTTATGTTTTATTCAGTAAAGACCTTTTTTCTACAGTTTTTAGTAATGTTTCTTATTATAATACGACGATGAAATTGTACTCCGGGGCATTGTCATTGTTTGGCGAGGATGTCCCTGTCAAAAGTCGCGACTTTATGCGGAACGCTTTGGGTGAGTGTTTCGCTTTTTATTTTGTATTTGTTGCATTCGCGGGTTTCAGAAACAAATTGGCAAGATATTTTTTTGCATCCCTGGGTTTTTTCTATTCATTTTTTATGTTTTCCAGGAGGGCATTTCTTTCTGTTGTCGTGTCTGTTTTTTATATGATTTTCAAGAGGATGAGCATGGCCAAGCTGATACTGCTTTGTCTTGCGACCATAGGTGTGATTTTTTTTGTCGGCTTAGGCGGGATGCAAATCGGGGGCAGACTCTTTGATTACTCTGATCCTTCTCGTATCGCGCAGTATGGTGAAGTTTTTGATTTGATTTCCGAGCGCATTTTTTTCGGATATGGATATGGTGCAAAAATTTCAGATGAAAAATATGTTCACAATTTTATACTTGCAAGTTTTTACATGATGGGTATTGTCGGATTTTTGTTGAGTTTCTTTATTTATTTTATATTAATGTTCGAGTATTTGTCTGGTCTAATTTTAAAAAATATTTCATTTATTCATGTTGTTTTAATTATTCCAATAATGGGGTTATCCGTTGGTAGTACCGTTGAGGGTATTTTTACCCCGGTTGGATGGATAATTCTTGCTATTTATGGATCTTGTTCGGATTCAAAGTCTTTATTTTTTGATAATATATTTAGTGGATTTTCTTTGCATTTAACACAATCTCATAAAAACGATTAGTTGTATATTCCCACGCTTCGATGAAAAATCATGTTGTTGCAACTTCTTTTTATCATAGGGATATTGCTACTGCGTGGCCAGAAGCAAGAGGAGAGTTCATGAAAATAGTCATCACATTTGTCTGTCTTGATGGTAACGCTGCTCAGCAGTGCATTCGATTTAATCAACTGGTGCCGAGGTAATGGTTTTTTTCCAGGGGGAACAACGTCCTGCGGAAACAGCCATGGATTCTATCGATCGCCTGGCCCGATATCGTTTGATGATCGCAGGGGCTAACCATAATTACTCGTTTGCTGGGACGGTGTTTCTCCGAAGCAATTCCCCTGGTTCTGCGTTATCTCGATCTGCGGCGCCCGGATGTTCCGATGGTGCGATACGAGGATCTTCTTGCCGATCCCGCCCCGGCATTATCAGCGGCAATGACCGTTCTCGACCAGACAAAAGTCGATATTCAGCGCATTGAAGCCACGGTTAAAAAATTCTCCTTTGAATCTCAGACCGGCAGACGGGCTGGGAAAGAAAATCGGCAATCGTTCTTGAGAAGCGGGCAGGCAGGGGATTGGAAAAATTACTTCTCCTTGGAAGCCTTGGATGTTTTTCTGCATTATTGTAGACCTCAACTGCGGGCCGCAGGTTATGATACCGATGCCGTACCGACGAATTCGCTGCAGAGGTAATTACCGTTTTGAATAAAATAACGAGCATTTCTAAGCGTCACAACCTTCCTCTTTTTCGCGCGGTTATTTATGAATTATTTGTCCGAACGTATCAAATTGCTTTGATTCGTAAAATTTTCAAGGTGTTCATTCCTGCCCGACAACCATCAGGCTTCGTATTTGTTCTTGGCTGCTACAATTCCGGCACCACTGTCGTGAAAAGCGGCATTGGGCTTCACCCTCGGATCGCCATGGCGCCGGTCGAAGGTGATTTGCTGACCGATGTCCTGAAAGGACACGAAGAGGGCGGGTGGTCGAGGTGCATGGCTGCTAACTGTTATGCCATCATGGATGAGCGGATCAATGGGGACATCCCCAGCGAGCGGATCGTTTCCGACTGGCGGCCCTGGATACAACCGAACAAATTATTCCTTGAGAAATCCATATCCAATACCATCCGCATTCCGTTGCTGAGACGGGCCTTTCCCGGATCCAGATTCGTCTTTGTGGTGCGGCAGCCGTTTGGCGTCATTTCCGGTATCAAAAGGCGCAGTCGCCCAGGTGGTTTTGCCGAAAAACTGCTCGGGGCGGATGTCTATCCTGATGAATTGCTGTTGCGGCAATGGGTTTTTTTTCATCGCATAGTCCTGCGGGATTTTAGCGCGAAAAGTGATGACATCTGTTTTTGTTCCTATGAAAAATTTATCGACCAGCCGGCTGTTGAATTGCATAAAATATACAACTTCGTCGGCCTGGATGAAGTCCCCCTGGTTTGTCAGGATGACCGGATTTCCGTGGGGGATAAGATTCTGGCTATTCATGGCGGGAGCAAGATGCGGGGAAAAGAAGATTATCTCGACAACGAGACCGCCATTCAGGCTGTTATCAACCGTGTTTGTCAATCTGTGGACGTGTCGCCATGCCGGCCAAGCTAGTCATCAGTTTTGATTTTGAACTGGGATGGGGGGTGTTGGACTCTTCCCTCTGGAAAATACGCCAGCACTCCGGTCTCTATTCGCGTTTGCGTCCCGTTTTTTTCGGCTTGATGGATGTACTTGCGCAGGCTCAACTGCCAACGACCTGGGCCATGGTGTCGTCAATGCTGATCGACCGGGAGGCTGATCTCGCCTTTGATCATCTTCCGATCTCATACCGCCGTCATGCAACGACATTTTTTCGTGAAGCGGACCGGGAGACACGTTGCGCCGGCGATCTGCTGGAGCATTGGACACGAATCGCCGCTTTTTCCGAAGTTTGTTCGCATACCGCTACACATCTTTACCCCACCTATCCGGGGGTGACCGCCGAGCAGTATGTGGCGGATGTGGAATGGTCCCTGAAAGTTCTCGAAAAGGCTTTTTCCCGGTCGGTTGTCAGTCTGGTTTTTCCCCGGGATCAGGTGCATTTCAGGCATGAGATTGCCCGATTGCGCCCCATGAATTTCAGGTTGAATCCTTCCTTTGGCCATTCGCGAGGGAAGGTGGGACGGCTGGTTGACGGGGCATCACGATTCCTGCGTCCTTTGCCTCGCTCCGTCGTTACGACGGGCCCCAGCGGCGAGATCTATCAGAGCGGCTCCATGTATTTCAACTGGTCCGGCGGACGCTATGAGAAGATCAAGAAATTGCTGGTGGATATTGGGAGCAATCGACTGATTCGGCAGATGGCGGAGACCGACGCGCTCTACCACGTCTGGCTGCATCCGTTCAATCTGGCGGAAACGGAGGACCTTTATCGTTTGTTTCTCCGGTTCTTGAGAAAGGTTTCAGATCTTCGTGATGCGGGGATTCTGGAGGTTGTCACTATGGCCGATATAGGTTACATATGCATGAATTCAAGTGAGGTACAACATGCAGGATAGAGTTTTTCTGGTCACCGGCGGAACGGGATCTTTTGGCAAGACGGTCACTCGTTATTTACTCGACAAGGGTGTCCGTGAGGTCAGGGTTTTCAGTCGTGATGAAGCAAAGCAGGATCAGATGAGAACTGACTTTGACGACACAAGGGTCAAGTTTTATATCGGAGATGTGCGTGAATATCAGAGCATCAAAGGCGCCATTGCCGGGGTCGATTATGTTTTCCATGCGGCGGCGCTGAAACAGGTTCCTTCCTGTGAATTTTTCCCGATGCAGGCGGTCAAGACGAATGTTTACGGAAGTGACAACGTCATAAAGGCCGCCGTCCATCACAAGGTCAAACGCGTCGTGTGTCTCAGTACCGACAAGGCGGTGATGCCGGTCAATGCGATGGGGATGACCAAAGCGCTGATGGAAAAAACGGCTCAGGCCGCCGCCCGATCGCTTGGTCCCGGAGATACGGTCATTTCCTGCGTGCGGTATGGCAACGTGATGTGTTCCAGGGGGTCGGTGATCCCCCTGTTTATTCGGCAGATCAAAGAGGGCAAACCCTTGACCGTCACCGAGCCTTCCATGACCCGTTTCATGCTTGCCTTGCGCGATGCCATCGACTTGGTCGAGTTTGCCTTTCTTCATGGCGGGCAAGGTGATATTTATATCAAGAAAGCGCCGGCCTGCACGGTGCAGGATCTTGCGGAGGCGCTGCTTGAGCTTTTTAAGGCGAATAATCCCATGCAGGTGATCGGCATGCGTCACGGCGAGAAGCTATACGAAACACTGGCCACATCCGAAGAGTTACAGCGTGCCGATGACCTCGGAGGTTACTTCCGTGTCAGGCTGGATTCCCGCGATCTCAACTATGCGAAATATTTTACCGAGGGGGATCCTGAAGAGATCATGACCGATGATTATCACTCCCATAATACCGTTCAGCTCGACAAGGCCCAGGTAAAGGAACTTCTGTTGAGCTTGCCGGAGGTTCAGGCGGAACTGTAACAATGACGAATTTGAATTAATCTGTAAATGAGTAATACGAATATGTTGCGAATAGGAATCACCGGTGTCAAAGGCCTTATCGGCTGGCATCTCAGATGTCGTCTGCACATACTTGATGATGTCGAGATCATTCCCGCGGACCGACAGACGTTTCAGTCCGATGAAGCCCTTCAGTCTTTTGTCCGCCAATGTGACGGTCTGGTTCACCTGGCAGGGATGAACCGCGGCGATGATGCGGACATCGAGCGGGTCAACACCGAACTGGCTCGCAGGCTGGTGGCGGCGCTGGAGTATACCGGCAGTCGACCCCATGTGGTGTTCGCTTCCTCGACCCATATTGATCGCGAGACAGCCTACGGACGTTCCAAGCGGATTGCGGGAGACATTCTCAAGTCATGGTCGGAGCGTCACGGTGCCCCTTTTGCCAATCTGATTCTACCCCATGTCTTCGGCGAATGCGGACGACCTTTTTATAACTCAGTGGTGTCCACGTTCTGCCATCAGCTTGCTGTCGGCGAGACGCCACGGATCGATGTCGACGGTCAGTTGGAATTGATGCACACCCAGGACGTTGCCCAGCTGGTTCTTGATGTCCTTGTGCAGGGTTTCAGCGGCGAGACGCGGCCTGCCGGCAGTCCCATGCTGGTGAGTGAGTTGCTGGCGCAGCTTGAAACGCTGTCGCGCCCTTATCTGGATGGCGGAGTTATCCCCCGCCTCGATGATATGTTGACGCTTCGCCTGTTCAATACGTTCCGATCCTTTTTGTTTCCCCGCCGTTACCCGGTGCCTCTTAAACTTCATACGGATAACAGGGGTTCGCTGTTTGAAGGAGTAAAAAGTCTTCACGGCGGACAGGCATTTCTTTCAACAACCCGGCCAGGGATTACGCGGGGTGACCATTTTCATTTTACCAAGGTTGAGCGTTTTCTTGTTGTTTCCGGCCAGGGAGTCATCCGTCTCCGCCGTCTGTTCGACGACGAAATCCATGAATTTGCTGTCAGCGGAGATTCTCCGGTCTTCGTCGATATGCCCAGCCTGTACACGCACAATATTTCAAATATCGGTAAAAGTGACATGTTGACTCTTTTCTGGTCGCATGAGATTTTTGATCCCCGACATCCCGACACCTTTCCGGAAAAAGTCTGAATTAAGCTTGAGTCTTTTATGGAATGATGTAAATTCTGGTTCTTCGTCTAATTGGTGATATTTTTTAGTTTAGAATACCTCATGCATAATTTTGCGCGCGTGTGAATTATGAATAACAAATTAAAAGTCATGACTGTCCTGGGGACTCGTCCCGAGATCATTAGGCTTGCCGCGGTTATCAGACTGCTCGATAAATTCACCAATCATGTTCTCGTCCATACAGGGCAAAATTATGACTATGAATTGAATCAGGTTTTTTTTGATGATCTTGAGGTGAAAAAGCCTGATTATTTTCTTGAGATAAACACTTCTTCCTTGGGCAAGGTACTTGGCGACATCCTTATAAAGATTGAAGATGTTCTCTTGAAGGAAAAACCTGATGCCGTCTTGGTTCTGGGTGACACCAACAGTTCCATCGCTCTGCTCATGGCGAAACGCATGAAGATCACAACCTTTCATATGGAGGCCGGCAACAGGAGTTTTGACGCAAATGTTCCGGAAGAAATCAATCGTCGCTTTGCTGATCACATCAGCGACTTCAATCTCGTGTATACGGAACATGCACGGCGTCATCTTTTGTCGGAAGGGTTGCCTCATAGGTTTATCTACCTGACTGGATCGCCGATGCGCGAAGTCCTTAACCAGCAGTTTGAAAGAATTAAAGCTTCTGAAATACTTACGACCTTGGGCCTCGAAAAGAATAGGTTTTTTATCGTCAGTGTGCACCGTGAGGAAAATGTCGACAGCCGTGAAAATCTTCGCAGTGTCGTAAATTGCCTTGAGGCCTTATACGAAGCATATAAACTTCCCATTATCGTTTCTACACACCCGAGAACCAAGTCTCGTCTGGACAAGTCAGGCCTCGCTCCCAAGATCGAAGCAATCCGTTTTTTAAAACCCTTCGGATTTCATGATTACAACAAGCTGCAAATGGAATCGTTTTGCGCTGTTTCAGACAGCGGGACGATCAGCGAAGAGTCTTGTCTGCTTGGATTTCCTGCTGTAACCCTTAGAAATTCCATTGAAAGACCAGAGGCAATAGATACGGGAGGAATAATACTTACCGGGCTTGACCATAATACTCTTTTGCAGGCGGTGGAAATTGTTACCAGTGAGCGCCGGCTTTTCCCTGATCGTGAAATCCCGGATGATTATCAGATTCTTAATACTTCATTACGAGTGGTTAAACTGATTATAGGAACTGCAAGGCTTGCCGGTCGTTGGGCCAATCGGGAAAATTTCAACCGGTATGATTGGGAGTGATTGGTGAAGGTTCTTTTGATTCACCGATATTTTTGGCCGGATACCCCTCCGTATGCGTTGATGTTGAGACGTATTGCTAAACAATTGGCAGATGACGGACATGATGTCACCGTGTTTTCAACCCAGCCCTCATATAAAGATGATTATGCCATCGAGCGCCAGCCATGGTCGGAACAGCTCGATGCGTTTAAAATCATCAGGCAGGGATTATTGAAGGAAACAAAGAAAAAAATTTTGGCCCGAATTGCCAATATGGCCATATTTTGTCTTGCCGTCTTTTTTCATATTTTAAAAAATCATTACGATATTGTTATGATATCAACGGTGCCGCCGATTGGTGGGGCTGTTGCCGTGCGTTTTGCGACGCTCTTGTCAGGATCTGCTTATATATACCACTGCATGGATTTGCATCCGGAAATAATGGCTCATGCGGGTCATCTGCGGCAAGGTGTTTTTTTTCGGTTTCTACTGCGGATTGATCGCAAAAACTGCGAAAAAGCTTTGGCAACGGTGGTGTTATCTGAAGATATGCGCAAGACATTGCTGGACCGAGGGTACAGGAATCCTGAAAATATCCATGTAATCAACAACTTCGAACTGCGCGATTATACGTCTGAAGAACAGCGGCAAGGTGAGGTCGTTTCCGGCCTCCTGAAAGAGCCTGGGCGTTTCAGGGTGATTTTTGCCGGCAACATCGGAAGGTTCCAAGGGCTTGAGCATGTCATCGATGCCGCGGAACAACTTAAATCGTATCAGGAAATTGAATTTGTCTTTCTTGGGGAAGGGGGCGCTTTGAAGCAGTTGCAGGAAAGAGCCGCTGACTTGCATGGGAAAAGCGTATTTTTTTGTGGTCATCAATCAGTCAATGTGGCCAGGAAAGTTATTGCAGACGCCGATATCGCGCTCATCTCCCTTAATGCCGGGATAGTCCGGTTGGCCTTTCCCAGCAAGACGATGACCTATTTGTGCGAAGGTGTTCCTGTTCTTGTCGTTGTCGAGGATGACAGTGAATTGGCCCGAATGGTACGCAGTGCTGAACTTGGCTATGTGGTTCGTCCTGCTGATCCGCACCACTTGGCGAGCACTATTTTATCCGCGTATCGGAATCGTCAACAGTTATATGAAAGGAGAAAGGCAATCGCCGATTTTGGTACTGCTTGTTTCGGTGTTGAGAGTGTATTGACTAAATGGTCTCAGCTTTTCCACAAAGCGTTTGCAGGAAGCTATCATGTGTAAGGTTGTAATAATCGGCGCACCTCGCTCTGGAACCAATATGTTGCGAGATATTTTGGCAAAGTTTCCTGGTGTTGCGACCTGGCCTTGTGATGAGATTAACTATATCTGGCGGCATGGCAATGTAAGTTATCCTACTGATGAACTCAGACCGGATATGGCAACCCCTTCCATTCAGAGATATATTCGCAAGCAATTTGATTGGGTTGCCCGCCATTACAGTGCCCATACGGTTGTTGAGAAGACTTGCGCTAATTCGCTCCGGGTTGGATTTGTTGACAGGATTTTACCGGATGCCCGCTATTTATATATTCGACGTGACGGTCTGGATGTATTAGGTTCGGCCATGAAAAGGTGGAAAGCGGAAATAGATATTCCTTACCTGGCGCGAAAGGCCCGTTTTGTTCCGCTCCATGATCTTCCATATTATGCGATTCGTTACTTCGGGAATAGGTTATACAGATTATTTGCCGGGGAAAATCGGTTAGCTTATTGGGGGCCGACTTTCGATGGCCTAAATGAGGCCTTGATGAAATATTCACTGGAGGAGGTGTGTGCTTTGCAATGGCAGCGATGTGTGGATCGCGCCGACGAGGCTTTTGAGAGCATTGCGCCGGAACGTATATTCCGTATTTCTTATGAAGCGTTTGTGCACGACCCGGTAGAAGAGTTAATGAAAATAGCGCGGTTTATAGGCAGTGAGTTGGATGAATCAGTCGCGCAGAACCTTGCCCGAGGTGTATCTAAAAAAAACGTGGGCAAGGGCAGATTGGAACTTGGCCAACAGAAGGTCGAACAACTTGAACAATTGGTTGGAATGACCCTGAAACGTCATGGTTACATCAATTGATACTCCACATGGTTTAACCTCGGTTGAAGCCTTGATAAAACGGATGTTCGATTTGATATTTTCCTTCATCGGTTTAATCATAACTGGTCCGATAATTGCTGTAGCATGGGTGTTGGCGACACTGGATACGGGCCGAAACGGTTTTTTCCTGCAGTCCCGAGTCGGACGGTTTGGGAAAAGTTTCAAAATTATCAAAATACGAACTATGCGGACGGATTCAGTTTTAAATACGACGGTGACAACTTCGACGGATCGTCGTATTACTCGGGTTGGGAGAATTTTACGCAAAACGAAGATTGACGAACTTCCCCAGCTCATTAACGTCTTGATCGGAGATATGAGCTTTGTCGGCCCCCGACCTGATGTGGCCGGTTTCGCAGATATTCTGGAAGGTGATGATCGGGTCGTTTTGAGTGTAAGGCCCGGCATCACAGGTCCAGCGGCCCTCGCTTATAGAAATGAAGAAGAAATTTTGAGCCTGCAGGAAGATCCGGAGCTTTATAACAGAGAAGTCATTTTCCCGGAAAAAGTCCGTATTAATAGAGAATATATAGAAAAATACAGCTTTTTAAATGACATTAAATATATCTTTTTAACATTATTTCATGGATAATAAACGAATATATCTTTCCCCCCCCCATATGGGAGGCAGGGAATTAGAGTTTGTAGGTGAAGCTTTCCAAAGCAATTATATTGCCCCGCTTGGTCCGCAGGTCGATGCCTTTGAGCGGGAGTTCGCTCAGCAGGTTGGAGCGTCTTATGCTGTTGCCGTCAGTTCCGGAACAGCAGCTTTGCATCTCGCCTTACGATATATAGGGGTACAACCCGGTGATGAGGTGATCTGCTCAACTTTTACCTTTGTGGCCAGTGCAAATGCAATTTTGTATCTTGGCGCGCGGCCCGTTTTTGTGGATTCTGAATCCCAAAGTTGGAATATGGATCCAGGACTGCTTGCGGAATGTCTGCAAAAGCGAGCAAAGAAGGGATGTTTACCCAAGGCCGTGGTTCTGGTGCATCTTTATGGGCAGGTTGCCGATATTGATCCGATTAGAGAGATGTGTGATCGATATGAAATCCCCCTGATTGAGGATGCTGCCGAGGCACTGGGTGCGGCATATAAAGGGAAAGCGCCGGGCACCTTTGGTAAAGCCGGCATTTTTTCTTTTAATGGGAATAAAATTATCACAACCTCTGGAGGCGGGATGCTTATCTCGGATGACAGGGAGTTGGTCGACAAGTGTCGCTACTGGGCGACCCAGGCGCGGGAGCCTGCTTTGCATTATGAACATACCGAAATGGGCTATAATTATCGGATGAGCAATGTCTTGGCCGCTATCGGTCGAGGACAATTGCTGGTGCTGTCGGAACGTGTTGATGGAAAGAGACGTATTTTCGACTATTATAAAAAGACACTCGGCGACCTCCAGGGTATAGAATTCATGCCTGAACCTCAATATGGGCGCGCAACACGCTGGCTTTCCTGTCTTACCGTGGATCCTGGCGTTTCCGGGATCACCAGGGACAAGGTGATTGATGTTTTAGCTGCTAACAATATTGAGTCCCGACCGACGTGGAAACCTTTGCATCTGCAACCTCTTTTTTCCGGTTGTGAAGTTTTTGGTGGTTCCGTTTCTGAAAAGATTTTTACGCAAGGTATCTGTTTACCTTCGGGAACAATTATGACGGATCGCGATCTTTCCTGGATTGTGTCCCTGATTCGTTCTTGCTGGAAGCAAGGCAGTTAGATGGTTTTTCAGATGTTTCATGCGAGATGGCGTTGATTAAGCTGATGGGCTGAAGACTTTTGACAATTCTAAAGATGAAATTGTCATACAACTATAAGGAGTATGGTTTTGCTGCAGAAATATTTACGCAGGATACTGTTTAACCGCTGGGCAGCCTTTATTCATGATCTGCTTTGGGTTCCGGTGGCAATCTTGGCGGCATATTTTTTTCGTTTCAACCTGCAGGAAATTCCTGATTTTTATTTTAAGGGTTTACTCTATTTTTCCTGCCTTTCCTTTCCTTTTTATGTGTTTTTTTTCTGGTTTTTCGGTTTGTACCGGGGGATATGGCGTTTTGCCTCGGTTCCTGATTCCATCCGTATTGTTAAAGCTGTGTCTTTGAGTTCTCTGGCCGTCACTCTGGCCGGAATAGTGATTTTTAAACTTCAGGGCGTGCCTCGGACTGTGCTTGTCCTTGCTCCCTTGTTACTGGTTATTGGGTTGATTGTTCCCCGATTCTGTTACAGAGTGTATAAAGATCGCCGGTTCTCGTTGCGGCAAAAGGAAGGGACGCGGACCCTTGTAGTCGGCGCAGGCCATGCCGGCGAGCTTTTATTGCGCGATTTGATCAGCAGACAGGAATATCAACCGGTTGCATTGGTGGATGATGATCCTGAAAAATTTAATCGTGAGATACATGGAGTGCGGGTTTACGGTGGTTTGACTGAACTCGAGGAAATTGTTCGTATCCTTGATGTGCAGCTTGTTTTGTTGGCTATTCCTTCAGCCAGGAAGAAAACGATTGCACGGCTCATTGCCGATTGTGCCAAGGCTGATGTTCAGTGTAAGACATTGCCGACACTCGATGAATTGACCTTGAATCATGTTGAGGCAAGCCAGTTGCGTTCCGTGACCTTGGATGATCTTCTCGGCCGTGACCCTGTAAAATTGGACCGCCAAGCCATCTCCGATTATCTCGGGGGCAAGACGGTTCTGGTGACAGGCGGCGGTGGATCCATCGGTTCGGAGCTTTGTCGGCAGGTTGCCGGTCTTCATCCCTCCCGGCTTATTATTTTTGACCATAGCGAGTTTAATCTTTATGCCATCGATATTGAGCTGCACGCTTCATTCCCTGACCTGAAAATCATTAGTGTGTTGGGCGACATGAAAAATTACGACAGGGTCGATTGGGTTTTCCGCAAGTTCTCTCCTGATGTGGTTTTTCATGCCGCTGCGTACAAACATGTGCCCATGCTGGAATTGAACCCGGCGGAAGGGGTGCAGAACAATGTCTTTGGTACCAAGGTGGTGGCGGATGCGGCCGACCGGTACCATGTTGACCGTTTTGTTCTCGTGTCAACCGACAAGGCGGTCAACCCGGCAAATGTCATGGGCACCACCAAGCGTATTGCCGAGATTTACTGTCAGAATCTCAATCTCCGTTCCCAGACAAAATTTATCACCACCCGTTTTGGCAATGTGCTCGGTTCAGCCGGTTCGGTTGTGCCGCTGTTTGAAAAACAGATCAAAAGCGGCGGTCCTGTAACAGTCACCCATCGTGAAATCAAACGTTACTTCATGACCATTCCCGAGTCGGTGAGCCTCATCCTGCAGGCCGGTTCAATGGGCAAAGGCGGTGAGATTTTCGTCCTTGAAATGGGAGAACCGGTACTCATTAAAGATCTTGCCGAGCAGATGATCCGCCTGTCCGGCTTGGAACCGGACCGGGATATCAAAATCGAATATATTGGGTTACGTCCGGGCGAAAAACTTTTTGAAGAGATCTTCCATGAAGGTGAAGATCTGCGCGGCACAACTCATCCGAAATTGCAGCTGGCCCATGCCCGCCAGTGTGACTGGGGTTGGCTTACCGCTGTTCTTGACGATTTGCGCAGCGCGGCAACCAGTCGTGACGTGCCGGAACTCATCAGGCACCTGCATCAAATCGTGCCCGAATACAATGGGCTGCATGTCAGTGACAAAGGCAAAAACACCGTCAAGCCTGTTCCCCTCAAGGTTGTCGGAGGAGGACAGGTTCATTAAATTCTGATCTGGTCTTTTGCCGGAAACATCTGTCTGTAAAGATACCCGGAAAGGCCGATCATCAGACCAAGGAGAAACAATTCCTGGTTGTGCCAGTTTTCCGGCTGCAACAGCGACAGACAGGAGAGGACAAAAAGAAACTGGTAACCGATTCTGTGAAAACGCAGGATTTCACGCAGCACATAGATGTTGATAATCGGCACCACCAGGCTGAGCAGCAAAAAAACATCAAGAACACCGAATGAAAAGGCGGTGATAAGTTTTTTTGTTGTGATAAACAGCACCAGCAGGGCAAGCAGCAGATTGATCACCTGAAATTTTTTTCTGTCCCGCGGCAGAGAGCTGTTATTGAGAAAAAAAAGAACCTTAAGCGGCTCCTTGTCGTTTCTGAACACTTGCCAGATTTCGGCTTTGCTTTTCCCCTTTTGCAGATGTTCCTCAATTTCCTTCTCAAGTTTGTCCGTCATTTATTCTTTCCTTTATTTTCTTGGTCGACATGGTCTGAAAAATCAGCTATATTAAAAAGTTCTTATTTTTAGAATCAATTGCATTCATATGAAAAACTTACCAGAAAAACAACGAATCGTCATCACCGGTGTTGGGCTTGCGGCGCCCAATGCCAGCAGCCTCGGGGATTTCCGCAGAAAGCTGCTGGCCGGCATAAGCGAGATCCAGACTATTGATCTGCGCTATGTGGGCAAGGTGCACGCCGGCATATGCTCTTTTGATGAGACAAGGTATCGCAAGAAAAAAGAAAACAAGCGGGGAACCCGGGCCGGCTGCATCGGGGTCTATTGCGCCAATGAGGCCCTGCTCGATGCGGGAATTGATTTCAGCCAGTATGCGAGAGAAAGCACCGGTGTTTATATCGGTCTTACCGAGCATGGCACCGTTGAGACGGAAAATGAAGTCTATAATATCAGTAAGTTTGATTATAATGTTGATTACTGGACCCACCACCATAATCCGCGAACGGTTTTAAACAACCCGGCCGGTGAAATTACCATGAATCTTGGTATCACCGGCCCCCATTATTCCGTGGGAGCGGCCTGTGCGGCCGGCAACGCCGCGCTCATTCAGGGGGCGCAGATGATCAGGCTCGGGGAAGTTGATATGGCTCTGTGCGGCGGCATTTCCGAATGCACCGGTTCATTCGGAATTTTTGCCAGTTTCAAGGCCCAGGGAGCATTGGCAGAGCATGACGATGCCCAGAAGGCCTCCCGGCCATTTGACCGCGATAGAAACGGTATTGTCATTTCTGAAGGCGGCTGCGTGTATGTGCTGGAACGGCTTGATCGTGCCCTGGACCGCGGCGCCAGGATATATGGTGAAATTGCGGGCTACGCCATGAACTCGGATGCCCGTGATTTTGTCCTGCCCTATGGTCCGCGCCAGGCCCAATGCATGCTGCTTGCCTTGCAGCGGGCAGGGCTCGCCCCTGCGGATATTGATATCATCAATACCCATGCCACCGGCACCAGGCAGGGTGATGTGGAGGAGTGCCGGGCAATAAGGGAGGTTTTTGCTGCGAGCCCCTCAACTTATATCAATAACACCAAGAGCGTCATCGGACATGCCATGGGCGCTGCCGGTGTTCTGGAGCTGGCCGGCAATCTGCCGTCCTTTGAGGATGGCCTTGTTCATCCGACGATCAATCTCGATAATCTCGATACGGATTGTGCTTTGCCTAATATTGTCGCTCATTCGCCAAAACAGCTTGACAATATTAGCACAATTTTGAATAACTCATTCGGCATGGTCGGAATCAATTCCGCCGTGATTGTCAGAAAATTTGTAGAAGAGCAAATTTGACCAAAAGGTTATGGGTGCTGCTCTCGGCATGCCATTTAGTGAATATGGAGTAAACATGACACGTGGTGAAATAAAAGACGTCATTTTAGAAATAATCGCAGATATCGATGAAGATGCGGATATGGATGGCCTTAATCCGGATGAACCTCTGCGCGATCAGCTTGACCTGGATTCCATGGATTTTCTCGATATCGTGATGGAGTTGAGGAAGCGTTACAAACTCCAGATTCCCGAAGCGGATTATCCTGAACTGGCCACGTTAACCAGCTGCATCAATTACCTGGAACCCAGATTAAAGGCTTTGTAATGAGGCTGCTGCCAAGGTCGTGAGGTCGGGTCTATGAGTTATTTGGCACTGTATGGCGGTCAAGAGGTTCTTCTGAGACCGTCGGAAATTAATGACGTGTAAAACAGCCGGTGGCTGACTATTCTCTCATTATCATCGGCGGCGGCCTTTCCGGCTTAGCCGCCGGTATTCGTTTCGCCCGTTTCGGCGGCTCTGTTCTGATTCTTGAAAAACACGCCATTGCCGGCGGCTTGAACTCCTATTATTTCCGCAAGGGATTCCTGCTGGAAACCGGTCTGCATGCCATGACAAATTTTGCAGACCCCGGGGACAAACGTGCCCCGTTAAACCGTCTCTTCCGGCAGCTCAAACTCTCCCGCCATGACTTCATCACCCATGAGCAATTTTCCTCTCTTATTCATTTTCCCGGAGATAACACTCTCCGTTTTTCAAATGATTTTCCCCTGCTGCTGGATGAGATAGCCACCCGCTTCCCCGGACAAATAGATGGGTTCAACAGGCTGCTTGCCCTGGTAAACGGATACAATCCTTTTACGCCGGATAAATGGATTTCCACCCGCGCCATGCTGGGCCGGTTTCTGCATGATCCGCTGTTGACTGACATGATCCTGCTGCCGCTCATGGTTTACGGCAACAGTGAAGAGCATGATATGGATTTCTCCCAGTTCGTCATCATGTTCCGCTCCATTTATCAGGAGGGTTTTTTCCGCCCGGACGGCACCATGAAAGACTTCCTGGCTCTGCTGGTTGATCAGCTCACCGCATATGGCGGAGAAATACGCTATAACAGTCCGGTGGAATCAATTGGCCTGACCGATCAGCAGGCCAGCCACGTAAAGCTTGCAAACGGAGAAACCATTACCTGTGATGCCATTATTTCAACCGTCGGCGCACCAGGCACCTTTGCCATGCTCTCACTGCCGCGGCAGGAAGAAAAATATGCGGGCAGGATGACTTTTGTCGAATCGATTTATATCCTGCCCCGGCAGGCTAAAAAAGAGGTGAAAAGCGACCATACCATCATCTTTTACTGCCTGTCTGATCAATTGCCTTACTGCCAACCGGTAAAACCCGTTGATACCAGCTGGGGTGTGATATGTTTTCCGGAAAATTTCCAAGGGATGCCTTTATCCGACAACTTTCAGATCCGTATTACCCATGCAGCGAATTATGATCTGTGGAAAAAGGCAGCACCCCTGGAATATAAGGCGATGAAGCAGGAGTGGGGCGCGCATTCCAGGGAGATTACCGCTAAAATCATTGGGAATTATCAGCAAAACATTGTATATGAGGACAGTTTCACGCCGGTTACCATTGAAAGGTTCACAGCAAAGGCCCGCGGCGCCGTCTACGGCAGTCCGGTGAAAGTAAAGGACGGCAGGACCCCCTGCCGCAATGTTTTCATCGCCGGGACGGATCAGGGCTTTCTGGGCATTGTCGGATCCATGCTCAGCGGGGTGACCATTGTTAATCAACATATATTAACAGACAATTGATATTTGGCGGGTTGCGCAATTTTTTGCGACCGCCGGGTCTGGCAGCTGTCCCCTTATTTCCCGGGGTGGAGTCTGCTGATCCATTTTGTTTGTGCGGTTTGTCTCGATATCTCACATCATTCGCCTGTTGCAACTTTTTGCGACTTCATGATATTGCATAAGGTGAACGGACGAGGCCTGTTGCTGATGTCGGTTCGATAAGCGAGGCAGGTCCTCATCACTGTCAATTATTATCTGGCTCAAACGTATCTATTTCAAATGGTTTATCAGTCAATAGAAAAGGCAAAAGACAAATACGACGTCATTGTGGTCGGTTCAGGTCTGGGCGGACTGACGGTCTCCAACCGTCTGGCACGGGCAGGGCATCAGGTGCTGCTGCTTGAGCATCACCATCGGCTGGGAGGGCTCGCTACCTGGTTCAAGCGTAAAAACCATATCTTTGATGTCTCGCTCCATGGTTTTCCCTATGGCATGGTAAAAACATGCCGTAAATACTGGAATGAGGCGATCAAGAACTCCATCGTCCAGCTCAGACATATCGTTTTTGATAATCCCCAGTTCTCTCTGACAACCACCTTTGACAGACAGGATTTTACCCGGATCCTGCAGGAAAAATTCGGCATTGCCGGCGCGGTGATCGATGATTTTTTTATCACGGTGCGGAAAATGAACTTCTATGATGATCTGGCCATGAGCACCAGGGAGCTTTTTGAACAGTTTTTTCCTGGCCGCACTGATGTGCACCGGCTGCTCATGGAACCGATTACCTACGCCAATGGTTCGACCCTCGATGATCCGGCCATTACCTATGGCATTGTTTTTTCCAACTTCATGGATAAAGGTGTTTTTACCTTTCAGGGCGGGACGGATCATCTGATCGGCATGATGAGTGATGAGCTGGAAGCCAACGGGGTCACCATCTGTACCCGGTCGAAGGTGGAACGCATTATCATTGAAAAGGGCATGGTGAAGGGCGTTATGGTGGACGGCAGGGTGATCAGCGCCCCCTGCGTTATTTCCAACAGCGGCATTACCAATACCGTTGACAGTCTGGCCGGGCGGGAGGCCTTTCCCGATGATTTTCTCGCCGACTTTGACAAGGTCAAAATAAATAATTCCAGCTGTCAGGTCTATATCGGCATTAAACCGGGTGAGTCGTTCCCTGCTGTCGGCGACCTGCTCTTTACCTCAACCGCACCGGACTTTGATTCTCTTGAGATGCGTGATATGAAAACAAAGAGCCGGACCTTTTCCATCTATTATCCCCAGACCCGTCCGGCAAATCCCGATTATACGGTTGTTGCCTCCATGAACGGCAATTATGATGACTGGGCAGATCTTACAGATGAGGAGTACAAGGCTGCCAAGGAGGAGATGATCGAGCGTTCCCTTGTTGATCTGGAGCGCTACATACCGGATATCCGCAGCAAGATCGACTGGCTCGAGGCCGCCACGCCCAAGACCTTTAGCCGTTATACCCTGCACACCAAGGGAACCTCTTTCGGGACAAAATTCCCCGGACTTGACATCTCCCGTAAAATTTTCAAGGTTGTCCCCGGCCTCTTTCATGTCGGGTCGGTGGGGATTATCATGTCCGGCTGGCTGGGGGCCATCAATTACGGGGTGATTGTGGCCAATGATGCCGATGCATTTCTGAGAAGCTGATCATGGCTGAATTTACAGGACAGAAAGTTATTGTGACCGGTGCTACCCGGGGTCTTGGCCGGGCCATCTCGCTGGCCTTTCTGCAAGCAGGGGCAACGGTTGTAGGCCTTTATGGCGGCAATGCCAAGTCGGCTGAGGATTTCCAGAGGCAATGCGCGGCCCATGGCGATCTTTTACATCTCCATCAATGTGATGTGAGCGACTATGCGGCGGTTGAAGAGCTTTATGGCCGGATCGAGCAGAAGTTCGACACCATCGATGTTCTGGTCAATAATGCCGGGATCCGCCGCGACTCGGTGCTGGCCATGATGAAAGAGGATGACTGGCGCCGGGTCATTGATGTCAATCTTACCGGCTCCTACATCATGGCGAAATTTGCGGTCCAGCTGATGATGAAACAGAAATACGGCCGTATCATTTTTATCACCTCCCCCATGTCCCATATGGGTTTTGCCGGCCAGGCCAATTATGCCGCCTCCAAGGCCGGCCAGATAGGCATGATGAAATCGCTCTCCAAGGAAACAGCCAAAAGAAAAATCACGGTCAACTGTGTGTCACCAGGGTTTATCGCCACCGAGCTGATCAATGATCTCAGCCCGGAACAGCTCAGTGAGTACAAAAAAATGGTGTCCATGCGCCGTTTCGGCACACCCGAGGAGGTGGCTGACGCGGTTCTCTTTCTTGCCGGGGCAAAGGCGGCTTACATCAACGGCGCGGTGCTGGATGTCAATGGCGGACTCTAAGGATTTCATATTTGCCAGGATTCCCCATCGTCCTCCCTTTCTCTGGGTGGATAAGGTGAGAAGCATTGACGGTGACAGTCTGATTGCTGAAAAAAGTATCCCGGTTGACCTGGACATTTTTCAGGGGCATTATCCCCAGTACCCGATTCTGCCCGGCGTCATTCTCTGTGAGGCTGTTTTCCAGGCCGGCGCCCTGCTGATTGCTGAGCTGATCAGACAAGACAATAATGGGGAAAACGCCTCCGCAGCTCAGGGAGTTCCTGTGTTGACCCGGATTAACAGCGCCAAATTCAAGCGGGAAGTCAAGCCGGGGGAAACCATCACCCTTGAAGTCAAGCTGAAGGAGCAGGTCGGCGCTGCCTGGTTTTTAAAGGGCAGAGTGCTGGTGCATGATAAAACAGCGGTCAAAGTTGATTTTGCCTGCGCCCTGTCAAACGTCATGAACCAGAACCGGCAAGAGGGTAAATCTTTATGAAAGACAGGCAAGGGGATGCAACCCGGCACCAGGCACTTCATCAATCATGAGTTTTCTTAATTTACAGGATAAGGTTTTTGTCGTTTTCGGACTGGCAAACAGGAAGTCGGTGGCCTGCGCCATTGCCGGCGCGCTGGTCGAGGAAGGCGCCGAGGTTATTCATGTGGTCAGGAGCGAAGAGAGGCGCCAGGCCGCGGCGAAGCTGTTTCCCGCCGCCAGGGTGTTCATCTGCGATGTGGAACAGGAGGAGAACATTGTCCGGGTGCGTGATGAAATCGCGGCGTACCTGGCCGGGAAAAAACTGGCAGGTCTTGTTCATTCCATTGCCTACGCCAATTACTCGGAAGGTTTGCAACCCTTCCATGAGACGCTGAAAAAAGATTTTCTCCAGGCCGTTGATATCTCCTGTTTTTCCCTGATTTCACTCTGCAATCATTTCAAGGAACATTTTGACCGGGATGCCTCGGTTGTCACCATCTCGATTTCCACCACCAGAATGGCGGCGGAAAATTACGGCTACATGGCGCCGGTGAAGGCGGCGCTGGAATCGTCCCTCGCCTTTCTGGCCAAAAGTTTTTCCGCCTTTTCCAGGGTGCGGTTCAACGCCGTCTGTCCGGGGCTGCTGAAGACTTCAGCCTCAGCCGGCATCCCCGGCTATGTGGACAGTTATCTCTTTGCCGAGACGGCAACCCTGCGCAAAGCCGCGGTGCAGACCAGGGAGGCCGCGGATACGGCGGTTTTTCTGCTGTCGCAGCGCTCCTCCGGCATCACGGCCCAGTGTCTGGTGGTTGATGCTGGCATGGGGATCAATTATTTTGACGCGGATATCGTCGCCAGGGTCGTTGGTTGATTCGCTATGCGTTATCGTCGCGTCTGCCTTTATCCCCCCGCCTACGAGGCGCCTCCCCATGTGGTGACGTCAGAAACCCTGGAGCAGCGGCTTGCCCCGCTCTATCAGCGTTTAAAGCTGCCTGAGGGCCGGCTGGAGCTGATGAGCGGCATACGGCAGCGGCGTTTCTGGGACAGGGACACCAGGCCGAGTGACGGTGCTGCCGTTGCCGGCCGCAAGGCCCTGACCCTGGCAGGGGTTGATCCGGGAGAAATCGGCTGCCTCATCTTCACCTCGGTTTCCCGCGACATGCTTGAGCCGGCCACGGCCTCCTTTGTCCACCATCAGCTGGGCCTGCCGGAAAAATGCCAGGTTTTTGATCTGTCAAACGCCTGTCTCGGCTTTCTCAACGGCATGACAATGCTGGCCAATATGATCGAGCTGGGACAGGTGAAGAAAGGGATGGTCGTTGCCGGAGAAACCGCCGAGAATCTCGTCGAAACCACCATCCAGCATCTGTTGACCGATGAGTCTGTTACCCGTAAATCGGTGAAATCAAGTTTTGCCTCCTTCACCATCGGTTCCGGCGCCGTAGCCATGGTGCTGGGTGACCGGGAGGAGCATGATACAGGGCATCTGCTGTGCGGCGGAGCAATCCGGGCCAACAGCAGTCACCATAACCTCTGCCAGGGTGGACACAGCAGCAATGAGGGCATTCTGATGGCCACGGACTCGGAAGAGCTCATGAAGCGGGGGGTAGAGACCGCTTTCCTCACCTGGCTTGATTTTCAGGCCGAGCTGGCGTGGGCTGATGATGCCATCGATCATTTCTTCTGCCATCAGGTCGGCCGGGCCCATGCACAGCTCCTGTTTGATACATTACAACTTGATTCAGAAAAAAATTTTGAAACATTGCCGTTTTGGGGTAATGTGGGATCAGTATCCGCTCCATTGACCATGGCTGTTGCGCTGGAGCAGCAGGTTCTGCGCGCCGGTCACAAGGCAGCCCTGCTCGGCATCGGCAGCGGCATCAATTGTCTCATGCTTGGCGTGGAGTGGTAAAGAGAGCGGGTAGTGGTGTTCGATGACCTGATTTTCACAACTAAGGAGAGAGGACATGACGGCACAGCAGGAAAGATTCAGGCTTTTATTTGTTGATGACGTCCCGGCAAATATCAGAATTCTGGTGGAGATGCTGCGGCTGGAGTATGATGTCATCTTCGCCGATAATGGCCCGGCCGCCCTGAAACTCGCAGCAGAAGATCCCCAGCCGGATCTTATTCTCCTCGATATCATGATGCCCGGAATGGATGGTTATGAGGTGTGCCGGAAACTGAAGGAAAATGAAGCCACCCGCGGAATTCCGGTGATGTTTATCACCGCCCTTGTTGATGAGGAAGATGAGGCCATGGGTCTTTCCCTGGGTGCGGTTGATTACATCCGCAAACCTTTCAACATGGCCATTGTCAAGTCCAGAATCAAGACCCATCTTGACCTCAAGCATCATCGTGACGAACTGCAGCAACGCACCGAAGAGTTGATCGCCCTGAATGCTCAACTTGAAAAGGAAATTCAGGAACGGAAAAAAACAGAAGCCATGGTGCAGGAACATCTGGGCTATCTCCAGCAGCTGATCAAGGATAATGCCTTCCCGTCTTCTTCCCGTGACCGCTCATCCAGCGAAAATACCTCCGGCTAGAATGACAGAGTCGCAAGCCATTGCTCATGGCTACCCCTTTTCCCCCTGTTCCCACCAGCTTCCTGACGGCAATATTCTGTCCTATCTTGATGTCGGGCAGGGACAGGTCGTGGTCATGCTGCACGGCAACCCCTCCTGGTCGTTCTTTTATCGCAATCTTGCCGCGCTCCTGAAACGGAGATACCGGGTGATCGTGCCGGACCATCTCGGCTGCGGATTTTCCGGCAAGCCGCAGGATTACGCCTACTGTTTGAAAAACCACATTGCAAATCTGGAGCATCTCCTTGGTGCCCTGCAGATCAAAAAAGTCAATCTTGTGGTGCATGACTGGGGTGGCGCCATCGGGATGGGCTATGCTGTCCGGCATAGGGACCGGATCAACTCTCTCGTCATTTTCAATACCGCCGCCTTTCGTTCTGCCCGGATACCCTGGCGCATCAGGGTCTGCAGGACCCCGCTGCTGGGATCTCTGTTGATTCGCGGCCTCAACGCCTTTGCCGGTGCGGCGGTTCACATGGCGGTGGCGAAAAAAATGCCCGCTGCAATTGCCCGGGGCTATCTGCTGCCCTATGATTCGTGGGAAAACCGCATCGCCACCCTGCGTTTTGTCCAGGATATTCCTTTGACAGCGAAAGATCCGTCCTGGCAGACCTTAACGGAAATTGAGCATGGACTTTCCTTTTTTAACCATACCCCGATGCTGATCTGCTGGGGAGGCCGGGATTTCTGTTTTAATGACCATTTCTATGAAGAGTGGCGGGCGAGATTTCCCGGGGCTGAGAGCCATTACTTTACGGATGCCGGCCATTATCTGCTGGAAGACGCCTTTGACCGGATCGGTCCGCTGGTTGAAAAATTTCTGGCAAAGCATGCGGATGCTTATCATGATGAGTCCGCCAAAACCATTGTCGATACCAGATCGCCATCCGAGTAAGGTCGGTTCGCGAACCGCCCCTGCCGCATCAGTGAACTCCGTATGACATGTGAGGAAATTAAACTGTTACGAATGTATCAATCATCAATTAACCATTGCCGTTGTTACCCATGTCTTACAACATTGCCCAGACCCTTGATGCCGTAGCGGCAAAGTTTCCTGAACGCACAGGTCTGATTGTGCCCTCCGGAAAAGGATGCAGACGCTGGACATTTGCCGAACTCCAGGCAAACAGCGCCCGTTTTGCCAATGTGCTTGCGGAAAGTGGCGTAAGGAAAGGGGATCGGGTCATGCTCATGGTCAAACCCTCCATGGAATTTGTCTGCCTCACCTTTGCCCTTTTTCAGATGGGCGCCGTGGTGATCTTGATTGACCCTGGTATGGGTTACCGGAACCTGCTGCGCTGCATCGGTTCGGTCAGGCCTACGGTTTTTGTCGGTATCGGCAAGGCCCATCTCTTTAAAACCATCTTCAGGAAATCCTTTGCATCCATCAGGATTTCCCTGCTGGCCGGCCCCGGCTTCTGGCCCCTGGCCGGCTCACTGGCGCGCCTTGCCCGTCATGCCTCGGCCGCATATGACATGGTTGACTCAGGCCGGGATGAGCTGGCGGCCATTATTTTCACCACCGGCAGTACCGGCCCGCCAAAGGGGGTACAATACACCCATGGCATCTTCTCCGCCCAGCTCCGGTATATCCGCAACTATTACCGCATTACCTCCTATGACCGGGACCAGCCGGCCTTTCCCCTCTTTGCCCTTTTTTCAACGGCCCTGGGGGCCTGTGCCGTCATCCCTGACATGGACCCGTCCCGCCCGGCCCGGGTCGATCCGCAGAAATTCGTCAAAACAATGCAGGATCATGATGTCACCTATTCCTTCGGTTCCCCGGCCATCTGGAACGTGGTCAGCCGCTATTGTCTTGAAAAAAAGATTACCCTGGGGGTGAAGAAGATTCTCATGGCCGGCGCGCCGGTGTCCGGCGAGCTGGTTGAACGGATAAAAAAAATCATGGCCCCGGGGGGAGAGGTTTTCACCCCTTACGGCGCCACGGAGTCACTGCCCATTGTCTCAATCAGCGGTACGGAAATTCTGGCCGAGACATGGCCCTTGACGAGAAAGGGCAAGGGCACCTGCGTCGGCCGGCCCTTGCCCGGCATTGAGATACAGATCATGGAACCCGATGAGGGACCTGTCAAAAATTTGAACATGGCGCGTCTGCTTGCCCCCGGGACAATCGGCGAAATCATCGTCAAGGGGGATGTGGTCACCAGGGCCTATGACCACAATGAGCGGGAAAACAGTCTGGCCAAAATCTCCGATGGCCAGTCCTTCTGGCACCGCATGGGCGATATGGGATACCTTGATGAAAAGGGGCGCCTGTGGTTCTGCGGCAGAAAAGCACACCGGGTGCAGACGGAGAAAGGGACCCTCTACACCATCTGCTGTGAGGCGATCTTTAACGAGCACCTTAAGGTCTTCCGGTCAGCCCTGGTCGGCATCGGAAAACCCGGTCGTCAGTTGCCGGTGCTGATTGTCGAACCAAACGAACGGATAGGCGATGAGCAGGTTTTTTTCACGGAGCTGGCCGATCTTGCCCGGCAAAACAGCGCGACTGCGGGTATCAGCCGTTTTCTCATCCATCCGTCATTTCCGGTTGATATCCGGCATAATGCCAAGATCTTCAGGGAAAAACTGGCGGTGTGGGCCGCGGAAAAGATCGGGGAGACTGCCCTGTGAAGCGCGTGATCGTCACCGGCGGCGGCGGTTTTGTGGGCAAGGCCGTGGTGCGGTTGCTCCTGGCCCGCGGCATCGGCGCCACCGTCATCGGCCGCAATGATTATCCCGATGTGGTTGAGATGGGGGCAACGGTTGTCCGGGGCGATATCCGTGATCGGCAGTTTCTCACAACGGTTTTCAGGGACCACGATACGGTTTTTCATGTGGCGGCCAAGGCCGGCATCTGGGGGGATTATCAGGATTATTTTTCCATCAATGTGCAGGGTACGGAAAATGTTCTTGCCGCCTGCCGCAGTAACGCTGTCAAAAGACTGGTTTATACCAGCACCCCCAGCGTGGTGTTCCGCGGCGGGGATCTCGCCGGCGTTGATGAAGGCGCCCCGTATGCAGAACAATTTCTTTGCCATTATGCCGAGACAAAGGTGCTGGCAGAAAAAATGGTGCTGGGGGCAAATTGCCGGCAGCTGCTGACTACGGCCTTGCGGCCGCATCTGGTGTGGGGACCGGGAGATACCAATCTCATCCCGCGGCTGCTTGCCCGGGGCCGCAGCAGGCAGCTTAAGATCGTCGGCAGCAGTGACAACCTGGTGGACATCTCCTATATCGATAACGTTGCCAGCGCCCATCAACTGGCCGCCGAAAATCTCGAAAATGCAGCCAGCGCGGCCGGGCAGGCCTATTTCATCTCCCAGGGGGAGCCGGTTAATCTGTGGAACTGGATCAATGAGCTTTTTAGCCGGCTGGAAATCCCCCCGGTCACCAAACAGGTCAGCTTTGGCAAGGCCTATGCCGCGGGTTTTGTCTTTGAGAAGCTCTACTCTTTGTTTGGCAGAAGCGAGGAGCCGCCCATGACGAGATTCCTGGCTGAACAGCTGGCGAAATCACACTGGTTTTCCATGGCAAAAGCCCGGCGGGATTTGGGTTACAACCCTGCAGTGTCGACGGCAGAGGGTGTTGACCGGCTGGTGGCATGGCTCAGAGAGAATCAGGGCGGAAGCTCCCCGCCTTTTTAATCATTCCCCTGTCTGTGATGTTTTTCACTGGCAGGCTGATTTATAGGCAACCGGGTTACAAAGTGGAGGCTTCATGTTTGAGAGGAAGTGAGATATCAATCCACACAAGATTACCGGCTTCCTTGCCTACATTGATAATGCCGCCGTGATTATGAATCACGACCTTGGCAATGGGCACATCCATGATATCTCCGTTTGTCGCCCCCTTGGCAAAGGGGTAGGCCACGGCAAAGGGATAGAAGAAGTCTTTAATGTCATCGTCCGAGATAAAGGGTACGGGGTAGGAGAGGGTGATTGTCGCATGCTCGCCAATCTTTCTTGTCGCCACATTCATGGCACCTTTCTGACCCATGCGGTGATAGGCGTTTTCCATAAGGTTGATCAGCACGGCCTTGAATTTCGCCGGGTCGAGTTGCAGCTGGGGGATTCTCTCATCAAAGGATGCTTTGACGGAAAAGTCTTTAGCCGGGTATTCCGATCTCACCGTATCAACTGCCTTCAATACGATGGAGTTCAGGTCGGCGGGCAGCAGGTGAACGGACTGGGGGCCAATATAGGCCAGCATCATCAGCAGAATTCTTTCGAGTTTTTCCACCTGCTCTACGATCAATTCTCCCTTTTTCGTTCTCGGGTCAGCTTCGTCGAAAGTTTTGATCAGCCTTCTGGTCAACCCTCCGATAGCGGTAAGAGGATTCCTCAATTCATGGGCCATGCGGGCGGAAATCTGGCTTAAGGTTTCCAGCTCCTCGGATTGCAGAATTTTTTCCTGCAGTTCTTTCTGGGTCGTCACATCGATGACAATCCCATCCATCCGGATAAATTCATTGTCTTCGTCATATACGGCAACGGCATGATCAACCCCATAGACGACATGGTGATCAGTGTGAAGCATCCGGTAATCGATATGGAGATCTTTTCCCTCCCGCAGACATCCCTCTCGCCGGGCAACGACCCGCGCCCGGTCATCTGGATGGATGTGCGCATCCCACAATGAGTGATGGCCGTTCAACTGCTCAGGTGACACCCCCATCATCTGTTCAATAGATCTGTTTAAAAAAACGGCCGTTCCGTCTGCTGAAATCATATAGACAATCATGGGCACATTTTCGACCAGGGTGCGGTATGTTTTTTCTGATTCCTTGAGGTTGCGGGTGCGGTGATCGACCATTACCTCCAGATTCTGCGAATAACTCTTGAGCCGTTTCCGTGAGGCTTCCAGGGAAGAGAGCATCTTGTTGATGGAACGGGCCATGGTTCCCAGTTCGTCAGCGCTTTCCTCAGGGATCATGGTATCGCGCTGGCCGGTGGAGATTTCTTCCGAAGCCTTCACGACCTCTCGAATGCGCTTGACAAAAATGACGGAAACGCACCAGATGAAAATAATGGAAAAGACAAGGGCGATAGAGCCAATGACAATGGCAATGGTGCCGTATTGCTTGAGAAGAGCCAGGGTAGGGCTTCTGTCAACACTGATTTCAACCACCGCGACCACCCGGGTGGAAAAATCGCGGACCGGACCGGCAATACTGGCGAGATGGCGATCATCCACTTTTCCGTCCTGAATCACCACTTCCCCGTTATCGTAACAGCGATTGAAAAAATCAGGGGTAAGCAGCCCTTTTTCCATGGTTGAAGCAAAAATCCTGGGATTTTTAACCCCAGGAGTCTCCAGGGTATACAGCAGAAGATCCGTTCCGTAGTTTTTCTTGAACTCATCCAGGAGAGGCTGTTCCAGGGAAAGCCCGATCTCAAAAGTGCCGATCTGTCTGCCATCATGAAATACGGGCACCACGCTTCGTATACCGAGGCCAAAGACTCCCGCCTCAATGCCGCCGACCCCGGTGCCGGTTTGCCGGGCCAGATTAATCGTATGCCGGTAGGACTCCATGTCATCGCCGTAACGGGTCAAGGCGTGAAGACGCAGGAATGAGGTGGCCGGTGGTACATGAAAGTGAAACTGCTTGACATCAAAATCCTTTTGCAGGGTTTCATAAACCGGCAGCAGAAGCGCGATCATCCGGTCGCGGTCCCTTGCGGCGAAGGCGGCTGCTACCACAGGGTTTTTTGCCACCGTATAGGCAAGGCCCATGGCCATGTTTTCCTTGGACACAATATCGTCAAGAAAATACTGATATTGATCTCTCAGGCGCTTTGCTTCGTTGACGTGAATAAGGCTGTCCTGGAAACGGTATGAAACGGCAAACAGGGAAGCGGCTCCTATGACAGCAAGGAAAAAGAATGGGATAATGAGCTTCCATTTGAGGCTGATATCTTGAAAACGAAGTAAATTCAATAGGAACCCTGGCAATATTAAACTCTGCGGCAATGGGTATTGTGCCTTACAATCAGATGGCCCAGTTGCCGTAATTTTTTATTTTTATGTTTTGCTAACTATAAAAGATTGCAGTGAAGTTCACAAGTATTGATTTCAGGCATGTTTTAACGATCAATGGTTGCCGGTTTCTCTATGTGTTATATCAATCATTAATATTGGCCTTTATTATTCCAGGCCTCATGAATTAAGCGGTTTTTCAACATGATATTATTGTGTAACATGCTGTTGTCGCTTCATTTTGTTGTTATGATATATAAAGTTTTTTGTTGAGTTTCATTTTTTTTTCCACATATAATAGATGGAAGACTTTGCTATTATGCGAGGGTGTCGCATTACTCAATGATTTCATAGCATTTTGTCATTTAATGTATTTACGGTTGGCAAAACCGTAAAGCTGCTGTGCCGGTAATAATCATTCAAAATCTGGATTAATAGAATGGCGGATTACCATGTTGAGATGAAATGTTACCTGGTCCAGACTTGTCCGGGAGTGTTTTTCCCCGTATTGCCGTAATATCACGTTTGTTTGGCGGAAAGGCAGCATTCATTAAACATGTTCATGTTCAATTTCAGGAAACAGGAGGGGTGTAATGAAAAGGTTGGTAGTCCTTGTTTTATTATTTCTGTTGGGGAGCATTCAATGCCAGGCGCTTGCAGAGACACCGAAAGAAATTCTCTTTGCCAGCGAGGAGTGGACCGATGCCACCAACAAAGACGGGACGGGTCTCTACTGGGACATTTTCCGGGCGGTATATGAACCAGCCGGGGTGAAGGTGAATTTCATCATCCGTTCTTATGAGGGATCGATCAACCTCGTTACAACGAACAAAGCTGATGCGGTAGTCGGCTCCTATGAGAATGAGATCAAGGGGATGATCTATTCCAAAGATGCCTTTGATGCTGATTCGATCGTTGCCTTGTTTAAAAAAGGCACTGTCAGCAATTGGCAGGGCAAGGAATCTCTCAAGGGGAAAGCGGTTGCCTACGTTAAAGGCTACTCGATTGCCAAATACCTTGGAGTTCCGGTTGAGCAGAAGGAATTTGATACCCGGGAAAATATCCTGCAGGTGTTGGACAAAGGCCGGGTTGATTTCTACCTGGAAAATGAGGATGATCTGGATGAGGCTCTGGAACTGAATATTGTCGACAGGAATAACTTCCAGAAAGAGCCGGTGATGGAACTGGGGCTGTATCTTGCCTTTCCGGATAATGACAAGGGCAAGGCGCTGAAGGCCATTTTTGATGAGGCATACCCGAAGCTTGTGGACTCCGGTGAAATCCAAAAACTGCTGACAAAATGGAACTGGTAAGCCGGGTGAAAAGAGGTCCGCTTATTTGCAGCTGGATGAGGTCAGAGGTCGCGGCGTAAGTAAATATGTTGCGGTAGTTGTGCCCAATTGACGATTGCCATGAATGACGAATATCATCAATCTTAGGGACTCGGAAAATACTCATATACCTGGATCACACCCGGATTTGGGTTAGATTTGGCTGCACCGATTGAGCAAAACCGCAGGCGTAGCAGGGCTACGGTGAGGATTTTGCGATTGAGGCGCAGCCAAAGATGGCCCGAAGACGGGATGCGTTATGGTAAATTGGTATTTTCCGAGTCCCTTAAGGGTTTTTTTTCGCATCTATTCGATAATTCATGCATGTCGGAGAAAGTTATGGGTTTGATAAAAAGGGAGAAAGCAGGAGTAACAAGCGTTCAGACCAAACTCGCTATCCTGATTAATGCGGCCACTACCCTTGCCCTTATCTCCTTTGCCGTTGTCAGTTATTTTATCAACAAGGCCAACATGGAGGCCGGGCTGGAAAAGTGTATCAGCATGACCTCCCTGCGTCTTGCTGAAAACCTGAAAAATCCACTGTGGAACCTGGATAAGGAAAAGGCTGAGAACATCATGGCGGTTGAAATGCTTGAGGGACAGATTTATGCCGTCATTGTCTGGGAAAGTGATGGGAAAACGCTGTTTTTGGGAAAACAGAGAGATGGTGAGGGTAAAATTATCGATTATGTCGGGCAGTTCAGCGGGGATTTGCTGACGAAACGTACGGAAGTGGTCAAGGATGAAGAAAAATTAGGGATCATTGATGTTTTCCTCTCTACGTCATTCATGCAAGAGAAACTGTACAGGTCGACGGTTAATATCATCTGTGCGGTGGTGATATTGAATGTTGTTTTGACCGCACTCATGCTGCTCGCCTTCAGGAAAGTGCTTACCAATCCTCTCCGCAAGGCCATTGTCGCGATAAACCACAGCCGGGATCAACTGGCGATAACAAGCGAACAGGTTGAGACGGCCAGCCGATCCCTGGCGGATGGTGCCCAGAACCAGGCTTCCTCTCTGCATGAAACCTCATCCTCCCTTGATGAGATTTCCTCCATGATTGAGATGAATGCCGACAACTCGAAAAAAGCCAACGACCTCATGCAGGAAACCAATCAGGTGATCAGCAGGGCAAACGGCATGATGTCCGAATTGACCGCATCCATGGAAGAGATTTACAAATCCAGTGAGGAGTCATCCAAAATCATCAAAACAATTGATGAAATTGCCTTCCAGACCAATCTCCTGGCCCTGAATGCCGCGGTCGAGGCGGCCAGGGCCGGCCAGGCCGGTGTCGGCTTTGCCGTGGTGGCGGATGAAGTGCGCAATCTGGCCTTGCGGTCGGCAACTGCTGCCAGAAACACCAATGATCTTATTGCCAATACCGGAGATTTAATAAAAAAGGGCACGCATCTGGTAAAAAATACGGAAAATTCATTCTCAGAGGTAACAGACAATGCCGGCCGTGTTGGCAACTTCCTGGGGGATATTGCCACTGCTTCAAAGGAACAGGCCCAGGGAATTGATTATATCAACAAGGCCGTGGCTGAAATGACGGGAGTCACCCAGCATAATGCGGAAACGGTATCCTATTTGTCTGAAGCCGCCCAGGTCACCAATCAACAGGTGGGCGAGGTGAAAGAGGTGATAGACGAGCTGGCCGATCTGATCGGCCAGAAGACTGCGGCATTGGCAGCTGCCGGAAAAATAATACCTGACCGGCAGCTGCCACTGGCGGAGGATGGCATCGTTCCAGCCGAGGCCGGGGGCTGACGGCAGGAGTTTTCGCTGCGTCTGTTGTCCGTTCGTTTTTTTTCAAAAAGGTCTGCTGCCGGTTCCGGGTGGCAAAATCCGTGCACCTCCCCTTGGGGATGAGTTCTGCTGCTGGCTGCCCAGCCAATAAGGATCCGCAACTCCCCGGCGGTATGCTGCCAGGCCCTCAGGTGATGAATTGACCCTCAGGTTGGAATGCGTTTCATCTTTGTTCTGCCAGCGTTCATGCCAGTAAACCGCGGCCTTGACCCGCGGATACTTTTTCTTGTATGCGGTAAAAGCCTGCTCGAGCCAGGCTGCCTTATCGCCTGACTGCGGGAATTCCCCGACCCCCCACTCGGCGACCACCAGCGGTTTGTCGGCATCAAGCCGGCAGAGATCCCGATAGCCATTGTCCATGGCCTCTGCAAAGGAAATCCACCGGCTATCGGGAAAGAGCTTGCCGTAGGCGCTTAGAGCCAGGATGTCCACCACATCAGAGCCGGGATAGTAATGACTCAGGGCATTCCACGGGGCGCCGGGAACGGAAAAGTTGTTTGCATGAAACACCCAGAGAATTTTGCTGGCACCACGGGCTTTTACCCGTGCCGCCACATATCGGTAAGCCTGTTTGTAAAGCTCCGGACCAGCGTATCTGGCAGGCTGGTCCGGAGCTGATATGAGCTCTCCTCCTCCATAATGCACCCCGGACCAGGGAAACCATTGGCCGTTCATCTCCAGTCCCCAGGATACCAGCAGCGGTTTATCAACGGAACGGGCCTCATCAGCCCATTGGTCGATATACCCGTCCCACTTGCCGGTCAGAATATTATTCAGACTGAACCTGTCAGGCGGTCTCCCTTCCACATAAGGCCTATCCCAAGGGGACCAGAAGATCAGCGGAATGGAACCATGGCGGATAATGAGTTCAACGTTCTTTTTCGGGAATTTCTGTTCTCCCCAATAGCTTGAGGAGGCAATGATGGCCTGGTGCTTGCCAACCATGGTTTCGAATTTTTCAATGGCCTCGAGCGTCACATCGTCTTCGTATTCCCCGAAGTCGATATAGGCCCCTGTAAAGGCACCGGCTGCGGGAAACTCAACGGTGTTGCTTTCCCCGGCTACAGCCGTTTTGCCTGCCGGGCTGACAGACTCCTGAGTGTTGCAGCCCGCCAGCAGAACCAGCAATAGCAACAGCAGAGTGGCCGGCTGTTTGAATGTGGCGGAAAAGCACTTTATCACCACTTGGTTCCTTCCCCTCATTTTTTCACCCCCATCTTTCATGATCTTTATAACAAACTTTTAGTTTTTAAGGTTAATTGAGGCAGACCTTTCCAGCTTGCCCCAGCCAACCAGGGCACCCTTGGCTGCGCGGATAATGGATTTCCAGACCACCCAGGCGAGCAGCGGGCGGTAAAGAAAACGCATCGGCAGGATACGCCATGCTGCTGTGAGAGCCACCCCCTCCATCCAGCAGGCCAGTGCCGCCGTCAGCAGATCCATGGAAAGAAAAGCAAATAAATACAATAAAATGGCGAATTCCATGTCAAAAAACAGAGAAGAAATAAGCAGACCATCGACCAGCGGGCTGACCGCCACCAGCAGTATCTGAAAAAGCCAGATGGAAGGCAGACTGAACCAGCCTAAGGCTTTGTGTCTTGGATTGCCGACCAGATCCCGGTGTTTCCAGAGACATTGGAGGGTGCCGAAGGCCCAGCGAAACCGTTGTTTGACCAGAGCGGGGTAGTTTTCCGGCGCCTCTGTCCACCCCACGGCCCGGGGGGCATAGGCTATCCGAAAGCCGGCGCGGTGCAGGCTCAGCGTCAGATCCGTATCTTCAGCCAGGGTGTCACTGCTGATTCCGCCAGCAGCCATAACAGCCGAGCGGCGCCAGGCGCTAACCGCTCCAGGCACCACCGTGATACAGTTCAGCTGCTGGTAGGCCCGTCTGTCGAGATTGAAACCGCAGGTATACTCCAGGTCCTGAAAACGGGCGATAAGGGTCTGTTTGTTGCCGACCTTGACATGCCCTGATGCGGCACCGACCTGTTCATCCTGCATGGATTGCACCAGATGACCGATGGTATCGGGCTGGAAAAGAGTATCCGCGTCGAGGGTGACGATTATCTCATGGGCAGCGTTGTGGAATCCGGCCCGAAGGGCGCGAGCCTTTCCAAGATTGTCCTGACGGAGCAGCTGGAGACGGGGATCTCCGGCTGCGATTTCCATTACCACCGATGCCGTTCGGTCAGTGGAACCGTCATCAACCGCGATGACCTCGATTTCCCCGGCATAGTCGGTGCGCAGCAGGTTTTCGAGGGTGCGGCCGATAACCTTTTCTTCATTATAGGCGGCAATGACAATACTGATCGGCGGCAGGAGGCCGTCTGCCGGGGCAGCCGGGGGAGAGACAGGTTGACGCCTGTGGCTCTGGGCAAGAATCGCCACAATCAGGGTGCGCAGGGTGACCAGAATGGTGGCCACGATCATGAAGGCCCAGCCGAGTTGGCCAGCCACATGCATGATGCGGAAGCCGCCGTCGCCGACCAGGCGCAGCAGTGGCTGATCGTTTGCCGGCAACGGCGGCATGAGCGAAGTGGCAGATGCCCCGAGCAGCTGGCCGAGGGAAACCAGGCGGTCGCCACGGATTTGCAGATAATCGACGATCAACGGCAGGGCGGCGACGGTTTGGCTGCGGTTGCCGCCGGCATCGTGCAGCAGGATGACATTGCCCTGGAGACGCTGCTCCTTAACCCGCTGCACAATGGCATCCACTCCCGGTCGAGACCAATCCTCCGGATCGATGTCGCTAGATACCGTGAGATAACCAAGTTCCTGGGCAATTTTAAGCGGCACCAGTTCCTCCTGGGAATGGGGTTGGGAATCGGCGTTGTAGGGTGGCCGGAACAGAAAAGTCGAATGACCGGTGATCGTTTCAATAAGACGCTGGGTGGCATTAAGCTCAAGCCGGGCACGTTCCCCGGAAATATCTGCCAGGTTTGGATGGGTGTAAGTATGAACGCCGATTTCATGTCCCTCCCGGGCAATCCTCTCGACAAGTTCAGGATGTTTCTCCATGCGCTCACCCACCATGAAAAAAGAGGCCTTGACTCCCTTGGCCTTCAGGATATCGAGAATGGCCGGGGTCCACTGGGGATCAGGTCCGTCATCAAAGGAAACAGCCACATCATCCGGGAACCCTTTACCCTGGTGGCTGACGGTGGTGTAGGACGGAAAGGCCTTATAAGTAAGGGTGAGTTTGCCGGCGCCATCCACTGCTATCTCACGGTAACCGTTGGCGCGATTGTCCTCAACCATCAGAAAGTTTCCGTCACCCAACTGGGCCACAATATTTTGCGGGACAAGGGGGCGAAGAAGGTCAAGGGCGGCGGACATGACAGGAACGGGCCGTGCCAGAGGCAGGACCTGCCAGATGGCAGGATCTTCGGTTCCCAGCCGCGAGACGGCAATTCCGCCGGCATGCAGCCGACGGGCGGAACAGACCTGGTTAAAAAACGTCACCCCGTCAAGAAACCAGACCGTGTGTTCCGTATTACCATCCATATAGGAGAAGTGGGGATTATACAATGGCTGCCGGGAACGGCAGTCATGCAGACCGGCCCGGCCAGCCCGGGTCAGAACATCGGCAAAACCGATGGTCCGGGCCACTTTCTCTCCTTGCGCCCAGTCGTAACCGTAAGCGCCGATGGCAACAACCCACTGAGAAGGTTGGCCGTAGGCGAGCAGGGTCTGCAGCCAGCCGTCAAACCAGGGCTGAGAGGCGATGGGGCCGGGAGGATCGACTTCCGAGTTTTCATCATGGAGAACAGCCACAAAACGATCGACAACAGCGGCGAGTGTCTCAAGGTCAAATGCTTTCAGTTCAAGTCCCATGGGGATGCACAACCAGAGCTGCATCTGCTGCCGGTGGAGGGCCGTGGCCAGACGGCTGAGTAGAAGGGTAAGAGACTGCTGGTAAGCCGGGTCGATCTGGTTCCAGTCAATGAGCACGCCACCCGCCTCCGCCTCCATGAGATGGTCAAGCAAACGGGCGATAAAACGATCCTGCCGTGCCGGCGGGCCATTGATAAGTCCCTCGACCGCCTCAGGTTGCCAGCTGTCGCCGACCAGATTGCGCAAGAGCGGCAATAAGATAATTTTTTTGTCTTTTACCACATCCTGCAGCTGCCGGTCGGTTTGCACCTGCAGGGTTCCTTCTCCATCGATAAGGGTCAACCATTCCGGGCTGACATGGGTCAGTTGCCAGGCATGCGCCACGAGCGAATCATAACTTTCCGGATCCCAGCCGGCATAGAAAGCAAGACGGACCTCGGGGAGGCCGGTGTCCATCTCCGGTGGGGCAGAAACATGGGAAGGTGAGGCGGCTGGTGAAAGTCTCTTGGTTTTGCTGAAACGCAGCCAGAGCGGCACTGCTCCATCGAGATCGGTCAGGTGGTCCTGAAGCTGTAACCCGTTGCGCACATGGGCCCGGAGCTGCTGGACATCGGCTGGCAGCTGCAGCTGCGGTGTTACGATGAGATATCTCAGAAAAAGCACTGTCCCCAGAAAAAAAAGCAAACCGGCAATCATCAGGACAAGACGCAGTCGCGGCCAACGTTTGCCTCTCGCATCGCGAAAAATAAATAACGAATCATCAAAGTCAGCCATGGACGTATTCCATATACTGCGACGGCGCAAAGGATGTCAGCTTGTTTATCTTTTGAAAAACGGATCGGCGTTTTTTGAGAGATTCAGGATCCGGTTCGCCCGGCAAAGAAGGGATGCTTTTCGTCTGCATCGTAAGGTAATAGAATAATCATCAAGGGAAGAAATTTAACTAGCGATGTTAACATGGAGGAGTACAGGATACAAGAGGGATTTGCAAGTTTACGTTATGGGCATTTTTGTCCGGCGAAGGAATAAAAAAACGCGCAGCCTCAGCTGCGCGTTTTTGGCTAATGGGTACTACTGGTTGATCTTAGTGATCAATACTTGCGCCGGCTCCCCTGGGGAAACGGATGTTTTCCACCATATCCTGAACGTCTGCAGGCGGTGGAGGAGTAATAAAGGAAACAAGCAGTGTCACGACAAAATTGATGAGCATACCGACGGTTCCGATACCTTCAGCGCTGATGCCGAGGAGCCAGGGGGTGCCGCCCAGGAACTTGATATTGACAATGTAGTAAAAGGTGAAGGAAATACCGGTAATCATACCGCAGATTGCCCCTTCGCGATTTGCCCTTTTAAAGAAAATGCCAAGAACGATAATCGGGAAGAACGATGAAGCGGCAAGGCCGAAGGCAAAGGCGACAACCTGTGCCACAAATCCCGGAGGATTGATGCCGAAATATCCTGCCACACACACGGCCAGTCCTATCATGATACGGCCAACCAACAGCCGCTGTTTTTCTGTGGCGTTGCGGTTGATGAGCCGATAGTAGAGATCATGGGAGATGGAGGAGGAAATGACCAGCAGCAGGCCGGAAGCGGTTGACAGGGCCGCGGCAAGACCACCGGCGGCAACGAGGGCAATAACCCAGGGGGGGAGATTGGCGATTTCAGGGTTTGCCAGCACCATGATGTCATTGTCAATGTAAAGCTCGTTTTTATTGTCGGTTGGACTGTTTGAGAGAAGTTCCTGGCCATAGGAACCCTTTTCCCCGGTAAATGTTGGTTTGCCGGCGAAGGGCGCACCGGGGGAATACTCAATGGTACCGTTCTGGTTTTTGTCAGCCCAGGCAATAAGGCCTGTTTTCTCCCAGTTCTTGAACCAGGAAGGAGCCTTCGAATATTCGATGCCGCTGATGGAGTTGATCATGTTGTAGCGGGCAAAGGAAGCGATTGCCGGGGCGGTGGTGTAGAGGATGGCGATAAAAAGCAGGGCATAACCGGCACTGAGACGGGCCGCACGGACACTGGGCACCGTATAGAAGCGGATGATGACGTGGGGCAGCCCTGCCGTACCGACCATCAGCGCCATGGTGATGCAGAAAACGTCCAGCATGGACTTGCCGCCCTGGCCGAAGGCTTTGGTGTATTCGGCAAACCCCAGATCGGTGTTGAGTTGATTGAGGACATCCAGCAGATATTTGCCGGCATTGGCGCCTTCTGCAATGGTGGAGCCGAAGCCGAGCTGCGGCAGGAAAGTCCCTGTAATTTTCAATGAAATGGCAACAGCCGGCACCAGATAGGCAACAATAAGCACCAGATACTGGGCCACCTGGGTATAGGTGATACCCTTCATGCCGCCTAGGGAAGCATAGAAGAAAACGATGGCCATACCGATGAGAACGCCGGTGTTGACGTCCACCTCGAGAAAACGGCTGAAGACGATGCCGACGCCGCGCATCTGGCCGGCAACATAGGTAAACGATACAAAGATGGCACAGATAAGGGCGACAAAACGGGCAATATCCGAATAATAGCGGTCACCGACAAAGTCCGGAACGGTGAATTTGCCGAATTTCCTCAGATAGGGCGCCAGCAGCAGAGCCAGGAGCACATAACCGCCGGTCCAGCCGAGCAGATAGATTGAACCAGTATAACCCATGAATGAGATCAGACCGGCCATGGAAATGAAAGAGGCGGCGCTCATCCAGTCAGCAGCGGTTGCCATGCCGTTGGCGAGAGGTGAAACACCGCCGCCGGCAACATAAAATCCACTGGTTGTCTTCACCCTGGAAATCCAGGCTATACTCAGATAAAGGCTGAAGGTGATTCCAACCATTATGTAAGTCCATGTCAGAATTGACATTATTTTTTCTCCTTTATGAATTTGTCTTTAAAGTTCAGTATGAATGTCTTGCGGCCAGACCTGTAATACGATCTCGCTCCGCTTGCATCGGAAATTGTTCCATTTTAAGGGCAGTTCCTGCCTGCCGAATCGTGTTTTTGCGAACCGATTCGCTGCGGTTCCAAGACATATGCGATTTTTGTTTTGTGAGAGTAGTGACGGCAGCTTTATGTCAAGATCGGGGCAGGCTGCTTTGTCCTGACGTTCCGGACTCGGATGAATCCATTATTCGTGAACGTCGAACTCTTCGTCAACTTTCTTCATGATAAAGTAGTAAATGAAGATAAGGGCCACAAAGATATAGATGGCGCCTTGTTGAGCAAACCAGAAGCCAAGCGGAAAGCCGGCAATTTTAATGGCATTCATCTGATCGACAAATATGATACCGAACCCGTAGGAGACAATTGCCCAAATGGAAAGCAGGACAATCATCAGTGAAAGATTTCTTTTCCAGTACATTTTCAAATCTTTTTTCATTCATTCCCTCCGTTGTAATTTGTTTATGTACAATTGTGAATCTGCATGCTGATAAGTCTAAAGACGGAATATTTCCAATCCGCACTGTTTGCACAACGTTCAATTTCATATAGAAAATCAATAAAATAAGATCCCGATAAACACAAATTGCGGTGATACGAGCTTTTAAGGAAAAAATCAATAGGTAGATTTACAGAGCCGGGCGTGTCTGGAAATGGAACAATTTGAAAAATTGATGTGAGTATTAATACTTAGATGAAAATATTGAGAGAGAGCAAAGTGATTTTTTTTGTTTGCGCGGAAGATTTATTCGACAAGGTGGTTGCATGAAATCGCGATGGGGGAAATTCCCGGCTGAAGACTGGCATGAGCAGCCGGCAGCCTGCTTATTCGGCTATCTGGTTCAGTTCGAATTGTTTCCAGGAATGGATTTCTCGCTGCAGCTGGAAATTGCAATACAGTTTGAGAGCCGTTGCCGCCTCTGCAAGCGATTTTCTGGAGATCTTTAGACGATTGAGTCTTGGCAGGGGCAGGGACCTGGCCATCTGCATGGTTTTAATAGCCGGCATTGACAATGAAATCAGCCCGATATCATTGGTCCGGCAGCAACGCGCACAGACAATACCGCTCTGCGCCGGGCTGAAATGATAGGGCAGGGCAGTCGGGTCCAGTGTCCCGCAAACGAGGCAATGTTCCAGCACAAGGCCCATGCCGAGCATATCGAGCATCTTGATCTGGAAAAAAATGACGGTTTCAGCAATGCTGCTGCCGCAAAGTTCATGCAGACACCAGCATAGCAGCTGGAACAGCGGCTCGTCACTGTCATTTTCCCTTGTCCAGTGGTCCATTAATTCACAGACAAGCATGGCTGCCGTGTAGCGATGATAATTTTCACGTAATAAGGGGAAAGGGTTCAGCAGACTGGCATTGTCGATAAGGCCCAGGGTGGAAAGGCGGCCTGGAATGATGGTGATATCCAGCAGGGAAAAGAATTCAAGTTTGTTGACAAAGCGTTTTTTGCTTCGCTTGGCCCCTTTGGCGATGGCCTTCAGCTTGCCGAATTGCTGGGTGTAAAAGGTAACAATTTTATCTGATTCGCCATAGTCCGTGACCTTCAGGACTATGGCGCGAGACTGGAGAAAAGACATTATTGCCCGGGAGGCGGTGTCTCCTGTTGGTCAACACTGCCGAAAGGAGCGTTTGCTGTGGAGGGTTCTCCGGCCTGTGGGGAGACTGGCGCTGTCTGGGACTGCCCAAGGTTTGCCCCGGATAACCCGGTTCCCTGATTTTGACTGCCGGAGTCGCTCGGCGCAAGCCCGTCGGCATCGGGTGCAGTTGCAGATGGGTAAGCATCATTAGTTGTTGATGGTGAATGATACTGCTGGGTTTGAGCAGGGGTTTGCACGGTTTCAAATTTCTCATTGATCTGTGATGAAAGAGAGCCGCTGCGGCGAATCGTCCCCGGGTCTGAAGAGAGAAAGAAGTAGTATCCAAGGGCGATGAGCGCGAGGAGAACGAGTATGATAAAAATTTTAGGCAGGCTGAAAAAATAGGAAGATTCAGCCAGTTTTTCATTGTAGAAAACATCATGATTTCTAATGTTTTCCTCATCGGTATGGGCCATTTCCCGTTCATAGCGTTCGAGCACTTCCTGCTGGTCAAGACCGAGGAATTTCGCATACAGCTTGATAAACCCCCTGGAAAATACCTCGGCCGGCATTTTACTGCGGTCATTGCTCTCTATCGCTCTCAGAGTCCCAATGTTGATACAGGTTTGCTCGGCGATCTCCTCGAGGCTGAATTGTTTTTTTATCCGTTCACGCTGCAGATAGCTGCCCAGGGATTGTCCTGTATCGGTATCGGTCGAGTCGTTGATTTTTGACCGGTTATGTTGGGAATCTTGTGCCATTTGGCTTCAGTCCTTTAGCAGGGATAATGGGGCCTTATCGCGGCCGACACCCTGTCCGAATGAAAGTGGGAGATCAGAGGAGTTCCTTTACATAAGAATTTTCTCGTAATTCCTTGACCCAGTATTCAAATTTTTTCTTTAGTTCCTGGTCGTAAAGTGTCGTCCTGATTTCTTCCTTTACATTTTCCAGAGGGGCCTGGGCAATAACACCGTCACTGCTTTTTGACAGGAGTTTGAAGAACTGGAATCCTGCAGGGGTTTCGATGACGGGACTCACCTCGCCGGGATGCAGGTCCTTGATGGACTGCCACATATAGTCAGCCAGCTCTTCTTTCCTGAAAGTGCCGATATCGCCGCCATCCACCCCGGAAGGCAGGTCTGAATAACTTTTAGCGATTTCATTAAAGTTTTCTCCTGCCAGGACCATTTCTCTCAACTGCTCCGCACGTTTCAGGGCCTCTTCTTTTGAAGCGGAGCGGCCACTGTCCTCCCAGCCGCTGCCGAACTGCAGGATATGGTAACCATCAGCAGAGTTGTGCTGCACGTATTTATCTCTATAGTATGCCTCGATCTGTTCATTGGTGATCACCACCTTTGAGCGGATTTCGTAACTTAACAGTCTTGAGCGGAGAATCTGATCGTGCACGGATGAGCGATATTTTTCCTCAGATACCCCCATGGACGCCAGCTGTTCCCGGAACTGTTCCACGGTAAGGCTGTTCTGTTCCATAATCCGGTCCATGGCTGCGTCGATGTCCGCATCGGCAACCTCAATCTGACGTTTGGCCGCACGCTGGAGAAGAAGTTTGTGATCAATCATACTGCGCAGTATTTCTCTGCGCGCTTTCTGGATGGCATCATCCACCTCGTCGGCGGGGGCTTCTGCTCTGATTTTTGCAAATGTCGGCGCAGCCTCTTCTTCAAGCTCCGAAAGGGTGATGACGTCGTCGTTTACCACGGCAACAACCCGATCAATAAGTTCTGCGGCAAAAGTCACAGGGGCAAAAAAAAGATTGGCAATCAGAAAAAAACAAAAAAAAGTTGAGCGGGCTTTCATAAAGACCATAGGGGGAATTATATTTTTAAACATGCGTTAGCCAAAACGAATGCGGCATGTTGACCGCAAACAGACGGATTTTATCATACAACGTTAAGGTTTAGTATTTACGATACTAAGCGAGGGCCTGCAATACTTTTTTAATTTCACTGAAAAGAGACTCGTTACTTTCTGTCTGCAACGGCACGACGAGCTTTCCATCAGGGGTAAAACGCATTTTGTTCTTGCTTTTGCTTACCAGCGCAAGAATATTTTCAGGCTGCACCGGTGTCTGGTCGAGGAAAGTAAAAACAAGGCTGCCCGCTCCCCGTTCAAGTTTGCAGATTTTCAATGTCCGCAGGGAAAACTTGATGGTGATAATCCGCAGCAGGTTGATCGTTTCCTCCGGAATTTCTCCATACCTGTCACGCAGTTCATCCTGCAGATCCTCATGTTCAAGTTCATCCCTGATGCTGGTGATTTTCCGATAGGCGATATATCTTTGATCGCTGTCGCCAATATAGTGATCAGGAATAAAGGCAGAGATGCCCAGATTGATTTCAGGTTCGACCGCAGGCTCCTCAGGGGAAAACTCTCCATCTTTGCCCCTTCTTTTCAGATCTTCAACCGTTTTCTGCAGCAGATCAAGGTACAGATCATAGCCCACAGCCGCGATATTGCCACTCTGGGATTTGCCGAGAATGCTTCCGCCTCCTCTGATCTGCAGATCGCTCATTGCCAGTTTAAAGCCGCCGCCCAGTTCATTGTAATCCATCAACGCCCGCAGTCTCTGTCGGGCGTCCCTGGACAAGCCGTCCAGGGAGGGGACCAGCAGATAGGCATAAGCCTGTTCAGAACTCCTGCCCACTCTTCCCCGCAGCTGGTATATTTCAGCCAGACCGAACCGGTCGGCGCGGGTGATGATAATGGTGTTGGCGTTGGGAATATCAAGGCCTGATTCAATGATCGTGGTGCAGACCAGCACATCCACGTCTTTTTTGACAAAGCGGACCATGATATCTTCAAGCTGCCTGCCCGGCATCTGGCCATGGGCCACGGCAATTTTTGCCTGCGGCACGAGCTGCTGCACCCGGTGCGCCGTTTCATGGATGGACTGCACGCGGTTGTGGACGATAAAAACCTGGCCCTTACGCTGCAGCTCCTTGATCACTGCCTCTTTGATGACCAGGTCGTCATGCTTGGCCACAAAGGTCTTGACCGCCCGCCGCTGACTGGGTGGAGAACTGATAACGGAAAGATCCCTGATGCCGAGCAGGGAGAGTTGCAGGGTGCGCGGAATAGGGGTGGCGGTCAGGGTCAGCACATCCACATTGGTTTTGAGTTTCTTTATACTTTCCTTATGGGACACCCCGAAGCGGTGTTCTTCGTCAATGATGAGCAGGCCGAGCCGTTTGAAAACAACATCTTTTGACAGGATGCGGTGGGTGCCGATCAACAGGTCAACCCTGCCGTCTGCCAGCTCCTTAATCACCTGTTTCTGTTCCTTGTCGCTGCGAAAGCGGTTCAGGCATTCAACCTGCACCGGAAAACCGGCGAAACGCTCCCTGAAGGACTCAACATGCTGTTCGGCCAGCACGGTGGTCGGGACGAGCATGGCAACCTGAAAACCATCCTCAATAACCTTGAAAGCGGCACGGACCGCCACCTCGGTCTTGCCGTAGCCGACATCGCCGCAGACCAGGCGGTCCATTGACTGATCGGAAGAGAGGTCGGTGATGACGTCATTGATTGCCTTGAGCTGGCCGGAAGTTTCTTCATAGGGGAAGGTTTCTTCAAGCTCGTTGAACAACGGGTCCGGTTGGCTGAAGGCATGGCCTTTGGCCAGCTTGCGTCTGGCATAAATATCGAGCAGTTCCTGGGCCACTTTCCAGACTGCTTCCGTCACCTTCTGTTTGGTTTTTATCCAGAGTTTACCGCCGAGTTTATTGATTTTCGGCTCTTTGTCCGAAATACCCTGGTACTTGCTGATGGTGCTTAAACGATCAACCGGCACATAGAGTTTGTCATTGCCTTCATAGGTGATCTGCAGGTAATCGTTGGCCACGCCGTTTAACGACATGTTGATGATGCCGTTAAAAACACCGATGCCGTGATCAACATGCACCACAAAATCATTGGGGTGCAGTTCTTCAAAACGGATGCTTTCAGCGGGGCGTGAGTGTTTTTTCTTTTTTCTGGAGCCCAGCCTTTTTTCACCAAAGAGTTCATTTTCGGAGAGCACATGCAGACCTTCGGCCGGCAGGTCAAAGCCGGCACTTAAAGGGGAGGTGACCAGGGTCACATGTGCTGGTCCGGCCTGGTCAAGCCGCAGCGGCGCTTTTTGTTGGCGTAATTCGATATCGTAATGGGAAAGCATCTCAGCCAGATGGAGGGCATGTCTTTCCGTCCGGCAGGCCAGGACGACCTTGTCATGGTCCTGCTGCCATTCGCTGATCTGCTTGACCAGCGGGGCGATAAAGCCTTCCTTTTTCCGGGACAGTTCCAGTTGCTGCTTGAGCAGGAGGTGGTTGCCGGTTTGGATGGTGAGAGACATCTGTTGACCAGGGGGCGGTGAGGCAAAATCGTGCAGATATATCTGTCTGAAAACATTAAGAGAATTCTCCAGTTCCTGCTGAGGCAGGAAAAGGGACTCGGGTGGCAGAGCCGGGTTGCTGACGCTGCATGATTCCTGGTAATTTCTGGCAATTCTTTCCCAGATGAGCTGGATGGACTGGGAAGATTCATGGGGAGCAAAGGAAAAGACAATGGTGTTTTCCGGCAGAATATCCGTTGGGGCGGAAAGCTTCTGGTAAAAGAGAGGGAGAAAAAATTCGATGCCGGGAAACGGGGTTCGGGTTTTTATTTTTTCTCTGATGGTATTTTTCTGCTGATAATCCCATTTGTGTTCTTCGCCCGCCCGGTCAAATGCGGCCAGGATGTTTTTGTCATCAGTGCTTGCCGGGGCAGGAAAAAGGGTGTCGCTGACCGGCAGGAAAATCGCCTCATCAACTTCTTTGAGCGAGCGCTGGGTTATCGGATCAAAATTGCGGATCGACTCGACGGTTTCTCCGAAAAAATCAAGTCTGACAGGTGCGTCAATGGCTGAATCACCCCCGGCAAAGGGGGGGGGATAGAGATCAACAATGCCGCCGCGCACGGCAAATTCTCCGCTGTTCTGGACAAGGGAAACCTGTTCATAGCCTTTGCCGACCAGTGACTGCACCAGCCCGTGCTGATCAGTCTCCTCACCCCTGATGACCAGATCGGCGAGCTCATCAAGGATGTGCACCGGCAGGATGCGGCGCAGCAATGCTTCACTGGAGGATATCAGGATAAATGGTCCCTGGTGTGACAGCACCCGGTAAAGGGTTGATAACCGAGACGCGGTGGTGGAACTGTCCGGGGAAAGGGGAGTGTAGGGCGGAATCTCATAACCAGGATAACAGAGCACGGGCAGGGAGGAGAAAAGGTTCAGGTCCTGTTCCATGCTCGCCAGCATGGACTCTGACGGGACGATAAAGAGAAGCGGCCGGCCGGTTCTTTCCGCTGTCCGGGCGGCAAGCATGGCGGCAGCCGAAGGCCTCAGCCCGCTGATATGAACGGTTTCTTTAATGTTGCCCTGAAGGAGGCTGATTAATTGATGCATAATAAAAAAGCCATGGCAGCTTTCACTGCCATGGCGGGAATAATTTGAGCTGGCGCGGGGTTCCGTTCCTGCGGCAAGACATCTGAAAGACTGCTAGAACTGACCTCCGATGCTGAAATCCCAGAGGCTCTGGTCTTCATCGTATCTGGGATCAATATTATAACCCCATTCAAGCCGCAGCGGCCCCATGGGTGAAAGCCAGCGGAAACCGAAACCGACACTTGAGCGGAGATCCTCCCCCAGATCCTCCGAATCACGGACAACGTTGCCGATGTCATAAAAGACCACGCCATTGAGCCCGATGTCCTTGACCAGGGGGAAAATATATTCCACGTTGGCAAAGACCATCTTCTCCCCGCCTATCTTTTCATTGGTCAGTGGATCGCGGGGGCTGATTTCGTAGTTTTCAAAACCACGCATGGTGCTTAAGCCGCCCAGATAAAATTTTTCGTAGACAGGCAGCTTGCCGCCCTCGTCTTCGGTGACGTAGCCGGCAGCACCCTTGACATGGAACACGGTGTCCCAGCGATAGGGGAAATACCAGCTGGACGATCCCTCATATTTGGTGAAGGCGCTGTCTCCACCCAGTACGGAACCTGCTTTTTTGACGGACACCGAATGCAGGGAACCTTCGGTGGGATTGTACCGGCGGTTTCTGCTGTCACGGGAAAGGCCCAGGGTCAACGAGTGGGTGATATTGATGTCCATGGAATCCCGTATGTACCGGGAGGCATAAGGGCTGACTTCGGACAGTTCCGAATCATCGTAGCCCCAGCTGCCCCAGACCGTCCATTTCCGCCAGATGGGATAGCCGAGCCGGATGGCCGTGCCGATGGACTTTTTGTCATAGTCGTCATAATCCCTGGTCCAGTGGTAAACATCAAAACCGAAGGAGAGCTTGGAGTCATTGAGATGGGGTTCGGTAAAGCTCAGGTTGTAATGGGTGGTTTTCCCGCCGACGTTGGCCTGCAATGTCACAGACTGACCGCGGCCGAGAAAGTTGTGCTGGGTGATGTCCGACATGAACAGCAGACCGTCGGCAGAGCTGTAGCCTGCGCCGATGCTGAAGGTGCCGGTTGATTTCTCCTTCAGGTCAACGATGACATCCATCAGGTTGTCTTCCTCGGTCGGTTCCGGGGTAATATTGACGTCCTCAAAGAAATCGAGTTGCTGCAGCCGTTCGGTGCTCTTTTTCAAGGCGGTGGCGTCGTAAATGCTTTCCTCGTCAACATCCATGGCGCGGCGAATGACCTTGTCCCGGGTTTTTGTGTTCCCCTTGATAATAACCCGGTTGATATGGACCAGATCACCTTTGCTGATATGGATGTTGAGGTCTACCCGTTTTTCTTCACTGTCCTTGGTAATCTGCGGATCAACCTCGGCAAAGGCGTACCCTTTCGAGGCATAGTAATCGGAAATTTTCAGGACATCATCGCGCAGGACCTGGCGATTGAAATATTTTTCCTCGCCGATGGTGGTCATTTCCAGAAGAGTTGATTTTTCTTCAATGAGATCACCGCTGATCTCTATGACACCCAGTTTATAGCGATCACCTTCCGTGATATTGAAGGTCACATACAGCCATTCTCCTTTTTTCTCCACGGCGGGATCACCCACCTGGACATCGATAAATCCGTGATTCTGGTAGAAGGCACCGATGCGGGAGGCGTCCTGATTCAAGATGTCTCTTTTCAGCAGGCCTGAATCCGTCAACCAGGAGAACATGGTTTTGGTTGAAGTGGAGAGAATTTTTTCTATTTCATCATTGGTAAAGGTGTTGTTGCCGTGAATGATAATTTCCTTGACGTAGATTTTATCTCCTTCCCTGATTTCAAACAGAATATTGACCCGGTCCTTGTCCGGGTAGGTGAGTTTTGTGGTGACTTCCGTGTCATAATATCCTTTTTCCTTGTATAGCTTGCGGATGTTTTCCGCGGATGTCATGACCTCCTGGGGGTTGATAATGGTGTTTGCCGTAACGGTGATGACCTCTTTGATGGTGTCGGCCTCGAGATTTTTTTCACCGGAGATGGTAACGCTTGTGATAACCTCCTTTTCATTGACGGTAAAAATCACGATTTTGCCTTCCTCAGTGTCTTCAACCTTTATCTGCACATCGTCGAAGTAACCCATTTTGTAGATGTTCTTCAGGTCCTCTCTGAGCCGCGTCGGGTTATACTGGTCGCCGGCCCTGTGTTGGATATGTTTGAGGATAGCCCCTGAGTCAATACGGGTGTTGCCGCTGATTTCTATCTTGGCGATCCGGTAAAGACGGCCTGTGAAGGAAAGAACCTTGTCCACCAGTCTGTCGAGGACGATGGCCAATTCGGCGGAACTTTCCGCTTCCTGGTAAAATGAGCGGGAAGATGTGGTATCCAGGAGATCGACCGTCACAATGTCGACACTTAATTTAGCGCCGATCTGGGTGATGCTGCCGAACACCATGTACGCGAAATTTCCTGCAGGAATTATCTGCCGGATTCTTTCCGGAGGCGGCGGAAAGGCAGCGGCATAATCAATTTGCCCCATCACCTGATTGCGCTCCAGAAATATCTGTCCCCGTGCCGTCACGTTTGTTGCCAGGATCTGGTCGCTTTTTTCGGATAACAGGGCCGGATCATCGCCGGTATTGATTTTGAACGGCAGAAAAACGGTGTTTGCCGCTGTCGTAGCGGCAGGCGCGGTTTCAGCGGCAGCGTAACTGCTTGGGTAAAACGGCAACAAAACAGTAAGGATGAAAAAAGCAATAACAAGGCTCAGCGGAAAACGGGATATATGCATAGCAAGTCTTCGTAATAGAGTGAGGAGTAAGAGAAGAAATTATCTTCACCAGGATGTTGAAAAACTGTTGCACCGGCAACCTTTTTCCAGAACCTGTTCCATTGCATAAATAAAAAGCATAACTACTGAAAGCTAATAAAAAATGAAGATTGTTGCCATTAAAAAATCATCGGGATGCAAAGAGTGCATCATTTTCCTGCAAAATGCCGCTGTCGACCAGCTTGCCGTTTTGCAGGGTCAAACAGCGGTCCATCTGACGGGCAAGGGCAAAATTATGGGTGACCATAACCGTGGTCAGTCCGAAATCATGATTCATGTCGCGGATCAGATTAAAAACCTTTTCACCTGTTTTGGGATCAAGGTTGCCGGTCGGTTCATCCGCCAGCAGCAGGGCGGGCTTCATGATAATGGCCCTGGCTATGGCCACCCGCTGCTGTTCACCACCGGACAGCTCACCGATCCGGTGGTCTAATCTGTGCCCGAGGCCTACCTTTTTGAGCAGCTCCCTGCCCTCGTCAAAAAGTTGTTCTTTTTTCCTGTTTGCAATAAGGCCGGGTATGATGGTGTTTTCCAGGGCGGAAAACTCGGGGAGCAGATGGTGGAACTGGAAAACAAAACCAATGGCCTGATTGCGGAAACTTGCCAGACTGGTGTCATCGCGTTTAAAAATATCTTCATTGTTGTAAGTCAAGGTTCCCTTGTCCGGTCTGTCCAGGGTGCCGAGGATATGGAGAAGCGTGGATTTGCCGGTCCCGGAAACACCGGTGATGGCCACCATCTCCCCTCGCCGGAGTTCAAGGTTGAGATCATGGAGCACTTCCACCTTGCCCGGACCCTGGCCGTATGACTTCATCAGGCCCTTGGCTGAAAAATCAACTGTTCTGCTGCCGGTGTCTCTCATTGGCTCATTAATAACGCAGGGCTTCGGCCGGTTCAACGCGGGAGGCCTGCCACGACGGGTAGATGGTTGCGAGAAAGGTGATAAGTACCGCGGCAAGGGCAATAGCCGTCACATCCAAGGGCAGGATTTTCACCGGCAGGGTGGACATGGGATAGACATCGCTGGGAAGTTTGATAAACTGGTAGCGGCTTAAAATTTTGCATAAGCCGAGCCCGCCGGCAACACCGATTGCCGTGCCGGTGCAGCCGATAATAAGCCCCTCATAAACAAAAATGCGGAGAATGTTGCCGGATTTGGCCCCCATGGATTTCAAAATAGCGATGTCTTTTGTTTTTTCCATGACCACCATGGTAAGGGTGCTGATGATATTAAAGGCCGCAACCAGCACAATCAGGGTAAGGATGATAAACATGGCGGTTTTCTCAAGTTTCAGGGCGGAAAAGAGATTCTGGTTCATGCGCATCCAGTCCTTGGCCACAAAGCCCGGCCCAAGCATCTCCTCTATGGTGGTGGCAATATCTGCGGCCTGGTAAATGTCATCGACATTGATTTCAATGCCGTGCACGCCGCCGTCCATGCCGAGAAACTGCTGGGCGGTCCTGATGGAAATATAGGCCAAGGAGGAATCGTACTCATACATGCCGGTGTCAAAAATACCTGTGATCTCGCACGTTTTTATCTTGGGAATCACCCCCATGGGCGTCAGCGGCCCGGAGGGTGACAGCAGTCTCACCCGGTCTCCCATTCCTACCCTGAGCTGCCGCGCCAGATGCTTGCCGACGATGATGCCGGGAGGACTGCCAGGCTCCTTTTCAGCACGGGACAGGCCGGAAATGTCGCCAGAGGTCAACTGGCTTGCCAGGGAAAGCACGGAAGACGCGCTGGCAGGATCAATGCCGCGCAGGACAATGCCGGTGCCGTTGTTGCCGGTGGTGATCATGGTCTGGGAATAGATATATGGCGTGACCGATTTCACTCCTTCCGTATGTTGGATGGCATCAATCAGGGCAGGGTAGTCATCAATAATGCCGCCAAGCTTCTGCACCACAATATGGGAGTTCACCCCGAGAATCTTATTACGCAGCTCGGAGGTGAAGCCCGCCATGACGGCCAGCACGACAATAAGCGCCATCACCCCAACGGCGACGCCGGCCACGGAAATAAAGGTGATAAGCGAAATAAATCCCTGTTTCCTCTTTGCCTTCAGGTAGCGGAAACAGATAAATGTTTCAAAATTCACGCTGTTAACCTTTTTCCGGGCGCAGATGAGGAAAGAGAATGACGTCACGAATGGAGGGGGCATCGGTAAGCAGCATGACCAGCCGGTCTATGCCGATCCCCTCCCCGGCGGCCGGCGGCATGCCGTATTCAAGAGCCCGGACAAAATCTTTGTCAAGTTCCGGGAAAATTTCCTCGTCATCGCCCCGTTCGGCAATCTGTTTTTCCAGGCGCTGCTTCTGGTCGATGGGGTCATTTAATTCACTGAAGGCGTTGGCCATTTCCCGGCCGGTGATAAAAAGTTCAAAGCGGTCGGTAACATCCGGGTTGTTCCTGTTTCTCCTGGCAAGAGGGGAGATCTCCGTGGGGTATTCGGTAATAAAGGTCGGGTTGCTGAGCTTTTCTTCCACCAAGAGTTCGAAAAGTTCATTCTTTGCCTTTCCAGGCCCTGCCGTTGCTTCGAGTTCAATGCCCCTGTCCCTGGCCAGTTGCATGATTTTGCCCGGATCGTTTAAAATGCTCTGGTCAATGCCGGCGATTTCCATGAGAGCTTCTTCCATGGTATATCTTTTCCAGGGCGGGGAAAGATCGATCTCCTCACCCTGATAGGTGATCTGCATGGAACCGGTCACCTCAGCCGCAATCCAGGAGATCATCTCCTCGGTCAGATCCATCAGGTCATGGTATGTGGCATAGGATTGATAAAACTCCAGCATGGTGAATTCCGGGTTATGCCTGGTTGACAGGCCTTCGTTTCTGAAATTACGATTAATCTCGAAAACCTTTTCAAAACCTCCCACCAGCAGGCGTTTCAGATAAAGTTCCGGGGCAATGCGCAGAAAAAGGTCCATGTCCAGGGCATTATGGTGGGTTTTGAAGGGTTTTGCCGTGGCGCCACCGGCAATGGGTTGCATCATCGGGGTTTCCACCTCCATGAATCCCCGGTTGACCAGGAAGTCACGGACAAGCCTGATAATTTCCACTCGCTTGCGAAAGGTATCACGCACCTCGGGGTTGACGATGAGATCAACATAGCGCTGCCGGTATCTGATTTCCACATCGGTCAGCCCATGAAATTTTTCCGGAAGGGGCCGCAGGGACTTGGTGATGGGCTGGAAGGAAATGGCCTGCAGTGTCGGTTCTCCGGTTTTGGTGCGGAAAAGCGAGCCTTTGAACCCGGCAATATCGCCGATGTCCAGTTTTTTGAAAATATTATATGCCTCCTGACCCACCACATCCTGTTTGATATAGATCTGCAGACGGCCGCTTTCATCCTGAATATGCAGGAAGGTGGCTTTGCCGAATTTGCGCATGGCGACAATCCTGCCGGCAAGAGACATGCTGCCGGGCATCAGGGTGGCTTCCGGTTCGGGATTTTCCGGCAATACGTCTTTCACCTGATGGGTAGGTTTGTAATTGTTGGCGTAAAGCTCAACCCCCAGTTCGGCCAGTTCTTCGGCTTTGGCCCGTCTTTGTTTTAATATCTGGTTCAATTCATCCATATTTCCACCTCGCACCGTAATTTTGCCTGGTGCGTTGTTTTATTCGTTATGTTATAATGGGTTATTGTTTCAGGGCGTGATCTACAAATATTTTTCCCGCAATCTTTCTGAAACTTCCCTGGTCAACTCGAGAACCCGCGCAGCTAAATCCGCGGTCAAGGCCCCGGTGCCGCAGCTGGGGGTAATCAGGCTCCGGCGCAGCAGGTCTGACATATTCCAGTCATTATTGACGAGTTGCGAGGCCTGCGCTTCCCAGCGGGCAACAAGGGAATCAGCATTTTCAGCGAGGATATGCTCCTTTTCTGAAGTCGGGATGAGGCCCCAGGCAATAATACCGCCTCGGGCAAGAAAAGCATGCACCTCATTTTTAAACGACACCAGGCGGTCGAAAAAGCCATAGGCGTCAAAGTTTAAGATGTCAAAATCAAGGGAAAGAAGAAGGGCCCAGTCGGTGTTGGCGCAGACGTGAATACCGGCCAGGCCCCCGGCCTGATGAATCGCCTCGATCATCTCGGTCTGGTCTGTGGAGATGTCTTCTTTTGAGATACTGATAAATGAAGATGAGCCTAATCCTGCCAGGGCCGGTTCATCGATGAAAACAATGACCGGTTTGCCCGCCTTTTTCAGGAAAGTGACCTGCCAGGCGGCTTTCATGGCAAGCCCCTTGGTGATCATCTCTCTGAGCGTCGGATCGTAATAACCGGCACGGTTGTCCTGATCGGCTATGCCGGTGAGCAGGGTGAAGGGGCCGGTAATCTGCCCCTTCAAGGCGAGTACGCCATCCCGGCCTTTTATCATTTCCATCAGGGTGTAGAGACCTTTGGCATGGCCGGGACTCACTTTGAAGCGGGAATCGGCAAGCTTGGCAAAGTTTTCCGCCACTTCGAGATATTCCTCAAAAAAGGCGAGTTGGTCCGCCTCGAAATGATCGGATCTGGTGTTGAAAAAAACTCTTTCACCCTCCGATGAAATGCCGGGCAGCCCTTCATTGAACTGCAGCAGCATCCCTTCGAGTCGATTGCCCGGCAACTGGGGCCAGAGCGGTATGTGTGGAGTGTGCTTGAAGACGAGTTCAAGCGCCGCATCGTGACTTGCCAGAGGAATGCTGCCGATTAACGTGGCATGTCCGTCTGCCTCAAATGAGGAGGCGGGTTTGCTGTTATTCTGGGAGGACATTGTTGTATCCTTAATCTCGTTTGCCTGCAGGATGATCATGACGATGAAGTATTGTAAAAAGATGATCAACTTACTCTCAAAAGGTTCAAAGTGCAAAGCGAAAAATAAAAAGATAGCGCCATGCAGGTTCGGCCTTATATTATCATAAAAGTTTTACCGGCCTTGACTGTATTGCTAAAGTTGTTTATTTTTCAACCACGCGAGAGTGGCGAAATTGGTAGACGCACTAGACTTAGGATCTAGCGCATAACATGTGTGGGGGTTCAAATCCCCCCTCTCGCACCAACACGGAGTTTGAGTGAAAAAGGTTGAGGCAAAGGGCAAATTTGTTCAGCACCTTTGCCTTTTGTGTTTTTTAATCATAACCTGATGCAAATACAATTTTCATATTAGAAAGGAAGGTACCATATGCAGGTCAGCGTTGAAGATGTAAGCTCCCTCACCAAGACACTGAAGATTGTTGTTCCTGAAGACATCGTCGCAAAAAAAATTGAAGATGCCTATAAGGAACTGAGGGCGGAGGTGTCGATCAAGGGCTTCAGAAAGGGTAAAGTGCCGAGAAAAGTTCTTGAAAAAGGATATGGGGAAAAGATTAAAATGGAAGTGGGGGAGAAACTGGTTCAGGATACCTATTTTGACGCCTTGGAAAAGACGGATTGCAAACCGGTTGTGCATCCTGAAATCAAGAGCCATAAATTTGCCGATGACGGTACCTTTGTCTACGAAGCCGAGATCGACGTGAAGCCCCAGTTCGAGCTTGGACAGTATAAGGCCATTGAAGTGGAAATGCCTGAGATCGTCGTGACCGACGAGGCGGTTGATGCGGAGATCGAGTCTCTGCGCAGGGAACTGGCGCCGCTGCGCAATGTTGATGAGCGCGGGATCAAAACTGGTGACCTGGTGGTTGTCGATTTTCAGGGTTTTGATGAAACCGGAGAAGCAATCAAGCAGGTGAAAGCGGAAAATTATTCCGTAGAAGTCGGTTCCGGCCGCAACGGTAAGGATTTTGAGGACGCCTGTCTGGGGCTGAAGAAAGGTGAGGAGGCAAGCCGGGCAGTGGAATTTCCCCTGTCTTTCCCCAATCCCGTTCTTGCCGGGAAGAAGGTGGAATTCAAAATCAATGTGAAGGAAGTCAAGGAGCGGGTCCTTGCCGATGTCAACGATGAATTCGCCCAGGATGTGGGAGAGGAGTTTAACAATCTTGACTCATTAAAAGAGCATCTGCGTAAAAAAATAGAGAAACAGCGAAGCGATGCCCAGGTGGGTGACCTGACCGACAAAATCATGATGAAGATCCTGGAAACCCATGATTTTGAGGTCCCCAACAAGCTCGTCGCTTATGAGGTAAATGAACAGATCAAGCAGCTGGAAGAGCACCTGCAGAAACAGGGGCTTACACTTGAGTCAGCCGGCATGAACCAGGAAAAACTGGTCAATGATTATAAGGATGCCGCGGTGAGACGGGTGCGTGGTGATTTTATTCTCAAGAAAATTGCCGAAGCTGAAGATGTCAAACTCAACGATGAAGATATCAGCAAGGGTTTTGAGAGGATTGCCACCCAGTACGGCATGCCGGTTGATGAGGTGAAAAAATATTTTCGCAGCCGCAATGAACTGCTGCCTTTCATGAATGAACTCCTCAGTGAAAAAATCCTTGAGTTTTTACGGGAAAATGCCGTTGTAAAGAAAGTACCGGTTCAAACTGCCGGTAACGAATCAGAAAATGCAGGAGCCACCGAATGAATTTGATTCCAGTTGTTGTTGAGCAGAGCCCGAGAGGTGAACGGGCTTACGATATTTACTCCCGTCTGTTAAAGGAAAGAATCATTTTCCTCGGTGGGGCAGTGAGTGATGATGTCGCCAATGTCATTATTGCCCAGTTGCTCTTTCTCGAAGCGGAAGACCCGGACAAGGATATCACTTTTTATATCAACTCCCCTGGCGGTGTTGTTACTGCGGGACTGGCAATTTACGACACAATGCAGTATATTAAAAGTGATATTGCCACGCTCTGCATGGGGCAGGCGGCAAGCATGGGCGCTTTTCTTCTGGCGGCCGGTGCGCCGGGCAAAAGATATGCCCTGCCGAATTCACGGATTTTAATTCATCAGCCCATGGGCGGATATCAGGGGCAGGCCTCGGATATCGATATCCATGCCCGTGAGATTCTGCGTATGCGGGAAGACCTCAACAGGCTTCTTGCTCATCATACACGTCAACCCCTTGAAAAAATCCAGGCTGACACCGAAAGAGACTATTTCATGAGCGCATCCGAAGCCAAGGAATACGGTCTGATTGACAAGGTTCTGGGCAAGCGGGAAAATATTGACGAGGAGGTATAATTATGGGAGATGACCATAATGATATTGATGTGATTTGTTCCTTTTGCGGGAAAAGCCAGGACGAGGTCAGAAAACTCATTGCCGGACCGAATGTCTATATCTGTGATGAGTGCATTGATCTGTGCAATGAAATAGTCAGTGAAGACCGTCTCCATGATCTCGAGGAACAGGGCGACGGTGCCATATTGAAACCACGGGAGATCAAGAACCATCTTGATCAATATGTCATAGGCCAGGATCTGGCCAAACGCATCCTGTCGGTTGCCGTACACAATCATTATAAACGGGTCGAGTCCAAATATACCAACAAAGAGGGTGATGTCGAGCTGCAGAAAAGCAACATCATACTCATCGGCCCCACCGGCAGCGGCAAGACGCTGCTGGCCCAGACCCTTGCCAAGATACTCAATGTTCCCTTTGCCATTGCCGATGCCACCACATTGACTGAAGCCGGATATGTGGGAGAGGACGTGGAAAACATTCTGGTGAATCTTCTCCAGGCCGCTGACCATGACATTGAGAGGGCGAGCCGGGGCATTGTCTATATCGACGAGATAGACAAGATCGCCAGGAAATCAGACAGCGCCTCCATCACCAGGGATGTTTCCGGTGAAGGGGTCCAGCAGGCCCTGCTGAAGATCATTGAGGGAACAGTGGCCAGTGTCCCGCCCAAAGGCGGCAGAAAGCATCCCCAGCAGGACTACGTGAGGATTGACACCTCAAATATTCTGTTTGTCTGCGGCGGCGCCTTTGTCGGTCTGGAAAAGGTCATTAAAAGAAGAACCGGCACGAAATCCATCGGTTTCGGCGCCAAAGTGGTGGGCAAAACTACCAAAAAGGTGGGACAAATTCTGGCCACCGTGCAGTCCGAGGATCTGCTGCAGTTCGGTCTGATTCCGGAACTGGTCGGCCGTCTGCCGGTTATTGCCACCATGGAGGAGCTTGAGGAAGAGGATCTGGTCAGGATCCTGCGCGAGCCGAAGAACGCTTTGACCAAACAGTACGAGAAGCTGTTTGAGTTTGAAAATATCCGTTTGCGTTTCACCGAGGGAGCCCTTAATGCCATTGCCAAAGAGGCAATGAAACGCAAATCCGGGGCCCGTGGCTTGCGTTCGGTCATTGAAAAAGCCATGCTGGATATCATGTTTGAACTTCCCTCCGAGTCCAATGTGAAAGAGTGCGTTATCAGCGAGCAGGTGATCCTTAACGGTGATTATCCTGTTGTTCTTTATGAGAATGAAACCAAAAAAAGCGCTTGAGAAAGTAGTGTGACAGGTTGTTGGAAAATGCAGCGAGTACCCAAAAAAAGGTATAACCTCTGCTGAGACAAGGGAAAATGAGGCGCAATAGCGCAGGCTTACATGGAGTAACTGAACATTTGAGCTGAATTTTGACCCAGTATCAGCAAGTGCGGTAGTTTTTCAATAACCTGGTAGAGGCGGGCAAAGGGCAGATTCGCCTGCATGCCCGCCTGCATCACTTTGCAAGTCATCCCGACTTGTCAGATGTCATTCGTCAAATCTGATTTTTAATCACTTAACCTTAAAACAGAACTGCCTTTATGTCAGATACCGAAACCAATATTTATCCCATGATGCCTTTGCGGGATATCGTTTTATTTCCCTTTATGGTGGCACCCCTTGTTGTCGGGCGGAGTAAGTCCATTAAGGCCCTTGAACAGGCAATGTCCAATCGTACCAGCATTTTTCTGAGCACACAGAAAGATGCCTCTGTTGACGATCCTGATGAGAAGGGCGTTCATAAGATAGGTACGGTTGCCTCGGTGTTGCAGTTGTTAAGGTTGCCGGACGGAACTATCAAAGCCCTTGTCGAAGGCAAACAGCGGGGCAGGATCATTTCCTTTCTGCCCGGACATGATTATTTCACCGTTGAAGTTGAAGAATTTCACGAAGCAAAGCATTCTGATAATCTCACGGTGGCTTACATCAGGGAGATTTTATCTTCTTTCAGGCACTATGCCAAACATAACAAAAAGATACCGAACGAGGTGATCAAATCCCTGGCAAAGATTGAAAATCCTGTAAAGTTCATTGATTTTCTGGCCGGACATTTACCGGTAAGCACTGAAGAGAAACAGCAGATTTTAAGCACCATTTCTCTGCTGGAGCGAATGGAGCTGGTACTCAGCCTCATCCATAAAGAGAGTGAAATTGCTTCCCTGGAAGAGAAGATACGTGACCAGGTGAAGAAGAAGATGGAAAAAACCCAGAAGGATTATTATCTGGCTGAACAGATGCGGATTATCCAGAAGGAGATGGCCGGCGGCAAGGATGATGTCAGTTCAGAGCTGACGGAGCTTGAGCAGCAGATTGAAAAGAAGAAAATGACGAAGGCTGCCAAGGACAAGGCGAGGCAGGAGTTTAAAAAACTGAAGATGATGCCTCCCATGTCCGCCGAGGCAACCGTTGTCCGCAACTATATTGATACCATCCTCAGCCTGCCCTGGCTTGAGAAGACCAGGGCAAAGATTGATATCAAGAAGGCGGAAAAGATTCTCAACGAGGATCATTTCGGACTGGGCAAACCAAAGGAGCGGATATTGGAATACCTGGCGGTACAGGTGCAGGTAAAGAAAATCAAAGGGCCGATCCTCTGCCTTGTCGGTCCGCCGGGGGTGGGGAAAACATCGTTAAGCAAGTCAGTGGCCAGGGCCATGGGGCGGGAGTTTGTTCGCATTTCCCTGGGTGGTGTCCGGGATGAGGCGGAGATCAGAGGCCACCGGAGAACCTACATTGGCGCCCTGCCCGGTAAAATTATCCATTCCCTGCAGAAGATCAAGGTGAATAATCCCGTTTTCTGCCTTGATGAGATCGACAAGATGAGCATGGATTTCCGGGGGGATCCCTCTTCCGCCCTGCTTGAGGTTCTTGACCCGGAGCAGAATAATACCTTTAATGATCATTATCTTGATCTTGATTATGACCTCTCCGATGTTTTTTTCATCACCACGGCCAACAATCTCCATTCAATACCCGCACCCCTGCAGGACAGAATGGAGGTGATCAAGCTCGACGGATATACGGAAGAGGACAAGCTGCAGATCGCCAAGAACTATCTCGTCCCCAAACAGTTCAAGGAAAACGGCTTTGGCGAAAAAGACATTACTTTTACCGACAGCTCCATCATGGAGATTGTCAGACGGTATACCAGAGAAGCCGGGGTAAGAAATCTTGAGAGAAGCATAGCCAGCATCTGCCGGAAAATCGCCCGGGATCGGCTTACCGCCAAAAAGAGAAAAATTTATCATATCACTGCCCAGTCAATAGCCAAGTACCTTAGTGTCGCCAAATACCGTTATGGCCAGGCAGAGGAAAAAGATGAGGTCGGGCTGGCCACCGGCCTTGCCTGGACGGAGGTTGGTGGGGAGTTACTGCAGATTGAAACAGCGCTGATGCCGGGCAACGGCAAGCTGACCATCACCGGCAAACTGGGTGACGTGATGCAGGAATCTGCCCAGGCTGCACTCAGCTATGTGCGGACAAGGGCCGACCGTCTCGGCTTAAGTGCCGATTTTTATCAGAAACTTGATATCCATGTCCATGTGCCGGAAGGGGCGATTCCCAAGGACGGACCATCAGCCGGTATCACCATGGCAACCTCGATGGTCTCGGCCCTGCTGAAAAAGCCGGTGCGGAAAGATATTGCCATGACCGGGGAAATAACCCTGCGGGGCAGTGTTCTGCCCATCGGGGGACTCACGGAAAAACTGCTCGCCGCCAAACGCGGCAATATCAAACATGTGTTAATCCCCAAGGTGAACGAGAGGAATCTCAAGGAAATTCCGCCAAAGATCCTGAAAAGCCTCACCATTGAATTGGTCGATCATATGGACAGGGTTCTTGAAAAGGCCATTGTGGTCAAGGAAGGTGAATCGCTTTTTAAAACAGAAGGGCCTGATGATTTCTGTCCGGAATTGCCGCCGGTTGAAACGGGAGACAATGTGTCCCCCCATTAACCTTATTTGAGCATTTTCGGCAGGGTTTCCGCTCCTTTTTCCCCCGCTGTTTTTTTGGGTTATACTTTGTTTTTTTATTGACTATAAAGGGTGTTGCTGGTAAATAGACGCATCATTTGCTCGGGCGGTTAGCTCAGCTGGGAGAGCATCGGCCTTACAAGCCGAGGGTCACAGGTTCGATCCCTGTACCGCCCACCAGATATATGGGGTCGTAGTTCAGTTGGTTAGAACGCCTGCCTGTCACGCAGGAGGTCGCCGGTTCGAGTCCGGTCGGCCCCGCCAGAAATTACAAGGGATTACGTTTATAACGTAATCCCTTTTTTTTGTAGGTGGGCTCGGGACCATCATTACCACCAGAATACCCTGCCGTTTCAGGGTGACTCACCCTCTTGTAGCCTTTCTGCCTCGATTTTTTCTTTTTGCCGGCCGCTTGCCTCCAGAGGCAATAAGCAGACCGGCATCACTTGTTTTTTGCAGGAAATAATTATAAACGTTACTGGCAAAGACAAAAAAATAACGGTCTGCTCTACCGGCCTGCACCCGAGTATACAAACTTTAGCATTATCCATGAAAATTATTAGCTTTTAAACGGGAAAATCAGGTAATGTCTACTGGTGAATGTGTTTTCCTCACGGATTGGTTTCTGGCAGATAAAAGTAAAACGCTCATCGGCTTTAAGAAAGCTTGACGGCCAGGGTGAGGCGGGAGTGATGAAATACGTTAAAAGAATAATTTTTCCATTTGTTTTAATGGCAATTGTGATGACCCTGTATCAGGTCATCAAGTTTTATCTCTTGCAAGGTCATTACACTATCTGGGAATCACATGTCATGACCATTGTGTTCTCCTCTCTGCTGGCCACCTGTGTTTCTTTAGCCCTGTCCAACTGGACGGAAAAGATTGAGAAAAGAAGAGTGGAGGTCGAATTGCGTGAGGCTCGACTGCGCACCCTGCAGACCACAATGCACACGGTGCAGCACATTGTGAATAATTTCCTCAATTGTGTGATGCTTATCAGGCTGGAGGCTGAAGAGGACGGCACCATCTCGAAGGAAGCACTGGAAAAACTGGAGACAAAAATACAGGAAGTGAGCAAGCAGCTTGTCGAGATCAGTGAACTGGATGATCCGGGTAATTCAGAGGAGTTCAAAAAATTTTTCCCGCCAAAAAAATAAAATCTGGAAAAGCTGTCGGGGCAGAGGAGGGACACCTGTGCATTTGCGGTTGGCGGAAGAAGAGGGGGAGAGCTGTGAAGGAATTTCAGTTATTTGGTTATGACCGGATGAGAACTTATTGAATTTCCATAAAGGTATCCTTTCCCGCACCACAGACCGGGCAATTGTCCGGAGGATGTGAGGTGCCGACGTATCCGCAGAATTGGCAGACAAAGTATCTGTCATCCTCTTTGACACTGACATCCTGGGCATCACTCAGATAGAAAATGTTGAGTTTCCTTTCTGCTTCATAAAGCTGCGACAGTGCATTGGCAACGGTTGTCAGTCCTGCAGCCTTGGCATTGTCGATCTCTTTTGCATATCTCTCGATAATTTCTTCAATTTCCTTTTCAAATATCGTTGCAATATAACCGGCGGAAGGATCAATTTTGCCCCGTATCATGCTTAATATCCGGCGGGCCTGGGCCGCCTCAGACTCGGAGAGGGCCCTGAGCAGATGAGCAGCCCGGGGTTTTTCTTCCTTCAGGGCTTTCAATGAGTATATTTTTTTTCGCGCCGCTGCCCGGGAGAGTAAGGCATAAGTCTGCAGAAGATTCTTTTTATTTTCTTCAGTCATGTTTTTTGGTCCTCGCCCCGGATCATTTGGAAGGAGCCTGTGTAAAAAAAACTTGCAAAACAACAGTTGCCGAACGGCAATGATTACCCCCAGCCTGTCCCCTGACACAACAGTTTTTTCCTGTTTTGTGGGTCGGGAATAACTACCTGCGTGTCAGAGGAGTAGTGTCAAGCAGGCTTGGCGATTATTTTTTAATCAGGCAACTCAGCAAGCGCCTGCAGTGCCCTTGCATAATCAGGTTCCTGGGCAATCTCGGGAACCTGTTCAGTGTAGGCGACCTTGCCGGACTTGTCAATTATCACAACGGCTCGTGCAAGTAAGCCTTTAAGCGGGCCATTGATTATCGCCACTCCGTAATCATTGCCAAAATCCGCTGAGCGGAAGACTGAAAGGGGGATGACGTTCTTCAGTCCCTCGGTTTCACAAAACCGGCTGTGGGCAAAGGGGAGATCAGCGGAGATGCAGAGAACCACCGTATTTTTCGCTTCCCCTGCCTCCTTGTTGAATCGTCGCACAGAGGAGGCGCAGACCGACGTGTCAATACTGGGAAAGATGTTCAGGACAATTTTTTTTCCGGCAAAATCCTGCAGCGAGCAATCGGACAGGTCTGTTTTTGCCAGTGAAAAGGAAGGTGCTATCGTGCCGATTGCAGGCAGATCGCCAAACGTATCCAGTGGGTTTCCTTGCAGGGTAATATGGGCCATGGGTTCCTCCGTAGCGAGTTAATGATTGTCAAAATGTTGCTATGTCTGATGATACTTTTTTATTTGCTTTCCAGACTTTTCCAGAAAATAAATTTTCTTGCTGCGATTTTTTGCAAACCTGGACGATATCAGCCCTCAAATTTGTCATCGGTTGGCGGTGGGGCGTGCACGCCTCGCCTTAAACTTTTAATGCTTCCTTCAAGGAAAGTTATCCCGGACAACAGAAGCACGGTCAGCAGGGTGACGACAATGGCCTCTGTGGTTTTGTTGAATCCGATCATGGCGCCTGTCGCGGCGAGTACCCAAATAACGGCGGCTGAAGTAACGCCAATGACAATCCCTTCCCTGGCAAGGATAACGCCTGCGCCAAGGAAGCCGATTCCTGTTACCACCTGTCCGAGTACTCTGGTCATATCAGTATTAGCAGTGGAAAATTCTTTGCCGAGCGAGATAAAAAGGGATGTGCCGAGGCAGATCAAGATGCTCGTTCTGATACCGGCCGGTTTACCACGCAACTGACGTTCAAATCCAATGATTGCCCCGCATAACACGGCGGCGCTGATGCATTTCCAGAAGTCTGCAGACATGATGTCCATTTTTTGCCGGTTCCTTGTTATTGGCAAAAAAAACGGGTTAACGTGATTTTTTCAATCAGAAATTCACCTGAAAAGATTCACTGCGCAGAGTAATTAATCAGTCATCCGCCGGAACAGCAGTGGCGACATAATGATATTTTACTATAATTATCTGTTATATCGCATTTAAGACAAATAGTTGAATCTTTTTTTTACAGACTGGCGGAAAGATTGCCGAATTCTCCTGTAACTGGCGGAGGAACCATGCTGATGACGGTCCAGCCCGGCAAAGGACTTAATTTTGACTCGGCAGTAAAAATTTCCAGCCTGCCCTTAGGAGTAACGGCAAACAGCGGGATAGTATGACCTGCCCACTGTTGCATGAGATCCTTATAGGTAAAGGATGCTGAAAGGACAGTGTTGCGAATCTGCCAGCCTTTGGCGAGATTTGCCGCAAGTAATGAAAAGGTGATGTCTTTACCGAAAAGCAAGTTGCCGCAACGATTTGCCGCAGCCTTGCGGATCAGCGGCAACTCTTTTTGGGTTGCCACCTGCAGGGCGAAAACACAATTATAGCCAAGCTCCATCCGGTAGTGCATGCAGGCAAGAGTATTCAACGGGCCACGTGGCGAAAGAGCCAGCATTCTTCCTAAGCCGACCAGATCCAGATGCCGGTCCGCATGTTCGGAAACGGGTTCGCCGTAATATGTGTCAAATCCATCCATCCTGGCGGTGCCTATTTTGTCCCAGCTTGTATCGACCAGCAGGCTTCTGAAGCCTGCCTGCCTCAGGGCTTTTGCCACCGTAAGGGCCACCAGATTGGCCCCGATGATGAGAACGCCTTTGGGATCAGGCTCCGCCACACCCAGACGATTGGCGATAAAGCTTGCCGTAGAGCTCTGTAAAACAACGGTGCCGATGATGACCATGAAGGTCAGGGGAACCAGCAGCGCAGCTTCCTGGTAACCGCTTTGCTCAAGTTTGATGGCAAACAAGGCGGAAATAGCCGCAGCGACAATACCGCGCGGCGCAATCCAGGCGAGCAGATGACGTTCAGGCCAGGTCAGTTTTGAACCAAGAGTTGAAAGCACCACGCTGATGGGGCGGGCGAGAAACTGGATGGCCAGGAAAATAAACAGAACTGACCAGCCAAGGCTGGCGAACATCTGGAAATCCATACGGGCGGCCAGCACGATAAAAAGTACCGTGATCAGTAAAATACTGAGGCTTTCCTTGAAATCGAGAATTTCATCCACCGGTACATCCTTCATATTGGCAAGCCAGATGCCCATGACTGTGACGCTCAGAAGCCCGGACTCCTCCTGCAGGACATTGGAAACGCTGAAAACAAGAAAAACCAGGGCAAGGGTGGCGACATTATGCAGGTATTCCGGTAACCAGTGATGCCGCAGCAGCATTCCGTAGAGATATCCCGCCACAGAGCCGAGAAGCAAGCCCAGTCCGATCATTCTGCCCAAAGCCAGCAATGTATGGCTGACGGCGTTGCCGCTGCCAGATATGATGAATTCGTAAACCAGTACTGCCAGAGTGGCGCCGATGGGATCAATAACAATGCCTTCCCAGCGGAGGATACTGGCAACTGCAGCGCTGGGGCGAACCGTTCTCAGCATCGGTACAATCACTGTCGGACCGGTGACCGCTGTTATTGCCCCGAAAAGAAGAGACAGATCCCATGGAAAATCAAGTACCAGGCGGGTTGCGGCGGCGGTGATCAGCCAGGTGACCAGCACGCCGATTGATATCAGGTTCCGGACAACCTGTTGCAGGCCGATGATTTGATGATACCGAAGTGTCAGGCTGCCCTCAAAGAGAATGACTGCGACAGAGAGAGAAATGAAAGGGAAGAGCAGGTCGCCGAAAAGTTTATCGGAGTCAAGCAGCCCGGTGATTGGTCCGGCAACAATTCCCGCAAAAAGGAGAAAGAGGATGGCGGGAAGCTTGACCCGCCAGGCAAGCCACTGGCAGAGAATGCCGGTAAAGATGACGGCTGATACTATCAGAGCCTTGTCAGCAAGAATAACGGGATCCATTTGCTCTTGTCGCTTTGCTTCATTGATTTTTTTTACGGTGATTGGCGATGATTATCTGTCAACGTACCGGAATTTATGCCACTATCAATACGATCCAAATGCAGATCCGCCCACGATGCCGGATCCGACAGGGGTTCCAGGTGGGTAAAGACCGTTACGTTGGGCAGTGAGCGGCGGATATCCGCTTCAATATCTTCAACAAGCCGGTGCCCTTGGTCAACCGTCCAGGAGCCGGGGGTAAGGACATGGAAAGAAACAAACTTCCGGGAACCTGACTGGCGGGTACGTAAGGCGTGATAGTCTATCTCCGGCTGGGTGTACTTTTCGAGTATGTCCCGGATAATTTTCACGTCTTCAGCGGGTATGGCCGTATCCATCAGACCATGAATTGATTTGTGTACAATCCTGCTGCCGGTCCAGACGATATTGCCGGCGACGATGATGGCGACAAGTGGATCCAGCCTTTGCCAGCCCGTTAAAGCGACAGCTCCCACCCCAACTAAAACGCCGGCTGATGTCCAGACATCCGTGAACAGATGGTGAGCATTGGCTTCAAGGGTAATGGAGTGATATTGTTTCCCGGCCCTCAGCAGAATGCAGGCAACAAAGAGGTTGACCACTGCTGCGGCAACTGAAACCCCTAAACCCAGACCTATCTGCTCAAGGGGTTGCGGCGCAATGAATCGTTTGGTTGCGGCAATGGCAATGCTGACCGCGGCAATCAGAATTAATGTTCCTTCAACGCCGCTGGCAAAGTATTCCGCTTTGGTGTGGCCATAGGCATGATTTTCGTCAGCAGGCAGGGCGGCAATCCGTAACATGGCCAGGGCCATCAGCGCCCCAGCCAGGTTGACTAAAGATTCAAGAGCATCAGACAGCAGTCCCACTGAACCGGTCAGAAGGTACGCCATGGTTTTCAAGGCCATGGTGAAAATTGCCGCACCGATGGAAAGCCAGGCAAAATTTGTTAATGAAAGATTCTTTTTCTGCATCTGTATTTTGTGCTGTTCATGGGCGCCGTAGCAGGCGGAAGCATGGCAATGGCCTGCAGGCCGCAAACCGTATCAGCAGGTCGAGTGCCAAACCCATACTACAGGCAAACATCATATCCATAAAGGATTTTGTCAGGTAAGAGGGGCGGCAGGTGAAGAGAAGCTGAAATTCAGGACGTTTTCTGTCCTGAGATGGCTTTAATGGGAAGCCTGACGGTGAAGGTGGTCCCTTCGTTTACCTTACTCTCAACGGAAATTATCCCTTTATGGCTTTGAATCGTTTTCAGTGCAAAGGTGAGTCCGAAGCCGGGGCCATAGGTTTTGGAGGTGAAAAAGGGATCATAGATGTTTTTTAGCTTGTCTTTTTCAATACCTTTGCCGGTATCTGAAACCTGGATTTCAAAATAGCCCTCAGTGACACTGGTGGAGATTTTAAGCTCCCGTTTTTCGCCATCCATGGCTTCAATCGCATTTTCTATCAGATTGGAAATGGCCATGGTGATATTTTCCTGGTCAGCATGGATCATGGGGGGACTTTCCATGAAATGCAAGATCAGGGTGATATTCTTTTTTTCAATCTCATGCTTGTAAATGCTCAGGGCATTCATTGTTATCTCATTGAGATCAGATGGTTCGGTGTAGCAAAGCGTGGCGCCTTTCAGGGCAATAAGCTCGTGCACCATCTTTTCCAGCACCTCAACACTTTTCAGAATGATGTCAATGTATTTGCGATTCTGGGTGCCTTCCGGCAAATTGTCTCTGAGCCGTCGTCCGAATCCACCGATGGCCACCAGTGGATTTCTCACCTCGTGGGAAACCTCATCGACAAAATGGTCCAGGGCATCAAATTTTTCCTTTTCAGCCAGTTTCTTGCTTTCAATCTTCTGGGACAGCAGGGTTCTGACCCGGGCCATGACCTCCTTGAAATCAAAGGGTTTAGTGATATAATCATCCGCTCCGATATCAAGACCTTTCACTTTGTCCGGCACCTGGCTTTTGGCGCTGAGCATCAGAATGGGGATCTGCTTGAGGGATTCATCCTGCTTGATTCTTTTACATACCTCATAGCCGTCCATTTTAGGCATCATGACATCCAGCACGACCAGATCCGGCACATAATCAGAGACCTTTTTCAGTCCCTCTTCACCGTCATAGGCCTCAGCTGTTTCATAGCCCTCGATACGGAATCTTTTCCGCAGAAGTTCGACGGTATCGACGTTGTCGTCGACGATTAAGATTTTAGTCGTATTGGTCATGAACAAAATAAAAAAAATTACGAGAGATATTGTTTGATCTGTTCGTTGAATTCTCTGATATTGATCGGTTTGGTTATATAACCTTTACAGCCTGCTGCCAATGCCTTTTCACAGTCACCTTTCATGGCGTGGGCCGTCAGGGCAATAATTGGTATGTCTTTGTATACATCCATGGTTTTCAACCTCCGCGTCACCTCGTATCCGTCAATTTTCGGCATGGAGATATCCATCAGCACCAGATCCGGTTTTTCGGCGATTATTTTATTGAGCGCATCTTCTCCGTCATAGGCCTCGAGCAGAAGGTAGTTTTTTTTACCGAGGATTTTCATCACCAGTTCACGGCTGTCCTGGTTGTCATCAACCACCAGAATCTTTTGTTTCTTTCCATCATCTGCTTGATCTGCTTGCATATCTTACCTCTGAGGTTGCAGAAGTTCTAATACTCTGCCCGAGTAGGAGGGGGTACAATTGTTTTGCCTGCCAGGTTGTTGAAAAAATGCCATGCTGACACCTGGTCATAAACCTGGCGCACATTGCCCCTTTCTCCCCATGAAAACTGGTATTTTGCCGGGCTGCATTTTCCAACAGCCTTCACAATTTACATCTTCTTAATAGTATTTTTTAAAGTTTCCAACAGGTCATCTTCCGCAAGAACGGCCTTGTTGAAGGTGGCCCTGATCCGTCCGTCAAGTTCTTTTATGGCTTCCTCGCTCAGATCGCTGTCTGTAATGAGGACAAGGGGAACATTTCTTGCCGCTTCATCTGTCTTGATATACTCAATGACGTCTGCGCCGTTTTCATCCGGCTTAATCATCAGGTTGAGGACGATCAGGTCAGGATGGTTCTCGTGCATGGCCTGTATTGCTCCCGTGTTATTGGATGCTTTTGTTATCTTGTAGCCGCCCTCATTGAGAACCCGGCCCAATGTATTTAAAGTGCCTGGTTCATTGTCAACGATCAGAATATTTTTTATGCTTGTCAGCTTCTCCAGGTTTTTCAGTTTATGCAGCAGCATTTTTTTGTCAATCGGTTTAACCATATATTCGGTCGCTCCAAGCGAAAATCCGATTTTCTTTTCATCGACAATTGACAGGATGATCACCGGAATATCCTGGACAACAGGATCTTTTTTCAATTCCTGCAGGACCTCCCAGCCGTCTTTCCCAGGCATCATTATATCCAGGGTAATGGCCGCAGGTTTGATCTCCCTTGCCTTTTCCACCGCCCCCTCACCGGTATAATGGCCTAAGACGTTATAGTCCTCCCCGATATTTTTTCTGATCAGTTCAATAACATCCGGGTTGTCGTCAATGACGAGGATAGTCTTTTTCACGCCTCTGTCAACCGCACCGGCTACCCAATCCTCATCCTTCGCCTTTTGTGAGGCAAATTCTCCGACCACGAGATTTTCGATGATTTCACATGTCTTGCAGTACTCGACCTTTTCAGGACATTTAGCCACCTCGACCCCTTTGCAATGAACTCCGCAGATCAGCCAGCAGCGCCTTTCCGTGTTGCCGTAAGCAGGGCAGCTTGTCTGGCCGCAATGGGCATATTCCCAGCACTTGACACGTTTGCCGAGATAATATGGTTCCTTCAGAAAGAGATCGATGGGTTTCTCAAAATATTCCGCCAGTTTTTCCGCCATGGCCAACTCAATTATTGGTTCAGTGGTTTTTTCCATAACCTTTTTTTGCGCTGGCAGGGTGAAGTAGAATCTGCTTCCTTTGCCAAAATCGCTTTCTACCCAGATGACTCCTTTGTGCAGCACCACCAGACCCCTGGCGATACTGAGTCCAAGTCCGGTACCTTCATAGGGACGGCTGGCTGAGACATTGATCTGGGTAAATTTGTCAAAAAGTTTGGCCATATCATCTTTTTTTATGCCGATGCCGGTGTCTTCCACGCATATCTCGACAAACAAAGGGGCTTCGCCCGAAGCAATACCAAGGGTCGATGGTTTGGCGTGAATTATGATGCCGCCATGGTCGGTAAATTTGACGGCATTTCCCACCAGATTGGTAAAAATTTGTTTTACCTTGTCCTTATCGATGAAAACGGCAGGAAGATCATCGGCGAAATCAAAATGCAGGTAGAGACCTTTGGCGTCCAGCACCGGCTGGAAAAAAGTGCTGATAATATCCCTCATGGTAGTGAAATCAGTCTCTTGAATGTCGAGTTCTATCTTCCCTGATTCGATTTTTGACATATCAAGAATGTCATTGATTAACTGCAGAAGGTGTTTGGCGTTATTCTCAACCTTGAACAGGCTCTTTTCCTGTTCCTCGTTGATTTCACCGTCAATCCGGTCCAGCAGCAGTTGGGTGTAGCCTATGATGGAATTCATGGGAGTTCTGAGTTCATGGGACATGTTGGCCAGAAAGGCGGACTTGAGCCTGTCGAGTTCACGCAGGTCTCTGATGGCCCGCTCCAGCATCAGGGTCCTTTCCCGCAACATAACGGTCCGGTGCGCTACTTCCATTTCCAGCCCTTTGCTCAGGGTGGAAATTTTTTCGTACGTTTTTTCCAGATTATCCAGCATCTGGTTGGTATGACAGGCGATTTTGTCCATCACCTCGTTGCTGTCGTGGAACTCGGCCCGCACCTTCAGATTACCGTCCGAGGCCTCTTTGAGGATGGCGAGCAGATTTTCAGCCCTGAATTCGAGGTATTTACGCTGCTCTTCCTCTCTCTCGGTGATGCTCTGGATATAACGCAGCCGTTCAGCCTCAAGCACATCACTGATGTCCCTGAATATCTGCACCGCCCCGGTAATATTGCCATGGGCATCTTTCAGGGCGCTGGCACTTGCCATGACAGGGATGAGAGCGCCTTCCTTGTTGGCGATGATGATCCTGATATCTTCGACCGACTCTCCCGAGACCAGACATTTCCTGATGGGGCAGGTGGCGTCACAGCTCTCACCCTCGCAGCAGATATCGCTATTTAATATATCCCGGCAGGTTAACTTCCCTTCGGTTTCCTCCTTGCCGTAACCGGTCAAGCGGGCGCAGGCGCCGTTGATAAATGTCACCACCATGCCGGTGTCGACAATGATCAACGGATCGGCAATGGCCTCCTTGAGGCTGTTGGCATATTCAATCTTGTCCTTGATGCTTTTCACCATGCTGTTGAAACTGCCGGCAAGGATACCTATGGAGTCCGACGATTTAACGGGAGCGGACACGGAAAGATTCCCCTTGGCCAGTTCTTCAGCCTTCATGGCCAGCTCGTTTATTGGTTTGGTCACCAGTCTGGCCAGTAGAAAGTAGATAATGGTAATCAGCAGGCCGATGGCGATAAGGCTGATGATAATGGTATGATTACGCAGGGTGGCGATGGCCAGATAGGTGGCATCGGTGGATTGCCTTGTCAACAGCCCGCCGAGAACTTTGCGGGTGTCCCCGTGACAGTGATGGCATTCCTCATCATTGTATATGCTGTGGATGGTAACCAGATAATTGACGCCGTCCTTCTCCTCTTCAAAATAGCTTATCCGCGGCGGGATGGCTTTTTCCAGCAGGGTTTGCAGGGCAGCCAGCGTCGCCCTGTTGCCGGTGAAGGTCGATACATCGGCCCCGATTCGCTCTTTATTGGTAGCATAAACTATGCGCTGGTTGAAATCGCAGATGACGATTTCCGTGTTCTCCAGCTCATCGCCGATATCAAGCAGCTGTTTTTCAATAGACGGACTGTCTCCCACCGACATCGGATGTTTGATGCCCGCATAGGCCAATGATTTCATGTCCTGGCTATAGTGGGTCATTCTTTCCCTGATATGTTCCCGTTGGTTGGTGACGCTGAAATAGATGACGCCGGCCATGACGATGGTGACGCCGATGGTGAGCAGGGTTTCCAGATGAAGGATCTTTTTGATGATTCTATTAAGGGTGAACAACATATCAGTGCCCTCCGCCATGGATAAGAGGCCTGAATTTAAAGGCCTTTATCATCTCACTGGTGTGGCATTGATCGCAAATCGGTATGGTCGGCTGGCCAATGATTGATTCCGGCTTTGAGTCCTCTACGTGAAACGAACCCGGGCCGTGACAAACCTCGCAGCCGGCATTTTTCAAATGAGGCGTTTTCTCAACGCTGATAAATCCGCCTGGTTTCCCGTAACCAGTTGTATGGCAGGAATAACATTTTTTCAGGTCCTGTTCGGTCAACCCTTTTAGCAGCCTTTCAATACTGTTATAGGAATTGCTTTTTTTGGCATAGGTGGTGAAATTTAAATATTCATTTTCATGGCAGGACTTACAGGCGAGAGAACCTACATAAAAGGGAGTTACAGGGGCAGCATCAGCTGCGGCGGGGCATGGCGGCAGTGCCACCATGAAGAACATAGAATAAATGATCAGGAATTGTAATGTCGTTTTAAGCGGATTAACAGAGGAGTCGGAGTTCATGCCGTTCTCCATGCAATCTCATCCTTTATCCCAATGGCAGCCGGTACACTGGGTAATCCCGGGCTTTAACCTCAATTTGTTTTTGCGTTGAGAACCTTCGGCCGATGCCGGGTATTTGATAACCCCCAGATCGTGTGGATTGTGACAGGTTGCACAGACTATCTTGCCGTTATACAGGGGCAACTCCACACCGATTCTCTGCACTGAGGTTTCAAGAGCTTTCAAGATCTTTTCCGAAGGTATTACCAGATGACGACCTCCAGCCGGATGATTTTCACTGAAACCAGGATGGCATCCGATACAGTATTCATTGGGATCAGCAACTATAAACATAACATTTTTCGGACCAAAAAGATAGATGTCCGGAAGGGATGCGTGACATAAAAGACATGTTTCTTTCTTGATGTGACCATGCTCGTCTATCTGCAGGTGTGGATTCAACCGGCGATATGTCTCCAGCTGATGACAGAGAAAACAGAATTCATTGCGGGAAAGACCGCTTCTGCGCAGGAAGTTGGGATTTTCCTTGCCGACGGAATCGAAATGCAGAGCGCTTTCCTGCAGAGAGGACTGGTGGCATGTCTCGCAGGTGAGTTTTCCATTCTGCAGAGGCATATCGGAAGGGATCTTCACCTGTTTTGATGGAGTGATACCCACGGGATGAATATCCGCCCTGGCAAACTCTGACTTGTGGCAGCGGTTGCAGAGCTCGTTTAAGTCGCCGTTGCCGAGAAGACTCGGATTCCCTTTCGACGGAGTGCCTTTGTGGCAGGAAATGCACATCAGGTTTTTCCAGTGGGGGTTGATATTTCTGGAAAGTGCGGCAAGCTGAAGGTATTCCTTGGTGATAAGATGGGTTTGTTCCGCTTCGCCGTGATGGAGATGGCAGCTTAAACAGTACAACTCGCCCTGCTGCAGGTTGCTGTCCGGTTCCAGCAATTGCTGGACAAGGGGATCCGGCAAAGGATCGAGATCCTTGTAATGGTTTTTCCTGAGCGACCAGTGACAGAAGATGCATATGGCATCAACCTCGTCCTTGGCCATTTTCCCCTTGTTTTTTCTTTTGTCAGGGGTGGCGGTATGGCAGAAAACGCATGTTGTGGTCCCAGAGGTATGCGGGGAAATGCCGGCAAAATGTTCTTTATGGCAGGTGGAGCACAAACTTTGGCGGATTGTCTGGTGGGACGAGTTGTCGCCCCTGAGGAGATAGGGGGTAAACTCATCCTGATGGATGTAATGGCAGGTCAGGCAGACAATCTTTCCCTGGTACATGCCATCACCCAGGGGCAGGGTGAAATTATCCAGGCCGGCGAACTGATTAATCGGTTCAATTCCCAGGGGATGAAGATTTGCCCCGGGGTGGCACCCCTCACAGAAGCTGATGCTGTCAGTCCCGTTAATCAGTGCTGCCTCAGGTTTACCATCCTTACCCAGGATATGGCATTTGTCGCAGGCCATGTCATGCGGGTTGCTGATGGTCTCCAGCGGAGCAGAGGGAATGGTGGATCCGCCCTCTGTCGCGCTCAACTCGCTGCCGGGTGAGGCGGAAATTGCCGTTGAGAGACAAGCGATGAGTGTTGCTGCCAGAAAAAAAAGTAATGCTATGCAGGAACGGCGGCCCATATGATCTATCCCCGTTTGTCTCGTTACTGGCCCTGTGAAGAATCTGACTGTTCCATTTCGTCGGCAGTGGGCATAGAAATCCCTAAAATACCCTTTTTCTCGCTGGCGTCATGGTAGAATCTATACAATAACAGGGTTTTTATGCCATGGCACGCATAACATAATTCATTTCTTGCTCCCTTGCGGAGAAAACTGTTTACCACGGTACCTTCAAGGTTTTTTCCTGAGCCGGCAGTTTCTTCGTTTGCATACCAGATGTGTGGATCATGACAGGTTGAACAGGTGATCTCACCTGAGACCGCCTTTTTGCCGTCCTTGGTATATAATGGAATAGGATCAGGGGACGGTCCAATGGACAGCAGGATATTTCTGTAGGATTTGTGATAACCGAAATAAAATTGTTTCGGATGGATGCCGGAAGCAATGACCTTGTCTTTTCCCGCGGCGTTATTGGCGTGACATCCGTTACAGGCTTGCTCGATAAAGTCCTGTCCGGTATCTGCCAGAGTGTAATTCCACAGCAGCGTTTTCTCTGGCGCATTATGGACTGCATGACATGGGGAACAGACTGACTCGTCCTTGGCCATTTTGCCGCTCTTGTTCAGTGATGTCGGGGCAGTCACCCGCATGTCATGGTCTGTTCCGGTCACAAAGCTCTTGTGGAGGTGGCATTTTGCGCACAAGGATGGTTGTTCCAGGTTGGCACTTCGCAGGAAACTGCTGGCCGCATCACCTTCCACGTTGTCGCCCTTACCTTTTTTGCTGAGCTGGGAATTCCATTTGTGAGGATCGTGGCAGGTATGGCACTCCATAACCGATGTGCCGTCAGATAATTTACGCAGCGGCAGTGACAGAGTTAAAGCGTTTTCCACCTGAACGTTCACCGGATGGGTGTTTTGTCCCACGGTCTTTTTCTCTCCCGGGCCTTTCTTGACATGACAGTTCAGGCAGAGAGAGGAAGGAGAGGTGGGCTTTACGTCGAATTTTCTTGCCCAGAGAAAGGGTCCGCTGGCCTGATGCGGCACGTGGCAGGGCGAGCAGACACCGGATTGACCGGCAGTCTGCTTGGCGATATTGTTCTCCTTGGGGGCAGTGACGGTGAGATCGTGATCGGTGCCTTCAACATAATATTGATCAGCATGGCATGATGCGCAGAGCGCGCTGTCGGTCCCCGAACGTTTGCGCAGAAAACTGGTGAAGGGAGTTCCTTCGTCATTGATTCCCTTGCCCATCTTGCTGGTCTTGGAGTCCCACCGGTGCGGGTCGTGGCAGGTATGACACTCCATGACGGCGGTGCCGTCCGTTTTTGTATAAAGAGGCAGCGTTGCCGGGTCTTTCAACTGTTCCGCTTCTTTCATCGGAATGTTCACCGGGTGGGTGAACCTGCCCACCGTTTTTTTGGCGGCAATAGCATTGTCCGCGTGACAGCTGAGGCAGAGTTTGGAGGGTGAAGACAGTGAGGATGGATCTTTTACCTTTCGTGCCCAGAGATACGGGCCGGTTGCCTTATGCGGAACATGACAGGCGGAACAGACCCCGGCCTGCCGTATCGTCTGCTCGAGAACATTGATCTCTTCCTTTGCCGTAATGCTGAGATCGTGATCAGTTTTGGCCACCATATATTGAGCGTTATGGCAGGTCGAACAGAGTGGATCGCGTTGGGCTGCCAGGGCCTTGGTGCCTGGTTCGTGCTGGTGCACCTTGTGACAGGTGAAACAGTAAACGGTGTTTTCCGCCCCGCCGTCGAGCTTCACAGAGCTTACCGGATTGAGCTTGTATTTGACATAGAGCGGATGATTGCTTTTCTGCCAGTCGGCAGTGGAGGATCTGTCGGCCTTGTCGGCATGGCAGAGCTGACACAGTGATTCTTTGTTTTTTACCAGGGCCTTGTTGCCCTTTTCATGTTGATGCACCTTGTGGCAAGACAGACACTCGAGAGAATTATTCGGCCCCAACTGAATCTTTATTCCGCCGACATTGGGATTTTGTTTAAACTCGACAAGCAGAGGGTGGTTGACCTGTTTATTCACCGGGGCATCCGGGGCATCGATCTCTCCTGGGTGGCAGAGGGTGCAGAGGGTTGATTGCTTTTTTACTTCGAAAAGGAGATTTCTCTCAACACTGCCATGGGCTGTGTGACAGCTTTCGCAAATCACGAAGTTCGGGTCCGTCGATGATGGTACCGCGCCTACCGCATATAAGTCTTCAGGAATCGGTCGTTTGCCGCTATGGGTGGGATGGTTGTGATCTTTTACCGCCTGGTCCGCATGGCACATCTCACACATGATGGAATCTTTATTGGAAATACGCAGAAAGATGGTGCGTTCTATACTGGTGTCAGTCGGTACGGAATGGGCGGAGTGACAGGTGGCACAGACAATTTTACCGTCCTGGGAAAGAGGGAAGAGCTTCGGAATGACAACTTTATCTGAAGGCAGCATATCGGTTTTATGTCTGTCCAAAATCCAGACCTTCTTCCGCGAATCATCGGTTGAGCCGTCGTGACAGCTGAAACATATCATTTCATGACCGGCGACGTCTTCCTTTTCATAATCAACCAAGGCCGTACCATGCCCTTCGATGAACTGGTCAATCCACCTGAAGTGGCAGATGGCGCATTCACGGGAGGAATTCTGGGTCAGGTTCCCGGCCGCATACACGGCAGGTAGGGACGGCAGGAAAAGCAAACAAACCAGAACCAGGATGAATGATATGGGTAATTGCTGGCGCATAAAGTTTACTGACTCTGCCTTTCGAGAATCAGGACCCTGTTGTTGAACATTTCAACGACCAACAGGCGGTTGCCGGAAACAGCCATCCCCATGGGTGTCTTGAATTTTGTGATCTTACCGTGACGGTCCCCGATGACACCGATAAGCCCTCCTTCACGTTTGAAAACCTGAATGACGCCCAGATAGCTGTCAGAGGCGAAAACCTCCTTTTGCTCGCTGACCACTACCCCCTTTGGTCTGAAAAATTGGCCGGGTTCGATGCCCCATTCACCGATGAAGCGGGCGAATTGTCCATTGGCTTCAAGAACCTGGATACGTGTATTGATGGCCTCGACGATATATATTCTGCCAAACTGGTCAATGTCCATCAGGAAAGGGAAACGGAACTCGCCGGGATTACGGCCCATCGTCCCTGTTGCCCAGAGCGGTTTGCCGGAATGGGTGAGAGATACTACCCGGTGATTATCGTTGTCGACCACAATATAGGTGTTGTCAGGGCCGAAATTGACATCAGAGGGATCACTGGGCTTGCCGTCAACAGGTGAGGGGACAGGTATATAATGAGGACTTTTCCCGTTTGCGGGGAAGAGGGCAAGTCGATGATTTCCTGAATCCGCCACCAGTACATCGCCTGCCGGGGAAACATCGATACCCAGCGGTTGTTTGAGAATTCCCGCACCTCCCAGGGTAAATAATGGTTCACCTTTGGGGGAATATACTCTGACTGTGTCTGCTGTGCCGTCTAAAATAAATATCCTGCCGGTCTGGTCAACTGCAACGTCACTGGGAAGTTTCATTGAACCTGAGATCGACAGGACAGGCTGGTACTGAATAATATTCGGAGCGCCATCTTGAGCGAAGATGGCGCCCGGAAAAATCAGTAAGGATAAAAGTATGAAGGTTAACACCCGGCACCTTGGGTTGTTTCTGCTCTGTCTTGCTTCACTGTCCCTGTTGCCAGCTATAGCCGGATCAGCTATGCTGGCAACGTGGCAATGAATATCGACAAAATGTTCTCGCAGGCAAGGGTGCATGGTCCTAGTCAATAGTCTTAGTCAGTGGAACGGTTCTCCATTCTCAGTTCTTCCATTTTCTGTTTTCTCATCAGATCAGGATCGAACATGGTCGGCAGATAGAACTGCATGTATCTATTAATCATATCAGCAACCTCGGTCCGATAGAGGCTCTCGGCCCGTTTTTGAGAATAGCCAACTCTGGCCAGATCGATATAAGGTTGCTTGCTGTTGTGGCATTCCGTACACTGAGCTGGTTTTTTTGCCATGTTCTTATGGATAATCACTTTCGCCTTACCCTGTTCCTCAGGGGTCAGTATATCCTTCTGGGCAATGAAGGATTTAATGAAATTCGGGTCATCAGCCTGATCCATGCGGCGAATATCACTGGCGCCGCTTGTGTCAGACACCAGTACCGGGATCAGCCGTGCCCCGTAAACTCCATTATTACCCTCAATTTTTTCAACCTTCTGATCCGTCATGTTGTCGAACCAGACGTAGTTGAATTTACCGGAGAAATTTTCCTCGCGGATATGACAAACCTCACATGCCATGAAATAATTATGCATGTTGAGAAAGGACCGGATATCAGGGGCCTTGCCATGGGGTAATGTGCCGTGGCAGGTGACACAGAACTGGGGATTGGCAAGGGTTAATTGCACGTTATCGTCTATATTGTGGAAATGACGGGTGTACCTCGAATCCGAGGTGCTCTTGACTAATTTATCAAAGCCATTGCTGGATGATATCTTGGCCTTGGCTGTATAAGTGGGGGGGAAATAAAGCAGTTTGCCAAGTAAAAACATCACGCCGATAAAGAAAAGAATGGAACAATAGGTCATGAATTCGAAGAACATCCGACCGACGGTTTTCTCGCTGTGACCATGGTGTTCGTGTTCATCCACCGGTGCGAGTTTCCCCTCTGCAACCAGACGGTTGTACATGGCGCCATGTTCGATTTTCAGATGATGGTTTGACATCTTGCCGTCAATCCATACCCTGCTCATGGGAAACTGTCCCGGCTTGAAGTGCACCTGGTAAAAATGCCATACAATAATGGCCATGGTAGCCAGGCAGGCCTCCATGCCGTGAATAAGAATTGACAGATCGAGTACGAATTTACTCCAGTATACTTCCGACCAGAGGAAGATACCGGTCACGGATATGATGATGGTACCGGCTACCAGTGCCAGATACTCAGCCTTTTCCCGGTAGTCGAACCGTTCGAATTCGGGCGGTTCCGGCCGTTGTCCAAAATAGTAGGCAAGATTATGAATGATATCCGTTACGTCCTTTAAGGTGGGAATCATGGCCATCATGAAAGACCGCCCAGCTTTGGTGAAAATACAGTAACGGACGTGATCGAGTGAGCCGATAATCATGATTACGCCGGCTATCCTGTGGACCAGGCCGCGGTATTCAAATATGACATTTCCATATGGCCCCAGCTTGAGAATCCATGCCTCGGGAATCTTGAGCATGTAGCCGGTTACTACCAGGATGAAAAAGGTTACAAAGGTTATGAGGTGCTGAAGGCGCTCTGAGGCATTCAGCCTTATAATTTCCTTGGGGAGGTTGTCGTTGTTATGCATCATCTCACCATCTTTGCCAATTATTTTATCGGAGTCCATAGTTGTTATCCCAGATGATTATTTCTGCTTTTGTTTATGAGTATTCTGATGAAATCAAAAATCTGGTGGACCAACATTCCTCCAATCACCACTGTGATCAAAAGGGTGTAGACATATTTTACAATCATGTAGACTTTCCGATGAAAAAGCTCCTGTGCATCCATTTTGCTGAGGTCTGCATCCTCGGCCGTCAGGTTGCTCAGGTCACGGAAACGTCTTTGATATCTCAGGCTTTCCATATCGCCCAAGGTGGCTTCGCCCTCGACATAAGCGGTAACCTGTTTTTCAAATCCTGATCCTGTCGGATGGATTTTACCAGTGGCAAACTGCTCGGTGGCCTTGGGATGGCATACCTGTGTACCTTCAAGATTGGCGCAGGTCTTCAGCAGATTATTTTTATGAACCGGTGAAGCGGGATCGGTCCCTATCTTCATGGCATGAACCGTATAACCAACCGGTGCATGACAGCTGAGGCAATCGGGCATGTTCGGGTCGCCGTAGAGCACGCCTTTCCAGTGGAAGGTATCCTTGTAATTGGACGTGGCAGTCAGCCCGTGGCGGGCCATCTTCTTTTCGTCCTTATGGCAGTCGAGACAGAGTTTGACTGTCTGCACGGCAGTCTTCGACCGGTGCATCCTGTGGGCGAAATGCTGGTAGAAGCGGTTGGTCCAATCCTTGTTCTCATGACAGCCCAGGCAGCGCCGCAGGGCATCCTGGGAAATGCCGGCCTCCATGGTCGTCAGGTCGGTTACCGGCTGGTAGACCGTGTTGACATGGCAGTCGGTGCAGAGAGGAAGATCCTCGGTGCATTTTTTCGTCATCTCCGGGGTGTACAGACCGTGGATGCTGGTATTGAATTCAGCATAAATGTTGCCGTGGGAGAATTCTTTATCCGTGGATGGTTCCTTGAGGTGGCATTTGGTTGAACAATCCACTTTCTTGGCGTCCGTGTGCGGGATTACGTCAAGATTCAGATGGCAGTTCCTGCACAGGACTTTGCCGTGCACAGAATTTTTGTATATGTCTTCGCTGACGTAAAAGAGGCGAGACTGACCTGTCTGCGTATCGATTCTGCCCAATCCGGGGTACTTGTGACATACACTGCATGCCTCTTCATCCGCCGCATAAATGAAGGATGGAGCATTCAGTGTTGAAACCATCCAAATCATTAGAAAGAGGCAGACACATCTGCTTAAATGATTTTTCATTATCCCTCCCTCATCATCTTTTTCTGTTGGTCTAAACACCGCAGATACACATAAAAATAGTGAATGACAGAATCAACTCAACAAATGGAAGCGGACCCTGATGTGATTCACTATTCAAATATGAATTTAGCGGTATTTTTAGAATTTATGAGTTCTGTGTTTTAATAAAAAAAATCGCCTCAAAAAAAATCGACAGTATCTTCTTTCATTCAGAATGAAGATGTTATTTCTTCATTATACTACATGCTCTGCAAAAAAATGAAAGCACTAATTAACCAAAATTTCTATTATTTTAAATAAAAAAATAGAAAAATTGGCTATTCATTTTATTACAAAAAATATACCAGATTCTGCAAAAAAATGAATGCTCAATTTTTGTTCGTGCCAGTATAACTACTTAGCAATAAATTTGCTGTGTGGTAAATTGTCGCAGAAAGCAGAATCGTGTTGTTTTTTGCAACGAGAGAGGATGGGCAGGATGTTTTTTCCTGGCATGCAGACACTTTTTTTTATTTTTATTTTTGCACTATCTCAACAAGTTATGCCGTGTGTGGTATAAGGGTTTATGGCAGGAACAAAAAAGGGGGTTCCGACAGTCGATTTGGCAAAAAAATATCTTGCCTTTATTCTCATAACTGATTGATTGAGTTGGGTATTTACAAAAAAAGCCCTCAGGGGAAGCAATGGGTGGTCATAGGGCCATGCTGACCCGTGCCTCTATCATTAATTAGTGCTCAGGTGTTTTGTGGCCGGATTGAACGGTCGCTTTGAATCCTGCAACCAGGTCCAGCAATTCCGAGGTGATGGTCGCCTGCCGTTTTACCCTGTATGCCCCCCGCAGTTCTTCAATATGTTCCTCAATATTTTTTTCCGCATTCTGCAGGGATCGCAGCCGGCTCGCCTGTTCACTGGCCAGGGATTCGGCCTGGCTGCGGAAAAGACCGGCGAACAGATACTGGCGGATCAAGCCGGAAAAAAGCTGGTCGGCCGACACCCGGAAGAAGGGCAGGGACCTGCCCGGCCATTGCTGTTTACGCAGTGACCGCAGATGGTCGTTGTCAATAGGGAGTAAAATCTCGTGATGGGGTTTGGCCGCAACTGATTTTTCGTATTTATTAAAGAAGATATCAACCTGGGAAATTTTGTGTTCTTTAAGCCAGCCTTCCACGCTGAGCAGTACCTGGTAGATAGTGGCGTTGATGCCGTTGACGGAACCGGGAACCCAGAACTGTTTGTCTATGATAAATCCGCCTGCCTCCAGACGGGCTGCGATGCGTGCACCGATGACTATCAGTTTGAGGGATGGGAAATCAGTGATTGCCATATTGATAAGCTGCTGCCTGATGAAATCCGCAAGGTGTTCATTGAATCTGCCGCAAAGACCCTGGTCGGAACCGAAGATGATCAATCCTCGGGGAAACTGCCCCGGTGCGGCAGCATGCCGTGGTATTGGCGTTTCCTTGAGTACCGTCTGGAGTCCAAGTTCTATCACTTCGACAAAGGTGTCCAGCGAGGCAAGCGCCCGTTCATACTGGCGGATATTGACGGCCGACAGGGTCTTCATGCTTTTGACGATACCCTGCACCTTGGTGGTGGTTGTTATTCTTTTATCCAGGGCCTGTAAGGTCTCCATACTGTTTTATTCCATGTCTCCTGCAATGGTGGCAACGGCCTCTCGGCAGGAGGCGAGCAGTGATGCTTTTTCATCTTCGGACAGTTTGTCTCCCTGTCGAATCTTTTGGCAGATGTGGGGGAGGTCCCTGAAAATTTTCTCCATAATTTCTTGCTCAGCCATCTTGATTTTCTTGACCTCAACTGCGTCAAGCAGGCCTTCGGTGAGGGCAAGCATGACCGCCACCTGTTCATAGTCCTTCAATGGTGAGTATCGGTTCTGCCGCAGGACCTCCCTGACCCGTTTGCCCCGCTCCAGGGCTTTCCTGGTATTGTCATCAAGTCTTGTGGCAAAACGGGCAAAGGTTTCAAGCTCCTCGAACTGGGCATAGGACAGCCGGAGCTGGCCGACAAGATCCCGGTAGGCAACTTTCTGCGCCTTGCCGCCAACCCTGGACACTGATTTACCCACATCAACCGCCGGCAGCATGCCTTTGGAAAAGAGATCAGGTGAAAGATAGATCTGGCCGTCTGTAATGGAAATGATATTGGTTGGAATATAGGCGGAGAGGTTCTGTGCCTCGGTTTCAACAATTGGCAGAGCAGTCAGGCTGCCGCCGCCCAGGTCCTGGCGCAGATGGGTTGCCCTTTCCAGCAGCCGGGAATGGATGTAAAAGATATCGCCGGGATAGGCCTCTCTGCCCGGGGATCTCTCCAGCAGCAGAGATATCTCCCGATAAGAACGGGCGTGCCGGGTAAGATCATCGTAAACGATGAGGACATTGCTGCCCCTGGACATGAAATATTCGCCGATGCTGGTGGCGGCGTAAGGCGTGATGTACTGCAGTCCCGGTGCATCCTGGCCGCTTGAGGAAACCACCACCGTATAGGCCATTGCGCCATGCTCTTCCAGTTCGTGAAGCACCTTGGCCACCGCTGATTCCCGTTGGCCGATGGCGGCATAGATGCAGATGACCTCCTTGTCCTTCTGGTTGACGATGGCGTCAAGGGCGAGGGAAGTTTTGCCTGTCTGGCGGTCACCGAGAACCAGCTCCCGTTGCCCTTTGCCGATGGGGATCAGGGCGTCAATGACCTTGATGCCTGTTTCCAATGGACTTTCCACCGGCAGGCGATCCATAATTGCCGGTGCCGGGTGTTCAAGGGGATTTCTTGCAAGATGCGGGATCGGTCCCTTGTCGTCAAGGGGGTTGCCGGTGGCATCGATTACCCTGCCCAGCAGTGCTTCCCCCACCACGACGTCGGCCACCCGGCCCAGCCTTTTTACCTCATGCCCGGCCTTGAGCAGGTAGCCTGTGTTAAGCAGAATGATCCCGACTTTTTCCGGGTCGAGACTGGCAACCATGCCCAGGGTCCCGTCCTCAGCCTGCACCAGTTCCTCGGAGGTAACGCCGTTTAAGCCGTTGGCATAGGCAACCGGTCCTGAGACCGAGATAATCCGGCCCACATCCTCGGCTTTCAGGGAAAATTCATGGGAGTCCAGGGTGCGTTCCAGGGCGTTTTTTGTTTTTTCGAGTGATGCTTTCAGCATAAATGGCAAATAAAGTTAAATGAAGGTTTGGCTGTCTCGTGAAAAAAATCTCGACAGCTGTTCAGTGTATGATAAGTTGCTGATTTATCGACACGAAAATTCGGTGTCGGGACTTTATACCCTCAATGGGCATAAATACGAAGCCATCAAATTTCCCGCTCCAGGTTTGCAGCAAGTTCCTGTTCAAATTTTTCAAGATAGTTCCCCGCGTCCCATTGGATTTTTTTGCCGGCAATCTCGATATGGATGCCGGCCAGCAGGGACTCGTCAAGCAGAAACTGGCTGCGCAGATTTTTTCCCCACAAGGACTGGAGACGTCTGTCAATTTCATCCTTTAATGAAGAAGTGAGGGCAAAGGCGCTGGTGACGAGCACATCGTCCCCGGTTTCGGCAATGTGGCGAATGATCTGTTCGTTGTCTTTTGGCGAGAGTTTGCCGAGTTCAGACAGAAATACCATTAACACTCTTTGCTCAAGATCATCACCGGCCAGATCGCGCAACGTGTTGTTTGCCAGTTTATGGAAGCCTTTGGCAATCATCAGGCTTGTTTCTTTCAAAAAGGATTCCTTTTCCTTGGCAAGGGAGGCGAGCCACAGTGCGCGGTTTGTTTCTATCTCCCTGCGCACCGCGGCAATCAGTTCGTCGCGGAACTGGTCAGCTTCCTTTTTTGCCCGTTGCATTTCAGCGGCAGCAGAGGATTTAAGCTGCTGCTGCAGGTCAAGAAATTTCCCTTTTTCGTGTTCAGCCCGGGCTGCCTTCTCTTCAGCTTCGTTTAAAAGCGCGCCGATTTTTGCCTGCCGTTCTGCCATGGCGTTCAACACAGGCTGATAGAGCACTTTTTTCAGCAGCCAGACCAGAATGAGGAAATTGATGATCTGGGCGCAAAGGGTAAACCAGTCAATGCCCATTGGTTAACCTGCGGCGTGTTTGATGGCGTAATCCCAGAAGGGGTTGGCAAAGATCAGGATAATGGCGATGACAAAGGCATAGATGCCGGTTGACTCAATCATGGCCATGGCGACAAAAAGAGTACGGGTTATTGTCCCGGATTCGTCCGGCTGCTGCGCGATGGAACGCAGAGCCGCCGCCGCCGCCATACCTTCGCCGATGGCCGGACCGAGGGCGCCAATGCCCATGCAGAGGCCGGCTGCCAGCACCGACATCATACCGATTAACTCTATTGCATCCATATTTCCCCCTTATTATTGTATATGACGGGTTTGTGGTGAAATTTTCTTGGTGTTCATCTCGTTCTTCCTGCCGGATGAGGGGTCAGGTTCCTCCTTTTTCAACACGGAGGCGATATAGATCATGGCCAGCAGGGCAAAGATATAGGCCTGGATGGTACCGGTCAGCAGTCCCAGGGCACTCATGACCACCGGTAAAAAGAGCGGCACGATGAGGAGAAGAACAAAGGCGATTATCGAGCCGCTCAATACGTTGCCATATAAGCGGACAGCCAGGGCCAGGGTGCGGGACAGGTCGCCGAGGATATTGAACGGCAGCATGAAAAATGTTGGTTCCATATATTGCCGGAGATAACTGCCGAGACTTCTGGTGGACAGTCCATAAACGGGTACGGCGATAAAAACGCAGAGGGCCAGGGCGCTGGTGGTGGAAAGAGAGGCGGTGGGCGGGTGGTAAAAGGGGACAACCGACAGCAGATTGGAGAGCAGAATGAAGATGAAGAGGGTGCCGACAAAGGGCAGGAAAGGTTCGGGCTTCTGTCTGGTGATCTCCTCGATTTGTCTGGCAATGCCGCTGACCAGGATTTCCAGCAGATTCTGCCAGGGGCTGATGGTCACATCGCTGGACAGTCTTCTGGTGATCAGCCAGGAGCCGGCTACCAGCAGAACCATTTCAAACCAGGTGAAGGCAATGGTCGCATTGAGGCGGCCCCAGCCCCAATCGACAATGATATACTGGTCAGGTGAAAATTTCATGGCGTCAATTCATATGGGGGTCGGCAGATGGGGCTGGTTCCCTGAGTCTGCGAATCATCACCTGCCGGGCAAGCAAAAAGCCGATGAGCTGCAGGATAAGTCTTTGCCAGTCATCCTGCATGCAATAATAAAAAACTGCTATGGCCAGAGCCAGGCGGACAAGAAAGCTGACAAGCAGTCTGGAGCCGAAATGTTTTTTGCCGCTGTATCTGCTTAACGTCAGCCACAGCCCCTGAAAATACCCAATGCCGACAGCAAAGCCGACAACAAGCATGGCGGCGAGAATGATAAAACGGTCAATCTGCACTTGGCTCTCCTTAACGGCTTCTGCTTTCTTTTTTTACCCAGCGCCAGGCCGCGACTGCACCGAGGAATAAACCGAAGAACAGCCCCGTGAGGGTCCAGGAGACCTGGTTGTCCATCAGGTCAAGTCCGTCAAGCCAGCGGCCGATGAAGGTCCCGATGACGGTGGGCACGGCAACAGTCCAGCCTATGGTGCCGAACATGCCGAGTCCGAAAAATATCGGCTTTTGCTTTTCCTGTCTGGCCTGCTCCCTTTTCTCGTATTTCTTTTCAACAATTTCCGGGAGATGTTCTTTGTGCGGCTTCTGTTCCCTGGCCATGGCGCTTATCTTTTTTTCAGTTCCGCAAAACGGCGGAGCATGGAATGTTCCAGGCCGGCAAGGGCGGTCCTGGCCTTTTTTTCAAGGTCGTCGAATTGGTAGAACTCGGTGGCGACGATGTTGACCAGTGAACTGAAATCCTTACCCTGGATACAGTTGCGGGTGGAAATGTTTACCCTGCCCCCCTGTTTGACCAGTGAGCCATGATCTGCGGCAAAGTAGAAGGTCTGGCCTGCCGTATCTTCCACGGTGAGGATACCCGGAACGAGAACGGCAATATAGTCGATATGGCGGGGCAGCAGGGTGAAATACCCTTCAAGCCCCTCCGCGATTATCTTTCTGACCGTGTCGGCCTGCCAGTAAACCCTGGTGGGAAGATAGATGCCGAGCGCAATGGAACTCATATGTGTCTACTCCTTACTCATTGGCCTGCTGCGGGTCCTGCCTGTTTTTTGGTCTCAGCATTAACTATTCCGGGTTGAACAGGGTGGAATTTGCTGATGTCAACCTCATCAATGGCGCCGATCATATAAAGGGCCTGTTCGGGTACTTCCAGAAATTCGCCGTTTAAAATGCGCTCGCAACCCTCGATGGTTTTTTCCAGGGGGACCAGCTTGCCCGTCATGCCGGTAAACTGGGTGGTGGTGAAAAAGGGCTGGGAGAAAAAGCGTTCCAGACGTCTGGCTGTTGCCACCGTCCGCCGGTCCGCCTCGGAAAGTTCCTCAAGACCGAGCATGGCTATGATGTCTTTCAGATCCTCATATTCGGACAGGACCCGCCGCACCGCCTGCACGGCTTCATAATGTCTCGGGGAGATAATATCCGGAGTCAGCATGTTCGAATTTGAGGCAAGGGGATCGACCGCCGGATAAAATCCCTGACTGGCCCGTTTTCTGGAGAGCACAACCGAGGCGGACAGGTGGGAAAAGGTATGGGAGGCGGCCGGGTCGGTGAAATCGTCGGCCGGGACGTAAACCGCTTGCACCGAAGTGATGGAGCCGCTGGTGGTCGAGCAGATACGCTCCTCCAGTTCGGCCAGTTCCGTGGCCAGCGTCGGCTGGTAGCCGACGTGCGACGGGATGCGTCCCATCAGGCCTGATACCTCGGACCCGGCCTGGATGAAACGGAAGATATTGTCGATCAGCAGCAGGACGTCCTGTCTTCGGGTGTCGCGGAAAAATTCCGCCAGGGTCAGGGCGGCGTGGCCAACTTTAAAGCGTGCGCCCGACGGTTCATTCATCTGGCCGAAAACCATGGCCGTTTTCTTCAGCACGCCGGCATGCTCCATCTCTCGATACAGCTCTTCCGCCTCCCGGCAGCGTTCACCTATACCGCAGAAGAGACTGACGCCCTCATAGAGACCAACCATATTATTGATCATTTCCGTGATCAACACTGTTTTGCCGACACCGGCTCCGCCGAAAAGACCGGCTTTGCCGCCTTTTTCCAGTGGTGACAGCATATCAATGATTTTGATGCCGGTTGCAAAAATTTCCGGCTGAACAGTGTGGCGGGACAAAGGCACGGCCGCGGCATAGATCGGTCGTTTTTCCATATTGTCCGGCAAAGGGCCGCCCAGGTCGACAGGTTTGCCGAACACGTTGAGCATGCGCCCCAGCAGATTGTCGCCCACCGGCATCATGAGGGGCAGGCCGTCGGAGAATACAGCTTCCCCCCTGGCAAGTCCGGCAGTCGGCGTCAGCGCTATGGCCCGCACGGTGCTTTCGTTGATGTGAGAGGCAACCTCCAGGATAATGCTGTTGTCACGCCCTGTGGTAAGTCTGGAGTGAACACCGGGCAGCTCTGGGGCAAAACAGGCGTCTACCACACTGCCTTTTATCGTGGAGATAACTCCCTCGTAATGGGTCGAAGCGGTATCTGGCATCAATTTGTCTTGGCGGCTGGTTGCTTGACTTAAGGATATCCTGAGTATGAAACATGATCAGTATTGAGTCAAGAACAACTTCAAGGTGCCGGTGATGACCGTGGCTTGCCGCGTGCGGCAAAACACGGCACAGGCCTTGCCGGCCAGACAGAGACGGTCTTTGCCTGGGAAGAAATTTATTGACCCGGCGGAAAGAGTTGCCGAGGGGTTTTCAGCCGTCCTTTTTGATCAGCCGGGACGGCAGGCTGCAAGGGCAAGAAAGCTGAAACGGCTATTGCTGTTTTATCTCCTCGGCTTGTTGCACGATCACCTTTTCAATCTCTTCAGCCGGCAGCGGCTTCATGAAGTAATGGCCCTGCATGAGATCGCATTGGTGGTGTTTCAGGAAGCTGTACTGCTCCTCGGTCTCCACCCCTTTGGCCGTGACCAGCAGGTCCATATTGTGCGCCAGAGAGATAATGGCCTTGATGATTGTTTCATCGTGCACACTGCGCCCGATATTTGCGACAAATGAGAGGTCAATTTCCAAGGTATCGATAGGCAGGCGTTGCAGATAATTCAACGATGAATAGCCGGTGCCGAAATCATCGATGGCAATCCTCACCCCCAGTTGATGAATTTTATTGAGCAGTGTAATGGTGGTTTCCGGTTCATTCATGACAGCGCTTTCAGTCAGTTCAATTTCAAGCTGATCCGGGGCAAGACCGGTGGTTGCCAGAATCGTGTCAATGGTTTCCCATAAATTTTTATTCCGCAGCTGTTTCATGGAAACCTTCACGGCAACAATCAGGTTAAACGGAAGAGCGAATTTTCTGTGCCACATCGCATTGGTGAGACAGGCGGTGCGGAGAGTCCATTCGCCGAGCGGGCCGATGATGCCGCATTTTTCGGCGATGGGAATGAAAAGGCCGGGACTGATCGGCCCCCGGGTGGGATGAAGCCAGCGTACCAGGGCCTGCAGCCGGACGATTTTTCCGCTGCTGATCTCTACCTGGGGCTGGTAATAAACAGTCAGTTCCTCATTCTGCAGACTGCTGCGCAAATCCTTTTCCAGCCGCAGTCTCTCCTGCGCCAATCGCTGCATCTCCGGTTCGAAGAACTTGTAGTTGTTCTTGCCGTCCTCCTTGGCATGATACATGGCGATGTCGGCCGCCTTGCAGATGTCTTCCACCGTGTTGCCGCTCAAGGGGAACAGGGCGATGCCGATGCTGAAGGTGGTGATTATTTCATGGCCGGCCAGCTGATGGGGAACCGCCAGTTTTTCCAGGATTTTCTGGGCCACCAGGGCGGCATTTTCCGGATTTTCGATCTCGACAAGGACAATGGCAAATTCATCCCCGCCCAGCCTGGCGACAAGGTCCTCCTTGCGCACGCATTTTCTGACCCGATCGGCGACACTCTTCAGCAGGAGATCTCCCACGTCGTGCCCCTTGGTGTCATTAATGTGCTTGAAATTATCCAGATCCATGAACAGAATGGCCATCTGCAGGTTATGTCGCAGGGAGCGGTCAAGCTCCATATCAACAAACTCCTGATACACCCGCCGATTGGCCAGGCCGGTCAAGGGGTCGTAATGGGCGAGTTCGCGGAGTTTTTGCTCCATGGCTTTGCGTTTTGAAATATCCTGAAAGAGCATCACGCCTCCGGTGCCGGCACAATTGCCGCCGTGCACCGTGGCGCATGTGTATTCCACCGGGAATTTTTCGTTGTTGAATCTCCGGAATAAGGCGTTTTCGTCCCTGTGCTGGCCGCAGGTCCTGAGCACGTTGTATACGGGAGATTCTTCCCAGGCTGTGGCTGGGGTATCTTCATGGCACATGAAGCGCTTGATGTGACAGCCGACCAGTTCCTTTTCCATGGAGGCCAGGATTTTTTCAGCCGCAGGATTGGCGTAACTGATGGTCCCCTTTGCATCGAGTCCGATAATTCCCTCACCGGCATGATACAGAAGAAGTTCATTCTGTTGATACAAAGCCTGCAGGTTGTCATTGGCCTTTTTCAATTCCAGCTGCATCCGCATCAGCTCCTCATTTCTCTCCACCGCGTTTTCATATGTGGAAACGAGGAGATCAACGATCTGGGTCAGGTCGGATGTGATGAAATGGGACTTGCCGGCAAAAAAGATACAGATGCCGTTTTCGCTCGTTGCTTCGCGGCGCATCTCCTGGTTGACCAGAATATGCCGGATGCGGGAAAGGAGGAATTTTTCTTCATAGGGTTTGGTGACAAAGCTGTCAGCGCTGCAGGCCAGGGCATTGATCACCTCTTCGGGATTGGACAGGGAGGTGAGCAGAATCACCGGCACATCTTTTAAGGAATCATCCGCCTTGATATTGCTGCATAACTCGTAGCCATCCATCTCCGGCATGACAATATCACTGATAATAACCGCCGGTTTCTCTTTGCGGGCGCTCTCCAGCCCTTTCCGCCCGTTATGGGCGCATGTCACCTTAAAACCGTTTTTTTCCAGGAGAAACTGCAGCTGCACCGCCTGGGTGAGACTATCTTCGACAATTAAGATATGAGTTTCTTGCGGAAGTGGCATATATTATCCTTGTTTTGGAATTATACGTTGTGTCACTTTGCTGAGCAGTCTGGCTATTTCCTCCGGGGGCAGAACATAGCTGGCTGCCTGCAGTTTTACCGCTTCCCCCGGCATGCCGTTGACCACCACGCTTGCCTCGTCCTGGGCAAAGGTAAGAGCGCCTTTTTTTCGTAATGCCTTCAGTTCAGCGGCGCCGTCCTTGCCCATGCCGGTGAGCAGCACCCCTATGCCATACATGCCGTATTCTTCTGCCACGGAGCGAAACAGAAACGAAACCGACGGCCTGAGGCCGTTTTCCGGGAAGGCTGTTTTATCGATGATGATTTTCCCCTTGGCTACACCCATCTGCACAGCCGCCGGGGCGAGATAGACATGACCGGCCTGCAGCCGTTCATCATGTTCGGCGATCTTCACGGGTAAAGATATGTTCTTTTCCAGCCAGGAAGCCATTCCTTCAACAAAGCCTGTGGCGATGTGCTGAACAATAACAATGGGTATGGGAAATTTTTTGTTCAATCTCTCAAGGATTGCCTTGATGGCAGGCGGTCCACCGGTTGAGGCGCCTATGGCAAGCAACTGGGGAACAATCTTCATCTCCATAACGGGTATGGGAGCCTGCTGGTAGATTTTCTTCATCTGCTGCCATGGCTTTCGACACACCACCCGGATCTCTGCCATGGCTTTGACGGTCTGCACAAACTGGCTGGCCAGCCGTCTGAAGTCAGGGTGTCCCGGACCGGGGGGCTTGGGAATGGCGGTCACCGCTCCCGCCTCAATTGCCTCAAAAGTGCGGACGAGCTCTCCCGGCTGCCAGATGTTGCTGCAGATGATAATGGGCACCGGATGGATTGCCAGTATCCGCATGGTGGCCTCGTAGCCGTTCATATTCGGCATATTGATATCCATCACCACTACATCCGGCTGCAGCAGGGTCATCATCCGGATTGCCTGCGCACCATCCAGGGCCTTGCCCACTACCTGGAGTTCTTCATCAGCGTTAAGGAGCGCCGTGATGAATTCAACAGTGGTGGCTGAATCGTCGACAAGAAGGACTCTGATCATATCAGTTTCTCTATCACTTGCAGGAGATTGCTCTGATCAAAGTTGCTTTTGACGATATAAGCATTTGCTCCTACCTGGATCCCCCGTTCCCTGTCCTCATTGGTGGCGAGACTGGTACAGAGAATCAAAGGGATATTGGCCAGGGCTTCATCAGCCCTGATTTTTTCCGTCAGTTCAAAACCGTTCATGCGTGGCATTTCCACATCAGACAGGACGAGATCAATATCGTTAATTTTGAGTTTGGTGTAGCCGTCGACACCATCGACCGCAGTTGTCACCAGATAGCCTGATGCCTCCAGAATACTTTTCAGCAGAGTGCGTGAGGTGATGGAATCTTCCACCACAAGGATCGACTTTCGTTTCGTCTCTTCCTTTTTTATGCGCGAACTGACAAATCTTTCCCCGGCAGTACCGACCGCAGATTTGAGCAGATCATGGACATTGAGGATGGGTACCACCTGGCCGGTGCCGAGAATGGTGGCGCCGGCAATATTTTTTACTCTCAGGAGCTGCTTGCCAAGTTCTTTGAACAGCACCTCCTGCTCAGCAAGCACCTCATCAACCTCAAAGCCTATTCGTCTTTTTGAGGTGCCAAGCACCATTACCTGGATTTTGTTCGATTCTCTCCGGGCAGCCGGTTTATTCAACTGCAGGGTGTCGGCCAGTCTAACCAGCGAAAGGGGCTCCCCGTCATAATTGATAGTCGCCTTGTTTTCCACCGTCCGGATGGAAGAAGTGTTCACATGCAGCACAGCCACAAGATGGGAGCTGGGGGCAAGAAAAAGTTGTTCGGCAACCTGTACCAGCGTGCCCCGAAAGGTTGCCAGTGACAGGGGGAGACATACGGTGAAGGAGGACCCTTTCCCCGGAATGCTGGCAAAATCAAGCTGTCCACCCAATTTTTCCACCCTTTCCAGGAAAATGGCCATGCCGAGCCCCCGGCCTGAGATCTGGGAAATACTGGAGGCGGTTGACATGCCAGAGTGAAAAATAAGCCCCTGGGCCTCTTTTTCCGTCAGCCTTGCCGCATCCTCTGCGGAGATAAGACCTCTTTTCACGGCTGATTTGCGCACCATGTCCGGATCGATACCATGCCCGTCATCTCCCAGGGTTATCTCAACTTTGCCCCCCTCAATCTGATTGACATGCAGGAAGATGCGGCCACGCTCGGATTTATTCAGCATCCGGCGTTCCTCGGGTGTTTCCACCCCGTGATCCACACAGTTGCGCAGCAGATGAACCAGCGGATCTTTCAGCTCCTCCAGAATACGCCGGTCGATTTCGATCTCAGCTCCTTTCAGGTCCAGATCGATTTCCTTGCCCTGACTCCTGCCGAGTTCCCTCACCATGCGGGGAAAGGGGGCAAACAGCGTAGTGGAGGGGAGCATGATGACACTTTTCATGTCCTCCAGAAAATAGTTGATCTTTCTATCGAGAAATCGCTGGTTCAGTTCAGCTGTTTTCGTCAGAAAGCGGATATCCTTGTGAATGGAATTGATGAAATCCCGATTCCAATCGAGAAATTTTTGAATTTCAGCACTCCTGGTATCCCCCTGTTCTCTCTCTATTGACAGCTCTTTCCGGTACCTCCTGAGCAGGGCATCCTTGTTTGTCCATTTTTTATGCCAGCGTTCAAAGATGAGACACAGTTTTTTCAGTTCATTGAGTTCCTGGGAGGCGCTCAGTTTAACGGTGATCATCTCTTCAGCCTTGAGGAGCAGCTTGTCAAGCCTGTCGGTGGAAATCCTCACACTGCTGCCTAAATGGGGATTTTCCACCGCTGGTTTAAGTTTCTGCGGTGATTTGCCCGGGGTTTCTGTTGTTGCCGCGTCCGGCTTGACGCCGGCATCCGCCCCTTCCGCCGCCGGCTTTTCCGTCTGCTGTCTCAGCAGAGGGGCCATGGTATCCTTTATCTGTCTGACGGCATCATTGTCTGCCGGAGGTTCAGCGGCAGGGGGCTGCTTTGGCTGATTTGCTGCTGTTCGCCCCGCATGCAGGCTGTCGAGTTGCTGAAGAATGGCGGACAGCTCGTCTTTGTCGGCGCTCTGCTGCTCAGTTGCCAGGATGCTTTCGATAAAACTCACCACCTCATGCATGGTGTCAAAAACAGTGGAGGAGGGAGTAATTTCCCCCCGTTTCATGGCGCCGAAGACACCTTCCATGGATTGACTGATAGTCTCAATTTCGCTGAGGTTGACAGCCCGGGCAGCTCCTTTCAGGCTGTGCGCCTCCCGGTAGATCACTTCAAGGATTTCCTGACTCTGTTCCGCATTTTCGAGTTTTTCCAACTCCATGAGACGGGTGGAAAGGGAAGCTAGCCGCTCCCCTGATTCCATCTTGAATGCTTCCCTGAGTCTTCTGAGCAGTTCTTCTTCGTCCATACGCTTTCAGTTCGGTTGGCTGATAGATTTCATTGGCATTGACAGTAACTGTTTATACCGTAAACCGTTCCGCTATCATCTTAAGACTGCGGGCAAGCTCATCAAGATCATGGGTTGCATTTTCGAGTTGTTTGGTGGTGTCGACGTTCTGTGCCGTGGCGTCCTTGATGTTTTCCATGGCCATGACCAGCTGGTCCATGCCGATCAGCTGCTGATGGCTGGAGGCATTGATCTGGCTGACAGTCTGGGAGGATTCAGCCATGGTGGTCTCAAGAGTGGCAATGGTGTCTCCTGCTTCGCCAGTCAGATTCATTCCCGCTTTCACCGCCTTGCTGCCCCGTTCTGTGGCCATTACCGCGGCGCTGGTTGCTTTCTGGATGTCATTGAGAATGGCCCTTACCTGGCTGGTTGCCTCTTTGGACTGTTCAGCCAGACTTTTGACCTCCTGGGCCACAACGGCAAACCCCTTGCCGTATTCTCCGGCTTTGGCCGCCTCGATTGCGGCGTTGACCGACAGGAGATTGGACTGGTCGGTAATATCGTTTACGGCACCAATGATTTCTCCGATATTCTGGGTCTGTTCGCTGAGACGGATGATACTTTCAGCGACATATTCCATTTCCTCATTAATTTTTTTCATACCTTCAACCGCCTCTTCCGATGCCCGTTTGCCGGCCATGGATATCTGGCTTGCCTGGCCGGCCTGCTCGGCCACCTGCTTGGCCTTTGTATCGGAGAGCTGCACCGTATGACGCACCTCTTCCAGAGTGCTGCCCACCTCGACGATGGTGGTCGATGTTTCCGTGGAACTGGTGGCAAGCTGGGCCACTGAAGAGGAGATTTCCGTGATGGATGCGGCAAGGCGGTCGGTACCCTCCCTTATTCTTTCCACTTGGTTGCGCAGGGTGTCGACCATGTTATACGCCGCGTTCGTCAGCATGCCAACCTCATCCTGCCTCTTTGTCTGCTCAACGGTGACGGTCAGGTCGCCTTTGGAAATTCGGGAAAATATTTCTGACATCCGGGCCAGGGGGCTGACAATTGTTTTGGCAATGGAGAAGCCTACCAGACTGGACATGGTTACCAGACCCAGGGCAAGCCAGGCGGTTTTCACGGCAAGGTTCTTGATGGGCGCAAAGGCTTCGCTTTTGGAAATTTCCGATACAATGACCCAGTCAAAGTTTGCGTCCAGCTGTTCATTAAGGCCTACATGACTGAAGCTGCTTAATACTGCTTTGTCGCGATAATTGTTTATGATTCCTTCGCCGTAATCGTGCTTCAGCCCTCTGTGCACCGCTTCGGTTTTTACCAGCTGCTGCAGAATGGTCGGATTGTCGTTCAAGCGGGAGTCGGAACGCATGAGAAAATCACTGCCTACCAGGTAGGTTTCACCACTGTCTCCCATGCCTGTTTTTTCCTGCATGATTTGATTGATTTGCTCGATGTTGAGCTGCAGAGCGAGAACTGCGGATAATGCTCCGGCTTCATTATAGACCGGCGTGCCGATAAAGACGGCGGCTTTGCTGTTATGCGGAGCATAGCGGGAAAAATCAACCAGCACGTTTTTTTTCTCGTTGATTACTCTGGTCCAGAGTTGCCCAAGGCCTGAGTCATGCAGGGGGCCGACCTTGAGATTGGTGCCGAGATCTCCCTTGCGCAGTACCGAGTACATGACGTGTCCGTGGGCGGCACAGATGAAATACATGTCGGCATAGCCATAGGCGTTGATATATTTGCGGAAATAAGGGTCGATATTGGTGTAGATATTTTTGTATTCCGCGGTGCTGATGTCGTAATCACCGGTCGGATCACCGCCGCCTTCATCATGATATGTCTTGAGCTTGTCAAAAGAATTGGTGATATCAATGGATTGGGCTAAGATATTCAGATCATTGCTTCTGTCCTGCAGATAATCCAAGATCTGTTTCCTTTTGATTTCATTGACCGCGGAAAGCTGCCTGAAGTAATTTTTCTCCAGACAAATCTTGGCATAAGTGAAGGTCGTGGCAGCAACAACTCCGATGGCAAACATGGCCCCGGTGATATAAAAGAATATCATCTGCCGCATCAGGTTCACTTTTATAATCTGTCTCATACTTGATTTTCCTCCTGATATTTAGGGGCCGTTACGAAATAACCATTACATTGCCAACCATTCCCGTATAGCCCCTTATGCCGGTCACAGTATTGGGATTTACAGTTATTTTTTATTACAAAATCTTACGCCCCGGTGTGCAGCGCCCTTTATGGCTTTCCCCGGGATTTACCGGATAACAGCCTCTATAACGCCGGTTTCAGCCGACTTCTTCATTGACAATAAGACGGGTATCCGCCAGCAGTTGCGCTCCATCGAGGATTACCAGTCGTTCCTTGCTTACACCTTTCAGGAAATCGGCCCTGACGCCGGTCAGGGTAGGAAGAGATGGCATAATCTCTTTTTTGGCAATGGTATCGATGCCGATAATCGCATCGGCCAGGATGGCGAATTCCATGTTCTTTGACTGCAGGATGATCACACTGGTGGTGTCAGTTAATTCTTCAGCATCCATCTCAAAAAAGATTTTCAAATCGATCACGGAAACAATCTGCCCCCGGACATTAATGATACCCTGGACAAAGGGCGGGACCCCCGGTATCGGAGTCAGTCCCCGCAGAGGATAAACTTCAAGGATATGATCAAGCTCCAGGCCGTAGATTTCGCCTCCCAGCTGGAACTCAACAATTTGCAGGACATCGTCTTCATGCTCTTTGCCTTGCAGCGGTCTGGCCAGTTCCCTGGCCCGTTTTTTGAGGATCTCATATTGCTCGTTCATGTTGATTCGCTACCTGTTCGTTCCAGCATTGACTGGGCAGTTTCTCTCAACCGGCCGACTGTCAGTCCGTCTGATCCGGGGAGCACCTCCTCAGAGGGGAGGGAGCTCAGAAGAGAAAGGGTATTTTTCAGATATTTTTTTGCCTCGGTCTGATCGGTCACCAGGCTGGCCAACTGGAAGTGGGCCAGAACAAAGTCATGATTGAGGTACAGGGATTGCTTGAGTAATCTTACCGCCTCCTGATTTTCCCCCTGTTCCTGGCAGACCGTGGCCAGAAAATAGTAATAGTCCGTATTCAGCTTATCCATGGCAATCGCCTGTTGGCCAAGGTCCCTGGCTTCGTCGAGATTTCCCTGATTGGCGTGAACTTTGGCCAGCAACCCCAGGACTTTACTTTTGAATTGCTGGGCATTGTGCAGATCATTACCGGCCAGCAATTCTTGCAGTTGTGTCCGGGCCTCCTCATAGCATCTGTCCTGAAATAGCTTATCTGCCGCGTGATATTGCACCATGAGAGAGGTGCTATCCTCTCTTTCAGCAGGTATTTTCTCAGGCGGTATCGTCTTTGCTTGAGACAGCGGCCGCGGCCCTGTCTGGGCCTGGGCCGGAGAAGAAAGACCCGGTGTCTGCTTTCTGGTGCAATGATTGATTGGCTGCGTTTTGGCCGAGTGTCGGCAGGGTGGCGGAAAATGTTTCTTGCCCCGTTCCGCATGCGATGCGTCCTGTTTGCGGAATACATGCGCCCCGTTTACGACTTCTGCTTTGAGCCCTGGATGGGCGATAAAACCTATCTCACTGGCGGCAAGCAGCAGCCAGCCGTCGGGATTTAAAGACATGACAAGACGATTGATGACCCTTTGTCGAAGTTTCGGAGGAAAGTACATGAGAACATTGCGGCAGAAGATAACATCAACTCCCTGGGTATGATTCGCGCCGGAAGGATAATTATTGCCCGCCAGATTAAGCTGGAGAAAGGTCACCGTTTTTTTCAGGGAGGGCGAGATGCTGTAGCAGTTGTTGTTTTTTTTGATGAAGTACTTGGCTACAAGCCACGAACTCATGTTCCGGAAAGACCATTTACTGTAGTCGCCCTTTTTGGCTTTTGTAATGAATTGTTTGTTGATGTCCGTGGCCAGAATGGTCACATCATATTTTTCAAGGTCGGAAACCTGATCAACGGTAATGGCTATGGAATAAGGCTCTTCTCCGGAAGAACAGGCTGCGCTCCAGAATGTTAATTGCCGGTCATTTTCCGTTTTTGCCGCCATCCTTTCAGGAATAATAGCCTGTCTGAGGAGGTTCCATACCTCCTGGTCACGGAAAAAAAAGGTTTCCCCGATGGTGAGATAGCAGGTCAGCAGGTCTTCCCGCTTCCGTTGCGGGGGAAGATCAAGCAGCCAGTGAACAGTGGCTGTTGCATCGCCCAGGTTGAGATCCCGTCCCAGCATCATGATCTTCCTCTGCAATTCCGGCCAGCGTTTTTCCGGAAAATAGAGACCAATGCTTTCTCTGATCAGGTCATTGAGCCGGGCCATCAGAGAATGCGGGATCTCCGTTGCTGTTTGTGGAAGAAGTTTATCCATGATCCGCCGTGATTTTTTCCATATAACTGAATTCCTGGTCGTTGAAAAAACGGGCCATATCAACAATAATCACACTGTCCTGGTTGAACCGTGCCACTCCCTCAATATAGCGCTGCAGGACCGGGTGAATTTCGTTGGCCTGCTGGAATTCCAGATGATCAAACTGGACAACGCCTTCCACCCCGTTGACAATAAAACTGAGAAGTGTGCCGGACTTGAAGATAATGATACGGTCATCGACTGTCATGTCGCGTTCCGGCAGACGCCATTTTTTCCTGATATCGACAACCGGCAGGATGCGACCTTCCACATTCAACAGGCCGACAATAGTATCAGGCACGTCGGGCAGGGGAATAACAGCCGCAGCACGGATAATCTTTTCCACTCCGGAAACAGCCACGCCAAACAACTGGTCGTCAATCCTGAAAATGCAATAGCAATTTGTCTGATCCATAGTGTTTTTCTGAAGAAATTTTGCAGGTCAACGATTCCCCTTCATCAGTGTCTGAGTATTGGCAGAGAAAACTTTCCATCTGTTGCCATGTCAGAGATGAAAGAAAACATTAACTTGAAATCAGGCGATAACATCTGGAGTTCATATGTTTTGATCAGGCGGGAGGCCGGTTGTTTCGCCTACCAGGGGAGATCTGCGTAAGATTGCAGCTATGATTGCCCCAAAAGATAACTTCAATATTTCTCAGTATTTTTTGAGCCCCCACAGGGATAAGCCGCATGAAATATCCGCCATTGAACATATTATTTTCCCCCTCCCGGAAATAAAGGCAGCCTGTAGCTTCTTGCTGGAGTTAATTGCAGCTATTGCTTACTGCAGACTACTTAGATTTACGCATTTTCAAAAAAATATGTCAATCATTGATGGTAACATAATTGTAGTAATTATAAGATAATAGCACCTTTTTTTTGTTATTTGCCCTTTTGGTTGCTGATTTCCGATGGACTTTTGTTGGGAAACAGGAGGAATGTTCCCGCTGTTTTTCTGCAAGAATCCCACTCTTTCTCGGATCAGGAGGGGAATGGGGGTGGGGGAGGCGGATAGGAAAGGGCGGGAATTTTTATCCGTTATTGCGGATTTTTCGTGGCAGGGCCACCGCCGGCTGGTTGTGGAAGATATCTTTCAAGCATCTGCCAGGCGCCTGGGGAGTTCCAGTCCCGTGGACCGATGATTTTTTCCCGTAAAATTCCCTGGGGATCGACAATAAAAGTCTCAGGCACGCCGGTAATCCCATACTGGGCAGCTCCCTTGGACTCAGGATCAATGAGAATCGGAAAGGTAAGACCTATCCTGCCCGCGAGCATTCGCGCAAGATCCGGATTGTCATTGCTTAAAATGGTCAGCATCTGGAACCTGTCTCTGTCCATACTCCGGTTGAGTGCTTCCAGCGAGGGCAATTCCTCCTGACAGGGAGGACACCAGGTCGCCCAGAAATTAATGAAAACCAGTTTGCCGCGCAGCTTCGAAAGCTGCCATTGATTCCCCTGAATATCAGTAAGGGTGAAATCAGGAGCAGGGCTGTTTAACGTGGCTTTTTTTGGATATTTTTCTTTTACCAGCCCACAGCTGCCGACCAAAAAAATGACCAGAAATAATAGAAGGGCAGAACAAACAGCATACTCATGGTTTTTTTTCAGGCTCATTGCCAATAATTCCTTGCAGGTCAATTTTTTATCCGAACGTTTCATCGCATTATAATACGCTCCTTGCGGAATAAAATAAAAAAAAATGATGAGGGCTGATCCGAACGAAGTAATGGACATGGGATGTTTTTGAAAAAGCGGAAAACAGGCATCACATTGCATCCGGGGCTGAAGCGGCAAAATAACAGAAAATCACATTAAAACCATTCATTAGAGGTATTTGTTATTTTTTTTTAATTTCTTTCTCTACTGTAAGCTCATTGTAAGATTTTACCTGTCATATTAAATGATCAAGTAGTCCGTCACCATAGATTTATAACTGATAACGGGTTTTTCAATTTTTTTTTATGTTAAGGATCTTAAACGGATTTTCTCAAGAACCGGGGAAATTATTTATCTGGGAAACGGGTGGAGAGAGAATAAGAGTCCTGTGTGATTCGCAACAAATGAAAAGAGAATCAAGAAAACCACAGGTACAACCAAATGACAAGGAGGTGGAATCATGAAAGGTTCGATCAGTAAAATTTTGGGGTTCTGATGGGAGTCGAAAGCTTCATTGCTGCCCGGTCGTCTTGAGCAAAGGAAGGGATTTTGTTCGCATCACCCAGAATAAAAGAGAGAAAAAGCATGGCGAAAATTTTTGCCAGATGAAATGAAAAAGGAGAATGAATGATGAGAAAACATAAATTGAAAAGATCCGTGTTTGTCGTTGCTTCAACCAGTCTTCTGCTCCTTTCCTCAACCGCATTCAATGCTGCAGCTGAGCCGCCAATCGTGCCTGAAGAGGAGGCGTCAAATTATCTTTCCGTACCAGCCATTTTCGCTGAAGGCTATGGCTTGACCGGGCTGCCGGCCGTTGACGATAGAGGATCAGGGCTGCCGGGCAGCAGCGATCCAGATTTTGATGGGACAGCATACTGTGTTGACGGGGAGCAGTATTATCTTCAGGCGGATGAAACCGTCAGCTGGCGGGCGGACTGGGCTGTGGCATCGGAGATGGTGGCGGCGACAGTGGACTGGTCCGATGAGGTCATTAAGAAAGAATGGAACGACAAATCGGTTATTCCGGTCAGTGTTACCCTGCATACTGCTATCGCGCCGGATAGCATGACCGGATATGTCATGACGGAGTTTGATGGCCTTCCTCCCCTTTGTCTTCCTGAAGATGAAATCACGCCGTTGTTCTCTGCCGCGGAGGAAGAGGAGGAAGAGGTTGAATCGGTATGGGGAACAAACGGCGACACCTATGAATCCGACACGGCGACCGCCTTTACCGTCTGTGCCAAGCTTACCATTCAGAAAATAAACGGGGAAGGAGGTGATCCAGTTGATCCTGCAGTATACGTTCTCGACAACGACAATGGCCTGCTTACCACGAGCTTTGCGGAACTGGGCAAGCCGGAATGGCTTCTGGCCACCATTGATGTGGAGGGCAGGATTGTCTATCTCTATAACTGGAATCTGGCTGCAAAGCAATTTGGCCCGGATGAGGACCGCTCAGGATGGTACCGGCTGACCTTCAGTCTCGAACCTGAAGTGACATACACCCTTACCCAGGGGAAGAGTAAAAATACCATAGGTACGTATACTGTTTATCGTAATGTATCCCTGGATGCACTTGCTGGATCAGATGAAACCGATGCAGGCGTTGTCTATCCGGCAGAGCTGAATTCTGATTTCCAGACAACGGTGGATATTGAGATAACCCACTTGGACACCGGGGAGTAACAGCAACGGCATGGAAGCAGTTGTAAGTTGTTTTAATTCTTTAAGTGCCTTGCTGGTTTGGCCAGCGGCAAAATGAGAAGGATAATGATGAAAATGAGGAGGAAAATGATGAAAAGCTCAAGTGGGGCTGCTTCACAATTACCAGGGTTGGTTGCGTTTGCCTTAGCCGGCGCCTTAGCGCTTCCGGCAATGTCTTTTGCCGGAGGAGGCTTCATGGGAGGACAAGGAGACATTGTTGACGAGGTGTCCTCGGATGAAACGGAGGTCACCGTTGACGTAGAGACCGATGGTCCTCTGAATGACAATATGTCGAGTCAGGGCAAGCTGTTTGGCGATCTTTACAAGATTCTCAGGTATCAGGGCAGTGAGGAATACAAACTGATACCTGAAGTCGATGCGGATGGTGCGCCGGCTCTCAACGATGACGGAATACAGGAGCTTGTGCCTGGTCCGGCGCCGGTGGGCGGGGAGCCGGTGCTCTCTGGTGGCTACGGCTATTATGCCAAGGAGGTAATGGTTGGGGAGGTGGTTACCTATGAGGTGGCAACCTCACCCTATCCGAGTCAGTGTGTTCAACCGGTGGCCGACTACGGCAAGTGGGGGGATATCTGGGGGGATCCGACAAAGCAGAATGCCCTGCCGCTCATCATCACTTACGATGCCACCTGGGGAAGATCCGAATGCGCTGTCGGTGAGCTGGTAGATGCCACGGTTGACCCGGTGAATGGCACACTCAATTTGAACGTCGATGAATACTTCATCGAGCCTGGCGGGTCATGGAATGGCCTTATTTACTGTGAGGGCGTCTTGTGGGCCGACCTGATTGACGAGGTGAGTTTCGGCCGTCTCAACCTGAGCCGGTCGCCGGAAGCGGTTCTGCAGGCATCCTTTGACGAGGCTATTAACTCGATCAACAATGCCGACATGATAGAAATCGATGCAACCGGACGTCTGTTGCTGACTACGGACATCTATGCGGAAATTGCCACGGCCGTGGATACGGGCAGCGATGATCCGATCTGTGTGGCTGAAAAGATCGAGACAGTGACAAAAGCCATTGATTCTCCCCTGGAGAACCTGGCGTTATATGTCAAGTTGATGCAGGACGGCCATCTGGTAACGCCTGGAGATGAGCGGGCGCCGATCGACCGGTCACTCAACGGCGGCATTCCCCTGTGGAAGATGCTGGAACTGGAGGACGGTCCTTCCACTGCGCTGAGGCCCACCATTAACATTGACAAGATGGAACTGTGGGGTCTCGATAACCTGGTGGATGTCACCGAGGCCACTTACTACACATACTTTCAATGTTATGACGTCAACGACTTGCCAGTGGAATGCCTCTGCTTGAACGAAGGCGATTCAGTAACATGTCCTGATGTTGATAGTCGAGAACTTATCGCGGTCGCCGCCGCTTGTCCGGCGGGCAAAGAGTGCGAGGGACCTTTCACCGGCATCATGTCTGATGACGCAAGCATCACACCGGCGGGGGCGGACTTTGATTTTGCCGCCTCTTTTCTGGCTGCAGCGGCGGACAAAACCGGAGATATCGGGGTGGACATGGTGGTGTACGTCAATTCGATACTCGGCATCAACAAAGTCATCGGCTACAGTGAATATGATGCGGATGGCAATCCGACTGCCACTGCGATCAACTACGCAAAAAATCCGGTATACTTTAACTATGGTGAGGCAGAGGGGGTATCCGAGTATTTGCGGGGCAATGTCTTCACAAATCGGGGGCAAGTGCAGACGCGTGGAGGCGAGGGCGACCCTTCTATTTATGACGGCAAAGTTAAGGTGCTTCAGTCAAACGGGTTTGTCTCCTGGGATGAAACCGAATTGCCGATTATCGGCAATGTCCCCTTTGATAATATCGGATTGGCCGCTAACGGGTTTCCGGACGGAGTCACTCCGGCGTCCGATGATATCTTGGGGTTCTCTCAGATGGCGGACGACGATCTGAGTGTGATTGAATTCGTTCATACCTATCAGATACCAGGGTTGAGATAAGCGGCACGCTTCTGGTGTGGAGTCGGGCTATTTTGCAGCTCGCCGGCCCGGGAATAATCCCGGGCCGGCGTTGTTTTATCCAGGGAGTGTTCATAATTCTGTGTCGCCATGGCGGATGATGATCTGCTGGTCATCATATTTACACATAAATACCAGATTCCCGAGTTGAATAGTCTGTTAGAGTTGTTCATCGTAACCCGGCATCAGGTTTGTGTTGAAGGAGAAACACAAACCTGGTGCTCAATCACGATTTCCCTTCCCTCCTTGTTCATCTGCCCCGAGCCAGATTTATGGATTTTGACTCTGGCCACCAACGATTCTGACATTGGCCTTCTTTGATAAAAGTCGGTTCCTTGTCCTCCATCTAATCAACAACTTTTCCTGTCTGACGGATGTAATGCTTGAATTCCGGCCGGTTATGTTGTTTATTGATCACTGAAGCGGCCGGATGTCTGCCTGTCATGCAGTCATCAGGCGCTTTCTTTATACTGTCTTACACCAATATGATGTGAAACCGTTACAGGAGGTAACCTATGGCTCTGCACCCACAGGCTGGAAAACCCGCTGCTCCGGAAAATTTATGCAATATCCCCCGGCTGATTGCCGCCTATTACCAGTATGCGCCGGAAGTCAGTCAGGATGAGCAGAAGGTCAGCTTCGGCACCTCCGGACACCGGGGCAGTTCCTTCAAGAGCAGCTTCAATGAGCCGCATATCAAGGCGATCTCCCAGGCGATAGTCGAATACCGTCTCTCCCGGGGCATCACCGGCCCCATCTTTGTCGGCATGGACACCCATGGCCTGTCCGAGCCCGCCTTTGCCACCGCTCTGCAGATCTTTGTCGCCAACGGCCTGGAGGTCCGCTATCAGCAGGGCAGGGGATACACCCCCACGCCGGTGGTGTCCCATGCGATTCTCGGCTGGAACAAAAAACATCCCGGCAAGCAGGCCGACGGGGTGGTGATCACTCCCTCGCACAATCCGCCGGAGGATGGGGGGTTCAAGTACAATCCCCCCCATGGCGGGCCGGCGGACAGCGATGCCACCAAGGTGATCGAGCAACGCGCCAATGAGCTGCTTGCCACCGGGCTGCAGGGGGTCCGGGCCTTGTCCCTTGCCGAAGCCTTTGCCTCCCACCGGGCCGTTGCTTATGATTTTGTGCGGCCCTATGTGGATGATTTGCAGCAGGTCATTGATATGGAGGCCATCCGTAAGGCCGGTATCAAAATCGGCGTCGATCCCCTGGGCGGCTCCGGCATCGCCTTCTGGCCGGCAATTGCGGCGAGATACGGCCTGGATATTGAGGTGGTGAATAACCGGGTTGACCCGACCTTTTCCTTCATGACCCTGGACAAGGACGGCAAGATCCGCATGGACTGCTCCTCGCCCTATGCCATGGCCTCGCTCATCGCGCTCAAGGACCGTTTCGACATTGCCGTGAGCAACGACCCGGATTACGACCGGCATGGTATTGTCACCCGTGAGTCAGGCCTGCTCAATCCCAATCATTACCTGGCCGTGTCCATCAATTACCTCTTTACCCATCGTCCGGGATGGAGTGCGGATCTCAGCGTGGGCAAAACCCTGGTGTCAAGCTCGATGATTGACCGGGTTGCCGCCGGGATAAAGAGAAAATTGTCGGAGGTGCCGGTGGGTTTTAAATGGTTTGTCCAGGGGCTGTTCAACGGCGAATACGGGTTCGGCGGCGAGGAAAGCGCGGGCGCCACATTTCTGCGCAGGGACGGCAGCGTCTGGACCACGGACAAGGACGGCATCATCATGGCGCTGCTGGCGGCCGAGATAACCGCGGTCACCGGCAAAGACCCGGGGCTGCATTACCGCGATCTCGTGGGGAAGTTCGGTTCCCCGCTTTATGAGCGCATTGAGGCCCCGGCCACAGCGGGGCAGAAAAAGGTGCTGGCCAGTCTTTCCGCAGAGGATGTCGAGGCAAAGACCCTTGCCGGCGAAGCCGTGCAGGCCAAACTTACCCATGCCCCCGGCAACGGGGCGGCCATCGGCGGACTGAAGGTCGTCACCGAAAACGGCTGGTTTGCCGCCAGACCATCCGGCACCGAGGATGTTTACAAAATTTACACGGAAAGCTTCAAGGGTGAGGCGCACCTGAAACTGATCCAGCAGGAGGCCAGGGAGATCGTCGCCGCCTCTTTTGCCAAGGCCGGGTTATAGGTGTTGGCGAAGCGGTCGGCGGACGAGGGAAACAGCAACTGCTGTTCAAGCAGACTGGGCAAGCTCCAGCCGTATTGCGATCCCTGACATCTTCACCCGGAGACGCGGGTGTTGCAGAGACTGGAAGAGAGGCCGGCCAAAATAGAAAAGTTCCTGCTGCAGGGTGAGGCCGAATGCGGAGACGACCTGCTCGCGCAGCAACAGGTCCTGCTGCATAAGGCCGGTCAATTCTTTCATGCTTTTCTCATCCGGCGCGGCTGAGGAGAGATTGTCCAGGAGGGGCAGCGCCCTGGCGTAGGAACATTGCTGTTCGTGCCGCTTGATATGGTCCCGGATGGGATCCTGATTATCAACAAGATCGAAACGTCCTAAACAATTCTTGCCGTTGACCGCCTCGATTTGCGCGGTGTCCCAGCATTGCAGCAGTCTGCACTCAAGGGGCCGGTCTGCATGGATGATGCAGGCGGACCGGCCGGCATCATAAAAAATGCACTCCCAGCTTGCCCCCTTGCCGGCAATCTTGATCATTTCCCGGGAAGCCGGTTCAACCTTGCCCGTGAAGGGGTTGAAGGAGGGCTCACCTTTTCTGATGGTCACCAGTTGGGGCAGCGCGAATATCCCTTTTCGCACAAGCGCCATATCATCTTGGTGAAGAATCGGCCCGCCATTTTTGCAGCATGTGCCGCACCGCTGACATCGTTGTTGTAATTGCATAGGGTTATTATTATAAATTATTTCTGGAATTTTCCAACGGGTTGTTTTATTTTGGTTCATTTTCATCGACCCGTAGGCAATAGTAATTTATTACGGCAAACGGAGTTCAGAATTCTGGCTATTGCTTAAAAACGTGCAACGCATTTTAGGGAAGGGGCATAAGCTGGTATGGAATATTGTAATAAAACGCGGGAAGAACTGGCTGAAGATGTGGCCAGATTGCGCAAGAGGATCGAGGAGCTTGAACAGGCCGTACGTTCAGGCAAGACCGAAAAAACTCTGGACAGGCATCTTGATCATAACCGTCTCTGGCAGGAAACCTTTGATGTGGTTGATGATCTGATGTATATCGTTGACCGGGAATTTAAAATTGTCCGGGCCAATAAGGCAACCTTTGATACTTTTGCACCGGAAGAAATGCTGGGCAAAAAATGTTTTCACCTTTTCCATCACCTTAACAATCCTGCAAATCATTGTCCCGCCTGCAAGGTTTTTCACTCCGGCAAATCCTGTCATATTGAACGTCAGGAGTCATCGCTGCAAAACAGATGGTTTTCCATCTCGGCCTATCCCATCAAAGACGATCATGGTTTTGTCTGGCAATGTCTCGTTGTGCACCGGGACATCACCGACTGCAGGAACATGATGAACAAACTCAACGAGCTTGAGATCAAGGATGGTCTGACCGGCCTCATCAACCGGCGTCATTTCATCGAGGTGCTTGCCCGTGAATTCAGGCTTGCCGCCCGTCGAGGCAGCGGACTTGTTTTCATGCTCTTCACCATAGATAAATTCAAAGAGATCAATTCTTCCTGCGGCAGAAAATTCGGTGATTTTCTGTTAAAGGAAATCTCAGCAATCCTGGTTAATCATGTGCGCAAAACCGATATCTGCGGCCGTATCGGTGCAGATGAATTTGGCGTGCTGCTGCCAGATGCCGACCCGGTTGAAGGGCAGATAATTGCACGCAATCTCCATGCCCAGATGCGTCAGTTTGTTTTCGATGATGGCGAGATCGGCCGTCAGATTTCAATAAGTGTCGGAGTGGCGGCAAATAATGCTGTTAATCTGCAAAACCATGAGGACTTCTTCTCCCTGGTGGACAAAGCCCTGCATGTGGCCAAAAGCGAAGGCGGCAACAAGGTTGTTTTATTGACGGAAAGTGATGTGCAAGGCAGTGGAATTGATCCAGGTTAAGTCCGGATTATCAGCAATACCCTTCTCCTCAAACAGCCGCCTTGTGAGTTTTTGTATCGGCCAAGAGGCTCCTTTGTCCGCCATTAAACCGTGTGTTTTGTCGTTTCGTTGAATTGATAGAAGAATTCATCAATAATTCTTTCCATATTTTCCTGGAAGTTCGGCACATCCGGCAATTGCTGGTTCTGGTCAATGAAATCCTGCACATTAAATGTAAAATTTTCCGGCAGCACCGAGCGGATGCCGATACTTTCCACCAGAAAATTCGACAGACTTACAATCCTGACGTTCAGCTGATCAGCCTCAGGGCAATTCTGCCTGTGGTGGAAGCCCACCGGCATGGTGACATTGTCAGGCAGTCCCCACTTCTGCAGCAGCGCCATGCCGACCCTGGCGTGGTCCGTTTCCAGCAGGAATTGCTCCAGTTCGACAAGAGAGCTGAATTTTTTGCCCAGATTTTTGTTGTTTGAGATGGCAATCTGCAGGGGCCTGTTTAAGATTACCTTGCCGATATCATGGAGCAGAGATGCCGTATAAATAGCCCCGGCCTCCTCAATTTTTGCATATTTAGCTATGACCGATGACAGCACTGCGGTGGCATGGGAGTGATGCCATAATGTCCCCGGTTCAAGATTGTAGGCCTGCTGGGGAGATCGCATCAAACCGGCAGATGCTCCGGTAATGGCGATAATTTTCACCGTCTCCAGTCCGAGGCGGATAATGATATCCTTGATTGACGTAATTTCCCGCATATGGCCGAAATATGCTGAATTTGCCAGTCGCAGCATGTTGGCCGTCAGGTTGGGGTCCATCTCTATTTTGTGGGCCATGGCCGGGATACTGACCTGGTTGTCATAGGCCATCTGCAGAACCTCCAGGGCTATGTCCGGACGGGGAACCAGTCTGTCAACATCTTTTATATATTTTTTTTCCGTTTCCATTATGTTTGTGCCGTAAGTGATATGCGATATTCTTATCAGATTGCCGCAGCCGGTAAGTTATAGCTGGACAACAATCCTGCCTTTTGTTTTTCCTGTGAGGATGTTGTCTATCTCATTGTTTAAATGATGCAAGTCTACGATTCTCGCAAGATCGTGCAGTTGGTTGATTTTCCATTCTGCGGCGAGTTTCTGCCATATCCTCTGGCGGACGGCAAGGTCGCAGCTGGCCGAGTCGATACCGCTTAAGGTGACTCCCCTGAGGATAAATGGATAGACGGAGATGTTGAGGTCCGGCGAGGCCACATTGCCGCAGCAGGTGACAATCCCTCCATAGCGGGCTGTTCTGATGGCGGTTGTCAGGATATCACCGCCAACAGTATCGACAACACCGGCCCATTTCTCTCTTAATAACATTTTTCCGGATGTGTCAGTAGCTTCCTGGCGGGTGAGGATGCTCACTGCGCCAAGTTGCGTAAGCAGGCCATGCTCCTCACTCTTTCCCGTCACTGCCGTCACCTGATAGCCCAGTCTGGCCAGAATGGCCACTGAAACGCTGCCCACTCCGCCTGTGGCTCCGCTGACCAGGATTTTGCCGTCTTCCGGTTTGACGCCGTGGTCAACTATTTTCAGCACCGACTGGGCGGCCGTAAAGCCGGCCGTGCCGTAAATCATGCTCTCGTAAAGGCTCAGGCCCGTGGGAAGGGGAACGATCCATTCCGCCGGGACCCTGATGAACTGACCGAAGCCGCCCGGTATTTTTGTTCCCAGATCATAACCGCAAACAATGACCTGATCCCCGGCCCTGAACTTTTCCGAGCGGCTTTCCGCCACCACCCCTGCTGCATCCACACCGGGGGTATGAGGGTAACGGCGGGTAACGCCCCTGTTACCGGAGGCGGACAGGGCATCCTTATAGTTGAGGGAAGAAAAGTGAACGGCGATAAGGACATCGTGATCAGGAAGCTCGGCAATGCTTCTTTCTTTTATTTCTCGGATAAAAACATTGTCAGGTTCTTCCCTGACAACCATGGCCTGAAACAGTTGCTGCATCATATTTTTATAACTATTGAGCCTCCTGCAAAATGAACGTCGCAGCGAGATCGAGAGAAAAATATTCTGCGCAAGGATGAGTTGTGAAATCGCCCGGAAGCGTAGCAGTGCTACGTTGAGGACAATTTCTCAAGGAAGACGCCGCACAGGTTATTTTTAGCCGATCGGAGTAGATGTTCATTTTGCAAGAGGCTCTATTATTAAGTATTAGTCTTTTTTCCTTAATGGAGGAGCATTCATGCTGAAATGTTTTATGAAATCATCTTACCTGATTCCTTAGTTTATTGACAAAGATTTATTTTCATTTAGACTGGCGGCAAGAAAATTCAAAATTGGGCTCCGGGCTGAAAGTTGCTTATCAGTTAAGGTAAGGGCTGTCCCTTTGCCGGAGTATATGAAGGACTGACACTCAAGATGAATGAAACACCACAACGTGCCCTGTGGGGCAGCAAGATCGGCTTTCTTCTGGCCGCTATCGGCTCCGCCGTAGGTCTTGGCAATATCTGGCGTTTCAGCTACATGGCTTTTGAACACGGCGGGGGAGCGTTTCTCGTCCCTTATGTATGTGCACTGCTGCTGGCCGGCATACCGCTGATGATTCTGGAGTATACCCTGGGACACAGAGAGAAGGGCTCGTCACCGCTGGCCTTTACCCGGGTGTCACCCAAGTGGGAATGGGCCGGCTGGTGGATGCCCACTGTGGCGCTTTTCGGCATCATGCTTTATTACGCTGTTATCATCAGCTGGTGCATCAATTATTTCTTTTTCTCGTTTAATCTTGCCTGGGGTGCTGATCCCCAGGATTTTTTCTTCAATTCCTTTCTGCAGCTTTCCGCTTCACCCTTCGCCCTTGGCGGTATAAGAATTCCCATTCTATCCGCAACATTTTTCGTCTGGTTTATCTGCTGGATCATCTGCTACCGCGAGGTAAATCACGGCATTGAAAAGGCCTGTACTGTCTTCATGCCGATTCTTTTTCTGTTGACCCTGATTCTGGTCGCCTGGACCATTACCCTGGACGGGGCGGTGGATGCCATTAAAAATTATTATCTGAAGGCCGACTGGGATAAAATCAATATCTTCAGTCATTTTAACGATCCCGATGTCTGGTCGGTCTGGATTGCCGCCTTTGGACAAATCTTTTTCACCCTGTCCCTGGGCTTCGGGATCATGATAACCTTTGCCAGCTATCTGCCGAAAAAGACGGATATTGTCGGCAATGCCCTGTGGACGTCCCTCATCAACTGCATCTACTCTTTCATTGCCGGCTTTGCCGTCTTCGGCATAGTCGGTTTCATGGCCAATGCCAAGGGGGTGGCGTTCAATGAGGTGATCAAGGGCGGCCCGCAGCTGGCCTTTGTCGTTTACCCTGAGGCGATCCGGCAGTTGCCTTTCGGCCAGTCGCTCTTCGGGGCCATGTTTTTCCTGGTTCTCATTTTTGCCGGTCTCTCTTCCGGCATTTCTCTTATCGAGGCCTTCACCTGTTCCATAACAGACAAGTTTTCCTGGCCGAGAAAAACGGTGGTCAGCGTGATCTGTCTGCTCGGTTTTCTGGGAAGCATCATTTTCACCACCAGAAGCGGCATGTTCCTGCTTGATATCACCGATCATTTTATCACCAATTACGGGTTGCTGATGGGCGGCATTTTCGAATGTTATATTGTGGGCTGGCTGCTGAAAGCCCATGTGGCAAGAAGACACGTAAACAGTAGCGGAGGATTGCCGCTGCACGTTATCTGGGATGTCTGCATCCGCTATTTCACCCCTGTTGTTCTGCTTGTTATCATGCTGCAGGCCTTCATGGGGGAATTGCGTCAGGCCTACGGCGGTTATTCCGCGGATGCGCTGATCCTCTTCGGGGTTGACTGGCTGCTGCTGACCATTGTCGTATCGGTTGTTTTTACGTTTTATCCCTGGAAGAGGGAAAAACTGAAAAAACGTCATCATGTGGCTGAAGATCAGCTGTTAACCTGAACCGCGAGAAAAACAGGCTTTCATGACGAAAGAGTCCATTCAGGAAAAACTTTTTGCCCTTTATCGTGTCAGTTCCGAACATCTGACGGATTTTTTTAAGAGGGGGAGTATCGATGATTATGCCATCAGGGCTAATGAATTCGACGTGTTCTGTGCCTTCTGGGTAACAGCCTGCTATCTGCGCAGCATCAGCAAGCCGCCTGAGAAAGAGGTGGAAAATTTTAACCGGTCGATTGTGGTCAGCATTGTCGACCGGATTATCTCCTCCCATTCGCATGAGCTTGAAGATGAACAGATTGATTCCCTTTCGCAGACAGTAGCCAATGTTTTCGTGGAGAGATTTTCCAGTTACCGCGAGTTTTTTCAATCCGACCTGGAGCAGAGGGAGACCGGCAGCATCCGTCTCTTTCCCTGTCTGGTCGAGGGTTTTTTGGCTAATGTCCTGGACAGGCCAGTCCCTGAGCACTCGTCAATTCGTCCACTCCTTGATTCCACATTGGCTGATATGCTGAACAAGTCAGCGATTTTTCTGTCGGCTGATCTGTAAAAAAAAGAGCCTCTTGCAAAATGAACGTCGTAGCGAGATCGAGAGAAAAATATTCTGGGCAAGGATGAGTTGTGAAATCGCCCGGAAGTGTAGCAGTGCTACGCCCAGGACGATTTCACCAGGATGGCCGCACAGGTTATTTTTAGCCGATCGGAGGAGATGTCCATTTTGCAGGAGGCTCAATATTGAGGTATTATGCAGAAAATTAAAATTGGTGTGATCGGGGTGGGATATCTCGGCAAATTCCACGCTCAGAAATATGCCGCAATGGAAGATGTGGAGCTGGTCGGGGTGGCGGATGTTTCCGCCGAGGTTGCCAGCCAGGTTGCCCGGACAAACAGCACCAGAGCGTTCACGGATTACCGGGAGCTTTTACGGCATGTTGATGCGGTAAGCGTGGTGGTGCCGACCCCGCAGCATCATCAGGTGGCCAGTGACTGTTTTGCTGAAAATGTCGATGTGATGCTGGAAAAACCAATGACCGTTACCCTGGCCGAGGCTGACGATCTCATTAACAAGGCGGAAAAAGGCAATCGTATTCTTCAGGTCGGCCATCTGGAGAGGTTTAATCCGGCCATCGTCGCCATGCAGCAGTATCTGACCTGCCCGGTCTTCATCGAGTCGCAGCGGGTCCATTCCTTCAAGCCGCGGGGCTGTGAAGTGGATGTGATCCTTGATCTGATGATTCACGATATTGACATTATCCTCACGGTGGTCCCGTCTCCCCTTGAATCAATCTCCACCATCGGCGTGCCGGTTGTGACCAAGGAAACCGATGTTGCCGCCGCCCAGTTGATCTTTGCCAACGGCTGCACGGCCAATGTTACGGTGAGCCGCGTTGCTTACGATAATGTACGCAGTCTGCGTATTTATCAACCCGGCAGTTCTCTCACGGTGAATTATGCCACCAAGGAAATAAAAATCATTGAACGCCTCCCCGGTTCGACGCCTGCAGGCTACCCCAATGAAAAGACTACGCACTTCTGTTTTACCGAACAGGATGCCCTGGCGGCGGAACTGACGGATTTTATCCGCAATGTCCGGCTGCGGCAGCGACCGAAGGTTTCCGGCCGGGAAGGACGGCGGGCCCTTGAGGTGGCATTGCAGATTATCAGTCAGATCAGGGATCATATCGACAGCCACAAAGACCTGTTATGCTGCGGATAATGATCGTTGCCGGCGAGGCCTCGGGCGACCTGCATGGGGCGCATCTGGTTGCTGCCATGAAGGAGCTCGCCCCGGACCTTTCCCTGTGCGGCATGGGGGGTGGTGAACTGCGCCGGCAGGGCGTTGACATCTTATATGATGCTGCGGCAATGGCGGTGGTCGGTCTTGTTGAGGTCATCGCCCATCTGGGAGATATCCGTGCGGCCCGAAAAATACTCGTTGATGAGCTGCGCAACAATCCGCCCAACCTGCTCATTCTCATCGATTACCCTGATTTCAATCTGCTGCTGGCGCAGAAGGCCAGGCAGCTCGGCATTCCCATCTTTTATTATATCAGTCCGCAGGTCTGGGCCTGGCGCAGCGGCCGGGTCAAAAAAATCGGCAGAATCATTGACCGGATGGCGGTCATCCTGCCCTTTGAAAAAGAGTTTTACCACCAGCGCGGTGTCGAGGTAGAGTACGTGGGCCATCCGTTGCTTGATTCGGTCAGGCGCACCATGTCCAGAGGTGATTTCTGCCGGCTCCATCATATCAAGCCGGACAATATTCTCCTGGGGATTCTGCCGGGCAGCAGGAAAAAAGAGATACGCGCTATGCTGCCCGTTTTTCTTGAGACCGCTGCAAGGATGACGGAAATTCACGGCAACCTGACCATCCTGCTGCCCTTGGCGCCGAGTCTTACCATGCAGGATCTGATTGACTGCGGTCTCGACCAGCACCGGCTCGATATTAAGGTCATCTCTGAGGATCGTTACGATCTCATGGCCTCCTGCGATCTGGCCCTGGCGGCATCCGGCACGGTGACCCTGGAACTGGCCATTGTCGATGTGCCCATGGTGGTTGCCTATAAGGTGTCTCCCCTGACCTGGTTTATGGGCAATATGCTGGTCAAGGTCGATTATGCCGCCCTGGTCAATCTCATCGCCGGCCGCGAGGTGGTAAGCGAACTGATGCAGCATGAGGCCACTGCCGGGAAAATCTGTGCGGCCTTGCAGGATATCTGGCCCGGCAGCATGAAAAGACAGGATATGCTTAAAGGCCTGGCCGAGGTGCGGGAAAAGCTGGGCAGTGGCGGGGCCTCGCTGCGGGCTGCCCGGCTGGCCCTGGCCACGGCCCGTTAACAAATGTAAAAAACAGGTGAAAAAAAATCCGTTGCCTGGTAAGTATTTTGCGGGAACGAAAACGTCATAATAATATAAAGGGCCGACCATGAAGATTTTGATTGCTGAAGATGATGTGATGACGCGGGTCATCCTTCAGGAGATGCTGGCTGATGTAGGAACAACCCATGGGGCGGAAAATGGGCGGGAGGCAATTGAAGTTTTCACCCAGGCTTTGAAGGACCGGGACCCTTTTGATCTGGTCTGCCTGGATATTATGATGCCGGAAATCAACGGTCAGGATGCCTTGGTGCAGATCAGGAAAATCGAAGAGGATCTGGGCGTCATTCCGGAGTATCAGGTGAAGGTGATCATGATAACCGCCCTGAGTGATCCTGAAAACATCAGAAAGGCAAAAGAGGAAGGCCGCTGCGAGGCCTATATGACCAAGCCCGTCAAGATGGATCAGCTGATTGAGCAGATAAAAAAACTTGGTCTGGTTGTATCGTATTCGTTTTGAAAAAAAGGTGGATAGGTGTTTAGGTAGATAGTCTGAAGGTGATGAGGGGATTTTGTTATTTTTTCTTCAACTGTTTTTACTAATAGACTACAGACTAAAAGTCTAAATACCTTAAATCCCATACCTTAAATCCCTGAGCTGTTCCGAAGATATTCGATCAGCTTCCGGTGCCCGGCCGGAAAGGCAAAGCGGTGCAGTTCGGTGTAAGGCACCCACCTGTTTTCCTGGGCAGCCAGCGGTTCCGGTTCTTTCTTTTCCCCTCCCACAACATCACAGAAAAATCCATGCAGAATCACCCGATAATGCATGTAGCTGTGCTTGACACTGGTGATTTCTCCCGTCACGCCCACATGCAGTCCTGTTTCTTCCAGGAATTCCCGCACCACCGCCTGCTGCGGCGTTTCTCCCTCTTTCAGCCGTCCCCCCGGAAATTCCCAGAGATTGGCCCACACATCATCCGCCTGTCTTTTCTGAATGAGTATCTTTTCATCCCTGAACAGAATGCCGGTCGCCATCTCGATAAAAATGGTCTTTTTTTTCGGCGGCAGCACCGGCCGTTCTGAGACAATCTGCAACTGGTGGGCCTTGCAGTAGCCGGTAACCGGACACCGGCTGCAGTGAGGGGTTCTGGGCAGGCAGACCAGAGCGCCGAGCTCCATCAGGGCCTGGTTGAAGGTGCGGGACCTGCCGGACGGCAGCATTGCCGCTGCCTTTTGCCAGACCAGCGTCTTGTTTTCCCTGCTCTTGATCGGGGTAATGATATCAAACAGGCGGGCAAAGATGCGTTCAATGTTGGCGTCAACCACCGGAAAGTCCTGATTAAAGGCAATGCTCATGATGGCGCCGGCCGTGTAGGGACCAATGCCGGGCAGTTTGACCAGGGCCTCATAGCGGGCGGGCAGCATATTGCCCTGCACTGCCAGGATTCTGGCGGTGCGGTGCAGATTTCTGGCCCGGGAGTAGTAACCGAGACCTTCCCAGCTTTTGAGCACCTCGTCCTCATCGGCAGTGGCAAGGCTTTCGATATCCGGGAAGCGCTCCAGCCACCTGGTGAAATAGAAAACAACCCGGTCCATCTGGGTCTGCTGCAGCATGATCTCGGCAATCCAGACATGATAGGGCGCGTAAGTATGGCGCCACGGCAGATCCCGGCTGTGGAGATGAAACCACTCCAGCAGGTTGTCGATAAAATGGTGGTCAATAGACATGGCTTACTGTCTACGCTGGCTGTTCAGCCAGTCGATGCGGCTCCACAGCCCTTGAATGATGCGGACCTCCCGTTGATCCAGGCCGGCCCGGCCGAATATGCGGCGGAAGGTGCGCAGGATATGGTCGGGATTCTGCGGGTCAAGATACTCGGCCTCGCTCAGCGTCCGGCGCATGTGCTGGAACATGCTTTCCAGGGTTCTGCTGTCGGCCGGCTCGGTCTCGCCGCTTGGTCCAGTCTGCTGGATAGGGCATCCCCGGCTGAGCTCATAAAGACAGATGGTCACCGCCTGGGCCAGGTTGAGGGAGGGCAGGGCAGGGTCGGTGGCAATGGTAACGAAAAACTGGCAGAGATCCAGTTCCGCGGTGGTAAGACCGCTGTCTTCCCGGCCGAAGACCAGGGCGGTTTGCACGGTTGAACCATGACGGGCAAGCAGCGGGGCGATCTCATGGGGTTCGAGAAAATCCTGCCGGTATTTGCCGAAGCGGCGGGTGGTGCCCAGGCAGAGACTGCAGTCAGCCAGGGCGTCGGCAAGCGTGCCGAACATCCCGGCCTTTCTGAGCAGGTCCCTGGCGTTGACCGCCATGTCCCGGGCCTGTTTGCTGAGATGATCGGCCCGGGGATTGACCAGGCGCAGATCGGCAAAACCGAAATTCATCATCACCCGGCAGATGGAACCGATATTGAGCGCGCCCTGGGGTTCGACCAGAACCACGCAGACGGCAGGGGATGTCATTGCAGAACTCCTGGAATGAACCACGGAGCGCACAGAGTGCACAGTGTTAACGAGCTGTAATAAATAATATTTCTCTGTGTACTCCGCGTGCTCTGTGGTGAACAAATAGAATTGTTACGAGTTCGTCTCATTTACCCATTGAGTAAATTTTTGACTATGGCATCGCCCATTTGTGCCGTATTCACCACTTTGTTCGGGTCAACGGCAATGTCGCGGGTGTGGATACCGCTATCAAGGGTGCGTTCCACCGCCCGGTCGATGGCGCCCGCCGCCTCATCCAGGCCGAAGCTGTAACGGAGCATCATGGCCGCCGACAGAATCTGGGCAATGGGATTGGCGATCCCCTTGCCGGCAATGTCCGGGGCCGAGCCGCCGGCCGGTTCGAACAGGCCGAATTTGTCCTTGTTGAGGCTGGCCGAGGCGAGCAGCCCCATGGAGCCGGTGAGCATGGCCGATTCATCGGAGATGATGTCGCCGAACATGTTGTCGCAGAGCAGCACGTCAAACTGGTGGGGATCACGCACCAGCTGCATGGTGGCGTTGTCGATGTAGATGTGGTTCAGCGTCACGTCGGGGTATTCCCTGGCGATCTCCTTGACCACCTCCCGCCACAGCACCATGGTGGTCAGCACATTGGCCTTGTCCACCGAGGTCACCTTTTTGCGGCGCAGACGGGCGGCGTCAAAGGCCATGCGGGTGATGCGCTCGATTTCCGCCCGGGTATAGACCAGGGTGTCCCAGGCCTTTTCCGAGGGACCGCTGCCTTCCCGGCCCTTGGGCTGGCCGAAGTAGATGCCGCTGGTCAGCTCGCGCACGCAGAGGATGTCAAAGCCGTCCTTGATGATGTCGGCCCGCAGCGGGCAGGCGCCCACCAGTGATTTAAACACCCTGGCCGGCCGGTAGTTGCAGAACAGATCAAAATGTTTGCGCAGGGGCAGCAGGGCGGCCCGTTCCGGCTGCTGCTCCGGCGGCAGGCTCTCCCATTTGGGACCGCCCACCGAGCCGAACAGGATGGCATCGCTCTCTTCACAGGTCTTCAGGGTCTGGGGCGGCAGGGCCTGGCCGTGGTGGTCAATGGCGCAGCCTCCCACGTCTGCAAAAACATAGTCGAGCGCAAACGAGAATTTTTTCTGGGCCGCATCAAGCACCTTGATTGCCTCTTTCATAACCTCCGGGCCGATGCCGTCACCGGCGAGAACCGCTATTTTTTTCATGGGAATATCCTGATTTGATGGTTATTGAATAAATAAATGATATGCTTTGTCTGTTTGCTTACCACTCAATTTCCGCCGCAAAATAGAGCAACATCCGGTTTGGCTGAAAAAAGGTGATAGCCGATTTCTATAGTTTTTTGTGGCGGGCAAGTCTGTAAACTTACTAAAATAGCGGGGTGAAGGCGAGAAAAAAGTGCATGTGACAAAAGTCATTACTCTCCAGCAGAGGCAAGTCTCCTTGATAAGTTTCCTTTAAAAAAAGAACCAAACGTTAACCATTGATAAAATAACTTCATGTCAGCAGCCAATGAGGAACATCAGGTCCTGAGTGCCGATTTTCTGAAAACCATCCCCACCAGCCCCGGCGTCTATCTGATGTACAACCGCGCCGACAAGGTGATCTATGCGGGTAAGGCCCTGGATCTGCGCAAGCGGCTGGCCTCCTATGCCCGGGTGCAGGGGGCGGCCCATTCAAAAACCGCGGTCATGGTCAGCCGTATTGCCCGGGTGGAGACCATTCTCACCCGCACGGAAAAGGAGGCGCTCATCCTGGAGGCCTCGCTGATCAAAGAGCATCGGCCCAAATACAATGTCATTCTGCGCGACGACAAGAATTATCCGCTGATCAAGGTCACTGTCGGCGAAACCTGGCCGCGGGTCATGATGACCCGGCGCAAGATCAAGGACAAATCCCGTTACTTCGGGCCGTTCAGCTCAAGTACGGCCATGTGGTCGACCATCCGGCTGCTGCAGTCCCTTTTCCCCCTGCGGCGCTGCAAGGGGGCGGAGGTGGAAAAGCGTTCGCGGCCCTGCCTCAACTTTCAGATGAAGAGATGTCTGGCCCCCTGCATGGGCAAGGTGGATGCCGGCCTCTATCAGGAAATGGTGCGGGATGTCCTGCTGGTGCTTGAGGGCAGAAACAGGGAGCTCAGCCACAAACTCAAGGAGAAGATGGACCTGGCGGTTTCCCGCCTGCGGTTTGAGGAGGCGGCCCTTTACCGGGACCAGCTGCGGGCCCTTACGGAAACCCTGGAAAAACAGGTCGTGGCCGGGGAAGGCGACGCGCAACTTGACGTGTTCGGTTTCGTCCGGGAAGGTTCCTCCGTGGCCATCTCCGTCATCACCGTCCGCCATGGCAGGGTGCTGGGACAGCAGGTTTTCTTTCTGGCCGAGCCGGTGGGTGAAGACGCCGAGGTGCTGGCGGAAAGCGTCAAAAGGTACTTTGAGGAAACGGATTTCATCCCCAGGGAGGTGCTGTTTCCCCTGCTGCCTGATGATCACCAGCTGCTCAGCCTTTGGCTCTCAGAGGTGAAAAAACAGCAGGTGGTTTTCAAGGTGCCGGTGCGGGGCGACAAGACCCGCTTGCTCGACATGGCGCAGGCCAATGCCCGCCAGGTTTTTGCCGAGCGGGAGGCAAAGGAAAAGAGCTGGGATGTCCTGGCCTCATCCTTGATGAAAACTCTGCATCTGCAGCGCCGGCCGGAGCGGATCGAATGCCTGGATATCTCCAATATCAGCGGTCAGCAGGCGGTGGGTTCCCTAGTCTGTTTTGAAAAAGGGGAAAAGTCGGGCAAGCGCTACCGGCATTTCAGGATCAAAACGGTTCCCGGACCGGATGATTACCGAATGATGGCCGAGGTGCTGGAACGCAGGCTGAAAAGAGGGGTTGCCGAGGATGATTTGCCTGATCTGCTGATGCTCGACGGCGGCAAGGGTCAGCTGCATGTGGCAGTCAGCATGGTCGGGAACTTTGCCCTGGAAGACAGGATAGAGCTGGTGGGTATTGCCAAGGAAAAAGGGGAGGAGGGAGAAAAGCTTTACCGGCCGGGGCGCAAGAATCCCATTCTGCTGCCCCGCCATTCCCCGCTGCTGCTCTTGCTCATGCGCATCAGGGATGAGTCCCACCGTTACGGCGTCACCCTGCATCGAAAACTGCGCCACAAATCGGCCTTTTCATCGGAGATCGACAAAATTCCGGGGGTGGGGCCCATGCGAAAAAAGAAATTGCTGCAGGTGTTCGGCAGCCTGACAAAGCTGAAGAATGCCTCAACTGCCGAACTTGGCGCTGTTCCGGGAATCGGCCCTGAGCTGGCTGAAACGATTGCCCTTTTTTTCAAAGGGGAGGGATAAGCCGCCCGGCCATATATTTGTTGCTTTTTGTGGGGCAAATCACTATGTTTGTTTCGTCTGTCTCTTAATCTTCTGTATTGTACCTCAGTGTATTTATCACCATTATATTGTTACCATGCGAAAGGGAATTTGAACTATGTGGGAATATTCGGATAAAGTCAAAGAACACTTCTTAAACCCGCGAAATGTAGGTGAAATCGACAATCCGGACGGGATCGGCGAAGTTGGTTCCCTGTCCTGTGGCGATGCGTTGAAACTCACCTTCAAACTTGATGCGGCCAAACAGAAAATAATTGACGCCAAGTTCAAAACCTTTGGCTGCGCCAGCGCCATCGCCTCATCCTCCGCTTTGACGGAGATGATCAAGGGCCTTGATCTGGAAGAGGCCGCCAAGATAACCAATGAGGATATCGCCGACTATCTCGGCAGCCTGCCCAAGGAGAAAATGCACTGTTCCGTCATGGGACGTGAGGCCCTTGAGGCAGCCATCGCCAACTACCGGGGGGTCGCCCTGCCCATGGCGGAAGGTGAGGTTGTCTGCGAATGTTTTGGCGTGACTGATCTGGAAATCAAGCGGGCCATCGAGGAGAGCAATCTGCGCACGGTGGAGGAGGTGACCAACTTCACCAAGGCGGGCGGCGGCTGCGGCAAATGCGAGGAGCGTATACAGGAATTGATCAACGAGGTGAGAAAGACCGGCAAGCCGAAGATCATTCCCATGACCGGGCCCAAGCGGCTGACCAATATCCAGAAGATCAAGATGATCGAGGATGTGTTTGAAAGAGAGGTCCGCCCGACCCTGAAAAAGGATGGCGGGGATGTTGAGCTGATCGATGTGGATGGTGATTATGTCATTGTTTCCCTGCGGGGTTCCTGCGCCAGCTGCGCCAAGTCCCAGACGACCTTGAAGGAATATGTCGAGAAAAAACTCAGGGAGCAGGTGCTTGACACCTTGATAGTTGAGGAGAGCAAGATATGAGCGGAATGGACACAATCATCTACATGGACAACAATGCAACCACCATGGTTGCCCCTGAGGTCCTCGAGGCCATGCTGCCTTACTTTTCAAAACTGTACGGCAATCCGTCCAGCATGCATACCTTCGGAGGCCAGGTGGGCAGAGCGGTGCGCACTGCCAGGGAGCAGATCGCCGAACTGATCAATGCCGAGCCGGAGGAGATCATCTTTACCAGCTGCGGCACGGAAAGCGATTCCACGGCAATCCTTGCCGCGCTTCAGGCCCAGCCGGAAAAAAGGCATATCGTCACCACCAGGGTCGAGCATCCGGCGGTAAAAAATCTGTGCCGCGGCCTTGATTCCCTCACCGGCCACAAGCACCGGGTTACCGAACTGCCGGTGGAGAGTGACGGCACCGTTGATCTGCAGCGCTATGAGGACAGCCTGGGAGATGAAACGGCCATTGTCAGCGTCATGTGGGCCAATAATGAAACAGGGGTGATTTTCCCCATTGAGGAAATGGCGAAGATCGCCAAAAACAGGGGGGTCCTCTTTCACACCGATGCCGTCCAGGCGGTGGGGAAAATCCCCATCGATCTGTCCGCGGTGCCGGTTGATTTCCTCTCCCTGTCAGGCCACAAACTCCATGCCGCCAAGGGAATAGGGGTGCTCTATGTCAGGAAGAGAACGCCATTCGTGCCGTTTCTCATCGGCGGCCACCAGGAGCATGGCCGCCGGGGGGGCACGGAAAATGTCGCATCCATCATCGGACTCGGCAAGGCCTGTGAGCTGGCCGCCCGTCATATTACCATGGAAAACACCACGGTCAGGGCCCTGCGCGACAAGCTGGAAAAAGACCTTCTTGAAAAAATTCCCAATGCCATTTTGAACGGCCACAAAACCCAGCGCCTGCCCAATACCGCCAATGTCAGTTTTGAGTATGTGGAAGGGGAGGCCATTCTTCTGCATATGGACCGATTCGGCATCTGCGCCTCCTCAGGCTCTGCCTGTACCTCCGGTTCTCTTGAGCCGTCCCACGTCCTGCGGGCCATGGGGGTTCCGTTCACCGCCGCCCACGGTTCGATCCGTTTCAGCCTCAGTGTCTATAATACTGAGGAAGAGGTGGATTTTGTGCTGGATAAAATGCCGGCCATCATCGCCAACCTGCGGGAGATGTCGCCTTTCTGGCAGGGCAGATGAAGGTTGCACGTATACCTGGGAATTCAGGAGACAGGAGTCAGGAGCCAGAATAAAACGTAATAAAATCAATCAATCTGAATTCTGTCTCCTGTTTTCTGGATTCTCACCTACAGACAACCCGGACAGAATCGAGGAGATAACCTACAGCCATGCAAGTAATCCCCCCCTCCTATGAAATCCTCACGGACCTTGACCGGCAAAGTCTGGCCGTGCGCATCGAGGCATGTGGACGTCTCTGCTATAAAAGCGAAGATAAGATCACCGCCGATTCCGCCCCACCCTTTATTCGCAGAATATTAAAGCACGGACATAACTCTGTAGCGGAAATGGCTGTCCTGACGTTAAAATTAGATGTTGATCGTGAATCGCACTTGGCCCAGCTTTTTGCCGTACTGCCCAAATATCTGCAAATCGACCGAATAGAAAAAAAGACCCTGCTGGTCAGCGGTTCGGTCCGCGCCTTCCGCGAACTTTTTCAGGGCCACGGCAACCTCAAGATCGTCAAGGGTATCACCCATTATCTGGCGGAAAGACATCCTCTCTTTTTTGAAGATATTCTGCCGAAAAGGGGGTTGCTCCAGCAGGAAGGGGTGCTGGTGGAAAAACTGCCCCTGGCGGAGGTTGACGCCCTGTCAAGTGATCTGTTCGCCAAGCATCGCTATATTGCCGTAAAATTTATCGTTAATCGGGCTGTCACCCATGAAATGGTCAGGCATCGTCCCTGCGGCTTTCTCCAGGAGAGTCAGCGTTACTGCCGTTACAGTGACAGCAAATTCGGCAGCCAAGTGACCTTCATCAAGCCTCTTTTTTACGAGGAAGGCAGCCCGGAGTATCAACTCTGGGAAACCGCCATGCTGGAGACCGAAAGGCTTTATGTTCAGCTGCTTGAAACATCAACCCCCCAGGCGGCCAGGACTGTTCTGCCCAATTCCTGCAAAACCGAACTGATCGTCTATGCCAATCTTCTCCAGTGGCTCCATATGTTCAAGCTGCGTACTTCCAAGGGTGCCGACCCCTCCATGCGGGAGGTGATGATCCCACTGCTTGAGGATTTCAAGGTTCTTTTTCCTTCTGTTTTTGCGTATTTGACTCCTGAAAAATAAGTATATTTGCCGATTGTTTTCGCAAAAATAATGTAGTAATGACATTTGTCTCCAGCCAGCAGCACGGGAGACGTGCGTCCAAAAAATGCCTTTATTGCTTAACTTAATATTATTTCATTAACTTGTGATGAGAAGGAGGAAGTGATGGTTCTTGATCCAACAAAGCACGCAGATTGGGAAATTGCTGAAGATGCTGAAAAGAACATGAAGACGGTTTACGAGCTGGCTGAAAAGCTCGGGCTTGAAAAGGAAGAACTTCTGCCCCATGGCCATTATGTGGCCAAGCTCGATTACCGCAGGATTCTTGATCGGTTGAAGGACAAGCCAGACGGAAAATACGTTGACGTAACCGCCATTACTCCCACCCCGCTTGGCGAGGGCAAGAGCACCTGCGCCATGGGTCTGGTTCAGGGGCTCGGCAAAAGAAACAAAAGCGTTGTTGGCGCCATCCGCCAGCCTTCCGGCGGTCCCACCATGAACATCAAGGGAAGCGCCGCCGGCGGCGGTCTGGCCCAGTGTATTCCGCTGACGCCCTTTTCTCTCGGCCTTACCGGCGACATCAACGCCATCATGAACGCCCACAATCTCGGCATGGTGGCCCTTACCTCCCGCATGCAGCATGAGGCAAACTACACCGATGAGCAGCTGGCCAAAAGAAATCTGCGCAGGCTTGACATCCATCCCAAGAAGGTTGAATTCGGCTGGATCATCGATTTCTGCGCCCAGGCGCTGAGAAATATCACCATCGGTCTGGGCGGCAAAATGGATGGTTATACCATGCAGTCCAAATTCGCCATTGCCGTCAGTTCCGAGATCATGGCCATCCTGTCCATCGCCACCGACCTGAAAGACATGCGCGAGAGAATCGGTAAGATCGTTGTCGCCTATGACCGGCAGGACCGGCCCGTCACCACCGCTGATCTTGAGGTGGACGGCGCCATGACCGCCTGGATGGTTGAGGCCATAAATCCTAATATGTTGCAGACCATCGAAGGCCAGCCCGTCATCGTTCATGCCGGCCCCTTTGCCAACATCGCCATCGGCCAGTCATCCGTCATCGCTGACCGGGTTGCCCTGAAAATCGCTGATTACAACGTGACCGAGAGCGGCTTCGGCGCGGACATCGGTTTTGAGAAATTCTGGAACCTCAAATGCCGCTACAGCAAGCTCAAACCCAATTGCGCGGTCATTGTCGCCACCATCAGGGCCCTCAAATGCCATGGCGGGGCCCCGATTCCGGTGCCCGGCAAACCCATGCCCGAAGAATACAAGAAAGAAAATGTCGGCTGGGTTGAGGATGGCTGCAAGAACCTCATCCACCACATCCAGACAGTGAAAAAGGCCGGCATCAATCCGGTGGTCTGCATCAATGCCTTCTACACCGATACGGACGAAGAGATCAAAGCGGTACGCCGCCTCGGCGAGGCCGCAGGCGCCAGGGTTGCCCTGTCGCGCCATTGGGAGCATGGCGGTGACGGAGCCCTTGAATTTGCCGATGCGGTGGTGGACGCCTGCGAGGAAAAAAATGACTTCAAGTTCCTCTATGATCTCGAAACACCGCTCAGCAAGCGTATTGAATTGATCGCCAAGGATGTATATGGTGCCGATGGCGTCAGCTATACTCCTGAGGCCCAGGACAAGCTGAAACGGATGGAGGCTGATCCTGAGATGAAGGAGATGGGCACCTGTATGGTGAAGACGCATCTTTCCCTGTCCCATGAGCCGAGACTGAAAGGGGTGCCAAAGGGCTGGACCCTGCCGATCCGGGATATCCTCACCTATAAGGGTGCCGGTTTTGTTGTTCCTGTTGCCGGCGCCATCAGTCTGATGCCGGGTACGGCATCAGATCCTGCCTACCGGCGTATTGACGTGGACGTGAAAACCGGAAAGGTGAAAGGCGTTTTCTAACGGAAGGCTTTTTCCCCTGGCAACAAAGGCGATACTGACGGGACCGCTCTCCCCGGTATCGCCTTTGCCTTTTTTGTTACTACTGAGCCTCTTGCAAAATGAACATCTACTCCGATCGGCTAAAAATAACCTGTGCGGCCATCCTGGTGAAATCGTCCTGGGCGTAGCACTGCTATGCTTCCGGGCGATTTCACAACTCAACCTTGCCCAGAATATTTTTCTCTCGATCTCGCTACGACGTTCATTTTGCAAGAGGCTCTACTGTCGGGCCACTATTTGATGAACTCGACAAAAGTCTTTTTTTCACCACAGGCGCACAGAAATCAAAGAGAACGTTTTAATTACAGTCAGTTAGTTCTGTGGGCTCTGTGCTCTCCATGGTAAATTTTCAGTTGTAACGGAGCCACCATATTTGAAAAAGTTGTTAAGCCTTTTATAATGAGCTAATATGAAAAATAGTCTCAAACAAACCTCCACCTCTTTTTATATATGGCGCTTCCAGCACAGAAAATAATAGATAAAAAAGCAGGCCTCCGGACAACGGTCAAAGACCAGTCCGGAGCAGGCAAGACCAAGATCGGCGAGGTGCTCAGGAGAGAAGGGCATATTCTCAATACCCAGCTTGAGGAGGCTCTTGCCATCCAGAAGAAAACCGGTCAGCGACTGGGCAGTATTCTCATCAAACTCGGCTACATAGAGGACTCAACGATCCTCAATGTTCTCAGCCGGCTCCATAATTTCCCACCCATCGACATCAAAAAGGAACCGCCTAACCCGGAAATCTTCAAAACCATATCATTTGATGTCGTTAAAAAATATTGCGCCCTTCCCCTGCGCGTTACCGGCAAGACGCTGCAGGTCACCATGGCCGAGCCGACTGACACCAGCGCGGTGGAAGAGCTCCAGTCGGAAGTGAAGATGGTTTTGGCCGTGTGTGTTTCCACGGAAAAGGATATTTTCGATGCCTATAAGAAATATTACAAGATCAGCGATGAGGAATTCAGCAAGCTGACCGGGGCTGATGAGAAAATTGAGGAGGAGGAGGAGGATGTCACCAGCATTGATGACTTCGGCTCCCTTGCTTCGGAAGCTGCCGAAGACATGGCCATCGAGGAGGATGGCAGGGAGGCGGAAGAGTTCTCCGCCTCTGATGCGCCGATCATCAAGCTGGTGAACGGTATCCTTATCAAGGCGGTCAAGGACGGGGTCAGCGATGTCCACATTGAACCCTACGAGAAGTCGCTGCAGGTCCGTTACCGTCTGGACGGTTCCCTCTATAAATCGATGAATCTGCCGCTCAGTATCAAAAACGCCTTGAACTCAAGGGTGAAAATCCTTTCAAGTCTCGACATCACGGAACGCCGTGTTCCCCAGGACGGCAGAATCAAGATGCGCATCGGCAAAAACAAGGTGGTGGATTTCCGTGTCTCAACTCTACCCACCCTGTTTGGCGAAAGCATTGTTCTCCGTATTCTGGATAAGGCTTCACTCAACGTTGATCTGACCAAACTCGGTTTTGAGCCGGAAGTCTATGGCACCTTAAAACGCTGCCTTCACCGGCCACAGGGTTTGCTGCTTGTCACCGGCCCCACCGGCAGCGGCAAGACGGTTACCCTTTATTCCGCCCTGAACTCGCTCAACAGTGAGGACACCAAGATTCTCACCGCCGAGGATCCGGTGGAGTTCAACTTCAAGGGGATCAATCAGGTCAACGTCCATCAGGAGGTGGGGATGACCTTTGCCGCCGCCCTGAAGGCCTTTTTGCGGCAGGACCCGGACATCATCATGGTTGGTGAGATCCGTGACATGGAAACCGCGGAGATTGCCATCAAGGCGGCCATGACGGGCCATCTCGTCTTTTCCACCCTGCATACCAATGACTGCGCCGCCACCATCGGCCGTCTGGTTGATATCGGCATTCCACCTTATATGCTTGCCTCGGCCATTACCATGGTTCAGTCCCAGAGGCTGGGACGTCGTCTGTGCCGGGAGTGTAAGACGGAGCTCCCCGTGCCGGACGAAAAGGAGCTGCTCGCCATCGGCTTCAGGGAAGACCAGATAAAGGGGCTTACCTCGCTCTATGGTCCCAAGGGATGCCCTGTCTGCCGGGGAGGCGGATATAAAGGCCGGGTCGGTTTTTTTGAGCTGATGGAGGTTACCGACGAGGTTGCCAAGGCCATCAGTGCGGAGGTTCCTGAAGATCAGCTGCGCAAGGTGGCCATTCAGGAAGGCATGATTCCTCTGCGCAATGCCGCCATACTCAAGGCAATTCAGGGGGTTACCAGCCTTGATGAAGTGCTGAAGAAAACCGTCATAACCGAAGAGAGTCTGCCGGCCTATCTGGTCAATCCGGACATCGAAAGATATGAGGACGGTGATGTCATCATCCGCCAGGGCAATACCGACATTGATTTCTTCCAGCTGATACAAGGGGCGCTGATGGTGGTCAAGGATGGTAAGAAAATTGCTGAAATCACTGAGCCCAACGAATATTTCGGAGAAATGTCGGCGATTTCCGGGGTGGCCCGTTCCGCATCCATTCTCTCCAAGGGAAGGTCTGCCATCAAACGTTTTCCCGGCGATAAAATCATGGAAATCATTGAAAAACATCCTCAGGTTGCCAAGCATTTCTTCAAGACCCTTGTCACCCGTCTCGGCCAGGCTAATGATATCATCGTCAAGCTTGCCGAGAGCCGCAACAGATAGCATTCTCTAGGTACTATTACCTAACTACTCGGAATTTAAACCTTTCTTTTGTTGTATTCTTCCGCAAATCGCCACAAATCCCTTGCAAAACTGGATTGAGTTCACTAAGATATTTAACTCAGTTTAGCTAATCTTTCTGCTTTCCCCAGGCAAGTCACGGCGAACACAACACTTTTTCCATATTCATTTTTTTTCATTTATGTTTCTTTTCCATTAAGGAGTGATAATGACAGCAAAAATTATCAGCGGGACCGAGACCGCTAAAGCTATTCGCGAGGAACTCAAAAAAGAAATCGCAGAGTTGAAGGAAAAGCACAATGTCGTACCAGGGTTGGTAACCATTCTTGTCGGTGAGGACCCGGCCTCCCAGTCTTATGTCAGCGCCAAAAACAAAACCGCCCACGCCTTGGGCATCCATTCAGAGCAGGTGACTCTTGCCGCAGATACCGGTGAGCAGGAACTTCTTAATCTGATTGAGAAATACAACAATGATGATAAAATCAACGGCATTCTTGTCCAGCTTCCCCTGCCGAAACATATTAATGAAGCGAAAGTTCTTTATGCCATTGATCCTGATAAGGATGTGGATGGCTTTCATCCTGTCAACGTCGGCAAGATGGTGCTGGGTGAACAATGTTATCTTCCCTGCACCCCCCATGGCATTCTTGAGCTTCTGACCCGCAGCGGGGTAAAGACAAGCGGGGCTGAGGTTGTTGTCATCGGTCGCAGCAACATCGTCGGCAAACCTATCAGCAATCTCATGCTGCAGAAACGGGACGGCGGCAACGCAACGGTCACTATCTGTCACACCCGCACCAGAGATATGGCGGCCCATACCAAACGAGCCGATATCATCATCGCTGCAGTCGGTGTGCCCAAAATGGTCACCGCTGATATGGTCAAGGATGGGGTGGTGATTATCGATGTCGGGGTCAACCGGATAGGTAAAACAGCGGACGGCAAGGCGATACTTGCCGGTGATGTTGATTTTGACGGGGTCAAGGAAAAGGCTGCAGCCATAACTCCCGTACCGGGCGGCGTAGGACCCATGACAATAACCATGTTAATGAAAAATACCGTGCAGGCGGCCAAACAGGCTGCCGGCCTGATGTAAAACTTCAGGGAGAAAAAATATGGCAATCTCAAGAAACGGATGTGAAGGCTGTATCGAGATAACCTGCACCTCCACGAAAGATGTCCTGTCCAAGGACATCGCAAAAAACGTCATTACCGCTTACGACCGGGTAAGAATGCGCGGCATGTCGGCCTGTCTTTTCGGTTCAACCGGCACCTGCTGCCGCAATTGCAATATGGGACCCTGCCAGATTATTGACGGCGTTGACGAAATGATCGGCATCTGCGGTGCCACAGCGGACACGGTGGTAGCTCGAAATTTCTGCCGCACCATTGCTGCCGGCTCGGCAGCCCACACCGACCATGCCCGGGAAATGGTCAAGGGTTTCATTGCCACGGCCAAGGGAGAAACCCCGCACGAAATCAAGGATGTCAATAAGCTGATGATGCTTGCCGAGGTCTTCGGTGTGGCAACGGAGGGCAGGGACAAGAATGATATAGCCCTGGAAATCGGAGAGCGTGCTCTGGCGGATTTCGGTAAACAGGATGATAAGCCTGTCACCATGGTGAAAAGAGCGCCGAAAAAACGCCAGGAGCTGTGGAAACGGCTGGGCGTCGAGCCGCGCGGCATTGACCGGGAAGTTGTCGAGATTATGCACCGCACCCATATGGGGGTTGACCAGGATTATCAGAACCTCATGCTGCAGGGCGCCCGCTGCGCCCTGGGCGACGGCTGGGGTTCCTCCATGCTGTCCACCGAACTGACCGATATCATGTTCGGCACCCCGGTGCCTCGCCGTGCCATAGTCGATCTCGGCGTTCTCAAGCCGGACGAGGTGAACGTCACGGTGCACGGCCATGAGCCGCTGCTGGCCGAAGCGCTGTGTCTGGCCGCCCAGGACGAGGAAATGCTCGCCCTGTCCCGCAAGGTCGGGGCCAAGGGGATCAATCTCGCCGGGGTCTGCTGTACTGGCAATGAAATTCTCATGCGTCGCGGCATTCCGGTGGCAGCGGGCTTTGTCCAGCAGGAAATGGCCCTGGCAACCGGGGCCATCGAGGCCATGGTGGTTGACGTCCAGTGCATCATGCAGTCCGTGGCCGAGGTGGCCAAGTCTTTCCATACCGACGTCATTACCACTAACTACCGGGCCAAGATGCCCGGCGCCGTGCATATCCAGTTTAATGAAGAGGACCCCTTGGGCAGCGCCAAGGAGATTCTCAAAAAAGCCATCAACAACTTCAAGAAACGCGGCGAATTCTATATTCCGCAGGAAAACAAGCTCGATGTGGTGGTCGGTTTCAGCCATGAAACGATCAATTACATGCTGGGCGGCCGTTTCCGCTCAAGTTACCGGCCATTAAACGACAACATCATCAACGGCAGAATCCGGGGGGTGGCGGCCATCGTCGGCTGTGATAACTACAAATACGCTGACAACAATCATGAAATTATCGCCCGGGAACTGATCAAAAACGATGTGCTGGTGCTGGCCACCGGCTGCGCGGCAACAGCCCTCGGCCGGGTCGGTCTGGTCCGGCCCGAGGCTGCCGAGTTTGCCGGCCCCGGCCTGCGCGAGGTGTGTGAAACTGTCGGTATGCCTCCCATCCTGCACTGCGGATCATGTGTCGATAACAGCCGTCTGCTCATCGCCGCCACCGAGATGGTAAGAGAGGGTGGTCTGGGAGATGATATATCCGACCTGCCCATGGCCGGCACAGCGCCTCTGTGGATGAGCGAGAAGGCCGTTGCCATCGGACAGTACTTTGTCTCCAGCGGCGCTTATGTCATCTTCCAGAATCTGCCCCTCACCGGCTCCAAGAATTTCCATAAATTCATGGCCGAGGGAATGGATGAAATTTACGGCGGCCGCTGGGATATTGAAGAGGATCCTGTGAAGCTTGCCCAGAAAATGATCGCCAGGATCGACCTGAAACGAAAGGAACTCGGCATAGACAAGAAACGGGAAAGGGTCCTCTTTGATATGGAGATGCGCCGCGATCTGGGAACCGGCGGTCCCCTGAAGGATGTCGGCTGCCACGGTCCCACTCCAGCCTGATGACCAGCCGGGAGCACCTGATCTGTTCATTCTACTAACTACTTTAAATTCTTAACATAAGGATACAACCGAATGAAATCGGGAAGTCGTTTAGAAAAAATTCTGACCTCCGGCGGTTTTGCCGTGACCGGAGAACTGGGACCGCCTAAAAGCGGAGATCCGGATGTTGTCAGGAAGAAGGCCGGGATACTGAAGGGGCATGTGGACGCGGTCAATATTACTGACTGCCAGACCGCCATTGTCCGGATGTCGAGTATTGCCGCCGGACTCATCACCCTGCAGGAAGGAGTGGAACCGGTTATCCAGATGACATGCCGCGATCGGAACAGGATCGGCATGCAGAGTGATATTCTCGGTGCCGCGGCCCTTGGCTTGAAAAATCTTCTCTGTCTTACCGGTGACCATCAGAAATTCGGTAACCACCCTGGCGCCAAGGGTGTCTTTGATATGGATTCCATCCAGCTTCTCGGCATGGTGCGTGCCATGCGGGACGAGAAGAAATTTCAATGCGGCGAGGAGATAAAGTCAGCAGAACCCCGGCTCTTTCTCGGCTGTGCCGCCAATCCCTTTGCCAATCCTTTTGAATTCCGGGCCCCGCGGCTTGCCAAAAAGGTGGCGAGTGGCGCAGACTTTGTTCAGACCCAGATTATCTATAATGTCGAAAAATTCGCCAGGTTCATGGAAATGGTGCGTGACCTGGGGCTCGACGAAAAGGTCTATATTCTCGCCGGTGTTACCCCGCCGAAGTCACTCGGCATGGCGCGCTACATGAAAAAATTCGTTCCCGGCATGGATGTAACGGACGAAGTGATCAATCGCATGAAGGATGCCGTCGACAAACAGGAAGAGGGCATCAACATCTGTGTTGATATCATCAACCGGGTCAAGGAAATCAAAGGGGTTGCCGGTGTGCATATCATGGCAATCGAGTGGGAGGAAGCAGTACCTGAGATCGTCAAACGCGCCAAACTCGAACCACGACCGGTATTTGATGAGGATGTGCGGCAACCGGCGGTGCAGGCGGCTGCGGCCATTGAAGTTACCGCGGCGCCAGCGGCCCAACCCCCGCAGCCGTCTGTTGACACGGACAAGCTGCTGGCGGAGGCCAGAGCAGAGGCAGAAAAAATAATCGTCGGCGCCCGTGCTGAAGTTGAAAAAATGCGAGCCCAGGCTGTTCCGCAAGCGACAGCCGGTTCAGCCCCAGAATATGAAGATGCAGGAGAGCATGAGATGAATGAAAAAGAACGTCAGATGGCGTTGCAGTCGGTGCAGATGGGTCTCAACGCCCTGAAAAAGGCCTTTAACCTGAACGATGAGCAATTTGAGGCATTGGCAAGTTTTGCCAGTGCCGAGGCAGTTCTGAAACGCCAACCACCTGAAACTGCAGCCGCTGGACCTGTGACTGCGCCAGCTGCCGCTGAGGCGGTCAAACCCGCCCCGGATATGGCTGCAGAAGAGGCCAACAGGGCCGCGGAAGAGGCAAAAAAGGCTGCAGAGGCAAAAGCTGTCGAAGAGGCCAGGAAAGCTGCTGAGGGAAAAGCTGCGGACGAGGCCAGGAAGGCCGCTGAGGCCAAGGCTGCGGAAGAGGCCCGGAAGGCTGCCGAAGCCAAGGCCACTGAAGAGGCCCAAAAGGTAGCTGAAGCCAAAAAAGCCGATGATGCCAAAGCTGCGGAAGAGGCCAAGAAGGCGGGTGAAGCCAAGGCCGCGGAAGAGGCCCGGAAGGCTGCTGCGGTAAAGGCCCCTGAAGCGCCTAAAGCAACCGCTGCTGCCGGAGATCTGGCGGTTGCCGAGCTGGCGGTTGAAAAGACACCTTTTGCTGATCGCGCCAAGAAAGTTCCTGCTGCGTCCTATCAGGTAAAATATACGGGACAAATCAAAGAGACGCTGCTCGGCAGCGGTGACAAGGCAATAAAAGTCGGCGGGGAATCCTCCATGCCTTTCCATCTTTTTGAAGGCGCCATGCCGAATAAACCGCTTATTGCCATGGATGTGCTTGATGTGAAACCTGATGAATGGCCTGACTCTCTTACCCGTCATTTTGACGGCGTTCTTGATAATCCCCTGGCCTGGGCCAGAAAATGTGTTGATGAATACAGGGCGGATGCGATCTGTATTTCCATGGTAAGCACCGATCCCAACGGCATGAACAGGAGCGCAGCGGAGGCGGCGAAGATCGCTGCTGAAGTGATTAATAATATCGATGTGCCGACCATTGTCTGGGGCTGCGGCAACGCGGACAAGGATACCGAGACGCTGAGGGAAATCACCTCGCTCACCGGCGACAAAAAAGTGTGTCTTGCGCCGCTTTCCGACAGCAATTACCGTTCCCTCGGTGCCACTGCCATGGCATTTCAGTATCCCATGGTTGCTGCTTCGCCCATTGATGTCAATCTCGCCAAACAGCTGAATATCCTTCTTGAAAACCTTGGCGTATCGCTGAACTCCATCATGATGGATCCTTCAATCGGTGCTCTCGGCTACGGTATTGAATATACCTATTCCGTCATGGAGCGTATCCGTTTGGCTGCGCTTACCCAGCAGGATGAAAAGCTGCAGGTGCCCATTATCTGCAATCTCGGCCGGGAGGTCTGGAAGGCGAAAGAGTGCCGGCTTCCCTCTGATGCTGTTCTTGGAGACCAGGAAAGAAGAGGTGTCATGATGGAGGCAATCACCGCCACCTGTATGCTGCTTGCAGGCGGTGAGGTTCTGATTATGAGACATCCCAAAGCCATCAACCTTACCAAGTCTCTGATCAATAGCCTGATTAGCTAATGATGAAATTATTCAGATAATCTGAGAGGAGCGATTCAATGTCAAAAATAATCTGTTCTGCTGCTGTCCGAGGCGCACATAAAATCACGGATATGGCCGAGGAAAAATTTGCGGCAGCTTTAAAAAAATATGGTCCTGAGCAGGCGGTCTCATTTCCCAACACTGCCTATTACCTGCCGATTATATACAGCATGCTGGGAGCCAAGGTTGAAAAACTCGGCGATATGCAGGACATCTTCCAGGAGTGCCGCAAGCTTTTACCACCCATGGTGAGTGAACATAACTGGCTGCCCTACCTGGCCCCGGCCCTTGATGCCGGCATGGCCACTTTTTTCGCCGAGGAGATGTATGAGGCAATCCGTTATCTTGAGCAACCCGAATATTATACCAAGACGGAAGACCCAACCGGTGCCAATATCTGGCTGGGGGCGGCGGACGACGTTATCTTCCGTAAACGCGGCGTTGAATTTGTCGATGGCACGGCCCCCGGCTTTGCCGCCATCATGGGCTCGCCGGCCGACAAAGAGGTTGCCAGCAAAATTGCCCTGGAGCTGCAGGAAAAAAATCTCTACATCTTCATGCATGACCACTCAAACGGCATCAGAATGCCTGAGCAGCTGGTGAAAAATAATGTGCAGGTCGGCTGGAACACCCGCCTGGTGCCCTTTGGCGACAGTTATACCACCGCTGTTTTCGCCATCGGCTTTGCCTGCCGGGTGGCCATGGCCTTCGGCGGCATCAAGCCGGGAGATTACCGGGGCAACCTGATCTATAACAAGGACCGCACCTTTGCCTTTGTCATGGCCTTCGGCCCGGTAAGCGACGAGTGGTACGCCAATGCCGCCGGCGCCATCAACTGGGGGTTCCCCACCATCTCCGACTATGATATTCCCGAGGTTCTGCCCACCGGTATCTGCACCTATGAGCATGTGGTCAGCAATGTGCCCCATGATGAAATCGTGCAGAAGGCCATCGAGGTGCGCGGCCTCAAGGTCAACATTGCCAAGATCGACATCCCCATGGCCTTTGGTCCGGCCTTTGAGGGTGAGAGGATCAGGAAGGATGATCTCTATATGGAATGCGGCGGCGGCAGGACCAGCGGCGTCGAGGTGCTCATCTCCAAGGATATGCACGATGTCGTTGACGGCGAGGTTATTCTCGAAGGCAAGGACATCTGCGATATCACCCAGGGGCAGAACCTGCCCATCGCCATCCTGGTTGAAGTTGCCGGCCGCGAGATGCAGTCGGATTTTGAGCCGATCCTGGAGCGCCAGTTCCATCATCTGATCAACTACATCCAGGGCATCATGCACATCGGCCAGCGGAACATCATGTGGATCCGCATCGGCAAGGCCGCGGTGGAGAAGGGCTTTTCCTTCAAGCATATCGGCAAGGTGCTCCATGGCAAACTGCACCAGGAGTTCGGCGCCATTCTTGATAAGGTGCAGGTGAAAATCTATACCGAACAGGCCAAGGTGGAAGAGGTGCAGGAGATTGCCAAAAAGGTCTATGCCGAGCGCGACCTGCGGCTGGGCAACATGACCGATGAAACCGAGGAGATTTTTTACTCCTGTACCCTCTGCCAGTCCTTTGCCCCCAGCCATGTCTGTGTCATTACCCCGGAAAGGGTGGGCATGTGCGGTGCCTATAACTGGCTGGACGGCAAGGCCTCCTTTCAGATCAACCCGACTGGTCCGAACCAGCCGATCCAGAAGGGTGAGTGCATTGATCCGGTGCTGGGTGATTTTATCGGCATCAACGAGTTCGTCAATCAGGCCTCCCGCGGGGCGGTCCCGGCCGTCAGCTGTTATTCGCTGATGACGAATCCCATGACCGCCTGCGGCTGTTTTGAGGCCATTGCCGCCATGCTGCCCCAATGTAACGGCATCATGGTGGTCAACCGCGATTACATGGGCATGACCCCCAGCGGCATGAAGTTTACCTCGCTTGCCGGCATGGCAGGCGGTGGTGCGCAGACCCCCGGTTTCATGGGCGTCAGCAAGCATTACCTGACCAGCCCGAAACTTTTCATGGCGGAAGGTGGTCTGAAAAGAGTTGTCTGGCTTCCCAAGATGCTGAAGGAAGAGCTGAAGGAAAAATTGATGGCCCGCTGCGAAGCCATCGGCATGCCTGAGCTTTTTGACATGATCGCTGATGAGGAAGTGGGCACCACGGAAGAGGCGGTACTGGCTTTTCTCAAGGAAAAAGGCCATCCAGCGCTCAAAATGGAAACAGTTATGTAGCCAATCGGGCTATTTACATTTTTTTATATGCTAATGAGGAGATAAACAATGGCTCTTACTGGTATACAAATCCTTAAAATGCTCCCCAAAAAGAATTGCGGGGAGTGCGGGATTCCCACCTGTCTTGCCTTTGCCATGAAAGTTGCCGCCGGACAGATTGAAATTGAGAAATGCCCTTATGTTTCCGATGAGGCCAAGGCGACCATTGGTGAGGCTTCTGCTCCGCCGATCAGGACCATCAAGCTCGGGGCAGGCGATTCCGCCTTCACCACCGGCGGTGAGACCTGCATGTTTCGTCATGAAAAGAGGTTTGAGAACCCTACCGGGATTGCCGTGCTGGTCGGTACGGATATGTCTGAGGCAGACATTGACGGCCGCATCAAGCGCTTCAAGGAGCTGCGCTATGAGCGCGTCGGCGTGCTGATGAAGGCCAGACTGATTGCCGTTAAAGACAGCGACGGCGATCAGGGAAAATTTATCGCCCTGGTCAAGAAGGTCCTTGCCGGTGCTGATGATGCGGGCCTGATCCTCATGAGCGGCAAAGTTGATAATCTGGCCGAAGGGGCCAAGGCATGCGGAGAACGCAAGCCGCTGCTCTATGGCGCCACGGCTGACAACGCCTCCGCCATGGCCGCCATGGCCAAGGAAACCGGTTGTCCGCTGGGAATCCGCGGCGCAAACCTTGATGATACCATTGCAATTTCCGAGAAGCTCCTGGCCGAAGGGCTGAAGGATCTGGTCATTGACACCGGTGCCCGCACCATGAAGGCAGCGCTGGAAAACAATGTCGTGACCCGGCGCTCGGCCATCAAGGCCAAGTTCAAGCCGGTGGGATTCCCGTCGATTGCCTTTCCCTGCGAAATGACCGACGACCCCATGATGGAGGCGATGATCGCCTCGGTTCTCATCGCCAAATATGCGGGCATTGTCGTGCTTTCCGATCTGCAGGGCGATATTCTCTTTCCTTTGCTCCTGGAGCAGCTGAACATCTTCACCGATCCCCAGCGCCCCATGGTGGTCCAGGAAGACATTTACAGCGTCAATGGCCCGGCGGAGAATTCTCCGGTACTCATTACCTGCAACTTCTCACTGACCTATTTCATCGTTTCAGGAGAGATCGAAGGCAGCAAGGTTCCTTCCTGGCTTCTCATCAAGGACACGGAGGGCCTTTCCGTGCTTACCGCCTGGGCGGCAGGGAAATTCGGTGCGGATATGATTGCCGGTTTCATCAAGAAATCCGGTATTATGGATAAAGTGAAGCATCGTGAGCTGATCATCCCCGGCTATCTGGCAAGCATAAAAGGCGAGCTTGAAGAAGAGCTTCCAGAGTGGACCATTACCATCGGCCCCCGTGAAGCGGGTCATCTTCCTGCCTTCCTGAAGGAATGGAAGCCGGCTGCTTAATGATATGAAAAATTTCCGGAGTGCATGAAAAATCCACTCCGGCGCAGTTTTACCTTCGCTTTGCCTGCATGGGTCAGAAGTGCATGATCCCGGGATGAGCCTGTTAAAAGTGTGATGTATCGATCTGGAAAATTATGTCGACAATAAATCTTGAAATAAACGGCATGGAGGTTGTTGCCGAGTCAGGCCTGACAATTCTCGAAGTTGCCAGACGGGCGGAGATCGACATACCCTCTCTCTGCTCCGTGAACGGCAAGAACAGTCAGGTGCCCTGCGGGCTGTGTGTCGTTGAAATAGAGGGAATGGCCGAGCCTGTTCGTGCCTGCGCCGCAGAGGCAAAAGACGGCATGAAGGTCAAAACCGATTCTGCGGCCCTGGTGAAGATCCGTCAGGACAGACTGGCAAAGATTTCAGCAGCCCATTTCGGTGACTGCAAGGCCCCATGTAATCTTACCTGCCCCGGACAGATCAATGTGCAGGGCTATATTGCCCATATCAGTAAGGGTGAATATGAAGAGGCCATGCGCCTCATTATGGAGCGCAACCCTTTTCCTTTTTCAGTCGGCCGGGTATGTCCCCGTTTCTGTGAAACCCGCTGCCGCAGAATTCTTGTTGATGACCCTGTTTCCATCAATCATCTGAAGCGTTTTGTAGCAGACTGGTGCATGACAAATCATATTGATTTGAAAATTCCCAGGGAAAAAGCAACAGGGAAACGGGTTGCCATTATCGGTGGCGGACCAGCCGGCCTTACCGGCGCCTATTATCTTGCCCGTAAAGGTCACGATGTCACCCTTTTTGAGGCAAATCCCAAGCTGGGCGGCATGCTGCGCTACGGTATCCCCACCTATAAGATTGCCCGGGACGTCCTGGATTATGAGACCAATATGATCCTGCGCATGGGCATATCCGTGAAGCTGAGCCAGAAATGGGGGGTGGATTTTACCCTGCAGGACCTGAAAGATCAGGGTTATCATGCCATCCTGCTGGCAACCGGTACCGGCCTGGACAGACCTTTGGAGATTCCCGGAGGAAGACTGCCCCGGGTGTTGACCGCCACCAAGGTCCTGCGCGATGCCGCGGAAGGGAAAAGGATTAAATATGGACTGCGTGCAGCGGTCATCGGCGGCAACAATATCGCCATGGAAGTGGCCCGTACCCTGCTGCGCCAGGGAGTTGATCAGGTAACGGTCGTCTACCCCAGGTCGCAGGAAGAGATGGTGGCCAACCAGCGGGTCATTCGTGAGGCGGAAAGGGAAGGGGTGCAGTTTCTCCTCATGGCCTCCCCCGTGCAGATCTGTGAGTCTGACAGTGGCGGGTTAAGCGTTGAACTGGTGAGGATGAAACTGGGTGAACCCGATGCCCGCGGTATTCGTCAGCCGGAGGCCATTGCCGGCAGCACCAATACCATCACCGTGGATACGCTTGTCACTTCGCTGGGCCAGATGGCCTGTGTTGACGGCTTTAAGGGGGGGGAGCTTGAGGAGCAGATTGAAATATCAACCAATAATACGATCAATGCCTCTCCCCGTGATTTCACCACATCCGTACCGGGGGTCTATGGCGCCGGCGATGCGGTGAGCGGCCCGCGTACGGTCATTCAGGCGGTTGTCGGTGCCCGCCGGGCGGCGGAAAGTATTCATTCCTATATCATGGATGTCCCCAAGGAGCCGGGTGAAAACCGTTTTAATTTCACCCGCGGCAAAACCTTTGATCAGGTGCATCTCAGTAATTTTGACGGCATCAATATCAAGCTGCGGGAAAAAATGCCGACACGCCCTCCGCAGACGGCGGTGCAGGATTTTGACGTAATCAAACTCGGATTTAATGAGCAGATGGCGCGCAAGGAGGCGGAGAGGTGTCTTTCCTGCGGCTGTAACGCCTTTGATCGCTGCAATTTGAAGCGTCTTGATATCGACCACAACGTCAATATCAATAAAACAGGCATGGGCGAGAAGCCTGTCTATAAAAAAGACGAATCCCATCCGGTCCTCAGGGTGGACCTCAATAAATGCATATTCTGCCAGCGGTGCATGAATGCCTGCGAGTATGGCGCCCTTACAGTCACGGCCGGTCATATTGATGAGAATGATATCGCCTCACACCTGAAGCTCACATTTAATGACAAATGTGTCAATTGCGGCAAGTGTGCGGAAAACTGTTCCACCGGGGCCTTGATGAAAAAGGCTTCCCTCGCGCCCATCATCAATGAAGAGGTGCGGGATGTCCGCACCACATGTCCGTACTGCGGCGCCGGCTGCCATATGATCCTGCGGGTCAAGGGCAATACCATCATGGAAGTCGCCGGTGATCCTGATATGGCGCCCAATTACGGCGCCCTGTGTGTCAAGGGACGTTTCGCCTATGATTTTGTCCGGCATAAGGACCGTTTGACAAAACCACTGGTCAGACGGCATGGTCACCTGGTGGAGACAAGCTGGGATGACGCCCTGGAGATTGTTGCCCGCAATTTCTTTGATTTGAAGGCCATGTACGGACCTGATTCTATTGCCGGCTTTTCCTGCGCCCGGGCGACCAATGAAGAAAATTATCTGATGCAGAAGTTCATGCGCACGGTGATCGGTACCAACAACATCGAACATTGCGCCCGACTTTGACACGCTCCCACGGTGGCCAGTTTGGCCCTCACATTTGGCAGCGGCGCAATGACGAACTCCATTGCCGACACCAGGAATACCGACCTGTTTCTCATGATCGGCAGCAACCCCGACACCAGCCATCCGACCATCGGACTGCGTATTCACCAGGCCCTGGACCGGGGCGCGAAAATGATAGTCGTTGATCCGCGCAGAACCGGACTGGCCGCACGGGCTGATCTGTGGCTGCGCATCAAACCGGGAACGGATGTCGCTCTGCTCAATTCCATGATGAATGTGATCATCGAAGAAGACCTGCTGGACAGGAAATTCGTGGAAGAGAGAACAGAGGATTATGATGAACTGGTACGTCTCGTCAAGAAGTACCGGCCGTTCATGGTTGAAAAAATAACCGGCATTCCGGCCGAGCAGATCCGCAAGGCTGCCCGCATGTATGCTGCCCAGGGCCGTCACGCTATTTTCCATGGCATGGGCATCACCCATTACGTCACGGGAACGGACAGGGTAAAAAGCATTGCCAACCTGGCCATGTTATGCGGCAAGGTCGGGGTGGAAGGCGGCGGCTGCAATCCGCTGCGCGGCCAGAATAACGTGCAGGGCGCTTGTGATATGGGCGCACTTTTCAACACCCTGCCTGGTTATGCCAGTCTGAGCAATGAAGACCTGTTCGACAAATATGAACAGTTGTGGAAGGTCAAGCTGCCCAGACGTCCCGGCAAACCGGCCACCGAGGTGTGGGACAATATCATGAACGGGAATATCCGTTCCCTGTATATCTTCGGCGAAGACCCGGCGGTGGCGGACGCCAATATCTCCCATGTCCAGACGGCCCTGGAGAAGTGTGATTTTGTCGTGGTTCAGGATATCTTCATGACCAAAACGGCCCTGATGGCCGATGTGGTCCTGCCCGCCGCCTGTTACGCGGAAAAAGACGGCACATTCACCAATACCGAACGCCGGGTGCAGCGGGTGCGTAAGGCAGTCGAACCACCCGGAGAAGCCAGACCCGACTGGAAGATCTTCTGCGATCTGTCCAAAAAAATGGGTTACGACATGAACTATCGTTCGCCCAGGGAGATTTTTGAAGAGGTTTGCAGCATTTTGCCTCAGTATGCCGGGATAACTTATGAACGGCTTGAAAAGGTGGGTCTGCAGTGGCCGGTTCCCACCCTGGACCATCCCGGCACCGCGGTGCTGCACACCGAAAAATTCACCCGGGGCAAAGGCCTATTTATTCCGGAGGATTATATTCCCCCTGTCGAGCTCGCCGATCAGGAATACCCCTTGCAGTTCACCACGGGTCGTGATCTGGCCCGTTACAACTTCAGCAGCATGACCGGCAAAACCCCGGAAATCGATATCATCAGCCCGGTGTGCTTTGCCGAGTTCCATCCCGAAGACGCCCAGCAATACGGTATCAAGGAAAACGACCAGGTGCGGCTGACCTCGCGCCGCGGTTCCGTGGTGTTGCGGGTCAAGGTGACGGACACTACCCAGCAGGGTACCGTATTCGCCACCTATAACCATATTGAGGCGCTCGTCAATCTGGTCACCCTGGACGCCCTTGATCGTCTGTCCAGGACGCCGGAGTACAAGCTGTGCGCCATCAAGGTGGAAGTAGTAGAGGAATAAATGCCTGCCGGGCGCAGGGGATGATGACAGACTGGTTGTTCCGGCCGCCCGGCCAGGCTTATTAATATCGGATTATAACGGTTTACCATAAATAACTTGATTGTCCTTTCAGCTATTCATACTTTCTGAAAACGGCGGTCAGAAATCCATAAACGGAGTGTACCATGGGTCACGCAGAAGATAATAAATCAGGCGCAGTGATGGTCGTCGGCGGCGGTGTCGCCGGTGTCCAGGCGGCCCTCGACTTGACCGAACTCGGCTATTATGTGTATCTGGTTGAAAAATCAGCGGCGGTGGGTGGCGCCATGGCCCAGCTTGACAAAACCTTTCCAACCAATGACTGCTCACTCTGAATTCTCGCGCCGAAACTGGTGGAGGCCGGTCGGTCTCCAAATATCGAAATACTGAGCAACGCTGATTTCCTTGCCCTGGATGGCAAGCCCGGTGATTTTCAGGCAAAAGTCCGTCTGAATCCCCGGTACATTGATGCGGACAAATGTACGGCCTGCGGCCTGTGTACGAAATACTGCCCGCGGCATATGGTGGATACCTACAATGAGGGCCTGGCGATCACCCGCCCCATTCATATCGATTATCCCCAGGCCGTGCCGGCCACCTATTTTATTGATCCCAGCGCCTGCCTGCATCTGAAACATGGCACATGCAAGATATGTGTGCCGGTATGCCGCAGCCACGCCATTGATTTCAGCCAGCAGCCTGAGGAACGCACACTTCATGTCGGAGCGGTCATCATGGCCCCCGGCTTCGGCAAGGTGCCTGATTCGGCCCTGGAGAAGTACAGTTACGGCAAGCATCCCGACGTGGTCACCAGCATCGAGTTCGAAAGGCTGCTCAATCCTTCCGGCCCCTTTCAGGGAGAGGTCCGCTGTATCTCCGACCACCGTCATCCGCACAAAATCGCCTTTATTCAATGCGTCGGTTCCCGGGACATCGGCTGCGACAACGGTTACTGTTCATCCGTCTGCTGCATGTACTCCATCAAAGAGGCCATGGTGGCCAAAGAGCATGACCCGGACTGTGAGATCACCATCTTCTACATGGACATGCGCACCCAGGGCAAGGATTTTGATGCCGCCCGCATCCGGGCTGAAGAGCAGTTCGGCATCAAATTTGTGCGGGCCAAGGTGGCCGATGTCATGCCATGGGGCAAAAAGCTGAAACTGACCTATTCCACCCTGGCCGCCAGTCACCATTTTGAGGCCTTTGACATGGTCGTCCTCTCCGTCGGTCTTGACTCGCCCAAGGGTGCCAAAGCGCTGGCGAAGATCACCAATATCGAGCTCAACAAATATGATTTCTGCAAGACCGATTCCTTCGCTCCGCTTAACACCAGCAGGGAAGGTATCTTTGTTGCCGGCGCCTTCCAGGGCCCCAAAGACATTCCGGAAAGCGTCACCCAGTCCAGCGCCGCTGCCGGTATCGCCGCAGCCCTTATCAAACAGCAGCGTGGCACCGGGATAGTGCATAAGGCCTATCCTGATGAGCAGCAGGTCAAGGCGGATGATGAGGTGCGTATCGGTGTTTTTGTCTGCCGCTGCGGCATCAACATTGCCAGTACGGTTGACGTGCCGAATGTGGTCGATTATGCCGGCAACATGGAAAATGTCGTCTATTTCAGCGACAGTCTTTACAGCTGCTCCCAGGATGCCCAGGAAGTCATCAAGGAGCAGATTAAAAAACATAAGTTGAATCGTATCGTCATGGCCGCCTGTTCGCCGCGGACCCATGAGCCTCTTTTCCAGGAAACCCTGAAGGACGCCGGTCTCAATCGTTCCCTCTTTGAGATGGTCAATATCCGTGACCAGTGTTCCTGGGTGCATGCCAATGAGCCGGAGGAGGCAACGAAAAAGTCCAGAGACCTGGTCCGCATGGGTATTGCCAAGGCCCGCCATATTCAGCCCCTGCCCGAACAGACCGTTCCCGTCACCCCCCAGGCGCTGATTATCGGCGGCGGAGTGGCCGGGCTTACCGCGGCCGAGAACCTGGCCAATCAGGGATTTCAGTGTTATCTCGTTGAAAAAAGCGACAGGCTGGGCGGCCATGCTGCCAACGCCCAAAACACCCTGCAGGGCGAAAATACCGCCAATATGATGAAGGACCTCATTAATCGTGTGCAGAAACACAAGAAAATTGAGGTGTTGACCAGCGCCGAGCTGGCCACGGTCAATGGTTTTGTCGGTAATTTTTCCTCTGTCGTCAAAACAACAAAAGGGAAAAAAGAGACCGAACTGACCATTGATCACGGGGTGATTATCATCGCCACCGGCGGCAGGGAACACCGGCCGGATAAATATCTGCTCGGCCAGGTGAAAAAGGTTGTCACCCAGCAGGAACTTGAAACCCGTCTGGCCGGCAAGGCCAAGGATCGTGCCCCGGATTCGGTGGTCATGATCCAGTGTGCCGGTTCCCGCGGGGATGATCTCAAGTACTGCAGCAAGGTATGCTGTAATACCGCCGTAAAGAACGCCTTGCAGATCAAGGAGGTCAATCCCGCCTCCCAGGTGATTGTCCTATACCGGGATATGCGCACCTATGGTTACGCGGAGGACGCCTACCAGCAGGCCAGGGAAAAAGGCGTTGTCTTCATTCCCTACGAGATGGACCGCAAGCCTGAGGTGGAAAAGAAGGGCAACAAGGTGAATGTCAACTTCTTTGACCCCATCCTGCAGGAGGATGTCTCGATAAGCCCTGATCTGATTGTGCTGAGTGTCGGCATTGTGCCGGAGGATACGGAAACCCTCAGCAAACTGCTGAAGATTCCGGTCAATGAAAACAAATTTTATCTGGAAGCCCATGTGAAATTGCGGCCCGTGGAACTTGCCGTGGATGGCGTCTATGTCTGCGGACTTGCCCATTCCCCCAAACCCCTTGATGAGGTCATTGTTCAGGCCCAGGCTGCGGCGGCAAAGGCCTCCATCCCGCTGATCAAGGGTTTTGTTTCCGTTGAGCCGATCGTCTCCTCGGTGGACAAGGAGATATGCATCGGTTGCGGCATCTGCGCAAGCCTCTGCCCCTATCAGGCGATCCAGATGGTGAAAGTGGACAACAAAAAGAAGGCGGAAACCATTGCCGCCTCATGTAAGGGCTGTGGTATCTGCTCTTCCCGGTGCCCGACCTTTGCCATCTCCATGGGCGGTTTCACCCGTGAACAGATCAGCGCCCAGATCAAGGCCTTCGGAGAAATTTGAAAAACAGGTATTCAGGTGTTTAGCTAAAAGACTACAGACTAAACACCTGAATACCTAAACACCTAAATACCTAAATACCTACAGCCTAAAAAAGAGGTATATCGAATGACCATTGAAGAATTCAACCCCAAGATTCTGGGGTTTCTCTGTAACTGGTGCTGTTACGCCGCCGCCGATGCGGCGGGTGTCTCCCGTTACCAGTACCCGCCCAACCTGCGTACCATCCGGGTCATGTGCACCGGACGCATCGACCCTTCCTTTATCCTGCAGGGCTTTGCTGAAGGCGCGGCCGGTATCTTCACTGGCGGCTGACAACTTGGTGAATGCCATTACCAGGTTGGTAATTACGACGCCATGGGTGTTAATGCTCTGATAAAAAGAGTTCTTGAGGGAATCGGTGTAAGTCCTGAGCGTTATAATCTGCAGTGGGCCTCTGCTGCCGAGGCCCCCCGTTTTGTCAAGCTCATTACGGAATTTACCGCAAAAGTTCGTGAACTGGGGCCGCTGGGCCATGCCGAAGGCATCAGTACCGAAGAGGTGCAGGTCAGGATCGGCAAGGCAGTTGAACTGGTCAACAGTCAGAAGCTGCGCATGACCTTCGGCACCGCCACCAGGACATTACGTAAGGATAATGATTACACTGAGGCCCATCTTGCCGAAGTCATAGATGCCAAGTTAGGCAAAGCCATTGCTGCCGGGCTGTAAAAAAGCGTTACAACGTGGCAACGATCAAACGTTCCAACGTTTAAACATTTAAGCGTTGGAACGTCACTTATGAAACTCGGTATTGATACCGGCGGCACCTTTACGGATTTCATACTGCTCACCGACCAGGGGATCGCCACCTATAAGGTTTCTTCCACCCCTGACGACCCCGGCCGGGCAATCCTGGCCGGACTCAGCCATTTCTTTCCGGACCCTGACAACCCCGACGCCTTCCTGTTGCCGGACCAGCTGGAAATTATCCATGGCACAACGGTCGGCACCAATGCCTTCCTGCAGAGAAAAGGGGCGAGCACCTTACTCATCACCACAAGGGGCTTTGAAGATGTGCTCATCATCGGCAGACAGAACCGGGCCGCCCTCTATGATCTCCAGATAGAACGCCCCGCGGACATCATTGCCCGGGGCAACTGTGTCGGGGTGCGGGAGAGAATCCTGTGGGACGGTTCGGTGCAGACCCCTCTGGCCAACAGTGCCGGCAAAAGGATCCGCCGGATCTGCCGGGAGAAGGGCATAGAGTCCGTTGCTGTCTGTCTCCTTCATTCCTATGCCAATGACATTCATGAAAAAATGCTGGCAAAGGAACTTCTTCCCCTCGCCATTCCTGTCAGTATCTCGTCCGAGGTGCTGCCGGAGTTCAGAGAGTACGAAAGACTGACCACCACCCTGATCAATGCCTATCTGGCCCCGGTTGTTTCCTCCTATATCAGCAGGCTGACGGAAAAACTCGGAACAAACCCATTGTCCATCCAGCAGTCCAACGGCGGCCTGCTGCCGGCTGCGACAGTCGGCGAGCGGGCGGTGCATACCGTCTTGTCCGGACCGGCCGGCGGGGTACAAGGCGCATTGCATCTGGCCGGGGAAATGGGGCGTAAAAAAATAATCACCTTTGACATGGGCGGCACCTCAACCGATGTCTCCCTCTGTGACGGACAGCCGACCCTTACCCGTGATTACCGCATCGATTCCTATCCGTTGCGCATCCAGGTCATGGACATTCATACGGTGGGCGCCGGGGGCGGGTCAATAGCCCGGATTGATGCGGGCGGACTGCTGCATGTCGGCCCGCAGAGCGCCGGCGCCGATCCCGGTCCTGTTTGTTACGGCACTGGTGAAGAGTTGACCGTAACCGACGCCAATCTTTTCCTCGGCCGGTTGCTTGCCGATCGCTTTCTTGGCGGCGCCATGCCCCTCCAGCCTGATCGGGTAACGGAGAGGATGAACGAACTCGGCGGACGGCTCGGGCTGTCAGCCCGGGAAACCGCACTGGGCATCATCCGGCTGGTCAATATCGGCATGGCCAAGGCCATTCGCGTTGTCTCCCTGGAGCGGGGGCATGACCCGCAGGAGTTCACGCTGTTCTCATTCGGCGGCGCTTCGGGCCTGCACTGCTGCGAGCTGGCTGGGGAACTGGGCATCACGGAAATTGTCGTGCCGGCCAGAGCGGGCATCCTGTCAGCCCAGGGCATGGTCATGGCCGATCCGGCCCTGGATGCCAGCCAGTCGCTGTTTCTGCAGGGAGAAAAAATTGATCAATCAATTCTTGAGAAGTCCTTTGCCCGGCTTGTCGCTCTAAAGAAAAAGGAGTTGCTCAGTCTCTGCCGGTCAGGCAGGGTGAAAACCGAAAGGTTTGTGGACATCCGTTACCAGGGGCAGTCCTTTGAACTGACCGTCCCCTATGATGAAAATTTCACCAAAAGTTTCCACGCCCTGCATGAGCAGCAATTCGGTTACTGTCTGCCGGCAGCTCCCCTTGAAGTGGTTGCCATACGCTGTAGCGTGTCTCTTGTGCGGCCGAAACAATCTCTGCCCAGGGCGACCCGACATCCTGCAGCACAGCCGGCAGCTGATGACCACAGGGAGGTTGTTTTTGCCGGTGGGCCGCAGCTGCTCGGGGTTTACAGCCGCCGCCTTCTGAGGTGGGGCCATCACCTCACCGGGCCGGCCTTAATTGTTGATGATTACACTACCATTTTATTGCCTTCCCGTTACCATCTCGTTGTTGATCGTTTGCTCAATTTGCTTATTCGGCCAAATTGACTTATAGTTTTTGAATTAAAACTTCATCCTCCTTTATATATGCTTTCGGGCAATACTGCCCTTTATGCCGATCTTGCACAGGGTGGAGCAATTTCCCTCTCTGCCTGGAGAAAACATGGACCCCAAAAAAGTCTATCTGGAAGAAACCAGCAAAAGAAAGGATGTGTGGCGGTCAGGCTCGGAAATCGCCCTGGAACTGACACGTCTGGCCGCTGAAATTGCCGATGGCGCCCTGATCATCAATGGTGAAAAGCTGCCGGTGGGAGATTCTTTTTCCTTTGTCATGAAAAAACAGTTGAAAAAGGGCACGGTTTCCTGTGAATTTTTTCTGCAGACCAGGGTGGTGGAGCAGGCTCTGTCCCCGCCGGTCCCTGTGGCCAGCGATAAAATAATGCAGAAATTCCCGGCCTCAGGTGGGGGCGGAATACGTTCTGTCCAGGGAACTCGCTGCCGAGCTGCGCCAAAAATGCGAGGATTATAATCTCTTTGCCCACAGCCAGTGGTTTGATGGCTGGCGGGAGTGTGCTGACAGGGTGAAGGCCTGCATCGCTGCGGCGGAGAAGGGAGATTTTGCTGCGGCCCGGCAGAAGATTTCCGAGGTAAACCATTTGACCAAAGAGTGTCATAGGCTCTATAAATAGAGAATGTGCAAGTCACGTCTGCCGTGGTGCCGCCCACTTGCCGGCACCTGCAAACATATCACTCGATATATTGAAATTCTGAAACAAGGAGGCATGTTATATGAGTACCTGGTTTGTTGCTGTTGACGGAAAATCCCGCGGTCCTTTCACCCAGGAACAGATAGCGGAGGGACTCGATGCAGGGCTCTATACGCCTCAGAGCCTGCTGTGGAAAAAGGGATACGCGACGTGGCAGCCGTTGGCCGAGGTGCCGGAGTTCCGGATGAGAGGGAACAATGTTCAGCCCATGGCGCCTCCGCCGCCGACTGCCGGGGCATCGATGCTGAAGGCCCATGAAATCGACTTTGAGATTTTCGGCCATGAAATGCAGTTTGTCGAGGTTGAACTTGATCAGCATGAAAGCGCGGTGGCGGAAGCAGGGGCCATGATGTACATGGAGGACGGCATTGAGATGCAGACCGTCTTCGGCGACGGCAGCGAGAGCGCCGCCGGCAGCCTGATGGACAAATTTCTCGGGGCAGGTAAACGGCTGATCACCGGTGAAAGTCTTTTCTGCACCGTGTTCACCAATCAGGTCCCCGGCAAGAAAAGAGTAGCCTTTGCCTCACCATACCCCGGCAAGATCATTCCCCTTGACCTGAAAAACTATAACGGCACGATCATCTGTCAGAAGGACGCCTTTCTCTGTGCGGCCAAAGGGGTAAGCATCGGGATTCATTTCCAGAAGAAAATCGGGGTCGCCCTGTTCGGTGGTGAAGGGTTCATCATGCAGAAGCTCGAGGGCGACGGTCTGGCCTTTGTCCATGCCGGCGGCACCATTATCGAAAAGGAGCTGAATTTCGGCGAATCATTACGCGTTGATACAGGTTGTCTGGTTGCTTTAACCAAATCCGTCAACTATGATATCCAGACGGTAAGCGGCATTAAATCAGGAATCTTCGGCGGTGAGGGTTTTTTCTTTGCGCAGCTCACCGGGCCGGGGCATGTCTGGCTGCAGTCACTGCCTTTTTCCCGGCTCGCCGGCAAGATCCATCAGGCAGCCCCGCAGACAGGCACGCAGTCACGGGGTGAAGGTTCGGTAATCGGCGGTCTGGGGAAACTCTTTCAGGACTAACCATGCAGAATCATCAGTCTCATCTGCCCGAAGGTACAGGCAAAGCAGTCATTCTGCTTGCTTGCGGCGCATCCGCCCTTGACCTGCAGATGCAATCCTTTCTGCAACAGGATTATCACCTCATTCATATCGAGCACTGTGCAGATGCGATGAGGCTCGCAGTCAGCCATGCCCCGGACCTGATCCTTCTTTCGGTTCATCAGGATTGTGACGGCATCAATGTCTGCGAACAACTGCAGAAAAGTTTTTTTCAGAAACGTCCGGCCGCCCTGATGCTTTTCGGACCGGACGATGATGAACTGATTGACCGGGCCTTTGCCGCAGGGGCCGATGACTATGTCCGGGAGCCGATTCACTGGAAACTGCTGCATTACCGGATCAATTTTCTCATCCAGAAAAGAAAAGGCGAAATTGAACTGAGTGATTTTACCAGCCGCCTGGAACAGACCAATCGTGAACTGAAGGATTTCACCTATGTGGTTTCCCATGATCTGCAGGAGCCGCTCCACCTGATCCGGGCTTTTACCGAGCGGATCACCACCAAGTCCCGCTCAGTGCTGGACGAGCAGGGCGCCCTCTATCTGCAGCGCATTGAAAAGGCGGCAAGCCGCATGCAGGGTCTCATTGACGGCCTGCTGCAGTATTCCCGGCTGACCACCCAGGCCCAGGATTTCGTGCAGGTCGATTTAAACAGTATTGTCCATGAGGTCATTGCCGACCTTGAGGTGCGGATTGACGTCAAGAAGGCCAGGGTAAGCATTGCTGATGACCTCGGCACTGTTGAGGCTGACCCGCTGCAGATGCGTCAGCTGTTCCAGAATCTGGTGTCAAACGCCCTGAAATACTCTTCTCCCGGCGAACCGCCCTTTATCGAAGTGTTCCCCTTGCTCACTCCGCAAAATGTAGGCAGGGGCACTCTCTGCCAGTTTGTGGTCAAAGACAATGGTATCGGCTTTGATGCCTGTTTCCAGGAGCAGATTTTCGGCCTGTTCCAGCGGCTACACGGCAGGGATGAGTATAACGGCACCGGTATCGGTCTTGCCATCTGTAAAAAGATCGTTGATCGGCATGGGGGGACCATCGCCGCCCGTTCGTCATCCGGTAAAGGCGCCGAGTTCATTGTTGTTCTGCCGGTAAAGCAGAAAAAGAGAAAATAAAAGCTCAGCTGCAATTATTGATAAAGTTCAATCCCTTGCGGGCAGGAGTCAGGCAAGGGATTGAACCACCGGTTTTAATAAGCTAACCTGCGACCTCAAAGCCTATTTTGCTGATGGCATCCCTGATGGACTCAAGCGGCACAGGCCGGTTTTCCGAATAAGTCGCCTCTCCCTTCTCCAGGTCCACCCGGACGTTGCTGATTCCGTCAATGCCTTCCAGCGCCTTGGTCACCGAGCCTGAGCAATGGGCGCAACGCATCCCGTTGATTTTAATGGTTGCCATATCTTTGCCTCCTGAAGTATTTGATCTGTCAAACAGTTGCATGCAGTTATTCCAATGATTAACTGTTATCTTAATAGTATTAATAATTCTTTTTTTATGAAAATGGAAGATCTGACAAATTTTATCCTCATGTGAGGTGTCAATATGAATGCAAAGAACACAGGGCAGCTTGAGCATCTTCAGGCCGATATCAAAGGCATGCACTGCGCCTCCTGCTCCAGCCGCATTGAAAAGGTGGTGGGCGGCATGGAAGGGGTTGACCGCGTCTCGGTCAATCTCGCCACCGCTAAAATTGATCTGTACTGGGACGCGAGCCGGCTTACCCTGGGAACGGTCGCTGAGCGGATAGCAGGTCTCGGTTTTGAACTTGTCCCGCCCCGCGCGGAATCGGAGATCACGCTGTCGGTCAAAGGCATGCACTGCGCCTCCTGCTCCAGCCGCATTGAAAAGGTGGTGGGCGGCATGGAAGGGGTGCAACGGTGCGAGGTGAATCTGGCCACCGGGCTGGTGAAGATCATTATCGATCCGGGCCGGGTCAGCCAGAGACAGGTACGGCAGACCATCGATGGTCTTGGTTTCAAGGCTGAGTCCGTTTCGTCGTCAACCACTTTTCTTTCCAGCCAGCAGAAGGAAATCATGGACAGGCTGCGGGTGTTGAAGAGGCGCCTCATCCCCTTATTTATCCTGGGCTTCCTTGTCATGTTTGTTTCCATGGGCCATATGGTCGGCATAACCATGCCCGCCTTTCTTCATCCGGCACACCATCCCCTGAATTTTGCCCTGCTGCAGTTCCTGCTGGTGCTGCCGGTGCTCTGGCTCGGCCGCAATTTCTATCTTGTCGGTTTTCCCAGTCTGCTGCGCGGTGCCCCGAACATGGATTCGCTCATTGCGGTGGGCACCGGGGCCGCCTTTATCTATTCCTCCTGGAACCTGGTGGAGATCTGGCTGGGCATCGAGGCGGTCGCCAGGGCCCATGATCTCTATTTTGAGAGCGCGGCCATGCTGATTGCCCTGGTTTCCCTGGGCAAATATCTGGAGATCCGTTCAAAGGCCCGCACCTCCGACGCCATCAGCCAGCTCATGCAGCTGGCCCCGGACAAGGCCACATTGATCAGGGGTGACAGTCAGGAGGAGATCCTGGTGGATGAAATCCTGGCGGGCGACCTGCTGTTCATCAGACCGGGGGAAAGGCTGCCCATTGACGGCGTTATCGAGAAAGGCAGCTCCAGTGTGGACCAGTCCATGCTCACCGGCGAGAGTCTGCCGGTGCAGAAGGGGCCGGGTGATGAAGTGGTGGGGGGCACCCTGAACAAAAATGGCATCCTGCATGTCCGGGCCAGAAAGGTCGGCCAGGACACCATGCTGAGCCGTATCATCAAGATGGTGCAGGACGCCCAGGGCTCCAAGGCGCCCATCGCTAATCTTGCCGACCGCATCAGTCTCTACTTTGTCCCGGCGGTCATGGCCATTGCCGTTGTTGCCGGCCTGGCCTGGTATTTTATCGGCCATGCCGAATTTACCTTTGCCCTGCGGATTTTTATCGCGGTGATGGTCATTGCCTGTCCCTGCGCCATGGGGCTTGCCACTCCGACCTCCATCATGGTCGGCACCGGCCGCGGCGCCCAGCTCGGCGTGCTGGTGAAAAACGGCGAAGCGCTGGAAATGGCCCAGAAGGTACAGACCGTGGTATTTGATAAAACAGGCACCCTGACCTATGGCAAACCGGAGCTGACCGATCTCAAAAATTTTTCCCGGTCAAGCGATGATGAGCTGCTTGCCCTTATTGCCAGTGCGGAAAGGGGTTCCGAACATCCCCTGGCGGAGGCCATTGTCCAGGCTGCCCGGGGAAAGGGGCTGCAACCGGCTGAACCTCTTGCCTTTACCGCCTTACCGGGTCGGGGCATTGCTGCCGCTGTTCATCAAGAGAGCGCCAATGGGCGGCATGAGGTTCAGGTGCTGCTCGGCAACATCGAACTGCTGAGCGAAAAGGGTGTGGCGGTGGACAGTGATGCCCGCCAGACTGCTGATGGGCTTGCCGCCGCAGGCAAGACCGCCCTGTTTGTCGCCCTGGACGGCCGATTTTCCGCCCTGCTGGCCATTGCCGACAGGATCAAGGATGAGGCGGCGGAAACTGTCCGCCGGCTGCAGGCCATGGGCGTTGAGGTGGTGATGCTCACCGGTGATCACGAAAAAACGGCCCGGGCCATTGCCCGCCAGGCCGGCATTACCGAGGTCATTGCCCAGGTCCTGCCCGAGCATAAGGCGGACGAAATCGAGAGAATCAAAAAACAGGGCAGGGTGGTGGCCATGGTGGGTGACGGGATAAACGACGCCCCGGCCCTGGCCACGGCGGATCTGGGCATCGCCATGGGCACCGGTATTGATGTTGCCATTGAAAGCGGAGACATCGTGCTGATGCAGGGCAACCTCAGGCATGTCCTGACCGCCCTCAAGCTCAGCCGGGCAACCATGCGGAATATCAAGCAGAACCTTTTCTGGGCCTTTGCCTACAACGTCATCGGCATTCCGGTGGCTGCCGGTCTTCTCTATATCTTCGGCGGTCCCACCTTGAACCCGATGATTGCCGGCGGTGCCATGGCCCTCAGTTCCGTCTCGGTGGTCAGCAACGCCCTGCGTCTGCGTTTTTTTTCACCCTGACAGCCGCGGGGAAGAAACGACATCTAAACTTCCCCCGGCTTCCAGCCATCATCCCGCGGCTGCTGTCGCAGCTTTTTTATCCCATGAAGAACAGAGAGACAAACAAGATGTGTTCTCCATCCTGTGGACATGGGTTTTGCTGTAAGCGGCAAAAAATCCGGTCTCACCGGACTGTGTCCTGCCGGGTGAGACAATTTGCCGCAGCTGATCCCAGCTGTTGACCGGTCCCGTCTCTTGCGCTTACTGCCTCGTTTCCCTGCCGGCAAACGGGTTCCCGACCAGTCTGACTGTTTGTTCCGTTGCCTGGCATGTCGATTGCTTATCGAGACCCTCCAAGAAAATAATTCGTGTGAAAATGCTGAGTTATATAACCCACGCAGGTCATTATGACCATTTCGGCCGCAGTATACCGGGCCGGGTAATCACCAAATGAAGAAAGGAGGGAAACTCATGTCAAGGCAAAGGAAGAAAATGTATCGAATGCTGTTCGGGGTCGGGCTGACCCTGCTCGCCCAGGCCGGCGGCGCGGGATTTGCCGGCGCGGCCCTGCCCGGGGGCACCCTGGATCCGCTCACCATCCCCAAGTATGTCATCCCCCTGGTCATTCCGCCGGAGATGCCCAAAAGCACGGTGCAGCCGGGCGCCCCTGCCGCGGATTACAACATCGCGGTCCGGCAGTTCCAGCAGCAGATCCTGCCCGGCGGCATCTGGGACCCGGCCGGACTCTATAATCTTCCTGCCACCACGGTGTGGAGCTACGGCCTGGCCGAGGACGGGATGCCCGATTCCTCCGGGATCGGCGGGGCCGCCGGGGTGGCGCCGGCCCCCAATTCCACCTTCAACTATCCGGCCTTCACCGTGGAGGCCACCTCCATGCTGCCCACCAGCGTCAGATGGATAAATGAGCTGGTGGACGCGGGCGGCAACTATCTGCCCCATCTCTTTACCGTGGATCAGACCCTGCACTGGGCCAATCCGGCCATGGAGTGCATGGACGGCACCATGCGCACCGACTGCTCAGGCTTGAGCGCGCTGCCCTACACCGGACCGGTGCCCATCGTCACCCATGTGCACGGCGCCCATGTCAACGCGGTGAGCGACGGCTATCCCGAGGCCTGGTGGCTGCCCGACGCGGTGAACATCCCGGCCGGCTATGCCACCCGGGGCACCCTCTTTGATCAGTATGACCGGACCAATACCGTGCCCGGCTCCGCCTATTACGCCTATGAGAACGATCAGGCGGCCGCCACCATCTGGTATCACGACCACGCCATGGGCATGACCCGCTTGAACGTCTATGCCGGCCCGGCGGGCTTCTGGCTGATCCGCGGCGGCGCCTTCGGCGACGCAGGCGTGCTCGACGCCGCCACCGGCCTGCCGGCCCAGCTGCCCGGCCCGGCCCCGATGTTTGGCACAGGGGACCCGAATTTCGACCCCATTTTCCGCAGCACCATCCGGGAGATTCCCATCGCCATTCAGGACCGTTCCTTCAATGCGGACGGCTCGCTCTTCTACCCGGATCACCGCTCATTTTTCGAAGGGCTTACCCCGCCGGATCTGCAGATTCCCTTTATTCCGGACCCTGCTTCCGACATCGCCCCCATCTGGAATCCCGAGGCCTTTTTCAACACCATGGTGGTCAACGGCGCGGTCTGGCCTGAGCTTACGGTGGCCCCGGCAAAATATCGCTTCCGGGTGCTGAACGGCTGCAGTTCCCGCTTTCTGAACCTGGCCCTGGTCAACCAGAACACCGGTCTGGAGATGCCCTTCAACCAGATCGGCGCCGACCAGGGTTTTCTCTCGGAGGTGGTGCAGGTCCAGACCGGCTCCCAGAGCGTTTACCGGGGCAACCAGTGGGTGCCCGCCCCCGTCGCCCCCCATCCTGAGCAGGCCATGCTGATGGGTCCGGCCGAGCGGGTCGACGTCATCATCGACTTCGGCGGTCTGCCGGACGGCACCCGCGTGCGGATAATCAATACCGGACCTGACGCCCCGTTTTCCGGCTTTCCGCTGGATCCGGCGGTGGTGGCCGATCCCGCCACCACCGGCCAGGTGATGGAGTTTGTCATTGATTCCACCCTGTCCAAGCCCTCCGACGCCACGGCCACCGCTCCGGAAAATCTCCTGCTGCCGGTGCAGGCTGCCCAACCCCTCACAGCCAATGTCCGCCAGCTGTCCCTCAACGAAGGGGAATCCAACCTGGTCTGCGTCACGGTTGATGCCATCACCGGGGTGGTTACCGCGGTGCCGGGCGACATCCCGCCCTGCGTAACGGCGGGGGCCGTGCCGTTTGCCCCCCGGGCCGCCTTCCTCGGTACGATCGCGGCCGGCATGAGCATGCCGATGATGTGGATGGACCAGGTCAGCGAGACCCCGCTCGAGGGAGACACCGAGACCTGGGAAATCTATAACCTGACCATGGACGCCCACCCCATCCATCTGCACCTGGTCAGCTTCGAGGTGGTTGACCGGCAGCCGCTGGTCCTGGTGCCTGACCCGGCTGATCCCCTGGAGATGATGCCGATGCCGGTGATCGACCCGGCCTTTACCCCGGTGCCGGCCCTGGCCAACGAACTCGGCTACAAGGATACGGTCATCGCCTATCCCGGCGAGGTGACCAGGCTCCGGGCGACCTTCGACCAGGCCGGTCTCTATGTCTGGCATTGCCACATCATCGAACATGAGGACAATGAAATGATGCGGCCTTACGTGGTGCGCCATACCCCGGACATCAACAACAGCGGCTGCGTGGACCGCATCGACCTGAAGGAGTTGTTGAAGGTGATCCGCGACCGGCAGATGGCCGACATCATCAAGCTGGCCTATGACCTCAATAACGACGGCAGGGTGAACACGGCTGACGCCCGCTATCTGATAACAAACTTCACCAGCCGCAACGGCAGACCCTGCCGTTGATAGAGCGGAGTGAAACCCTGCTCCGGCAACCAGACGCCACCGGTTGCCGGAGCGAACAGCTTGATCGCGAACCAATTTAGCTGGGACGGTTTGGAAACCGCCCCTTGTTACCAAAATCATTTTTGAGGAAAAAATTATGAAGAAAACCACGCTCCTGCTGCTGCTCTTTACGTTCATCGCCCTGGTTGACCAGGCCCCGGCCATGGTCATGCCGCCTCAGCCCTCTGACACCACGCCGCTCCTTGAATTGAACCCGATTCTGGCCGAAACCCTGGTGGGCGGCACCGTTACCTTTGATCTGGTGGTGTCGGACCTGGGGACGGCCAATGTCGGCTCCTTCGGTTTCGGCATGTTCTTCCCTGATTTCCTGGCCTTTGACGCCATTTCCTTCAGTCCATATCTGGGCGATGAGGCAATGGGCGAGGTCATCAACTATTCCGCCGCCCTGCCACAGCAGCTTGTTATCGGCGGCGCCTTTTCCCTGCTGACCGACATGGAACTTGAGCTGCTGCAGCCGAATATGCCCTTCACCCTGGCCAGCCTGACCTTTACCGGCATTGGGGAGGGATTCGGCGAGGTGAATCTGTTCAATGTGTCGTTAAACGATGCCTACGGCATATCCCTGGACCCGGAGATTTTCGGCGACTCCTTTGTGGCGGTTGATGCGGTGCCGCTGCCCGGCGCGGTCTGGCTGCTCGGCTCCGGCCTGTTCGGCCTGCTCGGCAGTCAGGTGCGGAAACGACAGAACCTGGTTTGATATGGCAGGATGTGGGTCGGGTCAGCTTCTAAGCCGGGTTACGCGATACACCCGTTAACCCGACCTACGGACTGGAAAAAACATGAATTCACCGCAGAGCGCAGGAAGCCCACAGCAGGGCCGGTTCGTGAACCGCCTTTACTCGATGACATACATATATTTCAAGTGCTCTGTGGTGAAAAAACGAAAAGATGAGGAAACTTGTGATGCTCTATTCCATACGAAGCGTTTTCTGCTGTCTGCTTGCCCTCGGTTTCACCTGTACCCCGCTGGCAGCGCTTGAGCTGCAGGACGAGAAGGACAGGATCAGCTACAGCGTCGGTTATCAGGTTGGCGGCGACTTCCAGCGCCAGAAGGTTGAGCTTAATGCCGCCGCCATGGTCAAGGGCATCGAGGATGCCCTGGCGGGAGGAGAGCCGCTGCTGACCCCGGAGGAGATGCGGCAGACCCTGGTCGAGCTCAAAAAACGGGTGGTCGCCGGCCAGGAGGAGGCGCGCCAGCAGGCCCATGAACGCTATCTGCAGGAAGGGCAGGCATTTTTTGCGGCCAACGCCAAAAAAGAAGGCGTGGTCACCCTGCCCAGCGGCCTGCAGTACAAGGTGATCAAGGCCGGCGCCGGCAGCAGGCCCCAGGCCGATGATACGGTCAGGGTCACCTACCGGGCCACCTTTATGGACGGCACCGAGTTTGACAGCTCCTACAAGGACGGCAAGCCCGCCACCTTCCGGCTCGACAGTGTCCTTCCGGGTCTGCGGGAGGGGCTGCTGATGATGGAGCCCGGCAGCCACTGGCAGCTCTTTCTGCCCGCACCGCTCGCCTTCGGCGAACAGGGCCCCATGGCGGACCGGCCCGTGATCTTTGATCTCGATTTCCTGGAGATCGTGCCGGCGGACAATAAGTGAAAGCGCATCCCGCCATGTATCCCTCCTGCTCCGCGGCTCAGGTCGGGATTATGCCCGATAGATCATATCCGGCCTGGCAGGACATTTTGTCGCATCTCGGCCGGACAAGGCCGCTCGATTTATGTAACATTATAAAAATATTGAATTATTTTTACTGGCACATCTTTTGATTACCTGGCAAGAAAAAGGAGAGAATGGCCAGGAAGGATAACCGGCTGCTGCCCACCGGCCTGGACAAGGCGGCGGCGATACGATCAGCTTCCGGCTGGCCAACATGAAGAGCGCGCGTTATACGGTCACCGCCGAACTGGTGTAGCAGCCGCTCTCCTTTGCCTTTCTGGCGGACATGGACAGTGTGCAACCCCGGAAACAGCCGCTTTAGCCGGCATGTACCAGGCCTCCACCGCCAAGGCAACCAGTATGACCGCCGCAAGCTTCCAGATCAAGCGCTAAGAGGTACCTGATCCGGCCGGCGAAATGACATGACGGAGCAAACCGTGCTGAACTTTGCCTGCCGGCCCTGCATCCGGCATAAGGCCGGATAATTAACACAAATAAATCAAGGAGACAAAAAAATGAGGGTAAAAAAAATGTGCACATGGGCCTGCGGTCTGCTGCTGGCCAGCGGCGCGGCAACAGCTGCCGCAGGGGAACTTTCCCCGGTGGAATCCCTCGGCCGGATGCTTTTTTTCGATGATGATCTGTCCAGCCCGGCCGGCCAGTCCTGCGCAGACTGCCATGATCCGCAGGTGGGCTGGACCGGGCCTGATGCGTTGATCAACGCGGCGGGAACGGTGGTGGAAGGTGCGGTGACCGGTCGCTTCGGCAATCGCAAGCCACCTTCGTCAGCCTATGCGGGGTATAATCCCGAGCTGCACATGTGCGGCGAGATGCAAGGTGGAGGCATGGGCGGCGGTGGCGGTATGGGCAACGGCCCGGGCATGGGCGGCGGGGGCGGGCAGAACTGCGGCAACGGTTTCGGCGGCGGCCTGTTCTGGGACGGCCGGGCAACCGGCTGGAGCCTGGGCGATCCGTTGACGGAACAGGCCATGGGGCCCTTTCTCAACCCCCTGGAGATGAACAACCCCGATGCCATGAGTGTCTGCCTCAAGGTCAGTGAGTCCGCTTACGCGGATCTTTTCGAAGAGGTGTGGGGAGAGGATTCCCTGGAGTGCGAGGAGAACCCGGCGGCAGCCTACGAGCTGATCGCCCGCTCCATTGCTGCCTACGAGCGGTCAGCCGAAATGAATCCCTTCAGCTCCAAGTTCGATTCCTTCTGGCGGCAGCTGCAGCGGGCCAGGATGAAAGGGGCCCAGATTCCGCCGGTGGCAGCCATCAATATGATGAACATGGCCAAATTCAAAAGGTACGGACTGAACGACACGGAACTGATGGGGCTGGTGGTCTTCAACACCAAGGGGAAATGTTCGGTCTGTCACCTGCTTGAGCCCAGACACGGCAGCGAGTATCCGCTTTTTACCGACTTCATGTATCACAATCTGGGCATCCCGGCCAATCCGGAGAATCCCTACTACACCATGCCCCTGGAGTGGAACCCCGCCGGCCCCGAGTGGGTGGACCACGGTCTGGGCGGATTTCTGGCCACCACGGCCGATGCCCAGGACGCCATGGGCCGGCTGCGGGATTATACGGCCGATGCGCCGGACAATGACGGCAAGCACCGGACCGTTACCCTGAGGAATGTGGACAAACGTCCCTCGCCTGATTTTGTCAAGGCTTACGGCCACAACGGCTTCTTTAAAAATCTGATGCAGATCGTCCACTTTTATAATTGCCGGGATGTGCCTTTTGAGCCGCAGTGCACCATGCAGTCGCCTTTCCCGGCCCCGGAAGTGCCGGAGAACGTCAACACAGCTGACATGGGTGATCTGGGGCTGACCCAGATGGAAGGCATGGCCCTGGTCAAATTCATGGCCACCCTGACCGATGTGGACCGCCATACGCCGGATATCGACAACAGCGGCTGTGTCGACCGCACCGACCTGAAGGCGCTGATGACGGCCCTGCGCGATGCGGATTTGAGCGAGCTTGAGCGGCTGGCCTATGACCTCAATGACGACGGCCAGCTGAGCATCGCTGATGCCCGCCTGCTGATTGCCAACTTCACCCGGCCAACAGGGAAATGATGCTCCTGAGGGGCATGACGGAAAAAACAGGCTCCGGTAAAGGGTTTCCACCCGCATGCCGGAGCCATGAATTGATCTTGCACTTGCCAAACGGTTTCTGACTCCATGGCAAAAGGACTTGCCGCGATCAGATCTGTTAAAAGGTGCGGAAAAAAGACTGAGGCGGGTCCAGGAATGAAGGCCGGAAAAATATTCATCTCATTTTTCTCTGCTTCCGATACGAGCTGTATAGCAATCGAGAAAGTTCTGCAGGGGATTGGCACCTTTTGCCGGTGATTTGCGGCAAAATGAGGGGCCGGCCAGCGCCTGCGCCCCATGCCTGCAGATCTCTTTTAACGTGGATGGGAAAAACGGGAGGCAAAGATGAAGATTACCGCTTCCAGCGTCAATCTGTCAGCTGGTCATGCTTATTCTCAGGAAGAGGTTACGACAAGCTCCCTCACGTTCTGGCGGGACGAAAACCTGCCGCAAATTGCTGCTGACCGAGTCTCCCTTTCCATGGAGTCGCTCAACCGCACGCTGCCATACCCATCCTGTTCCGGAGGTGATGCGGCAGGTTCTCCCCTGGACGGTAACGAATTGGCGGAGGACCCGAAACTCCGCGCCATGCGGCTAACCCTGGAACTGCTCACCGGACGCAGGATACCTGTTGCCTCCTTGCAAGCCGGGGCGACAGCGGAAGTGCCGAGTGAGCTATCCCGGGCAACCAACCCGCCGGCAAACGCCACAGAACAACCGGTGGAACGTCTGGGCTGGGGCATGGAATATGACTATTTCCACTCGTACAGCGAGCAGGAGAGTATTCATTTCTCCGCCGGTGGTCAGGTCATCACCGCCGATGGCAGACAGCTAGATCTTTCCTATGAGCTGCAGATGCAGCGGCAGTTTCAGGTGGAAACCCGTGTGCATCTGCAGGCCGGTGATGCCCGCCTGGTTGATCCGCTGGTCATTAATTTCAACGGCCAGGGAGTCAGGCTCGGAGATATGACATTGAGTTTTGACCTGGATGGAGACACGAAAGTGGAGGAGATTGCCTTTGTCGCTCCCGGCAGCGGTTTTCTGGCCCTTGACCGCAATGGTGACGGGAAAGTAAACAACGGCACCGAGCTTTTTGGGCCGGCCAGCGGGCACGGCTTTCTTGAGCTTGCCGCATTTGATGCCGACGCTAACGGCTGGCTGGATGAAAATGATCCGATTTTTGCCAGTCTCAAGGTCTGGATGGCGGATCAGGCCGGCAATCAACAGCTTGTTTCCGCCGCCGGGATGCGCATCGGAGCTCTTCTGTTGTCGCCCCTGGACACGCAGTTTGCCCTGACAGACAGCGCCAATAATCAACTCGGCCAAATCAGGCAGACATCCCTGGCCTTGCTGGAAAACGGCGATGCTGCCGTCATTCAGGAAATTGATCTCGTTGTGTAGGATGCCGCAAGTCAGCGGCTGGCAGCCTTTTTCAGACGACGGAAATCTTCTTCAGCTATTTTTTCCACGAACTCGATCCCCATTTTAAAGGGCTGTTGTTCCTCGAACAGAATGCGATCAAACCACAAGGGTCGAACGGCAAGGGTGATGGGAGGCTCATCCGTATCTTCCGAACCTATGGACAGATGGAGAATGAGTCGCTCAGATCCCAGAGAGGCAAAAAAAAGATGGTGGTTATCGACCATGATCTGCCAGCTGAGAATGCCTGCTCCCTTTCTGGATAAGTCAACAACCCGGCAACTGACCGGCCTGCTCAGCTTCTCGCCGCCTCTTCCCTTACAGAGAAAGAGTGAGCCGTTGAGTTTCAGCGGAAATCGTTGAAATATGCGTCGTTCCATGCCCATAGTCAATTCCAGTTACATGCCGGTGGATATTTTGCCACCCTTAAAGGGGATAAACGGAAGCGGAACATTGCGGCGTTTTCCGCTTTATTCGCTGCTCCGCCTCGTCGCTGCTCGCTGATGGTACAGGCGGCGTAATCAGCGAGCCGCGCCTGAGCCGTTGTCAAAAAATAATGGTTAGAGATGCAGGGGTTATTTCCCAACGGCCCCTAAATGGCGTATCAATGTGTTGGCGACAAGCGGCGCCACGGAAAAAATATCCAGCAGTTCATCACTTTCCACACCCGGATAGGTGTCAGCGCCGATTATTCTGCCTATGCCGTGCTCTTTGAATTTCTGCCTGGACTGTCCGGCCAGGACAAGATGCGTGGCAAACAATATGGTATCCCTGGCGCCGGCTTGCCTGCAGCGCTGGGCCGTCTGAACAATTGAGCCGCCGGTGCGGATCATGTCATCGCAGATGATGACCAGCTTATCCTTCACCACACTTGCCACCTGATGCACCATGGTTTTGTCCATGGCATAGCGGTCTTTGTCCGCCGCGGTATGTGGGGCATTGAGCTGCCCGGCAAGACGGGCCACCCATTTGCTTCGTCCATAATCCGGTGAGACAAGCACAAAATTGCTGAGCTGCAGTTCCCTGATCTTCTGCACGATCAGGTTGGTGGTGTTGATATGCAGGGTCTGCACATCTCCCCGGTGGGCATGCAGCACCGCCTCGGAGTGGAGGTCAATAAAGGCGACAAAATCCGGTCTGGCCCTGAAAATCTGTCTGGTCCGGGTGATGCCTTTGGGGATTTCATTGGAATCTGGCTTGGCCTGCTCCATGGTGGAGTAGCCCAGGAAAGGAATGACGACATTGACCGTCCTGGCCCGGTAATAATGGCAGCCGTCAATTAAATCGATCAGTTCCAGGTGGGACTCGTCGTTATGGGTGGCGCCGACGATGATCACATCCCGGCCGGCAATATCCTCCGGAAAGGCGTGGTAGATTTCTCCGTCGGTAAAGAATTTCTTCTGGACCCGGGTGAAGGTCATATCCATACACTGGGCAATTCGGCGTCCCAGGGCCTCGGACGCCTCATTGGCAAGGATTATTTTGTCGTGATTACTGGCAGACATGGGCAGATCAGGTGAACAGTTTCGGGTTATTGGTTACCTTCCTGACCAGTTCCCGGTAATCCTGGGCGCCGGGGGAGCCGGGAGCAAATTCATAGATCGTCTGACCATAGGCCGGTGCTTCGGAAATTCTCACATTGTAACGGATCGGGGTGCAGACATGGTTGCCGTACAGCTCTTCAAGCTTGCTTAAGATGCCGTTTGACTTCTTTACCCGTTGATCATGAAAAGTGGGGAGAATATACTTGAGGGCCACGTCCTTATTGTACTTCTGGATGGATGACATGCTTTTGAGAAATTCCACCAGCCCCTGCAGGGTCATCACCTCAAGCGATACAGGGGTGAGCACCTCCTTGACGTAAAAAAGAACGTTGACGATTAAAGGGTCCCAGCCGGGCGAGGTGTCAACCACCACATAATCAAATTTGTTGTCAATGGTGCTTAATTTTTCCTTCAGCGTCATTTCTCCGCCGAAGTCCTTGCGGTCGATCACCCGTTTCAGGCCTGCCAGTGATCTGCCGCCGGCAAGCAGCCACAGCCGGTCCCTGACCTGGACCATGATTTCATCCAGGGAAAGCTCGTTATTGACAAATTCGGTCAGGCCGGCCTTGGGCTTGACGCCGAGCATAAAGCTTGACTGGCCCTGGGTGTCCGTATCAACCAGCAGGACTTTGAAGCCTGCCAGGGCAAGGCCTGCGGCAAGATTGACCGCGGTGGTGGTTTTGCCCACCCCGCCCTTGGAGAGGGTAACCGCGATTTTTCTCGGTTCGGTGCTTTTTTGCGTTGCTGCAGCGGGTTGAGCGGCAGCAGCAGCCGGTTTGGGGCTGACTATGTCAAATTGCTCCTTGCAGAATTTGCAACGAACCTTCGTAATGTTAGGCGGCAGGCGGGTTTCGTCTATGGAGTGTTCTTTTTGACAGTGAGGGCAGATGATAACCATATGAGTCTCCAAAATGTAAAAACAAAAAATAATCTTCTCTGTATTTCAACAAAGAATGAAAAAAATATTAACTTATCGAGATTATTTGGGATTATCTTTAAGAAGTTTTTTTACCAATTCGCTCTCTTCCCCCTTGGATTCAAAATCGTCAAGGAGCATCTTAACCGCGTAATTGACGATGTTTGATTTCGTTGCCAGCAACTTTGAACCGGTAGGAAGCAATCCCCTCAAAAAATGGTTCGCCGCACCGAGATCTTTGAAAACTTCTCTTGTCAGATAATGGGTGGCTTTTGTTTTCACCGAAGATTTTTTTTTCTTCTTGCACTGTAAGGCGGGCCTGTGGGGCGAAGGCGGCATTTTCTCCTCCTTGATGAGAGGCCGTGAATACCGTTCGATCAGCATGGTCAACTCATCCAGCCCCGGTATCGCCCCTCCTGGAGGGGAATCCTGCAAAAGATTTCCCAGTACATCTCTTTTTTCCCTGTTGTTCTGTCCCATCCTGATCTCCATCAGGTAATTTCTTTATTGTCAAGGAGATAGAGTCTATTTCCCGCCAAAAAGATTATCTCTATGCCGGCGCAGGAAATGAAGCATGGCCCCTTCTTTTTCCTTGCCCATTTTTATAAACTCAATGCCGCAGATGAGTTGAAAGTCTCTTGGCGAGACGTGGACAACTCTGCCCTGCAACTGCAGCTGGTCAGTATCAAGTTGCAGTTTGATCCCGTCAAGCTGCTGGCCGGCGGTAAAGGAACTTTCTTCATCAACCAGAATGCCGATACCGTTTGCCCCCAGGTTGATGACCTCATAACTGGTTCCATTAATTTCGATGGCAACCTTGTCTTCTTCTTCGATGGGGAGACGGTAGACATGACGAATAATTTTATTTTTTGCTTGTTCCGGTTGCGTTTTCGTTTTTGCCTTCATTGATGATCACCCTGAAATTTGCTAAAATAATTGATGAAATCTTAAGAAATACGATTGCATCGGGTTCAGGCGTAACTTTATCCCCCTGCCGGGGGCTACTCATGATTTTCCGTGTAGCTCCGTTCCATCCGGAGAGTTGTTACGGTTCCATCATAATTCACAGCTATAACAGTTTGCCCAAAAGCTCCTCTCAAAAAAAGACGGGAAAGATGGAGTTATACTTTTTTCCGTATAACGTATTTATATTATTTAATTTTTTATTTGTCTATTTTTTAAAAAAAATAGATTTATTTTAAAAAAAACAGTAATTTCAAAGAGAAAGACCCTATCAAAAAAAAATAATATCACAGTTTGGTGGTACCGGCAAATAGAGAATCGTAAAAAGCAGAAAAAGGAGGAAGAATGAAGATTTCCATTACCTATTGCGGCAAGTGAAATTATAAGCCCCGTGCTTCCAGGTTGGAAGATGAATTGATTGAAAAATTCGGTGTCGAGGTGGAGCTGATTGCCGGATCAGGAGGGGTGTTTGATGTGGTGGCCGACGGCAGAAAGGTCTTCTCCAAGTCCACAGCCGGCCGCTTTCCTGAAGATGGAGAGATCGTAAGGCTGATTGAGGCGATTGGCAGTGAGGAGTAAGGAGTGAGGAGTGAGAAGAAGTAGGGGCGGTTCGCGAACCGCCCTCGTCATCCGATCGTGAACCCAATCCGCAATCCCAAATCGCCTATCTCCAAATCCCCTTGCTCACAACCTGGGGCCGAAAAGCGCGGTGCCGACCCGCACCAGGGTGGCCCCTTCTTCTATGGCAACCTCAAAATCGCCGGACATACCCATGGACAGGTCAAAACCTTTGCTGCGGTCAAAGTAGCCTTTTGCCGCGAAATGTTCCGCGAGTTGCCGTAAGGTGCGGAAAAATGGCCTGACATCCTCCGGGTCGTCCATGAAGGGGGGCATGGTCATCAGGCCTTTTACCTTGAGGTTGGGAAGTTCACCCATGGAAACCAGCAACTCTTCGGCATGTTCCGGCGTAACGCCTTCCTTCTGCGCTTCCCCGCCCACATTGATCTGGACAAGAACGGGCAGTGTCCTGCCTGCCAGGCCTGCGTGCCTGTCCAATGCCCTGGCAAGTTTTAACCTGTCAACCGTATGCACGAGATCAAAGAGCGTTGCCGCGTCCTTGGCCTTTTTGGACTGGATATGGCCGATGAAATGCCAGCGGGCCGCGGCAGACAGCCGGCTGATTTTCTCTTTAGCCTCCTGCATGTAATTTTCACCGAAAATGGTCTGCCCGCAGGCGCAGGCCTCCTCGATGAGCCGGCTGTCGATTTTTTTGCTTACCGCCACCAGACTAACCGATTGCGGGTCCCGGCCTGCCCGCAATGCCGCGGTTGCAATCCGTTCTCTTATCTTTTCCAGATTTTCTTTAATGTCTGACATGGGACTTTATGAAAAGGCTTTCTGCAGGTTACGCAGAGAGACCGAAGAGTTTTTGGGCATTGGCCGTGGTCTGTCTGGCCACCTCATCGAGCGTCACATCTTTCAGTTCAGCAATTTTCCGGGCCGTATACAGCGTGTAAAGCGGCTCATTTGTTTTGCCCCGGAAGGGTACGGGCGCCAGAAAGGGAGCGTCTGTTTCAACCAGCAGGCGGCTTAAGGGAATGGCACGCACCGCATCATGCAGCATCTGGGCGTTGTTGAATGTCACCACGCCGGGAATGGAGATATAAAAACCCAGATCAATAAATTTTTTTGCCGTTGCCCCGTCACCGGAAAAACAATGGATCACCCCGGCCGCCGGAAAAGGGCCGTTGGCTCGCAGCAATTCATAAATCTGCTCATGGGCCTCCCGGTTGTGGATGATGACCGGCAGGCCGAGGCTTTTTGCCAGGTGAAGCTGGCTTACGAAGGCGTCGTGCTGAACGGCAAGCGGGGCGTAATCCTTCACCGTATCAATGCCGATTTCACCGAAGGCGACCACCCGCTGCTGGCGGGCCAGGCGGGCCAGTTCATCGAGGGCGTCGTCGGTTACATCACCGGCGTGGTGGGGATGAATGCCCACCGAGGCATAAACGCCGGGGTTCTTCCGGGCAAATTCCACCGCCTTTCTGGAGCTGTCCATGTCGATGCCGATGGTGATCACGGCTCTGACTCCGGCGGCAAGGGCCCGGTCAATGACCCTGTCAGCATAGAGTCCGTCATCGATCATGTCAAGATGACAATGGGTATCCACCAGAACGGCGTCTCCGGCAAGAACGGGCAGCGGGGTATTTTTTTTCTTTTTTGCCACGGTAATTTATCTTCTCATATTCTGTTTTTAAGTGAAGCGGCCATGCGCCTTTTGCTCACCTCATCTAACAAATTATTGAAATTCCTGCAACAAAGGGGTAATTATGTCTGTAAATTCCGCCATCGCCAGAGGAGGGGGGTGTTTTTTATGCCGCAATCAGTTCTGGAAGCCATTTATGCGCGTCGCAGCATCCGGGAATTTACCGAGCAGGATGTTGCCGTAAGCGACCTGTACGAGATTGTCCGGGCCGGTATCTGGGCACCTTCCGGTCTCAACAATCAGCCATGGCGTTTTGTTCTTGTCACTGATGTGGAAACAAAAACAAAACTGAGCGAAACCACCCATTACAGCCACATCGTTCTTGCCGCCCGCGCGCTCATCGCCGTCTATCTTGATACGGAAGCCATGTATGATGAGGTAAAGGACCATCAGGCTGCCGGGGCCTGCATTGAAAATATGCTGCTCGCCACCGAGGCCCTCGGGCTTGGCGCGGTCTGGCTTGGGCAGATTCTGAAAAACAAGGAGAAAGTGAATAAGATACTCGATCTTTCTTCGCAGTATGACCTGATGGCCGTGCTGGCCGTCGGTCATCCGCTGCACCGTAAGCAGCAATCGTCCCGCAAGGGGCTTGATGTCTTTATTTTAAAAACATTCTAGCAGGAGGATCCCGATGTTTTCCAAAAGTAAACAGATTCATGCCGTTGGTTTTCTTTCCGTTTTTTTCCTTTTGTTACTGCTGGCCGGCTGTGCGGAATTCGGCGGCATGGGCGGCGGTGGTTCACAAGAGGGATATTCCACGCCAAGTCAGCCCTATTATCCCTCTGATTTCCGTGAGATTCTCATTCCCGACGGTCTGGAAATGAACCGGGAAGAATCCATGTTCGTCAAAACCAATTCTTTTAACGGCGGCATATTGACTTTCGATGGCCGTGTCGACGTGATTTCCCTTTCCGACTTTTTCGAGGGCTCCATGCCCAAGAACGGCTGGAAACTTTCCGGGGTGGTTAAGGCGAAGAACTATCTGCTGATTTTCACCAAGCCGGACAAGACCTGCATGGTCACCATTTCCGAAAATAAATTGAATTTCAAGACCGTGGTCAATATCTACATTGCCCAGGACACGGAATCCGCTGCTGGTGGCGGAGCTGGAACCGGCAGTGTTGGCGGTGGCGAGAATTTTTCCATTGCTCCCCTTGAATAAGCAGTAACCATGGCGCCTGTACTGGAGAATACAAACATACTGTGCGGCATCAGCGGCTCCATCGCCGCCTACAAGGTCTGCGACTGGGTCCGTTCCCTGCAGCGGGATGGGGCGGAGGTCCGGGTTGTCATGACCAAATCCGCCCGGAAGTTCGTTTCGCCCCTGACCTTTGCCGCCCTGACCGGCAATGCTGTCCATGGGTCGATGTTTGCCACCCTGGATGAGGAGCGGATTCCCCATATCAGCCTGGCCCGCGCAAGCGACCTCATCCTGGTCGCTCCGGCCACAGCCCAGACCATCGCCAGGCTTGCCCATGGCATGGCCGATGATCTGCTGGCCGCCATCGTGCTGGCCAGTGAGGCGAAAATTATCATCTGTCCGGCCATGAACAGCAGGATGTACCTGCATGCGGCAACCCAGGAGAATATCCAGAAACTGAAGGAATACGGCTATCTGGTGCTTGAAACGGAAAGCGGCATGATGGCCTGCGGCGAGGAAGGACCGGGCCGTCTGCCCGAATGGCATCAGGTGCGGGATGCGGTCATCGCCGCCCTGACCCCGCAGGAGCTTGCCGGCAAAACGGTTCTCGTCACCGCCGGCCCCACCGAGGAACCGCTTGATCCGGTCCGTTTCCTGGGCAACCGCGCATCCGGTAAAATGGGTTACGCCATGGCAGCCGTGGCCCGGCAGCTCGGCGCCAGGGTCATTCTGGTCAGCGGTCCCACCCGGCTGGTGCCGCCGGCCGGGGTTGAGCTGATCAATGTCCGCACCGCGGCGGAGATGTACCAGGAGGTGCTGAGCCGTTTTGATGTGGCTGACATCATCGTCAAGGCGGCGGCGGTTTCCGATTTCCGACCAGCGGAGCTGTCGGCCGGCAAGATAAAGAAAACAGGGGAAAACATCTCCTTGCAGCTGACGCCCAACCGGGACATCCTGCATAAACTCGGCGAGATAAAAGACCAGCGGCCAAAGCCGCCGCTGCTCATCGGTTTTGCCGCTGAAAGCGACAACCTGGTGGAGCACGGCCGGGAAAAGCTGCGGAAGAAGAATCTCGATTTTATTGCCGTCAATGATATCACGGCAACTGACAGCGGTTTCGCGGTTGACACCAACCGGGTAATCCTGCTTGACCGCCAGGGCGGACAGACAGACTTGCCCCTGCTGTCCAAGGAAGAGACGGCCCGGGGCATCTGGGACAAGGTGGTCAGCGCAAACAGGTCAGAATAACGGCACCGATAATAAGCAGCAGCGGTCCGTTGGTAAAGTAGATAAAATAGATCATGGGGTAGCGCTGCCCCATGATCTGCCGCAGATGCTCCTTGTTGATAAGTCCCGGCACCCAGAAGATCAATGAGATCACCGTGCCGACCACGACAAAAAATATTCCCACTATTTTAACGATCATTTCCCAGGCGCGTCCTTTTCAGATTTTTCCATTTTCATTTCCTCACCGCTGTTCTGTTCTTCAGGCTGGGCTGCCTCCGGCATCGGCAGCAGGTCAAGGGGCAGGGTAAGCGTATCAAAAATAAAATCCACGGCTGCCTTACCAATGGCGGCAGGGGACAGGACACTGAGTTCCGGCTCCCGCAGATTGCCGGTCACCTTCACCGGATAGGTGACAATGTGGCGTTTTTTGCCGCCGATGATGCGCCCGACCAGCGGCATCATATTGATTATCTTGTCAAATGTTTTAAACGGTACGATAAAAAAGGTCAAGTCCGTGTCCAGGGTCTGCAGATTGATGTTGCCCTGGGCCATGATATCCATGCCCTCGCCATCCATGACCGCCTTGTCGAGAATGAGCAGATTTTCGGCCACATGGCCGTGCACTTCCAGCAGTTCGTAGCGGAAGCCGCGGGTGAACAGGCCCTGATACAGGTCGGTAAAATTGATCAGCTTGAAAATTTTTGAAAGAATGTCCATTCGTTGCAGGATGCCGTTCTCTGCCCTCAGCAGGAACTTGCCGGACGAAAGATTGCCATTTTTATCCGTCAGGGTGGCGTTGAGGGAAAAAGGTCCGGAGATCAGGGTATTTTTCACTTCGGCGCATGTCAGGAATTCCTCAAAAAGGGGCGGGGCGGTGGCCGGACTTTTAAAGATGAATTCCTTGCTGCTCTGCTCGTCATGCCACTTAAGGGTGCCGTCGATGCCCAGGCCGCAGAAATTCGAGTCCGTCAGGACCAGCGCGCTTGTCTGCCTGTCGCTGAAGTCGATGGTGCCCTGCAGAGGGGTGAGTCGGTACTGCTGGGTTTTGCCTTCTTTGATGCTCTCGGCAAACAGGAACTCATCGGCCCTGACCCTGATTGCCCCGGACACCTTGCCGGACATGGCGGCGGCCAGGCTCTTTAGTTCGGAGCCGCTGAGTTTGTTAAGGAATACGGTCAGATCATCGATGAAATGGGTGAGGGTTTTCTGTGACAGTGTCCGGGCATGCAGGGACAGATCCGTTGTGACATAGTGAGGGGAAAATTTCAGCTCGCCGGAACCGCTTACCTGTTCATTTTCAAAGGTAAAGACAAGGTCGTTTAGGGATACATGCTGCTCACTGCCGAAAAGTGACAGCCTGGAAATGGAAATCTGCCGCAAATACTCTCCCCAAAGCCATTGCAGGTCGCGCCCCTCGGCCCGGCCGTTGAAACTGAATTGCCGGACCTCCGTCTGGGGCGTAAGGGTAAAAAAGCCCTGCAGTTCACCGTTCAGCACCAGACGGGTATTGAAAACAGCCGCCACGGTCTGCCAGTCAATGCTGCCCTGAAAGGAGATCTGCGGAGTGGCGCTGCGGGTGTCGCCGGTGATGGTGACCAGACCATCCTGCTGATCCCTGAAAAAGTGCAGGCCCGTACGTTCATGCCGTCCCTCCTGTGTTTTCACATCCACCACCGCTTCCACCGGCGAACCGGCAAAAGCGTTGTTTTGCACCGTGCCGAAGACGGCTACGTCGTCGTCAGCAAAATTGATTCTCAGTCTTTTGATAGTGCAGGGTATCTTGGGAAAAAAAAGGTCGGGAATCCATTTTTTACCGGCAAGCCACTGGCCCTGGGCCGTGGTGACCGGCCCGTCAAGTTCCAGCCAGCCGTTCCAGGAGGAAAAGAGATGATGGGAAAGACCGGCTGAAAGTTCCAACGGGGAGTCAATAAATCTGGTGTGGCCATCCGTCAGGACAACCTGATTTTCCGTCATTGCCAGACTGCCCTGCTCAATAATGAGCGTTTCCGGCAGATGCGGGGTGGCAAGGGTGATCCGGGCAAGTCCTGCGGCGAGCTGGTATTGCCAGAGGGCCGGCTGGAGGAACGGCCCCCCGGCATTGCCCTGACTCACGTTAATCATGCCGGCCAGGGAGGAAATATTGGGGGAAAGGGTGGCGGCAATGACCGGGTAGCGGTTGAGCTCAGCGAAAAAAGACGTGGCATCAAGGGTTGCGGCAATGCTTTTCACGGCAAAGGGAATATCGTTGACACCCCAGGAAAGATTGCCGGAGCATTCGATCAGTTGATGGGGGCCGATGGCGGCGGCAACCCCCTGCCACTCCACCTCATCGTCATGGATATGCAGCATGCCGCCCTGCAGGCCGATGGGCCAGCTGATCCGCTCATAGTTGACCTGGGCATCCTGCATGTCGGGTATGGTGACATCCACAATGAAATCACGCAGATCATCACCAATGGTGAGATGGCCCATTTTACGACCCTGGGAAGAGAATTTCAGCACCTCGTTTCTGAAATTCTCGTTATGGATGAGATGATGCAGGGTCCGGGGCAGGGTGGCCAGGTCCGCGTCGATATCGAGATCAAGCTTGAAAAGATGGTTGTTTTCGGACAGCCCCAGGGAAAAGGAGCCCTTTGAGCCGAAATGCCGGCCGAGCCTGGTGGTCAGGTTGTAGCCGTGGATATTGCCGTCCTTGATGATGATGGGTCCGGAAGCCTGGGTAAGATCAAGATCTACTTCCGGCACGTGGATGTCGGCATGGTCCACATCAACGTTGATGATCATCGACTGCAGGTGGGCGAAGCCGGCAACAGGGGCGTTAAAGGAATAGGTGGCGGATCTGGCCCGGCCGCCGCGCACCACGTCACAGACCGTTGAGGTGATGTGCTCGTCGCCGAGCAGGGCGAGCAGCCGGGCGCGCACCCCGTCCAGATCGATATTGCTTGCGGCAAGATCCAGCCGGTAGAAGGGCAGGGAGGAATCGGCGGTAAAGTAGCGGCTGACCATGCCGCTGAAAGAGAGCTGTGGATCAGCAAGGCTCAGCTCATAAATCTTTGCCGACAGATCGCCCTTGTTTTTCTCCAGCAGCAGCTTGGCGCCCTTGAACTGAAAGGGCACCGGCTGCTCCAGGCGCTGCAGGGAGAAGGCCGGGATGCCGCCGCTGAACAGCACCTGCACGGACTGCAGCCCCCGGCCGATGATGTCACAGCTGAAATCCACCTGGGAAGCCAGAGGTTTGACAACGGCTGTGGTCAGCTCGCCAAGCCTGGCGAGTTCAAATTTTTCCACTTTGACAGTGCCGGAATAAGAGGCGGAATCGGTAAAAAAATTGCCTTTCACCGACAGGGCGCCGGCAAAGGACGAACCGCTCTTGAGCGATATGGTCAGCTGGTTGGAATTTTTGCGTATTTTGAGGCGGATGTCGGCTAGGGACAGTTTTTTGCTACGAAACTGATCACTGGCAAAGGCAGCAATATCCAGTTTTCCGTCATCAACGGTGACATTGGCCCCGGGCAGCGCCGGCATCCGGCCCTCTTCTGTTTTCGACCCTGAAAAAAAAGAGGGGGCCACCGTGGCATGGGGTGAGCGTAGATAAAGCCGGCCGATTGCCACCCTGCCTGCCAGCAGGGCCTGCCAGTCCGGGTAGATTCTGGTTTTGGGCAGCCGCAGGGTAAAATCCCGGTGGATGACGGTGGTGTCAAACAGGGTCAGATGGGGCAGGGGGGCCCAGCGCCAGCGCATCTTGCCGATGGAAACCTCGGCATTGATGGCTGTGCTTGCCTGCCGGATCAGTTCCGACTGCACCTCCTTGACCGCCAGGAGCCTGGGGGCCAGAAAGATCAGCAGCCCGAGCAGCAGTACAACGAAAAAGATGATTTGGTATTTCCGGCTCATCCAGAGCGTTTACTCAATACTTTGCAGCATCTCATCAATGATTGTCAGTCCACCCTGCCAGAAGTTCCTGTCGTTTAAGTCAACGCCGAAGGGCTGCAGGAGCTCGTAGGGCGAAAGATTGCCGCCCTGGCTGAGGAGATGCAGATATTTGGGGATGAATTTTTCGCCTTCGTTCTTGTACAGATTATAGAGGGCCAGCACCAGCAGTTCGCCGAAAGCATAGGAATATACATAGCCGGGCGAATGGAGAAAATGGGGGATGTAGGACCACCAGATACCGTAATTGTCGGTCAGGGTGACCGAGTCGCCGAACATCTCGCGCTGGGTGGCAAGCCACAGTTCACTCAGTTTGTGGTGTGACAGTTCGCCCTGTTCCCTTCTGGCGGTGTGCATCAGGTTCTCGAACCTGTTCATCGACACCTGGCGGAAGACGGTGGCGAAAATGGATTCCAGCTTCTGGCAGGTGAAGGCCCTGCGCTCCCCGGCCTCAGTGAGCAATGCCAGCTGGTCATGGAAGATGAGCAGTTCGGCAAAGACCGAGGCGGTTTCGGCCAGCACCAGGGGGGTGCTGCTGTTGAAGTATCCCTGTTTGGCCGCCAAATATTGATGGACGCCGTGTCCCAGTTCATGGGCCACGGTGGACACGTCGCGGATATTGCCCGTATAGTTGACCATCACATAGGGATGGACCTCCGGCACGCAGGGGTGGGCAAAGGCGCCGCCCCGTTTGCCATCCAGGACCGGGGCATGGATCCAGCGGCGGTCAAAGAAGAAGGAGGCGATTTCCGCCATTTTCGGCGAGAAATTGCGGAAGCCGTTGATCACCATCTCCTTGCACTCGTCCCAGCCGATGGTGGTAGTCGGCAGGTGGGGCAGGGGGGCGTAACGGTCATAATCCTGTAATTCGTCAAGTCCCAAGAGCTGCTTCTTCACCGTATAGTAGCGTCTGACGATGTCATAACGGGAGGTGGCCGCCTCAATCAGCACCTCCACCGTGGCGTCCTCCAGTTCATTGGCGAGATTCATGGAGTTGATCCATGAGGGATAGCTGCGCAGCCGGTCGCTGATCATCTTGTCGGCCAGCAGGGTGTTGAAGATATGGGTGAGGATGTGCAGCTGGCTTTGCAGCCCTTCGGTCAGTTCATCCGCCGCCTTGCGGCGCACCTCCCGGTCCCGGCAGTAGAGATCGGCCAATACCTCCTCCTCGGTGCGCTTTGCCGCGCCGAACTGGAGATGGCCCAGCACCTTTTCAAAGAGATTGGTCCAGCTGCCCTTGCCCACCGGCGCTTTTTCGATGAGCAGGGTCTCTTCCACCTGGGAGAGCATGTGTTTGGCATAACGCCGGATTTTCTCCAGGTAATGGCGGTAATGCGCGGTTTCCCCGGCCTCGAGCAGGGGACCTGCGATCTTTTCGTCCAACTTGCTCCATTCCAGATCAAAGAACACCGTTTCCCTGGCAATGCGGCTCGACGTCTCCTTCACCTCCTGGAGAAAGGCGCCGGCCTCCGGGTTTTTGATCTGGGTGGTGAAATTGAGAAAAGCATAAGTGGCCACCCTGGCAATGAAGGATTCAATCCTCTCAAAACGCCGGACCAGGCGGGCAAGCTGAGCAGGGGTAAGGGTGTCGAGCTTGCCGGCAAAAGTTTCTCTGAGCAGGGTCGCTTCCTCCTGGCAAAAGGCGATGTCCTCTTTGATGGTCGGGTCCTGCAGAGAACTGTACAGGTCGGTGAGGTTCCACACAACTGCGGTGCTGCCAAGTTTTTCATTTAATTCGTCTGCCATGGAAAAAATCCTTATCTATGAGAAAATATCTGCTAAAATCTGGTGATCACTTTTTTGCCGCTCTGGCTGGAACTGGTTGTAATCATGGTTGAAATAATTAAACGTTTCTGGAAAAAACGGCGGCAAGCAAGAGCTCAGGCTAAGTAGCCGCGGGCCAGTCAGCATCATATCATTTTTTAAAAAAAATACATTAACGTAACTAGGCAGAGAGGCAAAGAATTTTTCAAAACCACAAAAAAATGATTTTTAATTGAGGTTGCGTCCGGCAGGAAAGAGGGATATAGAATGTAACTCGTAATCTTCCGCCCACTCTTAAATTTTTTCTTTTTCGTAACATTCGATATGTCTGCAACAGTAGCCTACGATGAATCAAAAATAAAGACATTAAGCTCGCTTGAGCATATCCGTCTCCGTCCCGGCATGTATATCGGCCGGCTCGGCAACGGCTCCCATCCTGACGACGGCATCTATATCCTGCTCAAAGAGGTCATTGATAATGCGGTTGATGAGTTTATCATGGGGGCCGGCAAAAAGGTTATCATCGCCATCAACGACGGCGAAGAGGGCCGGGTCAAGGTGCGCGATTTCGGCCGCGGCATCCCCTTGGGCAAACTGGTGGAATGTGTTTCGGTGATCAATACCGGCGCCAAATACAATACCGATGTCTTTCAGTTTTCCGTGGGCCTGAACGGGGTGGGCACCAAGGCGGTCAATGCCCTGTCCGAACAGTTCACCGTTACCTCTTTCAGGGAGGGCCGTTTTGCCCGGGCCGTGTTTGCCGAAGGTATCCTCGTGGGGCAGGATGAGGGCGAAACCAAGGAAAAGAACGGCACCCTGGTCGAATTTCTGCCCAACCACGCGCATTTCGAGGAGTATGCCTTTAACCTGGAGTTTGTCCGCAAGAGGCTGTGGCGCTATGCCTATCTCAACGCCGGTCTGAAACTTTGCATGGACAAGGAATGCTTCTTTTCCGCCAATGGATTGCTTGATCTGCTGGACAATGAGATCGAGGAGGGCCGCCTTTATCAACCCCTCTACTACAAGGACGAGACCCTGGAATTCGCCTTCTGTCATACCGAAGGCTATGGCGAGAATTACTTCTCCTTTGTCAACGGCACCTTTACCAACGAAGGCGGCACCCATCTCTCGGCCTTCCGCGAAGGGATCCTGAAAGGGGTCAATGAATTCACCGGAAAAAAATACCTGGGCGAAGATGTGCGGGAAGGTATTGTCGGCACGGTGGCGGTGAAGATCAAGGACCCGATCTTCGAGTCCCAGACCAAGAACAAGCTGGGCAACACCGAGATCAGAGGCACTATTGTCAACCGGGTAAAGGATTTTGTCTGCGACTACCTTTACAAGGAAAAGGAAGTCGCTGAAGTGCTGATTGACAAGATCCAGCAGAACGAGAAGGTGCGCAAGGAGCTGCAGCATGTGCGCAAGGAGGCCAAGGCCAAGGCCAAGAAGGTGGCCATCCGGGTGCCCCAGCTCAAGGACTGCAAATACCATCCCAGCAAGGACAACCCCTCTGTCCCCGGCCGGGAGAACATGATCTTCATCACCGAGGGCCAGTCCGCCTCCGGCTCCATTGTCAGCGCCAGGGACCCCATGACCCAGGCGGTCTTTTCCATGAAGGGCAAGCCGATGAATGTCTTCGGCCAGTCTTTGACCCTGCTGTACAAGAACGAGGAGATGTACAACATGATGCGGGCGCTCAATATCGAGGAATCGGTGGGCGGTCTGCGTTACGACAAGGTGATCCTGGCCACCGACGCCGATGTGGACGGTCTGCACATCAGAAATCTGCTGCTCACCTTCTTTCTCACCTATTTTGAAAATCTCGTCAAAAGGGGCCATGTCTACATTCTGGAGACCCCGATTTTCCGGGTGCGCAACAAGGAGGAAACCCGTTACTGCTATTCGGAAAAAGAGAAGAGCGAGGCGGAAAAGCAGCTGAGGGGCAAGGGCAAGGCCGATAAACGGGTGGAGATCACCAGGTTCAAGGGGCTTGGCGAGATCTCGCCCCGTGAGTTCAAACAGTTCATCGGCCCCGGCATGCGCCTCCAGCAGGTCAGTATCGACCGGCTGAGCGATGTGCCCAAGCTGCTCTCTTTTTACATGGGTAAAAACACCCCGATGCGTAAAGAGTACATCATGACGCATTTAGTCTGATTGGTCTAACTAGTCAGACCAGTTAGACCAGTTAGACCAGTCAGACCAATAAGACAAATATATGGAAAATCTCACCGAATACGGCTCCCTGCACCAGCTTTTTGACACCAATTTTCTGGACTACACCTCCTATGTAATCAAGGAACGGGCCATCCCGGACGTCACCGACGGCTTAAAGCCGGTGCAGCGGCGCATCATGCAGACCCTGTTCAACATGGATGACGGCCGCTTCAACAAGGTAGCCAACGTGGTGGGCGAAACCATGAAGCTCCATCCCCACGGCGACCAGTCCATCTTCGGGGCCCTGGTCAATCTGGCCAACAAGGGCTACCTCATCGAACGCCAGGGCAATTTCGGCAACATCTTCACCGGCGACGGCGCCTCGGCCGCCCGTTACATCGAGTGCCGGCTCACCCCGCTGGCCAGGGAAACCCTGTTCAACAAGGACCTGACCGAATTTGTCGATTCCTACGACGGCCGCATGCAGGAACCGGTGGTGCTGCCGGCCAAGCTGCCCCTGCTGTTGCTGCAGGGGGCGGACGGCATTGCCGTGGGCATGGCCACCAAGATCATGCCCCATAATTTCTGTGAGCTGCTGGAGGCCCAGAAAAAAATTCTGCAAGGCGAGCCCTTTGAAATTTACCCTGATTTTCCCCAGGGCGGGCTGATGGATGTCGCCGGCTACAACGAGGGCAACGGCAGGATCAGGTGCCGGGCGCGCATCGTGGAAAAAAACGAGAAAACCATCCTCATCAAGGAGATCCCATATACCACCACCACGCTTTCGCTGATGGAAAGCATTGAGAAGGCGGCCAAATCAGGCAAGATCAAGATTGTTTCCATCAACGACTATACCGCCGAAGAGGTGGAGATCGAGATCAAGCTGGCCCGGGGCATCTACGCAGAGGACACCATCAGGGCGCTCTACGCCTTTTCCGACTGCGAGGTGCCCATCAGCCCCAATCTGACCTCCATCCGCAACAACCGGCCGGTCAACATCCCGGTTTCCGAACTGCTGCTGGACAACACGGCGAAACTCAAAGCGGATCTGGAGACCGAGCTCAGAATCGAACTGGACCGCCTGCGGGAAAAACTGCATGCCCATCTGCTGGAGCAGATCTTTATTGAGGAGCGGCTGTACAAGAAGATCGAGGAGTGCACCAGTTACCGGCTGGTAATGGGTACGGTGAGCGAGGCCCTTGTCCCTTTCCGGGAGCGGCTGCTGCGCGACGTGACCAAGGATGACATCGAGCGGCTGCTTGAGATCCGCATCCGCCGCATCTCCCGCTACGACATTGACAAGAAGCGCAAGGATATCAAGGAAATTCAGGACAGGACCCGCGAGGTGGAAAAGGATCTGCAGGATATGGTGGGCTTCTCCCTGCGCTACCTTGACCGGCTGCTGAAAACATACGGCCATCTTTACCCGCGTCGCACGGAGATCACCACCTTTTCCGAGGTGGAGGCCAGGGATGTGGCCATCTCCAACCTCATCGTGGGTTACCACAGGGAGAGCGGCTTCCTCGGCCATCAGGTCAAATCCGACTGCGACCGCACCTTTGCCTGCTCGGAGTATGACAAGCTGCTGCTGATCTTCAACAACGGCACCTACAAGGTGATCCATGTGGCTGATAAGGTCTTTGTCGGCTCCGATCTCTGCTGGGTGGGCACGGTTGATGAAAAACTGGTCTTCAATGTGGTCTATCTGGATGGCGCGGAGGAGCTGAGTTATATCAAGCGGTTCCATTGTCCCAAGTTCATCCTGGAAAAGGAATACCACCTCTTTTCCCCGCACCGCAAATCGCATATTCAATTCCTGTCCCTGGGAGAGGGGAGCAGGATACGCATCCATCTCAAGCCATCCAAACGGGCCAAGAAGAATTATGAGGATGTCGGCTTTGATGATTTTCTCATCAAGGGTTCAATCGCCAAGGGAAAACGGGTGTCGATCCGGCCGGTACGGCGGATCGCCGAACTGAAGGACAGGAAGAGCGATGAGGAGGGACAGGACCCCAAGATCCTGTCCCTGTTCGACGAGAAGAAGTGAAACGTTCCAACGTTCAAAAACCCTTTAAGCGTTGGAACGTTTGCACGCTTGAACGTTACTTTTCCTCGTACACCTTGAGCATGATCACGTCGGTCCTGGGCACGTCACTGTAAAATCCTGCCTTGCCGGTGGGGGTGGCGACAATCTTATCCACCACATCCATGCCTTCAGTGACCCTGGCGAAAACCGCATAACCGAAGGCGGTCGGTGATTTGCCCCGGTGATCAAGGCTCTGGTTATCGACCACATTGATGAAGAACTGGCTGGTGGCGCTGTAAATGTCCTGGGTGCGGGCCATGGAAAGCGTGCCCCTGGTGTTTTTCAAGCCGTTGTCCGCCTCATTGACAATCGGTTCATGGGTGTTTCTTTTTTTCATGCCCGGCTCAAAACCGCCACCCTGCACGACGAAGCCGGGAATGACCCGGTGAAAGATAAGGCCGTTGAAGAAGCCTTCGTCCACGTAACGGCGAAAGTTGCTGCAGGTGATGGGTGCCTTGTCATCGAAAAGTTCTATCTTGATCGTTCCCATGGTTGTTTCCATGATGATGTTGCCTCTGGCGGGGGGCTGGGGCGCGCTGTCGGCTGCCTGGGAAGCCAACGGCTGGCAGAGCAGCAGAAAAAAAACAAGCAGGCGGTAAATCATATCTTTCCTCCGGAAGAATAAATTTGTCTGAGAGTTTCCGCTTTGATTTCCCATCATTAACCCGTTCCATTTTTTTTGACAACTTTTCGTTGCACACGTTAGGCACTCTGCCGCCGGCAAGAATAAGTTTGATTTTTGCAACCCCACCATATATAGTACCCCAAACCGAGAGTCCCAGCGGCTGTGGTATGCTCCAGGTAACTGTTTCAATTTAAAGGAAATAGTTTCATTCCCCAATTAAATGAAAATGGATCAGAAAATGAATTTTTCTCGCAACGGGTATCTGAAAAATGATCTGGTCAGGCGATCTCCCGCATTTGGCGGTCCGACTCTGTCGGCGCCGCCCCCATCCGGCATTTCCCCGGAAAAGAGGATCATGGCCGTCAGTGCGGTGGTGGCTGTGCTGTGCCTTTGCCTGATTGTGGTGCTGGTTGCCGGACGCCTCTCTTCCCGGAGCGTTACCGATAAACAAATCGCCCCGCAGGCCCATGCCGATAAGGTGAGTGCCATCCGGGTGGATTCCACCGCCGACCTGCTCGACAATCTGCGCAGCAGAAACCTGTGGGACATCGTTGACAATACCGAAGTTCCGCCCGTCTTGTTCGTCAATCTGCCCCAGGATATGAATGATCTGGATGTGGCGACCAAGAAAAAGGCCTTTATCAATACCCTGCTGCCCATCAGCCTCATCGCCCTCAATGAGATCGCCCAGGAGAAAAAATCCCTGCAGGCTATTCTTGACAAACTGGGCAGTGGTGAAGATACCCTCTTTTTTGACGATGAGGTCATCTGGCCCCAGGGGGTCAGCGACGAGGAAATCGATCTTCTCCAGCATCTGGCCCGCAAATACCGCACCAATTCCAAAGAGAAGCTGCTGCTCAGGGTTGATGTGCTGCCAGTCAGTCTTATTCTCGCCCAGAGCGCCATTGAATCCTCCTGGGGCAGTTCCCGTTTTGTCGCGGAAGGCAACAACCTCTTCGGCATCTGGACCTGGGGCGACAAGGGCATGGTCCCGGCCAACCGCAACGAGGATGCCCTGCACAAGGTGGCGTCCTACGATAATCTGCTTGATTCCGTGCGCGCCTATCTGCTGATGATAAACCGTCTGCCTGCTTATACCTCCCTGCGGCAACTGCGCAGCCGCTCCGGAAGCTCCGTGGACATTGCCGATGGGTTGCTTTTTTATTCGGAAAGACGAGACTCCTACATCGAGGACGTAAAACAGATTATTGTCACCAATGAACTGCAGCGCTTTGATGCAATGGAACTGGCCGAGAATTTCCAGTGGCAGCTACCGGAGAAACCCTTGGGCCTTGTCCAGCTTGATAGGTTGAATAATGCAAAAATCTAAAAAGAACGCTTTTTCAGCTTGTTACACATTAATCATCATTCTTTTTCTCCTGTTTAGTCTCCCCTCTGTCATCCGGGCAGGGGAGGCTGCCGGTCCCGGCGTCACCGTGCTGATCTATCACCGTTTCGGCGAGGACAAATATCCCACCACCAATGTCAGCGCCGAGCGCTTCCGGGAACAACTCGCTTACCTGATGATGAACAATTACCAGGTCATCTCCCTGAGTGATCTGGTCAGCGCCATCGAACACAGGACGCCGCTGCCCGACAAGGCGGCGGTGATCACCATCGACGACGGCTACCGCAGTGTCTACGACGTGGCCTGGCCCATCCTCCAGTCCTTTGGCTATCCATTCACCGTTTTCCTCTATGTGAAAGGGGTTGACAGCGGCTCGCATGCCTATATGACCTGGGACCAGGTGCGTGAGATGCAGAAACAGGGCGGCGATTTCCAGGACCACTCCTATTCCCATTACCGTATGGCCGACCGGCCCAAAGGGCTTGATGAGACGGGTTACCGGGCCTGGATCAGGGAAGATCTGCGCAAAGGGGCGCAGATACTGGAGAAAAATCTGGGGCATAAGGCGCAGTTTTTCGCCATTCCCTATGGCGAGTACAACACCATTGTCCAGGAGGAGGCCAGGAAATTGGGCTATGCGGCGATCATGAGCCAGGACCCGGGCTCAATCAGCCTGGAGACGGACCTGAACTCCATCCCCCGGGAGCCGATTCTCGGCAATGAGTGGAGCACCATGAAACATTTTGAAGAGGTGCTGAACCGCATCGATATGCCGGTAACGGTGATGGAACCGCCGCCGGCGCCGCTCAAAAGCGCCGTGGTGAAGAGGTTCGGGGCGACCCTGCTCTATCCGGACAGATATGAGCCCACCTCGCTGGGGATTTATATATCGGATCTGGGCTGGCACCGGGCCAGTGTTGACAAGGGTTTCGTCTTTATCGACAATAACCGCCCCCTGCAGCGCCATGTGAACCGGGTGACGGTGAGCGGCAGGGACAAGAAGAGCGGCCGTCTCGCCATGCGCACCTGGATGATTGTGCGGCCGGATTAGATTAGTCTGACTAATCTACTTCCCGAATCCGCACACCGGATACTGGCAGCTCTTGCAGTTGCGGCACAGCCCCCCGTGTCCCAGGCGGGCCAGGTCCTCCCTGGTGATTATCTCGCCGCACAGCACCCTGGGCAGAATCAGATCAAAAACGGTAATCCGGTGGAACATGCCGCAGGCGGGCAGGCCCAGCACCGGCACCTGGCCGATTCTGCCGGTGAGAAACATGGCGCCGGGCAGCACCGGGGTGCCGTAGCAGATATCCGTGGCCCCGGCCTCCACGATGCCGGCCCTGGTCACATCATCCGGATCAACCGACATGCCGCCGCTGGTGATAATGAGATCCGCCTCTTCTTCCTTTATGCAGGCGGTGATCTCAGCGGCGATCAGCCTGGCATCATCCGGGGCAAAGGCCACCTTGACCACCTTGGAGCCGAGTTTTGCCAGCTTTTCCCGCAGCACCGGCTCAAAGGAATCCTTGATCCGGCCATGGAAGACTTCGCTGCCGGTAATCACCAGACCGGCCCTGGCCGCCCGCATCTGCCTGACCTGCAGCAGCCCCCCCGCATCCCGGGCAATGGCCGCGGCCTTTTCCACCAGCAGCCGTCCGGCAATCAGCGGAATCAACCGGGTGGCCGCCACCTGCTCGCCTTTGCTGACCGGGGTGTTGTCATGCAGGGTGGCGCACATCACCTCACCCAGCAGGTTGAAACGATACAGGGCCTCGATGTTTACCTTGAGCAGACCGTCATGGACGGCCAGCAGGCTGAGTTTGCCTTCCGAAGGGCGCCCGGAAGAAACCACGCCTTCCCCGGCCATGGCGTCGGCCATCAGCCGGGCCGCCTCATTTTCGTGGATCTCGCCGTCGTCAAGGGTGAGGATATAGATCCGCTCCTTACCGAGCCTGCGCAGGTGCTCCACATCCTCCGGCCTGATGATATGGCCCTTTTTAAAGGCCGGGCCCTTAAACGAGCCGCTGTCAGCGCCTGCCGGTCTGATTTCGGTGACATCATGGGGCAGCACCATGCCCACCGCCTGATCAACTGGTATTGTCTTTGCGGGCATATTCTCCTATCCTGAAAATCAATTTTCCTGGTTGTTCTCCTGCGCCGCAATGGCGGCATTTTTCATGACCCGCCCGCCTCCTCACTCCTCACTTCATAATAACGGCCAAAGGCGCAGTTTCTGCACAGCGTCCGGCCGTCTTTTACCACCTCGCGGCAATCCTGCACCCAGTCGCCGCAGGCCTGACATTGCACCCGTTGCATGGGGCGGCCGGGCATGTCGCATGCCGGGATGGTGACGGACACCGGCTGGATGGTAAAAAGTTCCTCCTCCGGCATCACGCGATAGGCCTCAAGCTGCTGTTTGTACTTGCCTTCCACTTCCGGGCTGTACTTTTTGGCCAGCTCGCGGGCCTCTTCTCTGGCGGTGATGCGCACCGCCTGGCCCGTGCTCAGGTTGACAAAGGTAGCGGCCATGACGCCGTGATCCAGCCACTTGAGCGAACGTTTGCCCAGGCAACAGCCGGTCACCGACTGGATGGCATCGGTGGCGCAGCGGTCGATTTCCACCAGGACATAGAGTTTTTTGCGCTCCGTGCCCCTGGGATCGGTAATGCCGATCTCCCGCAGGCCGATCATGGCCATTCTCACCCCGATCACCTGGCCGGCACAGATATGGCCGTGGATGCGGGTGGCTTCCTCCAGCAGCTCGTCAAAGCTTGGCTGGGCCAGGGTTTTGCCGATTACGCTGATCATGGTTTCATGCTTTTTTCAGATGGGGATGGTTCAGGTCAAGGGCCTTGTTCCACTGGTCGATGCGCGCCTGCATCTTGCTGTAGAGCGCGGTGGTGTCGCCCTCGATGGTGACGGAGTTGATCTTGTCGCCCTGGGCGATGGCATTGACCACGTCCATATCCGCCTGGCTTATCACGGCGCCGAAAACCGCGTGTTTGCCGTCAAGCCAGGGGCAGGGGACATGGGTGATGAAAAACTGGCTGCCGTTGGTCTTGGGGCCGGCGTTGGCCATGGAGAGCTTGCCCGGCTCGTCGTGCCGCAACCGGCGGTCAAACTCATCTTCAAAGCGGTAGCCCGGCTCCCCGGTGCCGGTGCCCAGGGGACAGCCGCCCTGGACCATGAAGTCCTTGATGACCCGGTGGAAGCTGAGGCCGTCATAAAAACCCCGTTTGGCCAGGTTGACAAAGCTTGCCACGGTGAGCGGCACGATGTCGGCAAAGAGTTTCAGATTGATGGTGCCTTTGGAGGTATCCATTCTGGCGATGATGTCATTTTGCTCTGCCATGATTTAATCCTTTTGTTTTATTTGAAATATTATTAGTCTGACTGGTCTGACTGGTCTGACTGGTCTGACTGGTCTGACTAGTCCTGCTGGTCCGATGGTCACGACCAATAAGACCAGTCAGACTAATAAGACTAAATACCCCAAACCGGCCAATATTTCAACAGATGACATTTACCCGCCAGGAGCAGCAGATGGATTTCCCGGAACTTACGGAAGAAGAAGAGATACGCGATATTTTTTTCGGCATCATTAATCGTTTCATCGGCTTTTATACCAGGGATTCGCAGAAATACTCAAAAAACGACACGGCCAATGAATATCCGTTCGTGCCCATGGATACCAGGCAGCTTTTTGACCAGCTCCGTTTTGCGGCCGGATATCTGCAGGAGAATGTACCGCAACAGGCGCCTTTCACCCTGCTTGATATCGGCTGCGGCATCGGCAATGTCATGCTTTTTGCCGAACAGATGGGATTTGATGTCTATGGTTTTGAAAAGGATGAATACCCCCTGCGGATCGCCCAAAAGCTGATGGGCCCCGAGCGGGCCGTCCAGGGTGATCTGTGGCGGTATGACGATTACGGCCGCTTTGACGTCATCTATTACTTCCGGCCCCTGGCCAACGGCGATGACGAGCGGCGCTTTGAACGGATGGTCGAGGACAAAATGCGGCCCGGCGCCATCCTCATCGCCAACCGCAAGATGAGCGAGGATATTTTCACGGACCCCCGTTTCATCAAATTGAGCGGCGAGCTGCCGGTGTGGCGGAAAGCTTGTCCCGCACCTTGCTAATATACTGATAATACGACAATTTTCAACAATCACCGTAGGAGCGGGCCATGCCCGCGACTGATTGCGCGCCGGGCAATCCTCATGGTCGCGGGCATGGCCCGCTCCTACGACGCCCCCTGGCCGTAACGGTAGCGCAGGTCCTGCAGCAGCATGGCCTGCAGGGTGGCGTCCAGGAACGCTTTGCGGCAGTCAACCCCGGCCATGTGGCCGTCCCGCTGAAAGGCCATGAAGCGGCAGCCGCCGAAGCAGAGCGGCAGGTAGACGCACTCCCGGCATTTCTGCTCCTTTTGCCAGTGGTCCAGGTGATACTGCTGACGGTAATCTTTCATGCCGGACCAGATATCACCGCAGGCATACTCTTTATGGCCGATCATGGACAGGCACTTGAAGAGGGTACCGTCATAATGGATGGTGAGGCTGTTTTCCATGTCCACCATGCAGGTGGTGGGGCTGATTTTCGGGGTATGGTACCCTCTTTTCAGGATCTCCTCGCGCAGCAACAGGGAGGCCTCGGCCAGCCACGTTTCTTCTATGGAGGCGCAACCGCCGCAGAACGTTAAGTTGGCATACCTGTCAGTGGTCTGCAGTACCGGATCAAATTTTACCATTGCCAGTTTGTCCGGCGTCAATCCCTGTTTTTCCAGATCATCCAGCAGCAGCGGGAAAAGCTGATAGTTGTCCCTGGTGAAGTTGCCGCCAATGCCGATTCTCATCAGCTCGCAGCACTCTTTAATGTTCCGGACGATAAGATCATAGCTCGGCACCCCGTTTTTAAAGGGCCGGAAGAGGTTGTGGTTCCGGGCCGGGCCGTCCAGGGTCACCTTGCAGCTGGTCAGGCCCCAGGGCAGCAAGTCGTTGACAACCCATGGGGTGAGAAGAGAACCGTTGGTGACCAGGGTGAGTTCCAGGGTAACTCCCCGCACCTGTAAAACAGGTCGCAGAGCCGCGGCAAGGGAGATAATTCGCTTGCTGCTTAACAGGGGCTCACCGCCATAAAAATCCAGGATAACCTTTTTAATCTGCGGCCCGGTCTGTGCGTTGATAAAGGCAAGCACCTGAGCCGCGGTCCTGTCCGTCATGTACAGCTTGTCTTTCTGCGTCCCCTCATAACAGTAGCGACACTGGAAATTGCACTCCATGTTGACAATAACGGCCAGCGATAAGACGGTGGAAAGGCGGTTCAGCCGCTGGTTGAAGGAAAAAATATCCTCTTTCTCCTGACTTGGGTCAGGGGTGACAAAGTTCAGCCTTTCCAGCAGACCCAGGGTGTCAGGCGGCACCTCTTGACCCTGCTGCAGGGCGGTGACCAGTTGACCGGGCAGCAGGGCATAGGAACCTCGCCTTGTTGAGTAGGCCAGGGTTTGTTCGCTATTTTCCGGCCAGGGAAAGAGCTTGATATAGTGGGATAATGGCATTGGGAAGAATTTTCGCAACAGAATCCAGGGGCCGGCTAAGGCCCCCGGCATAAGTCAACAGCGAGTGAACATCAGGAGTCAAGACGCAGGGCTGCCTGTGAAGTTTTACAGCAGGTGGCGGTTTCCGCGATTTCCTGGTCATCCAGGCCGGTTTCAAAAACAATAATGGACTCACTCGACATAAAAACCTCCTTGTGAAAATGGTTAACGAACGAAACCCTGTTTGCAGGGGGACTTTTGGCTAAGCCTTGTCTACTCTATGCCTCCAATATACCTTCCGGATTTAAAAGTGAAAACGCAGCCCTGCTTCCAGCCAGCGCGCCACGCTGGGGTAGTTGTCCCTGTCACTTTCCTGGGTGCCGTTAAAGAGATTATGGCCGGTGGCAAAGAGATCCAGAGCCAGATCAGCCGAAAGGGCAAAGCGTTTGCGAATGGTCACATCCCAGATAAAGTCATCGGAATCCGCGGATTGATCATCGTACCAGATGTAGTGGCCGTAAAGGCCGGTGAACAGGGACCCCTGGTCATAAAGCAGCGCCAGGTTGCTCGTATACGAATTCTCGTTGTCGTAACTGCTGTAGTTGTTGACATGTACATAGCTGAAATCTGCCTGCAGGGAGACATTGTAAAAGGGAGCGGTTTTTGCCTCCAGTTCAAAACCCTGGCGATTCTGCTTGTCTTCATTGATGGTAATGTCGTTTCCCGTACGCGGGTTTGTGGTTAACCTGAAAGCCTCTTTGACGCGGTGATCAAAGTACATGGCCTTGAGCCACAGGTATCTGATGGCGGTGGTCTCAAAGCCGGCCTGGAGTGATGTGACCTTTTCCGGCTCGAGGTCTGGGTTGGGGTCATAATAGGGGCCGCCTAAGATGGTATCGCCGAGAGTGGGCAGGGTGAAGCCCCGGGCGGCCACAGCCCGCAGGAGAGTGGCGGAGGTGAGCTGGTAGGTGATACCCAGGCTCGGACTGGTAAAGGAGTCGGTGATGGAATTGCGGTCATAGCGGATGCCGGGGGTTATGGTGAAATCTCCCATGACCATGGTGTCATTGACATAGAGGGCGGTCTTGTCAATGCCGCCAAAATTTCTGTAAACCGGGGGGAAACCGATAAAGTTGACCAGAAAGTCCCCGTTTTCCCCCGTGGCATCTACCTCGCCCCGCTGGTACTCGATACCGCCGACCACCGTGTGCTGATCGTGCAGCCAGACCAGCTGGCCGCTGGCCCCGGTTTTTTTCTCGTCAAAAATGGTGTTCGTATAAAGATCCCCACGGGGTCCATAGGTGCCGTCCTCGTCTAGACTGATGGCAAATTTCTGCTTATAGGTGAAGATTGAGCCAAAAAAGGTGAGGGTGTCACTGAGAAGGGCATCCGCGTTCAGTTTGGTCCAGAAGGCGCGATCCACTTCCTCGGATAATATGCCGCCCCCGATCAGATCGCCGTAATTGATATGGGGTTCGGTGTAACCGCTGCTCAGGTCGAACTTCAGCTTGGAACTCGCGGGCAGGGCAGCCTTGGCAAAGAGCATATGGTTGTCAAAGTCACGTTCGTTACGCAGGTCGTCAGACCGCTGTTTGCCGCCAAAAATATAGTAGCTGACCGGCTCGGCGGCGCCGCTGAGTTCAAAACGGCTGTCCGTGGTATCTCTTTCGCCAAGAGAGGAGGAAATGCTGCCCGAGGCCTTTTCGTCGCCGGTGTCCTTGGTAATGATATTGACCACCCCGCCCAGGGCCGAGCCCCAGGTGGATGAGGCAGGCCCCTTGATGATTTCTATGCGGTTGATGATGGCAACGGGAATGGTGTTGAGGTTGGCATTGCCGCCGGACAGAAAATTCCAGTCCATGCCGTCCACCAGCACCAAGACATCTTCGAATTTAGAGTTCTGTATCGTTATCGAGGCGGGCATGCCGAAGTCGCGGCCGTAATTGATCATGTAAACTCCGGGGATTCTCTCCAGCACCTCGGCCGTGGTATGGGCCTGCATCCGCTCGATCTCCTCCGCGGTGATGATGGTCACATTCTCCGCCACCCGGGAGAGGGGCTTGGGGGAGCGGGTGGTGGTCTCCTCGGTCTGCTCCTGGTCAAAGTAGAGGGAGAGGAGATCACCGCTGTCCGTGGCCGGCTGCCCGGCCGCAGGCCACGGCAGCCAGCAGAGGGCCCCGGCCAGCAGGGCGGGAAAAGTCGCGCGGAAAAAATGAATTGGCATCTTTTTTATCATTTTCTGGCTCTATAGACATGTTATAGTAAAAAAAGCTGCGCTTCGTCCTCATGATAAATTGAGGAAATGTTACCATGCGACAACATGTCATGTCCATTGATAATTTATGTAATATCAGTTAAATGGCATACTAATTGTATTAATTCCATGGCGTGGCGGGGTTGCAGCCGCATAAAAGATCGGTTAATCTGTCAGGCAAAAAAAACTTGATCATTCTATGAAAAAAACGCTTGTCCTCATCATGCTCATGCTGCTCGCCACGGCCGGCCCGGCCCTGGCCTACGAGATTATGGTGGTGAAAAGCGGCGATGAACCGCCCATGGCGCAGGTGGTCCGGGCCTTCAGCGACCAACTTGCCCATCTGCTGCCCGCCCGCGGGGTCAAATCCATTGAGCCCCATCGTTTCCGGGAAATTGATATCAGCGCAAGCCCGATAAAGTCCGACATTGAGCAGCAGATACAGCAGGCCCGGCCGGATCTCATCCTGACCCTGGGCCGCAACGCCCTGCTTGCCGTGCGTGACATCGGCGAGATCCCGGTCATCTATCTGCTGGTGGTGGCCCCGGAGATCATCATCGAAGACCGGGACAATATCACCGGCATCAATCTGGACATTCCGGCCAGGCTGCAGTTTGACGAGATTTCCCGGCTGCTGCCCGCTGTGCGGCGCATCGGCGTTATCTATAACACGGCCCACAGCGCCATGGATATCCAGCAGGCCAGAAAAGACAGGCCTGATCTGCAATTTATCGCCTTAAACGCCCAGACCACCAAAGAGGTGCCGGTCCTGCTCCAAGAGCTGCAGGGCAAGGTGGACCTTATCTGGCTGCTGCCCGATCTCATTGCCAGCAACCCGCAGGTCATGGAGAGCTATTTTCTCTTTTCCTTCAAAAACAGGGTGCCGGTGCTGGCCTTTTCGCAAAAATACCTGAAAAGCGGCGCCGCCATTGTCGTCACCTTTGACCTGGAGGCCATGGGCGAGCAGGCGGCGGTCATGGCGGCCCGCCTGCTGCTGGGCGCACCGCTGAGCTCCGTGCCGCCCATGGACATCTCCAGGGTGAAAACCAGTATTAATCCCACGGTCGCCAGAAAATTGCAGCTTGATATATCTGAAGAAGCGACACGATGAAAAGGTGGAGGCCGTTTCATAGGATCCGTGAAAGCTTTGTCGCTAAAATCAGCCTGACGTTGGTCGCGGTGGTCCTGGTGCTGGCAGTTATCTTTGATCTTCTGCTCATCAGACTCCAGAAGAAGGCCTATGAGGAGGAAAACATCAAGCATGGGCTTTCCCTTGTCAGACTGCTTGCCCAGTCGGTCAGAATGGCCGTTTTCACGGAAAACGAGCAGGATTTCATCATGCCGGTCAATGCCATTCTGGGCCATGAAGACGCGGTGGAGGCTGATATTTTCAACAATGAGGGGGCCATGCTCTTCAGGCGGGTAAAAAAGGAGAATTCCCTGTCCCGGATCCTGGACAATCCCGATCATCTGGCCTGTATCTTTAAAAACATCCAGGAAGCCGGCGAGATGCACTGGCAGACCCAGAACAGCTTCATCTTCTGGTGGCCCATTTATTTCAATACGGCCACCGGCAATGATGAAAGCCTTTTTTTTGATGTGGTCGACGAACCACCGGCGCGGGAACTGATCGGTTATGCGGCCCTGGTCATCTCCAAGCAGTCTTTCAGTGAAGGGGTCCGGCATATCCTGTTCAACACCGGCGCCATCGTGGTCTGCTTTCTCGCCCTTGGCCTGTCCATGTCCTTTGTGGTGGTGCGCCGGATGACCAGACCGCTCAGCAACATCCTGCAAAAGGTCAAGGAGAACACCGGCGGAGTTGGGGTGCGCGATGATCTCAGCCTGCTTTCCGATACTTACGGCGGCATGATTCAGGAACTGGAGCACTCCTTTGAGACCATCAAGGAACTTAAAGACGGGCTTGAGGTGAAGGTGGCTGAACGGACCAGGGAACTTTCCGACCGGCAGCTCCAGCTGGAGAGCGCCAACATGAAACTGTCGGAAACCCTGGCCAAACTGCAGGAGGCCCAGCAGCAGCTCATCCAGTCGGAAAAAATGGCGGCCATGGGGCAGATGGTGGCCGGGGTGGCCCATGAGATCAATAACAGCGTCAACTTTATTTCCGGGGCCCTGCCCTCGGTCAAAAGACTGCTGGGTGACCTCAAGGAGCTGCTGGCCGGCTACGATGGGCTTGAGCGGGCGCAGGGCGGTGCTGATGCCGGCAGCAGTATCGCCGCGATTCACGCCCTGAAAAAGGACATTGAATATGCCGATCTTTTTGGCACCTTTGAGCAGCTGCTGGCCAATATCGAGGAAGGCACGACACGCACCACCCGCATCATCAAGGACCTGAAGATCTTCAGCAGGCAGGGGGCGGAGAAGTTCCAGCCGGCCGATATCCAGGCCATCATCGATTCCTCCATCCCCTTTATAGACGCTAAACTGCTGAAAGGGGTTGAGATCAGAAAGGAATTCGGCGACATTGAGCCGGTGACCTGTCTTGCCGGCCGGATCAGCCAGGTTTTTCTCAATATCATGCAGAACGCCGCCCAGGCCATGAACGGCAAGGGCACCTTGACCGTCAGGACCTGGCAGGAGGACGGTCAGGTGCATGTCAGCTTTACCGATACCGGCTGCGGCATTGACCAGGACCTTATCAACAGGATTTTCGACCCCTTTTTCACCACCAAGGAGGTGGGCAAGGGCAGCGGGCTGGGGCTCGGCATATCCTATGATATCATCAAGCAGCACAGCGGTAGGATCAACGTGGCAAGCAAGGTCGGCCAAGGCACGGTTTTTGAGGTCATTCTGCCTCTCACCCCATCCATCTTCCCGGTTGAGATGGAGGGTTGAAAGAAGACAATGAGTTGTTGTATTGTAAAATACATGCTGGAGAATATGACCAGTGGAACGCTGCCCGTTTTCCGCAGGTTGACGGAGAATCGCCTGGTAACCCGCCAATGACGGCACTGGGCAATATCGATGTTGTTTTATCCGAAACTGGGGGAATATTTTGGAGAAACTGAAGATTCTTTATGTGGATGATGAAAAGGCCAATCTGCTCAACTTTTCCATCGCCTTCAAACGCTATTTCACTATATTTACCGCCGACTCCGGGCCTGCCGCCCTGGAAATCTTCGAAAACACTCCTGATATCGCCATTGTCGTGGCCGACCAGCGCATGCCGCGCATGACCGGCGTGGAGCTGCTCAGGAAAATCAGGGCGCAGGAGCCCGATGTGGTGCGCATCATCCTCACCGCATATACCGATGTCTCCGACATTCTCGATTCAATCAACAAGGGGAAGATTTACCACTATATCATCAAGCCCTGGGAGGAGGCCGAACTCCTGCAGCTTCTGCACAAGGCAGGGGAGATGTATCTGCTGACCAGGGAAAACAAGCGCCTGCTCAAAGAACTGAATGAAAAAAACCGGCAGCTTGAGACCGATGTCACCCGGCGCAAACGGCTGGAGGCCATTCTGCTCAGACGGGACATGGTTCTTGCCGCGGTCAATGACATGGCCAGAATGCTGCTGTTAAACAGGGACTGGCAGCTCTACATCGAGGAATTGATGGCCAGGATGGGGCTGGTCACCGGTGTCAGCCGCATTCACGTCATGCAGCATTATGTCGATAACAGCGGCGAACTGCTGGCCAACCCGCGATTCCGCTGGGTGGCCGTTGAGGGGACACCGCCGGAGATCAAGGTGCCCCTGCCATCCCCTCTCTCCTACAGCCAATATCACTTCGACAGCTGGCGCAAGGCATTCCTCCAGGGTGAGTCGGTGTACGGCAATGTTTCCGCCTTTGCCGACCAGGAAATCGTCACGTTCCTGCAGCGCCATCACATCAGATCAATAGCGGTCGCCCCCATCATGGTCAACGAAGCCTGCTGGGGCATGATCGGCTTTGAGGATTGCCTGAATGAGAGGGAATGGCCCGTGCCGGAGCTTGACGCCCTGAAAACGGCGGCAAGCCTGATCGGCACGGCTATCCTGCGGGAAAATGTCGAACAGAGCCTTGCCACCCATCAGGCCCAGCTCGCCCATGCCGGCAGGCTGACCGCCCTGGGCGAAATGGCATCCGGCATCGGCCACGAGATTCATCAGCCGCTCACCGTCATCAATCTCGGGGCAGAGACCTGCAAAAGCTATTTTGACAAAAATGATCCCCATTGTCCCGCCGCCGAAGCGGCCGTGGAGATGCGGACCCACGTCAAGAAAATAACCAATATCATCAACAGCATGCGCTCCTTTTCCCGGGCCTCCTCCGGTAACTGGAAAAAGGTCAGCCTGCAGTGGCCGCTGCAGGAGGCCATGACCTTTTTCAAGGAGCAGTTCCGCCTGCACATGATTGAATACAGCGAATTTGTGAGCCCTGATCTGCCCCTGGTACGCACCGACAGCCAGAAATTTGAGCAGATCATCGTCAATCTGCTGTCCAATGCCCGTTATGCCGTGGAAAAAAAGCAGCAGCGGGACCCGGCCTTTGGCAAAAAAATCGCCGTCTCGCTGAGCTATAAGGATATCACGGACGCTGAACTGGCCGCCATGCACTTCAGGAAATCGGAAACCTCCTCCAATCAGGTGATCGTTCTCGAGGTGAAGGACAACGGCATCGGCATGAACCAGAAGGTGCTCAATCGCTGCCTTGAACCTTTTTTTACCACCAAGGAGGTGGGGGAGGGCACCGGTCTCGGCCTTTCCGTCACCCTCGGCATCATCAGGGAGTTGAATTTTCATCTGGACATTGAAAGCAGAGATGGGGAAGGGACGGTCTTCAGGGTGGTCATTCCCGTGGAAATTGCCGATCGTATAGCCTGAGCCGTGTGCTCTGCTGATAGAGGTTGAGAAATGCAACAAGAGGGGTTACCGGTAACATGAAAGAACTGCTCCATCCGGACCGGCCGATCGTCCTGGTTGACGACGATGAAGATGTCGCCAGGGCCGTGGCCCGCGCACTCACCATCAACGGTTACAATAATGTCCATGCCATCAATGACAGCCGCAGGGTGCTTTCCTTTTTGCATGAAAAAGGGGCGTCACTGGTGTTTCTCGATATCACCATGCCCCATATGCAGGGCGACCAGCTTCTAGAGGAGATTGTTTGCCAATATCCCCAGCTGCCCGTCATCATGGCCACGGCCACGGAATCCATCGACATGGTGGTGGGCTGCATGAAAAAAGGGGCCTTTGACTATATCACCAAGCCGCTCAGCACCGGACGTTTGCTGGCCTGTATCAGCGGCGCCCTGGAGGTGAGGGAGCTGCGCCGGGAAAATGAGGCCCTGCGCGGCAAGGAACAGGACAACCTGCCCCAGCATCCTGATTTATTTTATGACTCCGTTACCGGCAACCGGGAAGTTCTCAACATCTTCCATTATATTGAGCAGATTGGGCCAAGCGCCCAGCCGGTGCTGATCAGCGGCGAAACAGGGGTCGGCAAAGAGCTTGCCGCCCGCGCCATTCACCGGGCCAGCGGCAGAACAGGCCGTTTTGTCGCCGTCAACGTGGCGGGCATCGATGATGACGTTTTCGCCGATACCCTGTTCGGCCATGTCAGAGGGGCCTATACCGGGGCGACCACCAGCAGGGAAGGGCAGATCGTCAAGGCTGCCTCCGGGACCCTTTTTCTTGATGAAATCGGCGATCTCAGTATGAAATCCCAGGTCAAACTGTTGCGTCTTCTGCAGGAGAAGGAATTCCACCCGCTGGGTGCGGATATCCCCCAGACCAGTGATGCCCGCATCATCGTCGCCACCAACTGCAATATCGAGGGAATGCTGCTTGCCGGCAACTTCAGGAGGGATCTGTATTTCAGGCTGAATGCCCACCATGTTCATCTGCCGCCGCTGCGCAACCGCTATGATGATCTGCCGCTGCTTGTCCCGCATTTTGTCAGTCTCGCGGCGGCGGAGTTCGGCAAAAAACAGTTCAGTGTACCTTCCGAGCTTTATACCCTCATGGCAAATTATCCTTTCCCCGGCAATATCCGGGAACTCAAGGCCATGATATTTGATGCGGTGAGCCGGCAGCAGGGGACGGTGCTGGGTCTTGATTCGTTTGCCAGAAACATGGGGCTGAGTGATGCCAAAGCTGCCAAAGGCAAGCCGGACTGCGAACCCCATGTCTGTTTTGGTGAAGAGCTGCCGTCCATGAAAGAGGTACGATGCCGGCTGGCCGAGGAGGCACTGAAAAGGTCCGGCGGCAATATCAGCATCGCCGCCCGGCTGATCGGGCTCACCCGCCAGTCACTCAGCCAGTTTATCCGCAACAACGAGATCCTTCTGTCCCATTCTTCTGCGGAAAAAGATTGACCACAACCGACACGCCCCGCCTTAAACCCCTGCAAGAAAAGTTGCGCTGTCCACAATTCCTTCCCTGCCCCGTCTTCCCCTGTTTGCGCGGGAAACGAGAGTCTTTTGCCAACCGGGTCATTATCCGTCAGGATATCCTGCGGGGCTGGCGTGCTTATCCGCTCAGACTGCAGTCGATTGGAGACGGTAAAAAGAACGCTGTCCGTCAGCATTCTTCAGGTTTTTTTATTTTTCTCACCCCCTGGGCCGCTATGGCATGAAATTTCCATATATACTAAGGAAATAAGATGGTTAGGTATTTATTCACCTTAATCAAGGACAAAAAGATTATGATAGTTGATGAAAAAGAAATTGGCCAACGTTTCCTCATTGATCTGTTGCGCATGGAAGGCATGGGTGAGCTGAAATCGACTAATCAGAGTCATGCGTCACACTCTTTCGACGGCAATATTGAAGATATTCTGTTGGAAATTGAACTGTCCGATCCTGAGATCAACGAGGATATCAATGATCCTGATATGTTTGCGGATTTTGCCGATTCTCCTCAGCAGAGTCCGGAGCCGATCGTGGCCATTACCAAGCATCCGTTGTCCGACAGCAGGAAGAACTGGAAAATCAGCAAGGTTATCATCGGGACGAGAAGATGTTATTCCGCATAGAAGACATCATTCTCTTTGCTATCAAACCAGGTAAAAAATAAACATGTTCATCATGCCGAAACGATTCCTGATTGTTGATGATCAATACCTGATCCGCTCTTTTCTGAAAGATCTGCTCAGATACTATGATCTTGACTGCGAAGAGGCGGTGAACGGTAAAGATGCCATTGAAAAATGGGAAAATGAGGAATTTAACGCCATTCTCATGGACATTGAAATGCCGGAAATGGATGGCCTGCAGGCTACCCGCATCATCCGGCAGCGGGAAAAAGAGGATGAGCGTTCCTATACCCCGATTTTCGCCATATCAGGCTGTACTTTAATCGATCCCGAAGAACATTGTAAAAGAGCCGGCATGGATGGATTCATCGCCAAGCCGGTCGTTATCAACAAGTTGCTTGAATGCGTCATGCCCCTGGCGCATTAAGCAATTTCTCCGCCATCACTTCCCTGACGCTTTCGTTGTTTTTTTTCTGCAACTATTTCCAGAAAATCCTGTCAATAAGTTATATTTTGCGTATCGGGAGATCCCTGTCGCTGTCTCTATAGCGCCCTGTGCGCTAATAACAATCCGATGCAGATATTTAGCTTGAAATAACATGGATAACGTCTTACTTTCCAAATGAAAGCAAGACATGACGAGATGAACAATTGACAAGTTGTTGATGAAAAATGCCGACAATACGGGGAAGCCAAAGTGACAAGTAAGAAAAAACGATTTTTAGTGGTTGACGATGAGAAGTTGATTCGTTTTTTCCTGAAAGAGTTTTTCAATATTCATGAGCTTCCGGTTGAAGAGGCGGTGAACGGCAAGGAGGCCATTGAGAAATGGGAGCAGCAGGATTTCGCCGCCATCCTGATGGATATCAAGATGCCGGAAATAGACGGACTGGAGGCTACCCGCATTATCCGGCGCAGGGAAAAGGATGAGGGCAGGACCCATACCCCCATTTTTGCCATATCAGGTTGTACTTTCAAGGATTTTCAAGTGCAGTGTGATGACGTCGGCATGGATGGATTTATCCCCAAGCCGGTGAATTTTGACCATCTCATTGAAATGATCCTGCCTCTGGCTGAATGAAAGAGATGGAGTGGGCGGCTCGGTAATCGGCCGTGGCCCTGTTCCGGGTAATTATTTTTTGCGGTCGTTTCTTCCGCGGGATTTCGGACGAAATGATTTTGCCCTGTCTCTCGGCCGGCTGGTCTTCAATTTTTCCGCATCAATTGTCTCGGGCAGTTTCAGCCACTCTTCTTCAGGGTACGTGCAGTGCAGTTTATGGCCTATATACTCTTCAATGTCCGGGATGTAAAATGAATCCTCCTCACTGGCAAAGCTGATCGACGTCCCGCTTTTGCCGGCCCTGGCCGTTCTGCCGATGCGGTGGACATAATCCTCCGGGTCATAAGGCAGGGTGTAGTTGATTACATGACTCACGTCATCAATATGAATTCCTCTGCCCGCCACATCGGTGGCAACCAGGGCCCGGAACTTGCCGGCCTTGAAGTTTTCCAGGGTCTGCATCCTTTTCTTCTGATCAACATCTCCTGAAAGCAGTTCGCATTTGATATTGCATTGTTTGAGCATGTCGGTGAGTTTTCTTGTCTCGTCCCGGCGGTTGCCGAAGATAATAACGCGATCCAGGTTCTGCAGGTTGATGATGTTGAAGAGAAGGGCGAATTTCTCGTGGGCGGTGACCAGATAGACAATCTCTTCCACATTATCTACCGTCACATGTTCCGGTTCGATCTCAACGATTACCGGATCTTTTGTCCACTGTGAGGAAAGGGTGGTCACCTCCGGGGTCAGCGTGGCGCTGAAGAGCAGGGTCTGTCTTTTCGTTTTGGGCGGCAGGCTGTAAATGATGTGTCTGACATCGGGGATGAACCCCATATCAAGCATGCGGTCCGCCTCATCAATAACAAAGATCTCCACCTGGCCGAGATGGATGGCCTGCTGACGCTGAAAATCGAGCAGACGGCCCGGTGTGGCCACCACGATATCCACCTGTCGGCCGACAAGCCGGCCAAGTTGCTTCTGGTAATCCATGCCTCCGTAAACAGCGACAATGTTGAGCCCTGTATAGCGGCTGAGGGTATCGCAGTCATCGGCAATCTGCAGCACCAGTTCCCTGGTGGGGGCAATGATAAGGGCCCTGGGGCTGGCCGTTTTATTAGTTTTTTCCGGGTTACGCAGCAGCCGGGTAAGAGCGGTGATCAGAAAAGCCGCGGTCTTGCCCGTGCCTGTCTGGGCCCGGCCGGTTGCATCCCCCCCGCCCAAGGTATGTTCGATAACTGCCGACTGAATGGGAGTGCAGTAATTGAAGGACAGGTCCGCCAGTCCGTGCATGATGCTTGTCGGGATATCAAAATCATGAAACCGGACTCTCCCTTCAACCGGAGGCACGTCAAACTGAGCGATGTCCCACGAAATGTCCGGGATTGCCCGCTCTTCTGTTACCAGCTCTTCCTCGGGAGGGGGGGGCAACGGCTGCATCTCCCGCGCCCTTTCCGGTCTTGCCTTGCCGTGCGGCGGTTTTTTTGCCCTGGAACCGGCAAAACTTAAGGGTTTACCATCTTTAACGATATTCAGACCGAAAACAGGTCCTTCAACGATAAGGGTTGCAGAGGGGGAAGAGGCGGAGTTATTTGTTTTGTGCTGTGATATTTTTTTTGTCATTGTCATTTCTTGCCGGGTCAGGCGGCAGCGCCTGGTCAGGCAAAAAGATTTTTTATGGAAATTAATAAGTTATCTTTAAAGAACCTACAGAAAACTTTGCGAAATGTCAAAATAATATTTGCAGCTGTCAGGTTGTCACCTGTTGCTGAGGTGCCTGTGGATTGCCTGGCTCAACTCTTCAGTGGTAACGGGTTTCAGGAAAAATTCGCGGATGCCCAATTGCTTTGCATCCTGTTCCGAAACGAATGAACTGTAGCCTGTGCAGAGAAATACGGGAATCTGCGGCCGGATGTTCATGATTTCCCTGGCCAGCTCCACACCGCTCATCATGGGCATGGTCTGGTCGGTGACCACCAGATCAAAACTGTCCGGATTTTTTTTGAAAATTTTCAGGGCCTCAATGCTGTCCGAACAGCTTACTACATCATATCCGAGCAGTTCAAGCAGATTACGGCCCATCTCCGCCAGATTGTTCTCATCATCGACAAACAGGATGCTGCCCTTTCCCCTGACCAGCAGCGGCGCTTCGCCGTGATCCGTCAGATTATCGATGCCCCGAATCATCGGGAAGTAAAGATGAAAAACCGAGCCCTGTCCGGCTTTACTCTCCACCATGATTGCCCCGTTATATTCCTTCATGATGCCATGTACCATGGACAGCCCCATACCCGTTCCCTGTCCCTTTTCCTTGGTGGTGAAAAAGGGGTCAAAGATCCGGTCGAGGATCTCCGGTTTGATGCCGGAGCCGGTGTCGCTGACCGACAGTCGCAGATATGGGCCGGGTTGCAGGTCCCTTATCTGCTCCGCACTTTTTCTGTCAATTTCTTCTTCCGCAAGAGTGACCCCAAGCACGCCTCCTGTTTTACCCATAGCATGAAAGGCGTTGGTGCAGAGATTCATCATGATCTGATGGATCTGTACAGGGTCGGCCAGGACTTTTCCGCCGCCGTCATGAATATTCTGGCGGATGTCGATGCTTGACGGCAGGGAGGCCCGCAGCAGCTTCAGTGCCTCTTTGATGATGGGGGCAACCAAAATCGGATGCCGTTCCGCCTGGCTGTGCCGGGAGAAGGTGAGGATCTGGGCAACCAGGTCGCGGGCCCTGTCGCCGGCCTTATGCACCATGCTGAGGTTATAATGAAGCCTTGAATCTTTATCGACCTGCATGAGTGACATTTCCGTAAAGCCGAGAATGGCGCTCAAGATATTGTTGAAATCATGAGCGATGCCGCCCGCCAGGGTGCCGATAGCCTCCATTTTCTGGGCCTGGCGCAGATCGGCCAGTAATTTTTCCCGCTCCCGCAGGGCTCTGTGCCGGGTGATGGCCAGGGCATAGAGATCAGCAAGCCGTTCAATATTGGCCACATCATGATCAGTGTAGTCCCGGCCGGGATTGGCAAGGGCGATCTGACCGACAAGCTCTCCATTGAAGATAACGGGCACGGAAAGGAATTTGTCGATTTTTACGTGTCCGGGCGGAACTCCGGTGGCGGCCTGATGATCGGCTCCGTTGGTGAAGAGGGATTTTCTGCTGTTTAAGACATGCCCCCAGAGTCCATTGTATTGCCCCTGTCTGTTTGGCGGGAAAGCGATTTTCTGCCGGTCCGGCTTGATATCGCACTGGTCTTTCATCATCTCGGTGAGGGTGTGGCAGATATTTTCACCGGTTTTCTGATCAATGGAGGAGACAAAACCATGGCTGCTGCCTGTAAGCTGCTGGGCCTTGACGAGCACGAAATGGGCGATTTTTTCGATGGAATCAGTGGAAGAAATCAGTTCTCTTGACAGTTTGGCCAGGCCTTCATTGAGCATCAGCTCCTGGTAAAGGTTTTTTTCAGACTCCTTTTTGGCCATGATCATGCGGTTGAATGCCAGGGTGAGATCGGCAAGTTCGCCGGTAGCGGAATTTTCGATGGGTTCCGGGTATTGTCCGGCAGCTGCCTGTTTGGCGCCTGTCGTCAGGGCTCTGACCGGGGCGGAAAGCCGGCGGGAAAGCCACAGGCCCACGATGACGGAGAGGATGATCGCCAGCGATGTGATGGCCAGATCAAACAGTTGTACCCGTCTCACCTGGGCCTGCCGGTGTTCTGCGGAAAGCTGCACCTCGGCCAGACCGATGATGACCTGGTCCCCGGCGGATGGGGTATTCCCATCGGCAAACTCGCCGAAATGGGTGATGGTGACCGGGGAGATAAACTTACAAATCCGGGATGAAATAACAGGTTCTATCCTTTGTCCCTGGCGGCTTTTTTCCAGGAAGGCCAGCACGGCATCACCGGGCAGTTTGGCAAAGACGGTATTGGCTTTCGTTTCCCTGACCCACAGGTTGCCGTCCTGGCGGTAGATGGCCACCGCCACCACCTCGGGCCTGTCCATGATGGCCTTGATCGGTTCCCGCACATGCAGGGGATTTTCCGTGTAGAGTCCGGTCGCGGCAAGTCTTGCCAGGAAAGTGACATACTGCTCCCCTTTTTCCTGCTGCAGGGTCAGAAAGAAGCGCCCCTCAAAAAAGGTATGGGCAGCAAGAATAACCAGGGAATAGCTGAGAATAATTATGGTGAAGCCTGCCAGAATCTGGCCGAGGAGAGTTTTCGGTATCATTCTGAGGGCCAGTTTCATGGTTTTCCCCCATTGGCGAGGGTGATAAAATCAAAGGATGATTGCATTGCCTCAGGCGCTTTGAAGTCAAGTTTGCCGGCAACATCGGAATTTATGTGAATAATATAGCAACTGTCCGGCAGGGGCTCCATGTGCCCCAGGTCTCGGGATCCGGCAGATTTTCTTGCAAAGATGACCGCCTGTTTCGACACTTCAGCAAGGGAGGTGTTGATGGAGAGAAGGGCGCCCAGCTGCACAAAGCGGGGAGAAAGAGCAAGCAGGGGACGGGCATATTCGGTCTGCAGCCGCAGCATCTCTGCCAGGGTGATCTCATTAAGCAGTTGCGGGTCGGGCATCATCCAGAAACCATCGTTTCTTTTATAAACCCGGGCAATGGCCGCAAGAACGTCACGCCGTTGTGCCACTTCAACAATATCAAGGGCAAAGCCGAACCGCTCTCCTGTCTGCTGCAGGCTGGTGAGCTGCTCTTTGCTGAAAAATCCTGCGGAAACCACACTGCCGAGAGTTTTAGCGCCGGGAAGAAGGGCACGGAATTTTTCCAGCTGTTTTTCCGGTTTGACCCAGAGCCCCGCCCCTGTCCACAACCCGGAACCTTCCGCCTCGGCCACCTGATCCTGATTGCTGACCAGCAGAAAGAAACCGCTGAGATCCGGTGAGGCCCTTCGGCAGAAGGTAAGGGCAATATCACCGAGGGCAATGGCAAAGGAGGGTTGCAGGCCCGCAAATTCCTTTTCACTTGCCGGGGGCCAGGCAGAGGAGAGAGGCCAGTCGACGATGACGATGCCGGGATCTTCCCTGGCAAGAGAGTGACTTATTTCTTGCGCGATCTGCTGATGCAGGGGGAGATCCTTGCGGTAGACCAGGGCAATGGGGCCGCTGTCCGCCCCCATTGACAGCTGGGGGTGGAGCAGGAGAAGAAGCAGCAATGCAAGAGCGCAAACAGGGATGTAATTTCTCACGCTGCCTCTCCTGGCCTCAGAACCGATACCGTAACCACACATCCGCGCTTATGCCCGGCCGCTGGTAATGATTGACGAGTTTGCCGGAATATTCCGGATATGCATAGTCCACATCAAAGAGATTGTGCACTGAGGTAATAATCTCAAGGCCCTGGATATGACCAAGACCGTCTTTGAGACAGAGGGCCATGTTGGTGAGCAGATAATCGTCAACCTCGCCACGAACATCATCGGCCGCTGCCGCGGCCTTGCCCGTGTAAGAAAAATTTATATTGAAATTATAGTATTCGGCAAAGGGCCAGTTGATTACCGCTGAACTGAGCCAGGAAGCGACGCCCGGCACTTCTTCACCGTCATCATTTGTGGTGTCCGTATAGGAGATATTGGCGGACAGGTCAAACGGGCTGAGGCGGCAGCTGAAACTGAGTTCCACTCCTTTGCTGTCATAGGTGCCGCCGTTGGTGAAGGCATTTGCTGTTGACTGGGATGGTTCATATTCCTTGTTGATCACCTCGTCAGCCTCGCTGACAAAGCCGGCAAGCTCAACCATGAAATGGTCATCCCGGCGCCATTCGATGGTTGCCTGGTAGGTCTTGTTTGACTCCGGCTCAAGATTTGTGTCACCCCGCAGCGGGGAACCGGCCGGGAGTTTGTAGAGTTCACGGAAACTCGGGGCGCGGAAGCCCTCACCATATTGCAGTTTCAACCGATAGCGGGGATGAAAGCGATAGAACACCCCCAGGCTGGAACTCAGCGCATTGCCCACATCGTCGTAATCGTCATAACGGCCGCCCAGGACAAGGAGAAGGTCGTCATCGATCTGCCATTGGTCCTGCAAAAAGAAACTGTAAAAGAAACGGTCGGCGCTTTTCATCCAGTTGAAGGTGTCGGACACATCCATGATTGCGGGCAGCGGGGCAGGGTCGTAATTGGCCAGGTGGTCGACGTCATGCAGTCTGCTTTTTTTGATCTCGCTGCCCACCGTCAGCAGGTGATCGGTAAAGAAATGACCGTCAAGCTGGAGTTCTCCGCCATATTCGTCAATGGTTGCCTGCTGGAAGGAGTAGATACCGTCAGGATAGATGCCGTTCTCATTTCTGAATCCCGGCGGCTGCAGATTGATCCGGTAATCGTGATCATAATGGTTGTAAATCAGCTTTGCCTGCAGGGAGAGCAAGTCCTGCAGGAAAGAGGTATCGTAGGTCAGGTCGCTCCAGAAATAATCCATGGCGATATCGGTGTTGTCTGACAGGGACATGCCGGGATTGAAATAACCACCATCCCGCTGGGTGATGTACTGGCATTGAAAGCGAAGGGCATCGGTATTGGCGCCCAGGGAAAAATCGGACCTTTCCTGCCATTCGCTTGTGGACGAAGGTGCGTTGCCGACGGCGGCATTCGGAGTCCCGGAGAGGGCATCCTCGGCAATATCCACGTTGGGGCCATTGGTGTTGAAATAGTTGACATTGCCCCAGACATGCAGGTTGCCGGCGGACCTGCTGTGCTCGACGTTAAGACGCTGGCTGTCAGAGGTGTCAAACCTGGAGGCGGCAACGGTTCTGTCAAGATGCAGGGAGCGGGTGGTGACGATGTTGATCACCCCCATGAGAGCGTCACTGCCGTAAAGGGTTGAGCCTGGTTCCCGCAACACCTCGATTTTCTGGATATAATCCACCGGCATATCGAGAAAAAAAGAGGCGCCGCCGCCGGTGAGCGGGTTGGTGACATCATGGCCGTCAACCAGGATCTTGACCTTTTCCGCTCCGCTGGATTGCATGCCGCGCATGGTGATCTGCGGAGTGCCCACGGCAACAATGCCGACCTGCAGACTGGGGGTATGCTGCAGCACGTCCCGTACGTCGCGTGCGCCCATATGCTGGATATCCTCGGCGGTAATGACATTGATGAGAGCAGGTGTCTCATTGACCGGCTGCGGGGTACGGGTTGCCAGGCTGCTTGTCGCATAAAAGAGGTCAAGCATCTCCTTTTCCTGCTGGGCAAGGGAGGCAACATCTTCCTGTTGGGCAAAAAGGAGGGCAGGTGAAAGGATGGTAAGAGCAAGACTGGAGAGTATGAGTTGAACCCCGGTGATTTTCATCCGTGCCGCAAGTCCTCTGCCTGATTATTTTCTGAAGAAAAGCCAAACCCCTATGACCTAACTTATCACAGGCAAAGTGGAGTTATCAAACGTAAATCTCCGGGCTGCAAAGAAAAACATGTTTATTTAGAGCCTTTTGCAAAATGAACGTCGTAGCGAGATCGAGAGAAAAATATTCTGGGCAAGGATGAGTTGTGAAATCGCCCGGAAGCGTAGCAGTGCTACGCCCAGGACGATTTCACCAGGATGGCCGCACAGGTTATTTTTAGCCGATCGGAGTAGATGTTCATTTTGCAAGAGGCTCTTTAAAGAGGAGGCATTTTCCCGGCGGGCAGACGTGCCGGGCCGGATAAAACCCGCAAGATGAATTGGAGGAAATATTGGCTTGTCAGGTGGTGAGGGTTCATAATCTGGCAATAGAGATGATGAAACGTGAATGCTGATGAAGGGGTCACCGAAAACATCAACCGGGCTACCAAGCTGTTGCGAACGTTTACAGCTCAGCTGGAAGCTCGTAATCGTCACAGGGGCAAGGGTCAGCAGGAAATGATCTTTGAACACGTCCACGTCCACCAGGGTGGGTGAGGGGGGAAAATGAATAATGAAAATCAGCTCCATGAAAAGCGACGCGGGTGGCTCAAAAACGGTAATCCTGCGGGGGATTTTGCCAAGGCCCCAAGATGTGGAGCAAAAATCCGTCGGGGGGGTACATCCTGTCAATGTCCTGCCATGGCAAATGGCCGTTGCCGGCTGCATGGCGGTAAATCAACCGGAGCGCCCAAGGGAATAAAAATGCTTTGAAGAGCGGTGAATATACCGCAGATGCAATAGCATTTCGGCGGTATATGAATGAGCTATTGCGCGAAAACAAAGAGCTCTGGCGGAAATAATTTAAATTGTAAAAACCTACACTCAATCTGACAAAATTCAATTTTCAGTTCCGATCAAATCTGGCAGCTACTCGATTGAAGGTTACTCAGGAACATGTCAACTTGCGGTCTTGCTGGAACGGTTAATATTGCCGGTGGATCATAAAAGGTGATGTTATCAAGTATCCGGTTATTATTCTCGGGTGAATGATATCGGGCAAGAAATCATGCAGATAATTGATATTTCGTTGCCAAGTATTTCGGGCCGGAGTAGATATCAGGGAACTCGATACTAACTTGTTGAACCACTTACAATGAAAATGAAGGAGTGGGCAAAATCGCCCAGATAAGGACTAAGCAGCGATGAATGAAGAGATCAAGGAACGCTGCGATGCCCTCCTCGTGCTCATAAATGATTACTGGGACTGCGGGTCGTGCGGCCAAGTCATCAGGGACGCATCATTACTCGTTCCAGACAAATTAAACCCTGGCGGATACAGGTCTGTTTGCACAGCGTGCAAAAAAGAAGCGACTAGAACAGTGAAAGAAGCAAAAAGCCCACTGGATTTTTAGTCGACTTAAAATATTGGTATGTATTTTGCTTTTATCGCTAACACCACAAATATGGCTATTGATAGGACGAATTCCGTCCAGCTAATAACTTGTTGAACTAAACCGCTACGCGGAAATAAAACACCCCGAACTCACTCCACTCTTTCTGGCATCACATTCATTCGGAGTATCAATGTGTTAACTTAATTTCATCCTTCCATTACAATACCTCCTGAATACGGGAACTATTGGGGTTTCCGGCAACGATAATAAGGGAGGTTTTGCCATGAAAGGAAATACTCAGAAGAGCTTTGCCAATTTTCTCTGCCTTCACCGCGTAGCCCTTAAAACCAAACAGGCATATCTGCACGCCGTAGCGGATTTGTCGGCATTTCACCAAAAGCCAGCGGATATTCTGAATAACGACGAGATTCAAGACTATCTGATTTATTGCATTCAGGACAGGCAACTATCCTGGTCAAGCTGCAATGTCCTCTTTTGCGGCCTCAAGAAATACTACCAAGGCTTTCTTGGCCGTGATGACTCGCAATTTTCCCTCCCTCCCCGTCCGCGGGTGAAGAAACTGCCCATGCTGCTCAGCCGGGAAGAAGTGGGCCTGTTGCTGCAAGCATCCGCCAGCCTGAAACATCGCGCCCTGCTAACCACCATTTACGGTTCCGGCCTGCGGGTGAGTGAAGCGGTCAGCCTTCGGCCCGAGCATATCGAGTCAAAGCGAATGATGCTCCGTATTGAACAGGGCAAGGGCAGAAAGGACCGGTATACCATCCTGTCCCGAACCTGTCTGGAGCTGCTTCGACAGTACTGGCGGGAGTATCAGCCCGGAAAATGGCTGTTTTTCGGTTGCAACAAAAACAGACCCATGCCGGTGGAATCGGCACAGAAAATCTACTACCGGGCCAAGGAAAAGGCGGGGATCGCCAGGGGCAAAGGGATACATACGCTGAGGCACTGCTTTGCCTCGCATGCCCTGGAGCAGGGCATACAGCTGTTCGTTCTCAAACGCTGGCTGGGGCACACCTCAATAAAAACCACCTGTGTCTATCTCCACACCACCGAGGAACACTGGTCCAGACTGGTCAGTCCGCTGGATATGCCGGAGCTGGAGGTGAAGCGATGAGGCCGAAATTTGAAGTAGCGGACATCTTCCGGCTCTACGGCGAGGAATATCGCAAGACCCACGTCATGACCGAGGAACAGCGCCAGGTGATGGCGGCGATCATGGCCTGCCGCACAGCCAGGCTGGGCGGCCACCAGGAGGTCTGTGACCACTGCGGGAGCATGAGGAACTGCTACAATTCCTGCCGGAACCGGCACTGCCCGAAGTGCCAGACCTTGACCAAGGAGCAATGGCTGGAAAAGCGGCGGGCGGAGCTGTTACCCTGTGGCTATTTCCACATGGTCTTCACCGTCCCCCATGTTCTCAACCCGATCATCCTGGCCAACCGAAGAGAACTGCTGGCTTACCTGTTTCAAGCAGTGCGGAACACTGTCCTGGCCTTTGCCGCCGATCCCGAGTGGCGGTTGCAAGGCAAGCCGGGATTGCTGACCATCCTGCACACCTGGAGCCAGACCCTGATCGACCACTTCCATATTCACTGCCTCATTCCAGCCGGAGTGCTCTCCCTCGAAGGCCGTCACTGGCTGAAGAGCAGAGACAAGTTTCTGTTCCATGTCAAGCCGCTGGCCAAGGAAATGAAAAAGAGCTACCTGACGCTGGTGGAGGCAAACGCCGACAATCTCAACCTGCCGGAAGGCTATGCCGCTCGACTTCAGGAGGCCTGGCAGAAGAAGTGGATCGTCTATGCGAAAAAGCCGTTCGCAGGTCCGGAGCAGGTGCTGAGCTATCTTGGCAGATATACGCACCGGATTGCCATCTCCAACCACCGGATCAAGGCCATCGACGACCGCAAGGTAGTCTTCAGCTACAAGGACCGCAGCGATGGCAACCGCACCAGGACGATGGTGCTGCCGGCCATGGAGTTTATCCGGCGTTTTTTACTTCATGTGTTGCCGAAGCGGTTTATGAAGATCCGCTATTACGGATTTCTCGCCAACGTCTGCAAGAAAAAGGCGGTGCTGCTGATCCGCCGGTTGATCGGCAAATACCTGGAGGTGGTTTCCTTTGGCAAGGAAACCACGAGAGAAAAGGTATTGCGCTTAACCGGTATGGATATCCTGCTCTGCCCGCATTGTCGTTTGGGGACCATGCGGCTGACTACCGTTTTCCATCGCGATAGCGGCTAACGGGTATTTGAGATAGGCTGTATTTTCAATGAAAAGGGCAACCATAGCAGAAGTGCGCCCAAAAATCGGTATTTGAGGCGCAATATTCGGCTAATTGCTGTTGTTTCCAGGGAAATAGGCAAACGCAGGCAAAAGAATGTATGTCATTCTCACCTCTCACCTCCAGCAGATGGCTTTTCCATGGCCAGTCCCAGGACGACTCCCTGATCCATTCAGTGTTTACATCGAAGTTCCAGGGTGTTATAACCTAACTCCATAGAGGCTAGGTGCTCACCCCCAGCCCGCGGCTCAGTCCAACAACATTTTATCAATCATCCCGCTTTGCTTCTGGCAGCCACGGAGGCAAGGGATAGATTCGAGCTTCGAAGAAGATTTGAGGTTTTATCGTGGGCGGGACAATTGATAAAACGCTCTTTGTTCGGTGTCAATGAGGTGATATATGGCAGGTAACTATCTTAAATATTTTCCAAAGCCACTATTGGATGACTTGGTAGAGGGACGATGGCTACCTGTTGTTGGTGCTGGAATGTCAAAGAATGCAGTCCTTCCACCTGGCAAGAGCTTACCTTTATGGAATGAGTTAGGGGAGTTGGTCGCAAAAGACATTAGCGATTACTCTTACTTTAGTGCAATTGATGCGTTGTCGGCATATGAGCATGAATACGGCCGACCAAAACTTATTGAAAAGCTTTCGAGTCTTCTGTTTGTCTCTGAAGCTCGTCCAGGCAAAGTACATCGGGCATTTTGCGAAATTCCATTCGATGTTGTCTGCACTACAAATTTCGATTTTCTTCTTGAAAAACAATACGAGATTACTCCGCGGCCGTATACTCCTATGGTTGACGAAGAACAACTCTCAGTTCGTATAAATGCCGCGAGCGCATCCTTATTGAAGATCCATGGTGATCTTAACCACCCAAATCGCCTTGTGGTTACTGAGGAGGACTATGATGCCTTTCTTTCTCGTTACCCACTCCTTGCAACGCATCTCTCAAATTACTTAATTACCAGAACAGCCGTTTTAATTGGCTACAGTCTTGATGATCCTGATTTTAGGCAACTCTGGCAAGTAATTGGAGATCGACTAGGCAAATCTCGCCGCATGGCTTACACCATTTCCGTCGGAGCCAAGGCATCTGACATAGCACGATTTGACCGAAGGGGAGTCAAGGTTATTAATTTGCCTGGGAGTAAGACCAAGTATCCTGAAATATTAATATCAGCATTTGAGGAATTGAGAGACTATTGGCGTCAGCACGTAGTCGCCACAAGTTACGTAACTGAAGAAGGACCGCTTCGAGAACTCTCCTTGCCCATTGATTCAGCCACCAGGCTTTGTTTCTTCGCGCTTCCTCTTGCTGTCTTGCCCTTCTACCGCGACAAGGTTTTCCCCCTCGTGCGCGAACTTGGGCTAGTGCCAGTTACAGCGGATGATGTGATTTCCCCAGGAGAGAACTATCTCGCTAAAATTGACGCATTAATAAATAGGGTCAGTCTTGTAGTAGTTGATGTTTCCTCGGAATTCACACTTGCTGAGGTCAGAATGGCGATGGCGAGAAATGACCCGAATCGAATGATCATCATACTAGAGGAAGGTGCTCAAATTCCGATTGATATTCAAATGTTTCGTGTAGTGTATCGTCCAAATATTACTTCAGTAGAAATTACCCCGTTTCTGGACGCCATTGGGGAATGGCTTACTCTTGCTGCCCAAGAATTAGAACCAAGTTTTTCCCATGAACCAAAACGGTTATTGCAGGCAAAGGAGTATCGAGCATCTGTTGTCGCGGCAATCACCTACCTTGAAGCAAGTCTGCGAGAGCGCCTTGATTTGCCAAAGTCCATAAAGGGAAGAGCGTTTTCCGTTAGAGAAATGCTAAACATGGCTCGTGAACATCAGTTGCTCGGGAAATATGAAGTTCAACAAATTTTGGAATGGCTAAGAGTTAGAAATACGGTTGTCCATAGTGGTGCTGTAGTGGATGCGCGAACGGCCAGAAAAATTGTACAAGGTGTAGCTGAAATCACTGGACAATTACATTAAAAGCACCGAACCAGGCGGTTCACTTGACGCCGAGGCCGTTTGCGGCGCTGACGCGGCAAGGTTCTTGGCGGCGCAAGTGACCTTGGCGTTGAGCCTGTAGAAAAAGCCAAAAACATTGATAAAATACGGGCATTTCTGGCTGATTTATTGTAATTTTACAACAGACTAAAGGAGTAAGACCGCTTAACTTCAGCACGAGGAATTGCAGTGGCCAAATACAAACCTTACTGCTATGCCCAGGGTCAGCTCATCCCGGTGATGTTTTCCAAACAGATCCAGCCCGGCACCTTCGAATTCACCTTAAATCATCTCATCGATAACGAGCTTGATCTCTCCTGTTTTGACAGCCGATTTATCAACGATGAAACCGGCGCCCCGGCCTTTGATCCCCGCATCCTGTTAAAAATCATCCTGTTCGCCTATTCCCGGGGCATCACCTCCAGCCGTAAGATTGCCAAATGCTGCGAGGAGAATATCATCTTCATGGCCCTGTCCGCCAACAGCCGGCCCCATTTCACCACCATCTCGGATTTTATCTCCTCCATGGACAAGGAGGCCATTACCATCTTCCGGGAGGTGCTGCTTCTTTGTGACGAGATGGGCCTGATCGGCAAGGAGATGTTCGCCATCGACGGCTGCAAGCTGCCGTCCAATGCCGCCAAGGAGTGGAGCGGCACCAGGGCGGACTTTAAGAAGAAGGCAGCCAAGATGGAGAAGGCCATCGAGTCGATGGTAAAAAACCACCATGTCAGCGACCGCAACCAGAGTGAGGAAGCACAGGCCAGCCGTGATGAGCAGTATGTGGCCACCCTGCGCAACCGGCTTACGAAAATAAGAAAATGGCTGAATGGCAATGATGACAAACCGGGCAAAACCGGCAAGCCGCGCAAGAGCAACATCACCGACAATGACAGCGCCAAAATGAAGACCTCCAAGGGAGTTATCCAGGGTTATGACGGGGTTACCGCGGTGGACGGCAAACACCAGATCATTGTCCATGCCGAGGCATTCGGCCAGGGGCAGGAGCATGACCTGCTTGAACCGATGATTGACGGCACCCGTGAGAATTTCCAGGCCATCGGCAAGGAAGAGAACATTTTTGCCGATACAAAGCTGAGTGCTGACAGTGGTTTTCACAGCGGCAACAACATGGAGATGCTGTCTGAACAGCAGATTGACGCCTATGTGGCGGATACCCATTTCCGGAAACGTGATCCCCGCTTTGCCGATGTGGATCGGTACAAGGAACGGACCCGGAAAGAAAGGGCGAGACGCTCCGGCCACCCCAGACTTTTTGCCACCGAAGATTTTACCTTTGCGGATGACATGCGCTATTGCCTCTGTCCGGCGGGCAAGCGTCTGTACCGGAGCGGCGGCAATGTTGTAACCAAAGGGCTATGCTCAATCCGCTTCAAAGGACCGAAATCAGCCTGCCTGCCCTGCGCGTTCAGAAGCCAATGCCTGCGTCATCCGGAAAGAACCGAGATCAGGCAGGTTGCCTATTTTCATGGCCGTACGGAAAAGGCCAAGGACTCCTGCATCGAGAAGATGAAACGCAAGATCGATTCGACAGTGGGCCGGGCCATGTATGCCATGCGGCTGGCAATCGCGGAACCACCCTTTGCCCACATCTGCCGGGTGATGGGACTGGACCGGTTTACCCTGCGAGGCCGAGACAAGGTCAACAGCCAGTGGAACCTGTTCTGTGTTGTCCATAACCTGAAAAAGATCCACCGATTCAGCGAAGGGTTTGCGTAGAAGCGGAAATCAGGCAAAAGCAGTCCTGAACAGGGTAAAAAAGAACATGAAAGCGACGTAAACGAGTCACGAACTGAATAGCCGGGAATAGAAAACCGGATTGCGGATAGCTGGGGATTTTCAAAAATGAGACCTTCCCGGCGACGCCAGGTTTCGCAAAAACGGCTTTTTCTACAGACTCGTTATGCAAGAAAAGAAACTGACAATACAGAATAAACAACAAAGGTAATTATATGCCTACTGAACCTATAAGGTGGCTCCATCTTTCCGATTTTCATATTGGCATGGATGATTATGAATCCAGAAAAATATTTAATCACATACACGCTCATGTTCGAGAACAATGTGAAAATGGTTGTCTACCCGACATTATTTTTATCACTGGGGATATTGCTAATCGTGGGGAACAAGATGAATATTTTGAATTTATAGAAAACTTTCTTGACCCATTAAGACAAATTCTTAATGAATTCTCCTGGGTTGGAAATATTTTTCTCGTACCTGGCAATCATGATTTACAGCGTACTTTTGTGAAAGATGTATCTCGTGATTCTCGTTTAGATAGTAAATCAATTTTTTTTAGGGCAAGTATTGAAGGTAAAGAGAATAGAGCCATTCATGAACTTCGTGCATTTGAGAAATTCGGGGAGTTACTTACCTTGTCAGATCTTTATTCTGAAAACTGGCTCGGGTTTGAAAATGGATCATTTGCTGAAGTATTAAAAATAAAGGGTTATGAGGTCGGTGTTGCAGGCGTAAATACTGCTTGGCTATCACGCGATGAATATGACAAAGAAAAACTAACTCCAGGTATTGATCTTTTAAATTCAGCTTTAAAAAAAATCCAAAGTTGTGACTTGCGATTATTGATCGGCCATCACCCAGTTGATTGGTTTTATCCCAAACACCGCATTCGTCTCCAAAACTTATTTGGAGACAATAGGCTCATTTATTTACACGGCCATTTGCATGAATCTAGGGTTCTCCCTACAGAAACCGGAGGAGGCAATTTTCTTCAAATTCAATCGGGCGCCGCATTTCAAGTGTTCGAAATAGATGAAACAAGATGGCAAAATGGATTACTTTGGGCTGAGATCTCGACTGACCTCAAGAAAATCCACCTACAACCTCGCTATTGGAAAAACGATGAGGGACGCTGGGGTTTTAATGATGACTTGCACGAAGACAGAAGAATTAATGGGAATTGGTGGGGATATCCTATTCCATATTTCACTGGTTCCGAGAAAGAAGTCGAGATTTTAGATAATAATAAACCCCAAACGGCTTTGACCTTGCCGAAGGGTTGGAGTCTCGTTGATGAGAACTTTTTAAACGATAGAAGTAAGCAGGATCTTAAAATTGAAACATTTATACAATTTTTTGATGGTTCTATCCCTACGTGGCACCGGGATTTTTTGCATGCACTTCCCAAACGTAACGCTGTTGAGCAGTCGATTGAAATTATAACCCAAAAGAATGATATTGAAAAACCTTCTATGCTGCTAATTTCTGGCGCTGGCGGGGAGGGAAAAAGCACTGCGATCCTCCAAATTTCACTAACTCTACATGAAACTGGGAACTGGAATATCCTGTGGCATTCACTCGAAGAAGCACCATTATTAACTGATTTACTTCAAGGACTCCCTATCGACAAACCATGGCTTATTGTCTCAGATGATGCCCATTTACTTATTAATGACCTGAAAGTACTGCTGCCTTGGCTCACTCAAAACAGACAGGATATCCACTTCCTTCTGGCATCACGTGTAAACGATTGGTACGCTGAAGGCGGAACAACAGTTGGGTGGTCAAAAAATTCTCAATATCATGAAATACAAATCGGCAAATTAGAATACAACGAAGCTAAATCAATTATTGAGCTTTGGAGTCAATATGGTGAGATCGGATTAAAATCTCTTTATGGAAGCAGTATAAATGAAGCTGCTAACAAACTAGTTGATGCATCCAAAGATGATAAGGGAGGCGGAGATGGTGCTTTTTTGGGGGCAATGCTTAAAATTAGAATGGCTGATGGGCTTAAAGATCATATAAAGATCTTGCTATCGAGACTTGGCTCAAGGAAGATTAAAAAAACTAAAGATATATCTCTGCTAGATGCTTTTGCAGCTATAGCTTTTATGCATGCCGAAGGTTTCGACTTTTTATCCCAACCAGTTCTTTCTCAATACATATTCAACGACCCTACTAAAAGTGTAAGTGGTAGCATTTTGACTCCGCTTGGCAAAGAAGCGGCAGCTACGTCAACTGGTAAATTTATTTTCACAAGACATAGTACTATTGCGAAAGTAGCTGCAGAAATATTCCAAAACGACTTCGGAATAGATGCGGAAGATATTTTTACCGAACTTGGTGTCGCCGCAATAGAAGCATGGAAAAATGGTGCTTTTGTTCCGGAGCTTGGAAAATGGCGGTTTGATTTTCCAAAACATTTTTCCAATCAAGACCGCCATAATATATCTATTCAAATCGTAAAAAAACAACTTGGGCAAAATCCCGAAAATTTACAGTCGATTACCATGCTCGCTAAGCTCTATAGAGATGCTGACTTACCCGATAAGGCCACTTCTGTATTCAGGGAATTCGCAAAAGGGGAAAAAGACCGTGCTTATTATTACGAGTGGGGTGCATCCGAGGGTATATCGGGTAATCAAGCATTGAGTGTTCTGCTAGACTTTGCATCAATAGCAGATTGGCATTTTCATATACCTCCCAACAACACTCAGGCAATGTATAGCTTAGCTGGGCTTAGCATGGCTTTTCTACACCTTTTTGATGAGTTTCACAATTCAATGTTTAGAGATGCCAGGGCTGCTTGTTGCATATTAGGACTTACACTATTTCTAAACTCCAGAACGGAAGATAATTTTAACCGTGGCTTGAAAGAGGCAAATGAGCAAGGCGCCCCTTCGATGAGTATTGAAGAAGCATTTAATGTTATGGAACGAGGTGTTAGAGAAACGAGGAAGTATATCTCATTAGATAGCACTTTGACTGAGTTGCTACCTAACCATAATGATATAGCATTTGAAAATCTCAAGAAGCTAATAAAAAGAAGTATACAAAGGAAAAGCCATTGAATTCCGGATTAGCTCCTCATTAAAAATAATTGCATAACAATTGCATTAAGTCGGATTGCAATTCCGCTGCGCTCCATTGCAACCGCTTATGCATAGCGTTCAGCCCTTCAGATTATCCACATCGAAGATCTGAAAAAACCAATTTGACCTCAGCAAAAGGTGTCTACTATATCGATTTTTAGAGGCGTATTTACAACAGGCTATTTCCTGTAAGCCTTATCATGCGGACCAAGTAAAATAAACTGTATCGTTTGATCAGGCCTATCTTGGCAATCTAGGCAATTGACAACCAAATTGTCATATTTCTTTCCTGAATCCGTGAAATTATTGCAGTAAAAATCGTCTGCATTATCAAATAACATGTTGAATTTTAACAAAAAATATTGCAATATTCGCCTGTCTAAAAACATCACTCTGCAGGTGAAAAAATGAAACGATTTATCCTTGAGCGCTCATCGGACGAATTTTATACCTCTCATTCCGGCCTGGCCCTGGT